>Ga0182742_1000018_pt1 | contig 391353 bp, 353 predicted proteins | sample eDN5th37CBELigMG_FD_128880 | JGI IMG/M metagenome (GOLD analysis project Ga0182742, IMG submission 128880) | Enriched Miracle-Growth compost microbial communities from Emeryville, California, USA - eDNA 5th pass 37_C BE-Lig MG (version 2)... ... | reverse complement strand
GAAAATGATGCGCGCGCCCTTCAGCCGGCCGCCATTCGCTTCGGCCGGCACGCGGGCGTTGATGTAGCCGGCGTCCAGCTCGATCACCGCACCCATCTGCTCCAGCCCCTTGAGGTGGAGGTCCACCGGCCGGGTGCCGATGGCGCAGCCGCCGGGCAGCGAGACGCGGGCCTGGCCATAGCGCGCCAGCAGCGGGCCGAGCACCAGCACCGAGGCGCGCATCTTGCGTACCAGGTCATAGGGGGCCTCGAACTGGCTGGCGGCGCCGTCGAGCGAGATGCGGCGGCTCTCGGTGTCATGCTCGACGCGCAGTCCGTGCTGGGCGATCAGCCCGCCCATGGTGGCCACGTCCGCCAGAGCCGGGGCGTTGGTGAGCACCACCGCCGCGTCGGTCAGCAGGGCGGTCGCCATCAGGGGCAGCGCGGCGTTCTTGGCGCCACCGATGGCGATGCGGCCGTTCAGGCTGCGGCCGCCGCGCACGCGGATGCGGTCCATGGGCTGGCTCCCCTCGGTTACAGGCGCGGCAGCGCGACGCCGCGCTGGCCCATGTATTTGCCCTTGCGGTCGGCGTAGGAGACTTCCGGTGCCCCCGCCCCTTGCAGGAACAGGAACTGGCAGATGCCCTCGTTCGCGTAGATGCGGGCGGGCAGGGGGGTGGTGTTGCTGATCTCGATGGTCACCTGCCCCTCCCATTCCGGCTCCAGCGGCGTGACGTTCACGATCAGGCCGCAGCGGGCATAGGTGGACTTGCCCAGGCAGATCACCAGCACGTCACGCGGGATGCGGAAATACTCGACCGTATGGGCCAGGGCGAAGGAGTTGGGCGGGATGATGCAGGTCTCGCCCCGGCGCGTGACGAAGCTGTCCTCGGCGAACTTCTTCGGGTCCACCAGCGCGTTGTCCACGTTGGTGAAGACCTTGAACTCGTCGGCCACGCGGGCATCGTAGCCATAGGAGGAGAGGCCGTAGGAGATCACCCCCTCGCGCCGCTGGCTCTCGACAAAGGGCTCGATCATGCCGTGCTCCGTCGCCATGCGGCGGATCCAGCTGTCGGGCATGATGGACATGGGCGCGGACTTCCGTGCGGCAGCGGCAAAGGCGGGCCGGGATAGCCCAGCGGCGCGCCGCCGGCAACCGGAGCTTGTCGGAGGTCAGCCCTTCCGGGGCTCGGGGGGCGGCGCTGGCGCGGCCTCCTCGGTGCGGGCGCGGCTCTGGGCCTTTCGGCGGCGCAGGTTCTCGCGCAGCGCGGCGGCAAGGCGCGCCTCGCGTTCCATCTGCGCTGGGCTGGGCGGGGGAGTGGGAGGCTTCGCCATGGCGATGGCAGGTGCTTCCTGGAGATGAAGGGGACGGCCGGACGAGATGCGCTGCCGGCTTCGCCTATCAAAGGTGGAAAAACCGGTCAATATATTGATTTCACAAAGGGAGAAGCGCGCCGCGCCGTCCGCGAGGCCGGCTCCTCCGGGGAAACCCGGCCCGGTGGCGGAACGTTGCTGAAGGCCGCCGCTGGCAGGAGGGCCGAATCATGCGCGCAGTTCCCACTCTCGCGTCGACGCTGCTGGGCGCTGCCTTGCTCGCGGCCTGCGCCGCCGGCAGCCCGGCGGATTTCGACCGCCGAATGGGAACCTATGTCTCCGGGTCGGAGGCGCAACTCGTCAGCGCCCTCGGCGTGCCGCACCAGGTCTACGAGGTCGAGGGGCGCCGCTTCCTGCAATACGACTTCTCCCGCGCCGCCTCCTCGCCCTCCATCAGCCCGAGTATCGGCTTCGGCTTCGGTGGCGGAAGCTGGGGGCATGGCGGTGGCGTGGGGACGGGCATCGGCTTCGGCTTCGGCGGCGCCGGTGTGCCGGCCGAGCCCTGCGCGGTGACCTTCGAGGTGCGGGACGGGCGCGTGCTGAACTTCGAGCGGCAGGGCGAGGGTTGCCGCTGAGGCATGCTCAGGCCCGCACTGCGGCCAAAGCCAAGGCTGCGCACGAACGGCCGGATTGCTGAATCAGAGAGCCTTCCGCCCCCTCCCTGCAAACAGGCTCAAGCCGTCGAAGGGAGATGGTGCTGCTGGACAGGATTGAACTGTCGACCTCTCCCTTACCAAGGGAGTGCTCTACCACTGAGCTACAGCAGCGGGTGCGGTGAAAGCGAGGCGCTCTCTAGGCCGTGGACGGGGCAGACGCAACCCCTTTTCTGTGCCACGCCAGAATTCGGCCTTCGCGGCCCAGGCTCCGGCATCCAGCCGCCGCGGGACGCGTTACCCTGGAATGATGCGCAAGGCCCTTCTGCTCCTCATCCTCTCCTTTGGCCTCTCCGGCTGCGGGCTGGTCGCGGCGCCCTGCCGGATCGGCTCGGCGGGCCTCAAGATCGTCCCGTTGGTGGGCCACGCCGCCGCGGTGCCGACCGATGCCTGCGCCGAGGCCATCGACCCGTAGCCCTGCGGCGAGGCGGGCGGCGGAGCGCCTCCGCCGCCCCGGCCCTCAGGCGCCCGGGTCGCCGAACCGGCCGCCCCTGCGCAGCGCCTCCCAGAGGCCGAGCGCGGCGATCGCCAGGTTCGGCACGGCCGCCTGCAATTCAGGCGAGACCGAAACGCCCAGCCCGGCCGTGAGGATCATGAAAAGACCACGCCAGGTGCTGGGCTGGCTGATCTGCGCGCGAATCCAGGATTCCATCATGGGTGCTCCTTAGAAGTGGGGAAGGGGGAGGCGGCCGGCGCCTTACTGGCTGTCCACCGTCAGCGCCTCGGCCGCGATGGTCACGGTGCCCGGACCCGTGACGGCCGCGCTCTGCGCCAGCAGGCCATAGGCCAGCGGGTTGCCGCCGGAGGCGGCGTCATAGAGGCCGACATGGGTCAGGGTGCCCACCGCCCCGTTGAACACGAAGCGGACGTTCTCGACGTTCCGCTGCAGGCCGTTGCCGGTGAAGGTGATGCGCTGGCGGGCATAGCCATTGCCGGCCGGCTCGCCGGTCAGGCCGCTGGCGGTGCCGCCGCTGCCGAGCGCGGCATAGATGGCCGTCGGCAGCGCCGGGCTGCGGCCGCAGAGGGCACGGCCGAGCAGGTTGCGGGCATAGTCGGTCAGGATGGGCATGCGGATGCGGTCCTTGTTGCGGGAGGGAGGGGGCGCGGCCTCAGGCGGCTGCGCTCAGCGCCTGCAGCATGGCGTTGGGGAGGCGCTGCGGGCGGTAGTCGAGCAGGCCGATCTCGCCATTGGCGGCTCGGTTAAGGGCGGCTGAGCCGTGGCCGATCAGCATGCGGGCGAGGCCGGAGGGCAGGGCGGCGGTGGCGCTCTGCACGGCCCCGCCACCCAGGCTGATCGCCTGATCCCCCGGCGCCCAGGCGAAGGCGACCCGGAACGGGACGCCCGGGACCATGCTGCCGCCGAGAAGCGAGGCGCGGGTGGTGCCGCCGCCATCCACCACCCCATAGATGCCGCCACCCCCCGAGGTATTGCGGATCAGGAGCCGGTTCTGGTCAGTGCCGTCGTCGATCTGCATCAGCCCTTGCGAGGCGCTGAAAGAGGCGGCGTAGGGCAGCATGGCCTGCAGGACGACGCTGCCCTCGCCGCCGAAGCCGCCCGCCGGCGACCAGGCGGCAAGATCGGCAGCCCGGCTGCTGCTGACGAGGCTGCCGGCAGCCGGCCGGATGGGCGTGGTGACGCAGGTGCCGAGTTCGAGCTGCGGCAGGCCGATATCGAAGGTCTCGTCATAGAACTGGCCGGCCGTTGCCGAGAAGGACAGCCCGGACTGGATGGCCGCGATGGAGCTATCCATACCCAGCGCCCGGACATGCTCCACCCGCGCAAGCCGGTCCGTGATCGGGACTGAGTTGGTCGGGCTCTCGGCGGCGGCGGCCAGGCTGCCCGCGCTGGTCCGGGCGATGAGGCGGATGCCGCCTGGACCCAGCGTGGCGGCCGAGGCGACGCGGCGGATGTAGAGGCTCGCTGCCCAGGACTGGTTCGGCGCCGCGGGAACGGCGGTGTTCGCATCGAAGTTGACGATGGCGGTCCCCGTCTTGGTCGCCGTGCCACTGATCCGCACGCGCACGCAGCCGATGCCATCGACCATGCCGGCGTCGGAGAAGGTGAAGGTCAGCTCGGGCGTGTTCTGGATGTTCCAGTAGGTCGGGGTGCTGCCGCCACTGATGCCCTCGCCGGCCGGATTGCGGATGCCGTTGGCCCGCGCCTCCTCGACGAGCAGGCGCCGCGCCACCCCATGGAAGCGCGGCAGGTTGGCGGCGAGCGGCTGGAATGCGCCTGACGCATCCTGCGCCAAGGCTGTGCTGGCGCGGCTGAACTGCACGCGGCCGGGAAAGTCGGGCCCCATCACGCGAAGTGCGCTGCCACTGCCCAGCGGGCCGGGAAGACCGAGGACTCCGCTCATCAGGGCGCCCCCGCCCCCGCCATCTGGCAGATCTTCGTCGTCCCGCCGTCCGGCGAGTAGACCAGCAGCGTCGCCACGCCCCCGGAGCGGATGCGGGTGAAGCCGTCGCTGTTGGTCGGCGCCGTGTTGTTGGTGAAGCCCGAGAGCGTCAGGCCGAGATCGCCACCCGTACGGTTGATGACCGTGCAGGAGAAGCCGTCGCCCGTATTGGCCCAGGAGAGCGCCAGGCTGGCGCCGCCATTGGCGATCAGCATGCGCGCGTTGTGGCTGGCATAGCTCACCGTGGTGGCGCCGGAGAGCAGCAGGGTCGGCAGACGGCGCTCGGTGAACTGCCCATCGACATACTGCTTGGTGGCGGCTTGTAAGTTGGTGGTCGGGTTTGTCGGCAGCACAAGCGGGCCGGTCAGCGTCACCGTGCCATTGGCCGCGAGCCGGAAGCGCTCCGCCACGCTGCCGCCCGAGCGGGTCTCCAGCACCACCGCGCCGGCCTCGCCGCCGCTGGCCACCGCTTCGGCGACCGTGACCAGCCGCGCGAAGACCTGCTCGCTGCCGGCGCTGTTGTTCCCGGTCGCTTCCAGCACCGCCAGCCGGTCATTCACCGCCACGCTGCTGGAAAGGCGGCGCAGGCGCAGGGTCTGCGGCTGGGTCATCCCGCTGCCGCCGAGCGTCAGCGCCGGGTTCAGGTTTCCCGTGTCGCCGGCGAAGACGCAGTCGGTGCCGCTGATGCTGAAGCTGGCGGCATTGGTGTTGCCGGTGCCGTAGAGCTTGATCTGTGCGCCGGCGCCGGTGCTGCGGCGATGGATGTTCACCGCACCGTCGGTGTCGGTGGAAAGGCGCGTCTCGATCGCCGCGGCGGCGGAGACCGAGGCCAATTCCACCCGCCCAGCGGCGATGCGCTGCGTGGTGGCGGCACCGGCCGCCCGGTTGCCCACCAGTTGCAGGCGCTGCATGGCGGCCGCGTTGTCGGCGGTGAAGGTGACGGAGGTCGTGTCGCAGCCGGCGACGATCAGGTTGCCGACGCTGGCGCCGAGATGGATGGCGCTGACGCTCACATTGCCCGTGCCCGGCGCCCCGGTGAAGTCGCAACCGACCAGCGAGAGCTGCCCGCCCAGCACCTCGGCGATGCGCCGCGCGCCGCCGGTGACATTGACGCCGATCACCTCGTGCTGCTCGCCGCCGGTGGTGTTCACCTGGATCGAGCAGCCCTTGGAGGAGAGGAAGCCGCCCACCCACTTGGTGCGCAGCGCCGTGCCGGCGATGCGCACGCCGATGGTGGTGGGGTCAGCCGCGTCCACCCAGCCATCACCGCCGATGTTGAAGAAGCTGCAGGAATGCGTCTGGTCCTGCACATCGAAGCCGATGTCATGGCCGTACTCGAAGCAGTTCTCCAGCGTGGCCATGTCGCAGTCATAGACCACGTAGCCCGTGCCCTGCCGCCGATTGGGGGTGACGTAGACCGCGCCGCCCGAGATCCAGCCCGCGTTGTAGGTGGAGTTGTTCAGGTCGAAACGCGTGCTGTCCACCACGGTGATGGCCCAGCGGCCATAGGCGCTGGAGGCACCGGAGTCGCGCACCTCGGCGATGTTCACCAGATCGCCACTGGCCAGCCCATGCGCGGTGGCGGTGGTGATGCGGAACCGCCCGCCGCCATTGTCGCCGATGCCGGTGATCAGCAGCCGCGTGTTCGACCAGCTGCGCGAGGTGGTAACCAGCGGATGCCAGTTCACCGCGCTGATGCGCGAGACGTCGTAGGAGCGGCCGAGATAGAGCCCGTTGGTGCAGTCGCCCAGCACGTCCTGGATGCGCACCCGCGCATTGCCGTCGCTGTAGATGCCCCAGTTGAAGCCGAGGATCAGCAGGCGGGAGAGCAGGCTGTCGGCGCCGTTGCCATCGCTGTTGCCGCTGCCGCCGTCGCCGATGGTGATGGCGGTGCCGGCGAAGGCCGCGGCGGCGTCCAGGCCCTGGCGCAGGCTGGCTGGCTGCGTCAGCCCGTCGCGCAGCACGGCGATGCCGTCGATCCCCGCATTGCGCCGCACGCGGATGGTGCGCGCGGCATCGAGCAGGATGGCGTAGCGCACGCTGCCGAAATCGCCGTTCTGCCGCCAACCGCCCGAGCCGGGGCGGCCCTGCAGGAAGACGCCGTCCTTCACGTCCAGTTCCGCCGCCGTCACCCGGTAGCGCCGCGGCCCGATCTGTACGGTGCCGCCGCCCTGCGCCGCCGCCGCGTTGATCGCGGCCTGAATGGCGGCGGTATCATCGGTGGTGCCGTCGCCCACCGCGCCGAAGTCGCGCACATGCAGCGGCCGTTCCGTCAGGACACTGGTGCGCAGCTGGGCGAGAGTGGCGCGACGCGTCTCGGCGAAGCTGGCGCTGCCCTGCACCACCGGCGCCAGGTCCGCGTCGCTGAGTGCGGCGGCAGAGGGCAGTTCACTGATCTTCTTGTCGGTCATCGGGGCGGAGGTCCTTGGCGGCGGGAAGGAGCGTGCGGTCAGGCGGGCTTGGTCAGAGCAGCATCTCGCCGCCCTGCTGAGCGGTGATGGTCGCGCCGGATTCAGTCAGCAGCGCGAAGGGTTCGGTCACGACGAAGGAGGTCGAGGTCTGCGCCGCCAGTGGCTCCTGGGCATCCGCCACGCGGATCCGGTAGCCCGTGCCGGGGTCGGGTGCGGTGAAGCTTGCCGAGGCGCTGCCGGATGCGGCCGACACCGAAACCGGCCCGGCGATCACCGCGCCCGCCGCGTTGAGCATGGTGAAGACCAGCGTCGTTACCGGTCCGGTGGCGCGCGCGCCCACCGTGAAGCTGCGGCCGACATAGAGGCCGGTCGGCACCGGATCGAGCGCCACGCTGCGCGCCACCACCGCCACCGGGGCCATGCTGAACTGCAGGCCGAAGGCGCTGTTGGCGTTCAGCCGCAGCGGCGGCGCCGAGGCGTCGAGCACCAGCCCGTTGCCCACCCCCGCGCTGCTGCGCACCGGCAGGAAGGTCAGCGAATCCGCGGACTGCAGCACCACCACATGGCCGGGCTGCAGGCGGTCCGTCACGCTGGCGAAGTAGCCGGGCGCCAGCACCGCGGCGCGGGTGTCGCTGGTGACGTAGAGCCACAGGGTGAAGCTGTCCGTACTGGCGAGCGAGGACAGTCCACGCGGGTCGAAAGGCATGCGCGTCTCCTGGTGGGGGCGAAGGGGGCGGGTCCGGAGCGTGCCGCCGCCCGGCGCGCAGGCGCGCGCACCGCCGGGCCTGCGGGGAAGGCCGGGCGGCGTGGGGAAACGACGGCGATGAAGGAGGGGACCAGGCGCAATACGCCCGTTGATGCGCTAGGAATTAATAGATGAAGCAGGTCTTCGTCAAGAAAAAAATCCTATATCTGCTTCGCAAATTGGCTCACCTCCAGCCATCCGCGGTGGACCCCGACGCCAAGCTTCACTAGCGTGCGCGCTCCTCCCCTTCGTCCAGGAGTTGCCCGATGCTCCGACGCCCGCTCGCGGCCGCCCTCTGCGCCGCCGCCCTCCTGCTGGCCGCGCCGCTCCCGGCCCGCGCCGAGGAGGCGGTGCTGAACGTCTACAATTGGTCGGACTACATCGACCCCGCCGCCCTGGAGCGCTTCCAGAAGGAAACCGGCATTCAGGTGCGCTACGACGTGTTCGATAGCGTGGAGACGCTGGAGGGCAAGCTATCCGCCGGGCGTTCCGGCTACGACGTCATCGTGCCGACCAGCGAGCCGACCTTCTCCCGTCTCGTGCGCGCCGGCGCGCTGAAGCCGCTGGACCGCACGAAGATCCCGAATTGGGGCAACCAGGACCCCACGCTGTTGCGCCAGGTGGAAAGCAGCGACCCCGGCAACCAGCACGGCGCTATCTATCTCTACGGCACGGTCGGCCTCGGCATCCGCGCCGACAAGGTGCGCGAGCTGCTGCCCGACACTCCGCTCGACAGCCTCGACCTGCTGCTGAAGCCCGAGAACGCGAAGCGCCTGGCCAGCTGCGGCATCGCCGTGATGGATTCCGCCACCGACGTGCTGCCCAGCGTGCTGCACTGGCTCGGCCGCAGTCCCGACAGTTCCGACAGCGCCGACCTGCAGGCCGCCGGCGAGGCGCTGCAGGCCATCCGCCCCCATATCCGCGCCATCATTGCCAGCGGCAACATCCTCGATGCGCTCGCCACCGGCGAATACTGCGTGGCGATGACCTATTCGGGCGATGTCATCCAGGCCAAGGCCCGCGCCGACGAGGCGAAGCAGGGCGTCCAGCTCCGCTACGTCCTGCCGAAGAAGGGCGCGCAGCTCTGGTTCGACATGCTGGCCATCCCAACCGATGCGCCGCACCCCGAGGCGGCGCACCGCTTCATCAATTTCCTGCTGCAGCCCGAGGTCATGGGCGGCATCACCAACGCCGTGCACTATCCCAACGCCATCCCCGCCGCGACCCCGATGGTGGACGCCGCCGTGCGCGAGGACCCCAACGTCTACCCAACTCCCGAGATGCTGGCCCGCACCTTCACCGTGCGCGCGCTCTCCCCGCAGGCCGAGCGCGCCCGCAGCCGTCTCTGGAACCGCTTCAAGGCCGGCCATTGAGCACCCCGCTGCTGTCGCTGCGCGCCCTCTCGAAGCGCTTCGGCGAGACGACCGCCCTGGACCGGCTCGACCTCGACGTCCCGCCCGGTGAGTTCCTGGCCCTGCTCGGCGGCTCCGGCTCCGGCAAGTCCACCCTGCTGCGCGTCATCGCGGGCTTTGAAACCGCCGACGCCGGGCAGGTGCTGTTCGACGGGCATGACCTCGCCGGCGTGCCGCCGCATGCGCGGCCCCTGAACATGATGTTCCAGTCCTACGCGCTGTTCCCCCATCTGAGTGTGGCGGGCAACGTCGCCTACGGCCTGCGGCGGGAGGGCGTGCCGCGCGCCGAGCGCAACCGCCGCGTCGCGGAGGCGCTGGCCATGGTCGGGCTGGCGGGCTTCGACCGCCGCCTGCCGCACCGCCTTTCCGGCGGCCAGCGGCAGCGCGTGGCGCTGGCCCGCGTCCTGGTGAAGCGCCCACGCCTTCTGCTGCTGGACGAGCCCCTCGGCGCGCTGGATGCCGGCCTGCGCGAGCGCACCGGCTTCGAGCTGCGCGCCCTCCAACGTGAGACCGGCGCCGCCTTCATCATGGTCACGCACGACCAGAGCGAGGCCCTGGCCCTGGCCGACCGCGTTGCGGTGTTGGAACAGGGCCGGCTGGTGCAGCTTGGCCCGCCGCGTGCTGTCTACGAACGGCCGGCCACGCGCTTCGTCGCCAGCTTCCTCGGCGGCGCCAATGTGCTGGAAGGCCGGCCGGATGGGGCAGGGGGCCTGGACTGCCCCACGCTCGGCGGCACCCTGCGCCCGGCCGAGCCCCTGCCGCCGGACAGCACCGCCTGCGCCCTCCGCCCCGAGCGCATCGCCCTGCGCCCCGGCGCCAGCGGCCCCAACACCGCCGCCGGCGTCATCGAGGAGGTGGCCTTCCGTGGCGATGACAGCCTGCTGCTGGTGCGCATGCCCGGCGGCGCCGTGCTGCGCGTCGGCCATGCCGAGGAGGATGGCGCCCCGCCGCCGCGCGGCAGCACGGTGCAACTGACCTGGGAGGCGGCCGCCGTTGTGCCGCTGCTCGGCTGATGCGCCGCCTGCCGCTGCTCATTCCCGTGCTCTGGCTGGGCCTGCTGGTCGCGCTGCCGCTGCTGGTGGTGCTGGTGCTCGCCGTCTCCTGGCCAGCGGAGGGCGTGCCGCCCTTCACCCTGCCCGGCCCAACGGGGCTGAACGGCGAGTCCTTCGCCCTGGTACTTGGGGATTCCTACTACCGCGCCGCCTTCCTCAAGGCGCTGGTGGTGGCCGGCTCCACGGCTGCCCTCTGCCTGCTGCTGGCCTTCCCGATGGCGCTCGGCCTGGTGCGCGCCAGCGCCGCCTGGCGCGCACCGCTCCTGCTCCTGGTGCTGCTGCCCTTCTGGACCGGCTTCCTGCCGCGCCTCGGCGCCTGGATCGGCCTGCTGCGCGACGAAGGCTGGATCAACCGCCTGCTCCAGGTCTGGGGCTTCATCGAAACGCCGCTGCCGCTGCTCTACTCCTGGCCGGCGCTCTTCCTCGGCATGGTGCATGCCTATCTGCCCTTCGCCGTGTTGCCGCTTTATGCCAGCCTCTCCCGCCTCGACCCGGTGCTGGAGGAGGCCGCTTCCGACCTGGGTGCGAGCGGCTTCACCATCTTCCGCACCGTCACGCTCCCGCTCGCCGCTCCCGGCGCCGCGGCGGCCTTCCTGCTGGTCTTCATCCCGGCGGCCGGCGAGTACGTCATCCCCGAGCTGCTCGGCCCGCCTTCCGCCCAGGTGGTCGGCCGGGTGTTGTGGCAGGAGTTCTTCCAGAACCGCGACTGGCCCACGGCGGCGGCGCTGGCGGTGCTGCTGCTCCTGGCCCTGCTGGTCCCCATCCACCTGTTCCAGCGGCTGGAGGCGCGCGCGTGAGGCGCTCGGCCTTCCCCCGCCTCGGCCTGCTGCTCGGTCTGCTCTTTCTCTGGCTGCCGGTGCTGCTGCTGGGGGGCTACGCCTTCAGCGACGCGCGCATCCCTTTCCAATGGGGCGGCTTCTCCTGGCGCTGGTTCGCGGCCCTGCTGGCCAACGAGCGCCTGCTGGCCGCCGCCTGGCTCTCGCTGCGGGTGGCGGCAGGCGCCGCGACGCTGGCGGTGGTGCTGGGTGCCTGCATTGGCTGGGTGCTGGCGCGACAGGGCCCCTTCCGCGGCCGCCCCCTCTTCGGCGCCCTTGCCGGCGCCCCGCTGGTGCTGCCGGACGTGGTGATCGGCCTCTCCCTGCTGCTGTTCTTCGTGCTGCTGGAGGGCGCCACCGGCTGGCCCGCCGAGCGCGGCGCCGCCACCATCCTGCTCGCCCATGCCAGCATCGGCGCCGCCTATGCCGCGGTACTCGTCCAGGCCCGCCTCGCCGTGATGGAGCGGGAGCTGGAGGATGCCGCGCGCGACCTTGGCGCCGGCCCCGCCACCACCTTCGTCACCATCACCTTGCCGCTGCTGGCGCCCAGCCTCGTGGCGGGCTGGCTGCTGGCCTTCACCCTGTCACTGGACGACGTGGTGGTGGCGAGCTTCGTCTCCGGCCCCGCCGGTACCACCCTGCCGATGGTGGTCTTCTCCATGCTCCGCCTCGGCCTGACGCCGGAGATCAACGCCCTGGCGGTGGTCATCCTTCTGCTGGCCTTTGCCGGCGCCGGGGGTGCGCTGCTGCTGCTGCGCGGCGTGGTGGGGCGCCGCTGAGCCGTGCCGCCGGCCCTGCCATGTGGCGGCGTGGCAACAAGGCGCCGCCATTCGCTGCGGAGCGCCGGCCTGGAACGGAATCGATCCATGTCGAGCTTGCAACGACCCTGCCATTCCCCATGATCTTCCCTGTGGACGACCCGCGTGGTCGCTTCCGGCCGCCAGCGGGCCTTCCGCCGAACACAACGTCGCCGCCACCGCGGTGAGCGGCGCGGGAGGACGCATGATGGACACCATCTGGACTCTGGAGCGTGCCTCGCCGCCCGAAAGGGCCTCCATCCGCCATATCGGCACCGCCGATGTCTGGGACGCCTTGCGGCGCGGCTGGGACGACTTCCTGGCCACGCCCACCCAGCTCATCTTCCTGGCCATCATCTACCCGATCATCGGTTTGATCGCCGCCAACGCCATGGCCGGGCGGGCGCTGATGCCGCTGATCTGGCCGATGATCTCGGGCTTCGCGCTGGTCGGCCCGCTCGCCGCGATCGGCATCTACGAGCTGAGCCGCCGCCGTGAGAAGGGATTGCCCGTCTCCTGGGTCAATGCGCTGGACGTGCGCCATTCGCCCGCCTTCGGTTCCATCCTGGGCCTCGGGCTGATGCTGCTGGCCATCTTCGTCGTCTGGCTGCTGGTGGCCGAGGCGCTCTACGCCGCCACCCTCGGCGACATGCAGCCTACCTCCATCAGCGCCTTCCTCGACCGTGTCTTCAGCACGCCCGAGGGTCTCACGCTGATCGTCGTCGGCAATGCGGTGGGCTTCCTCTTCGCGCTGGCGGTGCTGATGCTGACCGTGGTCTCCTTCCCCATGCTGCTGGACCGCGGCGCCGAGGGGCGGGCGGTCGATGCCGCCACGGCCATCCGCACCTCCATCCGGGCGGTGCGCGCCAACCCCCTGCCGATGGCGCTCTGGGGTCTCATCGTCGCGGTGCTGCTGCTGCTGGGCAGCCTGCCGCTCTTCGTCGGCCTGGCCGTCGCCGTGCCCGTGCTCGGCCACGCCACCTGGCACCTCTACCGCAAGGTGGTCACCTACTGAGGGGCGGAACTGCCCTCCGAAATTGCCCCCCGGCGACCCGCTGCGGGTTGCCGGGGGCGTCGTTCGGGCGTTAGGGTCCGCGGCCTTCCAGTGCTGGATCCGTTGCCACCATGAACCTGACCGCCGAGCGGCTCGACCGCATCGCCCCCTCCCAGACCATCGCCATCACCGCCAAGGCGCGGGCGCTCAAGGCGGCGGGCAAGGACATCATCAGCCTTTCCGCGGGCGAGCCGGACTTCGACACCCCGCAGAACATCAAGGATGCGGCGATCCGCGCCATCCAGGCCGGCGAGACCCGCTACACCGACGTCTCCGGCACCAAGGCTCTGCGCGAGGCGGCCGCCGCCTACTTCAAGCGCGAGCATGGCCTGGACTACAAGCCGGAGGAGATCGTCGTCTCCACCGGCGGCAAGCAGGTGATCTTCAACGCCATGCTGGCCACCATCGACGCGGGCGACGAGGCGATCATCCCCGCACCCTGCTGGGTCTCCTATCCGGACATCGTCTCGCTGGCCGAGGGCAAGCCGGTCATCATCTCCGCCGGGCAGAACCAGGGCTTCAAGATCACCCCCGAGCAGCTCGAGGCGGCGATCACCCCGAAGACCAAGTGGTTCATCCTGAACAACCCCTGCAACCCGACCGGCGCCGCCTATAGCGAGGCCGAGCTGAAGGGCCTGGCCGAGGTGCTGCTGCGCCACCCGGATGTCTGGGTCTTCACCGACGACATCTACGAGAAGCTGGTCTATGGCGGCTTCCGGGCCAAGACCATGGTGGAGGTGGAGCCGCGCCTGCGCGACCGCACCATCACCATGAACGGCTGCTCCAAGGCCTGGGCGATGACGGGCTGGCGCATCGGCTTCGCCGGTGCACCGCTGGCGCTGGCCAAGGCGATGGACAAGCTGCAGAGCCAGTCCACCTCCAACACCTCCTCCGTCTCCCAGGCCGCCGCCGTCGAGGCGCTGAACGGCCCGCAGGAGTCGGTCGAGGCGATGCGCAAGGTCTATGAGAAGCGCCGCGACCTCGTCGTCGGCCTGCTCAACAAGGCCCCCGGCATCCACTGCATCGTGCCGGATGGCGCCTTCTACGTCTTCCCCTCCGTCCATGGCTGCCTCGGCAAGGCCACCGCCTCGGGCAAGCGCATCGAGACGGACGAGGACTTCGTCACCGCGCTGCTGGAGGATGAGGGCGTCGCCGCCGTGCACGGCTCGGCCTTCATGTTCCCCGGCCATTTCCGCATCAGCTACGCGACCGACGACGCCTCGCTGACCGAGGCCTGCACCCGCATCCAGCGCTTCTGCGCCGGCCTGAAGTGACCGACGGGGAAGGGCGGGGCGCCGCCCCGCCCTTCCGCTTCCGCGCCGCGGAGGAGGCGGATTTCGAGCGCCTCCTCGACCTTTCCATTCGCGCCCTGCGGGCCGACCTGGAGCGGCTGGGCCGCTGGGACCCCGCCCGCCGCCGGGCCCGGATGCGCGCGAGCTTCGACCCTGCCGCCACGCGACGCATCGAGGACCCGGCAGGCCGCCTGCTGGGCTGCGTCACCCACCGGCACCATGCCGGCCATACCGAGATCACCAATCTCTACCTGGAGCCGGACTGCCAGGGCCGTGGCCTGGGCAGTGCCGTGATGGCCGCCCTGCTGGCCGAGCGGCCGGATTTGCCGGTCCTGCTGGAAGTCCTGAAGGAAAGCCCCGCCCTGCGCTTCTATGCGCGCCTTGGCTTCGTGCCGGAGCGGGAACAGGCCTTCGACTGGCTGCTGCGCCTGCCGCCGCGGGCCTGAACGCAGCCATTCCCGTCCCGTCGCGTTGCTCGGGGCAAGGAAGAACCCCGGAGGAGGAAAGCCGATGCGCCCTGCCTTGCCGCTGCTCGTCCTGTTGCCGCTCGCCGCCTGCGCCGAGGCGGCCTACCAGGTCCCGGCCATCAGCCCCGCCGCGCAGGCCGCCGCCAGTGCCGAGATCGGCCGGGGCCAGGCGCCGGTGCGGCGCCAGTTGACCGATGAACAGGCCAAGGAGGCGATCGCCCGGGTGGCGCGCCGGCTGGCGCCCGCCGGCAGCGCCATCTGCCAGGAACTGGGCCGGCAATGCGCCTGGCGCTTCGTCTATGATCCCAGCCAGGAGCTGAATGCCGCCGCCACCGGCGAGGGTGACATCGTCGTGCAGCGCGGCACGGCGGAATACGCCCGCAATGACGACGAGCTGGCCTTCGTCATCGCGCACGAGATGGCGCATCACGCCGCCAACCACGTGCAGAGCACCAACACCCGCGCCCAGCTCGGTGCCGCGCTGGGCGGCGTGCTGGCCTCGGTGATCGGCTCCTATGCCGGGCTGCAGTCGGAGGGGCTGGCGCAGGGCGCGGCGGGCATCGGCTCGCAGCTCGCCGTCATCACCTACAGCAAGGCGCAGGAGCGCGAGGCGGACGCCATCGGCGCCACCATCCTGCACCAGGCCGGCTACGACGTGGGCAAGGCGCGCGAGATGCTGGTCGCCCTGGGCCGCCTCTCCGGCCAGACCCAGACGAGCCTGCTCTCCACCCATCCCGCCGGCCCCGACCGCATCGCCTCCTTCGACGCCGCGGTGGCCGACATGCGCGCGGTCAACTGGCAGCTCTCGCCCCAGGGTGTCGGCCGCAGCGTCGCGCCACGGTAACGGGTGCGCCGGGGAGCATGCCGCTGCTTCCCGGCCGCTTCGCTCAGTCCAGCCGCAGCACCACGCGGCCGTCGATGGCGCCTTTCTCCATGCGGGCGAAGATGTCGTTGATCTCGTCCAGCGTGCCCCAGCTGAAATGGGAGGCCACCTTGCCCTCGCCGGCAAAGGCCAGCGCCTCCTCCAGATCCTGGCGCGTGCCGACGATCGAGCCGCGCACTGTGATCCGCTTCAGCACCGTGTCGAAGATCGGCATCGCGAAGCGCCCCGGCGGCAGGCCGACCAGCGCCATGGTCCCGTGCGGCCGCAGCATGGCGAAGGCCTGCTCGAAGGCGGTGGGGGAGACCGCCGTCACCAGGACGCCATGCATCCCGCCCGCCTTCTGCACGGCCTGGCCCGGGTCCTCCTCGCGGGCGTTCACCACCAGGTCGGCGCCGAGCCTGCGGGCCAGTTCCAGCTTCTCCGGATGCACGTCCACCGCCGCGACATGCAGCCCCATGGCCTTGGCATACTGCACGGCCATGTGCCCGAGGCCGCCGATGCCGGAGATGGCCACCCACTCGCCTGGCCGCGCCTCGGTTTCCTTCAGCCCCTTGTAGACGGTGACCCCGGCACAGAGCACCGGCGCCGCCGGGCCGAATTCCAGCCTTTCCGGCAGCAGCCCGACATAGTCCGGATCGGCCAGGACATACCCGGCGAAGCTGCCATTCACGGAGTAGCCGGTGTTCTTCTGGCTGCCGCAGAGCGTTTCCCAACCGGTGCGGCAATAGGGGCAGGCGCCGCAGGCGGTGTGCAGCCAGGGCACGCCCACCCGGTCGCCCTCCTTCACCCGTGTCACTCCCGCGCCGAGTGCCGCCACATGGCCCACCCCCTCATGCCCGGGGATGAAGGGCGGATTCGGCTTCACCGGCCAGTCGCCCCGCACCGCGTGCAGGTCGGTATGGCAGACGCCAGAGGCGGCGAGCCGCACCAGGATCTGCCCCGGGCCGGGCTCCGGCACCGGCACTTCCTCGATCGTCAGCGGTCCGCCCAGGCGCCGCACCACCGCGGCACGCATCGTCTTGGCCATCTCCGTCACCCCTGCTGGTTCCGCCCCGGGTTACGGCGCGCCGCGCGGGGCCGCCCTGCGCTGGATCAGGAGCGCGGCACCTTGGCGACGGCGCCAACCGACCCTAGGCTGCGCCCCTTCGCCCGCCTGACATGTCGGAGACCATCGTACCCATGCCTGCCCTCGCCGGACGCCTCAAGAACATTGCCGTTTCCGCTTCGGTCGTCATGGGCACCCGTGCCCGTGAGCTGGCTGCCGAGGGCAAGAAGGTGATCAGCCTCGCCAGCGGCGAGCCCGACTTCGCCACCCCTGCCCACGCTATCGAGGCGGCGCACCAGGCGGCGCTCTCCGGCGACACCAAGTACCCGCCGACCGACGGCACCCGCGCGCTGAAGCTGGCCGTGCAGAAGAAGTTCAAGCGCGACAACAACCTCGACTACGCGCTGGACGAGATCCTGGTCGCCAATGGCGGCAAGCAGATCATCATGGACGCGCTGCTCGCCACCTGCGACCAGGGCGACGAGGTGCTCATCCCCGCCCCCTACTGGGTCAGCTACGCCGACATGGCGAAGCTCGCCACCGGCACGCCCACCTTCGTCAACTGCCCGCAGAACAACGGCTTCAAGCTGCGCGCCGAGGACCTGGACGCCGCCATCACGCCGAAGACCAAGTGGCTGTTCCTGAACTTCCCGAACAACCCGACCGGCGCCTCCTGCTCCCGCGCGGAGATGAAGGCGATCGCCGAGGTGATGCTGAAGCACCCGCATGTCTGGATCCTGACGGACGACATGTACGAGCACCTCGTCTATGACGGCGAGTTCTGCACCATCGCCGAGGTCGAGCCGCGCCTGAAGGACCGGGTGCTGACGGTCAACGGCGCATCCAAGACCTATGCCATGACCGGCTGGCGCGTCGGCTTCGCCGGCGGCCCCAAGCCGCTGATCAAGGCCATGACCAACATGCAGGGCCAGCTCACCAGCGGCATCAGCACCGTCAGCCAGGCGGCCGCCGTGGCCGCGCTGGAGGGTCCGCAGGACCTGCTCGCCGAGCGCACCGCGATCTACCGCGAGCGCCGCGATCTCGTCTGCTCCATGCTCTCCGAGGCGCCGGGCCTTACCTGCCACAAGCCGGAAGGCGCCTTCTACGTCTACCCGAACATTGCCGCCTGCCTCGGCAAGACCAGCAAGGGCGGCAAGCGGATCGAGACCGACACCGATTTCGCCCTGGCCCTGCTGGAGGAGAAGCTGGTGGCCACGGTGCAGGGCACGGCCTATGGCATGAGCCCCTATATCCGCATCTCCTACGCCACCGACACGGAAAGCCTGCGCGAGGCTTGCGCCCGCATTCAGGAGTTCTGCCGGGAACTGTCGTGAACGCGATGCAGGCGATCATCCGCCCGGGCCGCGACGAGGATGAGGCGCAATACATCCGCCTGATCGGCGATGCCTGGGCGGAGTACCCGAACTGCATCCTGGACGTGGATGGCGAGGTGCCCGAGCTGCGCGCCCTGGCGAGCTACTTCGCCAAGGCGGGCGGCGCCGTCTGGGCCGGTGAGGCGGATGGCCGCCTCGCCGGCATGGTCGCCACCCGCCCGCTTGGCTCCGACCGCGCCTGGGAAATCTGCAAGATGTATGTGGAGAAGGCGCAGCGCGGCACCGGCCTCGCGCATGCGCTGATCTCCCGCGCCGAGGAGCACGCCCGCCAGCACGGCGCCGAGCGCATGGTGCTCTGGACCGACACGCGCTTCGAAGCCGCGCACCGCTTCTACGAGAAGCGCGGCTATGTCCGCGCTGGCTCCATCCGCATCCTCGACGACATCTCGAAGTCGCTGGAGTTCCGCTACGCCAAGCCGGCCGCCGGCCTGGCCGTGGAGGCGCTGGACGCCGCCGCTGCCGCCAGCGCCGAGCGCAGCCTGGCCAGCATCCTGGCGGCCTGTGTGGCCGATGGCGCCAGCCTTGGCTACCGCGACCCGCTCTCCGCCGAGGCCGCACGCAACGTCTGGCGCAAGGTCTCCGCGGATGTGGCGATGGGCACGCGCCTGCTGCTCGTCGCCTGGCAGGAGGGACGGATGGCCGGCACCGTGCAACTCGACCTTGGCACGCCCGAGACCGAGACGCACCGCGCCGTGCTGCGCCAGCTCCTGGTTCACCCTGACTTCCGTCGCGCTGGCGTCGGCCGGGCGCTGGTCCAGCGCGCCGAGCAGGCGGCGCGGGGCATCGGCCGCAGCCTGCTGACGCTGGATTGCCGCGCCGGCGAGGCGGCCGCCTCCCTGCTGCTGCGCCAGGGCTGGGCGGAAGCGGGCCGCATCCCCGGCTTCGGCCGGACCCGCGAGGGTGGCGCAGCGGACCAGATCATCCTCTATCGCAGCGTCTGAAAGGCCGGGGGAGAATGAATTCTCCCCCAGACCCCCCCTTCTTCCTTTTGGCAGTTCTCCCGCGCGGGCATCCCGCGCCCCCTGAGCTGCCAAAAGAAAGATGGGGGTTTGGGGGAATTCCTTCCCCCAACCTTTTTCCTGCTGCCTCGCAGCACCTTGGCCCTGTTACCATCCCGGCATGATCACGCCCGCCTATTGCCGCACCATGGCGGCCTACAACACCGAGATGAACCGGCGCTTCTACGCCGCCGCCGCCACGCTGGACGATGCGGCGCGCCGCCGCCCGTGCGGCGCCTTCTTCGGCTCGCTGCACGGCACGCTCTGCCATCTCGTCTGGGGCGACACGATGTGGATGAGCCGCTTCGACGGCGGCACGCCGCCTCCGGTGAAGCTGCCCGAGAGCCCCCGCATGATCGAGGACTTCGCCACGCTCCGCACCACGCGCGAAGCGCTCGACGCCCGCATCGAGTCCTGGGCGGCGGGGATCGAACAGCCCGCGCTGGACGGCGACCTGACCTGGTTCAGCGGCGCGGCCGGCCGTGAGGTCCGGCGACCCATGTCGCTGCTGGTGATGCACTTCTTCAACCATCAGACGCATCACCGCGGCCAGGCTCATGCCCTGCTTACTGCGGCCGGCGCCAGCACCGGGGATACAGATCTGTTCCTCGTGCTGCCCTGACCCTCACGCAGCGGGAGGCGGATATCGGAACTCCTCCCGCGAGCCGGTGTTTTCCCTGCCGAACCGCAAGGGAGACGCGCAATGACGGACATCAAGCAAGCCCGCATCCTGATCGTCGCCACGGACGGCTTCGAACAGTCGGAACTCCTGGTGCCGCTGGAGCAGCTCCGCGCCAGGGGCGCCACGGTCGAGGTCGCCGCCCCTGAGAAGACTCGTGAGTCTGGCGTGATCGTCGCCTGGAACGGCGCCGCGCAGCCGGAGAACTGGGGCGAGAAGGTCAAGGTGGACCGCAAGCTCGGCGAGGTGAAGGCCGCCGACTATGATGCCGTCGTGCTGCCGGGCGGCGTGATCAACCCCGACCACCTCCGCGTGAACCCGCAGGCCCTCTCGCTGGTGAAGGACTTTGCCGCGCAGGGCAAGGTCGTCGCCGCCATCTGCCATGGCCCCTGGATCCTGGTGGAGGCCGGGCTGGCGAAGGGCCGCAAGATGACCTCCTTCGCCTCGATCAAGACCGACGTGCAGAATGCCGGTGCCACCTGGCTGGACGAGGAGGTTGTGACCGACAAGGGCATCGTCACCAGCCGCTCCCCGAAGGATCTCGACGCCTTCGTGGCGAAGATCGTCGAGGAGGTGCGCGAGGGCCGCCACAACCGCCCGGCGGCCGCCTGAGGCCAAATTGGGGCGCGCGCAACCTCGCGCGCCCGGCCTGCCTAGCCGAGGAAGGGCTCCAGAGCGGCCAGAACCGCCTCCGGGGCCTCTTCCGCGAGATAGTGCCCACTCTCGATCGGCCCGCCGCTGACCGGCCCCGTGGCATAGCTGCCCCAGACCTCCAGCGGCTTGTACCAGACCCCGATCTTCCCCTTGGCGCCCCAGAGCGCCAGCAGCGGGCAGCGGATCTTCTCGCCCGCCGCCCGGCTGGCCCGGTCATGCTCCAGGTCGATCGTCGCCGCCGCGCGGTAGTCCTCGCAGATCGCCGTGACGGTGCCGGGCTGCCGCAGCGCCGCGAGGTAGTCGGCCCGCGCCTCCGGGTGGAAGAAGTCGCGGCCCTTCGGCTCGCGGCTGGTCTGCAGGTCGAACCAGTCCTCCACGTCGCGCAGGATCATCCGCTCCGGCAGGTCGTGCTTCTGAGCCAGGAAGAACCAGTGATAGTAGCCCATGGCGAAGGCCATGTCGGTGCGTTCGAAATGCTCGATGGTTGGCACGATGTCGAGCACCGCCAGCCGCTCCACCGCCTCCGGCGCGTCCAGCGCCAGCCGGTGCGCGACGCGGGCGCCACGGTCATGCGACACCACCCGGAAGCGCTCATGCCCGAACTGCCGCATCAGCCCCAGCAGGTCGGCTGCCATGGCGCGCTTGGAATAGGGCGCATGGTCCGCGCTCGGGCCCGGCTTGCCGGAGAAGCCGTAGCCGCGCAGGTCGGGGCAGACGACGGTGAAGTGCCGCGCCAGCACTGGCGCCACCGCGTGCCACATCGCATGGGTCTGCGGGTTGCCGTGCAGCAGCAGCAAAGGCGGTCCTTCGCCACCGCGCCGCAGCCGTAGCCGCTGCCCCCCGACCATCCGCTCTTCCAGCGTGAACCCTTCGAAGATCATGGCAGCCTCCCTTGTCGCCGCGCCCTCAGGGCAGCACGAGAAACACCCCGAGCGCCAGCCCCACCAGGGCCATGGACAGGGAGTAGGCCCACCAGCCCGGACGCGGACCAAGGGCGGCCAGCGGTCCGCTGAACAGCGCCGAGAGCGTCAGCCCGAGCGCCGCCTGCTGCCAGGAGTGCAGGAACCAGCCCCAGGCCAGCAGCCCGAGCCAGGCCAGGAAGGCCAGCTTGGCCGTGATCTTCCAGACGGCCTCGGCCGCATCGGCGGCGGGCCGCAATTCGGGGATGCGGGCCCGGCTGTGGATGGCGGCGGCACCGGACAGCAGCATCAGGGCGGGGAAATAGAGGTCCATGCCCTCGCGGTAGCCAAGTCGAAGCGGTTTGCCAATCCTGCGGGGCTTCGACTTCGGCGGCGCCTCGCGTAGTGTCTCGGCCCCCAGCCAAGACGCGGGGATGGCGGCCTGCGCCGCAGCCTGCCCCCGCCGCAGAGGAGTGAACAGAATGGGCCGTGGCCGACTGAAGAGCGTGGCACGCAAAGCCGGCCGGCAGGTGGTGGATCCAGGCCAGGAGATCTCGCAGCTGCGCCGGGAACTGGAGGAGGCGCGCGCCCTGCTGCGGCAGGTGGAGCTCAACCGCACCGAGGCGGGCAGCCTGACGCTGGCCCGACGCCTGGCGACACTGGAGGAGGAGCGCCAGATCGCGCGGGGGCTCGCGGTGGAGGCCGCTCTGGCCCGCTCGAAGGTGGAGGCGGAGCTGAAGGCGCTGCGGGATGCCATCGAGAAGGCACCGGGCATCTCGGGCTGGCTGCTGCGCCGTGCCCGCCGCCGCCTGGGCTGAGGCTGGCCTCAGCCGGTGGCCGCCGAAGCGGTCCTGAGCCGTGGGATGGGCGCGGGGTGGCGAACGCCACCAAGGGTGGGCAGCACGGCGCTGTAGCCAGTCTTGCCGTTCATCAGGCAGACGGCTTCCAGAACGTCATCGGCGCCGAGCGGGCTGCCTTCCCGCCGTGCCTCGGCAGCACGCGTGCATTCCTGGGTGCTGATGCCGAGCAACGAGTCGCCGAGCATGCCTGCGGTCAGCCACAGGCACAGGAAAAATGCCGTGGAGCCGAGGATGACCTTCAGGATCTGCATGGCTGCGCTCCTTCCCCATCTTGGGAAATGCACCCTTGCCGGCCGCGACGGTGCGGCTGACGCGAAGCAGCATACCGACCACTTCTCACCATCTCGTTAATCCCTGCCATGAGCAGTCCTACCCGAAGGCCCACCGCACGGTCTGGGCGACCCCGAGCGTGCCGGCGCGAATGAGCGGGCGGCCGAGCAGGGGCGTATGCAGCCCGTGCATGCGCTGCGCCCAGGCTGGCAGCAGATCGATCGCCGCCTGCATGGTCAGGGCCTGGACTGGCTCCGCCACGCGCCTTCCACCGGGCTGGCCCAGCACAAGGCGGGCGACCTCGCGCGTGCGTGCATCGCAGACGAGCTGCCGCCGCATGGTGATCATCAGGCGCTGCGCGGCGGAGCGCGTGTGCGGAACCGGATCGGCCCCGAGCGCGGCGGCGACCTGCGCCATCTCGGCGAAGTAGCGGTCCTGGTCGGCTGCCGACATGCGCGGCTCGGCATAGCGGATCCAGGCGTCCAGGAAGCTGGAGGCCTCCGTCACATGCACCCAGGCCAGCAGGGCGGGATCGTCCGCCGTATAGGGCCGCCCATCCGGCAGCACGCCTTGCACCTGGGAATGGATACTCCGCACGCGTGCGATGGCGGCTTCGGCTTCCGCGCGCCCGCCATAGGTGGTGAGTGCGATGAAGCGCGCCGTCCGCCGCAGCCGGCCGTGCATGTCGGCGCGGAAGTTCGAATGATCCCAGACGCCGGCCAGCACGCCGGGATGGAGCATCTGCAGCAGCAGCCCGGCAATGCCACCGACCATCATGGAGGCCACGTCGCCATGCACGCGCCAGGCGACCGCCTGTGGCCCGAACAGCCCGTCCGGGCGCCGCACGACCGGCCGCTCACCCTTGGCCCGGTCGTTGAACAGCGCGACCACCCGCCCGACGATTGCCCGCTTCACCGGCCGGACGAGATCCGCGGGCAGGAGGGGCGGGAAGGCGGGTTGCGCAGGGTGGGGTGGCCGGCTGGCCGGCCTGGGCTCATCGCCGCTACGGGGTTCCATCCGCTCTGCCACCTCCTTGGGCTGAAAGGGCGAGCCGACTGGCCTCCGTCTCCTTTCCTGCCTCTGACGGCATCAACGCTGCGGCGGCCGGAAAGCTGCGGCCGGACCCTGTGCTCAGCCCTGGCTCCCTGCGGCGGGGAGCGCGGCCCCCCCCAGGCTGCCCGGTGCTACTCCAGCACTGCGGGAATGACCGAAGCGGCCAGCAACAGCCCCATGGCGAGGTTGAAGGCGCGCATCCGGCGCGGCGAGTCGAGCCATTGGCTGCTGCCAACCCCGAGCAGCGCCCAGGCGCCAAGGCTGGGCAGGGTGACCAGCATGAACAGCCCCGCCAGCACCAGCACCTGCGCGGTCAGGTTACCGCCGGGCAGGGTGTAGGTGGCGGTGGTCGCCACCGCGAGGATCCACGCCTTCGGGTTCACCCACTGGAAGGCGCAGGCGCCCCAGAAGCCGATGGGCGCGCCGGTGCCCGGCGCCTGCCGGGTGGCGGGGCTGCCGGCGCGGGCGATCTGCCAGGCCAATACCAGCATCCAGGCGGCGCCGGCCCAGCGCAGCACTGCATGCAGCCCGGCATGGCTGGCCAAAGGCTGCGCGAGGCCGGTGCCGATGACGGTCAGCATGAAGCCGAAGCCCACCGCGACGCCCAGGATGAGCGGGAGCGTCGCGCGCAGCCCGTGCCGTGCGGCAGTGGCGAGGGTCATGATGTTGTTCGGCCCCGGCGTGGCCGAGGCGGCGAAGGCGAAGCCCAGAAAGGCCAGCAGGTCGGTGTTCACCGCCATGTCCTCACAGGCGCCGTGCATCGGGGGGCAGGGAAGGGGACGGGGTTCATGGCCGTGCTCCGGAAGGAAGCCGCTCCGGCCAGGTACCTGATGAAGCCCCGGCCGCTCCGGCGGGGCTGAGGAAGGGAATGCCGCTGGAGTCAGCGCAGGCCCGTCACCCGCCCGTCAGGACAGATGATAGCGCGTACGGCGATGCGGCAACGGGGGGCGTGCATGGCATAATTAGGTCGCTGTCGCTGACCGATGTAAAGGGGCGCCTGGAACTCTGGGCGGCCGCGCCCCTGGCCCGCCCCCCCCCGCCGCTAGATCGGGAAGCCGTAGAGGCGGCCGGCATTCTCCACCAGGATGCGCCGCCGGACGGCCTCGTCCGGCGCCCAGTCGGCCAGGAGGTCCAGAAGCCCCTTCTCGTCCGGCTTCGGCGCCGGAGCATTGGGGTGTGGCCAGTTGGACCCCCAGACGATGCGCTCAGGCGCCGCCTTGACCAGCGCCCGGGCCAGGGCGGCGACATCCGCATAGTCCGGCGGCCCGCTGCGCGACACACCATAGGGCGAGGAGGCCTTCACCCAGACCCGCCCCGTCTCCACCAAGCGCAACAGGCAGCGGAAGGCGGGATGGTCGGGCGTGACCGGTTCCTCGAAACGTCCGAGATGGTCGATGACAACCGGGCATTCCAGTTCCCGGATCAGCCCTTCCCGCTCCGGCAGCTCGCCGCCGTCGAACTGCAACTGCACATGCCAGCCGAGCGGCGCGACACGGGCCGAGAGCCGCCGCAGATCCGCCCAGGGCACCAGCCCGCCCTTCATCATGAAGGCCCGCGCGCCCTGCGCCCCCTGCGCTGCCAGCCGCGCCAGCTCGGCCTCCTCGGTGTCGGGCGTCACCACCACCACCGCGCGGGCGGCCGCCGGGCCGAGCGCCGCCACGGCATCCAGGGTGCAGCGGTTGTCCGCGCCATAGGCGGTCGGCTGCACGACGATGACGCGCGAGAGGCCCAGCCGCGCCATGACGTGCCGATAGGCCTCCAGCGTGCCCTCGAAGGGGGGCGGCGTCGGGTTGGTGGAGGCGACCGGATAGCGGGCAGGGTCGCCGTAGATGTGCATGTGGCAGTCGCAGGCGCCCTCCGGGATGGGAGGCAGGGCTTCCGGCATGGCGGGGGCGTTTCCTTTTTTTTGGGTCGGAACGGTCCGGAAGGGCATGATTCCCTGATGACCGCCTCCGGCCTTCGGCTAAGCTTTCCGGCAAGACTAGGGAGGAGAACGGGAAATGATCAAGCGACGCAGCCTGCTGGCTGCCACCGCCGGCGTGGCGGCGGCTCCGGCCTGGGCCCAGGGCGGCGCCTGGCAGCCCCGTGGCCCCCTGGAAGTCATCGTCGGCTTCGCGCCCGGCGGCGGCGCCGATCTCGCGGCGCGCGCCATCGCGCAGGCCGCCACCCCCCATTTCCCGGTCCCTCTGGTGGTGATCAACAAGGCGGGCGCCGGTGGGGCGGTGGCGGCGCAACAGGTGGCGGGCATGGCGCCGGATGGGCAGGCCCTGCTGGTCGGCGGCGGCAGCGAGAGCACCTCGCTGCCCGCCTTCCGTGAGGTTCCCTACGACCCCAAGCGCTCCTTCCGGGCCCTGCTGCGCCTGACCCGGCAGCCGCTGCTCATCGTCGCCGGCAAGGGCAGCCGCTTCGCCAACCTGAAGGAGGCTGTGGAGGCGGCGCGCGCCCAGCCCGGCGCCATCAGCCACGCCTCCTCCGGCATCGGCTCGCTCTACCACGCCGCCTTCCTGCTGCTCGGCAAGGCGGCCAATGTCGAGTTCCTGCACGTGCCCTATACGGGTGGCGGCCCCTCCCTGCAGGCGCTGATGTCGGGAACGGTGGAAATGGCCGTGCTGGCGCCGGAGGAGATGGGCGGGCTGGCGGCCGAAGGCGCGGTGCGTCCGCTGGCGGTGGCTTCGGCCGAGCGCCTGCCGGCCTTCCCGGCGGTGCCAACCCTGCGCGAACTGGGCTGGAACGTCGAGATCGAGAATATGAAAGGGCTGATGGGCCCCGCTGGCATGCCTGACGCGGTGGCGGCCTCGCTGCATGACCGCTTCCGCGCCGCCATGGCGGAACCGGCCTGGAAGACCTTCCTGGAGCGGACCGGCGCCACCGAGGGCTATCTCGATGGCCCCGCCTTCCAGGCCGCCATGGACCGCCTGCTCGACCAGGTCAGCGCCGCCGTCCGGCAGAGCTGACCCGGCCAGGTTGCCATGCGTCAGCCGAGCGTCGAGAGGTCCATCGGCGCGGCGATCCAGTCATAGCCGCCGTCGTTGCGGCGGCTGACATGGCCGAGCCCGGGCCAGGGGAAGTGATAGGAGAGCACCGGGGTCCGGTCGGTAGCGAGCCGGTCCAGCATCCGGCTGCGCGACTGCGCCGAGAGCTTCGGGTCGGTGTCGAAGGAGAACTCCCACAGCGGCTTGCGCAGCAGCAGGATGTGGTGATGGGCTAGGTCGCCGGTGTTCATCATCACCTGGTTGCCGCTGGTGATGGCATAGCAGTGATGGCCGACCGTGTGGCCGGGCGTCGAGAGCGCCACCACGCCTGGCGCCACCTCCTGCTCGTCGCGCACCATCACCATGCGGTCGCGATAGGCGGAGAGGTTCTTCTTGGCGCCGTCGATGAAGGGCACCATGAACTCCGGGCCGCGCTTGTTGCCGTCATCGGTCCAGAACTTCAGGTCGGCCTCGCTCAGCGCCACCTGCGCGTTGGGGAAGTTGCGCTCCCCTTGCGCATCCACCAGCGCCCAGCAATGGTCGCAATGGGCATGGGTCAGCACCACCAGGTCGATCTGCTCCGGCGCGATGCCGGCGGCGCGCATGTTGGCCAGCATCTTCCCCGTCGTCGGGCCGAACATCTTGCTCGCCGGCCCCATGCTGTCGCCCATGCCCGTGTCGAACAGGATCAACTGCCGCCCGGTGTTCAGCACCAGCACGTTCTGTTCCAGTGTGGCGGCGTCCGGCGGCAGGAAGTTGTCTTGCAGCAGGCCGTTGATCTCCTGCGGCGGTGAGGTGGGGAAGGCGGGTTCCGGCTTGCCGAGGGGCAACCGCCCGTCGGACAGCACGGTCACCTCATACTCGCCCATGCGGAAGCGGTGCCAGGCCGGCGGCAGCGTGTTCTGGAACGGTGCGGCCGCCCGGCTGATGCCGGCCGGAAGGGTGGCGAGCGCGGCGGCACCCGCCAGCAGACCGCGACGCGTCATCTGGATCATGCTTTCCTCCCCGCCCGGTGCGGGCGGCTGCATTTTTTGCCTCGGCGTGCGCCGCCTGCAGCGCAGCCGGAACGCGCGACCGAAGAGGACCACAACTCCGCCTTGCGGATGGAATGCATTTTGGGGAGGAAACAATAACGGTTTCGTTATTGCACCGCTGTCGCTCCTTGGAGGCGCCTCCCGCGCCATGCCACTCTGTGGCGAGAGCCGAACAACAAGGCCCGACCGGAGGACGCGTCCCATGCCGCACCCGAATTCCGCCGCCCCGCCACCCTCCAGCGCCGGGCTGCCGCCGCTGGGCCGGCGCGGCGTGCTGCAGGCCGGGCTCGCCGCCGGCAGCCTGCTGCTGGCCGGCCGCACCGCGCAGGCGCAGGCGAGCAAGCCGCAGGAGATCAAGATCGGCATCGCCACCTATCTCTCCGGCCCAGCCAGCGTCTTCGGCGTGCCCGGGCGGCAGGCGGCCGAGATGCTGTTCGACCAGATCAATGCCGAGGGCGGCATTGGCGGGGTGAAGCTTCGCCCGATCTTCGTGGACGAAGGCCCGGGCGTGGACCACGTGGTCGGCGAGTTCCGCCGCCTGGCGCAGAGCGAGGGCGTGGACCTCATCTTCTCCGCCATTTCCTCGGCCGACTGCCTGGCCTGCGCGCCGCTGGCCGACGAGCTGAAGCGCCTGACCATCCTCTGGGACTGCGGCACCCAGCGCATCTTCGAGGAGGCGCGCTACGACTACGCCTTCCGCACCCAGGCCAATGCGACGCCGGAAGTACTGGCGGCGCTGCTCTACCTGCTGAAGGTGAAGCCCGATTTCCGCAGCCTCGCGGTGGTCAACCAGGACTATGCCTGGGGCCGCGACTCCTGGGACATCTGGCGCACCGCGATGAACACGCTGAAGCCCGGCGTGCGCGTCTCCGCCGAGCTGTTTCCACGCTTCGGCGCCACCGACTTCTCCACCGAGATCACCCGCCTGCTGGCGCTGCGGCCCGACGTGGTGCTCTCCACCTCCTGGGGCGGCGATCTCGATGCGCTGATCCGCCAGTCGGCCGACCGCAAGCTGTTCGAGCGCAGCACCTTCGTCCTGCCGCTGGCCGAATCCTCGCTGGAGCGCGTCGGCAAGGCGCTGCCGCCCGGCCACATCATCGGCGCCCGCGGCGACCACTGGTTCCTGCACCCGAACCCGAAGGACCCGGCACTGCTGCGCCGCTTCACCGAGGATTTCCGCAAGCGCTTCGGCGCCTATCCCATTTATTCCTGCCACCACATGGCACAGGCCGTCTTCGCCACCAAGGCGGCCTATGAGAAGGCGATGCAGGCCAAGGGCGGCGGCTGGCCGACCGATGCCGAGCTGGCGCAGGCCTTCCGCGGCCTCGAATTCCCCTCGCTCACCAGCACGGTGAAGATCCGCGAGGACGGGCAGGGGCTGGAGGATCAGATCATCGGCACCACCATGGCCGCCGAGGCCTATCCCTTCCCCGTCATGACGGACATGGTGGTCTTCAAGGGCGAGAGCATCACCACGCCCGTCGGCCAGAAGAGCGCCGACTGGCTGAAGACGCTCAAGCCCTCCATCCTGGAGCAGATGCCGCAGCCCGTCGCCTACAAGCCCTGATCCCATGGCGGACTGGTTCGCCCAGAACGGGCTGCTGCTCGGCCTCGCCGCGCTGGACGGCCTGTCGAACGCGGCGGCCATCTTCATGGTGGCGGTGGGGCTCAACCTCGTCTTCGGCGTGCTGCGCGTGCTGAACGTCGCCCATGGCAGCCTCTACGCCATCGGCGGCTACACGGCGGCCTCGCTCGGGCTGCTGCTCACGGCCAGCGGCCTGCCGGACTGGCTGGCCTATCCGCTGCTGCTGGTGGCGGCGCTGCTGGTCGGCGCCGTGCTCGGCCCGCCGATCGAGACGCTGCTGCTGCGCCGCACCCGCCAGCACGAGCCGGTGCTGCAACTCCTCATCACCTTCGCCCTGTTCATGATCCTGGAGGACCTGCAGAAGCTGATCTGGGGCGTGCAGCCGGTGGTCAACGACACACCGCTGCGCCTGCTCGGCACGGTGGACGTGCCCTTCGGCGCCGACGTCATCCCCTTCACCACCTACCAGCTCTTCGTGCTGCCCGGCGTGGCGCTGGTGACGCTGGCCGCGCTCGCCTGGTTCCTGCGCCGCACCCTCGCGGGCCGCATGATCGTCGCCGTCACCGCCGATGCCGAGGCGGCGCGGGCGATGGGCATCGATGCCGGCCGGGTCATGCTGCTCACTTTCACCGCCGGCGCGGCGCTGGCGGCGCTGGGCGGCGCGCTGGCCTCGCCCACCGTCTCGCTGGTGCCGGGGGTGGGGGCGCAGACCATCGTGCTCTCCTTCGCCGTGGTGGCCACCGCCGGCCTCGGCCAGGTCGAGGGCGCCGCCATCGCCGCCCTGCTGATCGGCCTGGGCCGTGCCTTCGCCGTCTATTTCGAGCCGGAGCTGGAGGTCGTCATTCCCTACCTCATCATGGTGCTGGTGCTGCTGGTGCGGCCGCAGGGGCTCTTCGGCGTGGTGGAGACCCGGCGGATATGAGGCGCCACGCGGACCTTATCCTCGCCCTGCTCGGCGCGCTGGCGGTGCTGGCCATCGGCTGGGCGGTGCCCTGGCTGCGCTTCGTGCTGACCATCGCGCTCGCCAAAGGGCTCGCCGTGCTCGGCATCCTGCTGCTGCTGCGCGCCGGGCAGGTCAGCTTCGGCCATGCGCTCTTCGTCGCCTTCGCGGCCTATATCGTCGCCTTCCTGGCGCCGCTGCTGCCCGAGACGCTGCTCCTGCTCCCCCTTGCCGCACTTGGCTCGGCGCTGCTCGGGCTGCTGATCGGCCTCTTCGTGGTGCGCTACCGCGAGATCTTCTTCGGCATGCTGAACCTGGCGCTCAGCATGGTCTTCTACTCCGTGCTGGAGAAGTTCTACGCCATCACCCACGGCACCGACGGCATCCGCCTCGCGCCCACCCGCTTCGCCGGCATGGCGCTGGAGGGCGCGTCGCAGGGCTGGTCGGTGCTGCTGCTGGCGCTGGCCCTTGCGCTCGGCTTCGGCGCGCTGGTGCGGCTGCACTTGGCCTCGCCGATGGGCCAGGCGCTGGCCGGCATCAAGACACGCGAGGCGCGGCTGGAATTCATGGGCGTCTCGGCCCGGCGGGTGCTGCTCTCGGCCTATGTGCTTTCGGCCTGCATGGCCGGCTGCGGCGGCGCGCTCATCGCCATGACGACGCGCCACGTCACCCCCGCCCTGGCCTACTGGACCGCCTCGGGCGAACTGGTCTTCATCGCCATCCTGGGCGGCGCCGGCAGCGTGCTCGGCCCCTTCCTCGGCGCGCTCGCCTATGAGCTGACCCGCGTCTACGCGGCGGCCCTGGTGGCCGATGCCTGGCAGATGATCCTCGGCGCGGTGCTTCTCCTGGTCATCCTCTTCGCCCCCGGCGGCCTCTGGGGCATGGGCCGGGCGCTCTTCGCCCGGCGGCGGGCGGCATGAGCGCGCTGCTGGAGGCACGCGGCCTGCGCCTGGCCTTCGGCGGCGTCCGCGCCGCCGACGGCATCGACCTCGCGGTGGAGGAGGGCGAGTTCCTCGCCATCATCGGCCCCAACGGCGCCGGCAAGACCACCTTCATCAACATGACCACCGGCTACCTCCGCCCGCAGGCCGGCGAGATCACCTTCCGCGGCCGCCGCATCCTCGGCCTGCCGCCGCGCCGCATCGTGCGGCTCGGCATCGCCCGGTCCTTCCAACTGCCGCAGCTCTTCACCGAACACACCGTGCTGGAGAACATGGCCCTCGCCATTGCCGCACGCGAGGGGCTCTGGTCGCCGCTGAACTCCCTGCTGCGCCCTTCCTGGCGCGACGAGGCCATGGCCCTGCTCGACAGTTTCGGCCTCGCCCCGCTCGCCGACCGCCGCGGCGACGCGCTCAACGAGGGCGCCCGCAAGCTGGCCGACATCGCCATGGCCGTCGCCCTGAAGCCGCGCCTGCTGCTGATGGACGAACCCACCAGCGGCGTTGCCGCCGCCGACAAGATGGCCGTCGTCGAGACCCTGGCGCGCGTGCTCCGGCAGTCCGGCGTCACGGCGGTCTTCGTGGAGCATGACATGGAGGTGGTGGACCGCTTTGCCGACCGTGTCGCCGTCTGGGGCCAGGGACGGATCATGGCACTCGGCCCGCCCAAGGCGATCCTCGCCGACCCGCAGGTGCGGCGGGATGTCATTGGCATCATACCGGAAGAGGAGGCCGGCCGTGCTCCGGCTTGAAGGCGTCTCGGTGGCGATCGAGGGCGCGCCGGTGCTGCGCGAGGTGGCGCTGCACGTGCCGCCGGGCGGGCGCGTGGCGCTGATCGGCCGTAATGGCGCCGGCAAGACGACGACGTTGCGCGCGCTGATGGGGTTACTGCCGCTCCAGCGCGGGCGCATCGCGCTGGACGGCCGCGAGGCAGGCGGCATCCCCGCGCATCACCGCGCCCGGCTGGGCATCGGCTACGCCCCGGAGGAGCGGCGGCTGTTCGGCGGCTTCAGCGTGCGGGAGAACCTGCTGCTGCCCGCGCAGGTGCTGGGCCTGCCGCGTGCCGAACTGGACCGCCGGCTCGGCATGGTCTTCACGCTGCTGCCCGAGCTGCGCGATGTCGCCCCACGCCGGGCGGCGGGCCTCTCCGGCGGGCAGGGCAAGATGGTGGCGCTGGGCCGGGCGCTGATGGTCGGCACCCGCGCCGTGCTGCTCGACGAACCCTTCCAGGGCCTCGCCCCCGCCTTGGCGCTGCGCTACGCCGAGGCGCTGGCCCGGTTGCGCGAGGCACTGCCCGAAGTCGCCATCCTGATCACCGAGAGCAGCCCGGCGCTGCTGCGTCCGCTGGTGGACCGGACCTACGTCATCGAGCGCGGGGAGATCGCGCCGGCCTGAGGCGACGAGACCAGAGGAGGTGGTCGGCAGCACGGGCCAGCACGGGGTGCAGCCCCCCGCACCGGTCCGGGTCAGCCTTCCTCGGCCTCCCTGTCCAGGTAGCGACGCAGCGCGAGGTGTTCCGGGCCGGCACTGTCCGGGCGGAGGAAGTCCTCCACCGCGAACTCCGCTACCTGCCCGCCCGAGGGCAGGTTCGCCTGATGCCGCACGAAAACCCGCTCCGAACCGGCCTCCCGCATCAACTGCCAGCGGTCGCCGTTCGCACTGTGGTAGAGGTCTCTCACCAACAAGGCCATGCCGCCGTACCTTCCATTCAGGATATGGGGAGAAACCGCGCCGAGGGGGCAGGGTTCAGCCGCGCGGCGCCTCGTCGGCGTGGTCGCGCGCATGGCTCAGGAAGAAGCGGAGCATCTCGCGCGAGGCGTCGGGCCCCTTCGGATCGGTATAGGAGCCGGCGGGGCTGCCGCCCGACCAGGCATGGCCGCCGCCATGCACGACCCACTGCTCCAGCATCACGTCTCCGCTTTCCGCGATATGGCGGGTGCGGCTGTAGGCATGCCCCCCGGCGACCTGCCCGCGCTGCGTCTCCTGCCGCAGGTCACGCGCCGCGCCGCACTGGGCGATGATCTCGTCGCCGTTGCGGGGATGGACGGTGCCATCCTGGTCCGCATGGAACACGATGGTGGGCACGCCGCCGCTCCGCACCGCCCCGGCGCCGCCCTGCCGCATCGCGGCGAAGGCGGACGGAATGTCGCGCGCGGCGCCGCAGGCCAGGCCGGAATGCACGCCCACGGCGGCATAGAGGTCCGGATAGGTGGCGCCCATGACGGCCGCCGCCGCTCCGCCCGCGGAAAGCCCGGCCACATAGACCCGCCTTGGGTCCACGGCATGCTCCCGCATCACCTGGCGCGTGATGCCCGCGAGCAGTGAAGGCTCGCCTTTGTCGCGCTGCTGGTCGCCGGGGCTGAACCAGTTCCAGCACTTCTGGGCATTGGCGGAAGCCGTCTGGCCGGGATAGGCGACAAGGAGGACATGCTCCTCGGCCAGGGTGTTCATGCGCGTGCCGGCGGCGAAGTCGTCGGGCGACTGCGTGCAGCCATGCAGCATGACCACCAGGGGCGCCGGCTCGCCGCGATAGGTGCTGGGGATATAGAGCTTGTAGGGACGGCTGCCGGCCGGACCGGTGAAGGCACCCTCGATGAACCGGGCGCCTTCCGGCAGGGGCGCGTGCACCGGCCGGGCGGAGGCCTGCCCGAAGCCGCCGCCCCGGCCCGCCGCCAGCCCGCTCCACGGGAGCGGGCCCTGCGGTGGGGTGATCCCCCTCCGACCACCGCCCTGCATCTCCGGGAAGGGCGTGTGCGACGAGGGCCGGGCGCCTTCGTCGGGCTCAGGGGTCAGGTCGATGATGGGGCGTCCCTTGTCCTGTGGCGCGGTCCTGTCCGGCGTATGGTCCTCGCCTCGCAGCCCGCGCTGCAGGAGTGCGGTGGCTTCGCTCAGGCGGCCCAGCCGGGTCAGGCGGGCGGCTTCAAGCATGTGGGGTGGCAGCGTGGCGGTCATGATCGGTGCCTTCGGGCCATGGACGCGCGTCGGCACTCCGCGCTGGGCGGGCGACGCTGCGTTCCGTTTGGTGGAGCTGGAATGCGCGGCCGGGTCAGGGCCGCCGCACGGTCAGTGGATGCGCTCGGCCAGGGCGGCCTTCACCGCGGCGCTCGCCTGGAGCGCCCCGAGCACGGAGACCGAGGCGATGGTGGCGCGGGCGAGCTCGGGGGGGACGTCGGCGGCGATGCTGGCAAGTCCCAGCACCCGGATGTCGAGCATCTGCCCGGCCGCCTGGGCCGCTTCGAGTTCCGCGCGGGTGTAGTGCCGCAGGCCGAGCTCCAGGCTCTTGCGGGCGACGGATTGCCGTGCCGCCTCGGCGTGGCGCTCGATCTGGTTGCGGATCGCGGTGCGGATGAAGTCGGTGCGGTTGGCGTAGAACCCGTCCTGCACCAGCAGGTCGATATGGCCGAGATCCACATAGCCCAGGTTGATGGTGATCTTTTCGCTGTCACCGCCCGCCTTGGGCCGCAACTCCCGTACATTGTCCGCCATTTCGCCATCCCCTCACCATCCACTGGGATGGTAAATGGGTGGTGCTCTGCCGATTGCAAGGCTTTATGGCTCACCTCGCCAGGGCACTGGCGGTTCCTGCGCCAGGGCAGGGCCCAAGCTTCATCACCGGGCAACGGGTAGGTGGGCGGCTTCAGCCGCAGGGATAGAGCCGTACCGGGTCAGCATCCCGCGGCAGGCCGGCGCCGAGAGGGCCGCAATGGCCCTCGGCGCAAAGCTGCCAGTGGCCCACCCCCGCCGCGTCGCTGCGGCGGAGCAGCACCTCCGGCAGGTCGAGGCGCGGGTGCCATTCCCACATCCCGCCCACCTTCCGGGCGCCCGGCGCGGGGTCCATCCCCGCGCCCGAGCCCTCGACCCGGGCTCTTTCCAGGTGCAGCACGCCGGGGCGGACCTGCCAGTCCTCCTCCCAGCGGGTGTGCTCGACGGTGTGCGACCAGGCGAGCATGAAGCCGGCCACCGCCAGCGTCACCACCTTGCCGCCCCCGGCGATGCACAGGGCGCTCAAGCCGTGCGCCCGCCCGTGGCCGCGCCCCGGCGGGACCAGACATGCCAGGCGATGAAGGCCGCCGTCGCGATGAAGCCGACGGTGTCCGTCACCGGCACGGCCGCCACCAGCAGCACCGCCGCGATGAAGGCCCAGGCCCGTTCCCAGAGGCGGATCGGCCCCAGCAGGAAGCCCACCGCCGTGGCGCCCCAGAGGCCGATCGCCAGCAGCGCCTTCAGCAGCACGTAGAGCACCGCCGGGACATAGCCGATGCTCTCGGCCAGCGGTCCGCCATCCTGCAGCATCAGCACCGGCGCATAGACCGCCATGAACGGCACCGCGAAGCCGGCGATGGCCACGCGCATCGCCTGCAGCCCGATCTTCATGCCGCTCTCGCGCGCGATCGGCGCCGCGGCGAAGGCGGCCAGCGCCACCGGCGGCGTCAGGTCCGCCATGATGCCGAAGTAGAAGACGAACATGTGGCTGACGAGCAGCGGCACGCCGAGCTGCAGCAGTGCCGGCCCGGCGATCGAGGAGGTGATGATGTAGTTCGGGATCGTCGGGATGCCCATGCCGAGGATCAGGCAGATCAGCATGGTCAGCAGCAGCGAGGCGAAGAGGCTGTTCTGCCCCACCGCCACCACGGCGCCCGCGAAGGTGGTGGCCGAGCCGGTCAGCGACAGCACGCCGATGATCACACCCACCAGCGCGCAGGCGATGCCCACCGGCAGCGCCTGGCGCGCGCCGTCGGCCAGCGCCTCGCCGCAGAGCTTCAGCGTCTCGCGCCCGCCCTTGCGCACGGCGTTGATCACGATCAGCAGCGCCACCACGGCGATCACCACGCCGATGCCATAGGCCAGGAAGGCCGCCGACATCAGGCCGAGCGCGATCCAGAAGGCCACCCGCAGCGCCGCCGCGCCCATGCCGAGCGCGATCGGCGCGCCGAGCACGATCATCGCGGTCAGGCCGAGGCCGATGGTGCCGGCATAGAGCGGCGTGTAGCCGGCCAGCAGCAGATAGACGAGGATGGCCAGCGGCAGCAGCAGGAACCAGCCCTTGCGCAGCGCGGCGAGGGCGTTCGGGCACTGCTCCTTCGGCACGCCGAGCAGGCCGAGCCGCCCCGCCTCCAGATGCACCATCCAGAAGGCGGTCAGGAAGTAGAGGATGGCCGGCACGATCGCCGCTTCCACCACCTGCAGGTAGGGAATGCCCAGGCTCTCGGCCATGATGAAGGCGACCGCGCCCATCACCGGCGGCATGATCTGCCCGCCCATCGAGGCCGTGGCCTCGACGCCGCCGGCGAAGGCCGCGCGGAAGCCGAAGCGCTTCATCAGCGGGATGGTGAACTGCCCGACCGCCACCACGTTGGCGACGCCTGAGCCGCTGATCGTGCCCATGAAGGCCGAGGCCACCACCGCCACCTTGGCCGGCCCGCCACGCGTGTGCCCGACCGTGCCGAGCGCCACGTCGGTGAAGAGCGAGATCATCCCCGCGCGCTCCAGGAAGGCGCCGAACAGGATGAACAGAAAGATGTAGGTGGAGGAGACGTAGGTCGGCGTGCCGTAGATGCCTTCGGTGCCGAGATAGAGCGTGTCGATGATCTGGTCGTAGTCGAAGGGCCGGTGATCCAGCGGCGCCGGCAGGTACTCGCCGTAGAGGCCGTAGAGCAGGAAGACCAGGCAGATCAGCGGCAGCGATGGCCCCATCAGGCGGAAGCCGGCCAGGAAGACCAGAGCCACCACGAGCACGCCGACCGCGAGATCCATATCCGTCGGCAGGCCGGCGCGCTGGATCAGGTCCGCATAGAAGATCCAGTGGTAGAGGCCGGCGACGAAGGCGATGATCGCCAGCGCCGCCCAGAGGATGGCCGTCTTATCGCCGCGCCTCCGGTTGGCCGTCAGGCCGAACAGCAGCAGCAGCAGGAAGCCGACATGCAGCGAGCGCACCACCGAACTGGGCAGCGAGGCATAGGCGGCCGTATAGATCTGGAAGGCGGAGAAGATGAAGGCGATGACCTTCAGCAGCATGCGGCCGCCGGGCTCGCCCCAGCCCATCCCGCCATGCTCCACCGCCGCCGATTCCTCGACGGCGGTGGGGTGGCCGACAATCTCGGCGCTCATCGCGACGGCCCCGCCTTGGCGGCGGCGCCGTAACCGTCCGGGGTCAGTGGGTTCATGCCTTCTTGCGTTCCTTGAAGTAGCGCTCGGCGCCCGGGTGCAGCGGGATCGGCGGGTTGTCGCCGGCGCCCTCCACCACGATGTCCTTCGCCGCCGCCTGCGCGGCCACCAGCGCCGGGATGTTCTCGTAGACGGCCTTCGCCATGTTGTAGACGAGGTCGTCGGCGAGGCCGGCGCGGGTGACCAGGTAGTTCGGCACCGCCGCGGTCGTCACATCCGCGGTCTGCCCCGTATAGGTGCCGGCCGGGATGGTGGCGGCCTTATAGGGCGTGCCGATCTTGGCGATGATGTCCTTCGGCACCTCGACGACGTTGATCGGCACCGAGGTGGCGAGATCGAGGATCGAGGCGACGCCCAGGCCCGCCGATTGCAGCGTCGCGTCGAGCTGCCGGTTCTTCATCAGGTCGACGGATTCGCCGAAGGGCAGATACTCGACCTTGCCCAGATCCTTGTAGCTCAGCCCGGCGGCGGCCAGGATCGCGCGCGCGTTCAGCTCCGTCCCCGAGGCGGGCGCGCCGACCGAGAGGCGCTTGCCCTTCAGGTCCGCCAGCGTCTTCACGCCGGAATCCTGCAAGGCGACGATCTGCACAAAGTTGGCGTAGATCGCCCCGACGCTGCGCAGCTTGTCCAGCTTCTGCGGGAAGCCGGCCTCGGCATTGCCCTGCCAGGCGAAGCCCATGGCATCGCCAAGGCTGAAGGCCAGCTCGCCGCGGCCGCGTTGCAGCAGGTTCAGGTTCTCCACCGAGGCCTTGGTGGCCTGCACGGAGGGACGCACGCCGTCGATCTTCTCAGCAAACAATTTCGACATGGCGACGCCCAGAGGGTAGTAGACGCCGGAGGTGCCACCTGTCAGAATGTTAATGAATTCGGCTGCCTGGGCAGAGCGAAGCCCGTGCAGCATCCATCCAGTGCCGGCAGTCGCCAGCATCAGGCCTCTACGTGAGAGCATAGTTCTTTCTTTCCTCCTGGGCCGGTCTCTCTATGCCGGGCAGCGGTGGCCCGCAATGAGCGGGGATGGCGGCGCAACTGCCCCGCGCTGAACTGCCCGATCCTTCGGAGGTTTGCCGAGGATGTCAAATACGAGCCATGCCATAGGAACGAGCTGAGCAACTGCGGCCCGAAACGGCCGGGATGCCGCTCCCCCGGTCTTGCCGGTGCCCGCCCCCTCATGCTGCATTGCGATAGGCACGGGGTGCGGAGAGCGCGACATGACGAAGCCTGCGGTCCTGATGACCATGCCGGTCGCATCCGACCTGCGCGAGCGCCTCGCAGCGCATTACGACCTGCACGGGCCGCTGGCGCAGCCAACACCGGAAGCCATCCCCGAAGCGGCATGCGGCGCCCGCGCCCTCGTCACCCTCGGCGGCTTCAGGACCAATGCGGCGGTGATGGAGGCGCTGCCCCAACTCGGCCTGATCGCCTGCTACGGCACCGGCTTCGAGGGCGTGGACGCCACCGAGGCGGCCCGCCGCGGCATCATCGTCACCCATGCCGGCGACGCCAATGCCGCCGCCGTCGCCGAATTCGCCATGGGGCTGGTGCTGGCCACCGCGCGCGACATCCTGGTAGGCGACCGCATGATCCGCGAAGGCCGCTGGAACAGCCTGCGCATCGACCGCATGCCGCTGGTGCCCGGTCTCGCCGGCCGTCGGCTCGGCATCTACGGGCTGGGCAGCATCGGCCTGCAGATCGCCCGCCGCGCTGCGGCCTTCGACATGGAGATCGGCTACCACAACCGCGCGCCGCGCCCCGGGCTCGACTACGCCTACCATGCCAGCCTGACGGAGCTCGCGGCCTGGTCCGACATCCTGGTGGTGGCCGTCCGCGCCGGCGCCGCGAACGAGAAGGCGGTGGACCAGCCGGTGCTGGAGGCGCTCGGCCCCACGGGCATCCTTGTCAACATCGCGCGCGGCAGCGTGGTGGACGAGGCGGCGCTCTGCACGGCGCTGGAGAGCGGCCGGCTCGGCGGCGCCGGGCTCGACGTCTTCGCGCAGGAGCCGCATGTGCCCGAGCGCCTGGTGCGCCTGCCGAACGTGGTGCTGACACCGCACATGGCGGCCCTGGCCCGCAGCGCGCAGGAGCGGCAGCAGCAGCTCCTGCTCGACAATCTCGAAGCCTTCTTCACCGGCGGCACAGTGCGCCACCGCATTCCCGGCTCGGTCTGAGCGGACCCGCCTCGAACTGCGTCTGGCTCGACGGCGGCGGCCCGCGGGAGCACCATGCCCCCCGGATGCATCCCCCACCTGTGGCTTCGCCGAACCGGCGCCCGGCCACGCCTGATGGCGAGGTTCCATGGAATACCGCAATCTCGGCCGCAGCGGCCTGAAGGTCTCGCCGCTCTGCCTGGGCACCATGATGTTCGGCGGCGCGACGGACGAAGCCACCTCCGCGCGCATCATCGACCGCGCGCGCGAGCAGGGCGTCAACTTCATCGACACCGCGAATGTCTACAACGAGGGCCGCTCAGAGGAGGTCACCGGCCGCGCCATCCGCGCTGCCCGCAGCCACTGGGTGCTGGCGACCAAGCTCGCCAACCCGACCGGACCCGGCCCGAACGACCGCGGCCTCTCACGCCGGCACTGCCTGCGCGCAGCCGAGGACAGCCTGCGCCGCCTCAGCGTCGAGACCATCGACATCCTCTATCTGCACAAGGAGGACCACACCACGCCGCTGGCCGAGACGGTCGGCGCCATGGCCGCGCTGATCCGCGCCGGCAAGATCCGCTATTTCGGTGTCTCCAACCACCGGGCCTGGCGCATCGCCGAGATCTGCCGCCTCTGCGAGGAAATGGGCATCGACCGGCCGGTGGTCAGCCAGCCCTACTACAACGCGCTGAACCGCATGCCGGAGGTCGAGCACCTGCCGGCCTGCGGCTATTTCGGCCTGGGCGTGGTGCCCTACAGCCCATTGGCGCGCGGCGTGCTGACGGGCAAGTACGCCACCCAGGCGCCGCCGCCCGCCGACACCCGCGCCGGCCGCGCCGACAGGCGCATGATGGAAACCGAGTGGCGCCCCGAGAGCCTGGCTATCGCGCGGACGCTGAAGGAACACGCGGAGGCGCGTGGCATCACTCCCGGACAGTTCGCCGTCGCCTGGGTGCTGAACAACGCGCTGATCACCGCGCCGATCGCCGGGCCGCGCACCGAGGCGCAGTGGGAGGACTATGTCGGCGCGCTGAGCTACCGCCTCACGGCGGAGGACGAGGCGCTGGTGGACTCGCTTGTTCCCGCCGGCCATCCCTCGACGCCGGGCTACAATGACCCGGCCTATCCGCTGGAAGGCCGCGTCGCGCGCTCCGGTTAGCCGGAGAGGGCGCTGCCCTCTCCGGACCTCTCCCGCCGGGGGCATTGAATGCCCCCGGACCCCCATACCGGTACAGGGAGGGCACGCCCTCCCTGGCCTAGCGCAGCAGGCTGTCGGCTGCTGCGCGTGCGGCCTCGGTGACGGTCTCGCCCGCCAGCATCCGGGCCAGTTCCTCGCGGCGGGCCTGCGCATCCAGCGGCTCAACCCGCGTCTCGGCGCGGTCGCCGCGCACGCCCTTGGCCACCCGCCAGTGCTGGCTGCCGCGCGCCGCCACCTGGGGGCTATGGGTGACGACCAGCACCTGCAGCCGCTCGGCGACGCGCGCCAGCCGGTCGCCCACCGCCGCGGCGGTGGCGCCGCCGATGCCGCTGTCCACCTCGTCGAAGACCAGCGTCGGCACCGGCGAGCCGCGCGCCAGCACCACCTTGAGCGCCAGCATCAGCCGCGACAGCTCGCCGCCTGAGGCGATCTTGTCCAGTGCGCCAGGCTTCTGGCCGGGATTGGTGGTCACCAGGAAGGTGACGCGGTCCTGCCCGTCGGCCGCCCAGGCGCGCTCTTCGCGCGGAGCGATCTCGATATGCAGCCGGGCACGTTCCAGCTTCAGCGGCGCCAGCTCCTGCGCCACCGCCTTCTCCAGCCGGCGCGCGGCCTCGGTCCGGGCGGCGGTCAGCGCCTCCGCGGCACGGACATAGGCTGCGCGGGCGGCGCTGGCGGCCTGCTCCAGCGCGGCGGCATGCTCCGCCCCCGCATCCAGCGCGGCGAGGCGGCTGGCCAGCGATTGCAGCAGCGCCGGCAACTCGACCACCGCCACCGCATGTTTGCGGGCGGCGGCGCGCAGGGCGAAGAGCCGTTCCTCCACCTGCTCCAGCCGGCGCGGATCGGGGCCCAGATCGGCGCTCAGCCGCTCCAGCATGGTTTCGGCTTCGGACAGCGCATCCTGCGCCTGGCCCAGCGCGGCCAGGATTGGCGACGCCTCCTCGTTCGGGGCGGGCAGGCGCTCCAGCGCGCGGGCGGCGTTGCGCAGGGCGGCGGAGGGGCTGGTGCTGCCGCGCCGGTCACGCGGCTGCAACTCGGATAGGGCGGCGGCCACGGCCTCGGCGCGGCGTTCGCCCTGCTGCATGGCCTGCCGCTCCTCGGCGAGGGCTTCCTCCTCGCCTTCCACCGGGGCGAGGGCCGAAAGCTCCTCGACGGCATGGCGCAGCCATTCCTCGTCGCGCTGCGCCTGGGCGATGGCCTCCTGCGCCGCCTTCAGCGCACGCTCGGCGCCGCGCCACTCGCGAAAGGCCTCGGCCACGGCATTGCGCCGACCTTCAAGCCCGCCGAAGGCGTCGAGCAGGCCGCCATGCGTCGCCGGATCGGCGAGCCCGACCTGATCATGCTGCCCTTGTACCTCCACCAGCAGCGCGCCGAGGCGGCGCAGCAGCGTCACGCCCACCGGCTGGTCGTTGACGAAGGCGCGGGAGCGGCCATCGGCCTGCACCACGCGGCGCAGCACCAGGTCGTCCTCCGCCTCGATCCCCTGCTCGGCAAGGACGGCCTGGGCGGGATGGTCGGGCGGCAGATGGAAGCAGGCGGCCACCGAGCCCTGCGGCTGGCTGGTGCGGACCATGCCCGCCTCCGCCCGCTGCCCGAGGGCCAGGCCGAGGCTGTCGAGCAGGATGGACTTGCCCGCGCCCGTTTCGCCGGTGAGCACCGTCAGCCCGGCGCCGAGCGAGAGGTCCAGCCGCTCGATCAGCACGATGTCGCGGATGGCGAGGGAGGTCAGCATGGCGGCGGCGCCACCGGCTTCCGGCTCAGAAGATCGCGTTCCAGGCGCGGTTGAACAGGCCCGAGCTGCTGCCATCCGCCGGCTTCGCGCCCTTCACCAGCATGGCGTAAGAATCCTCGTACCACGGGCTGCCAGGGTAGTTGTGGCCGAGCACGCTGGCGCTCTGGCGCGCCTCATCCACCAGCCCGAGAGCGAGATAGCACTCGGTGAGCCGGTGCAGCGCCTCGGGAACGTGGTTGGTGGTCTGGTACTCCTCCACCACGCGCTTGAAGCGGCCGATGGCGGCGGAATAGAGGCCACGCCGCTCATAGAAGCGGCCGATATTCATCTCCTGGCCGGCGAGGTGATCACGCGCCAGATCGATCTTGAGGCGGGCGTCGCGGGCATAGGCACTATCGGGGAAGCGGTTCACCACTTCCTGCAGCTGGGCCAGGGCGATCTCGGTGCCGCGCTGGTCGCGCTGCGCGTCCACGATCTGCTCGTAGTAGCAGAGCGCGCGCAGGTAATAGGCATAGGCGATGTCGCGATGCGCCGGGTGCAACTGGATGAAGCGGTCGAGCGCACCGATCGCCTCGGTGTATCGGTTGCGCATGTAGTCGGAATAGGCCGACATCAGCCGCGCGCTGGTGGCCCAGGTGGAATAGGGATGCTCCCGCTCCACCCCGTCGAAGAACTCGACGGCCTGCTGGTAGCGCTCCTGGCGCAAGGCATCGAGGCCGGCGGCGTAGAGCGCCTCCGGCGTCTGCGAGGCCATCGCGGCCTGCGCCTCCGGGCGGAGCGAGCTTTCTTTGCCGTTCCACTGGGCGCAGGCGCCTGCCATCAGCGGCAGGACGAGGAGCAGGGAGAGACGGAAGGTCCGGGTCAGACGGGGGGTGCGCATGGCGGCCGCTCTATACCATGCCCCCCCATCAGAACGAAGAGGGGGCAGCTGACGGCCCGCAGGCCGCCGGAGGCAATGACTCAGGCGGCCACCGACTCCAGCGCGCCCTGCGGGAGCGACTGGCCGGCCGGGGTGGTGGCGAAGCCCGCATCGCGCCAGCGCCAGGCCGAGGCATCGGCGAAGAGGGCGCGCAACAGGCGGTTGTTCAGCGCGTGGCCCGAGCGGCTGCCGGCGAACCGGGCGGAAAGCGGCGCGCCGGCCAGAGCCAGGTCGCCCACCACATCCAGCAGCTTGTGCCGCACGCATTCGTCAGGGGAGCGCATGCCGCCGGGGTTCAGCACCAGGGGGCCATCCACCACCACGGCATTGTCCAGGCTGCCGCCCAGCGCCAGGCCGGCGGCGCGCAGCCGCGCCACATCCTCGGCCATGGTGAAGGTGCGGGCATTGGCCAGCCCGGCGCGGAAGGCGCTCTCCGTCACCCGCAGGGACAGGCTCTGGTGGCCAATCGCCGGCGAGGGGAAATCGATCTCGAGGGCGGCCTCGAAGCCGGGGGTCTCGGTGGGGTAGAGCGCGACCCAGGCCGCGTCCGGTCCCTCGCCATCCTGCACGCGGACCGGCTTCAGCACCTCGATGGTGGCGCGCGGCATGGGCGTCGTGGCGATGCCCGCGCAGTCGATCAGGAAAATAAAGGGGGCGGCGGAGCCGTCCAGGATCGGCACTTCCGGCCCATCGACCTCGACCACCGCGTCATCGACGTTGCAGGCGGCGAGGGCGGCCATCACGTGCTCGATGGTGCCGATTCGCACATGCGGCTGATCGGGCAGGGCGAGGGCGGTGCAGAGCCGGGTGTCGGACACCAGGTCGAACCGGGCAGGGAGGTCAATGCCAAGATCGGTGCGGCGGAAGGTGATGCCGGCACCGGCGGCGGCCGGACGCAGGGTCAGGCTGACACGGCGGCCGGAATGAAGCCCGACGCCGACGCAGCCGATCGGCGCCTTCAGCGTCCTGCGTCGCTCCGTGCCTGCTACGAGGAAACCGTCCATCACTGCCCCTGGTCGTTCACTGCAAGGCGGAGGGGATTAGGCTTGCTCCGCCAAGGCTGTAGATGGCACTGCAACAGGGCCAGCGCGAGTCAACGGTTATTACCGATTATTTCACTCTAGCTTCGGCTTCTAGTTCGTTGAAATTCAAGACTTGTTGCGACGCAAAAAAAACCCCGCGCTTTTGGCGCGGGGCTGGTGCTGTAAAGGTCCGGCCGAGTCGGTCAGTTGTTCTGGCGGCGCAGGAAGGTCGGGATGTCAAGCCCCATCTCCTCGGCCTGCGGGGCTGCCGGAGGCTGCGGCTGGGCCGCCGCAGCCGGACGGGGCGCCGCCGGCTGGGGGGCCGCCGGGCGCGGCGCCGGCGCCATCTCGGCCTCGGTGCCGAGATTACGACGCATCAGGCCGGTCGCCTTGCGGAACAGGTTGAAGCCACCACCACCGGCCGGGGGCGCGGAGACAGGCGGCGGCGCCATGGGGCGCGGCGCGGTGGCCGGAGCGCGCAGCCCGGCATCCGGCTGCACCACCGGCGCGGGCATGTCCTCGGGCGAGGGTGCCTCGGGCGCAGGCGCGCCGGGCGCCGCCTCATAGGCGGCCGGCGGCGCGGCCGGGGCAGGCGCCGGCGCGGCGGAGGCCATGCCCGCCGGGCGGCGCGGCGCGCCGGCATTGGGCCCGCCAACCCGCACCGGCGCGGCCGGCTGCGGCATCACCGGGCGCGAGGTCATCGGGGCGCCGGGCACGCCACGCGGCATGGCCGGCGGCACGGCGGCGTTGGAGACCGCCTGAACAGGCGCCGCGCCGCCGACGGCGACCAGCTTCGGCCGCTCGGCCGCGGCCTGCTCCACCACGGCGTCTATACCGGTGGCGACAACGGAGACGCGCAGGCGCCCGTTCATGTCTTCGTCGATCGAGGAGCCGAAGATGATGTTCGCTTCCTCATCCACCTCGCGGCGGATGCGGTTCGCGGCCTCATCGACCTCGAACAGCGTCATGTCGTAGCCGCCGGTGATGTTGATCAGCACGCCCTTGGCGCCGAGCATCGAGGTGTCCTCGAGCAGCGGATTGCTGATCGCCGCCTCGGCCGCCTTCACCGCGCGGTCCTCGCCCTCGGCCTCGCCGGTACCCATCATCGCCTTGCCCATCTCGGCCATGACGGTGCGGATGTCGGCGAAGTCCAGGTTCACCAGGCCCGGGTTGACCATCAGGTCGGTGACGCCGCGCACGCCCATGTAGAGCACGTCGTCGGCCATCTTGAAGGCTTCGGCGAAGGTGGTGCGCTCGTTCGCCTTGCGGAAAAGGTTCTGGTTCGGAATGACGATCAGCGTGTCCACATAGGACTGCAGATCCTCAAGCCCCGCTTCCGCCGCACGCTTGCGCTTCGGTCCCTCGAAGTCGAAGGGGCGGGTGACGACGCCGACCGTCAGGATGCCCCGCTCACGCGCCATGCGCGCGATCACCGGCGCCGCGCCGGTGCCCGTACCGCCGCCCATGCCCGCGGTGATGAACACCATGTGCATGCCCTCGAGGTGGCGCGCCAGGTCCTCGGTCGCCTCCTCCGCGGCGGCGCGGCCGATCTCCGGCTTCGCGCCCGCGCCCAGCCCCTGAGTCAGGTGCGGGCCGAGCTGCACGCGGCGTTCCGCGCGGCTGTTCACCAGCGCCTGCGCGTCGGTGTTCGCCACCAGGAATTCGACGCCGTCGAGTCCCATCGCGATCATGTTGTTGACCGCGTTGCAGCCCGCGCCACCGACACCGACGACGGTGATGCGTGGACTGAAATCGGTGTGCTGCTGGCGCGGGATCGTCAGGTTCAGCGTCATTGCAGCGATTCTCCTCGGCGTGCGGACGTGGTGCGGGGCAATGCGGGCGCAGATTGCATCAGACTCGCTCGCGAAGCCAGTTGACGAAACGAGAAAACATACCGTTTCCGCGTTCGGGACCCGGATCGATGTCGAACAGCGGGCGGCCTTCGCCCGCGCCCCATGCGACCAGCCCCAATGTTGTCGCGAAATCCGGTCCTTGTGCGGCTTCTGGGAGACCGCGCACAAATCCAGGACGGCCCAGACGGACCGGCCTGTCCAGAATCTGCATCGCCAGCTCACGGAGTCCCACGAGCTGGCTGGCGCCACCGGTGAGCACGACGCGTGCGCCGGCATCGCGGCCGAGCGCGGCCGCATCCAGGCGGTCGCGCACCAGTTCCAGCGTCTCCTCGATTCGCGGCCGGATGATGTTGATCACCGTGGCCCGCGGAATGCTGACGAGATGGTCCTCGTCCTCGCCGACCTGCGGCACCATGACCATGGTCCGGGCATCGTCGCCACCGTTGAGTGCGCTGCCATCCAGGATCTTGATCCGCTCGGCATGGGCGATCGGCGTGGCAAGGCCGCGTGCCAGGTCGTTGGTGACCTGCCAGCCGCCGACGGGAAGCTGGGAGGTATGCAGCAAGTGGCCCTCGCCATAGACGGCGATGCTGGTCGTGCCGCCACCCATGTCCACCACCGTGGCCCCGAGCTGCCGCTCATCCTCGACCAGCACCGAGAGCGCCGAGGCGTAAGGCGCCGAGACCAGCTCCTCCACCTCCAGGTCGCAGCCGCTCAGGCAGATGCCGAGGTTGCGCAGCGAGGCCGAGGTTGCATCCACGAGGTGCAGATGCGCGGCGAGCGTCTCGCACATCATGTTGCGTGGGTCCTCGACCCCGGGCGTGGCATCGATGGTGAAGCCCAGCGTCGTGGCGTGCACCGTCTCGCGGCCTTCCTCGGAGGCGCGGCGGCGGCCCTCGCTCAGAACGGCGCGCAGGTCGGCATCCGTCACCGCGCGGCCGCCGATCGGCCATTGGATATTCATCAGGCGCGAGGCCGGCTGGCCGCAGGAGAGATTGACGATGGCGCCGGAGAGCTTGATCTCCGCCGCCTCCTCCGCCTGGGCCACTGCCGCGCGGATGCACTGCTCCGCCTCCTGCAGGTCGACGATGTTGCCGCCCTTGATGCCGCGCGCGCGCTGCCAGCCGCAGCCCAGGATGCGCGCCTGCCCGTCGCCCTCGATCCGGGCGATCAGGCAGACGATCTTGCTGCTGCCGATGTCCAGCACGCCGAAGGCGCTGCTGCGCGCGTGGCGCCGCTTCGGCGAGGGTGCGGCAGGCTCGATCGGCGGAGCGATGCGGGGCATGCGGCTCATCCGCGGCCGTTCCCGCGGATCTTGCGGCCATGCTCCGGCGCCGGCGCCTCGGTGCCCGGCTGCTGCCGCACCACGAGCCGGTCGGGCAGGCGCAGGTCGATCGCCTGCACGGGCCGGTCCAGCAGCGAGGCGGTCCGCTGCAACTCGGCGAGGCGGTGGATCGCCGCCGCCTCATGCCCTTCCGGCAGCAGCACGTCCACGCCGTTGTACAGCCGCAGGTTCCAGCGCCGCTGGCTGATCAGCACCAGCGCCTGCACACGCTGCTGCACCTCCGGCTCCTGCTTCAGGACGTCATAGAGCGGGGCGCCGCGCTTGTCCGCGCCGTCGCCGACCAGCAGCGGCAGCGGTCCGAAGGCGTCGAGCGTGTCCGCCGACACCACGCGGCCGTCGCGGTCGACCACCGCGAACTCGCCCCCGTGCTGCCAGATGGCGAAGGGCTTCCGCTCATGGAGCTCGATGACGATGTTGCCGGAGAGGTGGCGCTGCACCTCCGCCCTCTCGATCCAGGCGATGCTCTCCAGCCGCTCCTTCACCTGGGTGGGAGAGAAGGCCAGCAGCGGGTCGCCGCGGCTGACGCCGATCGCCGCGCGGATCAGCTCCTTCGGCGTGTTCTGCTGCCCGCGCACGACGATCTCGCCCACCGTCAGCCCGGCATCGGCCGCCGTCTCGGCCACCGATTGTGCCAGCCAGGCGAAGGGGCCGGTCGGCTGGATCGCCGCCACGGTCACCGCGCCGCCGCCCACCACAGCAAGGCCCGCCATGCCGAACAGGATCGGTCGCAGCCAGGGCTTCTTGCGACGCAGCCAAAGGCGCAGGCCGCTCGGCCGCTGCGGCGCGGCGCGCGTCGGCCGGCCGCCATCGCTCGCCAGGCGCGTGCGATCCTCGGGCCGGACGCGCGCGGAACTACGGGCCATTGCGGGCCTCCTGCACCATCCAGGCGCACAGGGCGGGGAAGGGGATGCCGCAATACGCCGCCTGCTCGGGCACCAGGCTGGTCGGCGTCATGCCGGGCTGGGTGTTCACCTCGAGCAGCACGAGCCGGCCGGTCGTGTCGTCGTAACGGAAGTCGGAGCGGCTGACGCCGCGGCAGCCCAGCGCCTCATGCGCGCGCACCGCCGCGTCCATCGCCGCCTGCGCCACCTCGTCGGGGACGACGGCGGGGATGGTGTGCTGGCTGCCGCCATCGGCATACTTGGCGTCGTAGTCGTAGAAGATGTGTCCGGTGCCGATCTCGGTCACCGCCAGCGGCCGGTCGCCCATGACGGCCACGGTCAGCTCGCGGCCGGGGATGTATTCCTCGGTCATCACCTGCGGGCCGAAGCGCCAGCGGCGCGCGATCTCGGCACGGCGGTTGTCGCCCGCCTTCAGGATCTCGACGCCGACCGAGGAGCCCTCGTTCACCGGCTTCACCACATAGGGGCGAGGCAGCGGATCGGCCGCCTCCAGCTGCTCCGGCGTCACCACGCGATGCTCGGCGAGCGGCAGGCCATGCGCGGCGAAGACCGCCTTAGCCGCCGCCTTGTCCATCGCGACGGCCGAGGCCCGCACGCCGGAGTGCGTGTAGGGCAGGCCGAGCCAGTCCAGCACGCCCTGCACGCAGCCATCCTCGCCGAAGCGGCCGTGCAGCGCGTTGAACACCACGTCGGGCTTCGCCGCCTGCAAGGCGGCGATCATCCCGGGCAGGTCCTGCGTCACCTCGATCGGGGTGACGGTGAAGCCGGCCTCGCGCAGCGCCGAGGCCACCTGCCGCCCGGTCGAGAGCGAAACTTCGCGCTCCGCCGAGAAGCCGCCGAACAGGACCGCGACATGCGTCATGCGCGCTTCTCCCCGATGCGCCGGATTTCCCATTCCAGGCTGATGCCGGACCGCGTCGCGACGCGGGCGCGCACCATCTCCCCCAGCTGCTCCAGCTCGGCGGCGGTGGCCTCGCCGAGGTTGAGCAGGAAGTTGCAATGCTTCTCCGACACCTGCGCATCGCCGATCCGCAGGCCCCGGCAGCCGGCGGCGTCGATCAGCGCCCAGGCCTTCTCGCCAGGCGGGTTCTTGAAGGTGGAACCGCCGGTGCGGGCGCGCACGGGCTGCGTCGCCTCGCGCGCGGTGCGGATCTCGCGCATCCGCGCGGCGATCGCCGCCGCACCGCCCGGCGCGGCGCGAAAGCGCGCGCGGGTGACGATGCCGCCCGCCGGCAGCGCGGCGCGGCGATAGGCGAAGCCGAGCTCCGCCGCATCCAGCCGCAGCAGCCCGCCAGGCGTGGCGACCTCCGCCCAGTCCAGCACGTCCTTCACCTCGCTGCCGTAGGCGCCGGCATTCATCGCCACCGCGCCGCCGATGGCGCCAGGAATGCCGGAGAGGAACTCCAGCCCCGCCAGCCCGGCGGCGGCGGCATGCTCGGCCACCGTCGCATCCAGCGCGGCGGCGCCGGCAACGAGTCCATCCGCCTCCGCCGTCACCTCGGAGAAGCCGCGCGCCAGCTTCACCACCACGCCGCGCACGCCGCCATCCCGCACCAGCAGGTTGGAGGCGGCGCCGATCACGGTGAGCGGCAGGCCCTCCGGCTTGTCGCGCAGCAGCACCAGCAGGTCCTCGGCATCCGCCGGGCGCACCAGCCACTCGGCCGGGCCACCGGTGCGGAACCAGGTGAAGGGCGCGAGCGGCGCCTCCGCCTGGACGCGCCCACGCAGCGGCGGCAGGGTGGAGGCGACGCTCTCGGGCATGGCGCGGCTCACCGGCCCCCCCCGACGAGGCGCGGCCCGCGCGGCTGCAGCGCCGTCAGCTTCTCCGGCAGCGCATGCGCCCAGCTCGTGATGTTGCCGGCGCCGAGGCAGACCACGTAGTCGCCCGGCTTGGCGATGGCGTTGATCATCTCCGGCAAGCTGTCCGGACCCGGCAGCGGCACCACGCTGCGGTGGCCATGGGCACGCAGCCCGTCCACCAGCGCGTCGCGGTCGAAGCCCTCGATCTTCTGCTCGCCCGCGGCGTAGACATCGGCCACGATCACCGTGCCGGCGTCGTTCATGCACTGGCAGAACTCGTTGAACAGCGCCTGCAGGCGGCTGTAGCGGTGCGGCTGCACCACGGCGATGACGTCGCGCGCCCCCGCCTGCCGCGCCGCCTTCAGCACGGCCGCGATCTCGACGGGGTGGTGGCCGTAGTCGTCGATCACCTGGATGCCATTGGCCTCGCCCACCCGGGTGAAGCGCCTCTTCACGCCCTTGAAGCCGGCCAGCGCCGAGCGGATCGTCCCCTCGTCGATGTCCATCTCGATGCCGACGGCGATGGCGGCCAGCGCGTTCTGCACGTTGTGCTGGCCGAGCATCGGCAGGCGCATCGGCTTCAGGCTGCGGCTGCGGCCGGTCAGGCGATCCTGCACCGTCACCTCGAAGGTGGCGCCCATGCGGTCGGTGATCAGCCGCTCGGCGCGCACATCGGCCTGCGGCGAGAAGCCGTAGGTGATCAGGCGGCGGTCGATGTTCGGGATCATCGCCTGCACGTTGGGGTGGTCGGCGCAGAGCACCGCGAAGCCGTAGAAGGGGATGTTGGAGACGAACTGGGCGTATCCCTGCTTCATCGCCTCCTCGGTGCCCCAGTGGTCCAGGTGCTCCGGGTCCATGTTGGTGACCACCGCGGCGACGGCGGGCAGGCGCAGGAAGGAGCCGTCGCTCTCATCCGCCTCCACCACCATCCAGTCGCCCGCGCCGAGGCGGGTGTTGGTGCCGTAGGCGTTGATGATGCCGCCGTTGATCACCGTGGGGTCGAGCTTGGCCGCCTCCAGCACCGTCGCGACCAGCGAGGTGGTGGTGGTCTTACCATGTGTGCCGCCAATGGCGATGCCCCACTTCAGCCGCATCAGCTCGGCCAGCATCTCGGCGCGCCGCACCACCGGGATCAGCCGCGCGCGGGCAGCCACCACCTCGGGGTTGTCGCGCTTCACCGCAGTGGAGGTCACGACGACCTGCGCGGCCCCCAGATTGGCCGCGTCATGCCCGACGGTGACGGCAATGCCGGCGGCGCGCAGCCGCTCGACATTGTAGCCCTCGGCGATGTCGCTGCCCTGCACCTGATAGCCCAGGTTGTGCAGCACTTCGGCGATGCCGGACATGCCGATGCCGCCGATGCCGACGAAGTGGATGGGTCCGATGCTGAGCGGCAGGGCGCGCATTACGAGGCTTCCTGAAGTCGGCGCGCGGCGGCGCGGGAAAGGACGAGGTCGGCGAGGCGGGCGGCAGCATCCGGCGCCGCCAGAGCCGCGGCGGCGGCGGCGGCGCGGGCCAGCGCCTCGGGAGATTCCAGCAGGCGCTGCAACTCGGCGGCGAGAGCCTGCGGCGTGAACTGTGGCTGCGGCATCACCACCGCCGCGCCCGCCTCGGCGAGCGCGCGGGCATTGGCGCTCTGATGGTCATCGATGGCGTGCGGCAACGGCACCAGAATGGCGCCCCGCCCGGCGCAGGCCAGCTCGGCGATGGTGGAGGCGCCGGCGCGCGAGACCACCAGATGCGCCGTGCTGTAGAGCCCCGCCACATCGCCGAAGAAAGGCGACAGCTCGGCGGGAAGGCTCAATTCCTCATAGGCGGTGCGTACGCGGGGCAGATCCTCGGCGCGGCACTGCTGCACGATGGAGAGCCGGCTGCGCAACGGCGTCGGCAGCAGCGCCACGGCGGCCGGCACCACTTCAGAGAAGATCCGCGCGCCGAGGCTGCCGCCCAGCACCAGCATCCGTGTCGGCCCCTGCGGCGGAACGAAGCCATGCCCCGCCAGCGCAGCCAGGGCCGGACGCACCGGATTGCCCACCACGGCGCGCTCCGTTCCGGCGGGCACCCGCGTCGTCGCGGCGAAGGAAAGCGCGAGCACGTCGGCGCCGCGCGCCAGCAGGCGGTTGGCGCGGCCGAGCACCGCATTCTGCTCGTGCAGCACCACCGCCGGGCGGTGCGCCAGGCTGCGCGCGGCCAGCAGCGGCGGCACCGAGGGATAGCCGCCGAAGCCCACCACGGCCTTGGGCCGCAGCCGCTGCAGCAGCTTCCGCGCCTGCATCGTGCCGGCGGCGAGCGCCATGGCGCCGGCGGCGGCGCGCTTCAGCCCGCGCCCGGCGAGGCCCGCACCCTTCAGGACGAAGCGCTCGGCATGGGCGAAGGCGGGGCTGCTGTAGTCGGCGCTGCGCGCATCGGTCATCAGCGCGACGCGCTCGCCGCGCCGCGTCAGCTCCGCGGCGAGCGCCTCGGCCGGGAAGAAGTGCCCGCCGGTGCCGCCGGCGGCGATGATGATCGGCGCCGTCATGCCTCATCCGTCCGTGCCAGCCGGCGCCGGGTCAGCGCCAGCAGCATGCCCATGCCGAGCGCCACCGCCACCACGGAGGAGCCGCCATAGGAGATGAAGGGCAGGGTCATGCCCTTGGTCGGGATCAGGTGCAGGGCGGAGGCCATGTTGATGAAGGCCTGCAGCCCGAACTGCGTCAGCAGGCCGGTGGCGCCGAGGATGATGAACAGGTCCTTCTCGCCCAGCAGCCGCAGCAGCCCGCGCAGCACGATGAAGCCGAACACCGTCAGGATCAGCAGGCAGAGGGCCAGCCCGAACTCCTCGCCCGCCACGGCATAGACGAAGTCGGCATGGGCGTCGGGCAGCAGAGCCTTGAGCCGCCCCTCGCCGGGACCGACACCGAGCATCCCGCCATGGCCGAAGGCCTCCATGGCGATGGTCACCTGGTAGTTGTCGCCGGCGGCAGGATCGAGGAAGCGGTCGATGCGCGACTGGAAGTGCGGCAGCGCGAAATAGGCGCCGATGCCGCCGAGCACGCCGGCCACGCCGCAGCCCGCCACCAGCAGCAGGTTGATGCCGACGACGAAGAGCTGCGCGCAGAACACCGCGGCGATGACGATCAGCATGCCCATGTCCGGCTGCTTGACCAGCGTGCCCGCCACCAGCACGAAGAGGAAGATGGCGGCGGCCGTGGCGCGCCAGCCCAGCGAGCGCGCCTCGGCGAGCAGCCAGGCGGCGACCACGGCAAAGCAGGGCTTCATGAACTCGGAGGGCTGGATGGTCACGCCCGCCAGGTGCAGCCAGCGCCGCGCGCCCTTGATCTCGACCCCCATCGAGAGTGTCGCCGCCGTCATCAGCAGCGACAGGAAGAAGCCGATCAGCGCGAGTCGCCTGACCTGCTTCACCGGCAGCACCGAGATGGCCACCATCACCCCCGTGGCGATGGCCAGGAAGAACACCTGCTTCAGGATGAAGAGGTCGCGCGAACTGGCGCCGATTCGCTCCGCCACGCCCGGGCTCGCCGCCAGCAGCATGACGTAGCCGAAGCCGACCAGCGCCAGCAGGGCTGCCAGCGTCCAGCGGTCCACCGTCCACCACCAGCGGCCCAGGACGGAAGTATCGGCGCGCGAGAGAGCCATCAGTCGGTCTCCGGAAGCTCGGCCACGAGGGCGCGGAAGGCGTCGCCGCGCGCATCGAAGCCGGTGAACTGGTCAAAGCTGGCGCATGCGGGCGAGAGCAGCACCACCGGCACGCCCAGGCGCCGTGCGGCGGCCAGGGCGGCGGGAACTGCGGCATCCAGCGTCACCGCGACATCGTTCGGCACGTCATGCGCGGACAGTGTTGCCGCAAAATCACCCGCGCACTGGCCGATCAGCACAGCATGCGCAATGCGGCCGAACATCGGCGCCAGGCTGTCGATGCCGCCGGCCTTCGGCACGCCGCCGCCGATCCACACCACACGGTCATAGCTCGCCAGCGCACGCTCGGTGCTGTCGGCGTTGGTCGCCTTGCTGTCGTTGATGAAGGTGATGCCCGCGCGCGTGCCGACGCGCTCCTGCCGGTGCGGCAGGCCGGGGAAGCTGCGCAGCCCGGCGGCGATCTCGCCACGCGTCAGGCCGAGCGCGAGGCCGATGGCGGTCGCGGCGGCGGCGTTCTGCGCGTTGTGGCTGCCGGGCAGGGCGGCGGCCTCGTTCAGATCGGCGATCACGCCCTGCGCGTCGCGCAGCAGGCGCCCTTCCGCCCAGATGCCGCCCGGCTGCGGCGCGCTGCCCGAGACCGGCACCACGCGCGCGGCCAATCCCCTGGCGAACTGCGCGCCGCTCGCATCGTCCATGCCGATCACCGCGACATCGGCCGCCGTCTGATGAGCGAAGATGCGCGCCTTGGCGGTGGCATAGCCGGCCATGTCGCCGTGTCGGTCGAGATGGTCGGGCGAGAGGTTCAGCACCGCCGCAGCGTCGAAATGCAGCCGTTCAGTGCGCTCCAGCATGTAGCTCGACATTTCCAGCACATAGGTGCCGTCGTCATCGAGCAGCGGCAGGCCGAGCGCGGCCGGGCCGAGATTGCCGCCGACCTCGGAAACGCGCCCGGCGCCGCGCAGCAGGTGGTGCACCAGTGCCGTGGTGGTGGACTTGCCGTTGGTGCCGGTGATGCCGACGAAGCGGGCCTTGCTGCCGGCCGCGCGCACGGCGCGGAACAGCAGCTCCGCATCGCACAGCACCGGCACGCCGGCCTCTCGCGCGCGCAACGCCGCCGGATGCGCCTTCGGCAGGATGTGCGGAATGCCCGGCGAGAGCAGCAGCGCATCGAAGGGGAAACCCGGCAGGGCCGCCGGGTCGCCCACCGGCAGGCCCGCCGCTCCGGCTGCCGCGCGGCTCGCCGGCTGGTCGTCCCAGCAGAGGATGTCGGCGCCCCAATCGCGCAGCCGCCGCGCCGCCGGCAGCCCGGCCCGCCCGAGCCCGACCACGGCGATCCGCTGCCCGGCGAAGGGCAGGAAATCCATCTCGGCGCGGGCGACGGCGGTCTGCATCAGCGGATCTTCAGCGTGGAGAGGCCGACCAGCGCCAGGATCATCGCGATGATCCAGAAACGGATCACGATGGTCGGCTCGGCCCAGCCCTTCTTCTCGAAATGATGGTGCAGCGGCGCCATCAGGAAGACGCGGCGGCCGGTGCGCTTGAACCAGAAGACCTGGATCATGACGCTCACCGTCTCGACCACGAAGAGGCCGCCGACGATGGCCAGCACGATCTCATGCTTGGTGGCCACCGCCACCGCGCCCAGCGCGCCGCCCAGCGAAAGGCTGCCGGTGTCGCCCATGAAGACCTTGGCCGGCGGCGCGTTGTACCAGAGGAAGCCCAGCCCCGCGCCGATCAGCGCGGCGAGGAACACCGCAAGCTCCGAGCTGCCCGGCACGCCGTTGAGCTGCAGGTAATCCGCGAAGACGCGGTTGCCGACGAGATAGGAGATCAGCGCGAAGACCGCCGCCGCCAGCAGCACCGGCACGGTGGCCAATCCGTCCAGCCCGTCGGTCAGGTTGACCGCGTTGGAGGCGCCCATCATCACCAGCATGCCGACCAGCGGGAACAGCAGGCCGAAATTGATCATGGCCTCCTTGAAGAAGGGAAAGGCCAGCTTGTGGGCGATCTCGCCCGGCATCAGCGCGGTGAGCCAGATGGCGGCGGCCAGGCCGAAGCCGGCCTGCGCCACCAGCTTGGCCTTGCCGGAGACACCCTTGGTGTTCCGCTTGGTGACCTTCAGCCAGTCGTCCCAGAAGCCGAGCAGGCCATAGCCCACCGTCACCAGCAGCACCGCCCAGAGCAGCCCGCTGCGCAGGTCGGCCCAGAGCAGGGTGGAGGAGAGCAGGCCAAGCAGGATCAGCACGCCACCCATGGTGGGCGTGCCCTTCTTGGTCAGCAGGTGGCTCTGTGGCCCATCGGTGCGAATGGGCTGGCCGCCGTTCTGGAAGCTCCTCAGCCAATTGATCACCGCCGGGCCGAAGAACAGGCTGATGAACAGCGCCGTCATGCAGGCCGCGCCGGCCCGGAAAGTGACGTAGCGGAACAGGTTGAAGAGGATGAACCCGTCCGCAGACGAGGCGAGCAAGTTGAAGATCATGACGGCGCCCCCAGGGCGCGGACCACAACAGACATGCGGCTACCGAGCGAACCCTTGATGAAGATGACATCGCCCGGACGCACGGCCTCGCGCACCAGCGGGGCCAACTCCTCGCTGCTTTCCCGATATGCGCCACGCCGTTCCTCCGGGAGGGCGTCGTATAGGGCGCGCATCAGCGGACCGCAGCAAAAGACAAGGTCGGCAGCCGCCAGCACATCGGGGAGCAGCCCCGCGTGCAAAGCGGGACCGTAGGAGCCGAGTTCGCGCATGTCGCCGAGCACGGCGATTCGCCGTGTTCCCCGCTGCGCGGCCAGCACGCCGAGCCCCGCGCGCATGGCCGGCGGCTGGCCGTTGTAGCTGTCGTCGATCAGCAGCGCGGTGCCGCCCGGCACGGCGATGATGCTGCGCCCGCCACGTCCGGCGCCAGGCCGGAAGCCGTCGAGCGCGGCGATGAAGGCGGCGGGATCGGCGCCGAGTGCGGCAGCCACGGCCAGGGCCGCGGTGGCGTTCATCGCCAGGTGCCGGCCCGGCGCGGCGAGGCGCAGCACATGCCGCTGCCCCTGGAAGGCGATCTCGGCACGTCCATCCTCGGCGCCGCCGTCATAGGCGAGCAGCCGGGCCTCGGCTATCGCATCGGCGCCGAAGCCCAGCACGCGCATTCCCGCCGCGGCGGCGCGTGCGGTGAGCTGCGGGAAGGTGGCGTTGTCGCGCGGCAGCACGACGGTGCTGCCCGGCTCCAGGCCGAGCATGATGTCGGCCTTCTCCTGCGCGATCTCCTCGATCGAGCCGAGATGGCCGATATGCGCCGCTTCCACCGTGGTGATGGCGGCGACATGCGGGCGTGCGAGGCGGGCCAGCGGCGCGATCTCGCCGCGATGGTTCATGCCGATTTCCAGCACGCCATAGGCCATGTCGCGCGGCATGCGGGCCAGCGTCAGCGGCAGGCCCCACTGGTTGTTGTAGCTGGCCTCGGCGGCATGGGTCGGGCCGAGCGCCGCGAGCCCCTGGCGCAGCATCTCCTTGGTCGTCGTCTTGCCAACGCTGCCGGTGATGGCGCAGATGCGCGCATCGCTGCGCGCCCGCCCGGCGGCGCCCAGCACGGCGAGGCCGGAGAGCGTGTGCCCGACGCGCAGCAGCGGCGCATCCGGCGCCACGCCCGGCGGATCATGGTCCACCATGGCGCAGGCCGCGCCGCGCGCCAGCGCATCGGCGACGAAGTCGTGCCCGTCCCGCACGTCGCGTAGTGCGACGAACAGCTCGCCCGGCGCGACGTTGCGGCTGTCGATGCCAATGCTCGTGACGGCGACATCGTCGGGGCAGGTGCCACCCGTGGCGTCGCGCAGCTCGGCGGCGGTCCAGAGCGGCGCGGTCATGCCACCGCTCCCGCCAGCCGGCGCACCGTCTCGGCATCGTCGAAGGGATGCGTCACCGTGCCAATGGTCTGGCCGGGCTCATGGCCCTTGCCGGCCACCACCAGTACGTCGCCGGCGCCGAGCGCCGCCAGCCCGGCGGCGATGGCGGCGGCCCGGTCGCCGATCTCCTGGCTCGCGGCGGCCCCGCCCATCCCGGCACGCACCGCAGCGCGGATGGCGGCGGGGTCTTCGGTGCGCGGGTTGTCGTCGGTCAGGATGGCATGGTCAGCAAGGCGCGCGGCGATCTCGCCCATCAGCGGCCGCTTGCCGGGATCACGGTCGCCGCCAGCGCCGAACACCACATGCAGCCGGCCGGCGGTATGCGGCCGCAGCGCCGTCAGCAGCCGCTCCAGCGCGTCGGGCGTGTGGGCGTAATCGACATAGACGGCGGCGCCATTCGGCAGCCGGGCGGCCAGTTCCATCCGCCCCCGCACTCCGGTGAGGCGCGGCAGGTCCTGCAGCACCGCCGCTGCGGGAAGCCCGGTGGCGATGGCAAGCCCCGCCGCCAGCAGCACGTTGTCCGCCTGGAAGCGGCCGGGCAGCGCGAGGGTGATCTCCGCCTTGCGGCCGAAAACCTCGATCTCCAGCACCTGGCCATCGGGGCGGGGGAGATGGTTCAGCAGCCGGATCGCCTCGCCCTTGAGGCCGACAGTATGCAGCTCCAGCCCCCGGCGGGCGGCAATGCCGCGCAGCGCGGCCACCATCTCGGGTGCCATGTCGGCATTGGCCACCGCGGCGGCGCCAGGCTCCAGAAGCGTGTCGAACAGCCGCAGCTTGGCTGCCGCATAGGCTTCCATGCTGCCGTGGTAGTCCAGATGGTCGCGCGTCAGATTGGAGAAGCCGGCGGCGGCGAGGCGCAGCCCGTCGAGCCGCCGCTGCTCCAGCCCGTGCGACGAAGCCTCCAGCGCCACATGGCCGATGCCGCCACGCGCCAACTCCGCCAGCGTCGCGTGCAGCGCCACCGGGTCGGGCGTGGTGAGGGAGGGGGCCGGCGGAAAGCTCTCGGCACGCAAGCCGAGCGTGCCGAGCGAGGCAGCCCGCCGCCCGGCAAGGCTCCAGAGCTGGCGCAGGAAGTCCACCGTGCTGGTCTTGCCGTTGGTGCCAGTGACGGCCACCACGGTGTCGGGCTGCGGCGCGTGGAAAGCGGCGGCCAGCAGCGCCAGCGCGCGGCGCGGGTCCTCGGCGGTCAGCAGCGGGCGGCGCGGCGTGCCGGCGGCCCAGGCGGTGCCCTCCGGCGCCAGCACGGCGGCGGCGCCACGCTCCACCGCCTGGGCGATGAAGGCGCGCCCGTCCATCCGCGCACCCGGCAGGGCCGCAAACAGGAAACCGGGCCGTACCGCCCGGCTGTCCGCCGTCAGCCCCGTGACCTCTGGCGCCGGCGGGATCTCGCCCGCATCGCGCCGGAGGCCGGGAACCCGGCCAAGGAGATCCTCAAGGCGCAAGGCGAATCCCCCGCTGGGCCGCAGGGTCGCTCCCCTGCGGCTCGGCCATCGTCATGCGCAGCGGCACCGGCGGCGGCAGGCTGCCGGGGCGGGCCGGCAGGTTCGGAATTGGCACGGCGCGCACCGCCGGCGGCGCCGCCGGCTGCGGCGGGCGCAGCACCTGCTGGGCCGCCGCACGGGGCTGTGGCGGCGTGGCGGAACGGGCGGCAGGCGGCGTGGAGGCAGCGGTCGCCTGGCTCGGCCGCGTGGCCCGGCCCGGCTGCAGCGGGATCGAGGTGGCGGCGACGATCGCCGGGTCGTTCGGGTCCTCCGGCACCAGCCCGAGCACCGGAGCGATGCGCGAGATCACCGTATAGGCGGCCGGCGCCGCGACCCAGCCGGCGGTGGCGTAGCCATGGCTCTTGGCGTTGGGCGAGGGCTCGTCGATCATCACATAGACGGCGTAGCGCGGCGACTGGATCGGGAAGGCACCCACGAAGGCGCCGATGCGCTTGTTCATCAGGTAGCCGCCATGCGGGCCGGTCTTCTGCGCCGTGCCGGTCTTGCCGCCGACGAAGTAGCCCGGCACGTCCGCGTTCTTGCCCGAGCCGTCGGTGACGACCAGCCGCATCAGCTTGCGGATGGTGGCGCTGGTCTGCTCGCTGACGATGCGGTTGCCCGGGCGCGCCGTGCCCGGCGGCTGCGCCAGCAGCGTCGGCTCGCGCAGGATGCCGCCATTGGCCAGCGCGGAGATGCCGGAGATGACGTGCAGCGGCGTGACGCCGATGCCATGCCCGTAGGAAATGGTGAACATGTTGATGTCGCGCCAATGCGCCGCCGGAGGCGCCATCGGCGCGGCGGTTTCCGGCAGCTCGATCTTCTTGCGCGCCAGCATGCCGGCGTTCTTCAGGAACTCGCGCTGACGCTGCGGCCCGAAGGTCTCGGCCATGTGCGCGGCACCGAGGTTGGACGAGTAGGCCAGCACCTCGGGGAAGGTGATCCAGCGGTTCTTGCCCTTGTAGTCGGTGATGGTGAAGCGCCCGTAGCGGATCGGCTTCGAGGCGTCGAACATCGAACTGTAGACGTTGGCGGTGCCGTATTCGAGCGCCGCCGCCGCCGTCAGCAGCTTGAAGGTCGAGCCTGGCTCGTAGAGGCCGACCGTCGCGCGGTTGAAGCGCTGGTCGAGCGAGGCATCGGTGATGTCGCTGGCGTCGTAGTCGGGCAGGCTGACCATGCCCAGCACTTCGGCGGTGTTGATGTCGAGCACGATGCCCGCGCCGCCGATGCCGTTGAAGTCGCTGATCGCCTGGCTGACCGCGTCGCGCAGCGCGAGCTGCACGCGCACGTCGAGCGAGAGCTTCACCGGTTTGGTCGGATCGTCGCGCAGGCGGCTGTCGAAATAGCGCTCGACGCCGGAGACGCCGTTGCCGTCCACGTCCACATTGCCGAGCACGTGCACGGCGGCGCGGCCCTGCGGGTGGTAGCGGCGCTCGCTCTCCTCGAAGTCCAGCCCGGCGATGCCGAGATTAATGATGCCCTGCTGCTCGCGCGGCGTCAGGGCGCGGACGATGTAGACGAAGCCACGGTCGCTGGAGAGGCGCTCGATCAGCTTCTCGCGATCGAGCTGCGGCAGCACGGTGCGCAGCTTGTCCGCCACCTCGACCGGGTTCTGGATCACCCGCGGATTGGCCACCAGCGCGTTGACCGGCAGGTTGATGGCCAGGATCTCACCGTTGCGGTCGGTGATGGCCGCGCGGGTGGAGACCGGCTCGCTGGGCGGCTGCATGGCACGCACGGCTGCGTTCAATCGCTTGGGCTCGGCCGGCGCGATCACGGTGGACCAGGTGGCCTTCATTGCTACGGCGATGAACAATGCGCCGAAGCCCAGCGCCGTCAGCACCAGACGCCCACGGCTGCGCTCAAGCTGCTGCCGGCGCTGCAGGTCTGGCTGGGTGACGCGCACCACCACACCCGGCGCCGGCGGCGGCAGATCCGCATCCTCCGCCCACGGCGCGACGGGGTGGCGCAGCGGCGGCGAATCGGGGGAGGGCGGGTGGATGTGCGTCATGACGCTCAGCGGCTCCAGGTGCCGGGGGCGACGGGAACAGGCGCGGCCATCGGCACCGGCGGCGGCAGGCTGCCATTGCCGGTGAAGCCGCCGAGCGCGGAACCCATGGGAGCCACGGGTGCGGCCATCGCGCGGCCCATCGGCAGATGGGCAGAGGCGCGCAGAAGGTTCGGCTCGGGGCGGGGCACCGGGCGGGCCTCGGCCATGGCGGCGGCGCCGAGGCGCGAGGGCGCGGAGACAGGAATCGCCTCGCGCGGCGCGGGGATCGGCCGGTGTGGCTCGCTGCGGCGCGCTGCGAGCGTGGCCGGCTCGGCCGGGCGGGGCGCCGGCTCCGCGACGTGCCGCGGCGCGGGGCGGGGTGCCGGCTCCGCCGCGACCACGGGCCGGGCCGGCGGCGTGTGCGCGACCGGCGCTGGCGTTGCGGCCGCCGCCACCTTCACCGGTGCCGGGGCAGGTTCGGCCTGGGGCTCGGGCGGGGCCGCGGCGGCCACGGCCGTCTCCGCCGCCGGGCCGAACAGGTCCACTGGCCCGGCGAAGGTCGCCGGCGAGGGAAGCCGCCGCTCCAGGTCGGTCAGGCGGAGGAACTGGCTCGGTGTCATGGTGTCGAGCGGCAGGTGCTTCTGCGCCATCTGCCGTAGCCGCTCCGGCTCGTTCAGCATGGCCCATTCGGCCTTCAGCACCTGGGTGCGCTCGCGCGCCGCCTCGATGCGCCGGGTGACGTCGCGCAGCTCCCGGTCGAGATGCGTGGCGGCCTCCTCCGAGCGGTAGACGTGCCAGCCCACCAGGCTGAAGGCGGTGATCGCAACCACGGTCAGGGGGCGGAACATCAGGCCGTCTCCAGTTTCTCAAGCGCCCGCAGGCGGGCCGATCGGGCCCGGGGGTTGGCGGCCGTCTCGGCCTCCCCCGGGCGCAGGGCGTTGGTGGTCAGCAGCCGGAACTCCGGCGCGGCGCGCGGTGCCAGGATGGCCGCCGGCGCATGGCGCGAGGCGCCGGGCGCGCGGCCCGCCGCCTGCTGCATGAAGCGCTTCACGATGCGGTCCTCCAGCGAATGGAAGGCGACGACGACCAGCCGCCCGCCCGGGGCAAGCAGCTTCGTCGCCGCGGCGAGCCCGCGCTCCACCTCGCCCAGCTCGTCGTTCACGGCGAGCCGCAGCGCCTGGAAGGAGCGGGTGGCGCTGTCGATGCCGGAAGGGTCGCGCGGCATCACGGAATGGATGATCTGCACCAGCCGGCCGGTGGTCTCGATCGGCGCTTCCTGGCGGGCGGCGACGATGGCGCGGGCGATGCGGCGGGAATGCCGCTCCTCGCCCAGCTCCCAGAGGATGGTGGCCAGCTCGGCCTCCGGCAGGCGGTTCACCAGCTCGGCGGCGGAGCGTCCCTGCTTCTCCATCCGCATGTCGAGCGGCCCGTCAGCGCGGAAGGAGAAGCCGCGCTCGGCCTGGTCGATCTGGAAGGAGGAGACGCCGAGATCGAGCACCACGCCGTCGAGCTGCGCCACGTCGTGGGAGGCCAGCAGCTCCAGCATCTCGCCGAATCGGCCCTCGACCAGCACGAGCTGCCCGGGGAAGTCGGCGGCCAGGGCGGCGCCGCGGGCGATGGCGTCCGGATCGCGGTCGATGGCGTAGAGGGTGCAGCGTGCGGCCGAGAGGATGGCGCGCGCATAGCCGCCGCCGCCGAAGGTGCCGTCGAGGTAGCGGCCGCCCTCGCGCGGGGCGAGGGTGCTTAGCACTTCCTTCAGCATGACCGGGATATGGCTGCTCATGCCGATTCCCCCGTCGGTGCCCGCCCCGTCGGCGTCCCGCCCGGCAGGGTGAGGGCGCGGTCGCGGGTGCCGTTGCGGGCCTCCTGCGCGCGGCGCTTCGCGGCCGCCGGGTCCCACAGCGTGAACTTCGCGCCCAGCCCGACGAAGGCGACCGTGTCGGTCAGCGCGGCATGCGCGATCAGGTCCTCGGGCAGCATGATGCGGCCCTCGCCGTCCGGCCGAATCGGATAGGCGTCAGCGAAGATCGCGGTGGCCAGGTCGTCCTGTTCGTCGGAGAACACGTCGAGTCGATCCAGCTTGCTGGCCATTGCGTCAAACGCCGGCATCGGCCAAGCCTCGATGCAGGCATGCTGATGCGAGGGACGGAGCACGATCTCGTCGGATCCCAGTCGGGCCAACTCGGCACGGAACAGCGCCGGGACGGAAACCCGTCCCTTGCGGTCCAGCCGATTGGTGTGGGTCCCCATGAACCGGGCCATCGATGCCGCCTTGTCCCCCTGCGGCGGGAAGTCCAATCGAGGGCCGGAAAGCGGCCGGCGAGGCCCCCCGACCTCGCCGGCTCACCCGACCATCCCCTGATTTTCGATCCCTCGCCCCCCCGAGCTCCGGATCGTTCATGGGATAACATGGGATACCATGGGTAGACTCAGGGCAGCAAGGGTAAAACCCTAGCCGAACTCCTTGCGAAAGGCCGAAAAATCATCGCTCTACGGCGTGCAGTCGCACTTCCGTCGCATGACTGTAGGAATTGTGACGCGGTGTTGCCGAAAGGCGTCAGGTGGCCTGTAAGCCGGGTTCTGTCCACGCCTCCGGCGGACCGGAAGCGTGAGGCGACCATTCCTCTGGGACACGCCTTGCGGCGTGCCTCACGCGGCCAACCCGGGTGGCGGGGCGGGAAAGCCCCCTGCGGACAGATCCCTCGCGGGATCCCCGCCGGCCACCCCTATTCGGCCTTGCTCCCGGTGGGGTTTACCGTGCCGCCCCCGTCGCCGGGGGCGCGGTGCGCTCTTACCGCACCGTTTCACCCTTGCCGGGGCGGCGAACCGGCCCGGCGGTCTGATTTCTGTGGCACTTTCCCTGGGGTCGCCCCCGCCGGCCGTTGGCCGGCACCGTATTCCCGTGGAGCCCGGACTTTCCTCCAGCCATGGGACCTGCCCATGACCAGCGGCCGCCCGGCCACCTGACGCGCGCCGAGATGTGCCCCCGGCAAGGGCCGGAGTCAATTGGTGTCCGTGTCGGAAGAATCAATCGAGAGTTGAATATACCAGGTCTGCCACAGCTTCGAGCCGTGCCAGCGTGCCGGCATCCGGCTGACCATCCACCCGCTCCGGCCGCCAGTGTCGCTGGAAGGCAGCGAGCGCCAGGGCGGGCCGCGCCGGATCCACCGGATAGCCGATGCGTGCCAGTAGCACCGCGGCGCGGGCCGGACCGCCGGGCGGCAGGCTGGCATCATCGCCCGGCACGCCCGCAGGCCAGAGGCCGACGCCGTTCGCCGCCAGCCCCTCCCAGTCGAACAACTCGCCCGGGTCCTGCTTGCGGTCGGGCGCGATGTCGCTGTGCGCCACCACGTTGCAGGCGGGAATCGGATGCCGCGCCAGGATCTCCAGGCACAGCTCCGCCACCGCCGCCATCTGCAGGGCGGGGAAGGGGCGGTAGCCCCATTCATGGCCGGGATTGACGACCTCGATCCCGATGCTGCGCCCGTTCAGCGCCGTGTTGCCGCGCCAGAAGGAAACCCCGGCATGCCAGGCGCGGCGCGATTCGGGCACCAGCGCCCAGACCTGCCCATCCTCCTCCACGAGGTAGTGGCAGGAGACACGCGGCAGCGGCGCCGGCGGGGCGGGGTCGCAGAGCCGGTCCAGCGCTGCGCGGGCGGTAGGCATCCCCGTGTAGTGCAGCACCAGCGTGTCGATCGGCTCGCCGGCGGGGCGGTCGTCCTGGTTTGGGCTCGCCCGCTCGCGGAAGCCGGGGCGGGCCGCGTCCCACATCAGAGGTCGCGCTCCCGCTTGACGCGGTCCCAGGCGGCGTTGATCTCGGCCATCCGGGCCGAGGCGTGGCGCAACTGCTCGGGTGGCGCGCCGCGCGCCGCCAGCCCATCCGGATGGTGCTCGCGGATCAGCCGACGCCAGGCCAGCCGCACCTCCTCGTCGCTCGCCGAGGCGGCAATGCCGAGCACGGTGTAGGGGTCGGGCTCGCGCGCCACGCTCAGCGGCGGCACGCGGGACTGCTGGCCGCCCCCGTCCTCCAGCCGGAAGCTCTTGCGCACCTTGGCCAGGAAGGTGGCCTCGCTGCGCGTCAGCGGGCCGTCGGCGCGGGCGATGTGGTGCAGCGCCGTCATCACCTCCTCCAGCATGGCCCGGTTGTCGGCGAAGACCTCGCCCATCCGGTTGGCGAAGGGCTCATAGCCGCCAGCATCCTCGCGCGCCTTGTCGAACAGCAGGCCGACCTCGCGCTGATGCTCGGCCGGGATGCGGAAGGCGCGCTTGAAGGCGTTGATCTCCTCCCGCTTCACCGCGCCATCGGTCTTGGCGAGCTTGGCCGAGAGCACGATGACGCCGACCGAGAAGAGCTGGTCGCGGTTGGTGATGCGCGCGAGGGCCTCCGGCCGGCCATCGAGTTCCGGCGTGCGGCTGGTCCCCTCGTCGGCGGCGTGGCCGAGCGCGGCGCCTACCACGGCGCCGAAGGGGCCGCCCATCGCGAAGCCGGTGACACCGCCGAGGATCTTCCCCCAGAAACTCAACTTCCCACCGCTCCCGCTACTGCGCCCCTGCCTGTCGTCACCCCTACCATGCCGCGCGGCCCGCTGCCATGGAGTCCAGTGTGGCGTCTGCTGGCGTCTGCACTCTTGCGCCTCGCGCGCCCGGGCGCCACACGACACGAGAGGCCTGAGTTGGGAGATGGCGCGATGAGCGGCTGGCAGTTCTGGATCGATCGGGGCGGCACCTTCACCGACATCGTGGCGCTCGACCCCGCGGGGCGGCTCTCCACCCGCAAGCTGCTTTCGGAAAACCCCGGCCGCTACCGGGACGCGGCGGTGGCCGGCATCCGCGCCTGCCTGGGGCTGGAGGCCGAGGCACCGATCCCGCCCGGCACCATCGCCGCGGTGAAGATGGGCACCACCGTCGCCACCAACGCCCTGCTGGAGCGCAAGGGCGAGCGGGTGCTGCTGCTGGTCAACCGCGGCTTCGCCGACGCCCTGCGCATCGGCAACCAGGCCCGGCCGCGCCTCTTCGACCTCGACATCCGCCTGCCGGAGCTGCTGCACGAGCGGGTGGCCGAGATCGGCGGCCGCCTGGGGCCCGATGGGCGCGAGATCGAGCCACTGGACGAGGCCGCCGCGCGCGCCGCGCTGCGGGAGGGCTATGACGCCGGCATCCGCGCGGTGGCGATCGTGCTGATGCACGCCTGGGTGGCGCCGGAGCACGAGCAGCGGCTCGGCGCCCTGGCCCGCGAGATCGGCTATACCCAGGTCAGCCTGAGCCATGAGGCCTCCCCGTTGCCGCGCATCGTGCCGCGAGGCGACACCACGGTGGTGGATGCCTACCTCTCCCCCATCCTGCGCCGGTATGTGGACCAGGTGGCGTCACAACTGCCGGGTGTGACACTCTATTTTATGCAATCCTCCGGCGGGCTGACGCTGGCGGAGCAGTTCCAGGGCAAGGACGCCATCCTCTCCGGCCCCGCCGGCGGCATTGTCGGCGCCGCCCGGACGGCCGGAATGGCCGGTTTCGACCGCATCATCGGCTTCGACATGGGCGGCACCAGCACCGACGTCGCCCTCTATGCCGGGCAGTTCGAGCGGGCCTTCGAGACGGCGGTGGCGGGGGTGCGGATGCGCGCCCCGATGATGGCCATCAACACCGTGGCGGCCGGCGGCGGCTCCATCCTGGCCTTCGACGGTGCCCGCTTCCGCGTCGGACCGGAAAGCGCCGGCGCGGTGCCCGGCCCCGCCTGCTACCGGCGTGGCGGCCCGCTGACCGTGACCGACGCCAACGTCATGGTCGGCAAGATCCAGCCCGCCCACTTCCCGCCGATCTTCGGCCCCGGAGCCGACCAGCCGCTCGATGCCGAGGTGGTGCGGGAGAAGTTCGCCGCCCTGGCGCGCGAGATCGCCGCCGCCACCGGCCAGCCGGAGCAGGACCCGCGCGCCGTGGCCGAGGGCTTCCTGCGCATCGCCGTCGCCAACATGGCGCAGGCGATCAAGCAGGTCTCGATCCAGAAGGGGCACGACCCCGCCCGCCATGCCCTGCAATGCTTTGGCGGCGCCGGCGGCCAGCATGCCTGCCTGGTGGCCGATGCGCTGGGCATGGACACGGTCTTCATCCACCCCTTTGCCGGCGTGCTCTCGGCTTATGGCATGGGCTTGGCCGACCAGAGCGTGATCCGCGAGGCCGCCGTCGAGGCTCCCCTCTCGGCGGATGGCATGACGGACCTCTCCACCCGCGTGGCGGCGCTGGAGACCGAGGGCCGCGCCGCGCTGGAGCAGCAGGGTGCCGACCCCGCCCGGCTGCGCGCCGAGCCGCGCCTGCACCTGCGCTATGCCGGCACCGACACCTTCCTGCCGGTGCCCTTCGGCGCCTACGAGGCGGTGCTGGACGGCTTCACCGAGGCGCATCGCCGCCGCTTCGGCTTCGCCACGCCGGAGCGCCCGGTGCTGGTCGAGGCCTGCGTCGTCGAGTGCATCGCGCCGGGCGAGGCGGTGGAGGAGCCGCAGCTTCCGCCGCGCGCCGCCGGGGAGGCGCTGGCCCCGCTGGCCACGGTGCCGCTCTTCACCGAAGGGGCCGAGCACGCCGCGCCGGTCTTCGACCGCGAGGCGCTGCGGGCCGGCGACCGCATCCCCGGGCCGGCCCTGGTGCGCGAGAGCAACGCCACCACCGTGATCGAGCCGGGCTGGACCGCCGAGGTGACCCCGCTCAACCACATGGTCCTGCGCCGCACCGCGCCGCGCGCCGCGGCCCGGGTGGAGGAGGGCGCCGCCGCCCGGCCGGACCCGGTGCTGCTGGAGCTGTTCAACAGCCTGTTCATGAGCATCGCCGAGCAGACCGGCACGGTGCTTCAGAACACTTCCCTCAGCGTGAACATCAAGGAGCGGCTGGACTTCTCCTGCGCCATCTTCGACGCCGAGGGACGCCTCGTGGCCAATGCGCCGCATGTTCCCGTGCATCTCGGCGCCATGGGGCAGAGCGTGCGCACCGTCATCGCCAGCCGCGGCAAGACCCTGAAGCCGGGCGACGTGGTGGCGCTGAACAACCCCTATAACGGCGGCACCCATCTGCCGGACATCACCGTGATCACGCCGGTGTTCGACGAGGCCGGCGCGGAAATCCTGTTCTTCGTTGGCAGCCGCGGGCACCATGCCGATGTCGGCGGCCTGACGCCCGGCTCCACCCCGCCGGATTCCGCCACGCTGGAGGAAGAGGGCGTGGTGATCGATGACTTCCTGCTGGTGGATGGCGGGCGGTTCCGCGAGGCCGAGTTCCGTGCCCTGCTGACCGGCGCGAAGTATCCCGCGCGCAGCCCGGACGTGAACGTGGCCGACATCAAGGCGCAGGTGGCCGCCAACGAGACGGGCGTGCAGGAGCTGCGCCGTGCCATCGGCCAGTTCGGCCTGCCAACCGTGCGCGCCTACATGCGCCATGTGATGGAGAACGCCGAGGCGGCGGTGCGCGCCGTGCTCGACCGCCTGCAGGATGGCAGCTTCGCCTACACGATGGATGACGGCGCGCCGCTGCATGTCGCCGTTCGCGTGGACCGCGCCGCCCGCCGCGCCACCATCGACTTCACCGGCACCGGCCCGCAGCGCCCCGGCAACTTCAACGCCCCCGCGGCGGTGACCCGCGCCGTGGTGCTCTACTGCTTCCGCTGCCTGGTGGGCGAGGACATCCCGCTGAACGACGGCTGCCTGGTGCCGCTCGACATCATCGTGCCGGAGGGCTCCTTCCTCTCGCCGCGCGCCGGCGGCCCGGGAGGGGGCGCCGCCGTGGTGGCGGGCAACACCGAGGTCTCGCAGGCCACCGCCAACGCCCTGCTGGCGGCGCTCGACGCCTGCGCCGGCGCCCAGGCGACGATGAACAACCTGCTCTTCGGCGACGACCAGTACCAGTATTACGAGACGGTCTGCGGCGGCATGGGCGCGGGGCCGGGCTTCCACGGCGCCTCCGCCGTGCAGACCCACATGACCAACACCCGCATGACCGACCCGGAAATCCTGGAACTGCGCTACCCCGTGCGGCTGGAGGAGTTCGCCATCCGCCGCGGCTCCGGCGGGGCCGGCGAGTGGCATGGCGGGGATGGCGCACGGCGCCGCATCCGCTTCCTGCGGCCGATGACAGCGATCATCGTCGCCTCCCGCCGCAACGTGCCGCCGCATGGCCTGCATGGCGGCGCCAATGGTGCGCCCGGCCGGCAATGGGTGGAGCGGCTGGACGGTTCCGTGCAGCCCCTCGGCGGCCGCGACCGTGCCGAGCTGGCGGCTGGCGAGGTGCTCGGCCTCGAAACCCCCGGCGGCGGCGGCTGGGGCCCCGCGGCCGGCTGATGCAACCCCACGCTGCCCGCACCGCCGGCCACCCTCCGGGCCGCTCCCTCGGCCGACGCCTCCTGCTTGCGGGCCTGGCGCTGCTGCCGGTGTTGCTGGGAGCGGCGCTGTGGTTCGTGCCGCGCCTGACCGACTGGAACGAGCACCGCGACCGGCTGGCCATCCTGGCCGCCGGCCGCCTCGGCCAGCCGGTGACGCTGACCGGCCCGGTCAAGCTGGCGCTGCTGCCGCAGCCGATGCTGGAGGCGGGCGGCGTGACCATCGGCGGCCCGGATTCCTCCCTCTCGGTGGAGGCGCGCGCGCTGCGGCTGCGGCTGGACTGGCTGGCGCTGCTGCGGCTGCGGCTGGAGCCGCGCGAGGTGACGCTGGTCGGCGCCGAGATCCGCCTGCCCTGGCCACCGGTGCCCGGGCAGCCCTTCCGCCCGCCTCCGTGGCTGACCGGGCTGCAAGGCCGCATCGAGAACTCCCGCGTGATGATCGGGCAGCTTGTGCTGGAGCGGGTCAACGCGACCCTCGCCGCCGGCGCCACCACTGACGCCCTGCAGATCGGCGGCCGCTTCCGCTGGCGGCAGACCGACCTGGATTTCGAAACCACTCTCGGCCGCCCCGGCGCCGATGGCGTGGCGCCGCTCATCCTGACCCTGGCGGGCGGCAAGGCCTCGGCCTCGGCCAGCGGCGTGCTGCTGCCCGAAGGGGGTTTCGAGGGCAGCCTGCAAGGCGGTGGCAGCGACCTTTCGGCCCTGCTGCCCGCCCCCTCCGGCAGCTTCCGCCTGCGCGGCCGCCTCAGCGTCACCGCCGAGCTGCTGACGGCGGACGATCTGGCGCTCGACCTCGCCGGCACGTCGGCGCGCGGCGCCGCCACGCTGCGCGTCGCCCCGGCCCCCCGACTCGACCTGGCCCTGGCTACCGGCCGCGTGGAGCTGGACCCCTGGATCGCCGCGCTGCGTCGCGCCGGGCCACTGCCGCTGCCCTTCGGCCTGGACCTCTCGGCCGAGGCGGCGGGCTTTCGCGGCCTGACCCTGCGCCGCCTGCGCGGCGCCGCCTTCCTTGCGGGCGACCGGCTGACCCTCACCGATGTCGGCGCCGTCCTGCCTGGCGAGACCGAGATCGAGCTCTCCGGGGTCAGCACGAGCCGCCCCGCGGCGGCAGGGCAGGGGGCGGCCGCCGGCAGTGGCGATCGGCTGGAGGCGACGGTGCGCTTCCACGGAACGATGCTGCGCAGCACTCTGCTGGCGCTCGGCCTGCCGCTGGAGGGCACGCAGCCCGACCGGCTGCGGGAGGGCGAGGGCCGCTTCCGGCTGGTGCTCGACGGGGCGCAGGCCGCGATTCCCGAATTTACCGCCACGCTGGATGGCGGCCGCGTCTCCGGCGCCGGGGTGCTGCGCTTCGGCACCCGCCCGGCCCTGGGCGCGGGGCTGACCTTCGAGCATCTGCCGCTGGATGGCTGGCTGCGGCCCGGGCTGGACTGGCCCACCGTGCAGGGCTGGCTGGCCGGCATGGACGCCAATCTCCGCCTTTCCGCCGAGCGGGCGCAGTGGCATGACCTGGCGATCCAGGGCCTCTCGGCCGATGCCTCGCTGGAGAATGGCCGCCTGACCGCGCGGCGCCTCTCCGGCCGGGTGGCGGAAAGCAATGTCGCGCTCTCCGGCGTGGCCCAGCTCGGCCCGGCCCTGCAACTCTCCGACTTGGCACTGGAGGTCGACGCCCCCAGCGCGGCGCCCCTGCTAGCGCTGCTGCCCGGCGACTGGCCCGACCAGGTGCCGATTGGCGCCGGGGCGCTGGCGCTGCGCCTCTCGGGCAATGGCCCGCCGGGAGCGCTGGTCCTGCGCGGCAGCCTGGGGCTGGGCGACCTGCGCGCCGAGGCCAGCGGCACGCTGGACCTGCCGGGCCGGCGCTATGCCGGCGGGCTGACCCTACGCCATCCCGGCGCGCCACGCCTGCTGGACGAGGTGGCCGGGCTCGCAGCGCCGCCCTGGCTGGGCGAGGGCTCCTTCTCGCTGGTCAGCAATCTCACGGCCAGCCCGCAGACGCTGCATGCGGAAAGCTTCGACCTTGTGGCCGCCGGGTTGCGGCTGGGCGGGCAACTTGACCTTGCCCTGCAAGGCGGCCGTCCCCGCCTCACCGGGCGGATCGCCGCCGAACGGCTGCCGCTGCCCAGCTTCGACTGGAGCGGGCGGGAGCCCTTTCCCCTGGCGCCGCTCAGCCGCTTCGACGCGGAGCTGGCGGTGAAGGCGCAGCGGGTCGAGCCATTCGGCCTGGCCCCGCTGGAGAACGCGGCGGCAACGCTGCGGCTGCGCGGGGGTGTGCTCGAGTTGCAGGACCTGAAGGGCCAGTTCGCTGGCGGGCAATTGGAGGGAGGGCTGCGGCTGGAGGCCGGCGCGACGCCGCCGGTCGTCGCCTTGCAGGGGCGGCTGGCCGGCGCCGCCCTGCCGGAGCCGCTGCTGGGCCTGCCGCTGGACGTGAAGAGCGGGCAGGTGGAGGCGCAGGCGAACCTGCGCGCCAGCGGCCACAGCCCCGCGGCCCTGATGGCGACGCTGGAGGGGCAGGCGCAGGTCACGCTGCGCGGCGGCGTGCTGGATGGCACCGACTTGCGCGCCGCGCTGGCGGTCTCCGAGCAGGCGCCCCTGGCGCAGGCGGAGAGCAGCCTGCGGCAGGCGCTGCTCGGTGGTGCCACCCCCTTCGAGGCGATGCAGGCCCGGCTGCGCTTCCAGTCCGGCCATGTGGTGCTGGAGGAGGGGCAGCTCGCCCTGCCCGAGGCGCCTGATGCACGGCTTTCAGGCGAGTTCGACCTCGCGCGGGGCGGCATGGACCTGCGGCTCGCGCTACGCGAGGGCGAGGCGCCCGAATTCGGCCTGCGCATGACCGGCTCGGCGGCCAAGCCGAGGCTCGTGCCCGAGATCGCGGACTGGCTGCGCTGGCGCGCGGAACGCTAGCGCGGCTGCCGCGTTAGCCAGGGGCCACCCCGTCGCAGGAGGCCCCGCCGATGCGCCTGCCCCGACCTCTGTTCCTCCTGGCGCTGCTGGGCCTCGGTGCCTGTGGCGAGCAGGCGAGCCTGCCGGTTTCCGCCGGCACCGGACCACAGCCGACGCTGCCGCCGCCGCGCCAGAGCTGGTTCCCGACCGTCAATGTCGCCCCCGCCCAGGGCTGGCCGGAGGGCGCGATGCCCGTCGCCGCACAGGGGCTGCGGGTGCAGGATTACGCCGGCGGCCTCCAGCATCCGCGTTGGCTGCACGTGCTGCCGAACGGGGACGTGCTGGTGGCGGAGACCGATGCGCCGCCCAAGCCGGAGGACAACAAGGGCATCAAGGGCTGGATCATGGGCCTGCTGATGCGGAAGGCCGGCTCCAATACGCCGAGCGCCAACCGCATCACCCTGTTGCGAGACAGCGACGGCGACGGCATGGCCGACCAGCGCAGCATCTTCCTGGAGGGGCTGAACTCGCCCTTCGGCATGGCCTTGGTGGGGAACGACTTCTACGTCGCCGATACGGACGCTGTGCTCCGCTTCGCCTATCGGTCCGGCGAGACGCGCATCACCGGGCCGGGCACCAAGGTCACGGATTTGCCGGCGGGGCCGATCAACCACCATTGGACCAAGAGCCTGATCGCCAGCCCGGACGGGGCGCGGCTCTATGCCACGGTCGGCTCCAACAGCAACGCCGCCGAGAACGGCATGGAGGCCGAGGAAGGCCGCGCCGCGATCTGGGAGATCGACCGCGCCACGGGGGCCAAGCGGCTTTTCGCCACCGGCCTGCGCAACCCGAATGGCATGATGTGGGTGCCGCAGACCGGCGCACTATGGACGGCCGTGAACGAGCGGGACATGCTCGGCAGCGACCTGGTGCCGGACTACATGACCAGCGTGCGGGACGGCGGCTTCTACGGCTGGCCCTACAGCTACTACGGCCAGCACCCCGATCCCCGCGTCGAGCCCCAGCGGCCGGAACTGGTCTCGCGCGCCCTCGCGCCGGACTATGCACTGGGTCCGCACACCGCCTCGCTCGGTCTCGCCTGGTCAGGTGCCGGCGAGGAGGCGATGCCACGGCCCTATGCGCAGGGGGCCTTCGTCGGCCAGCACGGCTCCTGGAACCGCCGTCCCCCCAGCGGCTACAAGGTGATCTACGTGCCCTTCGAGGGTGGGCGGCCGAGCGGCCCGCCAGTGGACGTGCTGACCGGCTTCCTGGATGGCGAAGGCAAGGCGCAGGGCCGCCCCGTCGGCGTCGCCCTGGACGGGCGGGGCGGCCTGCTGGTGGCCGACGATGTCGGCGGCCATGTCTGGCGCGTGAGCGCGACGCGGTAGGGAGCCGGGCCGGGGAAACTCATTCCCCCCGCCTCTCACCCCGATTGGTCACCAGCGCATGCACCCGCAGTGCGCTGGCAAGCGGCAGGTTGGGCTCCGTGCGGGCGGCGTCCACCTGCTGGACCAGCGCGGAGAGGGTGATTCCCCGCGCTGCCGCCATCTCCTCCAGGGCCGACCAGAACTCCGACTCCAGCGCCACGCTGGTGCGGTGCCCCGCCAGGGTGAAGGAGCGCTTCAGCAGGTGGGGGCCGGTCATCCCGCGCCTGCCAATGTTGAGCCGGGGGCCACCATCTCTTCCGGCTTGACCCAGGCATCGAAGTCCTCGGGCTTCACGAAGCCGAGCCGGTCGGCGGCCTCGCGCAGCGTCAGGTTCTCGGCGAGCGCCTTCTTGCCGATCTGCACCGCTTTGTCGTAGCCGATGCGCGGGTTCAGCACCGTCACCAGCATCAGCGACTTGGCCAGGTTCTCGGCGATGCGCGCCCGGTTGGGCTCCAGCTTGTCCACCATGTTGTGGGCGAAGCTTTCCGCCACGTCGGCGAGCAAGGTCACCGACTGCAGCGCGGCGTTGATGATCACGGGCTTGAAGACGTTCAGCTCCAGGTGCCCCTGGGCGCCCGCGATGGTGATCGTGGTGTGGTTCCCCATCACCTGCGCCGCCACCATTGTCATGGCCTCCGACTGCGTGGGGTTGGTCTTGCCGGGCATGATGGAGGAGGAAAGCCCGTCGGCGGGAATGAACAATTCCGAGAACCCGCTACGCGGGCCGCTCCCGAGTAGCCGGATATCGTTCGCGATCTTGTTGAGCGAAACGGCCAGCGTGTTCAGTACACCGGAAAGTTCAACAAAGGCGTCCTCCGCCCCCATGCCCTCGAACTTGTTCGGGTTGGGCTGGAAGTCGAGCCCGGTCAGTGCGCGGATTCGTTGGCAGAATGCAACGTCGAAGTCCTTGTGGCGGTTGAGCCCGGTGCCGACGGCGGTGCCGCCCTGGGGCAGCAGCAGCAGCCGGGGCAAGGCGCCGCGCAGCCGGTCCTGACCATGCGCCACCTGCGCAGCCCAGGCGCCGAATTCCTGCCCGAGCGTCACCGGCACCGCGTCCATCAGATGGGTGCGGCCGACCTTGACGATGTCGCCCCACTCCTTCGCTCGCCGCTCCAGCGCCTCCCGCAGCACGCCGAGCGCCGGGATGAGGCGCTGCTCCACCGCCTCGGCGGCGGCGATGTGCATCATGGTGGGGAAGCTGTCGTTGGAGGACTGGCCGCGATTGACGTGGTCGTTCGGATGCACGGGCTTGCGGCTGCCGAGCGGCTGGCCGAGCATCTCGTTGGCGCGGTTCGAGATGACCTCGTTGGCGTTCATGTTGGTCTGGGTGCCGGAGCCGGTCTGCCAGACCGGCAGCGGAAAGTCCGCATCCCGCTTGCCCTCGGCGATCTCTGCCGCGGCGGCGATGATCGGGTCGGCCAGTTCGGCCGGAAGCTCATCGAGCTGCCTGTTGGCCTCGGCGGCCGCCTGCTTCTGCAGACCCACGGCGCGGATCAGGGCGCGGGGGAAACGCTCCGAGCCGATGCGGAAAAGGCGCCGCGCGCGCTCAGTCTGCGGCCCCCAGTAGCGGCCGGTCTCGATCTCGATGGTGCCGAGGCTATCGGTTTCGGTGCGGGTATCGGCCATGTCCGGGCTCCTGCCTGTGTTGAGGTGCAGGTGGGAAGCCGGACAGCCCGGGAACAGGTTGCACGCGCAGCGCTGGCCTGCCGCGAGAGCAGGCCAGGAGCTTAGGGCGCCCTTACCAGTGCCGGTAGCGCGGCGCCGGCTCGTAATAGACGACCGGCGGAGGCGGCGGGGGCGGCGCATAGGCCACCACCGGCGGCGCGTAGTAGTAGGCCACGGGCGGCGGCGGGGGCGGCGGCGGTGCGTAGTAGGCGACCGGCGGAGGAGCGGCCTGTGCGGCCACCGCGCCGCCGAGCAGCGCCCCGACGGCCAGGCCACCAATGACGCCGGCGGCCACGGCGCCGCCATTGCCGCCATGGCGGTGCCAGCCACCGGCCTGGGCGGCCGGGCTGGCCAGCATCAGCGCGGCGCCGGCCGCGCCGGCAAGGAACAGCGAACGGATCGGTTTCATCATAGCGCCCTCCGGGCTTGACCCTGGCATCATACCCCGGATCGGTGCGAGATTATGGCGAAGCCAGGGTATGATGATGGCCGCTGCTCAGGCGGCCGGACCGTAAGTGGCGATCTCGATGAGATTTTCATCGGGGTCACGGCAATAAACCGAGGTGATTGGGCCGAGCGCTCCCGCCTTCGGCATCGGCCCCTTCTCGATGGTCACGCCGCACTCGTGCAGATGGGCGATGACGTCCTCGGCGGTGACCGCGACGATGAAGCAGAGGTCCTGCGTGCCTGGCGCCGCCGCGGTGCCGGTGAACCATTCCTCCTGTGTCGCCGTCTGCGGGCGCAGATTGATCTTCTGGCCGCCGAAGCGCACCGCGTTGCGCCGCTGCTCGCCAAAGGCCTCCCGCTCCATGCCCAGCACCCGCTGGTACCAGGAGGCGCTGACCTCAACGTCCCGACAGGTGATCACCAGGTGGTCGAGCCGGTCTACCGCGAAGCGCATGCCTTACTTCTCCCTGGCGCCGATGCGCGCCGTGACCTCGATTTCAATCCGCATCGCCTCGGCCTGTAGCCCGGCATGGATCAGCGTCGCGGCCGGGCGTGCGTTCCCGAGCCACTTGCGCGTGACCGGCCAGCAGGGCTCCCAGTCCTCGCGCCGCGGCACGATGTAGGTGACGCGCACCACGTCATCCATCGTCGCCCCCGCCTCGGCGAGGGCGGCGGCGATGTTGCGGAAGGTCTGCTCGCACTGCGCCACCACGTCGTCCGCGATGGTCATGCTGGCATAGTCGTAGCCCGTGGTGCCGGACACATAGACGGTGTCCCCCACGGCGACGGCGCGGGAATAGCCGATCCGCTGCTCGAAGGGGCTGCCGGAGGAGATCAGGCGCCGGCTCATGCGGCGGCTCCGCCGGCGCAGCGCTCAGGCCGGTGCCGGCGCTCGGTGGCGGCGGGGAAGCGCGCCAGCTTCTCCGCCGGGCGGACCGGCCGTGCCAGCAGCTCGCCGCCGCAGTTGGGGCAGCGGCCGCCAAGGCGCGCCTCGGCGCAGTCCCGGCAGAAGGTGCATTCGAAGGAACAGATCAAGGCGAGGCGGGAGTCCGGCGGCAGGTCACGGTCGCAACACTCGCAGTTCGGCCTCAGCTCCAGCATCGCCTTCCTCCCGGGATGGATGCGACCCGGCCGGGGCCGAGTCGCGCTGCTCTCACTCCAGGCCGTCGTAGAAGTCGTTGCCCTTGTCGTCCACGACGATGAAGGCCGGGAAGTCCTCGACCTGGATCTTCCAGACCGCCTCCATGCCAAGCTCGGGGTATTCCAGCACCTCGACCTTGCGGATGCAGTCCTGCGCCAGCCGGGCGGCGGGGCCGCCGACCGAGCCCAGATAGAAGCCGCCATAGGTCCTGCATGCGTCCCGCACGGCCTTGGAGCGGTTGCCCTTGGCCAGCATGACCAGCGAGCCACCGGCGGCCTGGAAGCCGGCGACGTAGCTGTCCATGCGCCCGGCGGTGGTGGGGCCGAAGGAGCCGGTCGGCAGCCCTTCCGGCGTCTTGGCCGGGCCGGCGTAGTAGACCGGATGGTCCTTGATGTACTGCGGCAGGCCCTCGCCGCGATCCAGCCGCTCCTGCAGCTTGGCATGGGCGATGTCGCGCGCCACCACGATGGTGCCGGTCAGCGAGACGCGGGTCTTCACCGGGTGGCGGGACAGCTCGGCGCGGATCTCGTCCATCGGGCGGTTGAGGTCGATCTTCACCACCTCGCCACCCAGGATCTCGTCCGTGGTCTCGGGCAGGAAGCGGGCCGGATCGTGCTCCAGCGCCTCGATGAAGACGCCGTCCTTGGTGATCTTGGCCTTGATCTGCCGGTCGGCGGAGCAGGAGACGCCGATGCCGATGGGCAGCGAGGCGCCATGGCGCGGCAGGCGGATCACCCGTACGTCATGGCAGAAATACTTGCCGCCGAACTGCGCGCCGATGCCCAGGTTCTGCGTCAGCTTGTGGATCTCGGCCTCAAGCTCCGGGTCGCGCAGGCCATGGCCGGACTTGTCGCCCTTGGTCGGCAGCTCGTCGAGGTAGCGGGTGGAGGCGAGCTTCACCGTTTTCAGCGTGGTCTCGGCCGAGGTGCCCCCGATGACGATGGCCAGGTGGTAGGGCGGGCAGGCGCTGGTGCCCAGCGTCTTGATCTTCTCCTCCAGGAACTTCAGCAGCTTCTCCCGGTGCAGCACGGCACGGGTCTGCTGGAAGAGGAAGGTCTTGTTGGCCGAGCCGCCGCCCTTCAGCACGAACATCAGGTGGAACTCGTCGGCGTGGTGGTCGCCGGGCGAGGCGTAGATGTCGAACTGCACCGGAAGGTTGTTGCCGGTGTTGACCTCCTCGAAGGTCGAAAGGGGCGCCATCTGCGAGTAGCGCAGGTTGGTCTCGGTATAGGTGCGGTGGACGCCGTAGGAGAGCGCCTCTTCCTCATCTCCCTCGACCCAGACCCGCTGGCCCTTCTTGCCGAAGACGATGGCGGTGCCGGTGTCCTGGCACATCGGCAGCACGCCGCCGGCGGCGATGGAGGCGTTCTTCAGCAGGTCGAGCGCCACGAAGCGGTCGTTGGCGCTGGCCTCCGGGTCCTTCAGGATCTTCGCCAGCTGCTCCAGATGGCCGGGGCGGAGGAAGTGGGAGACCTCCTTGCAGGCGGCGAAGGCAAGCTCCTCCAGCGCGCGCGGCGACACCTTCAGCACGGTGCGGCCCTCGACCTCGATGGCCTTCACGCCTTCGATGGGCAGGCGGCGATAGGGGGTCTTGTCCGCGCCGAGCGGCAGCATCGGGCTGTAGCGGAAGCCTTCGGGCCGCTGCGAGACCGGCATCCCGGCATCGGTCTCGTTGACCGGGGTATCGGCGAGGGGGGCGGCAGGGGGGATATTGTCGTCAGGGGACATCGGGACGCTCCGGCATGACGGGCAGGGCAGGCGTCGCCTGGGCGGCGGCGTCGGGTGGGGCAGTGGTAGCGCAGGCCACGCGGCAAACCAACCGGGCGCCAGCCCGGCCAGACAGGGCAGGGCTCAGTCGCGCGAGGGGCGGCGGCGGAAGGCGTCCAGGCTGACCACCTGCGCTGGCCCCTCCTCAGGTGCCGGCTTCGGCGTGCCGTCCTCGCCCTGTTCGGCCATGGGCGAGGGGACCGGGTCGGCCAGCGCCTCCTCTTCGGCCGCCTTGGCCGGCGCCTCGGCCGAGGGGAAGCGCAGCCCAACCCGGACATGCGGGTCCCAGAAGGCGGTGAGGGCGGCGATTGGGATGGTCAGGGTGGCCGGCACGCCGCCGAAGGAGAGGCCGGCAGTGACGAAGCCCTTCTCGCGATCCACCTTCAGGTCCCAGAACTGGTGCTGAAGGACGATGGTCATTTCCTCGGGATAGCGGGCCTTCAGATGGGCCGGCATCGCCACGCCGGGATGATCGGTGCGGAAGGTGATGTAGAAATGGTGCTCGCCAGGCAGACCATGGACGCCGACATGTTCGAGCGCCTTCAAAGCCACCTCACGCATCGCCTCCTCGGTCCAGCGATCGTAGGGTAGCAGGCTCTCCACTGGCTTATTGTCTTCGGTCATGCACTCCACCCCACCGGACGCCCAGAACAATGGAAGACCCATAGCGGTGCCGGCAATCAGCGGAAAGTAGGCGCAGCCATAAAACGAAGTGGGGGGATTCTGTTGCCCGGTTCCCCCCGGACCGCGCTTACCTATTTAGGCAGCGAGCGCCACAGCCTCGCGGCTGTTATCGTTGGCACTTGTGATTTAGCCCGATAACGGCGGTACAATGCCGGGCAAAAGACGGGTCTTTACCGCGCGCGTCGAGCCTGTTTCGTCCCCATGTGGGCCGCAGGCCGGAGCCTGGGCCGGAACTGGTGGAGACGCCGGGCACTGCCCCCGGGTCCGCAACGCTTATTCCACACGCCGTTTATCGCCATAGCCGCCCGAAGGCGAGCAGGACGGATATAATCCGCCCGCCGGCCGATTGCGAGGGGGGCGGGCGCCTTTTTCGGCGCCGCCAGAGCTGGCCCGTGCGTGCCCGTGTTGCTGCCTCCCACCGCCCCCGGCTACACCCCGGGCGGCAAGCGCGGCACACTCGGCCGCGGACTCCAGAATTCGAGGATGGTTCCGAAATGGCACTCACGGCAGCGCAGCTTCAGGAGCTGGCCGAGGCGAAGGCGGCGCGGGCGGAAACCCGGCGCCCAACCGTGCCGGCGCTGGAGGCCATGCTGTTCGAGCCGGTGCCGGTGCTCGACCACGGCTTCGTCCGGGTGGTGGACTACATGGGCGACGATGCCGCCGTGGTGCAGGCGGCCCGCGTCTCCTACGGGCGCGGCACCAAGGCGGTGATGGAGGACCGGGGGCTGATCCGCTACCTGATGCGCCACCGCCACTCGACCCCCTTCGAGATGTGCGAGATCAAGTTCCACGTGAAGCTGCCGATCTTCGTGGCGCGGCAGTGGATCCGCCACCGCACGGCGAACGTGAACGAATACTCCGCCCGCTACTCGATCATGGACCGCGAGTTCTACCTGCCCGCGCCGGAGCATCTGGCGGCGCAGTCCGCCAGCAACCGGCAGGGCCGGGGGGAGGTGCTGCAGGGCGCCGAGGCCGCGCATGTGCTGAACCTGCTGCGCGAGGACTCCCTGCGTAACTACGACCACTACCAGGAAATGCTGAACGCGGACGAGGAGGGCCAGGTGCTCGACCCCTCCCGCCAGGGCCTCGCGCGCGAGTTGGCGCGGATGAACCTGACGCTGAACGCCTATACCCAGTGGTACTGGAAGACCGACCTGCACAACCTGCTGAACTTCCTCAGCCTGCGTGCCGACGCCCATGCGCAGTACGAGATCCGCGCCTATGCCGAGGTGATGATGGCCTCGCTGGAGGCCTGGGTGCCGGCGGTGGCCGAGGCCTTCCGCGACTACCGTCTGGGTGCCGTGACCCTCTCGGCGCAGATGCTTGGCGTGGTGCGGCGCCTGCTGGCCGGCGAGGCGGTGGCGCAGCCTGAAAGCGGCCTCTCCAAGCGCGAATGGCGGGAGCTGATGGACCAGCTCGGCCGACCGGCCTGACCTTCGCTGCCGTGGCCGCCCCTCCGCGTTCCGCGCGCGCTGCCGGCGGCACCCCGCCGGCCCGGCGGAAGCCGGCGGCCGGGCGTGCCAAGCTGGGCGGCGGATTGCGGCGCCGGCTGGAGGATTTCCACTGGCGCCGGTGGCTCGCCGTCATCATCTGTGTGGCGGTGCTGCTGATCGGCGTGCCGCTGGCGCATGCGATGCTGGGCGACCTCGGTGCCCTGCTGCTGCTGACGGGCTGCGGAGGCTTCGCGCTCGGCCGCGCCACCGCGCCCCGCCCGATGGCCGGGCCGGCACCGCGCAAGGGCCGCGCGCGACAGGGTTGAGCGGCCGGGAGGGGTATTTCGATGGTCTGGCTGCTTCTCGCCGTGCTGCTGCTGTTGGGCTTTCCGGCGATGCTGGTCATCGCCTCGCTGTCCTTCGGGCTGTGGCTGGTCTGGCTGGTGCTGGCGCTGATCTGGGGCGTCATCACCTTCGTGCTGCACGACGTGCCGCTGGCGCTGCTCGTGGTCGGCGCGCTGTATGTCGGCTATCGCTACGGCCGGAAACGGCAGCAGGAGGACGCAGCCCTGCGCCTGCGCTGAAAGAGATCGGGGGGAATGAGTTCCCCCCGAGCCCCCCATCTTCTTTTTGCCAGTCAGAAGAAAGATGGGGGTCTGGGGGAATTCCTTCCCCCAGCCTTTTCCTTCATTCCACCACGATGCGCGGCGCCGCCGGCCGGGCCGCCAGCTTCTCGCGCAGCCGCCGGGCGATGCCGCGGTAGCGCCCGGCCTCGTCGCTTTCGGGCTTCGCCATCACGATCGGCGTCCCGGCATCGGCCAGTTCGCGGATCTCCAGCTTCAGCGGCAGCTCGCCCAGGAACTCCACCCCCATCCGCTCCGCCTCGGCGCGGGCGCCGCCATGGCCGAAGATATTCGCGGTGTGGCCGCAATTCGGGCAGCAATAGTAGGACATGTTCTCGATCAGCCCGAGAACGGGGACGTTCACCTTCTCGAACATCCGCACGCCGCGCCGGGCGTCGATCAGCGCCACGTCCTGCGGCGTGGAGACGATCACGGCGCCGGCCAGCGGCACGCGCTGGCTCATGGTGAGCTGCGCGTCGCCGGTGCCGGGCGGCATGTCCACCACCAGCACGTCGAGCGGCCCCCATTCCACCTGGCCGAGCATCTGCTCCAGCGCGCCCATTACCATTGGGCCACGCCAGATCATCGGCGTCTCCTCCTCCACGAGGAAGCCGATGGACATCGCCTTGAGACCCCAGCGGGAGAGCGGTACGATGCGTCCGCCGGTGGCGCGCGGCCGCTCGCGCGTGCCGAGCATCTGCGGCAGGGAGGGGCCATAGATGTCGGCGTCCAGCAGGCCGACCTGCAGCCCCTCGGCGGCCAGCGCCACCGCCAGGTTCACCGCCGTGGTGGACTTGCCGACGCCGCCCTTGCCCGAGGCGACGGCGATGATGGCGCCGACATCCGGAAGCAGCATCGGCCCCTGGCCCGGGGCGGGGCGGCTGGCGCGGGCGGTGCCCGGCGGTGGGCCGCCGGCGGGCGGCATCCCCGGCGCGGCGGCGGGCCGCTGCCCCTGCACAGGCGCGGCCTGGACGTCGCGGTGCGCCGTCAGCACGCAGGTGGCGGAGAGCACGCCCGGCACCGCCGCCGCGGCACGCTCCGCCGCCGCGCGCAGCGGCTCCAGAGCACGGGCCTGCTCGCGCGGCACGGCCAGCGCGAACTGCACCAGCCCATCCCGCGCGGAGAGACCCTGCAGCATGCCGGCGGTCACCACATCCTGCCCCGTCTGCGGGTCGCGCACCGCGCGCAGCGCGGTACGAACCGCCTCGGTCAGTGTCTCCGACATCGCTTGAAAACCCCTCGCTCGCGGACAATATCGGCCAAGCCCCCGTCGGAGCACATTGCGCGAAATTCATGTTGCGCATTGCGCCCGGCCCGGACAGGGCGACATATGGTTCGGCCCTGTCGCGCATGCACCGCCTTCGCGCAAGCGTCCGCGGCCGGGAACGAGTGTTTAAGAGGGGAGACCAGCCAGCCTATGCCCTGGAACAATCAAGGCGGATCCGGTCCGGGAGGCAGCCCGTGGGGCAATCCGCGCCCCGGCGGACCCTGGGGGCAGCCGCCTCAGGGCGGCGGCGGCGGGCGTGGCCCCGGCGGCGGCCCTGACCTGGACGAGGCGATCCGCCAGGCGCAGGCGGCGCTGCGCCGCTTCCTGCCAGGCGGCGGCGGCGGCATGGGCAAGTGGATCGGCATCGGCGCCGTGGTGGTGCTGGGCCTCTGGGCCGCCAGCGGCATCTACCGCGTGCAGCCCGACGAGCAGGGTGTGGTGATGCGCTTCGGCGCCTTCGACCGCACCACGTCGCCAGGCCTGAACTACCACATTCCCTGGCCGGTCGAGACCGTCACCACGCCGCGCGTGACGCGCATCAACCGCATCGACATCGGCTTCCGCGCCTCCGGCGATGCGCCGCTGACCCGCCCCGTCCCCGCACGGGACGTGGTCGAGGAAAGCCTGATGCTGACCGGCGACGAGAACATCATCGACATCGACTTCGCGGTGTTCTGGCGCATCCGCGATGCCGGCGAGTACCTGTTCAACACCCGCAACCCCGACCAGACCGTGAAGTCCGCGGCCGAGAGCGTGATGCGCGAGGTGGTCGGCCAGACGCCGATCCAGCCGGCCCTGACCGAGGCGCGTGCCGAGATCGAGCAGCGCGTGCGCACCGGCGTGCAGTTCATCCTGGACCAGTACAAGTCGGGCGTCGAGATCACCCAGGTGCAGCTGCTGAAGGTCGATCCGCCCTCCGAGGTGATCGACACCTTCCGCGACGTGCAGCGCGCCAATGCCGACCGCGAGCGGCTGCGCAACGAGGCGGAGACCTACCGCAACGACATCATCCCACGCGCCCGCGGCGAGGGGCAGCGGATGATCCAGGAGGCGGAAGGCTACAAGGAGAGCCAGATCGCCCGCGCCCGCGGCGAGGCGGCCCGCTTCGTCAGCGTCCTCTCGGCCTACCAGGTCGCAAAGGACGTGACGGTTCGCCGCCTCTATATGGAGACCATGGAGGACATCCTGCGCCGCAACCCGAAGCTGCTGGTGGATGACCGCCTGCAGGGCATCGTGCCCTACCTGCCGCTGGATGGCGCGAGCCGCCCCGCCGGCGCGGCCGGGCAGCAGCAGCAACGCCCGCCTGTTCCGCCCTCCGCGCTGGATCGTGCGCCGGCGCAGCCGCAGGCCGCCCAGGGAGGCAGCCGATGAACCGCACCCTGTTGCTGGGCGGCGTCGCCCTCGTGCTGCTGGTGACGGCGCTCTCGGCGCTCTTCACCGTGCGGCAGACCGAGCAGGTGCTGGTGACGCAGTTCGGCCAGCCGATCCGGGTGATCAAGGAGCCCGGCCTGCACGTGAAGATCCCCTTCATCCAGGCGGTGAGCAGCTTCGACAGTCGCCTGCTGGACTACGACACGCCGGGCGAGGAGGTCATCCTCGGCGACCAGCGCCGGCTGATCGTGGATACCTTCACCCGTTTCCGCATCGTCGATCCGCTGCTCTACTTCCAGACGGTCGGCACGCAGGAGAGCGGCATCCGCGGGCGCCTCTCCTCCATCGTGGCCTCCTCGATGCGCCGGGTGCTCGGCAGCGAGACGCTGATGGCCGTGCTCTCCAACGAGCGTGCGCGGATCATGAACCAGATCCAGCAGCAGGTGAACGGAGAGGCCAAGAGCTTCGGCGTGGCCGTCGAGGATGTGCGCATCCGCCGCACCGACCTGCCGGACGAGAACACCCAGGCGATCCTGAGCCGCATGCAGTCCGAGCGCGAGCGCGTGGCGCGCGAGGCGCGGGCCGAGGGCGCCGAGGTGGCGGCCCGTGTCCGCGCCCAGGCCGACCGCGAGCGCACCGTGCTGCTGGCCGAGAGCCAGGCCCAGGCCGATACGCTGCGCGGCCAGGGCGATGAGGAGGCGATCCGCCTCTTCGCTGATGCCGCGCAGCGCGACCCGGCCTTCTGGAGCTTCTACCGCTCCATGCAGGCCTATCGGGAGGCGCTGTCGGAAGGTGATACCCGGCTGGTGCTGACGCCGGATTCGGAGTTCTTCCGCTACTTCCGGCAGAGCCGCCCGGAAGGCTCCGGGCTGGGGGATGGGAGCGCGGCCGCCGCGCCGGCGCCGCAGGGTACCACACAGGCTCCCGCTCCATGAGCGGCAGGCCTTGACGGTCCTGCAACTTATCGCCGGCGGGGCGGTTGTGCTGGCGCTCGAAGGGCTGCTTTACGCAGCCTTCCCGGCAGCCATGCAGCGCGCCCTCGCCGGCCTCACCGGCCTGCCGCCGGAGCGGCTCCGCATCGCGGGGCTGGTCATGGCGGCGGCCGGCGTCGCTCTTGCCACGCTGCTCGTGCGTCACTGAGGCGACGCTCCAGCCCCCGCAGGGCAGGGGGCCAACTGCTTTTCCGCCCGGCAGGCGCGCGCTGCCCTTCCGCTCCCGGCCGGGCTGCCCCATCTTCACGTCTGCCGGGCCGTGGCCCGGATCGTCTCCCAAGCGAGGTTTGCCGATGCGTGTCGCCACCCTGATCCTGAGTGCCACGGTCGCCGCGGCGCCACTCGCCCTGTCGGTGCCCGCCTCGGCCCAGCCGGCACAGGTGCCGCAGGCGTTGACGGAGCGCCTGCCCGAGAGCTTTGCGCCACTGGCGCGCCGCCTGCTGCCCTCGGTGGTCAACATCCAGACCAGCCAGACCCTGCAGGCGAGCGGCAACCGTCCGGATGCGCCGGAGATGCCGCAGTTCCCGCCGGGCAGCCCCTTCGAGGAACTGTTCCGCGACTTCATGGAGCGCATGCGCCCGCCGGGTGGCCGCCCCGGCCAGCCGCCGCGCCGTCAGCAGAGCCAGGGCTCCGGCTTCATCATCGATGGCTCCGGCATCATCGTCACCAACAACCACGTCATCGACGGCGCCGACGAGATCAACGTGGTGATGCAGGACAACACCACGCTCAAGGCCGAGCTGGTGGGCGTGGACCAGCGCACCGACCTCGCCGTGCTGCGCGTGAAGTCCGACAAGCCGCTGCCGGTGGTGGCCTTCGGTGACTCCGACAGCGCCGAGGTGGGCGATTGGGTGCTGGCCATCGGCAACCCGCTCGGCTTCGGCGGCAGCGTCACATCGGGCATCGTCTCGGCGCGCGGGCGCAACATCAATGCCGGCCCCTATGACGACTTCATCCAGACCGACGCCGCCATCAACCGCGGCAACTCGGGTGGTCCGCTGTTCAACACCAAGGGCGAGGTGATCGGCATCAACACCGCCATCGTCTCGCCGTCCGGCGGCTCGATCGGAATCGGCTTCGCCATTCCCGCCAACTTGGCCAAGAACATCGTCGCCCAGCTGGTGGACAGCGGGAAGGTGCGGCGCGGCTGGCTCGGCGTGAACATCCAGCAGGTGACGGACGAGATCGCCGAGAGCCTGGGCCTGCAGGGCCATGCGCGCGGCGCGCTGGTGGCGCGGGCGCAGGAGGACGGCCCCGCCGCCAAGGCCGGCATCCAGAACGGCGACGTGATCCTGAGCTTCAACGGCCACGAGGTGCAGGAAATGCGCGCCCTGCCGCGCATCGTGGCCGAGACCAAGGTGGGCACCGCGGTGCCCGTGACGGTCTGGCGCAACGGCAAGCAGGAGACGGTCCAGGTGACGGTCGCCGAGCTGCCGGCCGAGCAGCAGCAGGCGGCGGCCCCGGCGGCACCGCAGCAGTCCCGTCCGGGCTCGGCGATGGCGCTCTCCGGCCTGGGCATGAAGGTGGCGCCGCTCTCGGCCGAGACGCGTGACCGGTTCAGCCTGAAGGAGGACGCGCGCGGCGTCGTCGTCACCGAGGTGGAGCCGGGCAGCAGCGCGGCCGAGCGTGGCCTCAGCCCCGGCGACCTGATCGTCGAGGTGCAGCAGAACCGCGTCACCACGCCGCAGGAGGTGCAGGAGCAGCTCGCCCGCCTGCGCCGGCAGAACCGCCCGACGGCGCTGCTGCTGATCGAGAACGGGCAGGGCCAGCGTTTCGTGCCGCTGCGCCTGGCGCCCGAGGGCAAGAACGGCAGCCCGGGCTGACGGGGCAGAGCCGGGAGAGAAAGAACTCTCCCCCGGGCCCCTCTGTCTTTTTTCTGTCGGTTTTGTTGCGCCAACCGCAGGCCCGGATCCCCTCCGGGCCTTTTTCGTGGGCTTACGCGACGAACTCGGCTGCGCGATATCCTTGCGCGAACAGCAAGGCCCGCAGATCCGTATGATCCACCCGCACGCGCGCCGCGGCAGCGACCACCGGCTTGGCATGGTAGGCCACGCCCAGCCCCGCGGCGGCCAGCATCTCCAGGTCGTTCGCGCCGTCGCCCACCGCCAGCGTGTCGGCAAGCGGCAGGCCCAGCTCGGCCGCCAGCTGCTTCAGCGTGGTGAGCTTGGCATGGCGGTCGAAGATCGGCTCCGCCACGGTGCCGGTCAGGCTGGTGCCGTCATCCTCCAGGAGGTTGGCATGGTGGCTGGTGAAGCCGACCTTCTCCGCCACCCGGCTGGTGAACCAGGTGAAGCCGCCCGAGGCCAGCGCGCAATGCGCGCCATTCGCCACCATGGTGCGCACCAGCGCCTTGGCGCCCGGCATCACATGCGTCTCCGCCCAGGTGGCCTCCAGCGCCGAGAGGGCGAGACCCTTCAGCATGGCCACGCGCTCGCGCAGCGCGGTGGCGAAGTCGATCTCGCCGTTCATGCTGCGGCGGGTGATCTCGGCCACGCGCTCCTTCAGCCCGGCATAGGCGGCCAGCTCGTCCAGCGTCTCGCTGGTGACGATGGTGCTGTCCATGTCGGCGATCAGCAGCCGCTTGCGGCGGCCTTCCGCTGGCTGGGCGACGCTGTCCACCGGCGCGCCCTCCAGGGCACCGGTGGCGATGGCCTGGGCCTGCTCGGGGGCAAGCCCGTCGAAGGGCAGGTCCACGGCTTCCTCCTCCGCGAGCCAGTCCGGGCTGCCGGCATTGGCGCCGAGGGAGACCAGCGCGGAGCGGACCCGCGCAATAAGGGGCGCCGGCAATTGGCCTGCGGGCGCGATCAGGGTGAGCACATGCTGCATGGGGGGCGGACCATGCCCGCGTGCGCATGAGCAATCAACCATTCGCGCTGCTGGTGGCCGGCCCGACGGCCAGCGGCAAGTCGGCGCTGGCGCTCGCGCTGGCCGAGCGGCTGGGCGGCGCCATCATCAATGCCGACAGCATGCAGATCTATGCCGGGCTGGAGGTGCTGACGGCGCAACCCTCGCCGGAGGAGCAGGCGCGGGCACCGCACCGCCTCTATGGCCTGCGCGACCCCGCCGAGGCCGCCAGCGTGGCCTGGTGGCGCGAGCAGGCCCTGGCCGAACTGGCTACGGCACGCGCGGCCGGCCGGCTGCCGGTCCTCTGCGGCGGCACCGGCCTCTATTTCCGCTCTCTCACCGAGGGCATCGCCCCCGTGCCGGAGATCCCGCCCGCCGCGCGGGAGGAGGCGCGCGCCCTGCTGGCGGAGGAGGGGCCGGCCGCGCTGCATGCCCGCCTCGCCGCCGCCGACCCGGAGACCGCCGCCCGCCTGCGCCCCAGCGACAGCCAGCGCCTCGCGCGCGCCTATGAGGTCTGGCGCGGCACCGGGCGAGGGCTGGCCTCCTGGCAGCGGGAGACGGGCACCGGCCCGGCGAGCCTCGATGGCATGCCCTGGCGTTTCGCCGCGATCCGGCTGGACCCGCCTCGCGAAGCGCTGCGGTCCGCCATCCGGCGCCGCTGGGAGGCCATGCTGCGGGGCGGCGCAGTGGAGGAGGTGCGGGCGCTGGTGGCGCGCGGCCTCGACCCCGCCTTGCCGGCGATGCGCGCGCATGGCGTGCCCGAGCTTTCCGCCATGCTGGCCGGACGGCTCACGCCGGAGGAGGCGGGGGAGCGGGCCTGCTTGGTCATCGGCCAGTACACCAAGCGGCAGGCCACTTGGTTCCGCCACCAGCCGCTGGCTGCTCCCAGCGAAACGCATACGATCCATGCGCGGGTGGCAGGAATGGAGCAATTTTCAGAAAGAGAACAAGGGGAAATTTTCTCGTTTGTTCGCTCCCGCGTTGACGCGGGCGGGGAGGGGGCGTAGATCGGGGTCCCGGACAGGAATGTCCGGCAACACCACACCGCAGGAAAGCCAGAAGCCATCATGTCTGCTGCCAACCTTCCCGCCGCGTCCGACACCCAGAGCATGACGGGTGCCGAGATTGTCCTGCGCGCGCTGAAGGAGCAGGGCGTAGAGGTTATCTTCGGCTATCCCGGCGGCGCGGTACTCCCGATCTACGACGCCATCTTCCAGCAGAACGCCATCCGCCACATCCTGGTGCGGCATGAGCAGGCGGCGGTGCATGCCGCCGAGGGCTATGCCCGCTCCACCGGCAAGGTGGGCTGCGTGCTCGTCACCTCCGGCCCCGGCGCCACCAATGCCGTGACCGGGCTGGTGGACGCGCTGATGGACAGCATCCCCATCGTCTGCCTGACCGGCCAGGTGCCGACGCACCTGATCGGCAACGACGCCTTCCAGGAGGCCGACACCACCGGCATCACCCGCCCCGCCACCAAGCACAATTACCTGGTGAAGCGGATGGAGGACCTGGCCCGGACGGTGCACGACGCCTTCTATGTGGCGCGTTCCGGCCGCCCCGGCCCGGTGGTGATCGACCTGCCGAAGGACATCCTGATCGGCAAGGGGCAGTACAGCCCGCCGCCGACGCAGGAGCACCGCTCCTACCGCCCGCAAACCGAGCCGGACATGGGGCAGATCCGCAAGGCGGTGCGCCTGCTGAAGGAGGCGAAGCGCCCGGTGGTCTATTCCGGCGGCGGCGTCATCAATGCCGGCCCGGAGGCCTCCGAGCTGCTGGCGAAGTTCGTCCGCATGGCCGGCCTGCCCTGCACCAACACGCTGATGGGGCTTGGCGCCTTCCCGGCGAGCGATCCGCAGTTCCTGGGCATGCTGGGCATGCACGGCACCTACGAGGCGAACCTCGCCATGCACGGGTGCGACGTGATGTTCAACATCGGCGCCCGCTTCGACGACCGCGTGACCGGCCGCCTCAACGCCTTCGCCCCGGACGCGGTGAAGATCCACGCCGATATCGACCCCTCCTCGATCAACAAGAACGTCAAGGTCGAGGTGCCGGTCGTGGGCGACGCGGCCTCCGTGCTGCGCGCGATGATCGCCGTCTGGGAGGCGGACGAGGCCCGGCAGGACCGCGAGGCGCTGGCCGCTTGGTGGCGCCAGATCGATGAGTGGCGCGGCACGAACTGCCTGCGCTACGTGCAGGAAGGCAGCCTGATCAAGCCGCAGCACGCGGTGAAGCGGCTCTATGAGCTGACGCGCGAAACCGGCCGCGACACCTTCATCACCACCGAGGTCGGCCAGCACCAGATGTGGGCGGCCCAGTATTTCGGCTTCGAGAAGCCGAACCGCTGGATGACCTCGGGCGGCCTCGGCACCATGGGCTATGGCCTGCCGGCGGCGATGGGCGTGCAGGTCGCGCACCCCGATGCGCTGGTGATCGACATCGCCGGCGAGGCCTCGATCCTGATGAACATCCAGGAGATGGCGACGCTGGCGCAGTATCGCCTGCCGGTGAAGGTGTTCATCCTGAACAACCAGTACATGGGCATGGTGCGGCAGTGGCAGGAGCTGCTGCATGGCGGCCGCTACTCCGAGAGCTACAGCGAGGCGCTGCCCGATTTCGTCAAGCTCGCCGAGAGCTTCCACGGCGTCGGCATGCGGGCGGAGGGCATCGATGACCTGGACCGCGTCATCCGCGAGATGATCGCCATCGACCGGCCGGTGATCGTCGATGTCGCGGTGGACCCCAAGGAGAACGTCTTCCCGATGATCCCCTCGGGCGCGGCGCATAACGAGATGCTGCTGGCCTCCGGGCAGATCAGCGGCGGTGCGGGTGTGACGGATGAGGGGACGGCGCTGGTCTGAGCCGGCGCCACCCCGACCCCGCGCCATCCCGGCCCTGCGACCATACGGACAGAAGAATGCCCGACCCCAACGACATGTCCCAGCGCGCCGCGACTATCGCGGTGCTGGTGGAGAACGAGGCCGGCGTGCTGGCCCGCGTCATCGGCCTGTTCTCCGGCCGTGGCTACAACATCGACAGCCTGACCGTGGCGCCGGTGGATGCGGAGGGCCGCCTCTCCCGCATCACCATCGTCACCTCGGGCACCGAGATGGTGATCGAGCAGATCAAGGCGCAGCTCGACCGGCTGGTCCCCGTCCACAAGGTGGCCGACCTGACGCTGGAAGGCCCGCATCTCAACCGCGAGCTGGCGCTGATCAAGGTGGTGGGCACCGGCTCGGCGCGGCAGGAGGCGCTGCGGCTGGCCGATGCCTTCCGCGCCCGCGTGGTGGATGCCACCATCGAGAGCTTCGTCTTCGAGATGACGGGCAGCAGCGAGAAGCTCGATGCCTTCATCAACCTGATGCGGCCGATCGGCCTTGTGGAGGTCTCGCGCACCGGCGCGGTGGCCATCGCGCGCGGCACGGCCAGTCTTTCGGTCTGACCTTCGCCCAGGGGGCACTGCCCCCTGGACCCCGCCAGCGGATGGGAGGTCCAGGAACCTCAGGTTCCTGGCGGGAGAGCGCGGGAGGGCGGAGCCCTCTCGCAGGAGTTTTGGTTCTTCAATCGGGGGAGTGCGCCAGAGATGCGCGTCTACTACGACCGTGATGCCGATGTGGGCCTGATCAAGGGCAAGAAGGTTGCCGTCATCGGCTTTGGCAGCCAGGGCCATGCGCATGCGATGAACATGCGCGATTCCGGCGTTGCCGAGGTGGTGATCGGCCTGCGTCCGGGCGGTTCCGCCAAGAAGGCCGAGGCCGCCGGCTTCAAGGTCATGAGCCCCGCCGAGGCCGCCAAGTGGGCCGATGTGGTGATGGTGCTGACCCCGGACGAGGGCCAGGGCGACCTCTACCGCGACCACCTGCACGAGAACATGAAGGAAGGCGCCGCGCTGGCCTTCGCGCATGGCCTGAACGTGCACTTCAACCTGATCGAGCCGCGCGCCGACATCGACGTGTTCATGATCGCGCCGAAGGGCCCCGGCCACACCGTGCGTGGCGAGTACCAGAAGGGCGGCGGCGTGCCCTGCCTGGTGGCCGTGCACCAGAACCCCTCGGGCAATGCGCTGGAGATCGCGCTCTCCTACGCTTCCGCCGTCGGCGGCGGCCGCTCGGGCATCATCGAGACCACCTTCAAGGAAGAGTGCGAGACCGACCTGTTCGGCGAGCAGGTCGTGCTCTGCGGCGGCCTGGTCGAGCTGATCAAGGCCGGCTACGAGACCCTGGTCGAGGCCGGCTACGCGCCGGAGATGGCCTATTTCGAGTGCCTGCACGAGGTGAAGCTGATCGTCGACCTCATCTATGAGGGCGGCATCGCCAACATGAACTACTCCATCTCCAACACCGCGGAGTATGGCGAGTACGTGACCGGCCCCCGCATCATCACCGCCGAGACCAAGGCCGAGATGAAGCGCGTGCTGAACGACATCCAGTCCGGCAAGTTCACCCGCGACTGGATGCTGGAGAACAAGGTCAACCAGGCCTCCTTCAAGGCCACCCGCCGCCGCCTGGCCGAGCATTCCATCGAGGAAGTCGGCACCAAGCTGCGTGGCATGATGCCCTGGATCACCAAGGGCGCGCTGGTGGACAAGAGCCGGAACTGAGGCCGGCGGAAGGAAAGGGGCGCTTCGGCGCCCCTTTTGCTTTTTCGCGGCCCTGTGCCGCAAGCTGCGCCCGGCAACCGATCCTGCCGCGGGCCGTTCCAGGCTCGCCCTTTCGGGAAGGATGGCACGGCATGCGGCTCTTCGACTGCGAGGTCTGCGGACAGCTTCTCTATTTCGAGAACACCCGCTGCATGCGCTGCGGCGCGACGCTGGGCTTCCTGCCCGGGGTAAGCCGCCTTTCCGCGCTCGATCCGACCGAGGGCGAAGGCGTGCCGCAGCGCCTGGAGGACGAGCCGCGGGTCGGCCCGCCCGCCCAGGACCACCAGATGGTCGGCCAGCAAGGGGCAGGGCAGCCGGCGGTCGGCGGCCGCGCCATCGGCCAGTTCTGGCGCCCGCGCGCCGATCCGGAGCGGCTCTACCGCTTCTGCAGCAATGCCCAGCACGAGGCCTGCAACTGGCTGGTGCCGCAGGATTCGCCGGAGGACTTCTGCCTGGCCTGCCGGCACAACCGCACCATCCCCGACCTCTCGGACCCCACCAATCTTGCGCACTGGCGCAAGATCGAGGAGGCCAAGCGGCGCGCCTTCTACAGCTTCATCCGCCTTGGGCTGCCGCTGACCAACCGGGTGGAGGACCCGGAGCATGGCCTGGCCTTCGACTTCCTGGCCGATTCTTCGGCGGAGGGTGCGCCGAAGGTCATGACGGGCCACGACAACGGCCTGATCACCCTCTCCCTCGCCGAGGCGGACGACGCCGAGCGCAACCGCCGCCGCACCGAGATGGGCGAGCCCTACCGCACGTTGCTCGGCCATTTCCGGCACGAATCCGGCCATTATTTCTGGGACCGGCTGGTGCGCGATGGCGGCCAGCTCGAAGCCTGCCGCGCCGTCTTCGGCGACGACAGCCAGGACTACGGCGCCGCCCTCCAGCGCCACTACAACGAGGGCCCGCCGGCCGACTGGCAGGAGAACTTCGTCAGCACCTACGCCACCGCCCATCCCTGGGAGGACTTCGCGGAAACCTGGGCGCACTACCTGCACATCGTGGACACGCTGGAGATGGCGCGTGCCTTCGGCCTCGGCATCGCGCCGCGGGTGGCGCATGGCGAGGAACTGGTGGCCGAGGTGGACTTCCGCCCCTATGAGGCCACCGAGATCGCGCCGGTCATGGAGGCCTGGGTTCCGCTGACGGCGGCGGTGAACAGCCTGAACCGCTGCATGGGCACGCCGGATCTCTACCCCTTCGTGCTTTCGCCGGCAGTGGTGAGGAAGCTCGCCTTCATCCAGGCACTGGTGCATGGCACGCTGCCCAGGGCAGCGGCGGGCCAGGGAGAGAGTTGACGGCATCCGCCGCGCGGCAGCACCCTGCGGGGCGCCATGACAAAGCTCGCCCCCGACAGCGGCTATCCGCGCGACTTCTTCGGCTACGGACCCAACCCGCCGGACCCGCAATGGCCGGGCGGCGCCCGCCTCGCCCTCTCCTTCGTGCTGAACTACGAGGAGGGCGGCGAGAACACCGTGTTGAACGGCGATCCGGGCGGCGAGATCTACCTGAACGAGACGCCGGGCGGCAACCCGGTGCTGGGCGCGCGGGACATCGGCAAGGAGAGCCAGTTCGACTATGGCGCCCGTGCCGGCGTCTGGCGCGTGCTGCGGCTCTTCGCCGAGCGCAGCCTCAAGCTTACGGTCTATGGCGTCGGGCGCGCGCTGGAGCTGAACCCGGCTGTGGGCCGCGCCTTCGCCGAGGCGGGGCATGAGGTGGCCAGCCATGGCTGGCGCTGGATCAACTACCAGGAGGTGGACGAGGCCACCGAGCGCCAGCACATCGCGCAGAGCGTGGAGACCATCGAGCGGCTGGTCGGGCGCCGGCCGGTCGGCTGGTACACCGGCCGCATCAGCCCGCAGACGCGCCGCCTGGTGGCCGAGCATGGCGGCTTCCTCTACGACAGCGACGCCTATGACGACGACCTTCCCTACTACGTCACCGTCGCCGGCAAGCCGCTGCTGATCATCCCCTACACGCTCGACAACAACGACATGAAGTTCGCCGTGCCGCCTGGCTTCACGGCGAATGACGGCTACACCCAGCACCTGCGCGACGCCTTCGACTTCCTGCGCGAGGAAGGCCGCACCGCGCCCAAGATGATGAGCGTCGGGCTGCATTGCCGGCTGGTCGGCCGCCCGGCACGGGCGGCGGCGCTGGCGCGCTTCCTCGACCATGTCGTGGCCTGCCCCGATGTCTGGGTGGCGACCCGGGAGGAGATCGCTCGGCATTGGCTGGAGGTGCACCCGCCCGCGGGCTGAGGCCGCGCCTTCACCAACCCTTCATGTCCCCCTGTCAGAAGCAGGGAAGCCCATGGAGGAAACATTGCGCGCGCTTCCCTTCGCCCTCACCGTCGGCCGCAAGCTCGCTCTGGGAGTGCTGGTGCCGCTCCTGCTGCTCGGCCTCATGATCGCCGATGTCTGGCGCAACCTTGACCTGATCCAGCACGAGAGCGCGGTGGAGTTCGCGGCGGGCGAGGTGGAGATGCGCCTGAAGCAGTCGGAGAACGCCCTCCAGGCCGCCGGGGTGCAGCTGAGCGAGATCGTCTCGGCGCAGAACATCAAGGTGCTTGAGGAGGCGCGCCGCCTGGGTTCGCAGGATCTGGAGCAGGCCCGGCAGCATGTCAGCGCGGCCGCTTCCAATGCCGGCAGCGCGGCGGCGCAGGCGAAGCTGCGCGAGGCGCAGGCACAGCTCGACAAATACGATCGGGTGCGCGGCGCCCTGGTCGCCGAACGGCGCCGGATGCTGGAGACCCGCGACCACCTCGCCACCCTCGGCCGCGAGTATGACCGCATGTTCGAGATGGTGATGGGCGGCGTCGATCCCTCCCTCTCGGCGGCGGAGCAGGAGGAGGTCCGGCAGAACCTGCTCACCCTCCACCGCACCGTCACCGAGTCCCGCATCAACCTGCAGGACTACATGCTGACCGGGGAGACCGGCCCGGAGCGCCGCGCGCGCAGCGCCCTCCAGCAGGCGCGCGTGTACCTGCGCAGCGTGGTGGAGAATGGCGAGGCTCCCTCCGCCCGTAAGGATTGGGGCAGCCTGGCTGGCCGGATCGGCGAGGATGGTGCCGTCGTGCTGAAGGCGCTGGACGAGATCAGCCGCCTCCGGCGCGATGAACTGGCACCCAGCCACCAGCGGATCGAGTCGGATCTGCAGGCGGCGAACGCGCTCCTGCGGGAGGAGGCCCGGCAGGGCCGCCTGCGGCTGGAAGGCGCGATCAGCGGCGCGCGCCAGAGCATGCTGGTGCTCGGCCTGGCGGTGACGCTGCTGCTGGGCGCGCTGGGCCTGCTGAATGCCCGCTCCATCAGCCGCCCGCTGCGCCGGCTGGCCGAGGCGGTGGCGGAACTCGCAGCGGGGCGGATGCCCGAGCGCATCCCCGGCCTGGGCCGGCGGGACGAGATCGGCACCATCGCGGATGCCATGCAGGACCTGCAGGCCACCGTCGGCCGTGCCTTCGCGCAGAGCCAGATGCTGGAGCAGCTACCGATCGGCGTCATGACCGCCGATCCGCGGAACGACTTCCGCATCACCTACATGAACGAGGCCAGCCGCCAGGGCCTGCGCCCGTTGGAGCACCTGCTGCCCTGCCGGGTGGAGGAGGTGGTGGGCCAGGGCGTCGATCTGTTCCATCCCCCGGCCCAGCGGCAGCGAATCCGCGAGATCCTCGCCCAGCCCGAGCGACTTCCCCATGTCGCCAAGGTCCGGTTGGGCGACGAGGTGCTGTCCCTGCGCGTGACGGCCATGCGCGACGCCCGCGGCAGCTATGTCGGGCCGATGCTGAGCTGGTCGCTGGTCACCGCGCAGTCCCGTCTGGCCGCCGGCTTCGAGGCCGAGGTGGGTGCGGTGGTGAATGCCGTGGCGCGCTCCGCCGACGCGTTGCAGGAGGCGGCGCGCGGCATGAGCGCCAGCGCCACCCGCTCCGGCGAGGAGGCCGGGCTGGTGGCGGAGGAAAGCCAGCGCGCCGGTGCCAGCGTGCAGGCGGTGGCGGCCAGCGCCGAGCAACTCGCCGCCAGCGTGGCCGAGGTGACGCGGCAAGTGCAGAGCGGCGCCGGCGTCGCCCAGGAGGCGGCGGGCGAGACCCAGCGCGCCGACGCCACCATCCACGCCCTGGCCGAGGCGGCCGGCCGGATCGGCGATGTGGTGCAGCTGATCCAGGACATCGCCGCGCAGACCAACCTGCTGGCGCTGAACGCCACGATCGAGGCGGCGCGCGCGGGGGAGGCCGGCAAGGGCTTCGCCGTGGTCGCCTCGGAGGTGAAGAACCTGGCCGGGCAGACCGCCAAGGCCACGGAGGAGATCGGCCAGCAGATCCAGGCCATCCAGGGCAGCACCGCCCAGGCCGTGAGCGTGTTGCAGGGCATCGGCGCCACGGTGGAGCGGATGAACGAGGTCACCGCCGCCATCGCCGCCGCGGTGGAGGAGCAGGCGGCGGCCACGCAGGAGATCGCCCGCAGCGCGGCACAGGTCTCGGAGAGCACGGGCGCCGTCAGCCGCCGCATCGGCGATGTCAGCGGGGCGGCGGCGGCGACCCGCGATGCCGCGGGCAGCGTGCTCGACTCTGCGGCGGAGCTGAGCGGGCAGGCGGTGGCGCTGCGTCGCAAGTCCGATGCCTTCCTGCAGGCGGTGGAGGCCGCCTGAGCTACCCAGAAAGGGCTTGCGGCAGGGCGCCACCCTGCCTATCGTCCTGGGCATGGACGCTTCCGCGCGCATTCCTGGCCTGACGAACGGCTCCGCCGTCGCTGCCGCGCGCGCCCTTCCCGGCCTCCTTCTCCTTCGACTTAGCCGCCCCTGAGCGTGACGCCCGGCTGACGTGCCGGCATCGCTCAGGGGGACCCTGAGGCGCAGCATGCGCCTCCGCCTATCCGGTTCACGGCAGAAACGAAGGAACGCCTCATGGCCATCAATCACCCCAGCTTCGGCACCATCGACGACAAGCGCGTCATCGTCTTCGACACCACCCTGCGCGACGGCGAGCAGTCGCCCGGCTTCTCCATGAACCTGGAGGAGAAGCTGCGCATGGCCGAGGCCCTGGCCGAGCTGGGCGTGGACGTCATGGAGGCCGGCTTTCCCATCGCCAGCCAGGGCGACTTCGAGAGCGTGCTCTCCATCGCCCAGCGCTTCGCCAAGGACGGGCCGGTGGTCTGCGGCCTGTCGCGCTCCGCGCCCGGCGACATCCTGCGCGCCGTCGAGGCGGTGAAGCCCGCCGCCCGCCAGCGCATCCACACCTTCCTCTCCACCTCCGACCTGCACATGCGCGTCAAGCTGCGCATGAGCCGCGAAGAGGTGCTGGAGGCCATCACCAAGTCCGTCTCCCTGGCGCGCAACCATGTGGCCGATGTCGAGTGGTCGGCCGAGGATGGCAGCCGCACCGATCCGGACTTCCTGTGCCGCTGCGTGGAGGCCGCCATCAAGGCCGGCGCCACCACCATCAACATCCCGGACACCGTGGGCTACGCGGTTCCCGACGACCTGAAGCGCATCTTCACCATGCTGCGCGAGCGGGTGCCGGGCGCCGATGGCGTCATCTTCTCCACCCACAACCATGACGACCTCGGCCTGGCGGTGGCGAACACCCTGGCCGCCCTCGAGGCCGGCGCGCGGCAGGTGGAGGCCACGATCAACGGCATCGGCGAGCGCGCCGGCAATGCCAGCCTGGAGGAAGTGGCGATGGCGCTGCGCACCCGCGCGGACGTCATGCCCTACGCCACCGGCATCGTCACCCAGAACATCCTGAAGACCAGCCGCCTGCTGGCCACCATCACCAGCTTCGACGTGCAGCCGAACAAGGCCATCGTCGGCCGCAACGCCTTCGCGCATGAGAGCGGCATCCACCAGGATGGCGTGCTGAAGGACAAGACGACCTACGAGATCATGACGCCGGAGAGCGTCGGCTGGTCCACCAATTCGCTGGTGATGGGCAAGCATTCCGGCCGCGCCGCCTTCCGCGACAAGCTGGCGACGCTGGGCTACACGCTGGGCGACAACCAGCTGAACGACGCCTTCCGCCGCTTCAAGGATCTCGCCGACCGCAAGAAGGTCGTCTACGACGAGGACATCGTCGCGCTGGTGGATGACGAGGTGGTGCGCGCGCAGGACCGGCTGAAGCTGATGGCCCTGACCGTGGCCACCGGCATGGGCACGCGCCCCACCGCCTCGCTGGCGGTGGAGATCGATGGCGAGAAGGTCGAGGCGGTGGCCGGCGGCGACGGCGCGGTGGACGCCACCTTCAACGCGCTGCAGCAGGTGGTGCCGCACAAGGCGACCCTGAAGCTCTATGCCGTGCAGTCCGTCACCGGCGGCACCGACGCGCAGGCGCGCGTGACGGTGCGGCTGGAGGAGGACGGCAAGCTGGTGGACGGACAGGGCGCCGATACCGACACCATCATCGCCTCCGCCCGGGCCTATGTGCACGCGCTGAACAAGCTGCTCGCCAAGCGCGCCCGCACCGCGCCGCCGGAGATGATGCGCACTGCCTAAGGCTTTGGGGGGGGCGCAGCTCACCCCCGTGGCGGTGGCGAACTTGCAGAGATAAAGATGGGGGCCGGGGGAATTCCTTCCTCCGGCCTTCTTCTTTCCCACTTTGCCGACTGGGTGCTCACATCCGGCGCCAGCTTCAGCGCAGCGCGGATGGTGTCGAACAGGTCCCTCTGATCGGTCAGGCCGCTGACATCCCCGCGGGCGGGCCAAAGATCGCGACGGGAAGCTGCGAGCCGGTGTGCTCCTGCGAGTCGAACTCGGAACTGCCGTGGCTCACCGCCATCACCAAGCCGTCCTCGGTGCGAGGCAAGCAGACTGCGTTTGGTCAAACAAAGCATGAGGCGGCCCTCGCCTGCCCGAGATGGCCTACACAGTTTCTCGTCGGCCGTTTGTCGCCGTTCGATGACATGGCAGGCGCTGCGAAGGCTGTTCGCTCCAGCCCTCGCTGCGAATAATTCTTACTCCCGCAGCGGAACCTCTGGTGAGAGTGCGCGGTTTGCTGCTCTGAAGGCGCTTGGCACATCCCTGCTTCGCGCTCCGGCCAGTCAGGAGAAGCCCATGTACTATCACGACAAGCGGCTGCAATATCCCGTCCGTGTCGAGACACCGGACCCGCTGTTCGCACGGCAATTGCAGCAGGCGATCGGGGGTGTCGAAGGTGAAATCCGTGTCTGCCTGCAATATTTCTTCCAGGCCTGGGGCGCGCGCGGCCCGAACACCAAGTACCGCGACATGCTCCTGCACACCGCGACGGAGGAGATCGGCCATATCGAGATGCTGGCCACCGCGGTGGCGCTGAACCTCGAGAATGCGCCGCTCAGCCTGCAGGAGAGCGCGGCGGCGGCGAGCCCGGTCGTCAACGCCGTGATGGGCGGTGAGCGGCCGCGCCACATGGTGGAGGGCATGCTGCAACGGCATATCCTCTCCACCGGTCTTGCGGCGATGCCGACCAATTCCGATGGCGTGCCCTTCGACTGCTCGCACATCTATGCCAGCGGCAACCTGGCCGCCGACATGTTCGCCAACGTCACCGCAGAAGCCACCGGCCGCGTGCTGGCCGTGCGCCTCTACAACGCTGCGCATGATCCGGGCATGAAGGACATGCTGAGCTTCCTGATCGCGCGCGATACCATGCACCAGCAGCAGTGGCTGGCGGCGATCGAGGAGATGGGGGGCATGAAGGCGCTGCCGATCCCGAACAGCTTCGATCAGTCGCAGGAGAAGCAGGAGTTCAGCTACGTCTTCCTGGGCACCGACCGCGATGGCGTCGCGCCGCCGGAGGGCCGCTTCACCACCGGCCCGTCGCTGGACGGCAAGGGCCAGTTCAGCGTGATGCAGAATGCGCCGCTGGGCGATGAGCCGGTGCTGGGTCCGGCACGTGATGGCTCCGGCGCGCAGGCGGAGCAGATCGGCAAGCCCGCCTCCGGTTGAGGCGCGGGCGGAACCGTGCGGCGCCCCGGTGGTTGATCTGAGCGAAGCAACCGCCGGGGCCCGCGCCCTGGTCAGAGGAGAGAAGCCCCCATGGTCACCACGGTCGGCACCGAGAGCACCTTCCCGAAGCTGGTCCGCAACCTTCTCCTTCTGGAGCATGATGCGATCGCCGCCTATGAGCAGACCATCGAGCGGCTGGAAAATCCGGCTTACAAGCAGCAGATCGCGGCCTTCAAGAGCGACCATGACCGCCATGTCACGGAGTTGACGCGCCTGGCCGGCAGCCTGGGCACCGACGCGCCGACCGAGGGCGATGCCAAGCAACTGCTGACCACCGGCAAGGTCGCCCTGGCCAGCATCATGGGCGATGCCGCCGTTCTACGGGCCATGAAGTCGAACGAGGAAGACACCGTCTCGGCCTATGAGCGGGCCTGCGAGCATTCCGAGGTGCCGCCGGAAGCGCGTCGCATCTTCGAGCAGGCCGCGCAGGATGAGCGCCGCCACCGCAGCTGGATGCAGGAAACCGCCTCGGCGTCCTGAGCCCGGGCGTATGCAGGCGCCGGCCAGTGCGGTGGCCGGCGCGGCACCCGGATGCCGCGCCGAAGGCGGGCGCATGTCGATGGCGCATTAGGGGAGGGGGTTCACGCAGACGCGCATTGCGATCCGGTAGGGGAAAATGGTCTGTTGGGATCGGCCCATCTTCGGCCGCGCCGGCGGCCTGTCCCTGGAGGGAGCGAATGCCCCTTGCCTGGATTGCAAAACCCAGCGACCTGACCCTTTGCCTCAGTGGCTATCCCCTGCGGATCCGCCTGCATACCGGGCGCGAACATCCCTACACCTTGGAAATGGATGGAAAGCCGCCTCGCGTCTACTCATCGCTCGCCCGTGCGAAGGCGGATGCGATCTGCAGCGCGCGCGAATGGGATGAGGAGATGGCGCGCATCCTGGCAGACTGAACCCGCCGCCTTTGTCATGCGCCCGGCGGAGTGCCGATGGCTCAGTGCCCCGCATGCAGCAGGGTGGCGACACGGTCGGCGAGTTCCTCCGGCGCCACAGGCTTGCGTAGCAGCAGCAGCGGTCCCTGGCCTGCCGCCTCGGCGAACCGCCCGCCGTCCAGGTGCCCCGCATAGCCGGTGATCAGCAGGGCCGGTAGGTCCGGCCGCGCCAGCCTCGCCTGCCGAAGCAGTTCCAGCCCATCCATTCCCGGCATTGCCAGGTCACTGACCAGCAGGTCGAAAGCCGCCCCGCTGGCGAGCCGCGAGAGGGCGGAGTTGCCATCCTCCGCCTCCTCGACCTCATGCCCGCGGTCGCGCAGGCTGGCCGCCAGCACGGCGCGCACCTGCGGCGCATCGTCCACCAGGAGGATGCGCCCGGCGCGGAGAGGCGGCGCCTCGGCCACCTTGGTTTCAGCCCGGGGCACCGGGGTGACATCCTCCTCCGCCTCGGGGAGCCAGAGAAGCACGGTCGTGCCACGGCCTGGCTGGCTGCGGATGCGCAGGGCGCCACCCGACTGCTCGGCGAAGCCCTTGGCCATGGCGAGGCCCAGCCCCGTCCCCTTGCCCTGGGGCTTGGTGGTGAAGAAGGGCTCGGCGGCGCGCGCCAGCACCGCCGGGTCCATACCGGTGCCGGTGTCGGAAATGCCCAGGCGCAGATAGGGGCCGGGCGTCAGGCCAAGCTCGGACGCGGCTTCCGGCGCCACCTCCTCGGCCACCGCCGACAGCGTCAGCGTGCCGCCGCCGAGCGGCGCCATCGCGTCGCGGCCGTTGATGGCGAGGTTCACCAGCACCGTTTCGAGTTGGCCGCGATCCGCCAGCAGCCGGGGCAGGGCAGGAGTGGCCTCGATCCGCACCTTGGTGTTGGCGCCGAGGGTATAGGTGAGCACCTCGCGCAGGCTGGCGAGAAGGGCGGCCACATCCACCGCCTCCGCCCGCAACTCGCCGCGCCGCGCGAAGGCCAGCAGCCGGCGGGTGACCGAGGCCCCGCGCTCGGCGGCTTCCACCACGATGGTCGCCATGCGCTGCACCGCCCTGGGATCCTCCGAGCGGCGCTGAATGGCCTTGGCCCCGCCGAGAACCGCTTGCAGCACGTTGTTGAAGTCATGCGCCACGCCGCCAGCCAGCCGCCCCAGCGCCTCCATGCGCTGCGACTGCGCCAGGCGCTCCAGCATCGACTCGCGCTCTCGCCGCGCCTGTTCCAGGTCGGTCTGTGTACGCTGGCGCTCCAGCCACAGCAGGGCCAGCCCGGCGAGGGCCAAGGCCAGCAGGGAGATGGCTGCCGCCGCCGCATGGAGCGCCGGGCGCACGAAACCGGTCGGGTCCAGTTCGCGACGGGCATCCAGGGCAACCGCGACGGCAAGGGGGGCTTCCACCAGCATGCGGTAGCCGACCAGCTTGGGGCGCCCGTCGAAGATGCTCCGCTCCAACCGCAGACGACCGGAATGGGAGGCGTCCTTCTGGTTGGCGGACAGCGGGTCCAGCTTAAGCACCTTGCCCAGCGTGTGCCGCATGTCGCTGCTGCGGGCGAGGATGGTGCCATCCCTGCGCAGGACGGTGGCGCTGCTGCCGACGCCGAACTGCAGGCTGGCGAGGTCCCGTGCCAGCTCCAGGGGGTTGATGGAGACCACGGCCACACCCGCGAAGGCGCCGCTGCTATCGTGCAATGGCCGGGTGAACTGCACGCTCCACTGGTCCGAGGCGCGGCCGACCAGCGGGGCGCTGACGAACAGCCCCTCGTGACCGTCGCGATAGATGCGGAAATGCTCGCGGTCGCTGATATTGACCGCCCGCCATTGCGGCAGGGAGGACCAGGTCAGCAGGCCGTCCTGCCTGACGATGCCGACCTGAAGCACGCCGAAGCGGCCGCGTCGCGCCACTAGCGCGAGCTGCGCCTCGATCGCCTCGGCGCCGCCGACATCCGCGCTTTCGAGCAGCCGCTGGCGGGATTGCGCCAGGTCGTGCAGGCTTTCCACCGCCTCCAGCGTGCGCAGGAGGTTCTGCTCGATGGCCTCGGCCGCTACGTCGGCGCGGGCCAGCGCGGCGGTCTCCGCCTGCGCTTCGAGGCGCGCCGCCTGGCGCTCGGCGAGGAGCCAGGCGCCGCCAGAGCAGGCCAGCCAAGCCGACAGCACTGCGACGGCACGCAAGCGGTGTGGCAAGGCGACGGGAACCTTCCAGCCCTTCGGTTTGTGTGGGAGCGGCACAGCCAACCCACGCGTCACCAGCGTTGTGGGTGGCGGACCGGCCGGCGATGCCGCCAGCCCTATCCACCCGCTAGCTAAAGGCGAGTTAATAGTCGTTCGGAACCCAACAGCGCAAGCTATGGCATTCGCGCAGCCTGCCGCTCCAGATGGGCGCGCAGCAAGGCCATGTTCCGCAGGTTCGCGCGGTAGAAGATGTCGCCTGCCCATCCCGCCACCGGCACGGCGCTGATCAGCGCGTCCAGTCCCAAATGGCCGAGCATCCGAAGCAGGGTGCGGCCAGGCACGCCGATGCGCCAGGCTTCCCAGAGCAGGTAGGCGGAGACGCCCTTGGAAGCCACCAGGCCGATGCCGGGCAGCAGGTTCAGCACCGGGTCGGCGCCGAAGCGAATTCCCGTGCCGGGAATGCGCCAGCGGCTGTCGAGCAGGCGCGCAATGGCGTCGAGCCGCCGGTAAAGGGCGGCATCCCGCCCGCTGGTGCTGCCCGGCGGGGCTGCCCTTCGCCACTCCGGATCGCCGGGGCGTGTCGCACGTGCAGAGGTCATGCCAGAAGAACGCGCGGCGCCGCGGAAAGTACCGTGGAGACGCCCTAAAGCGTGCTCGGGTGGAAGAGCGCCTCGGGCGGAATGGCCTCGGCCGCCAGCCCATCCTGCACGGCGTAGCGGATCATGGCGGCGATCTCCTCGCGGTTGCGGCGGAAGCCATAGGGCCAGGGATCGCCGCCCATCGCGGCCGCCTGCGCCTCATACTCCGCCGCGATCCAGGGCAGGGAGACGCGCAGCACGTTCACGCGCGAAAGCTCCTCCAGCGACATCTCCTTCGCCCGGCCGAAGGCGCGGAACAGCTCCAGCGGCAGCCAGGGATGCGCGGCGGCGACGTCCTTCCGCACCGCCAAACAATGCATGATGGGGAAGAAGCCGGTGGCGCGGTGATAGGCCTCCTCCTCGCGCCGGTAGTCCGGGTAGAGCCGGTCCACGGGCGCGCTGCGCGCGACGAAGCAGGACGGCGGGCGCGGCGCGACGATGGCGTCCAGCTCGCCGGCCGCCAGCATGCTGTTCAGCGTCTGCTCCGGCCCGATCGGCTGCACGTCGAGATGCGGCGGCAGAGTGAGGGCGACCCGCTCGCTGCCGCCCTTCTCCTCCAGCCCCCCGGTGCGCCAGGCGATGCCGGCGGTGTCCACGCCGTAGTGCTCGCGCAGCATGCCGCGCACCCAGAGGGCCGCCGTCTGCTGGTATTCCGGCAGGCCGATGCGCCGCCCGGCCAGGTCTACGGCGCCGCGGATGCCGCGATCCGTCCGCACATAGACCGCCGAGTGCCGGAAGGCGCGGGAGAGGAAGACCGGCACCCCGACATAGGGCGAATCCCCCCGCGCCGTGGTGACGATATGGCTGCCCATGGAAAGCTCGGTGACCTCGAAGGCCTTGTCGCGCAGGGCGCGGCGGAAGATGTCCTCCGGCTCGCCGGGCAGGGCGAGGAAGCTCGCGCCGGGCACGCTCACGCGCCCGTCCAGCACGGGGCGGGTGCGGTCGGAGAGGGTGCAGGCCAGCGAGAGGGTCAGCGTTCCGGTCACGGCGTTCAGGGCTCCATCGCGGCGGCGAGGTTGTCGGGCGTGAAGGGCAGGGCGCGCGGCCGGACGCCCAGCGCATCATGGATGGCGGCGGCGATGGCGGCGATGGTCGGCCCCATGCTGCACTCGCCGGCGCCGAGCGGCGGCTCCTCCGGCCGCGAGAGCAGCCGCGCCCCGACGGCAGGCACCTCCGAGAAGCGCAGCACCGGGTAGCGCTCCCAGGAATCGCTGGTGACGGTGCGGCGGTCGAAGGCCACTTCCTCCTTCAGCGCGATGGAGGTGGCCTGGATGGCGCCGCCCTCCACCTGGTTCAGCACCCCGTCGGGGTTGATGACCTGCCCGACATCGGCGGCGATCCAGAGGCGGCGCACCCGCACGACCTCGGCCGCCTCGACCTCGGCGGCCACGGCGCACCAGGCGCCGCTGCCCTTGTAGCGCGCGGCGGCGAGCCCGTGGCCGACCCCCTCGGCCTTGTGGCCGCGCCGCCAGCCGCACATTCCCGCCACCTCGCGCAGTACGGCGGCAGTGCGGGCATCCTCCAGATGGCGCAGGCGGAAGGTCAGCGGGTCCTCGCCGAGCCGCTCCGCCAGCTCGTCCATGACGGATTCATTGGCCCAGACATTGATGAGCGCGCCCAGCCCACGCAGGGCGGAGCTGCGCAGGGGCATCTCCGTCAGCCGGCGCAGGGTGATGTGCAGCGCCGGAATGGCATAGCCGGGCTCGGCATTGCGCTGCGCTCCGCCGCCCGCCTTGGCCGGCGCATTGACGGCGACCGGATGCGGCAACGGTGCTTCCAGATACTGCGCCGCCAGCAATGTCGGGGACTGGGCACGGCCGGGGCGGGAGGAATGCCCGTTGCCGGTGATCTCGGAGCGCCAGTGGCGCAGCCGGCCCGCGGCATCCAGGCTGGCCTCGATCCGCACCACGGTCGCGGGCGAATGCGGCGACCAGGCCAGTTCCTGCGCCCGGCTCCAGCGCAGCCGCACCGGGCGGCCGGGGCAGGCGCGGGCGGCGAGGGCGGCATCCAGCGCCACGTCGTCGGCGCCGTTGTGGCCGTAGCAGCCGGCGCCCTCGGCATGGCGGACGGTGATGCGCTCCGGCGGCATCCGCAGCGCCAAAGCGAGGTCGGCACGCAGGTTGTAGACGCCCTGGCTGTGGGTCCAGACCTCCAGCGCATCCTCCTGCCAGCAGGCCACGGCGCAGGAGGGGCCGATCGAGGCATGCGCCAGGAAGGGGCGGAAGAACCGGGCGCTGACCTGGTGCGCGGCGGGCGGCAGCTCGGCCTCCCGCTCGGCAACCATGCTTTCCTCGGCGGGAGCGGCGGCCAGCCAGTCCGGCAGGGCGGCCATCTCCGGCAGGCTGTCCTCCACCTGCCATTCGGCGCGGCTGACGATGCGCGCGGCGGCGGCCTCGGCCTCCGTCTCGCTCTCTGCCAACACGGCAAGGAAGCTGCCATCCCGCACCACGCGCGCGCCGGGCGGCAGGGCACCTTCGCGCAGCGCCATCAGCCGGGCGCGGCGGGCCGGCGGGCGGATGACGCGCGCATGCAGCATCCCCGGCAGGCGCAGGTCGTGGATGAAGCGCGGCGCCCCGGCCAGCTTGTCCATCAGGTCGAGCCGCGGCACGGGGCGGCCAACGATGCGGTGCGCGGCGGCGGGCTTCGGTGCGGCCCGCCCAGTGGCGTCCGCCTCCAGCAGTTCCTGCCCCGCCAGCTCCCAATAGGAGCCGAGCTTTCCCTCCGGGCCGAGGAAGTCGCCATCCTCGACGCGGATGGCCTCCACCGGCACCCCGCTCCGCTGCGCGACGACGGAGAGGAAAATAGCGCGCGCCTCGGCACAGGCCTGCCGCAGCGCCATGCCGCATTCCTGCACGGAAAGGCTGCCCGAGGTGACGCCTTCATTGGGGCTGTCAGGCGTCGCGGCGGGGCGCAGACGGATGCGCTCCAACACCACGTCCAGCTCCTCGGCGGCGATCTGCGCGAGGGCGGTCAGGATGCCCTGGCCCAGCTCGACCTTGCCCGGGGTGAGCGTCACCTCACCCTCCGGCGCGATGCGCAGCCAGCGCGAGAGCCGCGGCTGCACGGCCAGGCTGCCGGGCAGGGGATGGGCGGCCTGGGCACCGCCCGTGGCGAGCGAATAGGCGAGGTTCATGCGGCACGCTCCTCCGCCGCGCGCAGCACGGCGCGGATGATGCGGTTCTGCGCGCCGCAGCGGCAGAGATGCGGCTCCAGCGCGGCGCGCACCGCCGCCTCGTCCGGGGCGGGGTTCGTCTCCAGCAGGGCGGCGGCGCTCATCAGGATGCCGGAGAGGCAATAGCCGCATTGCCCCGCCTGCTCGGCAGCAAAGGCGCGCTGCAGCGGGTGGGGGTGCACGGCATCTCCCAGTCCCTCCACGGTCTGCACCGACCGCCCGGCCGCGACCTCCGCGGGCAGCGCGCAGCAGGGATGAGAGTCGCCGTCGATCCGCACATGGCAGGCGCCGCAGGCCTCCTCGCCGCATCCGAAACGCGGGCCGGAAAGGCCGAGCGGCCCGCGCAGCGCCTCCAGCAGGGTCATGCCCGGCAGCGCCTCCACCTGCACGGGCTGCCCGTTGAGGATGAAGCCGATCCGGGCGCGGCTCATTGCGGCTGGATCTTCGCCATGGTGATGTACTCGCGCTGCGTGGCGATGTCCTTCTCCAGGAAGGCACCGAACTCGGCCACGCTCATCGGCATGGGCTGCGAGCCCTGCTGCGCCATGGCCTTCACCGTGTCGGGCGAATGCAGGATGCCATTCACCGCCGCATGCAGCTTCTCGACCACCGGGCGCGGTGTCCCCTTCGGCGCCATCAGCCCGAGCCAGATCGAGGCCTCGTAGCCCGGCAGCCCGCTCTCGGCCACGGTGGGCACCTCGGGCAGCAGCGGGTCGCGCCGTGGGCCGGTGGTGGCCAGCGCCCGCACGCCGCCGGACTCGATCAGCGGCCGCATGGTCGGGATGGCGTCGAACATCATCGGCACCTGGTTGCCGAGCACGGCGTTGCGCGCCTCGCCGCTGCCGCGGAAGGGAACGTGCTGCACCTCGATCCCGGCCATCGCGCAGAACACCGCCCCGGCGATGTGGTAGGGCGTGCCGGGGCCGGAGGAGGCGAAGTCCAGGCTGCCCGGCTTCGCCTTGGCGAGCGCGATCAGTTCCCGCACGTTCTTCGCGGGCAGCGCGGCGCTCACCACCAGCACGTGATGCGCGATGTTGATCGCCGCCACCGGCTCCAGGTCCCGCATCAGCCGGTAGGGACGGCCGGGCAGCAGCGTCTCGTTGGCCGTATGGGTGTTGGACATCACCAGCAGCGTGTAGCCATCGGGTTCCGCCTTGGCGACGGCATCGGTGCCGATCACCGCGCCGCCGCCCGGGCGGTTCTCGATGACGAAGGCCTGCCCCATCGCCTCGCTGAGCCGCTCCGCAAGCAGCCGGCCATAGATGTCGGCCGAGCCGCCGGCGCCGAACGGCACCACGAGCCGCACGGTGCGCGTGGGCCAGCCGCCTTGCGCCCGTGCCGCCGGTGGCAGGCCGGCCGCCATCAGCCCGAGGCCGGCGCCGGCGAAACCCCTTCGTGTCAGCCCCATCGTGTTGTCCTCCCCCTTGTTCTTCGTTCTTGTCAGGTGCGGCCAGCGGGCGGCGGCTCAGTCAGTCCAGCCGCCCGATGCGGCGCACGGCGCGGATCAGCCGCTCGCTGTCGGCGGCGAAGAAGCGGTCGAAGGCCCCGCCATCCTGGTAGGCGATCGGGCTGCCGGCGGTGGCCAGGGTCTGTCGCAGCGCGTCCGACTGGCAGGCCTCGCGCAGCGCGTCGCGCAGCCGCGCCTGGACCGGCGCCGGCGTGGCGACAGGCAGGAAAAGGCCGGTCCAGATGTAGAACTCGACCTCGGGGTAGCCGAGCTCGATGAAGGTCGGCACCTCCTCGAAGCCGGGGATGCGCTCGGCACCCCAGCCGGCCAGCGCGCGCAGCCGCCCCTCGCGCAGATGCGGCAGCACGGGGCCGGGCCCCGAGGCCAGGGCATTGACGGTGCCGGAGAGCAGCGCGGTCAGCGCCGGGCCGCCGCCCTGGAAGGGCACGTGCAGCAGGTCGAGATCGGCGGCGCCGGTGAACATCGCCATGGCGACGTGCAGGGTGGAGTAGTTGCCGGCCGAGCCGTAGCTGATGGCGCCGGGCCGCTTCTTCGCGTCCGCCACCAGCTCCGCCACGCTCTTCCAGGGCGCCGAGGCCGGCACCACCAGCAGGGTCGGGTCCGCCGTGATGCGCGCGATTGGCGCAAATTGGTCCACGGTATAGGCCGGCGTGCGGCCCTGGATGCGCTCCGCCTCCGGCAGCACCGCCAGGGAGGAGAGGGCGAGCAGCGCCGTGTAGCCGTCCGGCTCGGCGCGGGCGACGCTGGCGCTGCCGACGATGCCGCCGGCCCCCGCGCGGTTCACCACCGGCACGGGCTGGTGCAGCAGCTTCTCCAGCGCGGCGGCCGTGGGGCGCGCCGTCACATCGGCCTGCCCGCCGGGCGGGAAGGCCACCACCATCTGGATGGCGCGGCTGGGGTAGGTGTCCTGTGCCCGCGCGGCGCCGGCCAGCGGCATGGCCGCCAGGGCGCCGCCAGCCATGAGGAGCTGTCGTCGCAACATGCCTTGGTTCCTCCCGGTCTGCTGCCGGTTCGCTTGCCTTGGACGTCGGGTACGGCGGCGGGCGCGGTAGGAAGGCGCCCGCCGCGTTCGGTCAGGCGGCGGCCTGCCGGGCGGGTGCCAGGCGGCGCACCGTGTTGCGGATGCTGCCGATGCCGCTGATCGCGCATTCCACCACGTCGCCATCGCGCAGGAAGCGGGGCGGCTTGAAGCCGATGCCCACGCCCTCCGGCGTGCCGGTGGCGATGACGTCGCCCGGCAGCAGCGCGGTGCTGAGGGAAATGGTCTCGATCAGCGTCGGGATGTCGAAGATCAGGTCGGCGGTGCTGGCATCCTGCCGCGCCTCGCCATTGACGGTGCAAGTGACGCGCATCGCCGCCGCATCCACCTCGTCGGCCGTGACGATCCAGGGACCCATCGGGCAGAAGCCGTCGATGCCTTTGCCCAGCAGCCATTGCTTGTGCTTCTGCTGCAGGTCGCGCGCGGTGACGTCGTTGACCACGGTGTAGCCGAAGACATGCTGCATCGCCTCGGCTTTGGCGATCGCCCGGCCGCCCTTGCCGATCACCACCGCCAGTTCCGCCTCGTAGTCCACGCCGCCGTCCAGGCCGGGCACCAGCGGGATGTCGGCCGCCGGGCCGGAGATGCTGGTGAAGGGCTTGGAGAAGATGATCGGGCTGGAGGGGATGGCATCCGCCGCGCCGGCGGCGCTGGAATCATAGCCGCTGCCGGCGAACTCGCGCGCATGGGCGTGGTAGTTCTTGCCGACGCAGAAGATGTTGCGCGGCGGCTTCGGCAGCGGCGCGAGCAGCGCGGCCTTGTCGAGCGGGCGCCCTTCGCCCCGCGGCGCGGGCAGCGTGCCCGTGCCGGCGAGATGCGCGATGGCGGCAGTCATATCGGTGGCGGCGGCTTCCGGCAGGCCCGGCAGCAGTTCCGCCAGCGGGTGGAAACGGTCGCCCTGCGCCGCGACCAGCGCGACAGTGGGACGACCCTCGACTAGGATGGTGGCGAGCCGCATCGGAAACCCTTCTCTGGAAATGGACCAATTGCACCGCTATCTTGATCCAATTATGAGCCATGATGGTTGGACCAATCCGGTGCGTCAAGCAGCGCAGCAGCGGGCATGACCGCGCTTCCGCCCGGCCCGCCGCGTGAGCGCGGGGATGCGGAACGGCTGCGGCAGCGGCTGGCGCAGGATCTCCAGTCCGGCCGCTGGCAACCCGGCGAGAAGCTGCCCACCGAGCGCAGCCTGGGCGAGCAGTACGGCATGGCGCGCAACACCGTGCGCCGTGCGCTCGATGCCCTGGCGGCGGAAGGGCTGATCGAGCGCCATGTCGGGCGCGGCACCTTCCGTACGGGAAGCGCGGGGCAGGGAGCCTCCGCCGCTTCAGCCATGGATGCCCTGCCGGACACGGAATCCTTCAGCCCGGCCGAGGTGGTGGAATGCCGGCTGGCCTTCGAGCCGGAGCTGGTGGCGCTGGCGGTCTCGCGCGCCAGCCCGGCTGATCTTGCCCGCCTGGAGGAATGCCTGCGCCGCGCCGGTGCGGCGGCGGACCTGCCGGAATTCGAGCACTGGGATGGCGCACTGCACGATGCCATCGCGGTGGCGACCCATAACGGCGCCGCCATCGCGCTGTCCCGCTCGCTGGCCCGGGTGCGGCTGCAGGCGGAATGGGGCGCGCTGAAGGCCAGGGGCGCGACGCCCGCGCGCCGCGCCGCGCTGCAGCGGCAGCACGGCGCCATCATCGCGGCGCTGCGCCAGCGCGACCGCGCCGCCGCCCGGCGCGCCATGCGCGAGCATATCCTCTATGTGCAGGCCTACATGTTCGGCGAGGAGGAGGGCGGCTGAGCCTTTCCCCCACGCCGCATCAAGCCGGGCCAGACTGACCCCGGGCGCGCGGCCCGGGGCATGGCCTCACTCCCCCGGCACCTTCTGCGGCGTCGCCGGCTCCAGCGAGACCCGCGGCACCAGCGTGGCGGCCAGCAGCGTCAGCGCCGCGATCACGAACACCGCCCAGAAGGTGAGGTGCAGCGCATGGCCGAGGGTCGCGCGCACCGCGGCCTCGCCGATGGCGGCGCCCGGATGCTCCAGCAGCGCGCGGATCTGCTCGGAGCTGGCGGGTGAGAGGCCATTCCCGCCCCGCGCCAGGCTGAGGTTCAGCACCGCGCCGAGCGCCGTGGCGCCCAGCGTGCTGCCGAGGTTGCGCGAGAAGATGTTGGAGGCCGTCGCCGCGCCCCGCTCCGCCCAGCCGACGCAGGTCTGGATGAGCACGATGGAGGCGTTGCTGAGGAAGCCCATCCCGAAGCCCATGACGAGCGAGCCCAGCCCCGCCACGATCGGCGAGCTGCCTGGCCCGAGCGCCAGGAAGGCCAGCGCGCCGAAGGGCAGCATCGCGGCGCCGAACAGCAGGATGTTGCGCAGGCCGAAGCGGGTGAAGTTCTTGGCGGAGATGGTGGCGCCGACCGGCCAGCCCAGCACCATCATGGTCAGCGCGAAGCCGGCCACCAGGGCGGACTCGCCAAGCACGCCCTGGACATACATGGGCAGGAAGGTCGTCAGGCCGATGACGGTCATGCCGCTCAGCAGCGTGGCGGCATTGGCCGTGGCGATCGGCCGGCGCGACCACAGGCTGAAGGCCATCATCGGCTCGCGCGCCCGCCGCTCCTGGAACACGAAGAGGACGGTGCTGACGGCGCAGATCGCGGCCGCCGTCAGCGCCGTGCCGTGGCCCTCGGTGCCGGCTTCCGTGAGCGCGACCATGAGGGAGGCCACCGCCACCGCGAAGAGCGCCGCGCCGATGGTATCCAGGCTGCGCTGCTTGTGCTCCACGCGCTCCTTCAGGAAGACGAAGAAGCCGGCCGCCGCCAGCACCCCGATCGGCAGGTTGATCCAGAAGATCCAGGCCCAGCTCAGGTGCTGGATGATCAGCCCGCCGGCCAGCGGCCCCATGACCGATGAGATGCCCCAGACGCTGGCGAGATAGCCCTGGATCTTGGCGCGCTCCTGCACGGTGTAGAGGTCGCCGATCACGGTGATGCCGATGGGCTGGATGGCCCCCGCCCCGACGCCCTGCAGAAGCCGGAAGACGATCAGCGAGGGCATCGACCACGCCGCCCCGCAGAGGAAGGACCCCACCAGGAAGAGCGCGATGCCGGCCAGCAGCACCGGCTTGCGGCCGTAGAGGTCGGCCAGCTTGCCGAAGACCACCGTGGTCGCGGTCTGGGTAAGCAGGAAGGAGGAGAAGACCCAGGAATAGAGGTGCAGGTCGCCGAGCTGGCTCGCGATCTGCGGCATCGCGGTCGAGACGATGGTGGCCTCGATGGCGATCATGAACATGGCGGCCATGACGGACGCCAGCACCAGCGGACGCCGGAGAATCGGAGGTTTTGACATGCAGGCTAGCTAGGACCTTTGCCGGTGGCCGGGAACCGCGTGCCGCCGCTGTCGCCACCGATGGCTGTCCCGCTCATACTGCATGGGCAACGGAACCGGGTCGGTGAGAGGGGCTCAGGGCGAGACGCCGGGCGGCAGCGCAGGGGCCGGCGGCGCGCGTGCCATGATGCCGGCAGACATCTCCTGGCTCCGGGCGCGGCGCCAGGCAGCGGGAGGGAGGCCGGCCAGCCGGTGGAAGGCGCGGCTGAACGCCGCCTCCGACTCATAGCCCACCGCCAGCGCGACCTGGGCCACCGGGCGGTCGTCATCGGCCAGCAGCCTGGCCGCGAGCTGCATCCGCCACTGTGCCAGGTATTGCATCGGCGGCTGCCCCACCAGGCGGGTGAACCGCTCCGCCAGGGATGAGCGCGAGAGCCCGGCCTCGCGCGCCAGCCGGTCCAATGTCCAGGGCGCCGCCGGCCGGGCGTGCAACAGGTTGAGCGAACGCCCGACATGGGTGTCGCGCAGGCCGGCCAGCCAGCCTGTCTCGCCCTCCGGCGCGGTCCGCAGGTGCCGCCGCACCAGCTCGATGAACAGCAACTCGCTCAATCTTGCCAGGATGCACTCGCCGCCGATGCGCGGCCTGGCACTCTCGGCAACCACGGCCTCCACCAGGGGCCGGAACCAGCCGGCATCCGGCTCCGCGCGGCTGCGGAAATGCAGCATGGGCGGCAGGGCCTGCAGCAGCGGGTTGAAGGGGCGGGCGTCGCAGCCCAGGAAGCCGCAGATCAGCGTGCCGGTGACCGGGCCGCTCTCGCCCAGGGCGACGGCGAAGGGCAGGCGCGCGCCGCCCGCCGCGCGGTAGAGCCCGAGATCGGGCGGCTGGCGCAGCCCCGGCGCGCTCGACAGGATATGCGGATCACCCTGTGGGAAGGCCAGGACATCGCCGGCCTCCAGCGCAACGGGCGCGTCATCGGCCAGCCCGCCGAAGCAGTTTCCCTGGCCGATGATGTGGAACTCCATCAGGTGCTGCGCCTGCGGCATGATGAAGGGTGCGCAACTCGCCGCAGGGGGCGTCTCCGCCACCCAGGGGGCGCGGACCTCGATCCGGAAGAAGACCGCGCCACTCAGCCGGACGGCGCGCAGCACCTCGGACAGCGCATCGGCATCCATCTCCGCCATCCCCAGCGGACGTCCGAGCATGTCGCATGGACGGTTGATGAATCCACCGAAAGATTCGGGCGGAAGGTCACTTCGGGCGGCGCCGCGATCATGGGAACGCCGCGCCCATTCCTGTCGTCAGCGGCCAGGCGAGACCTTGAAGACGGTGTGGTTGACCTGCCCCGCTCGCACCGCCCCGAGCTGACTGGGGAGGAGAACAGGTGATGGCGCCTGGCCAAATCCAGCTTCCCACCCGCGATGGCCGCCCCTTCCTGGCAGATGGTGGCCTGGAGACCGCGCTGGTCTTCCACGAAGGCATGGATCTGCCGGCCTTCGCCGCTTTCCCGCTGCTGCGCGACGGGGAGGGCCGTCAGACGCTCCGGCGCTGTTCTGAGCCCTATCTTCGCCTTGCCGCCGAACGCGGTGCCGGCTTTGTGCTGGAGACCGTCACCTGGCGGGCGAATGTCGAACGGGGCGCGAAGATCGGCGATGATGCGGCGGCCGCAGCCGTCCGCTTTGCTTCCGGGCTGCGCGACGACGTCGCCGAGGCGCGCATCCCGATCCTGATCAACGGCGTCATCGGGCCGCGTTACAGCGCGGTCCGCCACGCCTCGGGGTAGAGGTGGTAGCCATCCACCCGCCGGGCCAGGTTCGCGAAGGCCGGGAAATGGGTGTGCATCCCGGCGATGAGCTGGCGGTCGGTGGCCACCATGTCGAAGATCCGCCGGCGCGTCTCGGCCGCCAGCGCGGGGTCCACGTCGAACTGCATGCAGACCTCGGGATGCGGCACCTGCACCTCCGGCACATGGATGATGTCGCCCCAGATCAGCAGCGACTCGTTGCCGGATTCGATGCGGTAACCGGTATGCCCCGGCGTGTGCCCGGGCAGGTGCACCGCGGTGACGCCCGGGAAGACCTCGCCGCCACGGAAGGGCCGCAGGCGGTCGCGGTAGGGCGCCATCTGCGCCTGCGCCACGGCGAAATAGGGCACGCCCTGGCCGCGCGCCTTGACCTGCTCGGGGGCGGCCGGGTCCTGCCAATAGGCCAGCTCCGCCTCGTGCATGGCCAGCTCGGCATTCGGGAAGAGGGCGGTGCCCTCGGCATCCGAAAGGCCGTTCGAGTGGTCGGGATGCATGTGGGTCAGCAGCACCGTGTTCACCGCCGTCAGCGGCAGGCCGAGGGCGGCGAGGTTGGCGAACATCTTGCCCGCCGAAGCCTGCATGTTCGGCCCGCAGCCCGTGTCGATCAGCGCCACGCGGCCGGCCGAGTGGATCAGGAAGGTGTTCACCGAGCCCCGCCGCGGCGAGGGGCGGAAGGCGCCGACCAGCAGCTCGGCGATCTCCTCCTGCGGCAGGTTCTGCAGGATCGCGTTGGACCCGTCGAGATAGCCGTCGCTGACGGCGGTGACGACGATGTCGCCGATCCGGCGATGGTAGAGGGCGGGCACCTGGGCCTGCGGCGGCTGATGCATCGGGTGTTCCTGGGGCATGGAGGGCATTCTAGGGCAGATCCCGCCCGCTGGGGACCGGCCGGGGCGGTGATCCCGCCCCGGCTTGGCGTCAGCTGTAGGCGAGGCGCAGGCCAGGCTCGTCCCAGGGCAACTCCACCAGCTTGCCCGTCGTGGAGAGGGTGACATAGGCCGTGCGCAGCTCCGGCCCGCCGAAGCAGATATTGGTCGGCATCAGGTCGGGCATCGGCACCACGCGCAGGATTTCGCCGGAGGGCGCGACGGTGGTGATCTCGCCGCTCACCAGCGTGGCGACGCAGATATTGCCGGCTGCCGTCACGGCCAGGCTGTCCAGCCGCCGGAAGCCGGGGAACTGGCAGACCAGCCGGCCGCCATGCGGGCTCGGCCAGGGCTGCTTGCGGAGCTTGCCCGGCCCCTCGATGTCCCAGGCCCAGAGGCGGCCGGTCTCGGTCTCGGCGGCGTAGAGCACCTTGCCATCCGGTGAGAGGCCGATGCCGTTGGCGCCGCCGGGGACGGGAAGGGCGGCCTCGACGATGCGCGAGCCATCGGCGGCGGCCCAGAAGACGGCGCCATGGTCGCGGGTGCGGGCGCGCACCTTGCCGAGGTCGGAGAACCAGAAGCCGCCCTGGTTGTCGAAGACGATGTCGTTCGGGCCGCGCAGCTTGACGCCGTCGCATTCGGTGTAGAGCGTCTCGACCGCGCCGGTGGCGAGGTCGATGCGCTGGATGCTGCCCCCGGCATAGTCCTGCGCCTGCCCATGCGGTCGCAGCAGGCCCTCGGCCTCGGTCCAGTCGAAGCCGCCGTTGTTGCAGACGTAGAGCTTGCCGCCCGGCCCCATGGCCAGGCCGTTCGGCCCGCCGCCGGGCCGCGCCGCGACGCTGCGCTGCCCATCCGGGCCGATGCGGCTGATGACGCCGGCCGCGATCTCGACCAGCAGCACCGAGCCATCGGGCATCCAGACCGGGCCTTCCGGAAAGCGCAGCCCCTCGGCCAGCACGCGCAGCGGCGGATTGTTCTTTTCCAGCATGACGTTTCCTTCCACTGCCGCCGCGTCAGATGGCCGAGGGGTGCCGGGCCAGCGGCGTCACATGGATGTCCATGTAGGGAAAGAGCGGCAGGGAGGAGAGCAGGTTGTGCAGCTCGTCCGCATCGGCCACGTCGATGATCGAGATGTTGGCGTAGCGGCCGGCGACACGCCAGAGATGCGGCCACTTGCCCTGGCGCTGCAGATCCTGCGCGTGCGCCTTCTCGCGCGCCTTGATGTCGTTGGCCTGCTCGGCCGGCATGTCCGGCGGCAGGCGGACTTCCATGCGGACGTGAAACAGCATTGCCTGGTCTTTCCTGTCAGGAAGCGGCGCGGCGACCGGGGAAGGGCCGTCCGGCCCAGCCCTCGCTCAGCGGCGTCAGGAAGTAGAAGGTGATGTGGCGGGAGCGGAAGCGCCAGCGCCCGTCCACCCGCACCATCACGTCGTCGTAGTGGCCGGCGGAGACGTAGGAGACGCCGCCGGTGACGGAGAGGTATTCCAGCGAGATGCGCCCGCGTGCGGTGTCGCCCTCGATCTCCACCGTGCCGTTGGTGCAGAAATGCCAGAAGTCCTCGGTGGTCTGCGCGAACTCCGAGAAGAAGCGCAGCAACTCGGCCCGGCCCTGCACCTCCTTCAGGCCGCAGAACAGGCCGTCCTCCGTGAAGAGCTCGACGAATTCCGGCCACTTGCGGTCGTCGAGCAGATGGCAGTAGTGGGCGCGAAGCTGACCGATCTCCAGCTCGTCCTCGATGCGGCGCAGTCGCCGCTCCAGGGCCTCGTCCATCAGAACATCTCCATCAGCTTGGCATGGTCGGCCAGGTCGGCCGGCACGCCGCGGAAGATGACCTGTCCGGACTTCATCACCACCACGCGGTCGGACACCGCGAAGGCCTCGCCGACATTCTGCTCGACCAGCAGGATCGACATGCCAAGCCGCTGCTGCAGCGCACGGATCGGCGTCATCAGGTCCTGGAAGGTCTTGGGTGCGAGGCCGATGGAAGGCTCGTCCATCAGCAGGATCGATGGGCGCGAGAGCAGCGCCCGGCCGACCGAGACCATCTGCTGCTGCCCGCCGGAAAGCTGCCCGGCGCGGCGCGTCCAGAACTCGCGGATGCGCGGCAGCACGGTGAGCACCTCCTCCGTCCGCGCCTCGCCCTCCGCCTTGTCCAGCCCGGCGGACCAGAGGGCGAGGGCGAAGTTCTCGCGCACGCTGAGGCCGGGAAAGACGCCGCGCCCCTCCGGCACATAGGCCACGCCCTCGCGCGCCATTGCATCGGGGCGCGGCTGGATCGCCTTGCCGCGCAGATGGATGCTGCCGGCCTCGGGCTGGTGCAGGCCGAAAAGCAGCTTCATCAGCGTGGACTTGCCGGCGCCGTTATGCCCGACGAGGCAGAGCACCTCGCCCTGCGGCAGCGCGAGATCGAGCCCACTCAGCACCTCGCGCCCGCCATAGCCGGCGGTCAGGCCGCGCACCTCCAGCGCCGGCGGGGCTGCAGTGGCGGGCGCGGCCTTGCCCACGGCGGTCATGCTGCTCATCAGCGCGGCTCCCCGAAATAGATGCTGATGAGCTGCGGATCGCTCAGGATCTCCTGCGGCTCGCCCTCGGCCAGCTTGGCGCCGCGGTCAAGGAAGGCGATGCGGTCGGCAAGCTCCGTGACGATGTCGAGGTTGTGCTCGATCAGGCAGATCGTCACGCCCTCCGAGACCGCCTGCCGCACCAGGGCGACGAAGCGCGCGCGCGAGTTGGGATCGAGCCCCGAGGCCGGCTCGTCGAGCAGCCAGATGCGCGCGCCGGTCGCCAGGATGCGGGCGAGGGAGAGGAACTTCCGCTCGGCATAGGCGAGGTCCATGGCGCGGGCCTCGGCCTGGGCCGTGAGGCCGGTGCGCTCCAGCGCCGTCTCAACGGCCTTCTCGCGTGCGCGGCGGGCACTGGCGCCGCCGGGCTGCCAGAGCCAGGGCGCCGGTTCCAGCGCCGCCAGCACGTTGTCCCGCACGGACATGCGGCCGAAGAGCCGCAGGTCCTGGAAGCTGCGCGCCACGCCGCGCCGGGCGATCTGGTAGGGCTGCAGCCCGCGCACCGAGGTGCCGTCGAGCAGCACATCGCCGGCATCGGCCGGGATGTTGCCGGTGATGAGGTTGAACACCGTGGTCTTGCCGGCGCCGTTCGGCCCGACCAGCGCGGTGGTGACGCCCGGCCGCAGGTCGAGATCCACGCTCTGCACCGCGGCGAGGCCGCCGAAGCGCTTGTCCAGGCCGCGGACGGAGAGGGGGATACTGCTCATCACCGCTGCCCCGCCGACTGCCCGGCCAAGCCTGCGGGCCGGAAGATCATCAGGAGCGCCATGGCCAGGCCGTAGATGAGCTGCTGCACGGACCCGATCTCCGTGGGCGGGATGAAGGGCAGGAAGGACAGCCCGGCCGGCAGCAGCAGCAGCAGCAGCACGCCGACCAGCGGGCCGATCAGCGTCGCCGTGCCGCCGATGATGACCATGGCCATCACCAGGATGGACTGCTCCAGCGTGAAGCTCTCCACGTTCACGAAGGCCATGTAGAAGGCGAAGAGCACCCCGGCGACGCCCGCCATGGCGCAGCCCAGCACCACGGCAAGGGTCTTCAGCCGCGCCACGTTCTTGCCGAAGGCCTCGGCGGCGGATTCGCTGTCGCGGATCGCCATCAGGCTGCGGCCGAAGCTGCCGCGCATCAGCACGCGGATGACGAGCAGCACCAGCGCCAGCACGACAAGGCAGACCACCAGGAAAGTGGCGGGCGCCGAGATGTCGAATCCCAGCAGCGAGGCCAGCGGAATGCCGACCAGCCCCCCATGGCCGCCGGTGACGGCATGCGCCTCGGAGAAGACCGTCACGGCCATCATCTGCAAGCCGAGGCTGGCGGCGACGAAGTATTCGCCGCGCACGCGCAGCGCCGGCAGCGCGAGGCAGAGCGAGAGCGCCCCCGCCACCAGCCCGCCGGCCAGGCAGGCGAGCAGCAGGTCCGGCACCAGCAGCATGGCGAGCTGCGCGCCGGCATAGGCGCCGAGCCCGAAGAACACGGCATGGGCGATGCTGAAGATGCCGGCATAGCCGATCAGCAGATTCAGGCTCGCGGCCAGGATGCCGAAGATGGTCGCCAGCGTCGCAAGGTTGGTCAGATAGGCGATCATCGGGTCACCGCCTGGCCGAAGAGGCCGCTGGGACGGAACAGGATGAAGGCGAAGAGCACGACAAAGCCTGCCGCGCTGCTCCACTGCGTGTCCACCACGGAAATGACGAGGTTCTCCACCACCCCCAGCAGCAGCCCCGCCAGCGCCGCGCCGCGCAGGCTGCCGATGCCGCCCACCACCGCCGCGGCGAGGCTGATCAGCATGACCTGGGCGGAGATCGCCGGCTGCAGGCCGGATGTGGCGGCCGTCAGCACCGCCCCAGGCACCACCAGCGCCGAGCCGAGCCCGAAGGCGAGGGCGGAAAGCCGGCGGGAGGAAAGCCCATAGGCGCGCAGCAGCTCCGGGTTCTCGGAAAGCGCGCGCAGGCCGATGCCGGCCCGCGTGCGCTCCAGGAACAGCGTGACGAGCACGAACAGCACCACCGCGATGCCGACCGCCACCCAGAAGATGTCGGCGAGATAGAGGCCGGGGAGGATCGCGCGCGCCATGGTCAGCGGCGAGGCCACCACGGCGAAGCCGCGGCCGAAGCCCAGTTCGATCAGGCTCTGCACCGCGATGGTCATGCCGAAGGCGGCGACGAAGACGGTGAAGAAGGAGCCTTCATGCCGCTGGATCGGCCGGTAGATGAAGGCGTCCATCGCCAGCCCGAATCCGACGGCCAGGACCAGCGCGGCGAGGCAGCCGACGAACCAGGGCAGCCCCGCCTGACTGCAGGCCAGAAAGGCATAGCCCGCCAGGGCAAAGCTGGCGCCATGGGCGACATGGAAGATGCGGGTGGCGCCGAAGATCAGCGCGAAGCCCGCCGCCGTCAGCGCGTAGATCGCTCCGGTCTGGATGCCGCTGAGAAGAAGCTGCAGGAACAGCATGGGCTCACGCGATCTTCTGCGCGCGGCCGTCGTGGATCTGGTTGATCTGCATGGGCAGCTCCAGCGTGCCATTGTCCTGGAAGGTGCCCTCGCCGCCCACGAAGGTGAAGTGGCGCACCTTCAGCAGGGTCTGCAGCAGGTTCTCGCCACTCACCGGCGTGCCGGCCTTCTCCAGCTCCTGCGCCAGCAGTGCGAAGAGGCGCATCGCGTTGTAGTAGTTCTGGTGGTAGATCGCCGGATCGGAATTGTACTTGGCGCGCCAGTCCGCGACGAAGCGTTTCGTCAGCGGGTCCTGCGCCGAGGTCCAGTCGGCCGACTGGGTGGTGTAGACCAGCCCCTCGCTCTCCGGCAGGCTCAGCACCGAAGGGATGCTGCCGGCGGAGTAGGTCAGCAGCTGCTGCTTGATGCCGTTGTCCCGCAACTGCTTGATGATCTGCGATTGCTGGGCGCCATAGCTGGCGAAGTACACCGCATCCGGATTGACGCTGCGCACCTTGGCGGCGACGGCGGCGAACTGCTGCGCGGTCGGCGGCACGCTGTAGGTGTCAACGAGTTCGCCGCCCGCCTCGGGGAGCCCCTTCCGAAGCTGTTCCAGCACGGAGTTGCCGAGCGGATCGTCAACATAGATCAGCGCGACACGCTTCAGGCTCTTCTGCTGCAACCATGGCAGCAGCGCCTTCACCTCCTGGTTCACCAGCGGGATGACGTTCCAGAAATAGGGCGACAGCCCCGCCAGATCCGGCCCGACGCCGCCGCCATTGACCATCATCACCTTGCTGCGCGTGCCGATCGGCGCGGCCGCCTTCGAGACGCCGGTGAAGCCCAGCATCACGTAGGAGGCGCCATCAACGCTGGCGAGCTTCTGCATGCCCACCGCCCCACCCTGCGGCGTGGCCAGGCTGTCCTGCGCGCGCAGGTCGATCGGCCGCTTCAGCATGCCGTCGGCCTTGATGTGCTCGAAGGCAAGCTGCACGGCGTTCGTGAAGAGCATGCCGTACTCGGCATTCGGCCCGGACATCGGGAACAGCGTACCGACGACATAGGGGCTGCCCTGCGCGCGCAGGACGGCCGGCGTGGCGAGGCCGGCGGCGGTCGCCAGCAGGAACGTGCGGCGTTGCAGCATGGCGTTTCTCTCCCGGTGTTTCGTTTTTCTTCGCAGGACGGATCAGGTGGCGTGCGGCGGGCGCGTTCCGGATGCCATGAGGAAAGCGCGGCCGCTGGAGGGCTTGTTCGTTCGGCACGGCCTGCCGCGAATCTCCAGAACCATCTCGTCCCTTTCCACGGCATCCGTTTCCCCCGCTGGGGAGGGCCGCTTCGTTGCTTCCCGTGCGGCTTGCGCCCCACCTGGATTTGTCCGTCTAGCGGACAAGTGTCCGTTTCCGAACGGCAGGGTCAAGCCGAGGTCGCCGCTCTGTCAAGTGGAAAATCCATTCCTGGCACCCGGTGATTTGCGTCTTGCCGCTGCCGAGCGGGAGGCGGTAATGCCGCAACGAAGCCATGTCCGCTGGGGGAGGGAAGAGTTTGCAGCCAGGACCCAAGCAGGCTTCGGCGGCGCAGCCACCGCTGCCGCGCGTGGAGGCCGCGGGGCGGCAGGACCGCGAGTTCGTCAATGCGCTGGAGCGCGGCCTCGCCGTGCTCGCCACCTTCGGTCGTGGCCGCGAGCGCATGACGCTTTCCGATGTCGCGCAGATCACCGGCCTCAGCCGGGGCACGGCGCGCCGGCTGCTGCTGACGCTCTCCGAGCTGAACTACGTCGCCAGCGATGGCAAGCTGTTCTGGCTGACGCCGAAGGTGCTGAACCTCGGCCAGGGCTACCTGTCCTCCTTCGGCCGCGGCGAGGCGGCGACGGCGATCATCAAAGGCGTCAGCGAGAAACTTGGTGAATCCTGCTCGATGGCGGTGCTCGATGGCCCGGACATTGTCTATGTCGCGCGCGTGGAGACGCAGCGCGTGTTCTCGTCGCGCATCGATATCGGCACGCGGCTGCCGGCGCATTGCTCGTCGCTCGGGCGGGTGCTGCTCGCCAACTTGCCCGAGGCTGAGTTCGAAACCTGGGCGGCGCGCTACCCGCTCCGCGCCTGGACAGAAAAGACACTGGTGGACCCTGTGAAGTTCCGTGCCCGCATCTGCGAAGTGCGGCGCCTGCGCTACGCCATCATCGATGGCGAGCTGGAGATCGGCAGCCGCTCCATCGCCGTGCCGGTGCTTGACCGTGGCGGCAGAACCTGCGCCGCGCTGAACATCGGCACATCCAGCGCACGCGCCCCGCTGGAGCTGATGCGCCGCCGCTTCCTGCCCGTGCTGCGCGAGGCGGCGCAGCAGATCGGCAATGCCACCCCGGGCTGGTAGCGGCCGCCCTTAGCCGCCGGCCGGCGTCAGGCGCAGGATTTCGCCCCGGTCCTCATCGGTGAGGGCATAGACAGCGCCATCCGTCCCCTGCGCCACGTCGCGGATGCGGTGCTCCAGGGCGATGCGGTGCTCCTGCGTCACCTGGTCGCCGTCCAGCACCAGCCGCACGATTCCCTGCGTGGTCAGGCCGCCGATGAGGATGTTGCCGCGCCAGCCTGGAAAGGCGTTGCCGGTGTAGAAGATCATGCCGGAGGGCGAGATCACCGGCGTCCAGTGGCGCACCGAGCCGGCGAGGTCCGGCCGCGTGGCGGGATCGGGGATGGGGTCGCCGTTGTAGTGCTTCCCCCAGCTCACCAGCGGCCAGCCATAGTTGCGGCCGGCCTGCGGGATGTTCAGCTCGTCGCCGCCGAGCGGTCCGAACTCATGCGTCCAGAGCGCGCCGGTCGCGGGATTGATGGCGGCGCCCTGCACGTTGCGGTGGCCGTAGGACCAGATCTCCGGCCGCGCGTCCTGCCGGCCCACGAAGGGATTGTCCCGCGGGATGCTGCCGTCCGGGTTAATGCGGACGATTTTGCCGAGATCGCTGGCGAGGTCCTGCGCCGGCTGGAACTTGAAGCGCTCGCCCAGCGTGATGAAAAGCTGGCCCTGCGGCGAGAAGGCGAGCCGCGAGCCGAAATGATTGCCGCCCGTGACCTTGGGTTCCTGCCGGAAGATGACCTCCGCGCCCTGCAGGCGTGTTGCGGCCTCGTCCAGTTGCCCCCGCGCCACGGCGGTGGAGGCAGTGCCGTTCGGCCCCGGCTCGGCATAGGAGAAGTAGATGCGGCGGCTGCTGGCGAAGTCGGGCGCCAGCACCACGTCGAGCAGACCGCCCTGGCCCTGGGCGAAGACCTGCGGCACACCCTGGACGGGCGCCGAGACCTGCCCCTCGCGCGTGACCACGCGCAGGCGGCCCGGCCGTTCCGTCACCAGCATCCGCCCATCGGGCAGGAAGGCGAGTCCCCAGGGATGCTCCAGCCCGCCGGCCACCACCGCCACCCGTATCGGCCCCGCCTCGGTCTGCACCTGGCGTGGTGCCGGTGCCGCCCTGCCGCCCTGCGGCTGCGCCAGCGCCGGCATGGAGGCGAGCAAGGCCGCCGCGAGGGCGAGGCTCCGTCTCATGGGCTTGTCCCTTCTTCATGCCGCACGGACCTCGGCAGGCCCGGCTTGGAGGCGTGCATCACGCGCCGGCAGGGAGCATGCCGGCATAGCCTTCAAGCAACGCCAGCGGGCCGCCCTGGGTTCCCCCTCCGAGCAGCATTCGCGGTATCGCCCCGTTGGGCTGCAAGAAAAGGGCCGGGGAGGCGCTCGGTCTGCGCGTTGTAGGCCACGACGGCCTCTGCCGGGGAGCGCCCGCTCTCGAACTTCGCGACGTCGGCGCCGGAGACGAAGGCCTGGCCCGCGCCGGAGAGCACGATGACGCGCACGGCCGGGTCCTCGGCAAAGTCGGCCAGGATGCTTTCCGCTGCCTGCCACATCTCCATGCTGACGGCGTTGCGGCGCTCGGGAATGTTGAAGGTCATCCAGCCGATGCCGGCTTCGTTGCGGGCCAGCATCTTCAGGGTGGAGGCTGCCGGTTCCATCGCGGCCTCCTTGGCGCCGTGCCGAAGCGGCGAGGGGCGGCGGGCGCTGCGTCCCGCCGCCCGTGCTGCCTCAGACCACGTGCCGGCTGCGCAGCTCGGCGATGGTGGCCTCGTCGAGGCCGAGCTTCTGCAGCACCGCATCCGTGTGCTCGCCGATGGCGGGTGGATGCGAGACCACCTGGCTCGGCGTGCGCGAGAGGCGGACGGGCTGGCCGACATAGCGCACCGGCTTGCCGTCGCGCGGCAACTCGCGCGCAATGCCGAGATGCTGCACCTGCGGGTCGGCGAAGGCCTGGTCGATGGAGTAGATCGGGCCGCAAGGCACGCCGGCCTCGTTCAGCGCCTCCACCCATTCTGCGCTGGTGCGCGTCGCCGTCACCTTGGCGATCTCTTCGTTCAGCCTGTCGCGGTTCTTGCTGCGCGCCTGGCCGTTGGCGTAGTCCGGGTTCTCCAGCCAGTCCTTGCGGCCGAGCGCCTCGGCGGCGCGCTCCCAGATGCGCTGGCCGGAGGCGGCGATGTTGATATGGCCGTCGCTGGTCGGGAAGACGCCGGTCGGGATGCTGGTCGGGTGATTGTTACCGGCCTGCTTCGGCACCTCCCCGGCCATCAGCCAGCGGGCGGCCTGGAAGTCCAGCATGAAGAGCTGCGCCTCCAGCAGGCTGGTGGAGACCCACTGGCCGCGGCCGCTCTTCTCGCGCTCCAGCAGCGCCACCAGGATGCCCTGGGCGGCGAAGATGCCGGAGCAGAGGTCGGCGATGGGGATGCCGACGCGCACCGGCCCCTGGCCGGGCAGGCCGGTGATGGACATCAGCCCGCCCATGCCCTGGGCGATCTGGTCGAAGCCGGGGCGGCCGGCATAGGGCCCGTCCTGCCCGAAGCCGGAGATCGAGGCGAGGATGATGCGCGGGTTGATCTTCTCCAGCTCGGCATAGTTGATGCCGAGGCGGTCCTTCACGTCGGGCCGGAAGTTCTCGACCACGACATCCGCCTTCTCGACCAGCCGCTTGAAGAGCGCCAGGCCATCCTTGTCCTTCAGGTTGAGGGTCATGCCCCGCTTGTTGCGGTGCAGGTTCTGGAAATCCGGCCCCATGCGCGGGCCGCCCATCGGGTCGCCGGCATCCAGCCCCTCAGGCATCTCGATCTTGATGACCTCGGCGCCCCAGTCCGCGAGCTGGCGAACGCAGGTGGGGCCGGAGCGCACGCGGGTGAGGTCCAGCACCACGGTTCCGGCGAGGGCCGAGGAGGCCGCGGGGCCGGGGGCCGTGGCGATGGCGGGATCGGTGGCGATGTCGTTCATGCTGTTCCTCCGTGGGGAAAGGCCTAGCATGTTTCGGTTAGGGTGCAAACTGTTGACGATTTTCACTTCGCGGGATTTGATGTGGCCATGACAGGCGAAGCGCCCACCGAGATCACCCTGCTGCGGACCCGCTCACTCACCTCCGTGGTGCGGCAGGAAATCGAACGACTGATCCTCAGCGGTGCCATCGAGGCTGGCAGCCGGCTCAACGAGCAGGCGCTGGCCGCGCGCCTCGGCGTCAGCCGCGGACCGGTGCGGGAGGCGATCCGCGGGCTGGAGCGCCAGGGCCTGGTCGTCACGGTGGTCAACCAGGGCAGCTATGTCCGCAAGGTCAGCGTCGAGGAGGCGCTGGAACTCTACGACCTGCGCGCGCTGCTGACCGCGCGCGCCTGCGAGGTCATCGCCGCCGCCCCGCCACCGGGCGCCGAGGAGCGTCTCGCCGCGCTGGTCGCGGAGATGGAGCGGGCCGCCGATGGCGATGACGCCCCGCGCTACTACGCCCTGAACCTGGAGTTCCACGACACGCTGATGGAGCTGGGCAGCGGTCCGCGCGCCCGGCGCATCTATGCCGACCTGGGCAACGAACTGCACCTGTTTCGCCGCCGCGCGCTCGTGCAGCCGGAGAAGATGCGCGAGAGCAATGCCGAGCACGCCGCCCTGCTGGCCGCCATCCGCGCCCGTGACCCGGCGGCCGCCCGCGCCGCGGGCGAGGCGCATATCCGGGGCGGCAAGCGGCGCTTCGCCGCCAGCAGCCCCGGCGCGAATTCCACCAAGCCGCGACAGACGGCGCCAGGAGGACACGATGACCAGGAATCCCCCACCCAGCACGACCCGCCGGCGCCTGCTCGGCGCCGGCGCCGCTAGCCTCGGCCTGCTCGCGGCGCCGGGCCTGCTGCGCGCCGAGGAGGCGAAGTTCCCCTCCAAGATGATCGAGGTGGTGACGCATGCCGGCGTCGGCGGCGGCACCGACATCACCGCGCGCATGATGATGGTGCAGGCGCCGGCCATCCTCGGCACCGAGTTCACCGTGGTCAACCGCACCGCCGGCAGCGGTGCCGCGGCGCTGCAATACGCCGCCTCCCGTCCGCGCGACGGGCACACCATCCTGCTCATCACCCAGACCCACCTGCTCACCATGCTGCGCAACAAGAGCCTGCCGCAGTTCGAGGAGCTGGTCGGCGTCGCGCGGGCCACCGAGGACCCGCAGATGATCATGGTGAAGGCCGGCAGCCCGCTGGCCGATCCCCGCGCTTTCATCGAGGCCTCCAAGGAGCGCGGGCTGAAATATGGCGGCACGCATGTCGGCAGCGTGGACCATGTGGCGATCTTCTCCTTCGCCCGCGCCGGCGGCTTCAAGGCGCCGACGCTGGTGCCGTTCCGCGGCGGCGGCGACATCGTCATCAATCTCGTCGGTGGCAATATCGACGTCGCGCTGCTCAACCCGGCGGAGGCCGAGGCCCAGCTCAATGCCGGCGAGGTGAAGCCGGTCTTCGTGCTCTCCCGCCAGCGGCTGGCGAACATGCCCGATGTGCCAACCGCCCAGGAACTTGGCATCCCTGCCACGGCGGCCACGACGCGTGGCTTCGTGGTGCTGAAGGGCACGCCGGAGGACCGCATCGCGAAGCTGGAATCCGGGCTGGTCAAGGCGATGTCGGGCCAGGTCTTCCAGTCCTACCTGAAATCCTCCGGCCAGGCGACGGACAGCGTCACCGGGCAGCAGGACTGGCAGGCGCAACTCGCCGAGTTCAACGACCAGGCGCGCGATGCCCTGACCACGCTGGGCCTGCTGCGATGAAAGCACTGCCCGACCGGGCCTGTGCGGCGGCGGTGGGGGCGGTCGCCATCACCGCCTTCGCCGCCACCTATGGCTTCGAGGAGGTGCCGCCGGGGCTTGCCCAGGGCCTCGGCGCGGCCGAGTTCCCGCGCCTCGTCTGCCTCGTGCTGTTCGGCCTCGCCGTGCTGCTCTTCCTCGGCGCGGCGCCCCGCAAGCCACCGCCGCGCGTGCCGGCCACCGGCTGGTGGACCATGGCGCTCGCCCTCGGCTTCCTGCCGCTGATGATGGTGGTGGGCATGCTGCCGGCCATGCTGGTCTTCCTGGTCGCGCTGGGCTGGCTTTGGGGCGAGCGGCGCTGGAAGCTTCTGCTGGGCTCCTCCCTCGGCCTGATGGCGGGGATCTGGCTGGTCTTCGTCCGGATCTTCGCGCTGAGCCTGCCGGGCGGCTGGCTCGGCGACCGGTTCTTCTCCTGAGGAGGCGGCGCATGGAAGCCTTCCTGGCCGGCATGGCCACGCTGACCGACCCGTTCATCCTCGGCATGATCCTGGCCGGCACGGTGCTCGGCATCGTCGTCGGCGCCCTGCCGGGCATTTCCGGCAGCACCACCATCGCCCTGCTGCTGCCGCTGACCATCGGCGTCAGTCCGATCGCCGCGCTCGCCTTCATGGGCTCGGTCTACTGCGCCGCGAATTTCGGCGGCTCGATCACCGCCATCCTGGTCAACGCGCCGGGCGATCCCTCGGCCTCGGCCACCGCCATCGAGGGCTACAAGCTCGCCGAGCGCGGGGAGGCAGGGCTGGCGCTGGGCATGTCGGCGGTCGCCTCGGCCATCGGCGGCATCTTCAGCGTGGTGGCGTTGATCTTCTGCGCGCCGCTGCTGGCGCGCGCCGCCTACAGCTTCGGCCCGCCGGAATACTTCGCCCTGGCGGTCTTCGGCCTCTCCATGTGCGCGGCCATCGGCGGCGACGCGCGGGTGAAGAACCTCATCACCGCCGCGCTCGGCGTGCTGCTGGCCACCGTCGGCATCGACCTGACCAGCGGCGTGGAGCGCTACAGCTTCGGCATCATGGAACTCACCGACGGCATCAACTTCGTGCCCGTGCTGATCGGCCTTTTCGCGGTGTCCGAGATGCTGGACCAGTCCACCCGCCGGGCCGAGGAGCCGAAGCTGATCGCCATGGACGCGGCGAAGCTGCCGACCCGCGCCGATTTCCGCAAATGCAACCGCGCGATCTGGCTGGGCAGCGCCATCGGCACCTTCATCGGCGCGCTGCCGGCGCTTGGCGCCACCACGGCGGCGCTGGTGGGCTACAACGAGACGCAGCGCTGGTCGAAGCACAAGCACGAGTTCGGCCATGGCGCGCTGGAGGGCGTGGCGGGGCCGGAGGCGGCGAACAACGCGGCCGTCGGCGGCTCGATGGTGCCGACCCTCGCCCTCGGCATCCCTGGCAGCGCCACCACGGCGATCATCCTGGCCGGGCTGATCGTGCAGGGCGTGCGGCCGGGCCCGCATCTCTTCAACGAGCAGCCGGTTCTGCTCTATGCCGTCTTCGCCTCCATGCTGGCGGCGAACCTGCTCTATCTCGTGCTCGGCATGGGCATGGCGAAGCTCTTCGCGCGCATCAGCCTGATCCCGCCCACCATCCTCTGGCCGGCGGTCTTCGTGCTCTCGGTCATCGGCGCCTATGGGCCGAACCAGTCCATGGGCGACGTCGTCATCATGATGGTCGCGGGCGGCGTCGGCTTCCTGTTCCGCCGCCACGGCTTCTCGCCGGCGCCGCTCATCATGGGCCTGGTGCTCGGCGGCATGCTGGAGGAGGCGCTGAAGCAGTCGATGATCATCTTCGACCAGAACCCGCTGGGCTTCGTGCAGCGGCCGATCGCGCTGCTGCTGCTGGCGGTGACGCTCGCCGGCCTGCTCGGGCCGATGCTGCTGCGCCTGCTGCGGGTGATGCGGCCGCAGAAGGAAGTCGCCTGACCCGGTGCAGGAGAGGGGCTGGGGGCACTTCCCCCAGCCCCTTTCAGCCTTGCCCGCCGGTGCGGCGCAGGAAGGCGGCGAAGGCCTCCAGCGTCACCTCGCTGACATGGTGCTCCAGCCCTTCGGCGTCGCTCTCCGCGACATCGTCCGGCACGCCCATCGCCTTCAGCAGATCCACCACCACCCTGTGCCGCGCGCGCACCTTGCGGGCCAGCGCATGCCCCTCCTCGGTCAGGAAGATGCTGCGATAGGGCTTGGAATAGGCCAGCCCCAGGGCCTTCAGCCGCCCGATGCTCTTGATGGCCGTGGCATGCGAGACGCCGAGGCGACGGGCCAGGTCGGTCGGCCGCGCCTCGCCTTCCTCGTTCAACAGGTCATCGATCAGTTCGACATAGTCTTCCAGCACGGCGGAGGCGCGGCCGGCCCGTGCGGAGGCATGGCGCGCCGCCTGAGTGCCCTCCGCGGGCATCTCCGCGGGGTCCGGGGGTGTGGGCCCCTCTCGGGGCGAAAGGCTGCCGGGCTTGGGGTCTCGGGTGGTCATGGCGGCGGCAAAATGCCGCAGAGAGCAAGATGTGGCAACTTTGCTCAAAATAGAGCGCAGACATGGAAGTAAAGCAGAGGCTACATCACCTGGAGGCTTCGCAGCGTGGCGCAGCATCCAGCCATGCCGGAAGGTTAGCGCTCCCGCGCCCCGAATCCGGGCGCGGGAGCTGTCACGTTCAGTGGCGCTCCGGCATGGCAATGCCGGCCGTGGCCTCGCGCACCGCATTCACCTGATCGGTGGTGACGGCCGGCGCGGCATTGCCCCAGCTGTTGCGGATGAAGGTTGCCACATCCGCAACCTGCTGGTCCGTCAGGCGCCAGCCCAGGGAGGGCATGGCCGGCGCGGTGACTTCACGCGGCGTCGCCACGGACTGCGAGCCCTGCAACACCACATGCAGGATGCCCGTGGGGTCGGTCTGCTGCACCAGCTGGTTGTCGGCCAGGCGGGGGAACATGCCGGTCACGCCGCTGCCGTCCCGCGCATGGCAGGCCGCGCAGGTGTCTTCATAGATCGCCGCGCCGATCTGCATGTGGGGGTCGGTGGCGGCGACCGGCTGCGGCGCCGGCGCAGCGACCGCGCTGCGCTCGCGCAGATAGGTGACGATCGCCTTCAGATCGGCATCGGTCATCTGGCTGGTCGAGTAGGCCACCACCTCGCTCATCGGCCCGCTGGCGGCGGCGCGGTCGGTATGGCCGGTGCGGAGATAATCCACGATCTCCGCCTCCGACCAGCCGCCGATGCCGACCCGCTTGTCCGCGGTGATGTTGGGCGCGAACCATCCCTGCAGCGCCCCGCCCTTCAGCTCCTCATCGGCCGCATCGCCGCCCATGAAGTTGCGCGGCGTGTGGCAGAGGCCGCAATGGGCCGGACCTTCCACGAGATAGGCGCCGCGGTTGTAGGCCTCCGACTTCTGCGGGTCCGGCTTGAACTCGCCGGGCGTGAAGTTCAGCCGGTTCCAGGCCCACATCGCGAGGCGGATGTTGAAAGGGAAGGGCAGGGTGTCGCGGTCGACCTTGTTCGTCACCGCCTCCTGCACGCGCAGATAGGCGTAGATCGCATCCGTATCGGCGCGCGACATCTTGGTGAAGGAGGTATAGGGGAAGGCGGGGTAGAGATGCGTCCCGTCCGGCCGCTTGCCCTCGTGCATCGCCTGGTAGAAGTCCTGCGCGGACCAGGTGCCGATGCCCGTCGCGTTGTCCGGGGTGATGTTGGGCACGCTGATCTTGCCGAAGGGCGTCTCCAGCATGTTGCCGCCCGCCATCGACTGGCCATCGGGGCCGATATGGCAGCCCATGCAGTCGCCGGTGGTGGCGAGGTACCGGCCGCGCTGCACCTCGGTGAAGTTGTCCGAGTCAGCCCGGGCGGCGGTGGCGAGGGCCGTGGCGGCGAGCAGCGTCGCCGCGAGGATCGTGCCGCGCATCATGCCTGCACCAGCGCCTGGCCTGGGTTCTTGAGGTACTTGTTCTTGATCGCGTCCAGCGCCCAGTAGGTCAGCGCGCCGACAGTTCCGGTCGGGTTGTAGCCGGCATTCTGCGGGAAGAGGCAGGCGCCCGCGACGAACAGGTTCGGCACGTCCCAGTGCTGCGTGTAGCGGTTGACCACGCCATCCTGCGGCGTGCTGCTCATCACTGCGCCGCCCGTATTGTGCGTGGTCTGGTAGGGCACGACGCTCCACGGCCCCTTCTTGTAGCTGGTGGTGACCTTCTCGGCCCCCATGGCGCGCGCGATCTCCGCCGTCTTGTCCACGACGTGGCGCGACATCTTGAGGTCATTCTCCTTGAAGTCGAAGGTCATGCGCATCAGCGGGCGGCCGAGACGGTCGGTATAGGTCGGGTCGAGGTCCAGGTAGACGTCGCGATAGGCCATCGAACTGCCCTGCGTGCCGACCGACTGGTAGTGGTTCTGGGCGTCCACGATGCCGCGCTTCCAGGCCGAACCCCATTTCGGCGTGCCGGGCGGGGTCTGGTGGGTGCGGATCGGCCGGGCATTGGTGGTGGTGCAGTTGATGTTGGCACCGCCGATGAAGCCGAGGCCGGTATGGTCGAAATTGTCGCCGTTGTAGTCGTCGGCCATCATGCCGAGCGAGCCGGCGCCGGCGAAGGAGTTGAAGTTCGTGTCCTTGCTGAAATAGCCGACCGAGCCCGCATTGGTCTGGTAGGCGTAGTTGCGGCCGAGCGTGCCGGTATTGCTGACCGGGTCATACTGCGTGCCGATCTTGGAGAGCATCAGCAGGCGCACGTTGAACAGCGCATAGGCGCAGAGCAGCACGAGGTCGGCGGGCTGCTCCCACTCCCGCCCGTCGGCGTCCACATAGGTGACGCCGGTCGCCATCTTGCCGTCGGGCGTGGTGTTGACCTTCGTCACCTCGCAGAGCGTGCGGGCCTCGAAATTCCGCTGCCGGATCAGCGCCGGCATGACGCAGGTCAGCGGGCTGGCCTTCGAGTAATTGGCGCAGCCGAACCACTCGCAGAAGCCACAATAGGTGCAGGGCGCCATGCGGACGCCATAGGGGTTGGTATAGGCTTCCGAGATGTTGCCGGAGGGCAGCGGGAAGGGGTGCATGCCCAGATCCGTCGCCGCCTTCTGGAACATGGTCTGCGCCAGGTTGGGCGAGAGCGGCTTGGTCGGATACTCGTCGGAGCGCCAGCCCTCGAAGGGGTTGCCGCCGGGCTGGATGGCCCCCTTCAGGTTGCCCGCCTTGCCCGAGGTGCCGTTGACCTTCTCGAAGAAGTCGTAATGCGGCTCCAGCTCGTCATAGGTGACGGGCCAGTCCTGCACGGTGCAGTTCTCGGGGATGATGCCGGCGCCGTAGCGCTCGGTGTAGTGCGAGCGCAGCTTGAACTCGCTCGGGAAGAAGCGCCAGGTATGGCCGTTCCAGTGCACGCCGGCACCGCCGACGCCGTTGCCCGGCAGGTAGGAGCCGTATTTGCGGATCGGCAGCGCCACCTGGTCGGTGGTGTTGCGCGCGGTCTGCGTGTCCTGCGCGGGGCGCAGGAAGATGTCCTGCCGCACGGCGTAGCGCAGCTCGTCCGGCGCGGTGCCGATGTTGTAGTCGGCGGCGGTGTCGCGCCAGGGGCCACGCTCGATGGCCACGACGTCCAGCCCCGCCATCGCCAGCTCATGCGCCATGATCGAGCCGGTCCAGCCCAGCCCGACGATCACGACATCCTTCTTGGGCAGGCGGCTCATGCGGGCTTTCCGTTCCATTCGGGCCGGCCGATGATTGAAACGGGCGGCTTGGTGTAGGGCTTGCCGGGATTGGCGATGACGTCGCGGTAGTCGTAGCGGGTGCCTGGGAAGCCGATCATCTTCCAGCCGGCCATGTCCTTGTTGCCGCCATAGATCGGGTCGGCGAAGAAGCCCTCGATGGTGTTGTCGAGGACCTGATTGAAGAACATGGTGGTGGTGAGCTGCGGCGCCGTCAGGCCGGGCAGATGCACCTCGCCCTTCTCCATGCCCTGCAGCAGCTTGTCCTGGTCCTCTGCGGAGAGCTGCTCGAAGGTCTTGCCGCCGAAGGTGTCGCGGCAATAGGCGGCGAGCGCCGCCAGGCCCTTGCGATACTGCTGCTGCGGCACCAGCGGCGACTGGATGCCCTGCTGCGGCAGCGGCTTGTCCGCGAAGGGCGGCTGCATGTAGAGCCACTCATAGGTGCCATAAGGCCCGGCGAGCTGGCGGTCGATGAAGACGGTGCAGCCGACATCCTTGCCGCTCGGGCTGAGATCATCCGCCGGAATCAGGCGGCTGACGATCGCATCCAGCGTCGCTGCCTCCTCCGGCCGCAGGAAGAGCCAGCCGCCCGGCCGCACCACATCGGGTGGATAGGCCTCGTTGGGCGACCAGGGCAGGCGTCCGGTGACGCTGCGCGCGACCGCCTGGGATGAGAAGGCGACCAGCGCGGTTGCAGCGAGCAACCGGCGGCGTGTCGTAAGTGGCATGACCGTCCCTTGCTTGAGAATGCAAGACCGGTCCGGAGAAGTGTCACGAAGCGCGCCCCCGGAAGGTCGGAGGGCGGAGGCGGACAGGCGACAGGATCGCCGGGCAGGCTGGGCCGCAAAGCAGCAGGAGCCCGTGTTTCCGACAAATGCTTTTTCATGAAAAAACCGACATCACGCGCGAATCGCTTGATGCAGCGGTGCGAAGTGAACCGACTTCACCTCGGCGCGAGCGCATCTTCCAATTCGCGGTAACGGGACGACAGGCACGAATCTGGCGAAGGGGCTTCGCGGTCCTGAAGATCCCCTCTCTTCATGTTGCCGCTTCGCAAGAAGTCTGGAGCGAGAAGGAAGGTTCCGAATCCGAAACCAGAATGTCAGTCCCGCGCTTCCTTCATGATGATCCCGTGACCATCATCCGGAGATCGCGGCTGTCATGCCGGCACGGAGCATGGCTCCGTGCCATCTGCCGGTCCTTGCCGCCTCAGGCCAGCTTGCGCACCGCCCGGAAGCCTGCATCCGCGGCTTCCAGCGCGCGATCGATATCCGCCTCCTGGTGTGCGCAGGAGAGGAACATGTTGTGCCGCGGATGGAAATAGGCGCCGTGCCGCAGCGCCTCGGCACAGAAGGCATCGCCTTTCCGCCACTCCGCATCATCGGCGAAGGTCATCAACGGCATCTGCGCCGGGCCTGTCTGCCGGATCGCGAGCCCATGCCGGCCCGCCAGATGCTTCAATCCCGCGCGCAGCCGTTCGCCCATCGCCTGCATCCGTGCCGGGCCGTCGATGCGCTGCAACTCGCGCAAGGTGGCAAGGGCGGCGGCCATCGGCACGGCGCCACACCAGAAGGAGCCGGTCGAATAGACCTGCGTGGCCGCTTCCCGGAAGCGCTCGCGCCCGGTGATGGCGGCGAGCGCATGGCCATTGGCGATCGCCTTGCTGTAGGCGGCGAGGTCCGGCCGCACGCCCAGCGTCTCCCAGGAGCCGCCGAGATGCAGGCGGAAGCCGGCGCGCACGTCATCCAGGATCAGCGCTGCGCCCGTGGTGTCGCAGACCTCGCGCAGGTGTTGCGCGAAGGCGGGCGTGGCCAGTTCCTGCTCGTGACCGAAATCGTGCCGGAAGGGCGTGACGATCACCGCCGCAAGGTCGCCGGCCGCCTCGGCCACGGCGGCGTCGAGGCTGGCGCGGTCGTTATACTCGAAGGTGAGCAGGTGCGCCCGGTCCTCCGCAGTGACGCCGGCCACGGAGGGCGAGCACCATGGCACGGCACCGTGATAGCTGCCGCGCGCCACCAGCACCTTGCGCCGGCCGGTGGCGGCCCGCGCGACGGTGACGCAGGTGGTGGTGGCGTCGGTGCCGTTCTTGGAGAGCTGGCACCAATCGGCATGCGGGATCATGCCGACCAGCAGCTCCGCCAGCTCCACCAGCACGGGGGCGGGGCCGTTCATGCAGTCGCCCCGCGCCGCCTGCTCCCGTGTCGCGGACTCCACGGCGGGGTGATGGTGGCCGAGCACCACCGGTCCCCAGGAACACATGAAGTCGATGAACTCGCGCCCGTCCACGTCGCGCAGGCGGCAGCCCTCGGCGGAGGCGAAGTACTGCGGGTAGCCCTCCGGCAGCCGGGCGGCGTTCAGGTGGCCCCATAGCCCGCCAGGGATGACCTGCCGCGCGCGTTGGCGCAGCTCGGCATCCAGGGAGTGGTTCGCGAGGGGAGGGAGCTGGGTCATCAGGCTGTCCTGCGGCATGGCGACTCATGATATATCATATTTCGATCTCCTGATCCATGCCCCCTTTCCCGAGAGCCCGTCTGAGAAGGGGGCGGCGGAGGGCTGGCGAGGGATTCTTCGTGCCGGGCAGGAAGGTCCGCCGCCCCGATGCGGGGCATCGGGGCAAGGGCCTGACGACCGCGGCGCGGAAAAGGCCCGCCAGGCCGACCCGCAGCCATTCTCACACGGCCTCTTAGGCAGCCAGCCGGCGCAGCGCCGCCTCCACCTTCGCCGCATTGCCTAGCGCCGCCATGTTGAGCGGGCGGGAGACCACCGGCGCCGCCTCGCCGCCGGAGACACGCAGGATCTCGGCATCCAGCCAGTCGAAGCAGCGCTCCTGGATCTCCTGCGCCAGCCGTGCCCCATGGCTGGTGCCGCGCGCCGTCTGCTCGGCGATCAGCACGCGGTTGGTGCGGCGGATGCTGGCCGTGACGGTCTCCCAGTCCAGACCGGTCGGGTCGAGGCTGCGCAGGTCCACCACCTCGGCATCCACCCCGGCGGTCTCGGCAGCGCCGATGGAGGGCTGCACCATGGCGCCATAGGTCAGCACCGTGCAGGCGCGGCCAGGGCGGGCGATGCGGGCGCGGCCGAGCGGCAGGCAGAAGTCGAGGTCGTCGCGCGGGAGGGGGCCGGTGGTCTGGAACAGGTCCTGGTGCTCGATGACCAGCACCGGGTCGTCGCAGCGCAGCGCCGCGTTCATCAGCCCGACATAGTCATGCGGCGTGGAGGGCGCGACGATGCGCCAGCCCGGATAAAGCGCGAAGAGCGCCGAGGGGTCCATCGAATGCTGCGAGCCATAGCCCGTCTGCGGCGAGACGCGCGCGCGCACGACCACCGGCACGCCGAAGCCGCCGCCGAACATATGCGCGAACTTGCCGATGCCGTTGAACATCTGGTCTGCGGCGACGATGCAGAAGTCGCCGAACATGATGTCCACCACCGGCCGCAGCCCGCAGAGCGAGGCGCCGAGTGCCATACCGGTGAAGCCATTCTCGCAGATCGGCGTGGCGAAGACGCGCTCGGGAAAGCGTTCCATCACGCCGCGCGAGGAGCCAGAGACGCCGCCGCGCAGCCGGTGCACGTCCTCGCCGATCAGCACGATGCGCGGGTCGCGCTCCATGTTCCGCAGCAGCACGGCGGCCACGGCGTCGATGTACTTCTGTTCGCTGCGCGCCTCGGGCGGCACCTGCTCGGCCTCCAGGAAGCGCTCGCCGGACAGTTCGGAGAGGTCGCCGCGGATGCCCTCATCCACCCGCGCGGCCTCGGGATAGGCGCCGCCGCGCACCTGCAGGCTATTGGAATCGCGCGGCACCTCGGTGAGGGCGGAGGCCGCCGCCTCGACCATCGCGCGGGCGCGTTCATCCAGCGCGGCGAGCCCGGCCTCGTCCAGCACGCCCAGGGCCTTGAGCTTCGCCGGCATGGTGGCCAGCGGGTCGCGCGCGCGCCAGGCCTCCTCCTCGGCCTTGTCGCGATAGCCGAACTGGCTGCCGAGCAGCGGCCCGCTCTGGTGCAGGAAACGGTAGCAGACCGCCTCGACGAAGACGGGTCCGCCGCCCTCGCGGATGGTCTCCACCGCCCAGTGCATCGCTTTGCGCACGGCGAGCAGGTCCATGCCGTCGCATTCGACGCTGGGCACGCCGAACATGGCGCCGCGCGAGGTCAGCCGCGTCTCCCGCGTCTGCTCGCGGACATGGGTGGAGACGGCGTAGAAATTGTTCTCCAGGAAGAAGATGACGGGCAGCCGGTAGAGGGCGGCGAGGTTGATGGCCTCCAGCGACTGCCCGGCCATCAGCGTGCCGTCCCCGAAGAAGGCGACGGAGACGTTGTCGCGCCCCAACACCTTGTCGGCCAGACCGTAGCCCACCGCGTGCGGCAGGTTGGCGCCAATGATGGCGCTGGTGCCGACGATGCCGGCCGGGGCCCAGCGCATGTGCATGGAGCCGCCGCGCCCGGCGCAGAAGCCTTCCTCCAGCCCCATGATCTCCGCCATGGCGCGGCGGACCAGGGTGCCGGCCTCCTCCAGCGGTGCGTCCTGCCGGGGGTCGTAGCCCTCAGGCAGGGCGCTGTTCAGCAGCTTGGCGAGGATCTGGTGATGGGCACGATGGGTGCCGTTGATCTTGTCCTGCGTGCCGAGCACGGACATGGCGCCGACCGCCCCCGCCTCCTGCCCGATGGAGGCGTGCGCCGGACCGTGGATCAGCCCCTGGCCGTGCAGGTCGAGGATCTTCTCCTCGAAGCGGCGGATCAGCAGGAGCTGCTCCATCCAGCGCGCGAGGTCGGCGGGATCTTCGGCGGCCCAGTCGTTCTCGTCGGATTCGAGGCGGAACCAGGGTGTCTCGGTGCGAATGGGGGTCCGTTGCATGGCCCGTTTCTCGATTCTTGGTGCTTGGCGCGTTATGGCGGGTGGCTCCAGGGAGGGCGGCGCCCTCCCTGGCCGTCAGTCGAAGCCTTCGAAGGGCCGGGGATCGAGGAAGCGCCGCAGCACGTTCCCGGTCAGGCGGCTGACGCTGTTGTCGTAGTTGTTGCAGGAGAGGGCGCAGGCCCAGGCGATGGAGCCGGTGCAGAAGACCGCGCCTCCCTTGGCGGTCGGGAAGAAGGCGACGTCCGCGCGGACGCGCGCGTTCTGGTCGCCCATGGCACCGCGATGCAGGGTGCGCAGCTCTTCCAGCGTCGGCACACCGCCATAGTCGAGCTGGTCGGCGGTGGCGATCCAGAGCAGGTGAGGGGGCGAGCCGAGGGTGTGGTCCACGCGGTCCACCTCCAGCCCCGCCGCGCCGCCGCCACGCAGCCCGGCATCGCCGAGCGGCTTCTCCAGGTCGATCCCTTCCACCAGCCAGCGGATGCGCGGGTCATGCGCCTCCTCCCGCCAGCGATAGGGATAGGAGCGGGTGAAGACCTGCGCATCGAAGCCGACGCCGACCAGCCGCTGCGGCGGCCGCCCGTTGCTGCGCCAGAGACCGGAGGGCTCGCCGGTGAAGGAGAGGGCGTTCTCGCCCGCCTCGCCCTCCCAGGTTCGCAGCCCGTTCATGCCGCGGCGGATCTCCATGGTGTGCGGCTGGGTCGGGTGCCAGCCGATGCGCCAGTAGAAGCCGTTGCCGCCGAGATAGATGTGCCGCCCGCCGCCGCGCTGATAGGCATCGAAGGCGTCGAGCATGGCGCGGCTGAAATACTCGGGGTGCGAGCCGGTGATGACGCAGTCATAGCCGGCGAGAAGCTGCGCGCCGTGCCGGTCGATGTCGTCGTCGGCGATGATGTCGTAGTCCTGGCCGATCTGCTCCAGCCAGTCGATGATGTGGGTGTCGTTGCCGTAGTTGAAGGTGGCACCGCGCGGCCGCATGTTCAGGATCGGCCGCTTGGCGCTGGAATAGCACCAGCCGCTGCCGTCGCTGTGCGTGTCGTAGGTGGACATGCCCAGCTCGCGATGCTCCTGCAGATACACGTCGTCGCGCGAGAGGGTGAGCAGCCCTTCCAGCATGGCCTCGGCATGCACCTGGTCCAGCCGCAGCGCGCTATTGGCATAGGCGAGGAAGGTGGCGGTGCTGGCCACCAGCGCCAGCCGCGAGCGGGGCTTGCCGAGCGGCGCGCGGACGAAGAAGGCGACGAAGCTCTCCACCGGATCGTCCGAACCCTGCCGCGCGCGCAGGCGCAGGGCGTAGAAGCCGCTGCGCCAGTCCTCCGGGATGGTGAGGCGCAGGTCCGGCGACCAGCCGGCGTCGTGCATGTCGTCGCTGTGGAAGTGGATGGCGCCGTAGAGATGCGGCGCCTCGCTCCACTGCACCGTGCTGCCGTCCCAGTTGGCGCCGGTCATGCCGCGCATGGGCAAATGGCGCAGCGTGCCGTCCAGCCGGTTGGCGGAAAGGTCACGCACGCGGCCGGTCGGGATGTCGCGCGAGAAGTCCCAGGCGGCGAGCAGGTCCGGGTCGCCCGGCGGCGGCGCGAGGCTCTCGCAAAGGGCGCGCAGCGCGGCGGCATCCAGCGCGCCGGCATAGAGGCGCGGCCGGTCGATCTTGCCGTCGAGATGCGCGGCGGTCAGCGGCGCATCGCCCCCCTCGCGCGCCTGGGCGGCGATGACGAGGGCGGTTGCCTCCGGCCAGGAGACGGATCTCGGCCCGGCGGCGGTGGCGTCGCCGCTGCGGTCGCGCCCGGCCTGCGGATCGAGGCTCTGCTGAACGATGCGGATCTCGCCGGCCTCGGCATCCAGCACGCCGGCCACGAAGACCCATTCCCGTTCCAGCAGCGGCTGGGGCGCCGTCACGCGCCAGGACCGGCCTTGCGCGCCGACCTCGAACTCCAGCCGCCCCTCGGCATCGAGGCCGAGGCGCCAGCCCTCCCGCCGGTCCTCGCGCCAGCGGGAGAGGATGGTCTGTGGCCCGGCCAGCGGCGCCGTCGGCCAGAGGAAGCAGCCGGCGGAAAGCGAGCCCGCCCGTCGCAGCGCCGGCACGTCGGGCACGATGGCGCAGGAGCCGGGATGCAAGGGCTGGTGGCGCAGCGCCACGCGTCCGTCCACCGGCGTTCCGGGGGTGGTGAAGCGCAGGCCCGGCCCGTCCGGATCGGGGTCGCCGCAGCGCACGCGCAACAGCGTTGCCTCGGCCTCCGCGAGGCTGGCGCTGGAAAGATGGAAGGCGACCTCCTCGCCCGGCGAGACGACCAGCGGCCAGGCATAGCCGAGGACAGCGGTGGTATCGGTCATGCGGCGGAGCTTCCATCCTCCAGCTTCTGCCCCGTCAGCGCCTCCCAGCGCAGGACGAAGACCGCCCATTCGGCGGCGGCGAGATCGGTGAAGACGCGGTTGGGAAAGGTCTCGATCGGCGCGCCGCGGCGCCCGGGCAGGCGCCCGAGCATCCAGCGGCGGTTCGGTTCCAGCACGATCAGCACGTGGCGCCGGCCGACGCCCGACCAGCGCATCCGGTGCAGCAGCTTTTGCAGCGCGTCGCTGTGCGGCCCGCGCGGCTTCCGGCGGAACTCCTCCACCAGGTCGAGCCGCGACGGGTCCACCGGCCAGTGCGCCGCCTCGGGGTCGTTGACCAGCATCGGTGCGTCAGGCCGTCAGCCAGGTCACCCAGCGCTCGCGCAGCGCCGGGCGGTTCTGGGCAATCCAGTCATAGTCGGCGATCACCAGCTTCTCCCAGTTCTCCGGCCAGGAGGGGCGGAAGCGCCGCTCGGCCTCCGGCACCAGCGCGGGCGCCTCGCGGTTGTTGGAGTCGAAGCTGACCTTCTCGCTGAAGGCCAGGTGCTCCTTCGGGTCCTGCACGAAGAAGTCGAGGAACTTGAGCGCGTTCTGCGTGTTCGGGCCGCCCTTCAGCACCGCCCAGTTGCCGACGTCGCGGATCGCCTGGTTCCAGGTGAAGTCGAACTCGCCGCTCTTGGCCAGCGGGACGGCGCGGCTGGAATAGGCCATGGTCATCACGGCATCGCCGCCGCGCATGATCTGCATGGAGTTGTCGCCGCTCTTCCACCAGGCCGCGACATGCGGCTTGATGCCGTTCAGCTTGCGGTAGGCGCGGTCAATGTCCATCGGGAAGAGCTTGTCGCGCGGCACGCCGTCGGCCATCAGCGCCGCCAGCGGCACCCACCACTCGCGGTCCCCGGTATCGGGCAGGGAGCGGGGGCCGGGGAACTTCTGCACGTCGAAGAAATCCGCCCAGGAGGTCAGGCCGCCCTGCGGGAAGGCCTTCTTGCTCCAGACCATCGCCATGCCGCCGGCGGTGCGGATGATGCCCTTCTCGAAGCAGGCATTCGGCAGCGCATGGGCGACAATGCCCGGCATGCCCTGGCAGTCGATGGTCTGCAGGATCTCGGCGTGCTGGATCAGGTCCGGCGGCGTCGCCGTCACGATGTCGAAGGGGACGTTGCCGCTGCGCGCGCCCGCCTGCGCGCGGGCCCACTGGTCCGGCAGCTCGATGGGGATCGAGCGGACGCGGATGCCGGTCTCCTGCTCGAAGCGCTTGTAGAAATGCTCCTGCAGGCTACGTTCCATCAGGCCGCCCGTCGCGGCGATGATGACCTCGCCCTTGCCCTGCGCCCGCGCCAGCCGCGGCGCGCCGAGCGCCGTCAGCGCCGAAGCGGCGAGAAGTCCTCTGCGGTAGAGTTCCATTGCCCAGCTTCCCTGCTTGCGGAAGGCCGGGGGAATGAATTCCCCCAGGCCCCCTTCTTTCTTCTGTCGGTTCGGCCGGGGCGAGGGCAGCGCCGCATGGTCATGCGCCCTCCATCCGGCCCAGCAGCGCCACGAGGTTGGCGCCACCCTCGGTCAGGTCGGCGCAGAGCGCCGCCCGCGTCGCCAGCGGGTCGTGCGCCCGCAGGCCCTCGATGATGTCGAGGTGCCGGTGCCGGCCCGGATAGGTCGGGCGTGCATCGGGGTAGAGGAAGGCATGCATTGGCCCGTTGCGCAGCCAGATGCTCTCGATGATCGCCAGCAGCTCCGGCATCGCCGCCGCGCGATAAAGCCCGTGGTGGAAGGCCCAGTTGGCGCGGTTGGCCGCCACCGCCTCGCCGGCCTCCTCGGCGGCGGTCAGGGCCGCGTGCGCCTCCTCCAGCGCCGCGATGCCGGCCTCGTCGATGCGCAGCGCCGCCGCCTCCGCCGCCAGCCCCTCAAGCTCCAGCCGGATGGTGCGAAGCTCCAGGTACTGGTCCAGGGTCAGCCCGGCCACGGTGATCGAACGCGCCGCCTCCAGCCGCAGCGCCCGCTCCCGCGCGAGCTGCACCACCGCCTCCCGCACCGGCGTCTCGGAAACCTTCATCGCCGCCGCAAGATCGCGGATCTTCAGCCGCTGTCCCGGGCGCATCCGCCCCTCGAACAAGGCCGTGCGCAGCTCCTCATAAACCCGGCCGGCGAGGTTCTCCCGCCCCACCGGCGCCACGAAATCGATGACCTGCGCTGCTTCCGCCATACTCTCAGCCACTCCTTGCCGCGGCACGCCGCTCCGCGGCGCGCTTCAGCACGAAGCCCAGCAGCAGGGCAAGCACCGTCAGCGCCGTCAGCATGGTGGCGACGGCGGCCAGGGTGGGAGAGATGTTGTAGTCGATGTCCTCGAACATCTTGCGCGGCAGCGACTTGCGGTCCAGCGCCGAGATGAAGAAGGAGACCACCGGCTCGTCGAAGGAGATGATGAAGGCGAAGAGCGCCGCCGAGACCACGCCGGGCGCGATCAGCGGCAGCGTGACATGGCGGAAGGTGGCGAACCGCCCGGCCCCGCAGGAGAGCGCCGCCCGCTCAAGCTCCGCGTCGAAGCGGTAAAGCGCCGCCAGCACGGTGAAGACCACGAAGGGCAGTGCCAGCACCGTATGCGCCATGGTGAAGCCCAGCAGCGTGCCGGTCAGCCGCAGCCGCTCGAAGACCAGGAACATGGCCACCGCCAGCGCCACATGCGGCACGATGACCGGCCCGACCACCAGCAGCTCCACCAACCCACGCCCCGGCAGCCGCCCGCGCACCAGCGCCAGGGCCAGCAGGGTGCCGATGACGGTGGCGCAGAGCGCGGTGAGCAGCGCCACCTCCAGGCTGAACAGCGTGGCCGCCACCCAGTCGGCGTCCTGGAAGTATTCGGCGTACCAGCGCAGCGAGAAGCCGGCCGGCGGGAAGCGCAGAAAGCGCTCCGGCCCGACCGACATCGGGATGATGATGAGCGTCGGCAGCAGCAGGAAGACCGTCACGGCATAGGCCGCGGCATTCACAGCCATCCGCCCGGCGCGGTTGGGGGCAGCGCCCTTCATGCCTGCCCCACGAAGCGGTCCAGCCGCACCGCGCGGCGGAACAGCAGCACCAGCACCAGCACGAAGGCCAGCAGGATGCCGACCAGCGCACCGGCGAAGGGCCAGTTCAGCAGCTCCCGCACCTGCTGCGAGACGAGCGTCGCGATCATCATCTGCTGCGGCCCGCCGATCAGCGCGGGCGTGACGAAGAAGCCCAGCGCCAGCAGGAAGACCATCAGGCAGCCCGAGGTGACGCCGGGCAGGCAGAGCGGCCAGATCACCTCCCGGAAGGTCGCCCAGGGCGAGGCGCCGAGCATCTGCGCCGCGCGCGGGTAATCCTCCGGGATGCCCTTCAGCGCCGAGTAGATCGGCAGAACCATGAAGGGCAGCAGCACATGCGCCATGGCCAGCACCACCGCGCCCTCGGTGTAGAGCAGGCGCACCGGCTGATCGACCATCCCGAGCCGCGCCAGGATCTGGTTGACCACGCCGTTGCGCTGCAGCAGCACCATCCAGGCATAGGTGCGCACCAGCACCGAGGTCCAGAGCGGCAGCAGCACCGCCGCGCCGAGCAGCGCCAGGCCGATCCCGCGGCTGCGCGACATCACCCAGGCCAACGGCCAGGCCAGCACGAGCGCCAGCAGCGTGACGAGGAAGGCGATGCGCAGCGTGCGCAGCATCACCCGCAGATAGACCGGCTCCTCCAGCGCATGCGCATAGTTGTCGAGGGTCGGCGCCGGCACGAAGAGGCTTTCGTGCAGCAGCGTCGCCAGCGGCAGGATGAAGACCACCAGGAGCAGCAGCAGGAAGGGCGCCGCCAGGGCCAGGCTCGCGGCGGGGCTGAAGCGGCGCCCGCCCAGCAGGAAGCGAGAGGGCCGGCGGCTCATGGCGCCACCGCGAAGGCGCGCGCATCGGCGGCCTGCCAGCCCAGCGTGACGGTTTCCCCGGCGCTGGCCTCCGGCAGCCCGGCGCCTGCGGGGATGCGCAGGCGCAGCACCTGGCCGCCGGCCGCTTCCAGCATCAGCGTCGTCGCGTTGCCGGCATAGATGGCCTCGGTGACGCGGGCCGGGACGCCCTCACCCTCAGGGAGGATGCGCAGACGTTCCGGCCGCAGGGCGAGCCGAACCCGGCCGCCTTCCGCCAGCTGGGAGGCCGCGACGGCCGGCATGACCCCACCGCCCTCCAGCCGCACCCCCACCGCCTCGCCAGCCCCCGCCGCCGAGGCGGCGATACCCGGCCAGAAATTGGTCTCGCCGATGAAGCCGGCGACGAACTCGGTCTGGGGTGCCTCGTACAAATCGCGTGGCGCGCCGAGCTGCTGCAGCCGGCCATGGTCCAGCACCGCCACGCGGTCGGCCATGGTCAGCGCCTCGGTCTGGTCATGCGTGACGAAGACGACGGTGACGCCGATCTCGCGCTGGAGATGCTTGATCTCGATCTGCATCTCCTCGCGCAGGTTCTTGTCCAGCGCGGAGAGCGGCTCGTCCATCAGCAGCACGCGCGGGCGATAGACGATGGCGCGCGCGATCGCCACGCGCTGCTGCTGCCCGCCGGAAAGCTGGGCCGGGCTGCGCTCGCCCATCTGGTCCAGCCGCACCGTGCGCAGCGCGGCGCGCGCCCGCTCCTCCCGCTCGGCCCGGCCGACGCCGCGCATCTTCAGCGGGAAGGCGATGTTCTCCAGCACGCTCATATGCGGGAACAGCGTGTAGCGCTGGAACACCATGCCGAGGTTGCGGCGGTTCGGCGGCAGCCAGGTGATGTCCTCGCCACCGAGCAGGATGCGCCCTTCGTCGGGATACTCGAAGCCGGCGATGGACATCAGGATGGTCGTCTTGCCGGAGCCGGAGGGGCCGAGCAGGGCCAGGAACTCCCCGGCGCGGATGTCGAGCGAAACGCCATCGACGGCATGAACCATGCCGAAGCGCTTGATCAGCCCTTCGATGGCGATGCTGCCGGCACTCCGGTCCGCGTCGAGCTTCCGCACCCTGCCTCCTCGGCGGCTTGGTTCAAGAGCAGACTATTTGATATATCATCTGGACTGCAAGCGGTCGCTTGCCGCTCGCTGCGGGAGAGCAGGGCGCCCCCGCGCATGCTTCCGGGGCTGCTGAACGGATAAAAAGAAGAAGGGGGTTCGGGGGAATTCATCCCCCCGACCTTTCAGGCTCCTGGCGACAACTCCTGCCGGTGCCGTGCCGCCGCCTCGACGCCCTTCCAGCCATAGCGCATGGGCACCATCCGGGTGGCCGACCAGGGTTCGTTCTGATCCGCATAGTGGGGGCTACCGGGCTGACCGGAGACGCCGTGGAACACCACCCACTGGCAGGCTTCCCAATTGCCGACATCGAAGACATAGCGGGCCAGCGCACCATAGGTGGCGGTGGGGCCGCTGGCGCAGAGCAGGCCGTTAGCCAGCACCGTGTCGCCATCGCCGCCGACCCGGCGGGAGGGCGGATCGAGCAGCGCCGCCGCCTCGGGGAAGAGCGGCGAGAGCGCATGCGTGAAGCGCGGCTGGTGCACGGCGCCCCAGCTTTCGCCGGTCGGCGTGGCGGCGGCGCGGACGAGGGCGGCCTGCAGCGCCTGCTCCCAGCTCCAGCCACCGAGCAGGCTGGCATCGTTGCGGCGCAGCAACTCGGGCAAGGTCCACCAGAGCTGGTTCTGCGGCGCGATGCCGGGCGAGACCTGCGCCAGTGGGTTTGCCCCCGCGGCGGCGAGGCCGCTGCGCTCGGCCAGAATCGCAGTCAGCGCCCGGCGCAGGGCGATATAGGCTGCCGGCGCCTCGGCCTCGGCCTCCATGCGGCCGTCCCAGGCGAGCAGGCGCGCGCGCAGTGCGGCCGCGGCGGCTTCGGCGGGAGCGGGGAGGGCGGCCAGCCGCTCGCGCAGCAGCAGCGCATTCGGCGACAGCGTGTCGGCATGGATGCCCGCCGCGTCCTCCGGTGCGAAGGCACCGCCCTCTGCCAGCCGCGCGGCGATGCGGTGGGCGCGGTAGGGCGGGTGGCAGTCGGTGCAGAGATAGTCGGGATGCGCGTCATCGGCGACGACGCGGTTGTTGGCGGTGACGATGATGCCACCCTCAGGATCGAGGCTGCGCGGCATGTCCTCGTGCGCGATCCAGCCCTGCCAATCATGCGCGGCCACCCAGCCCGGCACCGGCAGCCAGCCATTCTCGCGCGGCCGGCGCGGCAGGCGGGCGCGCACGAGGTGGCCGATATGCCCCTCCGTGTCGCCCGCCACCAGGTTGTGGTCGATCAGCCCCCAGCCGCGCGTCGCCTCGTAGAGCGACTCCACGGTGGTGGCGCCGGTCATGCGCGGGAGGCAGTCGAAGGAGAGGTCGGTCTCGGCGAACTGCACGGAGCGCAGCGCGATCGCGCTGCCCTTCGCCGGATCGCCGGCGATCACCGGGCCATGCCGGGTCTCGATGATCTCGAACTCGCGCGTCTCGCCCCCGCGGATGCGGACGCTGTCACGCCGCCGCGCGACCGGCGCCGGGCCGCCAGGCGCTTCGGTATGGGTGGCATCGGCGTCGAAGCGCTCCACGAACAGGTCGTGGATGTCCATGAAGGCATGGGTGACGCAGTAGGCGACACGGCCATTATGCGCGAAATGCGGAAAGCCCGGCACGCCCGGCACGGTGAGGCCGATCATGTCGAAGGCGTCGCAGGCCAGATGGTGCTGCGCGTACATGTTCGGGATCTCGAAGACGCGGTGCGGATCGCCCGCCAGCACCGGCCGCCCAGTCGCGCTGCGAGACGGGCCGACGGCCCAGTTGTTGCTGCCGCCGCCCACCTCGTCGCCGCCGGAGTCCTTGCCCATGCTTTCCAGCAGCGCGCGGATGGCCGGTGCCAGCGCCGCCAGGTCGGCCTGCATGCGCTCCGCCTCCGCACCAGGCGGGATGCAGAGCAGGTCGGTGCCGCCATCGTCGTAGCGCAGCTTCGCCGCACCCTTCGCTCCAACCACGGGCAGGGCGGCGGCACGCCAGAGCTTGAACCACACCGAGCCCATCAACAGCCCGAGCCGGCGCATCACCGCGATGCTGTGCCAGGGTTCCCACGCTTCCGGCGCATCCTCCAGCAGCGTGTATTCGACGGGCTTCGGCTGGCCGCTCCCGATCCAGGCGTTCACCCCGGCGCTATAGGCCTCCAGCATTTCACGCGCTGCATCGCTGAGCGCGGCGAAGTCCCGCCGGCAGGCGGCCTCCATGCCGAGGCGGCGCACCAGGATGTCGCTCTCCGCCGCCGGGGTGCCGAGCCACTCCGCGGCACGGCCGATGGCGCGCCGCCGCGTCAGATCCATCTGAAAGAGCCGGTCCTGCGCATGGACGAAGCCCAGCGCCATCCAGGCATCCCCGCTCGTCGCCGCGCGGATGTGCGGAATGCCCCATTCGTCGCGCAGGACGGTGGCAGGGGCGGCGAGGCCGGGCAGCGGCAGGCTGCCGTCGAGGTCGGGCAGCGCGGCGTCAAGGGAGGCGCGGTCGAGAGGCATCGGGGGTCCTTGGTGGAGGGGAAGGGCGGGGGAGAAGGAATTCTCCCCCGCACCCCCTCATCTTTTTCTGTTCGATCGTCCGGGCAGGCTGGCGGCGCAGTCGCGCGCAACGCCAGCTCGCAGAAAGAAGATGGGGGTCCGGGGGAAGTCCTTCCCCCGGACTTTGTCTCAGGCTTCCACCTGCCAGAACATCGGGAAGCTGGACTCGATCATGTTCTTCAGCCGCGTGCGGTAGCCGGCAGGCCGCGAGAACTGCCCCCACATCACGCTCGGCACCGTCTCGTAGGAGACTTCCTGGATCTTGTCCGAGATCCCCTTGCGCGCCGCGGCATCGGGCGCCTTGGCGAAATCCTCCAGCAGCCGCGTCATGCGGGCATCGCAGCTCCAGCCGGCATAGTCGCCGCAGTTGTTGGCGATGTAGAAGTGGTTCAGCGGCGACACCATGTCCACGCCGTTGGAATAGACGGGATAGATGCTCCAGCCCTCCTTCTTCCCGCGGCGGGCGAGCACGGTGCCCCAATCCATCGTCTGCTCGTCCACGGTGAAGCCGGCCGCCTTCAGGTTCTCGGCCAGTACGTGGCCCGCCGTCTGCGAAATGGAGCCGGACACCTCCAGCATCACCACCGGCTCGCCCTTGTAGCCCGTCTTCTTCAGCTCGGCGCGCGCGCCCTCGATGTCGAGCTTCGCCATGCCCGCCCCGGCCTCGCTCTCCAGCGGCGTGCCGCACATGAAGAAGGAGCCGCAGCTATCCACGCGGAACTTCTCGGGAATGCCGATGGCGGTGAGGATCGCCTTCTGGTCCACCAGCTTCCACAGCACGCGCCGCACCGCCGGATCGGCGAAGGGGCCGCTGGCATGGTTCAGCCGGAAGTTGCCCTGGAACATGTGAATGCCGCCAAGGCCGATCAGCTTCACATCCTTGTTGCGCTCCAGCAGCGCCAGGAAGTCGAAGGGCAGGTACTGCATGTAGTCGATCTCGCCGGCGGCGAGCGCATTGGCGCCCGTGGTGTCGTCGGGCATGACCTTCAGCAGCAGCTGCTCGATCTTCACCCGCTTGCCGCCAGAGAGGAAATCCGGCGCCTCGTCGCGCGGCACGTACTTGTCGTTCCGCTCCAGCACCATGCTGTCGCCGGTGCGCCACAGGTCGGGGCGGAAGCGGAAGGGGCCGGAGCCGATGATCTCCTTGATGCGCTGGTCGCCGGCGGCCTTGATGATGCGCTCGGGCATCATGACGGGCACCGGTGCGTTCGGCTTGCCCAGCACGTCCAGCATCAGCGGGAAGGGCTCCTTGAGCGTGATGGCGATGGTCTTCGCGTCCTTCGCCGCGAAGCTGGCCCCGGCCGCCACCATCATCCGCCCGAGCCCGTCGCGCGGCGCCCAGCGCGCCAGCGAAGCGGCGCAATCGGGAGCGGTGACGGGCGCGCCGTCATGCCAGAGCAGCCCGTCGCGCAGCGAGATGGTCCAGGTCAGCCCGTCCTCCGAGACCTCGTGCCCCGAGGCCATCTGCGGATGGATGTTGCCTGCCGAATCCGTCGAGAAGAGCGTGTCGAAGACATGGTAGGCGAAGGTGCGGGTGATCGCCGCCGTGGTCATGTGCGGGTCGAGGATGACGACCTCGGATTCCAGCACGGCGGTGACCTGCCCGCCGGCCGCACGCGCCGGGCGCGGCAGGCCGATCAGCGGCAAGGCCATGACGGCGGCGCTGCCTGCGAGCAGACTGCGCCTGTTGAAGCCCTCTCGGATCATGCTCTGCTCTCCCCTTCTCGCGGCGGCTCCACCGGGTTGGCCCGGCGCCGTTGGTCCGGCGTGTTTCCCTGGAAGGGCAATCTGCCCTCCCTTTCCGGTGACCTTCTGGCGAGATCCTGACCGGAAGCGACTTGAAAGATGATATATCCGATATCAGGCTGCTCTCCGCGTCAAGCGCCGCAATCCCGGACGGCGCAGATTCGAGGAGGCTCCATGCCCGAAACCGAATTGCTGCGGATGAGCGCGCAGCGTGCCGCAGGCCTGATCCGCGCCCGCCGGCTTTCCCCCGTCGAGTACATGCAGGCCGTGCTCTCCGCCGCCCGTGCCGCGCAGCCGCGCCTGAACGCCTTCGCCGCCCTGGCCGAGGAGGCGGCGCTGGAGGGCGCCCGGCAGGCCGAGGTGGCGGTGATGCGGGGCGGGCCGCTCGGCCCCCTGCACGGCGTGCCCGTGAGCATCAAGGACCAGGTGGATGTCGGTGGCGTGACCACCGGGCACGGTTCGGCGATCGTCGCCGGGCAGCCGCCGGCGGCGGCGGACGACGTGCTGGTGCAGCGGCTGCGCGCGGCCGGCGCCATCGTCTTTGCCAAGACCCACATGCCGGAATTCGGCCATAAGGCGCTGACGGACGGCCCGGCCTTCGGCACCACGCCCAACCCTTGGGACCTCTCGCGCACCTCCGGCGGCTCCAGCGGCGGCGCGGCGGCGGCGGTGGCGGCGGGTGTCGGGCCGATCGCCCTCGGCACGGACGGCGCCGGCTCGGTGCGCATCCCGGCGGCCTGTTGCGGCATTGTCGGGCTGAAGCCGACGCTCGGCACCGTGCCCTGGCAGTCGGCGGCGGATGCCTTCGCCAACTACACCTATGCCGGGCCGATGGCGCGCAGCATCGGCGACGCCGCGGTGATGTTCGCGGCCATGGCCGGCCCGACCGAGCGCGATCCCTGGACCATGGCGGCCCAGCAGGCGCCCCGGCTGAACCCGGCGCTGGCGGGCAACGACCTTTCCGGCCTGCGCATCGGCTTCATCGAGCGCGCCGCCAACCCCCGCCTTGCCGCGGACATGGCGGAGAACACGCGGGCGATGCTGGCGGTGCTGGAGGCGCAGGGCGCCATGGTGGAGCCGGTGACGGAGGCGATCGACTGGATCGAGTTCCCCGGCCGCATCATGTACCAGGCCAACTTCGCCGTCGCGATGGCCAAGCACCTGCCGGACTGGCAGGAAAAGATGGACCCCACGCTGCTCGCCTTCATGCAGCGCGGCGACGGCTTCTCGCTGCACGAGTTCCGTCAGGCGCAGTTCGCCCGCACGCGGCTGTTCCGCGCCATCCAGGGACTGTTCGAGCGCTATGACCTGCTGGTGACGCCGACCCTCAGCCGCACCGCCCTGCCGGCCGATTTCGATGCCGCGAACGACGAGGTGGAGGTGGAGGGCGAGCGCTGCGGCATCACCCGCCAGGGCTGGAGCAGCTATGTCTATCCGTTCAACCTGACCGGGCATCCCGCGCTGACCGTGCCCTCCGGCTTCGGCGCGGACGGGCTGCCGACGGCGGTGCAGTTGGTCGGCCGCTGGGGTGCGGATCTCGACCTGCTGCGCCTCGGCGGCATGCTGGAGGCGGCGCGCCCCTGGGCGGCGGCCTGGCCGGAGGCCGCCGCCGTCTGAGGCCCTCTTTATCGGAGGCCGCCGCCCTCTGGAGGCGAAGGAGCGTCACCGCGCGGCGGTGGCGCTCCGCTCGCGCGCCTGGCGCACCGCCCATTCGGCGATCAGCGCCAGGCAGGTGACGCCGATCAGCAGGCTGCTGACCGCGGCGATGGTCGGCTCCACCTCCAGCAGCAGGCTGTTCCAGATCCGCACCGGCAGCGTCTCCGCGCGGATGCCGGCGAGGAAGAGGGAGATCACCAGCTCGTCGAAGGATGTGAGGAAGGAGAACAGCATCGCCGAGATCAGACCTGGGAGCGCCAGCGGCAGCACCACGCGGCGGAACACCCCCATGCGCGAGCAGCCGAAGATCATCGCCGCGCGCTCCAGGTTGGGGTCCACCGTCTTCAGCGCCGATTGCAGGATGACCAGCACGACCGGCAGGGCCACCACGCTGTGCGCCACCGCGATCCAGGGGCGGAAGCCGATCAGCCCGAAGCGCGCGGAGAGGAAGTACATGGCGATGGCCGTCACCACATGCGGCACGATCAGCGGCATCAGCAGCAGCGCGGTGATGACGCGCCGGAAGCTGAAATGGCCGCGTGCCATCGCATAGGCGGCGAGGAAGCCCAGCGCGGTGGCGAGCAGGCAGGTCATCGCCGCCACCAGGAAGGAGTTCCACAGCGCCGACAGCCAGCGCGGGTCGCCGAGGAAGCGGAGATACCAGCGCAGGGAGAGGCTGTCGGGCGGGAACTTCAGGTAGCCGTCGCCGCTGAAGGAGGCGATGACCACGATGGCGATGGGGGCCAGCATCGCCGTGCAGAGCAGCACGACGAGCAGGCGGATGGCGGCGAGGCGCAGGATGGAGCCGGTCATCGCGCGAAGCCCTCCTCGGTGCGATCGGCGAAACGGGCATAGACGGCGTAGAGCAGCAGGGTGATGGCCAGCAGCACGATGGTCATCAGCGCCGCCACCGGCCAGTTCTGCGACAACTCGATCTCCCGCTCGATCAACATGGCCATCATCACGTCACCCGGGCCACCCATCAGCGCCGGGGTGATGAAGAAGCCGAGCGCCAGGATGAAGACGATCAGCGCGCCCGCCGTCACGCCATGCAGAGTCAGCGGCAGGAAGACCTTGGTGAAGACCGTGAGCGGCCCGGCGCCCATGCCCTCGGCCGCCTGCAGCAGCCGCGGGTCCACCGCCTTCATCGCGGCGTAGAGCGTCAGCACCATGTAGGGCAGCAGGACATAGGTCATGCCGATGATGACGCCGGTGCGGTTGTAGAGCAGGTCCACCGGCTCGCTGGCGAGGCCGAGACCGAGCAGCACCTGGTTGATCAGCCCGTTGCGGCCGAGGATCACCATCCAGGCATAGGTGCGGACGATGACGCTGGTGAAATAGGGGATGACGACGCAGATCAGCACCAGCGAGAAGGCCAGCCCCCGCGCCCGGGAGAGCGCGTAGGAGAGCGGATAGCCGATCACCAGCACCATCAGCGTCACCGTCAGGGCGATGCCGTTGGTGTTGAGGATGGCGCCGAGGATGGCGCGCGAGCCCAGCACCGCCTTCGCCTCCAGCCAGACCTCGCTCGCGCTGCCCAGCTCGGTGAGGGATTCGCCGATGAACCAGCCGATCGGCGTGATGAAGAGCAGCAGCAGCAGCGCCAGGGCGGGCGCGATCAGCGCCCATTTCGCGAAATGGCGGAGCGGCATGGGTTCACCCCTCCAGCAGGAGGGCGTCGGCGGCCTGCCAGCCCAGGCGCACCGGCTCGCCGGGCTGGCGCAGCACGGTGCCGGAGGCGTTGGTGGCATCGCAGAGCATCACCTCGCCCTCCGGCAGCGCCACCTCGTAGCGCACCACGTTGCCGAGGAAGGCGGTGTGCCGCACGGTGCCGGAAACCTGGTTGGCCGCCGGCGCGGCGCCCTCCGGCAGCAGGCTCACCTTCTCCGGCCGCACGAAGACCTGCCCCTCGGCCAGTTCCGGCCGCCCGGCGGCGACCTCGAAGCGCGCATCGCCGGCGCCGCGCAGGGCGCCGTCCCGCCGCCGGGCGCGGATCAGGTTGGCCTCGCCGAGGAACTTGGCCACGAAGGCGCTCTCCGGCCGCTCATACACCTCGCGCGGCGGCCCCATCTGCGCGATGCGGCCACGGTCCATGATGGCGATGCGGTCGGACATGGTCAGCGCCTCCTCCTGGTCGTGGGTGACGTAGACCACGGTCATGCCGAGGCGGCGGGAGATCTCCTTGATCTCCACCTGCATGTGGTAGCGCAGGTTCTTGTCCAGCGCGCCGAGCGGCTCGTCCATCAGCACCACGCGCGGCTGGCCGACAATGGCGCGCGCCAGCGCCACCCGCTGCTGCTGGCCGCCGGAGAGCTGGCGGGCGAAGCGCTTCTCGAAGCCGGTCAGCTTCACCATGGCGAGCGCCTCCGCCACCCGCCGCTCGATCTCGGCCTTCGGCGCCTTCCGCACGGTGAGGGGGAAGGCGACGTTCCCGAACACGTCCAGATGCGGGAAGATGGCGTAGTTCTGGAACACCATGCCGAGGCCGCGTGCACGCGGCGGCGCCCGCGTCGCGTCCTGGCCATCGATATGGATGCTGCCCTGGCTGGGCAGCGTGAAGCCGGCGATCATCGAGAGGGTGGTGGTCTTGCCGCTGCCGGAAGGGCCGAGCAGCGTGAAGAATTCGCCCTGGGGGATGGTCAGGGAAATCTCCCTGACCACCGTCTCCGGTCCGTAGGTCTTGCTCACCCGGTCCAGACGGACGCCCGCGAAGCCGTTCCCCTTCATCCGAGGATCCAGCGGGACCAGGCGCGGTTGACCTTGTCGCGGTTGGATTCCCACCACTCGACGTTGCGCATGAAGCCGACCTGCTTCGAGGCCGGGCTGCCCGGCATGCGCGCCACCTGGTCGGCCGGCAGCATGTCGAAGGCCTTCTGGTTGGTCGGCCCGTATTGCAGGTCCTTGGAATACTGGGCCTGCACAGCGGGCTGCATCATGAAGTCGATCAGCTTCTGGGCGTTCGCCTTGTTGGGCGAGCCCTTGAAGACGCTGAGCGCCTGCACCTGGATCATGTTGCCGGTCCAGTCGAAGCCGAGCGGGGCGCCCTTGTCGATCAGTGTCTGCAGGCGGCCGTTCCAGATCGAGCCCAGCACCACCTCCTTGTCGGAGAGCATCTGCGCCGAGAGCGCGCCGGTGTCCCAGAACTTGCGGATATGCGGCCGGATGCGGGAGAGCGACTTCAGGGCACGGTCAACGTCCAGCGGATAGATCTGGTCGCGCGGCACGCCGTCGGCGATCAGCGCGAACTCCAGGTCGGGCGCGCTGGTCGCCATGTCGGCCAGCATGCGCGGGCCAGGGAACTTGTCGGCATCCCAGAACTCGGCCCAGCCCTTCGGGTGCTTGCCGTCGGGGAAGCTGTCCTTGTTGTAGGCGAGCACGGTGGCATAGACGAAGTTCGCCACCCGCGTCTCGTTGCGGTACTCGGCGCCGACATCCTCGGGCTTGGTCCACTTCCAGCTGCCATAGTCGATCGGGTCGAGCGCGCCGAGGCGGCCGAGCGTCACCAGCGGGCCATCGCCGGTGTCGATCAGGTCCAGCTCCACGTTGTTCGCCTTGAACATGGCGAGCAGCTTGGCAACCGTCGCCGCGACCGGGGTCACGGTGATGCCGGTCTCCTTCGTGAAGGGTTCGTAGACGTGGCGGCGCATGACGTCGTCGTAGGCGCCGCCCGGCGTGCGGACGATCACCTGGCCGGCCGCGCGGGCCTGGCCGGTGATGACGAAGGGCGCGGCGAGGGCGGCGCCGCTCAGCGTCAGGAAACGGCGCCGGGAGGGCACCAGCAGGCGGTGTTCGGTTCGCATGTCGAAGCTCCCTGGTGTTGCTCGTGTTGCAAGGCGGGATCGCGCGAGGCGCCCGCTCCCGGCCTCGTTGGTCAGAACCGGGTTGCGGAATAGGGGGCGGGGTCGATCGAGGGCGGACGGCCGGCGGCGAGCAACGCCACCAACTTCCCGGCCGGCGGCCCGCCGGTCATGCCGAAATGGCTGTGGCCGAAGCAGAGGAAGAGGCCGGGATGCCCCGGCGCCGGGCCAAGCACCGGCAGGCTGTCCGGCGTCGAGGGGCGGTGGCCCATCCAGAGCACCGGCTCGCCGGTCTGCAGGTCGGGGAAGAGGCGCTTCGCGTGCTCGTGCAGGATCTTCGCGCGCCGCTCGTCCGGCGCGGCGTCCAGTCCCGCGATCTCCACCGTGCCGGCGACGCGGATGCCGTGCTCCATCGGCGTCATGCCGAAGCTGCGGCTCTTCTGCAGGATCGGGAAGCGCAGGTTGATGGAGGGCGAGGGCAGCATGACGTGGTAGCCGCGCTCGGTCTCCAGCGGCACCGTGATGCCCAGCGGCTCCAGCAACTGCCCGGACCAGGCGCCGCCGGCCAGGATCACCTTGTCCGCCCGGTGGTTGCCGGTGTTGGTGAAGACCATCCAGCGCCCGCCTTCCTCGGGGATCAGCTTCAGGGCGCGCTCGGCCAGCACCGTGCCGCCCTCGGCACGGAACATCTCCGCCAGCGTGCGGATCAGGCGGGGCGGGCTGACGGTGTGGCCGTTGCCGGGAACCAGCACGCCACGCACCACGTCGCGGGCGATGCCCGGGAACATCTGCCGCAGGTCGTCCGCGCCGAGCTCCTCGCTGCGGATGCCGTGCGCCTCGCGCAGGCCGCGCTCGATCTTGCCGGTGGTGGTCTCGCTGGCGGAATCCCACATCTGCACCTGCCCGCTCTGGCGGATCAGGTCGCGGAAGGCCGCCTCGCCGAGCAGGTCCTTCCAGTCCTGGAAGGCGTTCTGGTGCAACGCGCGCATCGCCTTGGCGATCGCCTGCACGCGGTCCATGCGGCCGGCGCGGACCCATTTCATCAGCCATGGCATGGCCTTGGGCATGTAGGCCGGGCGGATGGAGAGCGGGCCGAGCGGGTCGTTCAGCCAGCGCGGCACCTGCCGCAGCATGCCGGGCAGGGCGATCGGCACCACCGTATCGGCCGAGATCAGCCCGGCGTTGCCGAAGGAGGCGCCGCCCGGAGAGGGCAGCGGGTCGATCAGCGTGACCGCATGGCCCAGCCGCAGCAGGTTCAGCGCGGCGGAGAGACCCGCCACGCCGCCACCCACCACAATGCCGCTCGGACCCGCCGCGGCGCTCACCTCACGCGGCTCCCAGATGCGCGGTGGCGATCATCTCGATGCGCATGCCCGGCGCCAGCAACTCCTTCACCACGACCGTGGCGCGGCAGGGGAAGGGCTCGGTGAAGACCTCGCGCCAGACGGCGTTCATCGCCGCCGCGTCGGCGCTGTCCACCAGATAGACCTGGAGCATCATCACGTCGGCGAGCGAGCCGCCGCAGCCCTCCATGGCGATGCGCAGGTTGTCCAGCGTGCGGCGCGTCTGCACGGTGATGTCGCCCTGCACGATCTCGCCGGTGACGGGGTCCTTCGGGATCTGCGCGGTGATCACCAGCGGACCCTTGCGGACGACGCCGGAAATCGGCCCCTTGGAGGCAACCAGTCCGGTCTTGACGGCTTCGAACATGTTCAGTTCCCGATGTCGTTGATGATGAGGCCGCGGGGGAAGCGGGTCAGCAGTTCCGGCCCGTCCTCGCCCACCAGGACGGTCTCGCTGATGGAGGCGCCGCCCGCCGAGGCGTAGATGTGGAAGACCATGCCGGCCTCGACGGTCCAGTCGGCGCCGGGATGCAGGATGCGCGTGAAGTCGCTGGTGCGCGGCGTCTGCGGTGCGTAGAGGCCGAGCGTGTAGCCGGTGATGTTGTCGTAGCTCGGTCGCAGGCCGGAGCGGATGACGCCCTCGCGCAGGATGGCGTCCACGTCATGCGCGCGCGCGCCGGGGCGCAGCGCGGCGATCTGCGCGTCCTGCAGCGCGATCAGCGTCTCCGCCGCCGCTGCCAGGGCTGGCGTGGGCTTGCCCAGGGTGACGCAGCGCATGATGCGCGCGCTGTAGCCGGCGATGCGCGGCGTCAGCTCGATATGCACCACGTCGCCCGGCGAGAGCGGCGCGTCGCTGAGATGGCCGTGCAGGAAGTCCCAGCCGGAGCCGGCGCTGATCGGCCCCGCCGGGCTGGGATCGGCGCCCAGCTCGACATAGGTCGACACCGCGATGCGCGCGGCGTCGCGCTGCGTGCCGCCGGGGATGCAGGCCGCTGCCGCGCGGCGCAGCGCCTCGTCGGCCACCGCGGAGCTGCGGCGCAGGATGGCGATCTCGGCGGGCGACTTGATCAGCCGCAGCTCGTTCACCACCGGGCCGATGTCGATCAGTTCGGCGTCCGGCAGCGCGGCCTTCATCTGCTCGAAGCGGCGGAGCGACATGGCATAGGAGTTGAAGTCGAGCCCGATGCGCGCCTTGGCGAGGCCACGGCCGGCGAGGGCGGCGGCCAGCACCGGCATCGGGTCCTCCCAGTCGCGATAGGTCGGGATGTCCTTGATCCAGGTGCGCTGGCGGCAGGGTGCGGCGTCCAGCGCACGGATCAGGAAGAAGGGCTCGGCATCCAGCGGCACCACCACGCAGCGCCAGCGGTTCAGGGAGCTGCCATAGCCGGAGATCCAGGTCATCGCCTCGATCTCGTCGAGCAGCGCCACCTCGACGCCGGCGGCCTCCATGCGGTGGCGCAGCGCGGCGAGGCGGTCGGCGTATTCCTTCGCCGAGAACAGCACGTCTTCCGTCATGGGTGGCCTTTCGCGGGGGAGGAGCGCCAGCCGTCCAGCCGGTCGCGCAGCTGGTAGGAGGCGCCCACCAGGGGCAGGAACCAGGGGCGGCCGTGGTATCCGGCCATGGTCGGGAAGGGCAGGCGCGTGAAGGCCGAGGGCCGGTTCGCGCCGCCCAGGATCTGCCGCGCGGCGCAGCGGCCGAGATGCGTCATGGTGACGACGCCGCTGCCATTGCAGCCCAGCGCGTAATGGATGCCCTCCTGCCGGCCGACATGCGGCAGGTAGTCCAGCGCGAAGGCGACGTTGCCCTTCCAGCCATGGGTGACGCGCACCCCGGCGAGGTCCGGCATCAGCCCGGTCAGGAAGCCGTGCAGGCGGGCGGCCGAGCGCGTCGCGTCGGCGTCGATGAAGCTGGCACGCCCGCCGAACAGGATGCGGGTGAAGTCCGGCGAAGGGCGGAAGTAGTAGAGCACCTTCTTGGTGTCGCCATAGACGCGCAGCTTCGGCAGCAGGGCGCGCACGCGGTCCTCGCCGAGCGGCTCGGTGGCGATCATGTAGCTGGCGACGGGCACCAGGCGGCGGCGGTGCCAGGGCGTGGCGGCGCCGGTATAGCCGTTGGTGGCCACCATCACCTGCCGGGCCAGGATGTCACCCTGGCTAGTGCGCACACGGTAGCCGGCGCCGTCCTTCTCCAGCCCCAGCACCGTGACGCCGCCGCGCAGCGTGGCGCCGTGCCGCGCCGCCGCCTTGGCCAGACCCTGGACGTAGAGGCCGGGGTGCAGCGAGCCCGCGCGCTCGATCAGCAGGCCGCCATGGTAGAGGTCGGTTGCCACCTCCTCGCGCACCCGGCCGCGCTCCAGGATGGTGGCGGTGTCGCGCCCGGTGCGATTCAGCATCTCCGCGCGGCGCTTCAGCGTGTCGAGCGCCTTCGGGGCATGTGCGCCGACGAAGCGGCCGGTGCGGCGGAAGAAGCACTCCACGCCTTCCTCGCACAGGAAGATCTCCATCTCGTCGAAGGAGGCCTCGGCCTCCTCGACCATCTCGTCGAGCAGCTTCTGGTCGAGCGCCTTGTGCAGGTCGGAGCGGGCGCGGCCGAGGCTGCCGGCGCCGGAAAGCGCCCCGCCATTGCGGGAGGAGGCGCCCCAGCCGATCGCCTCGCGGTCCAGCACCAGGGCCTTCACCCCGGCGCGGGCCAACTCGATGGCGGTGGAGAGGCCGGCGATGCCGCCGCCAATGATGGCGACCTCGGCCGCCTCCGGCAGCGGCTCCGGCGGGCCGGGCGGCGGGGGCGGCGCCAGCTCCCACCAATAGGGGCGCTCAACGAAGCCGGGGGCGAAGGGGGTCTGCTGCTTGTCCACGCCGCAAGGCTGGCATGCGCGGCACGCGGTCCGGCAGTCCAACTTTGGTTATGGCGCCCAGCGCTGGTTATGCCAGCCGGACTAGGCCAGGCGGGTGACGCCCTCCGGCGGTGGCTCGGACAGGATGGCCTCGGCGCATTCGCCGAGCAGGCGGAGGAACGCGGTGCGGTCGAAAGGGTTGCTCATCCCCTCGGACCAGATCGCGCGGTACTCGAAGGTCACGGCCGGGGCGAAGTCGCGCAGGATTAGGCCGCGCCCGAGGAAGGGGCGGGCGGCGAAGGCGTCGGTGAAGGTGATGCCGACCCCGGCCAGCGCCATGCCCGCCGCCCCGGCGATGAGCGGGCATTCCGCCACCTCCAGCGGGCGCACGCCCTCATCCTCCAGCACGCGGTCGATCAGCGTCTGCTGCCCCTCATGGCGGGAGATGCCGATGAAGGGCTGCCCGTGCAGGTCGGCGGGGCGGATGGTGGCCCGCGCCGCCAGCGCGTGCCCCGGCGGCAAGGCGATGAGCGCCCGAGTGCGCGCCACCAGGAAGCTGCGCAGGCTGGGCAGCCGCTGCGTGCTTCCCATCAGCCCGATCTCCGCCCGGCGGGAAGCCGCCATGGCCATCACCCCGCCGGCGTCGCGCGTGGTGAGGGCGAGGCGCTCGGCGCCCGGCATGTCCAGCCAGCGGCGGGCGACCGTCGGCATCAGCTCCTGCGCCAGCACGGGGATGGAGGCGATCACGGCGCGGCGCGGCTCCTCCGCCCGCAGCCGCTCCATCAGGTGCTCGATCTCCTCCATGCCGACGAAGAGGCGCTCCGTCTCGTCGAACAGGCTGAGCGCGCGCTGCGTCGGCACCAGCCGGCCGTGCAGGCGCTCGAAGAGGCAGAAGCCGCAGAGTTCCTCTGTTTGGGTCAGGATCTTGCTGACGCCAGGCTGGCTGATGCCGAGGATCCGGCTGGCGCCGGTGACGCTGCCGCTCCGGACCACGGCCCGGAAGACCTCCAACTGCCGGTGCTGCAGGCGGGACTTGCTCATCCCGCCATTGGAGCAGGCGCGGGCCGGGCGGTGAAGGCCCATCAGGGGAGACGGCGTTTCGCCGAATCGAAACGATACCGAAACCGGAATGACCCCTGTACGCTAGAGGGAACGGGGGAAAATCCAGGAGACGTGCCGCCATGACGCAACTCCACGGCAACGAACCCGGCCAGGCGCCACCCCGCTCCGTGGCGCTGGTCGGCCCGCAAGGGAGCGGCAAGTCCATCCTGTTCGAGGCATTGCTGGCCGCCGCCGGCACGCCGCCCCGGCGTTCCGCTGCCCGCAGCCTTGGCACCGAGATGCGGCTCGGCCACGCCATCTGGCAGGATGAGCCCTGGGCGTTGCTCGACTGCCCGGGGTCGGTGGAATTCGCCTATGACGCGGACTGCGCCCTGGCGGTGGCCGACCTTGCCGTGGTGGTCTGCGAGCCCGCGCCGGAGCGGGCGATCGCCCTCGGGCCGCTGTTCCGCCGGCTGGAGGAGGCGGAGGTGCCGGCGCTGGTCTTCGTCAACAAGCTCGACACGCTCACGGGCGCGGTGCGCGACACCCTGGCCGCCCTGCAGGCACAGACCCGGCGCCGGCTGGTGCTGCGGCAGGTGCCGATCCGCGAGGGGGAGAGCGTCGTCGGCTATGTCGATGTCGTCAGCGGCCGGGCCTACCGCTACCGGCGGGGCGAGCCCTCCGAGCGCATCGCCCTGCCGGACTCCATGCGCGAGCGCGAGGCGCAGGCGCGCGGCGAACTGCTCGAAGTGCTGGCCGACCATGACGACGCGTTGCTGGAGAAGGTGCTGGAGGACGTGGCGGTGGCGCCGGAGGAGATCTACCGCCCGCTGCACAGCGGCGAGGCCAGCGGCGCCGTGGTCGGCGTGCTGATCGGCGCGGCGGAGCGCAACAGCGGCATCCAGCGGCTCTGGAAGGCGCTGCGCCATGACGTTCCCGCCGCCGCCGAGACCGCCGCCCGGCGCGGCGTCACGGCGGAGGGCGACCCGCTGGTCCAGGTCTTCCGCACCCAGCAGGCCGGGCATGCGGGGCGGCTCTCCTATGCGCGGCTCTGGCGCGGCGCCTTGCGGGAAGGGGCGGCGCTGAACGGCGCGCGCTGCGGCGCCATCCATCGCTTTCCCGGCGGCGAGGCGCAGAAGGTGCCGCAGGCCGGCGCGGGCGAGCTGGTGGCGATCGGGCGGTTGGAAGGAGCGCAGACCGGCGCCACCCTGGGCGGGGCGCAGATGCCCTTTCCCGTGCCTCCCGCGCCGGTGCATGCCGTCGCCCTCCATGCGGAGGACCGCAAGGACGAGGTGCGCCTCTCCACCGCCTTGCAGCGTGTGGCGGAGGAGGACCCGGCGCTGACGGTGAGCCAGGACGCCGAGAGCGGCGTGACGCTGCTTTCCGGCCAGGGCGAGATCCATCTGCGCACGGCGCTGGACCGGCTGGCCGCCGCCGCCGGGGTGAAGCTGCGCACCGAGCGCGCGCCGGTGCCCTTCCGCGAGACCATCCGCCATTCCGTGGTGCAGAGCGCGCGGCTGAAGCGGCAGACCGGCGGGCACGGGCAGTTCGCCGACGTGAAGCTGCAGATCGTGCCGCGCCCGCGCGGCGCCGGCTTCCATTTCGACGAGAAGGTGGTGGGCGGCGCGGTGCCGAAGCGCTTCATCCCCGCCGTTGCCGAGGCGGCGCAGGAGGCGACCCGCAAGGGGCCGCTCGGCCACGCGGTGGTGGACATCGCGGTGACGCTGCTCGATGGCGGCTTCCACAGCGTGGACAGCAGCGACATGGCCTTCGCCACCGCCACCCGCATGGCGATGCAGGAGGGGCTGGGCAAGGCCGAGCCCATCCTGCTGGAGCCGGTGCATGAGGTGACGATCAGCGTGCCCACCGAGTTCACCGCCGCCGCCCAGCGCCTGCTGACCGGCCGGCGCGGACAGATCCTGGGCTTCGCCGCCAAGCCGGGCTGGGAGGGGTGGGACGAGGTGCAGGCGCTGGTGCCGGAGGAGGCGCTGACCGACCTGATCATCGAGCTGCGCTCGCAGACCCAGGGCCTGGGCAGCTACGTGCACCACTTCGACCACCTGGCCGAGACGCGGGGCCGGTGAGGCCCCGCGGTGGGGTGCCTCAGCCGGCGCGGCGCTCGATGTTCGGCAGGAAGGCGGTCAGCACGCCGAGCAGCGGCAGGAAGGAGCAGATGCGGTAGACCGTGTCGATGCCGGCCCAGTCCGCCATCTGGCCTAGCGCGGCGGCTCCCAGGCCGCCGAGGCCGAAGGAAAGGCCGAAGAAGATGCCGGCCACCAGCCCGACCTTCCCTGGCATGAGCTGCTGCGCATAGACCAGGATGGCGGGGAAGGCGGAGGAGATGATCAGGCCGATCACGACGGTGAGGATCACCGTCGTGGTCAGGCCGACATAGGGCAGGGCCAGGGTGAAGGGCAGCACGCCGAGGATCGAGAACCAGATCACCGGCAGGCGGCCCACGCGGTCGCTCACCAGCCCGCCCAGTACCAGCCCCACCACCAGCGAGGCCAGGAAGACGAAGAGGTAGATCTGCGCCGCCTGCACCGACACGCCGAAGCGCTGGATCAGATAGAAGGTGTAATAGGAGCTGAGGCTCGCCGTGTAGACGTTCTTGGAGAAGAGCAGCGCCACCAGCACGGCGACCGCGAAGAGCACCCGGCCACGCGGCAGCGCGACGGTGGCGGCCGCGCCGCCCCGGCTGGGGGCACTCTTGGCGATGCGGTTACGGGCATACCAGCCGCCGACGCGGACCAGCAGCATCATGGCGAGCAGCGCGGCGCCGGAGAACCAGACCAGGCTGCCCTGGCCGCGCGGCGCGACGATGAAGGCCGCCAGCAGCGGCCCGATGGCCTGGCCGAAATTGCCGCCCACCTGGAAGAGCGACTGCGCCAGCCCGTAGCGCCCGCCCGAGGCCAGCCGCGCGACGCGCGAGGATTCCGGGTGGAAGACCGAGGAGCCGACGCCGATCAGCGCCGCCGCCAGCAGGATCACGCCATAGCTGCCGGCTTGGGAAAGCACCAGCAGCCCGATCAGCGTCGAGGCCATGCCGACAGGCAGGGAATAGGGCATCGGGCGGCGGTCGGTGTAGAGGCCGACGATCGGCTGCAGCAGCGACGCCGTGCACTGGAAGGCCAGGGTGATCAGGCCGATCTGTCCGAAGTCCAGCGCATAATTCTGCTTCAGGATCGGATACAGCGCCGGCACCAGCGACTGGATCATGTCGTTCAGCAGGTGGCAGAAGCTGAGCGAGAGCAGCACGGCGAAGGCCGTTTCCCCCGCGCCGGCCTGCGAGGGCGCCTCGGACGGCGCGGTGGCCTTGGGGCCACGATCGGGGGTAAGTGCCGCCTGGCTCATGGCAATGTCGTCTCTGTTATGCAACGGGCCAGGAGTATTGCCCCCGCCTCATGGGAGGCGCAACCGCACCACCGGGTGTGCATGGGTGGCATGCGGGGAGGGGCCAACTGCCTTCAGAGGAGCGCGGCGCGTCCGCTCACGGTGCGGCTTCCAGCGCCTCCGCGAGCAGGTCCAGCGCCGCATGGGCGAAAGCCCGCATGTTGCCGGCACGGTCGGCGCTGCCGGTTTCCAGCGTGCGGACCCGGCTCACCGGACCGCTGACGGCGAGGCAGGTATGGCCGGCAGAGTCGCCGTAGCGGTTGCCGCTCGGCCCGGCGGCGCCGGTCTCCGCGAGGCCCCAGCTGGTGCCCAGGCGCTCGCGCATCGTCTCTGCGAGCAGATGGGCATAGGGTTCGGAGGCCGAGCGCAGGCCCTGCATCTGCGCGTCCCCGATGCCAAGCAAAGCGGCGCGTGCCTGCGGCGTGTAGACCACCGCGCCACCCCGGAAATAGGCGCTGGCGCCTGGAACGGCCAGCAGGGCTGCCGCCAACAGGCCACCGGAGGAGGACTCGGAGACCGCGATGGTCTCCCCGCGCGCCTTGAGCAGGGCACCCAGCCGCTCGGCTTTCGGCAGCAGATCCTCCATCGGACATTCTCCGGAAAGAAGGGAAGAGGGCCGGAGCCTAGCATCGCCTGGATGCGCTGCCAGCCAAGGGATTTGCCATGCGGGCGAGCATGCAAAAAAGAAGGGCGCTGACCCGTTGGGGTAGCGCCCGAAGTAAACAGGGAGGCTTCACGTCTGGGAGACGAAGGGTCAGAGACCCTTTCCGACCAAATCGTCGGATGAACACATCTTAACCGCAGCCGCGATATGCGCCTTCCATCATTATCGCCTCTCGGCCATGCGCTTCTTGCATGGTTAAACTTTGGTGTCCGCGCGGAGGCGGAAAGGGCCGCCTCCGCGCGCGTGTTCAGCTATTCAGCGCCGCCAGTTCGGAAACCAGGAAGTCCCGGAACACGCCAACGCGCTTCGAGTGCCGCATCTCCTCGGGATAGACGAAATAGGCATCGATCCGCGGGGCCTTCAGGTCTGTCAGGACCGGGATGAGGTCGCGCAGATCGTCGCCCATGTAGTCGGGCAGGGCGGCGAGGCCGAGGCCGGAGCGTACGGCCTGCAGCATGGCGGGCAGGCTGTTCACCTCCACCGCCGCGCGGCGCGGGCTGCCCGGACGGCGGCCGGCCTCGACCAGCCAGTTGATGCTCTCCACCGGCGGCCGGTAGTCGCCATAGATGATCAGCCGGTGGGCATCGAGGTCCTCGGCCCGCTGCGGCATGCCGGCCTGCTTCAGGTATTCCGGCGAGCCGACGATCTTCCAGCCGAAGGTGGCCACATGGCGCTGGATCAGGTCCGGCTGCTTCGGCGCGTGCATGCGGATGGCGACGTCAGCCTCGCGCATGGCGAGGTCCAGTTCGGCGTCATCGAGCAGCAGCGTGACCGTCACCTCCGGGTGGAGCGACATGAAGCGGTTCAGCCGCGGCGCCAGCCAGGTGGCGCCGAAGCCGGTGGTGGTGGTGACCTTCAGGCGGCCGGCGGCGCGCTCGCGACTTTCAGTCAGCAGCGCCTCGGTCATCGCCAGCTTGGCGAAGACCTCGCGCACCGTCCGGTTCAGCGTCTCGCCCTGCTCGGTGAGGATCAGGCCGCGGGCATGGCGGTGGAAGAGGGGCACCTGCAGGGCCTCCTCCAGCGCCTGGATCTGCCGCGAGACGGCCGACTGGCTGAGGTTGAGCGACTCGCCGGCATGGGTGAAGCTTCCTGCCTCGGCGACGGCATGGAAGACCCGCAACTTGTCCCAATCGAGCGGCATGGCGGTCAGGCGGCCTGCGCCTGGGCGGTATCCTCGCGGAGCGCCAGGAACTTCTCGGCCTCCAGCGCCGCCATGCAGCCGGTGCCGGCGGCGGTCACCGCCTGGCGGTAGATCCGGTCCTGCACATCGCCGGCGGCGAAGACGCCCTCCAGGCTGGTCCGCGTCGAATCCGGTGCCGTCACCAGGTAGCCCTCCCCATCCATCTCCAACTGCCCCTTGAACAGCGCCGTGGCCGGCGCGTGCCCGATGGCGACGAAAACGCCATCCACCGCCATCTCCCGTGTCTCGCCCGTCTTGGCATCACGCAGCCGCAGGCCGCGGGCCACCGGGGCGCGGCCACCGGTCTCGGCCAGCACTTCCTCCGTCACCGTGTTCCAGAGGACGGTGACGTTCGGCTTGGCGAAGAGGCGCTGCTGCAGGATGCGCTCGGCGCGCAGCGTGTCCCGCCGGTGGATCAGCGTCACGGACCTGGCGAGGTTGGCGAGGTAGAGCGCCTCCTCCACAGCCGAGTTGCCGCCGCCGATCACCGCCACGTCCTTGCCGCGATAGAAGAAGCCGTCGCAGGTGGCGCAGGCGGAGACACCGAAGCCGGAGAGCTCCTTCTCGCCCGGGATGCCCAGCCACTTGGCCTGGGCGCCGGTGGCGATGACCAGCGCCTCGGCCTCGTAGGTGTCACCCGAGTCGCCGGTGCAGCGGAAGGGGCGCTGGGAGAGGTCCACGGCGGTGATGAGGTCATGCTGGATGCGGGCGCCGACATGCTCGGCCTGCTCGCGCATCTGCTCCATCAGCCAGGGGCCCTGGATGGGCTGGGCAAAGCCAGGGAAGTTCTCGACCTCGGTGGTGATGGTGAGCTGCCCGCCCGGCTGCATCCCGGCGACCACAAGGGGGGAGAGGCCGGCGCGGGCGGCGTAGATCGCCGCCGTGTACCCGGCGGGGCCGGCACCAAGGATCAGAAGGCGGGTGCGGTGCAGTTCGGGCAAGGTTCTGGTCCTGAAAACGCTCTGGATGCGGAGGATATCGGAAAGATGGGCTATCGCCGCAAGCCGATGCCTTGAACATGGGCGCTCGTGCAAGGATATTGCGCCTGAAGCGCTGCATGAGCAACGAAACGGTTCCGATGAAGCCTGAAACTGTTGACCATCTCGATACGGTAGACCGCCAGATCCTCGCGGAGTTGCAGGCCGACGGACGGATGACGAATGTGGAGCTGGCCCGCCGCGTCGATCTCTCGGCGCCGCCCTGTCTGCGCCGGGTCCGCCGCCTGGAGGAGGGCGGCATCATCCGCGGCTACCATGCCGATATCGACCCGGTGGCGCTGGGCTGGGAGATCACCTTCTTCGCCCTGGTGGGGCTGGAGAGCCAGAAGCATGCCGTGCTCTCCGCCTTCGAGCAGGACGTGACCACCTGGCCGGAGGTGCGCGAGTGCCACATGATCCGCGGCGGTGGCGACTTCCTGCTGCGGCTGGTCGCGCGGGACACGGCGCATGAGAACGCGCTGACCAACCGCCTGACCGCCGCCCCCAATGTCGGGCGGGTCACTACATTGCAAACGATTCATACCGCCAAGGATGTGCCGGGAGTGCCGCTCTAGGAAACGGAAAAAGCGGCATCCCGTGAAAGGTGCCCGGCCACGCCTCGGTGAAGGTGGCCGGGCACGGGCTCAGCCGCGCCGGACGGCGTAGTTGGCCGCCTCCAGCGCCGCGATGATGGCGTTGCCCTGGGCGGCGTCCCGCACCTCGATCATCAGCTCCAGCTCGGTGGACTGCACCGTGGGCGCCCCGAAGAGCTGCTGGTGCTTCACCTCGATGACGTTGCCGCCCGCATCCGAGATGCGCTTGGAGATGTCGGCCAGCATGCCCGGCCGGTCCGGGATGTCGAAATGCAGCCGCAGGATGCGCCCGTCCCGGAGGAGCTGGCGCAGCAGGACGTTGGAGAGGGCGCGGGCGTCGATATTGCCGCCGCAGACCGGCGTGCCCACCTTCCGCCCGGCGAACCGGCCGGGATGCGTCAGCAGCGCCGCCACGCCGGCTGCGCCGGCGCCCTCGGCCACCACCTTGGCGCCCTCGGCCAGCAGGGCGACGCCCTGCTCCACCGCGCGCTCCGGCACCACCAGCACCTCGACGCCGAGGCGCTTCAGCAGGGCATAGGGCGCCTCGCCGACATCGCGCACCGCGATGCCCTCGGCGATGGTCGGGCCGCCGACCGCCACGGGGCGCCCGGCCAGGCGCTGCGCCATGGCCGGATAGCCCTCCACCTCGACGCCATAGACGATGAGGCCGGGGTTCAGCTCCAGCGCGGCCGCGGCGCAGCCGGCCAGCAGCCCGCCGCCGCCGACGGGGAAGACCAGCGTGTCCAGGCCCGGGGCATCCTCGATCATCTCGATCGCCATGGTGCCCTGACCGGCCATCACGCCGGGGTCGTCATAGGGGTGGATGAAGGTCAGCCCCTCGCGCAGGGCCAGGGCATGGGCATGGGCCGCCGCCTCGGCCAGCGTCTCGCCATGCAGCACCACATTGGCGCCCCAGCTTTCGGTGCGGACCACCTTGGTCGCCGGGGTGAAGCGCGGCATGACGATGGTGGCCTTGATGCCGAGCAGGCTGGCATGGCGGGCCACCGCCTGGGCGTGGTTGCCGGCCGACATGGCGATGACGCCGGTGGCCTTCTCGCGCGGGGTCAGCAGCGCCAGGCGGTTGGCGGCACCGCGCTCCTTGAAGGCGCCGGTCGCCTGGAGATTGTCCAGCTTCAGCCAGACCTCACAGCCGGTGGCGCGGCCGATGGCGGGCGCCGGCACGGTGGGCGTGCGCAGCACCGCGCCGCGGATGCGCGCCGCCGCCTCCCGCACATCGGCAAGGGTAATGGCCGGCGGCAGCGGGAGTTCGGCCACCAGGCCCGGGAGGCTGGGGCTGGCCACGGTCAGACGAAGCGAACCTTGGTGATCTCGTAGGCGCGGGCGCCACCCGGCGCCGGCACCTCGACGGAATCGCCGAGCTTCTTCCCGAGCAGCGCCTTGGCGAGCGGGGAGGAGATGGAGATCGAGCCGTTCTTGGTGTCCGCCTCATGCGCGCCGACGATGCGGTAGGTCTTCTCTTCCTCCGTCTCCTCGTCGATGATCGTGACGGTGGCACCGAAGCGCACCTGCTCGCCCGAGAGCTTTGAGACGTCGATCACCTCGACCGAGGGGATGATGCCCTCCAGCTCCGCGATCCGGCCCTCGATGAAGGACTGTCGCTCGCGCGCGGCGTGGTACTCGGCGTTCTCGGACAGGTCCCCATGCGCGCGGGCCTCGGCGATCGCGCGGATCACCGCCGGGCGCTCCTCCGACTTCAGTTGCCGCAACTCCTCCTCGAGCCGAGCCAGACCTTCGGCGGTCATCGGGAACTTCTGCACGGTAGTTCCTTCCTTCATACGCGGCATCAACCGCCGGGCGGAAAACCCGGCGGCTGCTTGGCACCCACGCTTGGGGCCTTTGGCGGGGACAAGGAGCGGGCGTGGCCACGGTCCATGACCGGACCCGCCCGCCCTCAGAATGAAGGCGGAAAATAAGCCTGGAGCGGCGCCACATCAAGGGTTCCGGCCTTCAGCGCCGCGATCGCATGGGCGGCGGCGCGGGCGCCGGCCATGGTCGTGTAATGCGGAACGCCGTTTGTCAGCGCACCGCGGCGGATGTCGAAACTGTCCGCCACCGCCTGGCCGGTGCCCGTGGTGTTGATGACGAGCTGGATCTCGCCGTTGCGGATTGCGTCCACGCAATGTGGACGGCCCTCCATCACCTTGTTCACCACGGAGACGTTGAGTCCGGCCTCGCGCAGCACCGCGGCGGTGCCGCGCGTCGCCATGACCTGGAAGCCAAGATCGGCGAGGCGTCGCGCCACCGAGACGGCGGCCTTCTTGTCGCTGTCCTTCACCGAGATGAAGGCGGTGCCGGCTTCCGGCAGCTTCACGCCGGCGCCGAGCTGGCTCTTGGCGAAAGCGCGCTCGAAGCTGGCATCCAGCCCCATCACCTCGCCGGTGGACTTCATCTCCGGGCCAAGCAGCACGTCCACACCGGGGAAGCGGTTGAAGGGGAAGACCGCCTCCTTCACCGCGACATGCCGGCTGATTGCCGCATCATCAAGGTCGAACTCGGCAAGCTTCGCGCCGGCCATGACACGGGCGCCGATCTTGGCCACCGGCACGCCGGTCGCCTTGGCGACGAAGGGCACGGTGCGCGAGGCGCGCGGGTTGACCTCCAGCACGAAGATCTCGCCGTCCTTCACGGCATACTGCACGTTCATCAGGCCCTTCACCTTCAGGGCCCGGGCCATCGCCTCCGTCTCGCCCCGCAACTCGGTGATGATGGCGGGAGAGAGGGAGTAGGGCGGAAGGGAGCAGGCGCTGTCGCCGGAATGGATGCCGGCTTCCTCGATATGCTCCATGACGCCGGCGACATAGACCTCGCCCGCCTCGTCGGCGATGCAGTCCACGTCCACCTCGATGGCGTCCTGCAGGTACTGGTCGATCAGGATCGGGTTCTCGCCCGAGACCTTCACCGCCTCCTGGCCGAAGCGCAGGAGCTGCTCGCGGTTCCAGGCGATCTCCATGGCGCGGCCGCCCAGCACGTAGGAGGGGCGCACCACCACGGGGTAGCCGATGCGCTCGGCCTCGGCCACCGCCTCATCCAGGTCGCGCGCCGTGCCGTTCTGCGGCTGCTTCAGGCCGAGGCCCTTCAGCAGCTGCTGGAAGCGCTCGCGGTCCTCGGCGATGTCGATCGCCTCGGCGCTGGTGCCGAGGATGGGGATGCCGGCCTTGTGCAGCGCCTGGGAGAGCTTCAGCGGCGTCTGCCCGCCATACTGCACGATGCAGCCCAGCACCTCGCCCTTCTCCTGCTCCTTGCGGATCAGGTTCACCACGTCCTCGGCCGTCAGCGGCTCGAAGTAGAGGCGGTCGGAGGTGTCGTAGTCGGTGGAGACGGTTTCCGGGTTGCAGTTGACCATGATGGTCTCGAACCCGGCCTCCTTCAGCGCATAGGCCGCATGGACGCAGCAATAGTCGAACTCGATGCCCTGGCCGATGCGGTTCGGGCCACCGCCGAGGATGACGATCTTTTTCGCGTCCGTCGGCCGGGATTCGCAGACGGGGGCACCGAAGCCGCCCTCGTAGGTCGAGTACATGTAGGGCGTGTCGGAGGCGAATTCGGCGGCGCAGGTGTCGATGCGCTTGAAGACCGGCATCACGCCGAGCGCCAGGCGGTGCTTCAGCACCTCCGCCTCGCTCTGCCCGACCAGCGCGCCCAGGCGCTTGTCGGAGAAGCCCAGAGCCTTCAGGCGGCGGAAGGCGGTGGCGTCCTGCGGCAGGCCGGCCTCGCGCACACCGTTCTCGGCGCGCACGATCTTCTCGATCTCGCGTAGGAACCAGGGCTCGAAGCGGCAGGCCTCGTGGATCTCCTCCACGCTGAGGCCGGCGCGCAGCGCCTGCGCCACCACCAGCACGCGGTCCGGCTTCGGCGTCGCCAGCGCGGCGATGAAGGCTTCCTTGCTGCCATCGCCGGGCGCGGCGATGTCGTCGAGGCCGGAAAGCCCCGTCTCCAGCGAGCGCAGGCCCTTCTGCAGCGCCTCGTTGAAGGAGCGGCCGATGGCCATCGCCTCGCCGACCGACTTCATGGAGGTGGTCAGCGTCGCCGGCGTGCCCGGGAACTTCTCGAAGGTGAAGCGCGGGATCTTGACCACGACATAGTCGATCGTCGGCTCGAAGCTGGCCGGCGTGACCATGGTGATGTCGTTCTTCAGCTCGTCCAGCGTGTAGCCGACGGCGAGCTTGGCGGCGATCTTGGCGATCGGGAAGCCGGTGGCCTTGGACGCCAGCGCGGAGGAGCGGGAGACGCGCGGGTTCATCTCGATGACGACCATGCGGCCATCCACCGGGTTGATGCCGAACTGCACGTTGGAGCCGCCGGTATCCACGCCGATCTCGCGCAGGCAGGCGATGGAGGCATCGCGCATGCGCTGGTACTCTTTGTCCGTCAGCGTCAGCGCGGGGGCGACGGTGACGGAGTCACCGGTGTGCACGCCCATCGGGTCCAGGTTCTCGATGGAGCAGACGATGATGCAGTTGTCCGCGCTGTCGCGGACCACCTCCATCTCGAACTCCTTCCAGCCCAGCACGCTCTCCTCGATCAGCACCTCATTGGTCATCGAGGCGCTGAGGCCGGCGGAGACGATCTGCTCGAACTCCTCGCGGTTGTAGGCGATGCCGCCGCCCGTGCCGCCCAGCGTGAAGGAGGGGCGGATGACGCAGGGGAGCTTCACCTCCTCCAGCCCGGCGCGCGCCTCCTCCATGGTGTGGGCGATGGCGCTCTTCGGGCTCTCGATGCCGATCTTGGTCATGGCATCGCGGAACTTCAGGCGGTCCTCGGCCTTGTCGATCACCTCGGCCTTGGCGCCGATCAGCTCGCAGCCATACTTCGCCAGCACGCCGGCCTCGGCCAGCTTGAGGGAGGTGTTCAGCGCGGTCTGACCGCCCATGGTGGGCAGCAGCGCGTCCGGCCGCTCCTTGGCGATGATCTTCTCGACCATCTCGACCGTGATCGGCTCGATATAGGTCGCGTCCGCCAGGCCGGGGTCGGTCATGATGGTGGCGGGGTTGGAGTTCACCAGGATCACCCGGTAGCCCTCCGCCCGCAGCGCCTTGCAGGCCTGCGCGCCGGAATAGTCGAACTCGCAGGCCTGCCCGATGACGATGGGGCCGGCCCCGATGATGAGGATGGACTTGATGTCAGTACGCTTCGGCATCGGGGGACCTTGTCTGCGTAAGGAGTAGAACCGGCTTGGCGCCGGGATCAGCCGTGGACGGACATGCCGCCATCCACGGGGATGGCGGTGCCGGTGATGAAGGCGCTGGCGTCGCTGGCCAGGAAGGTGACGAGGCCGGCGAAGTCGCCGGGCGTGCCCCAGCGCTGGCGGGGCGTGCGGGCGATGACGCGGTCATAGAGGTCCGGGATGTCCTGCCGGGCGCCGGCGGTCAGCTCGGTCTCGATCCAGCCGGGGAGGATGGCGTTCGCCGTGATGCCATCCGGCCCCCAGGCCACCGCGAGGCTGCGCGTGTACTGCACGACGCCGCCCTTGCTGGCGCCATAGGCCGGGGAGAGCGGCAGGGCGAAGAGGGACATCATCGAGCCGACGCAGATCACGCGCCCATGGCCGCTGGCCTTGAGGTGCGGATAGGCGGCGCGGCTCATCCGCATGGTGCTGGTGAGGTTGGCGTCCATGACGGCCGTCCATTCCTCGTCCGTGACGTCCTGCGGCAGGCGGCGGATGTTGGTGCCGGCATTGTTGACCAGGATGTCCATGCCCCCGGCCTGCTCGACCACCTGCGCGATCGCGCGGTCGGCGGCGTCCGGCTGGGAGAGGTCGGCCTGAATGGCGAAGGCGTCCTCGCCCAGCTCGGCGACGGCGGCCTTGTTCTTCTCCGCGTTGCGGCCGACCACGGCCACCCAGGCGCCGGCCGCGGCGAGGCCGCGCGCCATGCCGAGGCCGATGCCGCCATTGCCGCCGGTGACCACCGCCACGCGGCCGGACAGGTCGAAGCTTCCCGCCATCGTCTCGCTCCTCTCCTCAGGGCGCCGCGAGGTCTCAGGCGCCCTTGTGCTTCTCGATCATCTCGACGAAGCGGTGGAAGAGATAGTGGCTGTCGGAGGGGCCGGGGCTCGCTTCCGGGTGGTACTGCACGGAGAAAGCGGGGCGGTCGGTGGCGGCGATGCCTTCGTTCGAGCCGTCGAACAGGGAGATGTGCGTGACCTTCACGCTCTCCGGCAGGGACTTCTCGTCCACCGCGAAGCCGTGGTTCTGGCTGGTGATCTCGACGCGGCCGGTGGCCAGGTCCTTCACCGGCTGGTTGGCGCCGCGATGGCCGCGGTCCAGCTTGAAGGTCTTGCCGCCGAGGGCGAGCGCCAGGAGCTGGTGGCCGAGGCAGATGCCGAAGACCGGCTTGCCGGACTGCAGCACGCCCTGGATGGCGGGCACCGCGTATTCGCCGGTCGCCGCCGGGTCGCCGGGGCCGTTGGAGAGGAAGACGCCATCCGGGTCGTGGGCGAGGATTTCCTCGGCGGTGGCGGTGGCGGGCAGCACGGTCACCGCGCAGCCGGCATCGGCCAGGCAGCGCAGGATGTTGCGCTTGGCGCCGTAGTCGATGGCCACGACCTTGTGCTTGCGGGCAGGCGCCTTGTCATAGCCCTGGCCCCAGTGCCAGAGGCCCTCTTCCCACTGGTAGGCCTGTCGGCAGGAGACCTCCTTGGCGAGGTCCATGCCCTCCAGCCCCGGCCAGCCGGCGGCCTGCGCCTTCAGCGCCGCGAGGTCGAAGCGGCCCCCGGCGGGGAAGGCCAGCACGCCAGTCGGGGCGCCACCGTCGCGGATGCGGGCGGTGAGCGCGCGGGTGTCCACGCCGGCGATGCCGGGGATGCCGTGGCTCTTCAGCCAGTCGTCGAGATGGCGGGTGGCGCGGTAGTTGGCGGGGTCGGTCAGGTCCTGCTTCACCACCAGGCCGCGGGCGGCGGGGGTGATGCTCTCCACGTCCTCCGCATTGGCGCCGACATTGCCGATATGCGGGAAGGTGAAGGTGATGATCTGCCCGGCATAGGAGGGGTCGGTCAGGGTTTCCTGATACCCGGTCATGCCGGTGTTGAAGCAGACCTCGCCCACCGTGGTGGTGTGGGCGCCGAAGCCGATGCCCCAGAACACCGAGCCATCGGCCAGCACCAGGGCGGCGGTGGCGCCGGCGGGGGGCTGGTCGGCAGCGTGCGGGTTGTTCGCGGCGGGCATGCTCGTCTCCGGGATGGGGGCAGGGGGCAGGGTGGAAGCGGGGGTGGCGCCGGGGGCCAGCTCCGCCAGGGAGAGGCCGGTGGCGGCGATGACCGCCGGCCAGTGCTTGGCGGGGATGGCGCGCGTCTGGCGCCACTTGCGTACCGCCTCAGTGCCGACGCCGCAGCGCGCCGCGACAGCTTCGGGGCCGCCCATCAGGGCGATGATATCTTCCACGGACCGCATGATGGAGCTTATCTGGGAATTTCTTTCCCAGTTCAACAGGTGTCTGCCCGTCTGGGAAATCTTTTCCCAGGGGCTGGCCTCTGGCTCTTCGGGCGCTGACGCGGTTTATACCCCGCCGACCAGCCCATCCGCAGCCTAATCTGGGTGGGCCGCCGAAAAGGAGAAGGCCGATGAGCCTGCGCAGCCGTTTCATGGAGGAGCTGAAGGCCTCCATGCTGGCCAAGGATGCCCCACGCACCTCCACCATCCGCATGATCATGGCCAAGCTGAAGGACACCGACATCGCCGCCCGCCCGAGCGGGGTGGACCAGGTGCCGGAGGAGCAGATCGTCGCCATGCTGCGCGGCATGGTGAAGAGCCGTCGCGAGAGCGCCGACCTCTACCGCCAGGGCAACCGGCTGGAGCTGGCGGAGAAGGAGGAGGCCGAGATCGCCGTGATCGAGTCCTTCCTGCCGCAGCAGATGGACGACGCCGCCATGCAGGCCGCCGTGGCCGAGGCGGTGGCGGAGACCGGTGCTTCCTCCATGAAGGACATGGGCAAGGTGATGGCCGCCCTGCGGGCGAAGCACGCCGCCACGATGGACATGGCCAAGGCCGGTCCGCTGGTGAAGGGGGCGCTGAACGGGTGAAGAAGGTCGGGGGAAGGAATTCCCCCGAGCCCCCATCTTTTTTCTGTCTGTTGGGCACTGCGCGGGCCGCCAGCGCGCGCGGAAACTCGAAGAAAGAAGAAGGGGGGGGCTGGGGGAATTCATTCCCCCAGCCTTTCCCGCGCCCGGGCGCTAAGCTCCCGGCTGGTCCCGAAGGCCCTCCATGTCGCTGCCGCCGAATTTTCTTGAGGAGCTTCGCCTCCGTACGCCGCTGGCGCCGCTGATCGGGCGGGCCACGAAGCTGACGCGCGCCGGCCGCCAGTGGCGCGGCTGCTGCCCCTTCCATGGGGAGAAGACACCGTCCTTCTACGTCTATGACGACCATTACCACTGCTTCGGCTGCGGCGCGCATGGCGATGCCATTGCCTTTGTCATGCAGACCCAGGGCGCCAGCTTTCCCGAGGCGGTGGAGCGGCTGGCCGCCGAGGCCGGGCTGGAGGTGCCGAAGGCCAGCCCGCAACAGGTGAAGCGCGAGGCCAAGGCGCGCGACCTGCACGGCGTGATGGAGGCGGCCGCCGAGGCCTTCCAGCGCCGCCTGCGCCTGCCGGAAGGCCGCGCCGGGCTGGACTACCTGCTGCGCCGGGGCCTTTCGGAGGAGACGATCCGGAAATTCGGCCTGGGCTGGTCCGGTGGCGGGCGGGGCGTGCTGGCGGCCGACCTGAAGCCACAGGGCATCGAGACGAGGCAGCTCATCGAGGCCGGGCTGATGCGGGCAGGGGAGGGCGACGCCCCGCCGGCCGACCTGTTCTTCAACCGCGTCATGTTCCCGATCCGTGACCGGCGCGGGCGGATCATCTCCTTCGGCGGCCGCATCCTGGGCGACGGGCAGCCGAAATACGTCAACGGCCCGGAGACAGAGCTGTTCTCCAAGCGCCGCAACCTCTACGGCCTGGACCTGGCGCGGGAGGCCGCCTTCAAGGGCGCGCCGGTCGTGGTGGTCGAGGGCTATATGGACGTCATCGCCCTGCACCAGGCCGGGTTCGGCGGCGCGGTGGCCCCGCTCGGCACGGCGCTGACAGAGGAGCAGCTCGCCGAGCTCTGGCGCCTCGCGCCGCAGCCGGTGCTGTGCTTCGACGGCGATGCGGCGGGCGCCCGCGCGGCGGCCCGTGCGGCCGAGCTGGCGCTGCCACTGCTGACGCCGGAGCATTCACTGCGCTTCGTCACCCTGCCCGCCGGCGAGGACCCGGACACGCTGGTGGCGCGCGGTGGGCCGGGGGCCTTCAAGACGGTGCTGGAGGCCGCCCGGCCGCTCTCCGAGGTGCTCTACGAGATGCTGGCGGCGCAATCGCCCGGCGCCACCCCTGAGGCGCGCGCCACGCTGCGCCACCGGCTGACCGCGGCCGCCGACAGCATCCCGGACAAGATCCTGGGCGCGGAGTACCGCCGCCTGCTGCTGGACCGCTTCTTCGCCGGCAGCCGCCGCCCTGCGCCCGCCTTCGCGCCACGTGGGCGTGGGGAGCGGCAGGGCTTCGGGCGAGGGCGCGGCGCCCCTCCGGCGCTCGACCTGCCGCGCCCCGGGATCGACCCTGCCGAGGTGCGCCAGGAGCAGGCCCGCTGCCTGCTGGCGATCCTGATCGCGCATCCCTGGCTGCTGCCGGAGGTGGAGGAGGCGCTGATGCAACTCGACCTGCCCGATGGTGTTGCTGAGCGGCTACGGCAGCGGCTCGTCGCCTGGCAGGCGGACGCGACGCAGCTTGACGCCGCAGAACTGCTCGACCACCTGAAAGAGACGGAGCCGGAAGGATTGGACTGGGCGCGCCGGTTCACCCGGGCCCCTCCGGCCGCCGCGGCCGCCTCGGCGCTGCCCAAGCTGGTGGCGGAAAGCTGGTGGCACTTCTACGCCGGCCTGCGGGGCGAGGCGGCCCTGCTGGCCGAGCGGCAGGCCGCGTTGCGGGATTGGCAGGAAACCAACGATCCCGCGGCGCAAACCCGCGTCATCCGCCTGAACGAGCTGCTCGCGGCCCAGCGCCGCGGGGGCATGGAGGAGGACGCGTCGGGCGAGGAAGCCTGAGTGGCGGCCTCGCCGGATGCGGCGTGCTCTTGTGTTGGCGGGGGGCTGGGCGTTATGGCCCCTTGTATGACGTGCATGGGGGCGCGGCATTTCGGCCCTGTTGCGAGGGCTGAGGGACCTGGGTGAGGCACCCCGGCCAGAATGGCGGGCCGGACAGCGTCAGACGGAGCGGATCGGCATGGCGAGCAAGGTCGCGAACGGCACCGACACGGTCGAGAACCGCGACGAGGCGGTGGAAGGAGCCCTCCTCGACACGCTGTCGGCGGCGGTCAAGAAGCTGGTCGCGCGTGGCAAGGAACGCGGCTACGTCACCTATGATGAGCTGAATCAGGCACTTCCCTCCGAGCAGGTTTCCTCCGAGCTGATCGAGGACACCATGGCGATGCTGAACGATCTCGGCATCAACGTGGTGGAGGCCGAGGAGACCGACGACCCCGAAGGCACCAAGGCGGCCGCCAAGACCGAAGGCGCCGAAGAGGGCGAGGAGGAGGAAGAGAGCGGCGGCAATGTGGACGAGGAAAGCCTCGGCCGCACCGATGACCCCGTCCGTATGTACCTGCGCGAGATGGGCAGCGTCGAGCTGCTCTCGCGCGAGGGCGAGATCGCCATCGCCAAGCGCATCGAGGCGGGGCGGGACATGATGATCGGCGGGCTCTGCGAGAGCCCGCTGACCTTCCAGGCGATCCTGAACTGGCACGAGGCGGTCAAGGAAGGCCGCATGCTGCTGCGCGATGTGATCGACCTGGAGGCCACCGCCGCCGCCGAGAACCCCGAGGTGCCGCCCACGCCCGACACCGAGGAGTTCGAGGAGGGCGAGGAAGGCGAGGGGATGGGGCTTTCCCTCTCCGCGCTGGAGGAGAAGCTGAAGCCGGACGTCCTGGCCAATTTCGAGGCCATCGAGGAGCTGTACGGCCGGCTGCAGAAGCTGCAGCAGAAGCGGATGGACGCCTATACCGCCGGCGAGGATTTCGCCGAGCGCAGCGAGCAGAGCTACGAGAAGCAGCGCGTCGAGCTGGTCGGGCTGGTGCAGAAGGTGCACCTGCACAACAACCGCATCGAGGAGCTGGTGGACCAGCTCAAGGGGCTGAACCGCCGCATCACCGCATTCGAAGGGCAGATCCTGCGCCTCGCCGAGGCCAGCCGCGTCAAGCGCGAGGACTTCCTGCAGCACTGGCGCGGCGCCGAGATCGACCCGGCCTGGTTCGAGCGGATCAATACCCTGCCGGGCAAGGCCTGGAAGAACTTCATCGAGCGCAGCCGCGGCGAGGTGGAGGCGATCCGCACCCAGATCGGCAACACCGCCGCCGTCACCGGCCTGCCGGTGGACGAGTTCAAGCGGGTCTATTCCACGGTCAGCCGCGGCGAGCGCGACATGACCCAGGCGAAGAAGGAGATGATCGAGGCCAACCTCCGCCTCGTGATCTCGATCGCCAAGAAGTACACCAACCGCGGCCTGCAGTTCCTGGACCTGATCCAGGAGGGCAATATCGGCCTGATGAAGGCGGTCGATAAGTTCGAATACCGCCGTGGCTACAAGTTCTCGACCTACGCGACCTGGTGGATCCGCCAGGCCATCACCCGGAGCATCGCCGACCAGGCGCGCACCATCCGCATCCCCGTGCACATGATCGAGACGATCAACAAGCTGGTGCGGACCAGCCGCCAGATGCTGCACGAGATCGGCCGAGAGCCGCAGCCGGAGGAACTGGCCGAGAAGCTCGGCATGCCGCTGGAGAAGGTTCGCAAGGTCCTCAAGATCGCCAAGGAGCCGATTTCGCTTGAGACGCCGATCGGTGACGAGGAGGACAGCCATCTCGGCGACTTCATCGAGGACAAGAACGCCATCATCCCGCTGGATGCGGCGATCCAGACCAACCTGCGCGAGGCGACGACGCGGGTGCTGGCCAGCCTGACGCCCCGCGAGGAGCGCGTGCTGCGGATGCGCTTCGGCATCGGCATGAACACCGACCACACGCTGGAGGAGGTCGGGCAGCAGTTCAACGTGACGCGCGAGCGCATCCGCCAGATCGAGGCCAAGGCGCTGCGCAAGCTCAAGCACCCCAGCCGGTCCCGCAAGCTGCGCTCGTTCTTGGACAACTGACATGGGCCTGGACAACTGAGATGGCGCTCGCGGCGGTGGAGCCGGTCATCCGCGCGGCGGTGGAGGTGACCTTCCTGCGGATGGCGGCACCCCCGGCCGAGCCCGCTCCGGCCCTGCCGGCCGGGGCGCGCCTGGAGCGGGTGGCGCGCTGCACCGTGCCCTTCTACCGCTACCTCTACAACACGGTGGGCGGGGAGTATCTCTGGTGGCTGCGCCGCGCCACGCCGGATGCCGAGATCGCCACCATCCTGGCCGACCCGCATGTGGCCATCCACGTGCTGTACCTGGAGGGCGCCCCGGCCGGTTTCTTCGAACTGGAGCGGCGCCCCGGCCTCGGGACGACCAACATCGCCTATTTCGGGTTGTTGCCGCACGCGGTGGGGCGCGGGATGGGGCGGGCCTTCCTGCGCGCCGCGGTGGATGCGGCCTGGGCCACCGGCTGCGGCGCCGTGACGGTCAACACCTGCACGGCGGACCACCCGCGGGCGCTGCCCAACTACCTGGCCGCCGGCTTCCTGCGGCTGCGCACGGTGCGTGAAATCTGGCCGGTGCCGGTGCGCCTCGGCCTCACGGTGCCGGAGCGGCTGCAGGCCTGAGCCGGCAGCCGCCATTCCCGCCCCGGGCGGCTGGCCTGCGCGGCCGCCGCCCGGCGCGCCTCACTTCGCGGCGGCGATCTGCTTCTGGATGATCTCGGCGGCCTGGGCGGCGTTGCCCCAGCCCTTCACCTTCACCCACTTGCCCGGCTCCAGGTCCTTGTAGCGGGTGAAGAAGTGCTCGATCGCGTCGCGCGTGATCTTCGGCAGGTCCTCCAGCTCCTTCACGTCGGTGAAGGCGAGGGTGATCTTGTCGTGCGGCACGCAGACGAGCTTCTCGTCCTGGCCGCTCTCGTCCTCCATGAACAGCACGCCGACCGGGCGGGCGCGGATCACGGCGCCCGGCACCACCTGGGTGGGCACCAGGACCAGCGCGTCGGAGGGGTCGCCGTCATCGGCCAGGGTGCCGGGGATGAAGCCATAGGCGGCCGGATAGGCCATCGGGGTGAACAGGAAGCGGTCCACCACCACGGCGCCGCTGTCCTTGTCGACCTCATACTTCACCGAGCTTCCCTGCGGGATCTCGATCACGACGTTGATGTCATGCGGCGGGTTCTTGCCGGTGGAGAGCTTCGTCACGTCCATGGCGGGCATCCGTTCCGTGTCAGTGGGCGGGGCAGTGTGGCGGGCTGTTAGCAGGGGGCGGCTGCGGCGGCAACGCGAGGCGCGCCGGGGCTTGCCCGCTCGCCATGCCCGCGGGCACCATGGGGGCCATCCGGGCCGCCGGGTACGATGCGGACCGGGCCAGAAGGGAAGATCAGGTCATGACCACGCGCCGCCTCCTGCTTTCCGCCGCGTTCGCCGGGACCCTGGCCAGCGCGCTGCCGGCAGGAGCCCGGGCCGAGACGCCGGCGGCCCTCGTGGAGAAGCGTGAGTTCCGCTTCGAGAACTACACGACGCGCGGCGGCGCCACGCTTCCCGTGGTGCGCACCGGCTACCAGACCGCCGGCAGGCTGAACGCGGCGGGCGACAATGCCGTGCTCATCAACCATTTCTTCAGCGGCAACAGCCAGGCCTTCGGGCAGTTCCGGCCGGACGGGCCGCTGGGCTGGTGGGACGCCATCATCGGCCCGGGCAAGGCGATCGATACCGACCGCTTCTTCGTCGTCGCCGCCGACACGATGGCCAATCTGAACGCGGCCGACCAGTTCACCACCACCACCGGCCCCGCCTCGGTGAACCCTTCCACGGGCCGGCCCTGGGCGATGACCTTCCCTGTCGTCTCGATCCGCGACTTCGTGGAGGTGCAGAAGCGGCTGCTGGATTCGCTCGGCGTGCGCCGGCTGGCGCTGGTGGCGGGACCGAGCATGGGCTCGCTGCAGGCGATCGAATGGGCCGCCGCCTATCCGGAGATGGTCGAGCGGGTGATGCCGGCCATCGGCACCGGCGAGATGGATGCCTGGATGCTGGGCTGGCTGGACCTCTGGGCCGCGCCGGTCCGCATGGACCCCAACTGGCGCAATGGCGACTACTACGCGCAAGGCCGGGAGCCGCCGCTCCGTGGCCTGACCGAGGCATTGAAGCTCATCACCCTGCAATCGCGCGACCGTGGCTGGGCCGGGCAGTTCGATCGCCGCCCGGTGGAAGGGCAGGACCCGGCCCGCCGCATCCAGGACCGCTTTGCCATCGAGCAATGGCTGGAAAGTACGGCGGCGGCCCGCGCCAAGCAGTCCGATGCCAATTCGCTGCTCTACCTGACGCGCGCCAACCAGCTCTTCCTGAATGAGTACCCCAGCAGCGCGGCGGCGCTTGCGCGCAGCCAGGCGCGCTGGCTGGTGGTGCCGAGCCGGGGCGACCGCGTCTTTCCCATCGAGTACAGCGAGGAACTGGTGAAGACGCTGGAGCAGGCCGGCAAGACGGTGACGACGGCACCGCTTTCCGGCGGGCTCGGACATCTCGAAGGGGTGGCCGGCATGGCGCAGATCGAGGCACCGATCCGCAGGTTCCTTGCCGGCTGAGGCCATCCCGGTCTAGCAGAGGCGGCGAGGCACGAATCGCGCCTCTCTCCTCTCCCAGCGCGCCTGTAGCTCAACGGTTAGAGCGGGCCGCTCATAACGGCTTGGTTGCGGGTTCGAGTCCTGCCGGGCGCAGGGAGGAGGAGTGCGTTGCCCAGCAGGGGCGCACAGAAGACGTGCAATCTTGCTTGCATCTGCACTCAAAAATCCGTGAGATGCGCGCCTGCCCACCTGAAGGGCAGTTTCCTCCACCGGAGAAGCAGCTTGTCCGCGACTGTGCCAGTGCCGCTGTCCCCTTCCCTGGGGCTCGGCCGCCTGTGGCGCCTTTGGCCGCAGCCCGATGCCGTCTGGTGCCCGGCCTGGTGCCGCATCAGTGGCCTGCGGCTCTGGCTTGGTCTCAACCTCGCGGTCATGCTTGGCTATTTCGGCCTCGGCTGGGCCGTCGGCCGCTTCTTCGCGGCCTATGGCCTTTTTCCCTCCCCGATCTGGCTGCCCGCCGGCCTCGCCGCAGTGGCGGCGATGCTGGGAGGATGGAGGCTGGCCCCGGGCCTCTTCGCCGGCTCCTTCCTGGTGAATGCCTGTGCCTTCGGCAGCCGGCCGGAGCTGGCGGCGCTGATCTCGGTCAGCAATGCGCTCGGCCCGCTCGCCGGCGTGGCCCTGACGCGGCGCTTCCGCCCTTCCACCGGCCTGTTCACGCGCTTCCGGGGTGTGATTGCCTTCCTGGGCGGCGCGGTGCTGCTGCATGCCTGCCTGACCGCGCTCGGCGGCACCGCGGCGATGTGGCTGTTGGGCGAGGCGCCGCCGCAGGCGCTGCCGGAGATCTGGTCCGGCTGGCTGCTCTGCGATGCCGGGGGCACTTTCTACTTCGCCCCCTCGCTGGCGCTCTGGCTGGGGGTGGAGCGGACGCCGCCGATGCCGCAAGGGGCGGGCCTCCGGCTGCTGGACGGCACGGTCTGGCTGGGCACGGCGCTGCTGGCGCTGCTCGTCTTCCATCTCGACCTGCCGGCGCGCCTGCCTTCGGCGCAACTGGTCTTCCTGCTGGCGGTGCCGCTTTCCTGGATCGCGCTGCGCGTGTCGCTGCGCGCCGCCTACTCGCTGCTGACGCTGCTCTGCGTCATCGCCTCGGCGGGCACGGTGGCGGGGCATGGACCCTTCCAGAACGAGGCGGTGCACAACCCCATGCAGTCGGTGGGGCTGCTGATCGTGCTGTGCGGCATGAACATCCTGACCCTGCTGGCGCTGGTCAGCGAGCGGCGGGAGGCCGAGCTCGGGCTGGCCGAGGCCAATCACCTGCTGGAGCGGCGGGTCTCCGAGCGAACCGCCGAGTTGCGCCGCCTGGCGGATACCGATGCGCTGACCGGCACGGCCAACCGGCGCAGCTTCCTGGCCCAGGCGCAGGCGGCCCTGCAGCGCGATGCCGGCACCGGGCGGCCCTTCGCGCTGATCGCCTTCGACCTTGACCACTTCAAGGCGATCAATGACGGCGCCGGTCATGCGGGGGGTGATCTGGTGCTGCGGCGGGTGGCGGAATGCTGCACGGCGCAGCTGCGGCGGCAGGATCTGCTGGGCCGCCTCGGAGGCGAGGAGTTCGCCATCGCCCTGCCCGGGACCGATTTCGCGGAGGCACAGCGCATCGCCGAGCGGCTGCGGGAGGCGCTCTCCTCCATCCGCCTGCTGGCGGGGGCGCCGGCGAAGCATCTTTCCGCCAGCTTCGGCCTGGCTCTGGCACGGGCAGGGGAGGGGCGGCTGGAGGATCTGCTGCGCCGGGCCGATGCCGCGCTCTACGCGGCGAAGCATGCGGGGCGCGACCAGGTTCGGGTGGCGGGCTGAGGCGCGGTCCCGGGCTGCGCCGGGGACAACCCAGACCGGTGCCGGGCCGATCCGGAACCCTTACGCTTGGCGCGCGGCGCCCGGATGGCTAGAAACAGGGCCAAACCTCTGCCCCGGGATATGTGTAGTCATGGCCGCTTACCAGTACGTCTATGTGATGAAGGATCTCACCAAGTCCTACCCGGGCGGGCGAGAGATCTTCAAAGGCATCACCCTCTCCTTCCTGCCCACGGCCAAGATCGGCGTGCTCGGTCCGAACGGCGCCGGCAAGTCCACGCTGATGCGCATCATGGCGGGGCAGGACAAGGAGTTCGGCGGCGAGGCCTGGGCGGCTGAGGGTGTCAAGATCGGCTACCTGTCGCAGGAGCCGCAGCTCGACCAGACCAAGACCGTGGGCGAGAACGTCCGCGACGCCTTCGGCACGCTGGCGGCCGACCTTGAGCGCTTCAACGAGATCTCGATGAAGTTCGCCGAGGAGATGAGCGAGGACGAGATGAACGCCCTCCTCGCCGAGCAGGCCGAGTTGCAGGAGCGCATCGACGCCGCCAATGGCTGGGAGCTGGACCGCACGGTGGACATCGCGCTCGACGCGCTGCGCTGCCCGCCGGCCGAGAGCGCGGTGACGCACCTTTCCGGCGGCGAGCGGCGCCGCGTGGCGCTCTGCAAGCTGCTGCTGGAGAAGCCCGACCTGCTGCTGCTCGACGAGCCGACCAACCACCTGGACGCCGAGAGCGTCTCCTGGCTGGAGAAGACGCTGCGCGACTACCAGGGCGCCGTGCTGATCGTCACCCACGACCGCTACTTCCTGGACAACGTCACCAACTGGATCCTGGAGGTCGACCGCGGCCGCGGCATCCCCTACGAGGGCAACTACTCCGCCTACCTGGATGCCAAGCGCAAGCGCCTGGCGCAGGAGGAGAAGGAGGAGAGCACCCGCCAGCGGCAACTCGCCGAGGAGCAGGAGTGGATTGGCCGCTCCCCCGCCGCGCGGCAGGCCAAGAGCAAGGCCCGCATCCAGGCCTATGAGGAGCTGCTGGCGAAGAGCCAGGAGCGCGCCCCGGACCCGACCGAGATCCAGATCCCGCCCGCGCCGCGCCTGGGCAACCTGGTCATCGAGGCCGAGAACCTGCGCAAGGGCTTCGGCAACAACCTGCTGATCGACGACCTGTCCTTCAAGCTGCCGCCGGGCGGCATCGTCGGCGTGATCGGGCCGAACGGCGCCGGCAAGTCCACCCTGTTCAAGATGATCACCGGGCAGGAGCAGCCTGATGGCGGCACGCTGAAGATCGGCGAGAGCGTCGATCTTGGCTACGTCGACCAGTCCCGCGACACGCTGAACGACAAGCGCACCGTCTGGCAGGAGATCTCGGACGGCGAGGACCTGATCATGATGGGCAAGCGCGCCGTGCCCTCGCGCGCCTATGCCGCCGCCTTCAACTTCAAGGGCTCGGACCAGCAGAAGCCGGTGGGCGTGCTCTCGGGCGGCGAGCGCAACCGCGTGCATCTCGCCAAGATGCTGCGCAAGCCGCACAACGTCATCCTGCTCGACGAGCCGACCAACGACCTGGACGTGGACACGCTCCGCGCCCTGGAAGAGGCGCTGCAGGACTTCGCGGGCTGCGCCGTGATCATCTCGCATGACCGCTGGTTCCTCGACCGCCTCGCCACGCACATCATGTCCTTCGAGGGCGACAGCCACGTCGAGTGGTTCGAGGGCAACTACCAGGCCTATGAGGCCGACCGACGCCGACGTCTTGGCGCGGCGGCGGACCAGCCGCACCGGATCAAGTACCGGCCGCTCACCCGGTAAGGCCGTGGACGGCCTCGCGCGGGCGGAATCCCCGCACACGGTGCGCACGTCGCGGCTGACGCTGCGCCCCGTCGGCCCCCAGCACCTCGCGGACCTCGTCGCCCTGAAGGGGGACGAGGCCGCCTTCGGGCTGATGCTCCACGGCCTCCGCACGCCGGAGCGCGCGGAGGAGGAGTTGCGCGACGACATCGCCTTCTGGCAGGTGCGCGGCTACGGCACCTGGGCGGTGCATCTCAGCGCGGATGACCGCTTCCTCGGCATCGTCGGGCTGATGGAGCGGCCGGACGGGCGCGGCGTGGCGTTGCGCTTCGCCCTTTGGCCGGAGGTGCGCGGCAAGGGCTATGCACGGGAGGCGGCGCGCGCCGCGCTGGCCTTCGGGCATGCCGCCGGGCTCGCGCGCATCATCGCCGTGGCGCGGGAGAGCAACCTGGCCTCGCGCGGCGTGCTCGGCGACCTCGGGCTGCGGCCCTGCGACACCTTCCAGCACCTGGGCCACCAGATGCTGGTCTTCGAGAGCCTGCGGCCGCCTGCGGCCCCGGCCCAGCAGGGAATGGCCGGCACCGCCTCCTGAACTGGCCCGCGCCGGCGGAACCTGCCGGCGCGCTTTCCCTTCCTCCCTGACCTCTCCGCGTCCTGGCCTGTTCCTGGCCGGGCCCCGTTGCCTGTGTCCCTGCCCGTGGAGGCCAGGGAATGGCTTGCCCGCCCGGCTGCCTGCGCCCGTCCTATGCCCCTCTCGTTCCCGTCACCCTCACCCCGCCCCGCGGGTCCTGATTGTGGTCGCTCTGCCACAATTTGCCACAATGATTGTGCGGTGCAGCACTTTCAACGTGGGAGAGCCGGAGTCATTAATATCCTGTTCAGGACTGAGTTTGCATCAAGACCAAGCCACGGGCGCCTTCCGTTTGAGAGGCGGAAATAAGGCAGAGCCGCTTCAATTATGGTTGAAATGTGGCGATAAAGTGGCTTAAGCGGGGCGGAGTGAAGCAAGGCTTAACAGGAGTTCCGCCACAATGATGTCCACCCGTCTCCTGGCCGCCGCGCTCGCCCTTCTCGGGAGCTGGGCCGTGGCACCTTCGGTACAGGCGCAGGGCAAGGACATGTTCACGCTGCGCGCCGCTGTCGGCGGGGCGGTGCCCTATGCGCGGAAGGATTCCTTCGTCGTCGCCGACCTGACAAAGGCCGTGAAGGGCAGCGGCGACGTCTCCCTGGCCAGCAGCCTGCCTCTCTCCCGGATGGTGGCGCCGGTTTTCGAGGCGAGGCCACAACTGGTGCTGGACGGGCGGCTTGACCTGGGCCGCGTGGGCCCCGCCGCCGTCTCCCTCAACGCCTATGTCTCGACCGGCGTGGCCGAGCCGGCGGCGAATACCGGCCGGCCGCTCCTCGGCCTCGCCGCGCTGCGCCTGGTGTTCTGAGGCGCCCTCAGGCGCCGCGCTGCCGGCGCAGCAACCGCACGCCGAGGATCGCCCCGCCGATCACCAGGAAGGAGGCCGCGGTGGAGACGGTGCCGAGCGCATAGAGTACCGGCGTCGTCACCGTCGTGGTCATGCCGAGGATCTCCAGCGGCAGGGTATTGCCGCTGCCGGCCGTCAGCAGGGTACGGGCGAACTCGTCGAAGGAGAGGGTGAAGCCGAACAGCGCGATGCCCACCACGCTCGGCGCGATGATCGGCAGCACCACGTGCCGGAAGCTCTGCCAGGGGGTCGCGCCCATGTCGCGCGCCGCCTCCTCCCAGCTCCGGTCGAAGCGGTTGAACACGGCGAACATGATCAGCAGGCCGAAGGGCAGGGTCCAGGTGAGCTGTGCGCCGAAGGCCGAGGAGTACCAGGCCGGCTCCCATTCCATCTGGTTGAACAGCAGCCCGATGCCCAGGCTGACCAGGATGGACGGCACGATCAGGCTGGCGATGGTCAGGTAGAACACCGCCCCGCTGCCGCGGAAGCGGCGCCGGAAGGCCATGCCCGCCATCAGCGAGATGACCACCGTCGCCGCCGTTACCATGGCGGCAAGGGTGAGCGTGCGCCGCATCGCCGCGCCGAGATCGCCCACCGCCTGCGGCTGGAAGAGCTGGGCGAACCAGTGCAGCGAGGCGCCGTTCATCGGGAAGGTCAGCCCGCCATCCGGCCCCTGGAAGGAGAGGATGCCGATGGTGATGGTGGGCCCGTAGAGGAACAGCAGGAACAGGCCGAAGAGCCCGCCCAGCAGGATGCGCGCGGCGCGACCGGGCATGGCCTCAGAGCTCCTTGCGGATGTCGATGGCGCGCAGCATGGCCGAGACCAGCAGCAGCACCATGGCCAGCAGCACCACGGCATTCGCCGCGGCCGCCGGATATTGCATCAGCCCGATCTGGTTGCTGATCATCAGCCCGACCGAGGCGCTCTGCCCCCCGCTCATCAGCCGCACCGTGGCGAAGTCGCCCATGACCAGCACCACGACGAAGATGCTGCCGATGCCGATGCCCGGCTTGCACAGCGGCAGGATGACGCACCACAGCGCCTGCCAGAAGCCGGCCCCGGCATCGCGCGCCGCCTCCAGCAGCCGGCGGTCGATGCGCATCATGGTGTTGAAGACCGGCACCACCATGAAGAGCGTGTAGAGATGCACGAAGGCCAGGATCACCGCGAAATCCGAGAACAGCAGGAATTCCAGCGGCTGGTTGATCGCGCCCATCGCCAGCAGGCCGTTGTTCAGGATGCCGTTGCGGCCCAGGAAGGGGACCCAGGCGATCATGCGGATCAGGTTGGAGGTCCAGAAAGGGACGGTGGTGAGCACGAAGAGCACCATCCGCCAGGTCGGGCTCTGCACCACGAAGGCCAGGAAATAGGCCAGCCAGAAGCCCAGGCCGAGCGTCACCAGCCAGGTGAGGCCGGCGAACCACAGCGTCTTGAGATAGGTGCGCCAGGTGACCGAGGAGGCGAAGACCTCCTTGTAGTTGGTCAGTACGAAGTCGGGGATCAGGCTGAAGCTGTCATAGTCGTAGAAGCTGACGATCACCAGCATCGCCAGGGGAATGAGCAGGAAGACCAGCAGGACCGCCAGCAAGGGGGCGGTCTGCAGCCAGGGGAAGAGGCGGGGCATGCGGGACAGGGCTCCCGCCGTGGCCAGAGGAGGCGCCGCCTCCCCTGGACCCCTCCGCCGGGGGGATAGTATCCCCCCGGACCCCGCCGTCAGGTCAGGCCGCGATGAACTCATTCCAGCGCCGCACCATGTAGCGGTCCTCGTCCATCACCGAGTTCCAGCAGACCACCTTGCCCATGCGCTCCATGAAGGAACCGCCGTCGCGCACCGCGCCGGCCTTCTCCATCACCTTGCCCTCGGGGGAGAGGATGTCGGCCGTCGCCGGCTTGCCCTCCATCCAGTAGCCCCACTCGTTCTCGCTCATGTTGGCCTTGGCCGTCTCCAGCACCGCCGAGTAGTAGCCCTGGCGGTTGAGGAAGGCGCCGGCCCAGCCGGAAAGGTACCAGTTCAGGTACTCATAGGCCGCGTCGAGCTGCAGGCCGGAGACATGCCGCATGATGCCGAGGCCCGAGCCCCAGGCGCGGTAGCCCTCCTCCAGCGGCTGGTAGGTGCAGGCGATGCCGCGCGAACGCACGGCGGCAACGGCGGGGGACCACATGGACTGGATGACCACCTCGCCCGAGGCCATCAGGTTCACGCTCTCGTCGAAGCTCTTCCAGAAGGCGCGGAACTGCCCGGCCCGCTTCTGCTCGATCAGGAAGTTGATGGTCTTGTCGATCTCCGCCTGGGTCATGTTGCCCTTGTCGCCGTACCTGGCGATGCCGGCGCTCTCGCAGACCATCGCCGCATCCATGATGCCGATGCCCGGGATGTTCAGGATGCTCGCCTTGCCCTTGAAGGCAGGGTCGATCAGGTCCTTCCAGTTGCGGATCGGCCGGCCGATGAGGTCGGGGCGGATGCCCAGCGTGTCGGCATTGTAGATGGTCGGCAGCAGCGTCATCAGCTCGGTGCGCTGGCCAGCGAAGGACTTGGCCGTCGCGCTCTCCACGAACCCCACCGAGAAGGGCGAGGTGCCCTGGCCCATCGGGCTGTCCGGCGTCAGGCGGCCGGTGGTGAAGATCGGTACGATCTTGTCGATCAGCTTGATCTTCCTGGTGTCGATCGGCTGTACCGCGCCGGTCGGGTAGACCTTCTTGATCGAGAAGTACTCGATGTCCGCGATGTCGAAGCTGCGCGCCTGGGTGGCTGCGCGCTGCGCCACCGCGTCGGTGTCGGACACCGTGAGCTGCAGGTTGAAGCCGAGATCCTTCTTCACCTGCTCGGCGATCGGGTTCAGGCCGGAGACGCCGGTGCCGATCTGGCGCAGCGTCACGTCCTTGATGTTCTGCGCCCAGAGGGTCGGGAAGCCGGACACGGCCCCGCTGCCCAGCGTGGCGCCCGCCAGTGCCAGCGCACCGCGACGGGTGATGGAGGTTTTCGTCTCGCTCATCCTTACGCTTCTCCTGTCAGGCCATCGCGGTCGCGGGCAGGGGATGGGCCACGGCGGCATCCCAGCCCAGGGTCACCGCTGCCCCGGGTTCCACCGGCGCGGCGTGGAAAACGGCATCCGGCAGCAGCGCCTCGGCCGCCTGCCCGTTCGCGCCGCGCACCACCACGCGCACGGCGGCGCCCTGGTATTCGACGGCGGTGACGTGCCCTGGCAGGGCTGGCCCGCCCGGCGAGGGGGCGAGGCGGGTGCGGTCGGTGCGGATGGCGAAGCGGCCCTCCGGCAGGTCCAGCACGTTGTGCCCGCCGATGAAGCGGGCGACGAAGGCGCTGGCCGGCCGCTCGAAGATCTCGCGCGGCGGCGCGGCCTGGGCGATGCGGCCCTGGTCCATCACCACCGCGAGGTCGGAGAGCGCCATCGCCTCCTCCTGCCCATGGGTGACATGGATGAAGGTGATGCCCAGCTCCCGCTGGAGCCGCTTCAGCTCCTCGCGCATCTGGCCGCGCAGGAAGGGATCGAGGGCGGAGAGCGGCTCGTCGAGCAGCAGCACCCTGGGATGGGTGATCAGCGCGCGGGCCAGCGCCACGCGTTGCTGCTGGCCGCCCGAGAGCTGTGCCGGCAGCCGGTCCGCCATTCTCTCCAGTTGCACGAGGCGCAGGAACTCGGCCGCCTTGGCCAGACGCTCCGCCTTGCCGACGCCGCGCATCCGCAGCCCGAAGGCGACGTTCTCCAGCGCCGTCAGGTGCGGGAAGAGAGCATAGGACTGGAACATCATGGCCGTGCCGCGGGCGGCGGGCGGCAGGTCGGTCACGTTGCGGCCGCCGAGCAGGATATCCCCCTCGGTGACGCTCTCATGCCCGGCGATCATGCGCAGCGTGCTGGTCTTGCCGCAGCCCGAGGGGCCGAGCAGGCAGCAATAGCTGCCGGGCGGGATCGCCAGGGAAATCTCGTCCACCGCCACGGCGCCGCCGTAGCGCTTCGTCACCCCGATCAGCTCGACATCCGGTTGCAAGCGTCTGGCCCCATCCCGTCGTGATGCGAAAGGGGCCATGCAAGGAGCGCACCACTTGCAGGCGTGGGGCCGGAAACATTGTACGGGTGGGAGATTGAGCCTGTTGTGGCGGCGGTGGCCGGCGAAATGCGCAGTGGCGCGCCAGAAGATGGCGTGAGTGGCGCCAGGAAAGGCATGGGCGCGGCAAAAAAGAAACCCGGGTGGCCGTTGGCCACCCGGGTCAGGCAGTTCGCTCCGGTTCGCCGGAGGCGGTTCAGGCGGAGGTGTTCAGCGCCCTTCGCGGGCCGCCAGCGCGGCGATCTGCCGGCGCATGGCGTCGAGCAGCGCGCTCACCTGGCCACCGCTGCGGCTGATCACGGAGGAATACTCGCTGCGCTGGGTCAGGCGGAGCGAGGTGCCCTCGGCGATCACGTCGACCACCTGCGGGCGGCCGTTCACGTCGCTCACCCGCCAGTCCAGGCTGAAGGGAGCGGTGTTCGGACGCTCGATGATGGTGTTCACCAGCACGTCGTCCTCGGTGCGCTGCTGCGCGCGGCCCAGGCTGAAGCGCACACCCTGGTACTCGCCGAAGCGGGCCGAGAGGTTGCGGATCAGCGTCTCCTCGAACAGCTTCATATATTCCTGCTGTTCCTGAGGGGTCGCGACGCGCCACCAGCGGCCGAGAATGAAGCGGCCGACGCCGTCCACATCCACCGCCGTGCGCAGGATCTGCGCCACCCGCTGGCGGCGGGCCGCGATCGGCTGGTTGCTGTTCAGCGTCGCCACCAACTCCTTGCCGGTGGATTCGATGAAGGCAGCGGCCTGGTTGATGTCCATCTCCGCCCGGGCGGGGGAGGCTGCCAGCAGCGGCAGTGCAGTGGAGGTGGCCAGCACGGCGGCCAGCAGCGAGCGGCGATTCATCCTGTTCCGTCTCATTCTTGTTCCGTGGGGCGCGGCGGGGCGCCTGGGTTCAACGCGCCGGGGCGGCGGTGGGTTCGGTGGCTTCCAGGCCGGTGCCGAGGGTCGCCGCGGGCGCCTCCCCGGCAGGGCGGCCGTTCCGGATGTCGTTCTGCCGGTGCTGGCGATAGGCGCTGCGCAGCGTGGCATAGGGGTCAAGGCTGGTCTCGTTGATGGAGTCGAGGGCTTCGATCAGCCCCTCGCGCGTATCCACCACCGTCAGGCCGTAGCGGGTCCAGCCAAGCGCCTCCGCCGTGCTGTCCCCGTCGTTGATGGCCCAGGTGAGCGGGTCGGCGGCGATATCAACCCCAAACCCGGCAAGGTCGCGCGGGTTGCTCGGGCCAAGCACCGGAATGAAGAGGAATGGACCCTCGCCAAGGCCCCAGACCGCCAGCGTCTGTCCGAAATCCTCGGTATGACCGGGCAGCCCGACCTCCTTCGCCACGTCGAACAGGCCGCCGATGCCGAAGGTGCTGTTCATCAGGAAGCGCGCGAGGGTGGTGGCGCTGCGGCGGGTCTCGCCCTGCAGCACGTCGTTCATCAGGATCACCGGGCTGCGCAGGTTGAGCAGCGCGTTGCGCACGCCGGTGCGCACGGGCTGCGGCAGGAAGAAGCGGTAGAACTCAGCCGCCGGGCGCAGCAGCACCGTGTCGATGCCGTTATGCACCGTGTACATGGTGCGGTTGAACGGCTCCAGCGGGTCATTGGCCTGTTCGTACTCCTCCACCGCTTCCGGCTCGCTCGCGGGCGGCCGGGTGGCGCAGGCGGAGAGGGCCAGCAGGCCGAGCAGCAGCAGAGTCGGGCGGCGGAAGGAGAACATTGGGCGGGGGGTTCCTGGACAGCGCGGGCTGGAGGATGGCGAGGCCTACATACATTCTGGGATGAATGTTAGGAATACCCCATGACGCCGCCCGGGCGAACCATGGAGGATTCCCGGTGGGTGCGGGCCTTCACTTTTCTGCGGCGGTTCAAATTGCCTGCCCGGTAGGCTATGGGGGAAGCATGAACCATCTCGCCGATCACGCCGCCTCCGGTACCCTGCAGCGCTGGCTGACCGGCCCGCGCGTGGCCGGCCTGCCGGTGCCGACCGAGCTGCCGCCCCCGGCGCTCTCCTTCGAGTTCTTCCCGCCGCGCACCGAGGCGCTGGAGCAGCAGCTCTGGACCTGCGTGCGCCGGCTGGAGCCGCTCGCGCCGCGTTTCGTCTCCGTCACCTACGGGGCCGGTGGCTCGACCCAGGAGCGCACCCACGCCACGGTCGGACGGCTAGTGCGGGAGACCGGCCTGACCCCTGCCGCGCACCTGACCTGCGTCGGCGCCAGCCGCGGCGAGGTGGATGACGTCGCCCGCCGCTACTGGGAGGCCGGGGTGCGCCATATCGTCGCGCTGCGCGGCGATGCGCCGGCGGGCGAGGCCGGCTACGTGCCGCATCCCGAGGGCTATGCCTATGCCGCCGACCTGGTGGCCGGGCTGCGCCGCATCGGCGATTTCGAGATCTCGGTCGCGGCCTATCCGGAGACGCACCCGGCCGCCAGTTCGCCGCAGGCCGACCTGGACAACCTGAAGCGCAAGATCGACGCCGGGGCCACCCGCGCCATCACCCAGTATTTCTTCGATACCGAGGTGTTCCTGCGCTTCCTCGACCGCGCCCATGCCGCCGGCATCACCGTGCCGATCGTGCCGGGCATCCTGCCGGTCTCGAACTTCAACCAGGTGCGCAAGTTCTCGGCCATGTGCGGCACCACCGTGCCGGGCTGGATGGGCCGCCTCTTCGAGGGACTCGACGAGGACCCGGAGACCCGCCGCATGGTGGCCGCCGCGCTGGCCGCCGAGCAGGTGCGCCTGTTGCAGGCCAATGGCGTGGACGAGTTCCACTTCTACACCCTCAACCGCGCCGATCTGACCTATGCCATCGCGCATATCCTCGGTGTTCGTCCGCAGCCGGCCACGCTGTCCTGAGGCGGAATTGACTCCGCGCCGGCTGCGGCGCAAATCTCCAAGGCCGGCGGAGGAGTTGCCATGGATATCGGAGTCCCGCTGAAAGACCTGGGTGCTGTTGAGGTCACCGAGCTTCTCAAGCTGGTCGACTCGCTCACTGAGGAGGACTGGACCGGCAACACGATGCGGCGGGACATCCTCGCCTCTGGCGCGCATGCCGCAGCCGACAACATCGTGATGAAGACCGAGTGGCACCCCTCGGCCAACAGCACGGGCATCCAGCACTTCGAGGACCTGATCTACGTCTGGGCCAAGGAGCGCGGCGTGGACCCCGAGAAGTACATGCCCATCGCGCGGGAGGACACCGACCTCTGGCCGGTCTTCACCCTGCCGGACTGGCTGCGCTACAAGGATGTGCTCGCCCCTGTCGTGGAGCAGGTCATCGCGCCGCTGAAGCAGCCGCGCGGCGTGGTCACCCGGCTGGCGCTGGTGCGGCTGCGGGCTGGTTCGCATGTCGCGCCGCATACCGACGGGCACCCGATGGCCGCGCGCGCGCACCGCATCCATCTTTCCCTCAGCAGCACGCCTTCGGTCGAGTACAAGATCGACGGGCGCAAGTTCACCATGCTGAAGGGGCACGCCTACGACTTCAACAACCGTGTCCGTCATTCCGTGCGCAACAATGGCAAGCGCGACCGGATCAACCTCTTCGTGGACTACTATCCCAATCCCGGACTGGTGATGCGCAACCCGCTGGATGTTTCCGCGCCGAGCTTCGCCAAGCCGACGCCGGTCATCAACTGAGCGCAGCTGCCTCAGCGCCCCTGCAGGAGCCGGTTGTAGACCGGCTTCAGCAGGAAGGGGCTGAGGAAGAGCGGGAACTGGCAGAGCGCGAAGAACAGCAGGATGCGCGGGTCGGTCGTTGCGGGCAGCACCGCCAGGTAGAGCGCCATGTTGCGGTTGCCCGAGAGCAGCCCGGCGGAGAGCGCGAGCCCCTGGCCCGCGGGCAGGAAGGCCAGCGCCGTCAGCAGGTTGAGGGCGAAGCTGCCGGCGAAGGCCAGCAGGATGCCGCCCAGCACGAAGCCCGGATCGGCCAGCAGCTTCGCCAGGACCCCGTCCATCACGCCGAAGCCGTAGAGCACCACCGAGAGCACCACGGCGCCGTCCACCGCCGGGCCCCAGCGGTGCAGGCGGGCGGACCCCGCCAGCCGGCGGATCACCAGCGAGGCCAGCAGCGGCAGGCCGACCACGAGCGCCAACCGCCCCATCAGCGAGCCGATGGAGAGCGAGAGGTCCATGCCCAGCAGGCCGAGCGCCAGCGGCGGTGCGGTGAAGGGCACCAGCAGGGTGGAGAGCAGGGCGGCCACGAGGGAGATCTCGCCATCCAGCCCGACCAGCCGCGCGAAGGCGGGGGAGGAGGTGGCGGCGCAGCCAGTGGCCATGATGACCAGCGCCGCGCCGAGCGGAGCGAACTCGCCAAGAGCCAGCCCGGGCAGGTGGACGACAGCATAGGTCAGCAGGGGGCAGGCCAGCAGCAGCCAGCCGAGCAGCGCCGCCACCATCAGGGGGCGGCGCAAATAGCCGAGCACCTGTGCCGGATCGACCCGCAGCAGCACCAGCGTCATCAGCAGGGCCACGACCGGCGTGACCACGTCCCGCAGCGCCGCCGCAAGGGGCGGCAGCGCGAGGCCGGCAAAGATGCCGATGGCCAGCAACAGGCTGCCCTGGCGGGCGGACCATTCGAGCAGGCGGATGGGCAGGCGGAGAATCGGAACGTCCTCGGGGCGGAGCGGCGGGAGGTTGGCCGCGTTCGCCTCCCGTTCTATATCCGGTCGGTGCGCACGCCAATCCTTCCTCTCCTCGCCCTGTTCCTGCCGCTGCTGCTGGGAACCATCCCGGCCCTGGCCGCCTGCACCGACGCGCCCGCGCCGAAGGTGAACTGGCGCCGCTGCCTGCAGGATGGGCAGGACCTCCGTCAGGCCGACCTTTCCAACGCCGTGCTGAACGATGCCAGCTTCGGCCGCAGCCGCATGCAGCAGGCGAAGCTGACGGGGGCGGAGGCGCCCGAGGCGCGCTTCACCTCCGCCGAGCTGACCGGCGCCGACCTTTCCGGCGCCACCCTGCGCGGCGCCGACTTCACCCGCACCCGGCTCGTCGGTGCCAAGCTGGTGCGGGCCGACCTCCGCCGCGCCCGCTTCTTCCGCGCCGACCTGACCGATGCCGACCTGACCGGCGCCGAGATCGCCGGCGCCGACTTCGCCGCCGCAACGCTGGATGGCGCCCGCTGGGTGGATGGGAAGAAGCGCTGCGCCGCCGGTTCCGTGGGGATCTGCCAGTGAGCAACTTTCCGACCGCGCCCCGCGCGCCCGATTATCTCTCCCGCCTCAACCCGGAGCAGCGCGCCGCCGTGGAGACGGTGGACGGGCCGCTGCTGGTGCTGGCCGGCGCCGGCACCGGCAAGACGCGGGTGCTGACGACCCGCTTCGCGCATATCCTGATGACGCGCCGCGCCTATCCCAACCAGGTGCTGGCCGTCACCTTCACCAACAAGGCGGCGCGCGAGATGCGCGAGCGCGTCTCCGGCATCCTCGGCCAGCCGGCGGAGGGGCTGTGGCTCGGCACCTTCCACGCGCTCTGCGCGCGGATGCTGCGGCGGCATGCCGAGTATGTCGGGCTTTCCAGCAACTTCTCGATCCTCGACACCGACGACCAGATGCGCCTGCTGAAGCAGGTGATGGAGGCCGCCGGCATCGACATGAAGCGCTGGCCGCCGCAGGGCATGATGGCGCTGATCCAGCGCTGGAAGGACCGCGGCCTGACGCCCGCGCGGGTCACGCCCGCCGAGGATTCCGACTACGCCAACAACCGCGCCCGCGCGCTCTACGCCGCCTATCAGGAGCGGCTCAAGGCGCTGAATGCCTGCGACTTCGGCGACCTGCTGCTGCACATGACGGAGATCCTGCGCACGCAGGAGGCGGTGCTGGCGCAGTACCACCGCATGTTCCGCTACATCCTGGTGGACGAGTACCAGGACACCAACTTGGTGCAGTATCTCTGGCTGCGGCTGCTGGCGCAGCGGCCCGACCCGGCCGAACGCAACATCTGCTGCGTCGGCGATGACGACCAGTCGATCTATTCCTGGCGTGGCGCCGAGATCGAGAACATCCTGCGCTTCGAGAAGGATTTTCCCGGCGCCACCATCGTGCGGCTGGAATCCAACTACCGCTCCACCGCGCCGATCCTGGCCGCCGCCTCCGGACTGATCGCGAAGAACAGCGGGCGCCTCGGCAAGACGCTGCGCCCCGGGCGCAACGACGCCAAGGGCGAGAAGGTGCGCGTCGTCTCCCTCTGGGATTCGGAGGAGGAGGCGCGGATGGTCGGCAGCCGCATCGAGGCGGCGCGGCGGGCCGGGCACAACCTTTCCGAGGTCGCCATCCTCGTGCGCGCGGGCTTCCAGACCCGCGCCTTCGAGGAGCGGATGATCACGCTGGGCGTGCCCTATCGCGTCGTCGGCGGGCTGAAGTTCTACGAGCGCGCCGAGATCCGCGACGCCATGGCCTATCTGCGCGTGCTGAACCAGCCGGCGGATGATCTCGCCTTCGAGCGCATCGTCAACACGCCGAAGCGCGGGTTGGGCGACACCGCCCTGCGCGCCATGCACGACATGGCCCGCAGCGAGGGCAAGCCGCTGATCGTCGCGGCCTGGCGGCTGATCGAGACCGGCGCGCTGCGCCCCAAGCCGCGCCAGGCGCTGCGCGAGCTGCTGGAAGGCTTCGCGCGCTGGCGCGAGATGCTGCCGCGCGAGGGGCATGTCGTCGTCGCCGGCACGCTGCTCGACGAGAGCGGCTATACGGAGATGTGGAAGCAGGACAAGTCGCCCGAGGCGCCGGGGCGGCTGGAGAACCTGAAGGAGCTGCTGCGCGCGCTCGGCGAGTTCGAGAGCCTGGCGGGCTTCCTGGAGCATGTCGCGCTCGTCATGGAGAATGACGAGAATGCCGAGGGCGAGCGGGTCAGCCTGATGACGCTGCACGCCGCCAAGGGGCTGGAATTCGACACCGTCTTCCTGCCGGGCTGGGAGGAGGGGCTCTTCCCGCACCAGCGCGCGCTGGACGAGGGGGGCGAGAAGGGGCTCGAGGAGGAGCGGCGCCTCGCCTATGTCGGCATCACCCGGGCGCGCAAGCACTGCATCATCAGCCATGCCGCCAACCGGCGCATCTATGCCAACTGGACCAGCGCCATTCCCAGCCGCTTCCTGGACGAGCTGCCGCCCGATCAGGTCGAGGTGGAGGGTGGCGCCGGGGCCGCGCGGGCGCGGATGATGAGCCAGCCTTCCGCCTTCCCCGACCAGTTCCCGCTGGTGGCGCGCAAGCCGCGGGTGATCGAGGCCGGTGCCTGGGAGGTGGCGGAGCGCCCGGCGCGCGCGGCAGGCATTCCGGTCGGCACGCGGGTGTTCCACAACAAGTTCGGCTATGGCCGCGTGGTGGCCGCCGACGAGAACAAGCTCGAAGTCGAGTTCGAGAAGGCGGGCCGCAAGCGCGTGCTCGACACTTTCGTGGAAAAGGCCTGACCGTGAACCGTCGCCACCCCCAGACGCTGGAAACCCTGAGCATCGACGGCCTGCCGGAGGAGGCGGTGCCGGCCTTCGAATCCGCGCTGCAGACCGTCTGCCCCAGCGTCGGCTATTTCCGCGACGATGCCACCGATACCTGGCGCCTGGAGGCCGTGCGCGAGACGGGTGTGGGCGATGAGGAACTGATCCCCGCCCTGGTGCTGGCCGCCGCGCTGTCCGGCATCGAGGCGCCGGAGCTGAAGCGGGAGCCGGTGGAGGCGGAGGGCTGGCTGGCCCGCACGCTGCAATCCTTCCCGGAGCAGGAGATCGGCGCCCGCGTGCTGATCCGCCCGACCCACCTGCCCAACCCGCATACCTATGGCCGCATCGTGCTGCGGCTGGATGCCGGGCTGGCCTTCGGCTCGGGCGAGCACGGCTCGACGCGCGGCTGCCTGATCGGCTTCGAGGGCATGGCGCATCGTCGGCCGCGCCGCATCCTCGACATCGGCACCGGCTCGGGCATCCTGGCCATGGCGGCGGCCAAGCACCTGAAGCGGCCAGTGCTGGCCACCGATATCGAGCCCTGGAGCGTGCGGATCACCGAGGAGAACGCGCGGATGAACGGGCTGCGCAACCTGATCCGCCCGCGCCTCGCCGATGGCTGGCGCCACCGGGCCGTGCGCTCGGGGACCTATGACCTGGTCTTCGCCAATATCCTGGCGCGGCCGCTCTGCTCCATGGCCAAGTCGCTGGCGGACCATCTGGCGCCGGGTGGCACCGCCATCCTGGCCGGGCTGCTGGGCACGCAGGTGCGGATGGTGCTGGCGGCGCATCGCCGCGCCGGGCTGGTGTTGGAGCGCCGCATCAACCAGGGTGCCTGGTCGGCCCTGGTGCTGCGCCGCCGCGGCTGAGGCGGAGGCTTTCCCGGCCGCTGCGGAAAAAGAAAACCGCCCCGCATCGGGGGAAGATGCGGGGCGGCTTGCAACGGAGCGGCGGGGGAGGGGGGGAGGAGGCACCGCTCCGCTTGTTGTATCCGGATAACCTCGGCCCGGCCTGCGGGTTGCAGGCCAGGACTCGATTTTCAGGCAGCGTTGGCCGGGCGGGCCTTGGCCGGCGCGTTGGCGGCCAGCCGCTCGCGGGCGCGGAACTCGTCCTCGAACACATGGGTGATGTCGCCACGGTTCAGGCCGATATCGGCCAGCTCGCGGTCGGAGAGGGTGGCCAGCTCCTCATAGACCCGGCGGCGGCGGGGATACTCGGCAACGGCGCGGAACAGGGCACGGGCAGCATTGCGGATCCAGCGGCCGATCGCCTCATCCCGCATACGGGTCGCCTCAAGGCGGATCGCCTCGGCGTTGCTCAGCACGTTGGCGCAGCTGGGGATGGCGGAGTCGAACTCCGGCTTGGTGATACGGGCGTTCATTGTCTAGCGTTCCATTTTCGCGTCGGGGCGGTCCGTGGGACCCGCTCGTGCCGTCGACCACCCGTCCCTGGCGCGTTGGCCGTGATGTAGTCCTTTACGCTGGCGAACAGGAGCGCAGCGATTGAAGCGGAGCCATGCGCAAGGCGCATTGAAACCTCTGGAAACATACCTTTAACGGGATACTAACCGAAGTGACACATGCCGAACGCCTCGCGGCACTCCGTGCGGAGCTCGCCAGCCTGGACATTGACGGGTTTCTGGTCCCACGCAGCGATGAGTACCTGGGAGAATACGTACCGCCGAGCGCTGAGCGCCTTGCATGGCTGACCGGCTTCACCGGCAGTGCGGGCATGGCGATCGTCTTGGCGGAGCGGGCGGCGGTGTTCACCGACGGGCGCTACACCACCCAGGTGGCCAGCCAGACCGATCCCGCCCTCTGGGAGCGGCGCCACATCATCGAGCAGCCGCCGCAGGACTGGCTGGCCGAGCACGCGGCCGGGCGCAGCATCGGCTACGATCCCTGGCTGCACCCGCAGGCCGCCATCGAGCGGCTGGCCGGCTCGGGCGCGCGGCTGGTGCCGCTGGCGGCCAACCCGCTGGACACCGTCTGGCATGACCGCCCGGCGCCGCCGCACGCCCAGGCGGTGCCGCATCCGGCCGAGTTCGCCGGCGAGGGTTCCGGGGAGAAGCGCGCCGGGCTGGCCGCCATCCTGCGCCAGGCCGGCGAGGACACGGCCGTGCTCGCCGACCCGCACTCCCTGGCCTGGCTGCTGAACATCCGCGGTGGCGACCTGGAGTACACCCCGCTCGCCCTGGGCTTCGCCCTGCTGCACAGCGACGCCACGGTGGACCTGTTCATGGACGCGGCGAAGGTGCCGGAGGCGACGCGCGCGCATCTCGGCAACGCGGTGGTGGTGCATCCGCCGGGCGCCTTGCCGGCCATCCTGACGGGGCTGGCGGGGCAGACGGTGCGGGTGGACCCGGAGAGCACGCCGGCCTGGTTCGCCGCCACCCTGCGCGAGGCCGGTGCCACGCTGCGCCCGGGCGAGGACCTCTGCCGCCTGCCGCGCGCCTGCAAGAACCCGGTCGAGCAGGCGGGCGCCCGCGCCGCCCACCGGCGGGATGCCGTGGCCATGGCGCGCTTCCTGGCCTGGTTCGCCGCCGAGGCGCCGAAGGGCGGCGTGACGGAGATGAGTGCCGCCGACCAGCTCCTGGCCTTCCGGCGCGAGGCGCCGATGTTCCGCGCCGAGAGCTTCCCGGCCATCTCGGGCGCCGGCGAGAATGGCGCCATCGTCCACTACCGCGCCACCGAGGCGACCAACCGCACCGTCCACGCCAATGAATGCTACCTGGTGGACAGCGGTGGCCAGTACACCGATGGCACCACCGACATCACCCGCACCCTCTGGACCGGCCCCGGCACACCGCCGGCCGACCTGGTGGAGCGCTACACCCGCGTGCTGCGCGGCCATGTCGCCCTGGCCACGCTGCGCTTCCCGCAGGGCGTGGCGGGGCCGCATATCGACGCGGTGGCGCGGGCGCCGCTCTGGCAGGCCGGGCTGGACTATGACCACGGCACCGGTCATGGCATCGGCAGCTTCCTTTCGGTGCATGAGGGGCCGGTCAGCATCAGCCGGGCGGCGCGGCCGATTCCGGTGCGGGCAGGCATGATCCTCTCGGACGAGCCGGGCTACTATCTGCCGGGCGCCTATGGCATCCGCATCGAGAACCTGCTGCTGGCCCGCGCGGCGGCCGAGCAGCCGGACCAGGTGAAGCCTTTCCTGGAGTTTGAGACGCTGACGTTGGCGCCCTATGAGCGGCGGCTGATCGACGTGGCGCTGCTGAGCCCCGCCGAGCGTGCCTGGGTGGACGCCTACCACGCCCGCGTGCTGGCCGAGGTTGGCGAGCAGGTGGAGCCGGCGGTGCGGACCTGGCTGGTGGAGGCCTGCGCGCCGCTCTGAGGCGGGGCCGAAGCCGGGCCGCTCGAGCCCCGGCTTCAATCCGGCGGGAGGGCCGGGGATTCGCTTCCCTGGGAGGCGGGCGCTGCCGCAAGCTGCGCCCGTTCCGCCGCTGCCTTCGCGTGCACCGGCGCGCCGCATCTGATCGCGCCTCCGGAGCGCGGCCCTGGCACGGCGGCAGGAGCCCAGGACGCCGCCGCGTGCCCGCGGACCCGGTCCGGCCGCACGCGGCGCGCCTGCGGGCCCCGCCTGAGGGGAGAACGCAGATGTCCACCGCAACGGCGGTCGATGAGGGCCGCATGCAGGCCTTCATGGGCAAGATGCTCGACGACATGAGCGCGGCGATGAGCGGCGCGCTCGTGCTGATCGGCGACAAGCTCGGCCTCTACAGGGCGATCGCGGAGCATGGGCCGCTCACCGCCCAGCAACTCGCCGAGCGCACGGGCACCAAGGAGCGATACGTGCGCGAATGGCTCGCCGCGCAGGCCGCCTCGGACTACGTGACCTATGACGCGAAGTCCGGCCGCTTCTCCATGTCGCCCGAGCAGGCCATGGCCCTGGCGCGGGAGGACAGCCCGGTTTTCGTGGCCGGCGCCTTCGACGTCATCGCGGCGGCCTACATGGACGAGGCGAAGGTGCGGCAGGCCTTCCGCACCGGCGGCGGGGTGGGCTGGCACGAGCACAGCCAGTGCCTCTTCCAGGGCACCGAGCGCTTCTTCCGCACCGCCTACGCGGCGCATCTGGTGCAGGAATGGCTGCCCGCGCTGGAGGGTGTGGTGGCCAGGCTGGAGAAGGGTGCGAAGGTGGCGGATGTCGGCTGCGGCCATGGCGCCTCGACCATCCTGATGGCGCGCGCCTTCCCTGCCTCCCAGTTCTTTGGCTTCGACTATCATGACGGCTCGGTCGGCCGCGCCCGCAAGGCGGCGGAGGCGAGCGGGCTGGGCAACCTCCATTTTGAGGTCGCCTCGGCCAAGGCTTTCCGCGGCTCGAACTACGACCTGATCACCGCCTTCGACTGCCTGCACGACATGGGCGACCCGGTGGGCGCGGCGCGGCGCATCCGTGAGGCCCTGGCGCCGGACGGGACCTTCATGCTGGTCGAGCCCTTCGCCCGCGACCGGCTGGCCGACAACCTGAACCCGGTGGGGCGGATCTACTACTCGGCCTCGACGATGATCTGCACGCCGGCCTCGCTGTCGCAGGAAGTCGGGCTGGCGCTCGGCGCCCAGGCCGGGGAGGCGCGGCTGCGCGCGGTGCTGGAGGAGGCGGGCTTCACCCGCATCCGCCGCGCCGCGGAGACGCCCTTCAACATGATCCTGGAGGCGAGGCCCTGAAGGCCGGCGGGCTCAGAGGCCCGCCATCTCCCGCCACTCGCCTTCGGTGAGGGTGCGGATGCCGAGCTCGGCGGCCTTCTTGGCCTTCGAGCCGGCATCGGCACCGACCACCACGAAGTCGGTCTTCTTCGAGACGCTCTTGGTCACCTTGGCGCCGAGCCGCTCGGCCACCGCCTCGGCCTCGTCGCGCGAGGTCTGTTCCAGCGCGCCGGTGAAGACCATGACCTTGCCGGCGAAGGGGCTGTCCCCCTCGGCGAAGCCGGCGGCCTCCTGCGGCGTCACCTCGCGGGCGAGGTCGTCCAGCGCGGCGAGGTTGCGCGGCTCGGCGAAGAACTCGACCAGCTCCTGCGCGATGGCTGGGCCGATGCCCTGGATGGAGCCCAGCTCCTCCCGCGCCTCGGAGCCGATGGTGGTGGCGGCCAGCATCCGCGCCCGCCAGTTGGCGAAGGAATGGTAGTGCCGCGCCAGGAGCTTGGCGTTCTGCTCGCCGATGCGGCGGATGCCGAGGGCGAAGATGAAGCGCTCCAGCGGCACCTGGCGGCGGGCCTCGATGGCGGCGAGCAGGTTGGCCACCTTCTTCGTCGCCGTGCCCTTGGCCGACTTGCCCCAGCCTTCCCACTGCCGCATGCGGTCGGTGTGCTGCGCCAGGCGGAAGATGTCGGCGGGGCTTTTCACCAGCCCCTCGTCGTGCAGCTTGAGGATGTTCTCCTCGCCCAGCCCCTCGATATCCATGGCGTTGCGGCTGACGAAGTGCTTCAGCCGTTCCACCGTCTGCGCCGGGCAGATCAGTCCGCCGGTGCAGCGCCGCACCACCTCGCCCTCGGGACGGACGGCATGGCTGCCGCAGGCCGGGCAGAGGGTGGGGAAGGCGAAGGGCTGGCTGTCCGCCGGCCGCTTCTCCAGCACCACGCCGACGATCTGCGGGATGACGTCGCCGGCGCGCTGCAGGATGACGGTGTCGCCGATGCGGACATCCTTGCGGGCGATCTCGTCCTCGTTGTGCAGCGTCGCATGCTGCACCATGACGCCACCGACACTGACCGGCTGCATCACCGCGCGCGGCGTCAGCGCACCGGTGCGGCCGACCTGGATCTGGATGTCGAGCAGGGTGGTCATGGCCTGCTCGGCCGGGAACTTCCAGGCGATGGCCCAGCGCGGCGCGCGGCCGACGAAGCCGAGGCGGGACTGCCAGTCCAGCCGGTCCAGCTTGTAGACCACGCCGTCGATGTCATAGGCGAGGCCGGCGCGCTGCGTCGCCATCTCGGCCTGGAAGGCCTCGGCGGCGTGCTCGTCCGGCAGCGGGCGGGACAGCGGGTTCACCGCGAAGCCCCAGCCGCGCAGCCGGTCCAGATAGCCGGAATGCGTCTCCGCCACGGGCTCGCTGGACTCGCCTTGGGCATAGGCGAAGAGGCGCAGCGGGCGCCTGGCGGTGATGGCAGGGTCGAGCTGGCGCAGCGAGCCGGCGGCGGCGTTGCGGGGGTTGGCGGGGATGCGGATTTCGGGGCCGACCTTCTCGCCCCGTTCGCGGCGCTCCTCGCGTTCCTCGGCGAGGCGCTGCTGCTCGGCCTGGAACTGGAGGAAGTCCGCCTTGCTCATGAAGACCTCGCCACGGATCTCGATGCTGGCGGGGTGAGGAGAGGGGAGACGGCGCGGCAGGATGGCTTCGTCGAAGGTTTCGAGGTTGCGGGTGATGTCCTCGCCCACCGTGCCGTCGCCGCGGGTGGCGCCGCGCACGAAGCGGCCCTCCTCGTAAAGCAGGTTGACCGAGAGCCCGTCGATCTTGGGCTCGGCCACGAATTGCAGCGTCTCGTCCTCCGGCAGCTTCAGGAAGCGGCGGATGCTCTTGGCGAACTCGGCGAAATCCTCCGGCGCGAAGGCATTGTCCAGGCTCAGCATCGGCGTGCGGTGGCGGGACTTGGCGAAGCCGGCGGCGGCGGGGGCGCCGGGGGCGGCCTCGCTCGGGCTGTCCGCCCGCTTCAGCGCCGGGAAGCGCGCCTCGATGGCGGTGTTGCGGCGGCGCAGGGCATCGTATTCCGCGTCGGTGATCTCCGGCGCGTCTTCCTGGTGGTAGGCGATGTCGGCCGCGGCGATCTCGCGCGCGAGGGCGGCAAGCTCCTCGGCGGCCTGGGCCTCGGTCAGGTCCTGGACGGGAATCGGGCGGAGGGTCGCGCTCATGCCGCCCTGCTAGCCTGCCCGGCGCCCGGCGGGAAGCGGCGGCCGCATTCCGTCCGGGCGGCGAATGTCCTAACCTGCGCGGCGTTCAGGAGCCCGAGACATGCCGGAGCCATCGATCCTCGCGCTGTTCGCCGCCGCCTGCCTGGCGCTCGCCATCACGCCCGGGCCGGACATGCTGCTGGTGGCCTCGCGCAGCCTCAGCCAGGGGCGGGCGGCGGGCTTCGCGACGCTGGCGGGCATCCAGGTCGGCATCTATGGCCATGCGCTGGCGGCGGCGCTGGGGCTCTCGCAACTCTTCGTGCTGGTGCCGCTGGCCTATGACGTGGTGCGCTATGCGGGCGCGGCCTACCTGCTCTGGCTGGCCTGGAGGGCGATCCGCGCCCCCGCGCCGGCGGCCAGCGCGCCGCCCGGGCTGCGCCGCGCCCCGGTGGGTGCGATGTTCCGCCAGGGGCTGCTGACCAACCTGCTCAACCCCAAGGTGGCGCTCTTCGTACTGGCGCTGTTCCCGCAGTTCCTGCGGCCGGAGGCGGGCTCGGTGCTGGCGCAGAGCCTGGTGCTGGCGACGGTGCTCAACGTGATCGGCGCGACGGTGAACGGGGCGGTGATCCTGGCGGCCGGGCGCATTGGCCGCACGCTGTCCGGCGGGCGGCTGGGCCGGGCGCCGCAGTTCCTGCTGGGGACGGTCTTCGCCGGCCTGGCGGCGCGGCTCGCCTTCGAAGGGCATCGGTAGAACGGACAGAAAGAAGATGGGGTCCGGGGGAATTCCTTCCCCGGCCTTTTTCATCCTTCTGGCGGAGGCAATGCCGCTCGCCTTGCCGCGGAGCGCGACGCTAAGCTCCATCCCCTGGCCTTTCCCTTGCCGCTGCCTGTCATGAAGCCCCTGCGCCTCGTCCTTCCCCTGGGAGTGCTGACCGCCCTGCTGGCCGGCTGCGCGCCGCGCATGATCGGCCCGGGTCCCGCGATCATGCCGGCCAGCATGGCGGCGGAAGCCGTCACCATGCCGGATGGCGCCGCGCTGCCGCTGCGCTCCTGGCCGGCGCAGGGGCCGACGCGCGCCATCATCCTTGGCCTGCACGGTTTCGGGGACACCGCCAACAATGCCTTCGCCCGCGCCTCGCAGGCCTTCACCGCGGCGGGGGTCGCCTTCTACGCCTATGACCAGCGCGGCTTCGGCGGTGCGCCGCATCGCGGCGTCTGGCCGGGGGTGGAGGGGCTGGTGCAGGACGCGGCGCGGGTGGCGCGGCTGATCCGCGAGCGCAATCCCGGCGTGCCGCTTTACCTGATGGGCGAGAGCATGGGCGGCGCGGTGGCGCTGGCCGCCGCCGCCTCGGCCGACCCGCCGCCGGTGGAGGGCATCATCCTGGTGGCGCCGGCGGTGGAGGGGCGGGCGAGCATGTCCTGGCTCACGCGCGGCCTGCTCGACTTCGCCGCGCATACCGTGCCGCTGCTGGAGATCCGCAACTCCGCCCCCGGCTTCACTCCCACCGACGACGAGGAGGCGATGCGCGGCTGGGGCCGTGATCCGCTGACCTACAAGGAGGTGCGGGTGGATGCGGTGTTCGGGCTGGTCGGGCTGATGGATGCGGCGGTGGCGGCCGCGCCGCATGTCCGGCAACGCCTGCTGGTGCTCTATGGCGGCGAGGACCGGATCATCAATGCCGACCCGGTGCGGAGCCTGCTGCGGCTGCTGCCCGACCCGACGCAGCAGCGTGGCGCCTATTACCCGCAGGGCTACCATATGCTGCTGCGCGACAAGAACCGCGCCACCGTGGCGGCCGACGTCCTGGCCTGGATGCAGGACCCGGTGGCACCGCTGCCCTCGGGCGCGGACAGGGCGGCGCAGGCTTGGGTGGCGCAGGAGCATTAGACCGCCTGCGCGATGATCTCTGTGGGCGCGATCAGGCCGCGCTCCAGATTGCCGATCATGTTGGCGGCTTTCTGAGGGGCCGAGGCGCCCATCAGGAGATGCAGGCCGAGTGGCGGCGGTCCGCCGGTCTGGGCATTCTGGGTGCGCATCTGCTGGAAGAAGGCGATGGCGAAGTCGCGGCGGCTGCGCTCCTTCCGGACCGCGAAGCCCGCGCTTTCCAGCAGGCGCCGGTAAGTGGCGGCACTCTCGACGAAGCTCGTCTCGGCGCTTGATGCCCAGGGGACAGGAAAGCTCAGTTCGCCTTCCCCTTCGCGCATGACGTCATAGACTCCGAAGAGTCCGCCAACGCGAACCACTCGGCGAACCTCGCGGAAGAGCGCCCCCTTGTCCTGGATGTTCATGCCGACATGCAGCATGTAGGCGCCATCGAAGGTGCCGGGTGCGAAGGGGAGGGCGAGCGCACTGCCCTGCCGGTAGGAGACCTGGCCCTCCAGCCCCACGCGCCGCGCCAGGGTCTCGGCCAGCCGGACGTATTCCTCCGTGAGATCGATGCCGGCGACCCGGCAGCCACGTTCGGAAGCGAAGTAGCGGGATGCCCCGCCCAACCCCGACCCGATATCAAGCAGATCGAGGCCCGGCCTTGTCTCCAGCTGGTCCGCGAAGTCGATCGTCGCCTGCCGCCCGCCGATGTGGAACTCATCGACCGGCGCGAGGTCGGCAGGCGTGAGGTGGTGGAGGTCTTTCCCCGAACCGGCGAGGGCGTGGAGGACCGCCTGCTCCAGCGAGCCGTGCGTGTAGTGCTGCTCGACGGATCGTTCGACTTCCATGGACTGCCCTCCTGGGACGAAGCGATGTGCAGGCCAATCGCAGCTCCACACTCCGGGCGCGGATTTTCAGCCACGGCGAGGGCGCTGGATGATCGTTTCGAAATTAAAATAACATGCGCTTTCCGGGGCGTGCCAGCGGAACCGACTGGCGAGCCGGGTCGGCCGCCGCCTGCCGGTCCGCGGCGGGGCTGTTGGCACAGCGCGCGTGCCGATGCGGAAGCCTCGGCCGCGATGAGCCGCCGCCACCGATCGGCATCGAGCGGCCGCTAAGCCGCCTGCCGGATATGGCGGCGGACGTTGCTCAGCAGGCGGGCGGCATTGGCCAGGCGCTCCGCCGGGGTGTCGCTGGGCTGTCGCAGCACCAGCCGCTCGCCTTCGAGCTGGGCCACGGCGCCCTGCGGCCCCACCTCCAGCCGCCGCACCCCCAGGCGCCGGCAGCGCAGCCGCAGCCGCCCGATATCCAGCCAGTGCCGCACCGGCGGCGGTGGCGGGCCGAAGCGATCCTCGATCTCCTCGGCGAGCTCCTCCAGCGCGCCGGCATTGCCCTGCCGCAGCAGCTCGCCCATGCGGACATGCAGCTCGATGCGCAGCGCGTCCTCGGCGACATAGTCCTCCGGAATGGCGGCGCTGATGCCAAGCGCCACGGCGGGTGACCATTCCTCCCGCGCCGCCTCGCCGCGCGCGGCGTGGAGCGCGCCATCCAGCATGTGCTGGTAGAGGCCGATGCCGATCAGCTTCACATGCCCGGCCTGCTCCTCGCCCAGCAGGTCGCCGGCGCCGCGCAGGTCCATGTCGCGCGCGCTGATGGCGAAGCCGGCACCGATGCGGTCGAAGGCCTGGAGGGTGTGCAGGCGGCGCTCGGCGGCGGCGGTCGGCGGCGCCTCGGGGTCGGTCAGCAGCAGGATGTTGCCGCGCGCCCGGCTGCGCCCGACACGGCCGCGCAACTGGTGGAGCTGGGTCAGGCCGAACAGCTCGGCGCGCCAGACCAGCATGGTGTTGGCACGCGGCACGTCGAGCCCGGTCTCGACGATGTTGGTGGAGAGCAGCGCATCCGCCCCGCCGCCGGCGAAGCGCACCATGGCGGCGTCGATCTCCTCGGCGGGCATGTCGCCATGCGCCTCGATCAGCTTCAGACGCGGCAGCAGGCGCCGGATGCGGGCACGCATCGGCGCGATGTCGGCGATGCGCGGACAGACGATGAAGCTCTGGCCGCCGCGGCGCTGCTCGCGTTGCAGGGCCTCCTTCACCATGCTGTCGGTCCAGGGGGCCTGGAGCGTGCGGATCGGCTGGCGGCGGGCCGGCGGGGTGGCGATGACGCTCAGCGCCTGCAGACCGATCAGCGCCGCTTGCAGCGTGCGCGGGATGGGGGTGGCGGTGAGGGTCAGGCAGTGCACGTCCTGCCCGAGGCGGCGCAGCATGGCCTTCTGCCGGGCACCGAAGCGCTGTTCCTCGTCGATGATGACGAGGCCGAGCTTCGCGAAGCGCACGTCTTTCGCCGCCAGCGCCTGGGTGCCGATGGCGATGCCGACCTCGCCCGCGGCCAGCCCCGCCTTGGTGGCGCGCGCCTCGGCGGGCGAGGAGAGGCGGGAGAGCAGTTCGATCCGGGTGCCCAGTGCGGCGAAGCGGCGGCGGAAGGTCTCCAGATGCTGCCGCACCAGCACGGTGGTCGGCGCCAGCACCGCCACCTGGTAGCCGGCCAGCACGGCGACGGCGGCGGCACGCAGCGCCACCTCGGTCTTGCCGAAGCCGACATCGCCGCAGACCAGCCGGTCCATCGGCCGGCCGGCGGCGAGGGCGCGCAGCGTCGCCTCGATGGCCGCCTCCTGGTCCGGCGTGGGGGCGAAGGGGAAGCCGCCGATGAAGCGCTGGTACGCGGCCTTCGGCGCGCGCAGCACAGGCGCCTTGCGCGCCTCCCGCTCCTGGGCGAGCGCCAGCATGGCGTGCGCGGTCTCGGCGATCTGCGCCTCCACCTCGGCGCGCCGCTTCGGCCAGGCCTCGCCGCCCAGACGGTCGAGGCTGACGCTCTCCGCCTCGGCGCCATAGCGCCAGACGCGCTCCACCTCATCGCCGGGCACCAGGGCGGTGGCGCCGCCGGCATATTCGAGCCGCAGGCAGTCCTGCGCGACGCCGTCCAGATCGACCGTCTCCACGCCGCGCAGGGCGCCGAGCCCGTGCTCCAGATGAACCACGGCGTCACCGATCTGGAGCTGCGCGGCGCCGAAGATCAGCTCGGGCGAGGGGAGGCCGCGCTCGCGCGCATAGGCGGGGCGCACATCGGCCAGCGCGACCACCGTCGCCTCCCCGCTGCGGAAGCCGCTGGCCAGCGCGCCATCCAGCCGGGCGAAGATGCCGGGCGGCGCGGCGCGCAGGGCGAGCCAGCCGGACAGCGGTTCGGCCGGCGCACCCAGCCGCTCGGCGGCGAGGCGCAAGAGGGCGCGGGCGGCGCGGGGCGGGCCGGCCAGTGCCACGCGGCGCCCAGCCGCGCGCTCGGTCTCCAGGAAGTCGAGAAAGGCCTCCTCCGGCTCCTCCTCCCCGGCGAAGCGGGGCAGGTGGCCCGGCGGCTCCTCCGGAGCCTCCTTCAGCACGGTCACCTCGCGGCCCGCCAGCGCAGCCTTCCAGGCGGCGCGGTCGAGATGGAGGGCGGCCGGCTCGCTCAGGCGCGGCGCGGTCTCCTCGCCGGTGTCCAGGCTGAGGCGGGTGCGGAAGGCCTCGGCCACCTCCTGCTCGCGGCGGACGCGGCCTTCCTCCACCTCCGGCTCCTCCACCAGCCGGGCATCGGGCAGCAGGTCGAAGAGGCTGATGAGTTCGGAGTGAAATTCGGCCAGGGCATGTTCCGTGCCGGGCGGCAGTGGCAAGGTCTCGCCCTCGGGGTTCACGATCTCCGAGGCGGGGCCGAGCGTCACCGCCTCCACCTCCGCCACGCTGCGCTGGGTCAGCGGGTCGTAGCGGCGGATGGCGCCGATGCGCCCCTCCTCCAGCTCGACACGGCAGGGCTCGGCGTCCTCGGTGGCGGGGAAGATGTCGAGCACCGCGCCGTGCAGGGCGGCCTCGCCCGGCTCGTCCACCCGCTCGTCCAGCACATAGCCGAGGCGCAGGAGGCGGTCGTACAGCGCCTCGCGGTCCAGCGCCTCGCCGGTGCGCAGGGTCAGCCCGTCCAGCGCGGCAGGCGGCGGCAGGCGCTGCATCGCCGCGGCCAGGCTGGCGATCACCAGGCGCGGGCCGCGCGCCGGCCGGGCCAGCACCGCCAGCGCCGCCATGCGGCTGCCCATCACGGCGCGCGAGGGGGAGATGCGGTCATAGGGCAGGCAATCCCAGCCCGGCAGCAGCACCACCTCCAGCCCGGGCGCCAGCGCCCGCACGGCATGGTGCAGCCGGGCGGCGCGCGCGTCCGAGCGCGCCAGATGGATCAGCCCCGCCCTCCCGCTCTCCTCGGCCCGCTCCACCAGTTGCGCGGCCAGCAGGCCCTCGGGTTCCAGATCCATCGCGTCGTCCTGTCTCCGGGCGCCGGTCCGTCGCGGCGCCCCTGCAAGCCATCCTAACGCGCCAGGCCCACAAAAAGGTCCGGCCGGCGCGCAACGGCCCCGGAGGCCCGCCACGCAATGCCGTGACGGGCGGAACCGCGCCCTGCCCTGCGGGTTTCCGGCACAGGTGCGGCGACGAGCGGCTGCGCATTGCATGAAGCGGCGGGCGCCGCATCGCCGCGGCTGCCCCGCCCCGAGAACAGGATTTCCCCGCATGAAAGCTGTCGTTTTCCATGGAATCGGCGACATCCGTCTGGAGACGGTGCCGGAGCCGAAGATCCGGCACGCCACCGACGCCATCGTCCGGCTGACCGCCAGCGCCATCTGCGGGACCGACCTGCACATGATCCGCGGCACCCTGCCGGGCATGAAGCCCGGCACCATCCTCGGGCACGAGGGCGTGGGCATCGTCGAGGAGGTCGGGCGCGGCGTGCGCAACCTGCGCCGCGGCGACCGCGTGGTGATTCCCTCCACCATCGGCTGCGGCAACTGCTCCTACTGCCGCTCCGGCTATTCGGCGCAGTGCGACGACGCCAATCCGAACGGCCCCACCGCCGGCACCTCCTTCTTCGGCGGTCCCGAGATGACCGGGCCCTTCGACGGGCTGCAGGCGGAGTATGCCCGCATTCCCTACGCGCACCACAACCTCATCCGGCTGCCGCGCGACGTCTCCGACGACCAGGCGATCCTGCTCTCCGACATCTATCCCACCGCCGATTTCGGCGCGGTGCTGGCGGAGGTCGGCGCGGGGGACGTGGTGGCGGTCTGGGGCTGCGGGCCGGTCGGGCTCTTCGCCGTGCTCAGCGCCTTCCAGCGCGGCGCGCACCGCGTCCTGGCGGTGGACGGGCATGCCGACCGGCTGGAGAAGGCGCGCGAGCTGGGCGCGGAAACCATCAACTTCAACGAGGAGGACCCGGTCGCGGCGATCAAGGAACTGACGCGCGGCATCGGCCCCGACCGTGCCATCGACGCGGTGGGCGTGGATTCCGAGCGGCCCAAGCAGGGGCCTGCGGCCGTGAGCGGCGCGCAGGCGAAGCAGTTCGACGAGCAGGTGGCGAAAATCGCCCCCGACGCGAAGCCGCAGGGCGCGCTGTGGAAGCCGGGCGACGGGCCCTCGCAGGTCAGCCAGTGGGCGGTGCAGACGCTGGCCAAGGCGGGCACGCTCGGCATCATCGGCGTCTATCCGCAGACCGACCTGTTCTTCCCGATCGGCGCGGCGATGAACAAGAACCTCACCATCAACATGGGGAACTGCAACCACCGCACCTACATCCCGCGGCTCATCGGGATGGTGGATGCGGGAACGGTGGACCCGGCCAGCATCCTGACGCAGCACGAGCCGATGACGGATGTGATCGAGGCCTACAAGCAGTTCGACCTGCGCAAGCCCGGCTGGGTGAAGGTGGAGTTGAACCCGGCGGGCTGAACGCCGGAGGCCCCGCTGCTCCGGCTGAACATTAAGAATCAACAAGCTGGGCAACCATGCCGGAAGGCCAAGATTAGCTTGTCCAAGCGGGGGGCATCAAACGGAGGGCGGAGCCTTGAAGCACCGAGCCGCAGCGCAACCATTGCTTCGCTGCCGCGCAGGCGGCTCCGCCCCCGTTCCGCGGCACGCTGGCTGAGCCACCATGGCGCAGCACTTCTCTCCCAGCGCCGACACCATCCTGCGCGCGGCGCTCGCGGGCGCTGCCCTTATGGTGGTGGCGTTTCTGGCCGTCCTGCTGATACGGCCCTACACCGCCTACTCCACCTCGCAGAACCGCATCGTCGAGCAGCCCGTGCAGTTCAGCCATGCCCACCATGTCGGCGGGCTCGGGTTGGACTGCCGCTACTGCCATGACTCGGTGGAGAACTCGGCCTTCGCCGGCCTGCCGCCGACGCACACCTGCATGACCTGCCACTCGCAGCTCTGGACCAATGCCGAGATGCTGGCGCCGGTGCGCCGCAGCCTGGGCGAGGGCAAGCCGATCCCCTGGCAGCGCGTCAACCAGGTGCCGGACTACGTTTATTTCGACCACAGCGTCCATGTGAAGAACGGCGTCGGCTGCAGCACCTGCCACGGCCCCGTGCACACCATGCAGCAGGTCTGGCAGGACAAGCCGCTGACCATGCAGTGGTGCCTCGACTGCCACCGGGACCCGGCGCAGTTCCTGCGGCCGGAGGACAAGATCTTCGACATGAACTGGACGCCGCCCGCCGACCAGGAGGAGCGCGGCCGCAAGCTGATCCAGCACTACCTGATCGAAACCAAGAACCTGACGGATTGCTCGCGGTGCCACCGATGACGCCCCTGCTCGGACGCCGCCAGGCCGCGCTTGGCCTGCTCGCCTCCGCCCTGACGCTGACGTCCTGCGGCGAGCCGGAGGAGGAGATCCTCCCCTATGTCAACAAGCCGGACGGGCTGACGCCGGGCGTCTCCCAGCGCTTCGCCACCAGCCTGCCGATGGGCGGCTATGCGCGCGGCGTGCTGGCGACGACCTATGAGGGGCGGCCGGTGAAGCTGGAGGGCAATCCGCGCCATCCCGCCAGCCAGGGCGCCACCGACCTTTTCACCGAGGCGGCGATCCTCTCCCTCTACGACCCCGACCGCTCCCGCAGCCTGCGCCGGGAGGGGCGGGTGGACACCTGGGAGAGGTTCGAGGCGGCGTTGCTGCCGCGCCTCGCTGCGGCCGAGGCCAATGGCGGCGAAGGGCTGCGGCTGCTGACGGGACATCTGACCTCGCCGACGCTGCTGCGCCTGATCGGCGCCCTGCGCGAGCGCTTCCCCGCCATGCACTGGCATGTGTACGAACCGGTTGCCGAGACGGCGGCACGCAGGGGCGCCGAACTGGCCTTCGGCACGCCCCTGACCGTCCTGCCGCGCCTGCAGCGGGCCCGGGTGATCCTGACGCTCGATGCCGACCCGCTCGGGCCAGGGCCGGAGCAGATCCGCCATAACCGCGCCTTCGCCGCCATCCGCACCGCCCGGCGTGACAATCCCGGAGGCCTCGCGCGGCTCTATGCGGTGGAACCGGTGTTCTCCAACACCGGCGCCAAGGCCGACCACCGGCTGGCCCTGGCGCCGGCCGGATTGCGGGACTTCGCCGTGGCCCTGGCAGTGCGGCTGGGCGCCGACCTGCCCGTGCCTGCGCTGCCTGAGCCCGCCGCGCGCTTCCTGGACGCGGTGGCACAGGACCTCCAGGCCGCGCGCGGCGCGGCGCTGGTGCTGGCCGGACCCTGGGCACCGCCCGAGATGCAGGCGCTGGTCCACTGGATCAACGACCGGCTGGAAGCGCCGGTGGACCATCTGCCGCCGCCATCCGGGCAGCCGGAGGATCTCGCCGCCCTGGCCGGGGCGCTGCGCGGCGGCGCGATGGACACGCTGGTGATCATCGACGCCAACCCGGCCTATGACGCGCCGGCGGACCTCGACTTCGCCGGCGCGCTGCGGGACACGGACGCCTTCACCGTGCATCTCGGCCCCTGGCGGGGCGAGACCGGCGCGCTCTGCCGCTGGCACCTGCCGCAGCATCATCCTCTGGAGGACTGGGCCGACCTGCGCGCCAGCGACGGCACGGCCAGCATCGCCCAGCCGCTGATCCGGCCGCTCTACGCCACCCGTTCCGCCGCCTGGTTGCTGGGCCTGATGCGCGGGCGGCTCTCGCTGGAGTCCTATGCCGCGGTGCGCGAGACCTGGGCGGCGCAATGGCCGGCGGAAAGCTTCGAGGCGACCTGGCGGCGCGTGCTGCACGATGGCGTCGTGCCGGACAGCGCCGCGACGCCCCTGCCGCGGCCCGCCGCCCGCGCCCCGGCGCTGCCGCCCGCGCCGGAGGCCGGCCTGACCCTGCTGCTGCGCCCGGACCCGACCGTCTGGGACGGGCGGCACGCCAACAATCCCTGGCTGCAGGAATGCCCGAAGCCGCTGACCCGGCAGGTCTGGGGCAATGCGGCGCTGATGGCGCCCGCCGAGGCGGAGCGGCACGGGCTCCGCGAGGGCGATGTGGTGCAACTGCATGCCGGCGGCCGGATGCTGGAGGCGCCGGTGCTGCCGCTGCCCGGCATGGCGCCGGGCGTGGCGATGCTGAGCCTCGGCTATGGGCGGCGGCAGGCCGGCGCCATCGGCAATGATCTCGGCGCCAACGCCTATGCGCTGCGCCGGCAGGATGCGCTCTGGGAACTGCCGGGGCTGCGGCTGGTGCCGGCCGGGCGGCGGGAGGAGATCCTGCGCTTGCAGGAGATGCACCGGCTGGAGGGCGAGGCGCAGGAACTGCTGCCCGAACGCGCCTTCACCGACCTGCTGGAGCATCCGCTGGAGCCCGAGCCGGAGGAGCCGCCGGCCAGCATCTTCAAGCCGCTGGAGCCGGATGCGCCGGTCGCCTGGGGCATGGTGATCGACACCACGCTCTGCACGGGCTGCAACGCCTGCGTCGTCGCCTGCCAGGCGGAGAACAACGTTCCGGTGGTCGGGCCCGGAGATGTGGCGAAGGGGCGCGACATGCACTGGCTGCGCATCGACACCTACTGGCATGGTCCGGAGGCGCAGCCGCGGCCGGGCTTCCAGCCGGTACCCTGCATGCATTGCGAGGCCGCGCCCTGCGAGCCGGTCTGCCCCGTCGCCGCCTCGGTGCATGACGCCGAGGGGCTGAACGTGCAGGTCTACAACCGCTGCATCGGCACCCGCTTCTGCCAGGGCAACTGCCCCTACAAGGTCAGGCGCTTCAACTTCCACGGCTATGCCGACGGGCAGGAATACGCCAACCAGGGCGAGCCCATCGTCGCCGCGCACTACAATCCCGACGTGACGGTGCGCGGCCGCGGCGTGATGGAGAAGTGCACCTACTGCGTGCAGCGCATCAGCGCCGCGCGGCGCCAGGCGGAGAAGGAGGACCGCCCGATCGCCGAGGGCGAGGTGCGCACCGCCTGCCAGTCCGCCTGCCCGGCGCAGGCCATCCAGTTCGGCGACCTGCGGAAGGCGGAGGCCGCCGTCAGTAGGCTGCGCCACGAGCCGCAGCACTATGCGCTGCTCGGCCATCTCGGCACCCGTCCGCGCACCACCTACCTGGCGCAGGTGCGCAACCCCAACCCCGCGCTGGAGGAGCCGGAGGCATGAGCCCGAGGGGAGGGGGCACGGAAGGGCTGCTGCCGCGCAGCACCAGCTATGGCGCGCTGGTCGGGCTGGTGGCGGACGCGCTGATGCGCCGCAATGTCGGCTGGCGCTGGTATGCGGCCTTCGGCGTGACGCTGGCGATGACGCTGATGCTGGCGGGCTGCGTCACCTGGCTGTTCCTGCGCGGGCTCGGCATCTTCGGCAACAACACCGCCGTGGTCTGGGGCTTCCCGATCGCCAACTATGTGTGGTGGATCGGCATCGGCAATGCCGGCACCTTCATCTCGGCGGCGCTGCTGCTGACGCGGCAGCCCTGGCGCGCGGCGATCAACCGTTTCGCCGAGGTGATGACGATCTTCGCCGTCGCCATCGCCGGGCTCTTCCCGATCCTGCATCTCGGCCGGCCGGAATACGCCTACTGGCTGGCACCCTATCCCAATGTGATGGGCCTCTGGCCGCAATGGCGCAGCGCGCTGGTCTGGGACTTCGCGGCCATCATCAGCTACCTGATCTTCTCGCTGCTGTTCTGGTATCTCGGCCTGATTCCGGACATGGCGACGCTGCGCGACCGGGCGCGGACGCGGCTGGGGCAGGTGGCCTATGGCGTGCTGGCGATGGGCTGGCGCGGCTCGGCGCGGCACTGGCAACTGCATGACGCCGTCTATCGCGCACTGGCGGTGATGGCGCTGCCGCTCGTCGTCTCCGTGCACAGCGTGGCGGCGATGGACTTCTCTGCCAGCCCGATGCCGGGATGGCAGGAGACGATCTTCCCGCCCTACTTCGTCGTGGGCGCGCTGTTCTCCGGCTTCGGCATGGTGATCGTGCTGACCGCGCTGGTGCGGCTCGGGCTGGGGCTGCAGGCGGTCATCACGCCGCGCCATTTCGAGGTGATGGGCAAGATCGTGCTGGCCTGCTCGATCGGCATGGGTCTCTCCTATGCCACTGAGTGGTTCTATGCCTGGTCGCTCGGCAGCCGGGCGGAGCTGGTGCATCTGCACAAGCTGTTCGGCGGGGAATACACCCCTCTCTACCTCACCATGCTCGCCTGCAACCTGCTGGCGCCGCAGATCCTGTGGATTCCGCAGGCGCGGCGCAACATCCTGGTCGTGGTGTGCGTGGCGATCGTGCTGAACGTCGGGATGTGGCTGGAGCGCATCCTGATCATCTGGAACACGCTCTCGCACGGGCACCTGCCCTCGATGTGGTCGGTGTTCTGGCCGAGCATCTTCGACTGGCTGGTGCTGGCCGGCTCGCTCGGCTTCTTCGCCATGATGTTCCTCTGCTTCGCCCGCCTGCTGCCGGCGGTGGCGATGCATGATCTCGGCAAGCTGCTGCGGGAGCGGAGGAAGGAGTCATGACCGCGCTACTGCTGGCCGAGTTCCGCGACCCCGAGACGCTCATCGCCGCCGCGCGCCGTGCCCGCGAGGCCGGCTGGAAGGGGCTCGACGCGCATACCCCCTTCGCCGTGCCGGAACTGGTCGAGGCGCTCGGCCTGCCACCGGCGCGCATCCGCCCTATCATGCTGGGAGCGGGGGTGGCGGCGGCGGTGCTGACCTTCGCGCTGTGCTGGTACAGCGCGGTGATCAGCTATCCGCTCAACCTCGGAGGGCGGCCGCTGAACAGCTGGCCCACCTTCCTCGTGCTCTGCTTCGAGGCGGGCGTGCTGGCGGCCGCGCTGGCCGGCTTCGTCGCCTTCTTCGCCTTCAGCGGCCTGCCGCGGCTGCACCATCCGCTCTTCGCCGCGCGCGACTTCGACCGCGCCAGCCAGGACGCCTTCTTCCTCGCCGTGCAGGACCCGAAGGTGGATGCGGGCCGCCTCGCGCTGCTGCTGGACGGGCTCGGGCCCGTCTCGGTACGGGAGGTGGCGCAGTGAGGCGCGCGCTCGCCTGCGCGGCGGCGCTGCTGGCGCTCGCCGGCTGCAAGCTGGACATGAAGCAGCAGCGCAAGCTGAACACCTATGAGCGCAGCGACCTCTGGCCGGACGGCTCCGCCGCACGCCCGCTGCCCGAGGGCGTGGTGGCGCAGGGCGACCTGGCGCGCGATGCCGCCGCGGCCAACCCGCCGCCTGCCACGCCGGCGCTGCTGGCGCGCGGCAAGGCGGAATACGAGATCTACTGCACACCCTGCCACGGCACTGCCGGCCTGGGCGACGGCATGATCGTGCAGCGCGGCTTTCCGCAGCCGCCCAGCTACCACATGCAGCGCCTGCGCGCCGCGCCGGCCGCGCATTTCTTCGACGTCATCAGCAACGGCTACGGCGTCATGTACGGCTATGGCGACCGTGTCGCGCCGGAGGATCGCTGGGCCATTGTCGCCTATATCCGGGCGCTGCAGCTCACGCGGGCGCCGGCGCTGGCCCAGGCGGGGGAGGGCAGCCCATGAGCGCCGAGGCGCTACACGCCCGGCCCGGACGGGTGCGGCTGGCGCTGCTGGGCGGCGCGGGCGGCACGGCGCTGCTGCTGGCGGCGCTGCTGGTGCTGCCGCAGGCGCGCGAGATCCTGGCCGCGGGCTGGCTGATCGGGCTGCTGTTCTGGCTGGGCATCGCGCTCGGTGCGCTGGTGCTGCTGGCCACCCACGCGCTGACTGGCGGCCAGTGGGGACGCGCCCTCTGGCCCGCCCTGGCGCCGGCGGCCGCGAGCCTGCCGCTCTTCCTGCTGTTGATCCTGCCGCTCGTCGTCGGCCTGGGCACGCTCTATCCCTGGGCTCCCGATCCCGAGCATGCCGCCCGGAGCATCGTGGCGCAGCGCTACCTCAACCTGCCGGGCGCGACGCTGCGCGGCCTTGTGGCGCTGGCCGTATGGTCCGCGCTGGCCCTGTTGCTGGTGGGGATGCGCGCCGGCGGGCTGCGGCAGATGGTGGCGGCGCTCGGGCTGGTCTTCCACATGGTGGCGATCACCCTCCTCGGCTTCGACTGGGTGCAGTCGCTGGAGCCGCATTTCCACTCCACCTCCTTCGGCATGGCCTCGCTGGTGCTGCAATTGATGGCTTGCCTCGCCTGGGCGACGCGGCTGCGCCCGACCCCCTCCGAGGCGGCTCCGGATGTCGGCGGGATGCTGCTGGCGGCGGTGCTGGGCTCGCTTTATCTCGGCTTCAGCCAGTACCTCGTCATCTGGTACGGCAACCTGCCGGAGAAGGTGGAGTGGTATGTGCTGCGCCAGCACTGGGGCTGGCTCAGCCTGGAACTGCTCGCGCTGCTGCTCTCCAGTCTGCTGCCGCTGGTCGTGCTGCTGCCCAGCGCGGTGCGCGGCAGCCCCGCGGCGCTGGCCCAGCTCGCCCCCTGGCTGCTGGGTGGCATCCTGCTGCACCAGGCCTGGCTGGTGGCGCCCGGCGCCGGCTTCTGGACGCTGCCGGTCGCGGCGCTGGCGGTTCTGGCGGTGGGCGGGCTGTGGTTCGGCTTGGCCTATGGGCTGATCGCCGGCCGCTTCATCCGCGCCACCGAAGCGGGGGCCTGACGCCATGCCGAACGACCTCACCGAACGCCGCTCCCGCATCGACCTGCGCTCCTGGCTGATCCTGGGCGTCGGGCTGGGCACGGCGGCCTTCCTGGCCCTCGCCATGGGCGGGCTCTACCTCCTTTACCGCTGGACCCAGGCACCGATGCACTATGAGCCGCCGCAGCAGTTCCCGCAGCCGCGGCTGGAGACCAATCCGGCCGCCAACCTCGCCACCTTCCGCGAAGCGCAGCGTGCAGAGCTGAAGGGAGGACGGCAGCCGGACGGCACCGTGCAGCTTTCCATCGAGGAGGCAATGGCCCGCATCGCCCGGCGCGGCACGCAGGCCTATGCGCCCTTGCAGGCGCCTCCCGAGGCGCCCCTGCCAGTGCGTCCGGAGGCGGTCCGGTGAGGCGCGCCGGGCTGCTACTCCTGGCGCTGCTTGCCGCCGGCCCCGCGCGGGCGGCGCTGACCCAGGCGACCCTCTCCGAGGTGACGCTGGCGCCGCCACCCGGGGCGCGGCTGCCGGCCGACCTCGCGCTGCATGACGCCGCGGGCCATGCCACCACGCCCGCGCAGGCGCAGGGCGGCCGCCCCGCCGTGCTGGTGCTGGCCGACTACACCTGCACCGTGCTCTGCGGCACCGAGCTTGGCCTGGCCTCGGCGGCGCTGGAGACGATGAAGCTGCGGGCGGGAGCGGACTACACCTTCATGGCCCTGGGCATCGACCCCAAGGACGGCCCGGCCGAAGCGGCGGCGATGCAGGCGGCGCACTTCCCGCAGGCGCCGGCGGCGGGCGTGCGCTTCCTGGTCGCGGATGCGGAGGGCATCCAGCGGGCGGAGGCGGCGCTCGGCTACACCGCGCATTACGACGCCGAGACCGACAGCTACGCGCATCCGCTCGGCCTTCTGGTGCTGACCGCCGATGGCGCGGTCTCCCGTGTGCTGAGCGGACTGGAGATCGACCCGCCCACGCTGCGCCTGGCGCTGGTGGAGGCGGGGCAGGGGCGGATCGGCAGCCTTGGCGAGCAGTTGCGACTGTTCTGCTACGGCTTCGACGCGGCGCGGGGCATCTACAACGCCTGGGTGGAGCGCGTGCTGACCATCGGCACCACGATTACCGTGCTGCTGCTCGGCAGCTTCCTCGCCTGGGCCTTTTGGCGGGAGCGCCGGGCATGAGCGGGGTGGCCTTCTGGCCGCCAGCGGCCTCCGCCATTGCCACGCGGGTGGATGCCATCGTCATCGCCCTCCTGGTGATCAGCAGCGCCATCGTGCTGCTGGTCGGTGGGCTGATCCTGGGCTTCTCCATCCGCTACCGCCGCGGGTCCGACGCGAAGCGCGGGCAACTGCCGGAGTTCATCCAGAAGGAGGTGGAGGTCGGCTGGACCGCCGGGACGCTCTTCCTGGCGCTGTTCCTCTTCGGCTGGGCCAGCATCACCGTGCTCACGGCCGAGAAGCCGAAGGCGGATGCGCTGGAGATCCATGTCGAGGCGCGGCAATGGATGTGGAAGGCGCGGCACCCCAACGGCGCGCGCGAGATCAACACGCTGCACCTGCCGCTCGGCGAGCCGGTGCGGCTGCTGATGCAGTCGCAGGACGTCATCCACAGCTTCTTCGTGCCGGCCTTCCGGGAGAAACAGGACGTGCTCCCTGGCCGCATAACCCAGCTCAGCCTGACGCCGACCCAGGAGGGCGAGTTCCCGCTTCTCTGCGCGGAATATTGCGGGACGCTGCATTCGCGCATGGGGGGCAAGGTCGTGGTGATGAAGCCGGAAGACTACATCCGCTGGCGCGCCGCCCAGCCGCAGGAGGACGACCAGTCGAAGGAGGGCGAGGCGCTGTTCCGCACCGTCGGCTGCTCCGGCTGCCACGCGCCGGCCTCGCCGGTGCATGCGCCCGACCTCGCCGGGGTTTATGGCCGCCTGGTGAACCTGGCGGATGGCCGCACGGTGCGCGCCGACGAAGCCTATCTGCGGGATTCCATCCTGCAGCCACGGCGCGACGTCGTCGCCGGCTATGCACCGATCATGCCGACCTTCGCGGGCATCCTGAGGGAGGACGAGTTGCAGAAGATCCTGGCCTACCTCATGTCCCTGCGGCAGGGAGGCAATTCGTGAGCGACCTCGCCGCCCAGCGCGTCCGCCCCGCCGAGGCTCCCACGGAACCCTGGCACGACAACTACCTGACGGCCGAGCAGGGCATCCGCTCCTGGCTCACGACCACCGACCACAAGCGGATCGCCCTGCTCTACATGGCGTCGCTGCTGATCTTCTTCATCATCGGCGGCTTCGCGGCGGTGATGATCCGGCTGGAGCTGTTCACCCCGGCGCAGGACGTGATGACGGCGGACGAGTACAACCGCATGTTCACGCTGCACGGCACCGTCATGGTGTGGTTCTTCCTGGTGCCGTCGATCCCCAACACGCTCGGCAACTTCCTGTTGCCGCTGATGATCGGCGCGCGGGATGTCGCCTTTCCGCGCCTCAATCTCTCCAGCTGGTACCTGTTCAACGGCGCGGGCCTGCTGCTGCTGTTCTCGCTGCTGCTGGGGGGCGTGGATACGGGCTGGACCTTCTACACGCCCTTCTCCACCATGTTCTCCAACGGCTATGTTCTGCTGGCGGCGCTCGCCGTGGTGCTCGTCGGCTTCTCCTCCATCATGACGGGGGTGAACTTCATCGCCACCGTTCACCTGTTGCGCGCGCCGGGCATGCACTGGTTCCGCATGCCGCTGCTGGTCTGGGCGCTCTACGCCACCTCGCTTGTCATCGTGCTGGCGACGCCGGTGCTCACCGCCTCGCTGCTGCTCATCGTGGCCGAGCGCGGCTTCGGCCTGCCGGTCTTCGACCCTGCCCATGGCGGCGACCCGCTGTTGTTCCAGCACCTCTTCTGGTTCTACAGCCATCCCGCCGTCTACATCATGATCCTGCCGTCCTTCGGCGTGATCAGCGAGATCGTCACCTGCTTCGCGCGGCGGCGAATCTTCGGCTACACCTTCATGATCTACGCCATCCTGTGGATCGCGGTGATCGGCTTCCTGGTCTGGGGCCACCACATGTTCGTCTCCGGCCAGTCGCTCTTCGCCAGCCTGATCTTTTCCTTCCTCTCCTTCGTCATCGCCGTGCCCTCCGCGATCAAGGTGTTCAACTGGAGCTTCACCCTCTACCGCGGGCAGATCACCTTCGAGGCGCCGATGCTCTACGCGCTCGGCTTCATCGGGCTGTTCACACTGGGCGGATTGACCGGCCTGTTCCTCGCCTCGGTGCCGATCGATATCCACGTCACCGACACCTATTTCGTCGTCGCGCATTTTCACTTCATCATGGTGGGCGGCGCGGTGACGGCGCTCTATGGCGGGCTCTCCTTCTGGTGGCCGAAGATCACCGGGCGCCTGTATCCGGAAGGCTGGGCACGCTTCGCCGCGGTGCTGATGTTCTTCGGTTTCGCCTTCACCTTCTTTCCCATGTTCATCATGGGCTATGCCGGCATGCCGCGCCGCTACGGCGCCTATCCGCCGGAGTTCCAGATCTGGAACGTCATGGCCTCCTCCGGCGCGGTGCTGCTGGCGGCGGCCTATCTCCTGCCGATGGGCTACCTGACGCTGTCGCTGTTCCGCGGCGCGCGCGCCACCGACGACCCGTGGAATGCCACCGGCCTGGAATGGCGCACCAGCTCGCCACCGCCACCCCACAACTTCAAGCGCATGCCGGTGGTGGACCAGGGGCCCTACCTCTACCACCCCGAGGCGGAGGGGCCGCACCACACCGAGCGCGAGCCGCATGACCGGCAGGGGAGGGGCGCATGAGCGGTGGCGGCGAGGCCCTGCGGGAACCCTGGGAGAGCCTGCGGCGCCAACGCGAGGCGGCCGGCTTCGGCATGTGGCTGTTCCTCAACAGCGAGGCGCTGCTCTTCGGCGGGCTGATCACCGCCTTCTTCGCCACTCGCTTCTTTCACCTGGAGGCTTTCCAGGCCGCCGGACGCGAGGCGGAGGTCGTCTACGGCACGGTGAACACGCTGGTGCTGCTGACCAGCAGCCTGACCATGGCGGTCGCCTCCCACGCCACCCGCGCCGAGTTGCGGCGGCTGAGCTTCTGGAGCCTTGGCCTGACCCTCGCGCTTGGCCTCGTCTTTCTGGGGCTCAAGATCATGGAGTGGCGCTCGGACCTGGAGAAGAACATGTTCCCCGGCCCCGGCTTTCCGATGGAGCAGCCGGGGGCGGCGCTGTTCTGGGGCTTCTACTGGGTGCTGACCTCGCTGCATGGATTGCACATGATCGGCGGCCTCGGCACGGTGGGCTTCCTGACCTGGGAGGCAGCGCGTGGCAAGCGGCCGCTGCGCAGCCCGGCCTTCGAGGCGGCGGGGCTCTACTGGCACCTGATCGACGTGGTCTGGATCTTTCTCTACCCGCTGATCTACCTGCAGGGGCGGACCTCCTCATGAGCGGGCATTCCCTGGGCGAGGGCGACCCGAAAACCCTTCGTGCGATGTTGTGGCGCACGGTGCCCGTCTGGGTGGCGCTGATCGCTCTGGCCCTTTCGAGCTGCGCGCTGGCCTATGTGCCAATGGGCGGGTTCAACATGGCGGTGAGCCTGGCGATCGCGGCGGCGAAGATGGTGCTGGTCGGCGTGTTCTTCATGCATCTGCGCCGCCCGGACCCGCTGCTGCGGCTCTCCGGCGGCGCTTGGCTGCTCTGGATCGGCTTCCTGCTGGCGATGGTCTTCGCCGACCAGGCGACGCGCGCGCCGATCAGCCAGCCGGCCCACACCGAGAACGCCAGCCAGCGGCCGACCGACCCGGCGGGGATGCCGAGCTTCTAGGCGCCGGCTTCAGGCGCGGCGCGGTTGATGCGCTCATAGACCAGGTGCAGGGCGCCCTTCGTCCTGGTCTCGCAGTGGGTCAGCCGGAGCTTCAACTCTTCGGTGCCCTGCGGAAAGAGCGGAATGCCGTCGCCGAGGATGATTGGGATCACGGCCATTTCGAGCACGTCGAGCTTGCCGATCGCGATCATGGATCGAATGACCTGGCCGCCGCCCTCGATCCAGACGCGGCGGCATCCCCGCGCTTCGAGTTCGGCGGCGATCGCGGCGAGGTCGCCGGAACGTGCCTCCACGCCAGCCGGCGGCGGATCGTCGAGCGGCCGTGCCGTCAGGACGATCGTAGGCTTTCCGGGATAGGGCCAGTCGCCGAAGCGCCGGACCGCGTCGTAGGTCCCGCGCCCCATCAGGATCGCGTCCACGCCGGCGAAGAAGGCGTCGAAGCCGAAGTCCTCGGCCGGGTAATCGGTGGCCAGCCAGTCCTCGACCGAGCCGTCCGGCCGGGCGATCTTGCCGTCCAGCGAGACGGCCACGTGGCAGTGCCAGATGGTGTGACTCATGAAGCCGCCTCAGCCCCGCGTGACGTGCACGCCTGGCTGCCGCCCGGCGTTCCATTGCCCTCCGATCGCGCGCTCGATCTGCGCCGCGAGTTGCAGCAGCAGGCCGTCATTCGCCTGCCGCGCCAGGGCGTGGATGCCCAGCGGCAACCCGTTCTCCTGCATGGCCAGCGGCAGGGAAAGGCCGGGGATGCCGCAGAGATTGGCCAGCGGCGTATAGGCGAAGTTGCGCCAGAGATTGCCGAACCAGTCGAGCACCGAGGGATTGTCGCTGATCGTCAGGTATTCCGTCGTGCCGATGCGCGGCGTCGGCAGGGCGGTGATCGGCGTCAGGATGATGTCCCAGTCCTCGAAGAAGGCGCCGAAGCCGCGCGAGGTCGTGTTGAACGCCGCCTGCATCCGCGCCCGCTCGGTGTAGGAGATGTTCAGCCCCTTCTCCCAGACGCGGATGCAGACCGGCTCGACCTGGTCGGCGGGCGGACGCTCCAACCCGAGCGGCGCGAGCAGGTTGTTGATGGTCTGCGCGAAGTTGCTGATGTAGCAGGTGGTCTGCGCGGCGAAGGCGGCGCGGAAGTCCACCGCCGGCAGCGCCCATTCCACATGGTGGCCCAGCCCTTCGAGGAAGCGGCCTGCCTCCGCCAGCGCCTGCACCCGCTCGGGCGTGGCGCGGTAGTCGCCCCATTCGTGCGAGAGCGCGATGCGCAGCCGGCCGGGATCGCGCCGGATCAGGTCCGAATAGGGCTCGGGCGGTGTCCAGTAGGGCATGAACTCGCCTGGCGCGCCCCCGCGGCAACTGTCCACGAAGGCGGCCATGTCGCGCACCGAGCGGGTGACGCAGCCCTGGGTAGAGACCAGCCCCGTCAGGTCCGAGGCGCCGGGCGCGATGGAGAAGACGCCGCGCGAGGCCTTCAACCCGATCACGCCGTTGACGCCGGCGGGGATGCGGATGGAGCCGCCGCCATCCGTGGCATGGGCGATGGGCAGGGCGCCGGCGGCGACCATCGCCGCGCTGCCGGCGGAGGAGCCGCAGGTGGTGTAGTCCGTGTCCCAGGGGTTGCGCGTCACGTAGACGGCCGGGTTCTCGGCCGAGCTGCAGAGGCCGAATTCGGGCGTGGTCGTGCGCCCGAGGATGTTCAGCCCGGCCTGGCGGAGGCGGCCGGTCAGGTAGCTGTCCGCCGCGGCGCGGTTGCCGCGCATCAGCAGCGAGCCCATTTCCTGCAGCCGGCCCTTCAGCGTCGGGCCGAGGTCCTTCATCAGGTAGGGCACGCCGGCGAAGGTGCCGCGCGGGTCCCTGCCGTCCTTCAGCGGATCGGCCACCACGTCCTCGAACACCTCGATCACGGCGCTGGTGGCGGGATTGGTGCGGGCAATGGCGGCGGCGGCCTGGGCGGCCAGCTCGGCGGATGTCAGCTCGCCCCCCTTCACCCGCGTGGCCAGCGCCGTGGCATCATGCCTCGCCCATTCGTCCCAGCTCATCGCCAGCGTCATGTCGCGCGCCCGCTCCCTGCTTGCCGGGGAAGCGTAAAGAAGCGCCGCGACGGGTCAAGGCAGGCGGGCCGGGGAAGCCTGCTCCCCGGCCCTGGGCCTCACTCCGCCAGGCCAAGCCGCTCCAGATGCGCCGCGCCCTGGCGCAGCCCGGCGGGCTCCCGCACCTCCAGGATCAGCCGCGGATTCGACTCCAGCGCCGCGAGGGCGGCGAAGACTGCCTCCCAACGCACCGTCCCCTCGCCGGGGTGCCAGTGGCGGTCGGCGAAGCCGTCGGCATCCTGCAGATGGACGTGCTGCAGGGCGTTGCCGGCGGCGTGCACGTAGTAGTCCACCGGCGGGGCGCCGGTGCTGCCATGGGCGTAGTGAGCATGGCCGGTGTCGATGGAGACGCGCACCGCCGGGCTGCCGAAGGAGGCGGCGAGGGCGACGCGGGCATGCGGGTCCTTGTCCTCGATGTTCTCGATGACCAGCACGCAGCCCATCGCCTCGGCGCGGGCGACGGCGGCGCGCAGGGTCTGGTGCACGCGCTCGGTGAGCCGCTCGCGGGCGTGGCGGTGGTTGTCGAGGTTGTTGTGGGCCCAGGTCGTGTAGGGGGAGTGAACGACCATCTGCGTGACGCCGAGCTCGGCGCAGACGTCGAGCGCCTGATCCATCCGGCGGGCGACGATGACGCGGATCTCCGGATCCTCGGAATCCAGGCGGAAGCCGAGGAAGGGGCCGTGCAGGCCGAGCCGCCCGCGATAGCCGTCGAGCAGCGCCTTGATCTGCCCGGCGAGCGGCCGCCAGTCTCCGCTCAGGACATCCGGCTCATAGAAGTCCTGCAGTTCGAGGTCGCGCTGCCGTTCGAGGAGCCAGCCCCGGTGCATACGGAGCCCTTCGAGGGGAAGCGCGGCGCCGAGAAGCGGGCGCGCGCGGCGGGTATCGGTCATGGCCGTCCTTGGTGCTGCCGTGAGGCGTCACCGGACGCGATCAGGGTATCGGCGGGGTTGCAGGAGCAGCGCCCCCGGCCCCGGCCGCGCCCCTGGCGCCCGGTGCAATGCCGGGCGCTTCTAGGCCGCGAGGGCTGCGATTTTGTGACGCTTGCGGGAAGGAACCGTGACGGATGCCCCGCGCGCTGCGCTCAGGCCGCCGGCTTGGCGGAGACGGTGCGCACCTTTGTCGCGGTGGGGCCGGCATCGCCCTGTTCCTCGACATAGTGGACGCGGTCGCCCTCCTGCAGGTCCTCGAAGCGGCCGTCGGTCACGCTGTCGCGGTGGAAGTAGAGCTGCGTGCCGGTATTGGTCAGGATGAAGCCATGGTCCTGCCCTGGCTCGATCAGCGTCACCTGGCCGGCCACGGCGCCGGCGCTGGGCTTGCTGGTGTCCTCCCGCTGCTTGCCCTTGAAGGATTCAAGCTGCCGCTCGGCGGCCTTGAAGGCGTCGCGCAGGGAGGTGCGCACGTCCGGATTGGCATAGCGCTCCTTGGCCCGCTGCGGCTCGCGCGAGACGGCGAGCTCGCGGCCGGGGACGGAAAGGACGATGTGCACCTCATAGACATTGCCGGTCTGGTGCTGCTGGTGCAGCGCCTCCACGGAGACGCGGCAGCCGATGATCTGCGGATACCGCTTCTCCAGCTTGTCCACGCCCTGCCGGATCTCGGCTTCCAGCGCGGAAGAGGAGGGCATGTTGTGGAAAGCGATATCCAGCGGGCGGTCCATCGAATTCTCCTTTCGGACAGTCAGTAGCGAAGCAGCGCCGCGGCGAGGCCGCCGCGTGGGATGCGCTCATGCGGCAGGGCGAAGGCACGGCCGCCATTGCGCAGCGTGCTGACGGCCACCTGATTGAGCAGGTCCTCATCCATGCCGGTCGCGGTGCCGTGGACCTCCAGGCCGCCTTCCCGGTCGAAGCGGCCCCAGGCGGCGTTGTCGGACGCCACCGCGACGGCATCGATGCGACCTTCCTCCGCCGTGCGCAGGATCTCCTCCAGCCGGATCGCGACCGTGTTTTCGGCCGTACCGAGACGCGCGTTGATCTTCTCGATCAGCTCCTGCGTCTCGCTTTCCAGCAGCGGGCGGATGACGGCGAGGGCACGTTCCTGCAGCTCCGCGGGAGAAAAGGCGTGCGGGTTGAGCGTCAGGCCGTCGGGCAGCAGTTGCGGCAACTGCGCCATCTTGCGGAAATGGCCACTTACCTTCGGCTCGGCCGCGAGCAGCACGGGGGCGGAATCGCCGGTCAGCCGCGCCTTCACCGTCTCCGCGACGCGCTGGATCTCGTCGAGCAAGCCGGCGGGCGTCGGCGCCTCTTCGCGAAGCTTCGGCTGATCCGGCGCATCCACGGGAGGCTGTTCCAGCTCCAGCGGGATCTCGCTGCGCTCAAAAGGCGTGACGGAGAAGAGGCGGGCGCGGCCGGCACTGAGCGCAAGCAGCCAGAAGCGGCGATGACGCGCCATGATTGGCAGCAGGGGCTTGATGCAGGCATGCCGCGCCACGGTGATATGGAAGGGAACCGCCTGCGGCAGGGGCAACATCCGCACGCCGCTGGTTTGCAGGAAAAAGACGAGAGCCGGTTCCCGGTGCTCGGCGAGGTCGAGGCTGGCGGTCAGTTCCTTGAGTGGAGCCAGCATCGCTGCGCTCTGGCGGTCACCAAGGCCACGTCGCTCCAGTCCCTTTTCCGCCAGTTGCAGGGCTTCTCGCAGGCGTGCCTGCTGCATCCGGACGTCGCGCTGTTCGGGATCAAGCGGAAGGTAGGCAGAAACGACGTGCTCGGCTGGCTCGAAAAGACCTCTCAAGTTGGCATTGCTGAGCATGGCGCTTCCTATTGTTGGCACTGGAAATTCAACGCGCCGCGGAAAGTGCGGTTTCGGCGCGGGAACTTGCCAACTTCGGCTGAGAACGCCTGGTGCGCGGCGATCTACTCTGCTGCTGCTACCGCCCTCCGGACCTTATACAGACCAGGCGCGGCGTGGTGAGGCGCTGTCCGCCCCGCGCGCCGGTGAAGCGCAGCGCCGGAACGCGCCCACTGGCGCAGAGGCCGGAAACCAGCTTGGGCGGCAGGGGCGCCGCGCCGCCGCCATTCCACGCGGCGCCCAGCCGCGCGAGGGCGACGCGGCGGCTATAGGCAAGGCCGCGTTCCGGCTCGCCTGAGTGGTAATGCGCCACCGCGCTGCCCCAATCGCCGTGCTGCGCCTGCAAACTGCGCAGGAAACGCACGGCGTAGCGGGTATTGGCCTCGGGGTCGAAAGCCTCCGCCAGATCGTCGAAGGCCTTGGGGTGGTAGAGCAGGTTGACCTGCATGCAGCCGACATCGATCGAGCGGAGGCCCTGCGCTTGCAGCTTCTCGACCGCCGCGATGGCGGCCGCCTTGCTCGGAGCGGCGAAGCCCTCGCCTTCGACATTGTAGGACCAGGGCCAGGGCACCGGCCTGCCGGTGGCCGGGTCAGGCCGGCCACTCTCCACCAGCGCGATGGCGCCGAGCAGCCCGGCCGGCACCCCGGCGGAGGGGGCGATGGTGGCGATGGCCTGGCGGCAGAGCGCCCCGTCGCGTTCCGCCGCATGGGCGGCGGGAGCAAGGATGGCGGCGAGGGCGAGCAGGGTGGCGGGAAGGGTGAAGCGGAGCATGCCGGGGAGAAGATGCGCCGGCCGGCGCGGCGTGCAAGCCTTCCCCTGCCTCGGAGAAGGTGGCGGGGAAGGCGCTGCGCTCGGCGGCAGGTCGTTGGCCTTGCCTGATCGCTGGCTGGCAGGCGGCCCTGCCAGCGCTGCTTGCCGGTGGTGACAGGCTTCCGGTCCGTGCTGGCGCCACCGGTACCCAGGCTCCCGAAGCCCACGCCCGCAGGAGAAGCATGCCGATCCGTAAGCCTGTTCTGGCGATAGCGATGGGCCTGGCAGGGGGCGCCTTGGCGCAGATGGATGTGAAGGGGGCGGCGCAGCGGGCGCACAATGCCATGCTCCGCGCCCCGCGCGAGCTGCGCGACCACGCGCTGTGCGAGAAGGCCGAGAGGTCGGTGCGCGAGGATCTCTTCAGCCTCTCGCAGCCCCTCACCCTGGACCAGGGCAAGGCCAGTGAGGCGGCGAAGCAGGTTCTGGCCACGGGGGACGACCTGCGGCAGAAGGTCGAGCAGCGCGTCGGCGGCAAGGCCGGCTGACCCGGAGGGGGCGGGGCGCGGCCGCCCCCCTGGGCTGCGGGCGCCCCACATCCCGCAGCCGAATCCGCGGGTGTTCCGGAGGTGCGGCATTCCCGCCACCGGGTGAAAAATTTTAACGTCGGCCGGCCTTGCGAAGCCGCCTGAACAGGGCGGTGGATAACCTTGGCTTCGCCAGATTTTTCCGGGATTCGGGGAGCGGAGGTGCCTGTGGACAGCAGGTGGGCGGACCAATTTGTAGCGGTCAGCCATGCATCCTACCCACCAGATGTGGGTTGAAGCCGGCGGCGGCAGGGTGCAAAGGTGCGCCCCACACCGCCTAAGCGAATCAGGGATTCTCGCCGTGTTCGATGCCGTACAGCTTGCCGATGACGTCCAGCTTGCCGGGCATGGTCAGGTGCATGTTGACCGTTCGCGGGATGCGCTGCTCACCGACTTCGGGAAGGCGACGCTGAGTGACCGCTACCTGATGCCGGGCGAGTCCTACCAGGACCTGTTCGCCCGCGTCGCCAGCGCCTTCGGGGATGACGCGGCGCATGCGCAGCGCATCTACGACTATATCAGCCGCCTCTGGTTCATGCCGGCGACTCCGGTACTGTCGAATGGCGGCACCACGCGCGGCCTGCCGATCTCCTGCTTCCTGAACGAGGCGAATGACAGCCTGGACGGCATCGTCGGGCTGTGGAACGAGAATGTCTGGCTGGCCTCCAAGGGAGGCGGCATCGGCTCCTACTGGGGCAACCTGCGCTCGATCGGCGAGAAGGTCGGGCAGAACGGCAAGACCTCGGGCATCATCCCCTTCATCCGGGTGATGGACAGCCTGACGCTGGCGATCAGCCAGGGCTCGCTGCGGCGCGGCTCGGCGGCGGTGTACCTCCCGGCCTCGCACCCCGAGATCGAGGAGTTCATCGACATGCGCCGCCCGACCGGTGGCGATCCGAACCGCAAGGCGCTGAACCTGCACCACGGCATCCTCATCCCCGACGCCTTCATGCGCGCGGTGGAGAATGACGAGGAGTGGGCGCTGACCTCGCCGAAGGACGGCGCGGTGATCCGCAAGATCTCGGCGCGCGGCCTCTGGATCCGCATCCTGATGGCGCGCATCGAGCAGGGCGAGCCCTACATCATCTTCTCCGACCACGTGAACCGCGCGCGGCCGGAGCACCACAAGCTGGCGGGCCTGGAGGTGAAGACCTCCAACCTCTGCTCCGAGATCACGCTGCCCACTGGTCGCGACCAGCACGGCGAAGAGCGCACCGCGGTCTGCTGCCTCTCCTCGCTGAACCTGGAGACCTGGTTCGAGTGGAAGGACGAGCCGCGCTTCATCCCCGACGTGATGCGCTTCCTCGACAACGTGCTGCAGAGCTTCATCGACAACGCGCCGGATTCGATGGCGCGGGCGAAGTACAGCGCGGCGCGCGAGCGCTCGGTCGGCCTCGGCGTGATGGGCTTTCACTCCTTCCTGCAGGCGCAGAACGTGCCGTTCGAGAGCGTCATCGCGAAGGTCTGGAACAAGCGGATGTTCAAGCACATCCGCGAGCAGGCCGACGCCGCCTCGCGGCAGCTCGCCGAGGAGCGCGGGCCCTGCCCGGACGCCGCCGAATACGGCTCGATGGAGCGCTTCTCGAACAAGATGGCGATCGCGCCGACGGCGTCCATCTCCATCATCTGCGGCGGCGCCTCGCCGGGCATCGAGCCGATCGCGGCGAACGTCTATAACCACAAGACGCTGTCCGGCAGCTTCATCGTGCGCAACCCGTACCTGAAGAAGGTGCTGGCGAAGCATGGCCGCGACGACGAGGAAACCTGGACCACCATTACGGTCAACAAGGGCAGCGTGCAGCACCTGGACTTCCTGGACGAGCAGGAGAAGGCCGTCTTCAAGACCGCCTTCGAGCTGGACCAGCGCTGGGTGGTGGAGCATGCCGCCGACCGCACGCCCTTCATCTGCCAGAGCCAGTCGGTGAACCTCTTCGTGCCGGCCGACGTGCACAAGCGCGACCTGCACCAGATCCACTACCAGGCCTGGAAGAAGGGCGTGAAGTCGCTCTACTACTGCCGCAGCCTCTCGATCCAGCGCGCCGACGCGATCAGCGAGAAGGTGGCGGCGCAGCCGGCGCTGGGCGTGGCCGGAATCAGCGTCGAGGCCGTGCTGCCAACCACGCCGGCCCGCCCGACCCGCGCCGTGGCCGGCGAGAACGCCACGAACTACGAGGAGTGCCTCGCCTGCCAGTGAGGCAGGCGCCGGCCCCTCACACAGACTCTCTTTGACCCGCGGTGGCGCCGCCTGTCCCCTCCGGGGATGGGGCGGCAGCCCTGCGCCTGAATGCCGGAGATCCCGCCATGTCCGCGACCGCTGAAAGCGCGCCCGAGAAGTTCGACCTGCTGACCTCCAACCCCGTCTACAAGCCCTTCCGCTATCCCTGGGCTTATGACGCGTGGCTGACCCAGCAGCGCGTCCACTGGCTGCCGGAAGAGGTTCCGATGGCCGATGACGTGAAGGACTGGCAGAAGAACCTGACGGACGTCGAGCGCAACCTCGTCACGCAGATCTTCCGCTTCTTCACCCAGGCGGATGTCGAGGTGAACTCGGCCTACATGAAGCATTATAGCCAGGTGTTTAAGCCCACCGAAGTGCTGATGATGCTCTCGGCCTTCTCCAATATCGAGACGGTGCACATCGCCGCCTACTCGCATCTGCTCGACACCATCGGCATGCCGGAGACCGAGTACCAGGCCTTCCTCAAGTACAAGGAGATGAAGGACAAGTACGACTACATGCAGTCCTTCACGGTGGACAGCAAGACGGAGATCGCCAAGACGCTGGCGGCCTTCGGCGCCTTCACCGAGGGCCTGCAACTCTTCGCCTCCTTCGCCATCCTGCTGAACTTCCCCCGGCACAACAAGATGAAGGGGATGGGGCAGATCGTGACCTGGTCGGTGCGCGACGAGACGCTGCACTGCCTTTCCGTCATCCGGCTGTTCCGCACCTTCGTCCAGGAGAACCCGGAGATCTGGACCGAGCAGTTCCGCCGGGAGCTGACGGAGATCTGCACCACCATCGTCGAGCATGAGGACGCCTTCATCGACCTCGCCTTCGAGTTGGGCGGCGTGCAGGGCATGACGCCGGAGGACATCAAGAAGTACATCCGCTTCATCGCCGACCGTCGCCTGCAGCAGCTCGGCCTCGACGCCTATTACGGTATCGAGAAGAACCCGCTGCCCTGGCTGGACGAGATCCTGAACGCGGTCGAGCACATGAACTTCTTCGAGGGCCGTGCGACCGAGTATTCCAAGGCCAGCACCCAGGGCACCTGGGAGGAGGCCTTCGCCGATGGCATCTTCTCCGACAAGCAGCCGGAAGGGGCGATCCTGCCCGGCTGAGGCGGATGGCCGAACCGCGCCAGCCGCGGCGGTTACGCAATGAAACACGGTGCGGCCGGTCGCGCGGGCCGCACCCCCTGACCAAGCGGCGCAGGATGGTTTAAGCAGGGCACCATGCAACGCGCCCTCCGCATCCTGGTCCTGGTCCTGATCGCCGGCCTTGCCGCGCTCTGGGGCATCGCCTGGTTCGGCCGCGAGCCGGGCGAGCCGCTCACGGATGCCTTCACCCGGCAGGTGGCCCGGCTGACCGGCCGGGAGACGCCCATGCCCGCCACTCCCGGCAGCGTGCAGCTTCCCGGCAGCATGTCGCTGGGTGGCCCCTTCACCCTGGTGAACCAGGACGGCCGCAACGTCACGCAGGCGGACTTCAAGGGCCAGCTCATGGTGGCCTATTTCGGCTATACCTTCTGCCCCGATGTCTGCCCGACCGAGCTGGGCGGCATTGCCAGCGCCATGGACCTGCTGACGCCCGAGGAGGCGGCGCGGGTCACGCCGGCGCTCTTCACCATCGACCCCGAGCGCGATACCCCGGATCAGCTCAAGGCCTATGTCACCAATTTCCACCCGCGCATGGTGGGGCTGACCGGCACGCCGGAGCAGGTGGCCGAGGTGGCCCGGCGCTTCCGCGTGTTCTACGCCAAGGTCGAGCGGCCGGAGATAAGCGAGTACCTGATGGACCACTCCTCCTTCATCTATCTGATTGGCGAGGGAGGGAAGGTGGTGGCGCTGCTGCGCCCGCAGACGCCGCCCGAAGGGATCGTTGCGGCGATCCGGGCTCAGCTCGGAAGGCCCTGATCCCCCTATTGACGTGGCGTTAACCTTCTGGAAGTCAGGATCCAGAGGCCGTACTCGCCTTGTGCGGCTTGGTTAACCGGGGCATCGTCCGGTAAATTCATACAAATGCGATTCGCCGCAACCCTCGAGGGTGCGACGGAATCCATTACGAGTGTGAACGACTGGCAATTCGCTGGTGAGGATGAGGAGCATGGGCGACATGGCGGATGAGTGGTCAGACGGCCCCGCAGGGCATGATGCGTCGCGCAACACCCCTGCAACGCCCCGCCATACCCGCCGTCTGTCCGATAAGATCCTGATCGCCTTCCACCAGGCTTGCGATCAAGGGGATCTCGAAGTGGCGCAGGAGCTTCTCCTGGTCCTGGAGAAGATGGTGACGCGCCGTCCCACCATGCCCGATCAGAACCGGCGCAAGAGCATGGAAAGCCTTGTCGCGGCGCATGAGCGGCTCTGGCTGCTGCGGCATCCGGAAAGCATGGCGTAGCAGGCTCCACGCCCGCCTGTCGCTAAGGCTGCAATTTTACGCGAGGGAATGGGCCTTTAAGCCCCCGCCCTCGCCAGCCTGCTTGGATTGACCACTTTCTTGCGGCGTGATTTCCTCCCGGCCGAGGAAAGGAGGACGCCGCATGACCATCCAACTCGGGCAAACTGCCCCGGATTTCACGGCCGAGACCACCGCTGGCACCATCCGCTTCCATGACTGGGCCGGCGACTCCTGGGTTGTACTGTTCAGCCATCCCAAGGACTTCACTCCCGTCTGCACCACCGAGCTGGGCGAAACCGCCCGGTTGAAGCCGGAGTTCGACCGGCGCAACACCAAGGTCATTGGCCTTTCCGTCGATCCGCTGGACCGCCATGCCGGCTGGGAGGCCGACATCGCCGAGACCCAGGGCGCGGCGGTCAACTTCCCGATGATCGCGGACCAGGACCGCAAGGTCTCCGAGCTCTACGGCATGATCCATCCGGAGGCGGATCCGTCGGTCACCGTGCGGACGGTCTTCGTCATCGATCCGCAGAAGAAGGTGCGGTTGATGCTGACCTATCCGCCCTCCACCGGCCGCAACTTCCAGGAGGTGCTGCGGGTTATCGACAGTCTGCAGCTGACCGACAAACACAAGGTGGCCACGCCGGTGAACTGGCGCCCGGGCGACCGCGCCATCATCGTCCCCAGCGTGACGGACGATCAGGCGAAGGAGCGCTTCCCGCAGGGCTGGGAGGCGCAGAAGCCCTATCTCCGCTGGGTTGAACTGAAGGATTCCTGATGCCGGCATTGCCGATCGCCGACGGCTTCTGGGGTGCGGTGCACAACACGCCGCTCATCCGCCTGCGTCGCGCCTCCGAGGAAACTGGCTGCGAGATCCTGGCCAAGGCGGAGTTCATGAACCCCGGCGGCTCGGTCAAGGACCGCGCCGCGCTGGGCATCCTGCAGGACGCCGTCGAGCAGGGGCTCCTGGTGCCGGGCCAACCGGGCACGGTGGTCGAGGGTACCGCCGGCAATACCGGAATCGGGCTTGCGCTGGCGGCGAATGCGCGGGGCTGGCGCAGCATCATCGTCGTGCCGGAGACGCAGAGCCGGGAGAAGCTCGACTTCCTCCGCATGATCGGCGCCGACCTTCGGCTGGTGCCCCCCAAGCCCTATGCGGATCCCGGCAACTACGTGCATGTCTCCCGCCGGCTGGCGGAGGAGATGCAGGCTGGGCAGGGCCATACCATCTGGGCCAACCAGTTCGACAACCTGGCCAATCGCCGTGCCCATGAGCGTTACACCGGCCGCGAGATCTGGGAGCAGACGGAGGGTAAGCTGGACGCCTTCACCTGCTCCTGCGGGACCGGCGGCACGCTGGCCGGCGTGGCCCTGGCGCTGAAGGCGCGCAGCGAGAGGGTGCGCATCGTGCTGGCCGACCCCGAGGGCAGTGCGCTGGCGCCCTGGGTGAACTCCGGCATCGTGAAGGCCACCCCCGGCAATTCCATCACGGAGGGAATCGGGCAGGCGGCCCGGGTGCCGGGCAACCTGGAAGGCGCCCCGATCGACAGCGCCGAGACCATCCCGGATGCCGAGGCGCTCCAGTGGGTGTTTTCGCTGCTGATCGAGGAGGGGCTTTCGGTCGGGGGCAGCGCGGGGCTGAACGTGGCGGCCGCCGTGCGCGTGGCCAAGGCGCTGGGGCCGGGGCACACCGTCGTCACCATCCTCTGCGACGGCGGGGCGCGGTATCAGTCCAAGCTGTTCAATCCCGAGTTCCTGCGTGGGAAAGGGCTGCCGGTTCCGCACTGGCTGGCCTGAAAGGGCAGGGGATTTCACCCCCCTGCGAAGCGCGCCGGGGGGGGCGTGCCACCCCGGAACCCTCCATTCCGCTCTCACCCCACTTGGCCCGTCCCGCTTTTGGCGGCACCCTTCGCGGCTGCTTCAAAGGAGGACGGCCAATGAACGGCGCCGAGAGTCTGGTCCATACGCTGCTGAAGAGCGGAGTGGATACCTGCTTCGCCAACCCAGGCACCAGCGAGATGCACTTCGTCGCCGCGCTGGACCGGATTCCCGGCATGCGCTGCGTGCTGGGCCTGCAGGAGAACATCGTCACCGGCATGGCCGATGGCTACTGGCGCATGGCCGAGAAGCCCGCCGCCACCCTGCTGCATTGCGGCCCGGGCCTCGCCAACGGACTCGCCAACCTGCACAACGCCCGCCGCGCACGCAGCGGCATCGTCAACATCGTGGGCGACCAGGCGACCTATCACCGCCCGCTCGATGCCCAGCTCACCGCCGACACCGAAGGCTGGGCACGGCCCGTCTCCGGCTGGGTGCGCACGGCGATGGACGCCAAGCGCGTCGGCGCCGATGCCGCCGTGGCCGTGCAGGCCGCCCGCACCGCGCCCGGGCAGATCGCCACCTTGATCCTGCCGGCCGACACCGCCTGGAACGAGGGTGCCGAACCCGCCGGGGCGCTGCCCGTTCCGCCCGCCACCGCGCCCGACCCGCATGCGGTGAAGACCGCTGCGCGCGTGCTGCGCGAGAAAAAGAACGTGCTGATCCTGCTCGGCGGGGTCGGGTTGCGGGCGGAGGCGCAGGCGCTCGCCTGGCGCGCCGCGCAGGCCACCGGACAGCGCATGATGGCCGAGATGTCCAACGCCCGCACAGAGCGCGGACGCGGGCGCCCGCAGCTGGAGCGCGTGCCCTATCCGGTGGACATGGCCGTCGAGTCGCTGAAATGGGTCGAGCACCTGATCCTGGTGAACGCCAAGGCGCCGGTCGGTTTCTTCGCCTATCCCGGCAAGCCGAGCCGCCACTACCCCGAGACCGCCAGCGTCCATGTGCTTTCCCGCTATGAGGAGGATGGCATCGCCGCGCTGCGGGCGCTGGTGGAGGAGTTGGGCGCGCCGGAGGTTGCCATGCCCGACCCCGGCCCGCGCCCCGAGGCCGCCCGTGGCGCGCCGAGTCCGGAGGGCCTGGCCCGCACCCTGGCCGCGCTGATGCCGGAGGGCAGCATCGTGGCGGATGAAAGCGTCTCCTTCGGCCGTGGCTTCTTCAAGGAGACGCACGCCGCGCCGCCGCATGACTGGCTGCAGATCACCGGCGGCGCCATCGGCTGCGGCATGCCGCTGGCCACGGGTGCCGCCATCGGCGCCGGCGGGCAGCGCCGCGTCATCAACCTGCAGGCCGACGGCTCGGCCATGTACACCCTGCAGGCGCTGTGGACCCAGGCGCGCGAGAAGCTGCCTGTCACCACGATCATCCTCTCCAACCGCAAGTACCAGATCCTGATCGGCGAGTATCAGAACGTCGGCGCCAATCCGGGGCCGACGGCGATGAGCATGCTCGACCTCGGCAACCCCGACCTCGACTGGCTGCGGCTGGCCGGCGGCATGGGGGTGGAGGCTGCCCGCGCCACCACGCTGGAGCAGTGCGGCGACCTGCTGGCGCAGTCCTGTGCGCAGAACGCGCCCTTCCTGATCGAGCTGGTGATCTGAGGGCTGCCGGCGGGGCGGAAATCGCCCCGCCGGCTTTTTTCTGTCTCCCGTGCAATGCATGCTTGACGGGGGAAGGCCGCACGCCTTAACTGCGAATAACTCGCAATTGCAGCGAGGGCTGGCGGACGCGGCTACTACCGTCCCACCGCGCATCGGGTCCCGCATTCTCCCCCGGATCCGTCAGCCCCCACTGCCTTGCGGGATCCTGTGCCGGCCTGCAGGGGAGGCCGGCACCGGAAGCGGACCGGGGTGATCGGGCGCAGACTTGCGAACCGCCCGATCAACCGCGCGGCGCCCGAAGGGGGTGCCGCCGGGGACTGACTTTGCACGCGGGCAGGGCGTGCAGGCCCCGGTCCGCGCCCTTCCTTCCGCAATCGCGGGGGGGGGATGGCGCCGACCATTCCAGAGGCTAGGCTGGCCACAGCCATAAGCCTGGAGGAACGGCGGCCCAATGCCCTACATCATCGAGACCTTCGACAAGCCGGACAGCCTCGCGCTGCGCAAGTCCACGCGCGACGAGCACCTCGACTACCTTGACGCCAACATGGGCAAGCTCCTCGCCTGCGGCGCCAAGCTGAAGGACGATGGCAGCGATGCCGGCGGCGGCCTCTACATCGTCGATGTCGAGACCCGCGCGGAGGCGGAGGCCTTCATCGCCGCCGACCCCTTCAGCAAGGTCGGCCTGTTCGAGCGCGTGCAGATCTCCCGCTGGCGCAAGGGCTACCTGGACGGCAAGAGCTTCTTCCCGCCGCGCAGGTGAGCTAGTCGCTGCCGGCCTGCTCGACCACCAGAAGGCAGGCCGGGCCCAGCGGATGCGCCACATGCTCGGCGCCCGCGGGCAGATGCAGCACGTCGCCGGGGCCGAGCGTGACCACCCGCTCCGCCCCATCCTCCCGCAGATGCATCGCCACGCGCCCGGCGAGCACCGCGAAGACTTCCTGGCCCGTGTTGACGTGCCAGCGATAGGGCTGGTCGGTCCAGCGCAGCTTCACCACCGCATCCGGCATCCGCGCCACATCCGGGCCGGACCAGGCGGCGCCCCCCGGCAGGGCGGCGCCATGGAACAGCGTCGCGCTCATGCCGGCACCGCCTCCACGCGGACCATCGTGGCGAAACGGTCGGCGAGCGCCGCCAACGCCGCGCGCTGCACGGAGGCGGCCGAAAGGCGCGCGCCGCCGAGCGGGTCGGGCAGGGGGCGGGTCGCGGTGGCGTCGGCGGCCACGGTCACCGGCAGGCCGAGATCCAGCGCAGCGCGTGCGGTGGAAGAGACGCACATATGGGTCATGAAGCCGGCCAGCAGCAGCTTGCCCCGGCCCGTCGCGGCGATCCGCGCCTGCAACCCGGTGTCGGCGAAGGCATTGGGCAGGCCCTTCTCCACGACCGTTTCGCCCGCCTCCGGACGCGCCGCCGCCAGGATGGCGCCGCCGGAAGCGGGGTCGAACAGGCCGCCCGCACGGCCGCGATGCGCCACATGGATCACCGGCGTCCCCGCCGCGCGGGCACGGGCGAGCAGGGCGGCGAGCCGCTCGCTGGCCGCCGCGATGCCGTCCAACGGCAGGTGGCCGCTGCGGTATTCCTCCTGCGCGTCGATCACCACCAGCACCGCCTCGGCCAGCCGGGCCGGGGAGGGCTGTGCGCCCGCCAGGTCGAGCAAGGTGGGTGGGGGCGGCAGGGCCGCCGCGGCAGCCTCGAAATGCGCCGTCGCCGTCGCGAACTTGTCGCGGCAGCCGGGATTGCAGAAGCCGACCGTCTCGCCCTGCCAGAGGGTGAGAGCGTCCGGTGTGGTGGGCTTGCCCGACCAGGGGCAGGTTCCGTTGATGGGTGTGGGCATGGGGGGCTTTCCTTGCTCTCCTGGCCCTAGCCTGCCGGAGGGCCATTCTGGCATGAAGGACATCATGCCCTCCTTTCCTGCCAAACCGCGCCAGATTGTCCTGCCGCTTTATCCCGGCGTGATGCTGCTCGACGTCGCGGGGCCGGCGGAGGTCTTCGCCGCCGCCGCGCGCCTCGCGGGGGAAGGCGGCCAGGCTCCCTATCGGCTGCATCTTGTCTCGGCGGCCGGCGGCCCCGTGCCGACGGAGCTGGGCGTGGGTCTGGACAGCGTGCCCTGGGCGAGCCTAGGGGATGCGCCAGTGGACACGCTGCTCGTGCCGGGCGGCGACGGCGCCCTGGCCGCTGCGGAGGATGCCGCCTATCTCGACTGGTTGCGCCGCACGGCCGGTGAGGCGCGGCGCGTGGCCTCGGTCTGCCTCGGTGCCTTCATTCTCGCGGCGGCTGGGCTGCTGGAAGGCCGTGCCGCCACCACGCACTGGCGCCATTGCGCCGCCCTACAGCAGCGCCATCCCGGCGTGACCGTGCGGCCGGAGCCGATCTTCGTTCGCGATGGCCGCTTCTGGACCTCCGCCGGGGTAACGGCCGGCATCGACATGGCGCTGGCCCTGGTGGAGGAGGATCTCGGCCATGCCGTGGCGCTCGAAGTGGCGCAGCGTCTGGTGGTGTTCCTGAAGCGGCCGGGCGGACAGGCGCAGTTCAGCGCCGCGCTGGCGGCCCAGGCCAGCAGCCGTGACGGCGACTTCGCCGGGCTGCTTGGCTGGATGGCCGCCAACCTGACCGCGGACCTGCGGGTGGAGGCGCTGGCCGATCGCGCCGGCATGGCGCCGCGCAGCTTCGCCCGTGCCTTCGTCGCGCAGACCGGCGAGACGCCGGCCCATGCCGTGGAGGGGCTCCGCGTGGAGGCGGCGCGGCACCTGCTGGAGGCGAGGGAACTGGCGGTGGCGGAAATTGCGCACCGCTGCGGCTTCGGCGACGACGAGCGGATGCGGCGCGCCTTCCTGCGCCGGCTTGAAACCTCTCCGGCGGAGTATCGCGCCCGCTTCGGGCGGGCGGCGGCGGGTTAGAAAGTCTGGGGGAAAGAATTCCCCCAGACCCCCATCTTCTTTCTTCGAGTTGCCCGTCCTTGCGGGTAAGCGCAGCGCCAGACCGATAAAAAGAAGATGGGGGTGCGGGGGAATTCCTTCCCCCGACCTTTTTCCCCTCAGCCGCGCTTGCGGCGGGGCGCCGGCTCGGCGAACAGGTCGGGCTCAGGCGCCGCGGCCAGGGAAGCGACCGGCTCGGCCGCCTTGGCCTTGGGAGCCGCCTTGGCCGGCTTGGCTTTGGCAGGCGCCGGCTCCGCCTTGGCCGGCTTGGCCTTGGCGCGGGCCGCAGGCTTCTTCGGCGTGGGGGCCACGCTCTCCTCCACCATCATCCGCGCCAGCGGCTTCTTCTTCGGCGCGGGATTGCCGGCCACCACGTCGAGCGCCGCGGCGATGTCCTCCACCAGGTCCTCGACATCCTCCAGGCCGACGGAGAGGCGCACCGCACCGTCCGAGATGCCGAGCCGCGCCCGCTCCTCGGCCGAGACCTTGCTGTGCGTCGTCGTCGCGGGGTGGGTGATCAGGCTCTTGGAGTCGCCGAGGTTGTTGGAGATGTCCACCACCCGCAGCGCGTCAAGGAAGCGGAAGGCCGCCTCCTTGCCGCCCTTCAGCTCGAAGCTGACCAGCGTGCCGCCGCCCGACATCTGCTGCTTGGCCAGCGCATATTGCGGATGGCTGGCGAGGTAGGGATAGCAGACCCGTGCGACCTCGGCCCGTTCCTCCAGCATCTGCGCGATGGTGGTGGCGCTGCGGCACATGGCGGGCACGCGCAGGTGCAGCGTCTCCAGCCCCTTCAGGATGACCCAGGCGTTGAAGGGGGAGAGCGACGCGCCGGTGTTGCGCGTGAAGGGCTGCAGGACCTCCTCGATCCACTTCTTGCTGCTCAGCACCGCGCCGCCCAGCACGCGCCCCTGGCCGTCGAAGTGCTTGGTGGCGGAATAGACCACCACGTCGGCGCCGAACTTCATCGGCTTCTGCAGCAGCGGCGTGGCGAAGACATTGTCCACCACCACCACCGCGCCGGCCGCATGCGCCAGGTCGCAGACGGCCTTCAGGTCCACCAGCTCCTGCATCGGGTTGGAGGGGGTCTCCAGCAGCACCATCTGGCAGGGCCGCTTGAAGGCGGCTTCCCACTGGTTCAGGTCGGCGCCATCGACGAACTCGGTCTGGATGCCGTAGCGCGGCAGCAGGGTGGAGACGATCCAGTGGCAGGAGCCGAACAGCGCCCGCGCGGCGACCACCCGGTCGCCCGCCTTCAGGTGCGACAGCATCGCGGCGCTGACGGCGGCCATGCCGGTGGGGGTGGTGCGGCAGGCCTCGGCGCCCTCCAGGGCCGCCAGCCGCGCCTCCAGCATCTGCACGGTCGGGTTGCCGAAGCGGGAGTACTGGAAGTGCTGCACCTCGCCGGTGAAGGTCTGCTCGGCCTGCCGGGCGCTGTCATAGACAAAGCCGGAGGTCAGGAAGAGCGCTTCGGAGGTTTCGTCGAGGTTGCTGCGCATCTGTCCGCCTCGGACCAGAAGGGTGGCGGGGCGCAGGGGGCGGTCTGAGGCGGGCTTTGCCATGGGATGGGCGACTCTCGGGCTTGCATCACACAAACCGGCCCGGTCGGGCGGGGGGCCTGGCACGGCTGCCCCGCCGCGGCCGTTTAGCGCGATTGTTTAAGCTCGCCGCAAGCTGGCCGGACAAATCGCGAGCGCCTCTCATGAGGCGGGCGGACCTTACGCCCGGCTTGCCCCCCGCACAAGGCCGGGCTACAACCGACCCCGACGCGGGCGTAGTTCAGAGGTAGAACGTCAGCTTCCCAAGCTGAATGTCGTGGGTTCGATTCCCATCGCCCGCTCCACGTTTCTCCAGGCAAGCAGGGTTGCCTCCCGCCGGCACTGACCGGGGCAGGGCGGCGCCTTCCCCGATCCCCACTGCCGCTCAGGCGGTGACCAGCTCCGCCGGGTCCGGCATCGGCGGCAGGGTGGTGGTGGTGCCGCCATTGGCGTCGGTCCAGCCGGTCATGTCGATCACGAACATGCGCTGCGGCTCCACCAGCCGGTGGCGCGCCGACTGGCCCTCCAGCGACCATTCCAGATAGCCCGGACGCGGCAGCCGGCCGTCCCGCTCCAGCCCGCGTTTCGCCCCCACCATGGCCGTGGCCGGCGCCCAGACAATGTCCATGCCGCGATGCCGCAGCGTCCTGTAGACATGCAGGTGGCCGCAGGCGATGACCTTCACGCCGCCCGCCGCGCAGGCGTCGAGAAAGGCGCCGCGCGCCTCGTAGGGCATGCTGGAGGTGGTGAAGCGCCGGTCCGCCGGGTCGTCGTCGAAGGGCGGCATATGGGTGAAGACCATCACCGGGCGGCTGCCGCGCGTGGCCAGCGCCTCCGCGAGGAAGTTCTGCTGCGCGACCTCCTCCGGCAGGCCGCTGGCCATCAGCGCGGTGTCCAGCCCGATCAGGCGCCAGGCGCCGAGATCGCACAGCCACCATTGCGGGCCGACATGCTGGCGCCAGGCCGCCATGCGGGCCACCGTCAGCGGCTGCTCCAGGCGGGAGAAGCGCGGCGCCTCGCCGATGTCGTGATTCCCAGGGATGGCCAGCCAGGGCACATCGAGCGCCGCCATGGCGGCGGCACCGTAGCGCAGGTCCTCCGGCGCCACGGGGCCGTTGAAGGCAAGGTCGCCGCCATGCACGATCAGGTCGGGCGGCGCCTCCCGCATGGCGGCGCGGAAGGCGGCGAAGTTGACGGCGAAATAGCCATGGCTGGGCGAGAGATGCGTGTCGCTCACCTGCACCAGCCGGATCGGGGCGTTGTCGTTCATGCGAAGCTCAGATTGTCCGGCCGCAGGTCCATGAAATAGAAGGTGCAGGGGCGCCACTTCACCCCGCTGCGCACGGCGTAGAACTCGGCGGGCTGGTAGAGCACCGTGCCGGGCGCGGCATCCTCCCAGGCATCCAGCATCGCCTTGAACAGCGCCTTGCGCTTCGCCGGATCGGTCTCGCCTTCCAGCGCGCGGCCGGCGGCATTGAAGGCTTCCGTGCTGGCGAAGGCGCCGGATTTCTGGAACCAGCTCGACGGGCCCCAGGAGATCCAGAGCGAGCCGAGCGGGTCGGGCAGGCGGGTGGAGTTGGAGTTGTTGCCGACCTGCTGCCCCTCGGCGCGCATCTGGGGGAAGTTCTCCACCACCTGCAGCCGCGCATTGATGCCGACGGCGCGCCACATCTCGACCATGACCTGCGCCGCGCGCAGCGCGTTGGTGTAGTAGTTCGGCAGGGTGCGGTAGATGATCTCCTGGCCGTTATAGCCAGCCGCGCGCAGCAGCCGCTTTGCCTGCTCCGGGTCGTAGGGCAGGGAGCGGCCTTCCAGGAACATGTCCCCATATTCGGGGAAGTTGTGGCCCGGCGGGACCACCGCTGCGCCGCCCCAGAGCGTGTCCACCAGAAGCTGCCGGTCGATCGCCAGGCCGAGCGCCTGCCGGACGCGCCTGTCGCCCATGCCCGGGCCGCGCTCGTCGAAGGTCAGCACATGGACATTGGCCAGCACCACCTGCCGGATGTCCACCTCCTCGATGGGCCGCAGCGTGTCGAGCTGGTCGGGCGGCACGTTGGTGATCAGGTCCACGTCGCCGGCCTGCAAGGCGGCGACGCGCGCGGCCAGTTCAGGGATCTGGCGGAACGCCACCTGCCGGGCGGTGGGGTGGGCCATCCAGTAGTCGTCGAAGGCGTCGAGCGTGATGCGCTGGTAGCTCTGCATCGCGCGCAGCTTGTACGGGCCGGTGCCGACGGGATCGCGGCTGAACCCGTCGAAGCCGCGCTCCTCATAGGCGCGCTTGTTGACGATCCAGGCGCACCAGGAGGCCAGCCGCTGCTCCAGCAGCACGTCCGGCACGCGGGTGCGGAAGCGCACGGCGTTGCCGCCCACGGCTTCCACGCTGGCCAGCGTGGCGAAGTAGGATGCCGCCTCCGGCATCAGCGGCTTCGCGCCATGCATGCGGTCGGAGGTGAAGGTATAGACCACGTCCTCCGGCGCCAGCAGGTCGCCGTTGTGGAAACGGACGCCCTCGCGCAGCGTCAATACCAGCTCGCTCGGGCCGTTGCGCGTCCAGGACGTCGCGAGACCCGGCTTCAGCCCGGCGCCGCCGCCATCCGGGGTGGCGAGGAAGTCGCGCCGGATCAGCGTGTCGAAGATGGAATAGGTGATGCGCGTGCCGACATTGGACAGCTCGCGCGCCGGCTCCAGCGTCGGCGGCAGTTCAGGCACGCCGATATGGAGCACCGGCCGGGCGTCACCCTGCGCCGTGGCCGCCCTCGCGAAGGGCAGCGCCAGGCCGGCGCCGAGCAGGGAGCGGCGAGGAAGTTTCATGACAGGTCACCCGTTTGTCCGGGCGACGTGTTCGCATCTCCGCGTGATGCCCGTTTGACAGCGCCGCGTCGGTTCCGTGACGGTTTCCCGTCCCCAGGGGCTGTGACGAACCTGCGGATGGGCTGCGGTCAGGCTGTGGGGCATCACGCCCTGTGCGCCGTGCCTGCCCAATGCGTCAGGCAAGTCAATCCGGTTGTTTCGGGGGGGCTGACTTCAGCCGGACCAGCACGGCGTCGAGGGCCGCATCCAGGTCAGGGATGACTCCGCCGGGCGCGACATGGCGGACCACCTGCTCATTGATTCCGCCGCGTGTCTGATGCTCGTCCGCGAGGGTGGCGAAGTCGCGCTCGGGCGCTGTCCGCGACAGCCCCTGCAGCATCTGGCCCACGAAGGCGCGTGCCTTCTCCGGCGAAATGCCGCCGCGCTCCATCCATCCCGTCACGGTGCCGGCGAAGGCGAAGTAGCTCGCCATCACCGCCGTGGCCGCGGTGAAGACGTCGAACTCCGCTTCATTCTCCAGCACAATGGCGGTTCCGATGCGCTCGAACAGCGAGCGGACCTTCTCATCCCCGGGGAAAATCGCGGTGGGGCCTTCCTGCATCGCCACCATGGGCAAGGGCACCGCCCGCGTCACCCGGCCCGCCGGTGCCGTCGCCGAGCGGAGATAGTCAAGCGATACGGTGGCGATGAGGCTCAGCACATGATGGTCGCCGCGGAAGCGCAAGGCCCGCAGCACCTCGTCGGCGATCTGGGGGCGCACGGCCAGAACCACGATCTCGCTCTCGTCCAGCACCGCCTGATTGCCCACTGCGACCCGGACATTGCCGTAGCGTGCCGCGAGCGCCGCCGCTGTCTCCGCATTGCGCGGGGAAAGGATGATCTCGATCTCCGGCTGAGTCTTGCACAGGCCCTCCACGATCGCGGCCGTGATCGTGCCAACACCGATGAAGCCAAGTTTCACTGCCGGAGATCTCCAAGGGCTGTTGCGCCCCTCAAAGCCGGAGCAGCCCGCCAGTCGTGCCCAGCGCGGCGCAACTCGTGCAGTCCTGGCTGGCGCTGGCCAAGGGCAGGCGGGGGGCGGGGAGCATCAGACACATCGGGCGGGTAGAGCTTGCGGGCGGCCATGCCCCCAGCCTGACCATTCCGCGCCCGCAGGTCCAGAGCCGCCCCTCAGGGCCGTACGGCGGGCGGCAGGCGCGCCGGCTGAACCGCCGGGAAAGAGGGCTGCAAGGGTCCGACGCCGGCGGTGGTTGGCACCGGCTTGCCCGGCGGGTCCACGCCGGCGAGGCTGTCGAGGGAATAGGATTCCACCGGCTTGCCGCCCTCCAGCGGCGGGATGGAGACGACGGAGGCCACCAGCCCATCCTCCCAGCCACCGCCGAGGGCCTTGTAGAGCGAGACGAGGTCGGTGGTCAGCGCCAGCGTCGCGCGCACGCGCTGCTGGCGTGCATCCACGAGGCTGCGCTGGGCGTCGAGCACGTCGAGGAAGCTGGAAAGCCCGTTGTCGTAGCGGCTGCGCGCGAGGGAGAGGGCGGTCTCGGCGGCCTTGACGGAACGCTCCAGCAACTCCCGCTGCGTCTTGTCGCTGCGGTAGGCGACGAGGCTGTCCTCCACCTCGCCCAGGGCGCTGAGCACGGTGCTGCGATAGGCCAGCGCCGCCTCGGCCTGCTGGGCGCGGGCCAGGCGAAGATTGGCCGTCAGCCGGCCGCCCTGGAAGATCGGCAGCGAGATGGCCGGGCCAAAGGAATAGAAATGGCTGGCCCAGTTGGTCAGGTAGTCGGCATCGATGGCGCGCACGCCGAGGCTGCCGGTCAGCGAGATGTCCGGATAGAACTGCGCCGTGGCGACGCCGATGCCGGCGGTGGCGGCGTGCAGCCGCGCCTCGGCCTGACGGATGTCGGGCCGCCGCCGCGCCAGCGAGGAGGGCAGGCCGACCGGCACGGAAGGCGGCGTCGGCGGGATCGGCGCGGTGACGGAAAGTTCCTGGTCCAGCGCGCCGGGTGGCTGGCCGGTGAGCACGCTGAGGCGGTTCATCGCCTGCTGCGCCTCGCGGAGATAGGGCTGCAGCTGCGCCTCGTAGCTGGCGAGCTGGGCGCGCTGGTTGGCCACGTCCAGCTCGGTGGTCAGGCCCTGGCCACGGCGGCGCTCGGTCAGCCGCAGCAGGTCGCGCGCGGTGTCCACGTTCTCCTGCTGGCTGCGCGCCAGGGCCTGCGCGCCACGCAGCCCGGCATAGGTCCGCGCCACCTCGGCCAAGAGAGTGACAAGCGCGTCGTTGGTGCCCTCGACGGCGGCCTGGGTCTGCGCATTGGCCTGTTCCACCGAGCGGCGGACACGGCCGAAGAGATCGAGTTCCCAACTCGAATCGAAGCCAAGCTGGAACAGGTTGCTCGGCCCGGTGGCACCGTTCAGGGCGCCCTCCAGCGCATCGGCCACGCGGTTGCCGAGGCCGGGCTCCTGGCCGTTGAGCTGCTGGCTGCTGCGCAGGCCCTCGACCGAATTGAAGGCACCCTGTGACTTCAGGAGGCCGCGCAGGCCGAGTTGCTGGCGGGTGTAGCTGCCCTGGCCGGCCAGGCTCGGCAGGCCCGCGCCGCGCGCCGCCGCCTCGGCCTGCCGCGCCTCGACGATGCGCAGCACCGCCTGCTGCAGGCCCGGGTTGCCCGCCACCGTCCGCTCGATCAGCGAGGTCAGCACCGGGTCCTTGAAGCTGGTCCACCAGCGCGGGTCCGGATCGGCCTGGAGGGAGACGGCGGCTGTCGGGTTGCGGGCGGCGTCGCTCCAGCCCGCCGGCACCTCGGCGCGTGGCGGGGTGAAGTCGGGCCCGACGGTGCAGGCGCCCAGGGTGACAGCCATGGTGGCCGCCAGGGCAAGCGGGAAGGCGGCGCGAAAGCTCATCAGGTGCAACTCAGTGTCCCCCGCCGCCGCCCTGGACCTTCTTGCCCGTGAACAGGAAGGCGAGCGGCACGATCAGCAGCGCCAGGGCCGCGGTGATCCGGAACGTGTCGGAATAGGCCAGGATGGCCACCTGCTCCCGCAGCATCTGCGCCATCTGCCCCATGGCGAGCTGCCCGGCGGCGCCGGCGGAGTAGCCATGGTCGATCAGCGCCTGCTCGATCCGCTGCAGCGTGGTGTTGAAGGGCTGGTAGAGCGGCGTCATGTACTCGGCCAGGTAGCCGTGGCGGATCTGCTCATGGTTGGTGACGAGCGCGGTCGAAACCGAAATGCCCACCGAGCCCAACACGTTGCGGATCATGGTGAAGAGCGCGGTGGCATCGCCGTTCAGCTCGCGCGGCAGGGTGGCATAGGCGATGGTGCTGATCGGCACGAAGAGGAAGGCGAGCCCCACCGTCTGCGCCGAGCGCATGATGGCCAGCTCCATGTAGTCGATATCCGGCGTCAGGCCCTGCGAGTAGTAGAGCGCGGCGCTGAGGCAGAGGCCACCGAAGGCCACCAGGTACTTGGCCGGGATGAAGCTCATCAGCTTGCCGGTAACGGGAATCAGCATCACCAGCACCACCGCCCCCGGTGCCAGCACCAGCCCGGACCAGGTGGCGTTGTAGCCGAGCTGCTGCTGCGCCATCTGCGGGATCAGCACCGCCGAGGCGTAGAGCACGAAGCCCATCAGGCCGATCGCCGCGCAGCCGACGGAGAAGTTGCGGTCCTTGAAGACCCGCAGGTCCACGATGGGATTGCGCGAATAGAGCAGCCAGTACACGCCGCCGACATAGCCAATGGCGGAGACCAGCGCCGCCTTGCGGATGAAGTCGGAGGCAAGCCAGTCGTAGTTCTCTCCGCGGTCGAGCGCCAGTTCCATGCCGCCCAGCGCCAGCACGATGAAGCCGAGCCCGACATAGTCGAAGCGGAAGGGGCGGGACTGCTCCTCCTTCACCCAGGGCGGGTCCTCCACCACCTGCAGCACGCCGAACACCGTCAGCACGCCGATGGGCACGTTGATCAGGAAGATCCAGTGCCAGGAATAGGTGTCGGTGAGATAGCCGCCCAGCACCGGTCCGAGGATGGGCGCCACGACGATGGCAATGGCGGTGACGGAGAAGGCGGTGCCGCGCTTCTCCGTCGGGAAGGTGTCGAGGATGATGGCCTGCTGCGTCGGCTGCAGCCCGCCGCCGAAGAAGCCCTGCAAAGCGCGGAACAGCAGCAGGTGCCAGAATTCCGTCGCCATGCCGCAGCCGAGCGAGGCGAGGGTGAAGACGCTGATGCAGATGACGAAGTATCGCTTGCGCCCGATCATCCGGCTGAGCGAGCCGGAGATGGTCAGCACGATGCCGTTGGCGACGAGATAGGTGGTGAGCGCCCAGGTGCTCTCGTCATTGCTGATCGACATGCTGCCGGCGATATGCGGCAGCGAGACGTTGACGATGGTGGTGTCGAGCACCTCCATGAAGGCGGCCATGGTCACCACCAGGGTGATGACCCAGGGATTGGCGGCGGGCCGCCAGCCCTTGCCGGCGGCGCCGCTCATTCCACCTTCACCGTTGGCACGACGGAGAGGCCGAGCGGGAGCGGCTCGTTGTCCGGCAGACCGCTGTCGATGATGATCTTCACCGGCACGCGGCGGACGATCTTGACGAAGTTTCCGGTGGCGTTCTCGGCGGGGAAGGCGCTGAAGCGGGCGCCGCTGCCGCGCTGGATGCTGTCCACATGGCCGCGCAGCTCCAGGCCGGGAAAGGCGTCCACCTCGATCGTCACCGGCTGGCCCGGCTGCATCTCGGTGAGCTGCGTCTCCTTGAAGTTGGCGGTCACCCAGAGATCGGGCGTGACGAGGTTCATCACCGTGCTGCCGGGCTGCACGAATCCGCCCTGCTCGACGTTGCGCCGCGTGACCCAGCCATCCTGCGGCGCGCGTAGCACGGCGTAGGAGAGCATGGTCTCGGCCTCGTTGAGTTGCGCCTCCGCCTGCTCCACCTGCGCCTTGCGCTGCTCCACCGCCGCCTGGGCCAGTTCGATGTCCTGCTCGGTCAGCTTGGCGATGCGGAGCTGCGCCTCGGCCTGGGCGACATTCGCGGTCTGCGCCTGCAACTGGGCATTGGCGGTGTCGATGCTGGACTGGGTGGTGGCGCGCGGGTCCACGCGGCGCTGGCGGCGGTACTCGGCCTCCGCCTGGGCCTGGCTGGCCTGCGCCGCCTTCAGTTGCGCCTCGGCCTGCTGCAACTGCGCGGGCGCGCGCACCTGCGCCACCTCCAGCTGCACCTGCGCGGCCCCGAGCTGCGCGCGCGCGAGCTGGAGATTGGCGCGCGCCTGGTTGCGCTGCGCGGTGAGATCGCTGGCATCGATGCGCAGCAGCAGGTCCCCGGCATGGACGAACTGGTTGTCCCTCACCGCCAGCTCGGCGACATAGCCGGAGATCTTGGGCGCGATGGTGACGGCGCGGCCCTCGGTATAGGCGTCGTCGGTGGATTCGAGGTTGCGGTGGCTCCACCAGTACCAGGCGCCGCCGATGATCGCGAGCAGCAGAACGATGCCGCCAATGATCAGCGGCCAGCGGCCCGGGCGCTGGCGGCCCTTGTCCTGCTCGTCCGCCTGCCTGTCCTGCTGTCCGGTGTCGTCCGCCTGCCTGTCGCGACGCCGCTCGGTATCCGCCTGTTCGCGGGCCTCACGGGAAGGCGGGGCATCCTCCGCGACAGGGCTGGCCTGGGCGGCATCCGCGCGGCCCGCATGCGTGTTGCGCCCGAAGGCATGCCGCCTGTCCGCGACTGACGCCGTCTGCGCGCCCTGCTCTCGATCCGCCACTTGGAACCCTCGTCACTCAGCGCACACGTCATGTCCCGGCGTTTGAAACCGTCACATACAGACGCGGATGTATGCAAGACACGCTTGGTTGATGGAGCGCGCAGGCGCTGCCTGGCTCAGGCCGGGGGGAGACTGCGCGGGCGAACAACGCCTGTCGGCAAGTCCGGGTTCCCGATCATGCGCCGACAAAATGCCGCCGCAGGGCTAACCTCCTGCCGGCGCCTGCCAAGGCTTGCCGGGTTACCCCGCTGAGGCTCGCGGCTGCGCCTCAGGCCGGGCCGGCGCCGATGGCGCGCAGCACGATGCCCTCCGTCAGGATCTGCGGCAGCATGACGGGCTCGCCGCCGCCGGCCGGATAGACGAGGTAGAGCGGCACGCCGGCACGGCCATGCGCGCGCAGCTCGGCAGCGAGGGTGGCGTTGCCGTCCGTCCAGTCGCCCTTGAGGTAGGCGATGCCCTGCCGCACGAAGGCGGCGCGCACCGCCTCCGTGTCCAGCGCCATGCGTTCGTTCACCTTGCAGGTGATGCACCAGGCGGCGGTCAGGTTGACGAAGACGGGCCGCCCCTCCGCCCGCAGCGCGGCGAGGCGAACGGCAGACCAGGGTTCGGCGCCGTCGTCAGCGGCCGCCACCGCGCCGGCGCGGGCGGTCGGCGCGGTGGCGAGGCCGGGCAGCGTGGCCAAGGCTGCCAGCAGCGCCAGCGCCCCGCCGGCCCAGCCGAGCCGGCGCCCGCCCGGCGTATGCGCCCGCTGCGCCGCGCCCAGCGCCCAGGCGGCGAAGCCGACAGCGAGTGCCCCGGCCAGCGCCGCCGCCAGGCCCTCCGGCCCGACCTGCTGCGCCAGCACCCAGAGCAGCCAGAGCGCGGCGCCATACATCGGAAAGGCCAGGAACTCCTTCAGTCGCTCCATCCAGGTGCCCGGGCGCGGCAGCAGACCGGCCAGCCCCGGCGCCACGGCCAGCAGCGCATAAGGCGAGGCCATGCCGAGGCCCATGGCGGCGAAGATCACCAGGGTGGCGGCGGGCGGCATGGCGAGGCCGGCGCCGATGGCGGTGGCCATGAAAGGCGCGGTGCAAGGGGTTGCCACCAGTACCGCCAGGGCACCGGTGCCGAAGCTGCCGAGATGGCCACCGCGCGCCGCCAGCCCGGCGCCCGCCCCGACTGGCCCATCCACATGGAAGACGCCGGAAAGATTCAGCCCGACAGCCAGCATCAGCCACCCCATCCCGGCCACGAAAGCCGGGGCGGTGAACTGGAAGCCCCACCCGGCCACGATGCCGCCCGCGCGCAGCGCCAGCAGCAGCCCGGCCAGCGCCAGGAAGCAGAGCAGCACGCCGGCGGTGTAACTGGCGGCATGGCCGCGCACGGCATCGCGCGCCGCGCCGGAGAGACGAGCCAGCGCCATGGCCTTCATCGCCAGGATGGGGAAGACGCAGGGCATCAGGTTGAGGATCAGCCCGCCGAGCGCGGCCAGCAGCGCCGCCTGCCACAGCCCGAGGCCCGCGGGCGCGGCAGCTTCCAGCGCGGCGGGCACCGGGCCCGGCGTCGCGGAGAGGCTGTAGGCGCCGCGGCTTCCGGCGGCGTCGGTCAGCACCACCACGCCTTCCACCGGGCCAGGCGGTAGAGGGGCCGCGCCGCGGGTGAGGCCGAGCCGCAGGGCACCTCCGGCAAGGCTCAGCGGCTGCGGCGCCGCATGGTTCAGCACGGTCGGTTCGGCGGGGAAGAAGCTGGCCTCGCGCACTGTGGCGGGGGTCAGGTCGGCGCCATCCAGCCGCAGGGCGCCACTCTCGCCCTCGAAGCCGAGGCTGGCCTTCCAGGGGGAGGGGCGGGGCAGGGCGGCCTCGGCCTCGCGGAAAGCCTCCGCGAGCGCCGGATCGGGGCGGGCGGCGGCCTCCACCGGGAAGTCGAGCCGGAAACTGCCTTCCTCGGGCACGCAGATCTGCTCGCAGACCAGCCAGTTGGCCTGCGCCTCCAGGGTGAAGACCTCGCCGGGCTTCAGGCTGGCGGGGGGCGTCACCGTCAGCGGCAGTAGGACGTGGTTCTCGTAGCCGTAGTTCACCAGCGGCCCGAAGGGGATGCGCTGCGGCGCCGGCCAGTCGAAGCCGGTGGTCTGCGTGCCCTCGGGGGCGGTGAAGCTGATCTCCGGCGGGGCGCCGGCATCGCCCGCGTTGCGCCAGTAGGTGTGCCAGCCCGGCGCCAGCACCTGCCGCAGCCCGAGGCGGAACGGCTGGCCGGGCACAACCGAATCAACCTCGGCGGCAAGGGTCATGCTGGCACGCTCGGAGCGTACGGGCGCGCTTTCCAGCGCCCGTGCCGGGCCGGCGAGGGCAAGCAGGGCTAGGACGGGGATCAGCGCGCGCAGCATGGCGCACTGAAAGCCGATTTCCCCTGCCGGGGAAAGCCCTCGCCGGTGACGAAGCGTTGCGTGGCCGCGTGCGGCGGGCATGGCGGCCCGGCCGAGGCTGCGCACCCCCTGCCGATGCGCTAGAGGGACGCGCATGGACCTGCTTGCGACCCTGCCCGAGCTTCCCGTCACCGAGGCCCTGCCGCGCCTGGCGGAGGCGCTGCGCAGCGGCAGCAATGCCGTGCTGGTGGCGCCGCCCGGCGCCGGCAAGACCACGCTGGTGCCGCTGCTGCTGAAGGACGAGCCCTGGGCGGAAGGCCAGAAGATCCTGGTGCTGGAGCCGCGCCGCGTCGCCGCCCGCGCCGCCGCCCGCCGGATGTCGGAGCTGCTGGGCGAGGCGGTGGGGCGCACCGTGGGCGTCGTCACCCGGATGGACCGGGCGGTCTCGGAGGCCACGCGCGTCGAGGTGGTCACCGAGGGGCTGCTGGTCCGCCGCCTGCAATCCGATCCCGGGCTGGAGGGCGTCGCGGCGGTGCTGTTCGACGAGGCGCATGAGCGCAACCTCGACACCGACCTCGCCCTGGCGCTCTGCCTGGACCTGCAACGCGCGCTGCGGCCGGAACTGCGGCTGCTCGCCATGTCCGCGACGCTGGAGACGGAGGGCTTCGCCCGGCTGCTCGGCGATGCACCTGTCGTGGAGAGCCTGGGGCGCGCCTATCCCGTCGCCCTCCAGCACCGCTCGCGCGACATCCAGGACCCACGCGACCTGCCGGAGGCGATGGCCAGCGCCATTCGCGCCGCGCTGGCTGAGCATCCCGGGGACGTGCTGGCCTTCCTGCCGGGCTGGGGCGAGATCCGCCGCACCGCCGAGCGGCTGGGCGGCGTCGCCGCCGATGTCCTGCCGCTGCATGGCGAACTGCCCCCGGCCGAGCAGGACAAGGCGCTGAACCCTTCCTCGCGGCGGAAGGTGGTGCTGGCGACCTCCATCGCCGAGACCTCGCTGACCGTGCCGGGCGTGCGCATCGTGGTGGATGGCGGCTTTCGCCGGGCGCCGCGGCTCGACCCGGCCACCGGCCTCTCGCGGCTGGCCACCGTCCGCATCTCCCGCGCCGCCGCCGAGCAGCGCGCCGGCCGCGCCGGGCGCACCGAGCCGGGCGTCGCCATCCGGCTCTGGACGGAGGCGCTGCACCGTGGCCTGCCGCAGGCCGACCGGCCGGAGATCCTGGAAAGCGAGCTGTCCGGCCTGGCGCTGGACTGCGCCGCCTGGGGCGCCGAGCCGGCGGAGATGGCCTTCCTTGACCCGCCACCGGCCGGCGCCATGGCCGCCGCCCGTGCCCTGCTGCGCGACCTCGACGCGTTGGACGCGGAAGGCCGCATCACCCCGACGGGCCGGCGCATGGCGCGGCTCGGCACCCACCCGCGCCTCGCCCGGATGATGGCGGCGGCGGAGACGCCCGGGGCGGCGGCGCTGGCCGCCGAACTCGCCGCCCTCCTGGAGGAGCGCGACCCGATCCGTGGCCGTGAGGCGCCCTCCGACATCCAGTTGCGCCTGGACCTGCTGCACGGTGCCGATGACCCGAATGCCGATCGCGCCGCGCTGGGCCGCATCCGCCGCGCGGTGAGCCTGCACCGGCGCCGGCTCGGCGTGCCCGGCGGGGTGGAGGCGGAGGGGGATGCCGGGTTGCTGCTGGCCGCCGGCTTCCCCGACCGCATCGCCGCCCGGCGCGGCAGCATGACGGGCGCCTTCCGCATCGCCTCCGGCCAGGGCGCCCGCCTGCCGGCCACCGACCCGCTGGGCAAGGCGCCGCTGCTGGCGGTGGCGGACCTGGAACTGCTGGGCACTGAGGCGCGCATCCGCATGGCCGCGCCGCTGACCCGCGAGGCGCTGGAAGCCGCCTTCCCCGGGCGGCTGGTGCGTGAGGAGGGCGCCGCCTTCGACCCGCGCGCCAATGCCGTGGTGGCGCGGCGCCGGCTGCGGCTCGGCCCGCTGGTGCTGGAGGAGGCGACGCTGCCGCATGCCGATCCGGCCGCCGTGGCCTCCGCCCTGGCCGCCGCCGCCGCCACGCGTGGCTTCCGTGACCTCGACTGGACCGAGGCGGCCCGCCAGACCCGTGCCCGCATGGGCTGGATGCACCGCACCGAGGGTGATGAATGGCCCGATGTCTCGGATGCGGCGCTGGCGGCGGAGGAGGCGGCCTGGCTCGCCCCCTGGCTTTCCGGAATGACGAAGCTTTCCGAGTTGCGCGGGCTGGACGCCACGGCCGTCCTGCGCAGCCTGCTGCCTCATCCGTTGCAGAAGCGGCTGGATGCCGCGCTGCCGCCGCGCGTGGCGCTGCCCAATGGCCGCAGCGCCACCATCGACTATGCCGGCGAGGTGCCGCGGCTGGAGGCGCGGGCGCAGTGGCTGTTCGGCCTCGCGGCGCTGCCGCCGCTGGCGGAGGGGCGCGTCCCGCTCCAGGTGGCGCTGCTCTCTCCTGCCGGGCGGCCGATCGCCGTCACCGCCGACCTGCCGGGCTTCTGGCGCGGTGCCTGGGCGGAGGTGCGCAAGGAGATGCGCGGCCGCTATCCCAAGCACGACTGGCCGGAGGACCCGGCGCGCGGCACTTAAGGCCTTGCCTTCGCCGCCTTTACTGCAAATCTGCAACGCATAGGCCCCCCGGCACTTCCGCAACCCGGCCGATGGATGATGGAATGACGCCCCCCAACCCCGCCTCCCGCCGCCTGGTCCTGACCGGCTTGCTCAGCCTTGCGGTGCTCTCCGCCTGCCAGGCGCCCACCGCCATGGCGCAGCGCGGTGCACGCAGCGTGGTGCCGGACTTCGCGGACTTGGCCGAGGCGGTGCTGCCCGCGGTGGTCAACATTGCCGTGCTCTCGGAGCAGACCACGACGCAGATCCCGCCCGAGCTGCGTGGCACCCCCTTCGAGCGCTATTTCCGCGAGCGGCGGGGGCGGCAACAGGTGCAGGGCGCCGGCTCCGGCTTCATCGTCGATCCGGCGGGCTTCATCGTCACCAACAACCATGTGGTCGGCAACGCGGTGCGGGTGGTGGTCTCGCTGCAGGACGGGACGGAACTGCCCGCCCATGTCGTCGGCACGGACGACCTGACCGACCTTGCCCTGCTGCGGGTGGAGGCGCCGAAGCCGCTGCCTTCCGTGCCCTGGGGCTCCTCGGCCGGGCTGCGGGTCGGGCAGTGGGTGCTGGCGGCGGGCAATCCCTTCGGCCTGGGGGGCACCGTGACCTCGGGCATCGTCTCGGCGCGGGGCCGTGAGATTGGCGCCGGACCCTTCGACGACTTCATCCAGACCGATGCCGCCATCAATCCCGGCAACTCGGGCGGGCCGCTGTTCAACGCGGCGGGCGAGGTGATCGGCATCAACACCGCGATCTTCTCGCCCACCGGCGCCTCGGCCGGCATCGGCTTCGCCACGCCCTCCGATTTGGCGCGCGGCGTGATCGACCAGCTCCGGCGCGATGGCCGGGTGGAGCGCGGCTGGCTGGGCATTGCCGTGCAGGATATCGGCGACGAGGCCGGGCCGGGCATGCGCAACCGGGGCGTGCAGATCCAGAATGTCGAGCGCAACAGCCCCGCCGCGCGGGCCGGGCTGCGCCAGGGCGACGTCGTCACGGCCCTGAACGGCGAGCGCCTGGAGACCTCGCGCGCGCTGATCCGTGGCGTGGCCGGCACCCCACCCGGCCAGACCATCCGCCTGACGCTGACGCGGGAAGGACGGCCGCGCGAGATGGCCGTGCAGGTCGGGCGCCGCCCAGGTTCGGCGGGTTAAGGCGGCAGACGGCCGGGGGGAGAGCTCTCCCACCGGCCTTTTCGTGCCCGGCATGCCAGGGAAGCGAACAGAGGGGTTGGTCTGCGAGTTGCGACTGATTATTGGTTGCCGCTCCATCCGTTCCGCTGGAAGGTCTGCCTGGTGAAGCTCCCCCGCCTGCTCCGCGCCACGGCGCTGCTGCTCTTCGCCTGCGTCCTGCAGGCCAGCGTGGCCCGCGCTGAGCCGATCACGCTGCACGACCTCGCCGGCCAGGATGTGACGCTGCCCGGCCCTGCCAAGCGGGTGCTGCTGGGGGAGGGGCGCTTCATCCAGGCGCTCTTCCTGCTGGAGCGGCAGGACCCCATCGCCCTCGTCGCGGGCTGGATGGGTGAGTTCAAGCGGCTCGATCCGCAGGGCTATGCGCAGGTCGTCGCCCACTTCCCGGCCGCCGAGCAGATCCCGGTGGTGGGCGCCAGCAGCGCCGAGAGCTTCTCCGTCGAGCGCGCCCTGGCCCTGCAGCCGGACCTCGTGGTGATGAGCGCCGCCGGCGGCCATTCCCCGGATAAGGACAGCCCGGTGGTGGCGCAGTTCCGCAGCGCCGGCGTGCCGGTGGTCTTCATCGACTTCCGCGCCCATCCGCTGGAGAACACGCCGAAGAGCCTGCGCCTGCTCGGCAAGGCCCTGGGGCGGGAGAAGCAGGCCGAGGAGTTCCTCGCCTGGCGGCAGGAGCGCCTGGATCGCATCGGGCGAACCCTGGCGACCGCGAAGCCCAAGGCGCCGAACGTGCTGATGGAGATGCGCGCCGGCGGTGGCCGCGAGTGCTGCGGCTCCCCGGGCAACGGCAATCTCGGCGAGTTCATCGCCTTTGCCGGCGGCGACAACATCGGCGCGGCGGTGATCCCGGGTCAGCTCGGGCCGCTGAACCTGGAATATATCGTGGCGCAGGACCCGCAGCTCTATGTCGCCACCGGCGGCGCCAACCCGGCCGACGGCACCGCGCCGCGCATGGGGCCTGGCGTGACGGAGGAGCAGGCGCGGGCGGCGCTGCGCGTCACGGTGGCGCGGCCGGGCATTTCCGGGCTGACCGCCGTGAAGGAGGGCCGTGCCCATGCGCTGTGGCACAACTTCTATGACAGTCCCTACAACCTGCTGGCTGCCGAGGCCTTGGCGCGCTGGCTGCACCCCGACCTCTTCGCCGATCTCGACCCGGCGGCGACGCTCGCCGAGATGAACCGCCGCTTCCTCGCCGTGCCATTGGAAGGCACTTTCTGGGTCAGCCTGAAGTGACGGCCCTTTCCGTCTCCGCCACCAGCGCGGCCGAGGGCTACCGCGCTTTACTCTGGCGCCGCTCGGCGCTGCTGCTGGTGCTGGCGCTGCTGCTCGCGGCCTCGCTGTTGCTCGACGTCGCCACCGGCCCCTCCCGCCTCGGCCTGGCCGACGTGTTGGACGTGCTGCTGCACCCCGCAACGGCCAGCGGGCCGGTGCGGGTCATCGTCTGGGATGTGCGGCTGCCCTATGCCGTCATGGCCGTGCTGGTCGGCGCCGCCCTGGCCCTGGCGGGCGCCGAGATGCAGACGGTGCTGAACAATCCGCTGGCTAGCCCCTTCACCCTGGGCGTCTCCTCCGCCGCCTCGCTCGGCGCGGCGCTGGCCATCGTGCTCGGCGTGGGCCTGCCCTGGGTTCCGCAGGCCTGGCTGCTTTCCGGCAATGCCTTCATCTTCGCCTTCGGCTCGGTGCTGCTGCTGCGCAGCCTGTCGCGGCTGCGCGGGGCCGGGGTTGAGGCGCTGGTGCTGTTCGGCATCGCCCTGGTCTTCGCCTTCAACGCCGCGGTGGCGCTGCTGCAGTTCGTCGCCACCGAGCAGGCGCTGCAGCAGCTCGTCTTCTGGTCCATGGGCAGCCTGGCGCGCGCCACCTGGCCGAAGATCGGCATCCTCGCTCTGGCGCTGGCCGTGGTGATTCCCTTCACCGCCCGTGCCGCCTGGCAGCTGACGGCGCTGCGCCTCGGCGAGGAGCGGGCGCTCTCCTTCGGCGTCAATGCCAGCCGCCTCAGGGATGGCGCGCTGCTGCGCGTCTCGCTGCTCTCCGCGGTCTCGGTGGCCTTTGTCGGCACCATCGGCTTCGTCGGGCTGGTCGGGCCGCATGCGGCGCGGCTGCTGGTGGGGGAGGACCACCGCTTCTTCCTGCCGGCTGCGGCGCTCTGCGGCGCGCTTCTGCTCTCGCTCTCCTCGGTGGCGAGCAAGCTGCTGGTGCCCGGCCTGCTGGTGCCGATCGGCATCGTCACCGCACTGGTCGGCGTTCCTGTCTTCATCGCGCTGGTCTTCACCCGGGGGCGGCGCGCATGAGGCGGCTGGAGATCAAGGGCCTTACCCTCGGCTATGGCCGCCGCCCGGTGCTGCGGGAGGCGAGCCTCGCCCCGCTGGAGGCGGGGGCGATCACCGCGCTGGTCGGGCCGAACGGCGCCGGCAAGTCCACCCTGCTGCGCGGCCTCGCCGGCCTGTTGCCCGCCCGCGGCTCGGTGAAGCTGGACGGGCAGGAGATGGTCGGCCTCCCTCTGGAGCGCCGCGCCCGGCACATCGCCTACATGCCGCAGAGCCTGCCCCAGGGCGTGGCGCTGACGGTGATGGAAGCCCTGGTCGGTGCGCTGAAGGCCAGCCCGAGCGGCTTCGGCACCTCCGGCCTTTCCGCCCGCGCCGCCGCTGACCGCGCGGTGGCGCTGCTGGAACGGCTCGGCATCGCCCATCTGGCGCTGGTCGGGCTGGACCGGCTCTCCGGCGGGCAGCGGCAGATGGCGGGGCTGGCCCAGGCCCTGGTGCGCCAGCCCGAGGTGCTGCTGCTCGACGAGCCGACCAGCGCCCTGGACCTGCGCTACCAGCTCGCCGTCATGCAACTCGTCCGGGTGCTGACCCGCGAGAAGGCGCTGATCACCGTGGTCGTGCTGCACGACCTCGGCCTCGCCGCGCGCTTCGCCGACCGGGTGGTGATGCTCTCCCGGGGTGAGGTGCGCGCCGAAGGGACGCCGGAGGAAACCCTCACGCCCGCGCTGCTCGCGGAGGTCTATGGCGTCTCGGCGCGGGTCGAGCGCTGCTCGCTCGGGCACCTCCAGGTGCTGGCGGACGATCCACTGCCGGCCTGACGCCAAAGGGGGCGCCGCCCCCCTTTGGAAATCCCGGACTCCGCGATCAGTTCTCGGTATGCTGCTCGTGCACCGCAGCCTGCCCGAGCTTCCAATAGCCCGCCGCCTTTAGCCATCGCGGATCGGCGCCCCTCTCGGTGATCAGCTGCCGCCGCAGCGCCTTTGCCACCAGCGACTCAGCCGCCACCCAGGCATGGAAGTCGCCCGGCGGGAATTCCGCGGCGGCCAGCGCGGTGGAAAGCCCTTCCGGCTGGCCCGGCGCGGCACCCCCGCGATGTACCCAGGTGACGGAAAAGCTGGCCACGCTTTGGAAGTCCTGTTCCTCCTCCGGCCCCTCCACCTCGGCGATTACCAGGGCGCGGCTGCCCGCCGGCAGTTCCTCCAGGCGGCGGCCGATGGCGGGGAGGGCGGTCTCATCACCCACCAGCAGGTGCCAGTCGAAGGCGGGGGGGATGACGAAGGAGCCGCGCGGGCCGCCGACCAGCAGCGTCTGGCCCGGCGCCGCCTGTTCCGCCCAGGCGGTGGCGGGACCGGCCTCGTGCAGGGCGAAGTCGATCGCCAGCGTGCCGGCCGCCGGGTCGTACCGGCGCGGGGTGTAGTCGCGCGCCGGTGGGCGTGGCGCGCCCTCGGGGAAGCTGACGCCCTCGGGGCCAGCCACCGGCAGGGCGTCGCCCGGCCGGGGGAAGAACAGCTTCACATGGTCGTCGAAGCCGAGGCTGGTGAAGCCCGCCAGCGCCGCACCGCCCAGGGTGATGCGCACCATCCGCGGTGTCAGCCGCTCGGTCTTCAGGACTTCCAGCGGGCGCAGGCGGATTGGATGGCGGACGCGCTGCGGCGTGCGGTCGGTGTCGGTGGCCATATGCTCAGATTCGCTCCAGGCTGCGGGCCGTGCTGTCCAGCAGGTCGGCGATCGCGTCGGCCTGTTCCGGGGTGAGGGGACCACGCTCCAGCCGCAGGTGCAGCGCCAGGCGCAGGTTCTCGACGGCGCGCACCACCTGCGGTGGCCGCTCGTGCCGCTCCTCCCGCCTCAGCCGGCTCATCACCGCCTCCAGCTCGGGGCGCTGCTCCTCCAGCCAAGCGAGGCCGGCGGCGGTCGCCGCGTAGAGCTTCCGGCCATCCTCGGTGGGGGTGACGGTGGCGTAGCCGAGTTCCTCCAGCATGGTGAGGGTCGGATAGACCACCCCGGGGCTGGGGCTGTAGGCGCCGCCGAGCTGCTCCTCGATCGCCTTGATCAGCTCGTAGCCATGGCGCGGCTTCTCCGCGATCAGCTGCAGCAGCACCAGCCGCAACCCGCCATGCCCGAAGCCGCGGCCGCGCCGGCCATGGCCCTCCGTCCTGCCTCGTCCGAAGCCTCGCATTGCTCTTCTCCGATCTATCTTTCTAATTTAGATATATCGAAATAGAATATGGAAGCAAGGGGCGCGTTGCGGCGTTCATCCATGAACACCATGGCTGGAAGGGAAGCTGCCCCGCCCGCAGGGAATGGCAACGGCAAGGGCTGGTCTGGCGCGGCGGCGCGCGGCGAGGCATCTTGGCGCCGGCTGCGCCTCCTCCGTCCTGCCGGCCCGCGGGAGGCGGCGCACAGGCACAAGGAGCGTAGCACCATGCGAATTCTGCTGGTGGAGGATGATGCCGAGGTCGGCCGCTTCGTGAAGAAGGGGCTGCAGGAGGCCGGTCACACCGTCGAGCACGCGACAAGCGGGCGGGACGGGCTGTTCATGGCCGCCGGCGAGAGCTTTGACCTGCTGGTGCTCGACCGCATGCTGCCGGGCGGGGTCGATGGCGTGCGCCTGGTCGAGACCTTGCGCGGCCAGGGCAACCACACCCCCGTGCTGTTCCTCTCGGCGCTGGCCGGAGTGGACGAGCGGGTGAAGGGCCTGAAGGCCGGCGGCGACGACTACCTGGTGAAGCCCTTCGCCTTCGCCGAGTTGCTGGCGCGCGTCGAGGCGCTGGGCCGCCGCCCGGCGGTGGACACCCCGGCGACCCGGCTGAAGGTGGCCGACCTGGAGCTGGACCTTCTCTCCCGCACCGTCATGCGCGGCGGCAAGAAGATCGACATCCAGCCGCGCGAGTTCCGCCTGCTGGAGCACCTGATGCGCCATGCCGGGCAGGTCGTGACCCGCACCATGCTGCTGGAGAAGGTGTGGGACTACCACTTCGACCCGCAGACCAACGTCATCGACGTGCATGTCTCCCGCCTCCGGCAGAAGCTGGACAAGGGCTTCGACAAGCCGCTGATCCACACCGTCCGCAATGCCGGCTACATGATCCGCGGCGAGCCGTGACGCGCGCCTGATGCCCCATACGCGGCGGCGGCAGCAGCATCCCGGGCCGCTCTGGCGCCTTCTTTCCTCAGCCGGTTTCCGCTTCGCCGTGCTCTTCGCGGCGATGTTCCTGATGGCCGGGCTCGCCTTCGCGGCGGTGCTGTGGTGGGGCACCGCGGGCGCGCTGGAGCGCCAGACGGACGCAGCCATCCGCGCCGACGCGCATGCGCTGAGCGACCGCTGGCACGATGCCGGCCAGCAGGGGCTGGTGGACGCGATCGAGGAGCGGCTGGCGGTGGATGTGGAGGGGCAGACCCTCTATTTGCTGCGGGATGCCGCCGGCAAGCGCGTGGCCGGCAACCTGGCGGCTCTGCCGCCGGAGCGCCCCGGCGTGGCGGACTGGTACAGCCTGACCCTGCAGCATGAGGATGGCCAGCCGGGCGAGGGCCGCCTCTACGTGCTCGACCTCTCGGATGGCAGCAAGCTGGCGGTCGGCCGCGAGGTGGGCGAGAAGCAGCGCCTGCGCGCCCTGCTGACCGACGGACTCTACTGGGCGGCCGGGGCCGCGCTGGTCTTCGCCCTGGTGGGCGCCTGGCTGATGCGGCGGGCGCTGGAGCGGCGCCTGGCCCCGGCCTCGGCCACGGCGGCGCTGATCGCCGGCGGCGATCTCTCGCCGCGCGTGCCGCTCTCCCTGCATGACGACGAGTTCGACCGCCTCGGCGCCAGCATGAACACCATGCTGGACCGCATCGCGCAGCTGATGGATGGCGTGCGCGGCGTCTCCGACGCCATCGCGCACGACCTGCGCACGCCCATCGCCCGCGCCCGCAACGGGCTGGAGGAGGCGCTGCTCAGCGACAGCGACGAGCCGGCCGTGCTGCGCGGCGCCATCGAGCGTGGCATCGCCGATCTCGACAACGTCACCCGCGTCTTCCAGGCGGTGCTGCGCATCGCGGAGATGGAGGCGGGCGCCCGCCGCGCCGCCTTCGCGCCCTTCGATCTCGCGCAGGTGCTGGACGATGCCGCCGAACTCTACGGCGCCTCGGCCGAGGCGCGCGGCCAGACCCTGGAGACCGGCTGGCCCGCGCCGCTGCCGCTCACCGGAGACCGCGACCTGCTGCTGCAGGTGCTCGCCAACCTGCTGGACAATGCGGTGAAGTTCAGCCCGCCGGGCAGCACCATCAGCCTCACCGCCACGCAGGAGCCGGAGGCGGTGGTGGTGCGCGTCGCCGATGAGGGGCCAGGGCTTTCGGTGCAGGACCGCGCCCGGGTGGGGGAGCGCTTCTTCCGCGCCGACACCGCGCGCACCACGCCCGGCTCCGGCCTCGGCCTCTCGCTGGTGCGGGCGGTGGTTCAGTTGCATGGCGGCACGATTTGGTTCGCCGATGCCGGCGGCCCGCCGGGCCGGCTCGGGCTCGCCGTGCTGTTCCGCCTGCCCGCCGGCGCCGCATGACCGAGGCTTCATGCCACGCTCATCGCCGGGCAGGGGGGCTCGGACCAGAGTGTACGGCATGCCGCTGTGCCACCTCTGCCTGCTCCTCGCCCTTCTGGCCGCCGCCCCGGCCGGCGCGGAGGAGCTGCGCGTGCTCGGCCCTGGCCCGGAGGATTGCGAGGATCTCGCGCAGCGCCTGTCCCTTCTGCCGCGTGGGCGGCAGGAGCCGGCGCGACGCCTGGGGGAGGAGGGCGTCCAGCTCTGCCAGGACGGGCAGATCCGACAGGGCGTGGCCAAGCTGCGCCGCGCGCTGCGCACCGCGCAGCACCACCCCCGCCCCATTCCCGCGGACTGAGGCAACCCGGTGAGCCGCGCCGGGCTGGCCACGCCGCTGGCCGGCGCGGGCGCGCTCTGTGCCGGCATCGGGCTCGCCCGCTTCGCCTATGTGCCGCTCTTCCCCGCCCTGGTCGCCGCCGGCTGGGTGGACGGGGCTGAGGCCGGGCTGCTCGGCGCCTGCAATTTTACCGGCTACCTGCTCGGTGCGCTGGGCGGGCGCGGCCTTGGCCGCCGGCTCGGCATTCCGGCCGCGCTGGATGCCGGCATGGCGCTGGTGGTGCTGGCCTTCCTGGCCTGCGCGCTTCCCTGGGGCGTCGCTTGGCTCGGCGTCTGGCGCGGGCTGGCCGGAATGGCGGGCGGCGTGCTGATGGCGCTCGCCGGACCGGCCGTGCAGGCGGTGACCGCACCCGCGCGGCGGGGCATGGCGGGCGGCGTTGTCGTCGCTGGCGTGGGGGCAGGGGTGGTGCTGGGCGCACTTGCCGTGCCGGCGCTGCGGCCAGCCGGAATCGTCGGCACCTGGCTTGGCCTCGCGGTCCTGGCCACGCTGATCTGGGGCATCTTGCGCCGCTTCTGGCCGGATCCGCCGGCCGCCGAGGTCACCCGCCTGCCAAAGGGCCTGCCGGTGCCGCGCGCGGGCGGGCTGCTGCTGGCCTATGGACTCTCCGCCGCCGGGATGGCGGCACCGATGGTCTATCTGGCCGATCTGGGCGTGCGCGGCCGCGGGTTGGGCGCCGTGGCCGTCGGGCTGCTCTGGGTGCTGTTCGGCCTCGGTGGCGTGCTCGGCACGCTCACGGGCGGGCGGATCGCCGGCCGCTTTGGCGGGCGGCGCACGTTGGCGGCCTGGATGGCGGTGCAGGTGGTGGCGCTGGGCGCCACGCTGCTGCCGGGCGCCGCGGCGGTGCTGCTGGCGGCGCCGGTCTGCGGCTTTTCCGGCATCGGCGTCACTGCCGTGGCGCTGGCCGATGCGCGGGAGCGGGCCGGGCTGGCCGCCGGGCTGCTCTGGGTACGGGCCACCGCGATCTACGCGCTGGCCCAGTCCGGCACTGGCTTCGCCCTGGCGGCGCTGTTCCACGCCACCGGGGACAGGCACGCCGCCGTTTTCGCGGCGGGCCTCGCCCTCTCCGCCGGGGCGTTGCTGGTCGCCCTGGCGGATGCGTGGCGCGAAAGGTTCAGCCGAACAGGCTGACCGGGTCGGTCGCCGGCTGCCAGCGCGGCGCGTTGTCCTTGTCCACCAGCACGGCGCGTACGCCTTCGGCGAAGTCGGGGTGACTGGTGACGCCGCGGGTGAGGGAGAGCTCCATTTCCAGGCAGGCCGGCAGGTCCAGCCTGGCGCCGCGCTTCAGCAGTTCCAGCGTCACCGCCACGCTGGTCGGCGAGACATGCTCCAGGATGGCGAGCTGCTCGCGCGCCCAGTCGCTGTCCTCCTTCCGCAGGGCCGACTCGATGGCGGCGCGGTCGTCATGCGCGAAGCAGCGGTCGATGGCCGGCCGCAAGGCGGCGATGCGCCCGGGCGCCACCGGCTCGGCGAAGCGCTCCACGGCCTCCACATCGCCCTCGGCCAACAGCGCGGCGCGCAAGTCGCCCAGACGCTCGCGCGGGACGAAATGGGTGGCGAGCCCGGCCTCCACCGCCTCCGCGCCCTTCAGCCGCGCGCCGGTCAGCGCGATCCAGCGCCCAAGGCCGCCCGCGAGGCGCGGCAGCACGTAGCTGGTGCCGACGTCGGGGAACAGGGCGATGGCCGTCTCGGGCATGGCGAGCATGGCGTGCTCGGTGACGATCCGGTGGCTGCCATGCACCGCCATGCCGATGCCGCCGCCCATGCAGACGCCGTCGATCAGGCTCACCCAGGGGCGGGGGAAGGCGGCGATGGCGCCGTTCACCGCGTATTCGCGGCTGAAGAAGGCCGCGACGGAGTCGTGATCGCCGGCCAGAACCTGCTCGCGCACCCGCCGCACATCGCCGCCGGCGCAGAAGGCGCGGTCGCCGGCGCCCTCCAGCAGCACCAGGCGCAGGGCGGGGTCGTCGCGCCACGCGGCGATGGCCGCCGCCATGGCGTCGATCATCGGCAGGTCCAGCGCGTTCAGCGCGCGGGGGCGGTTCATCACCATCCGCCCCACCGCGCCCTCGCGCGTGGCGATCAAAGTGGCATCCGTCTCGGCCATGCTCGTCCTCCGGTTTCCTCGCGCCCAGCCTCGCGGCGCGGCGACCGGTTGACAACCCCGCCCGCCCGCCCCGATGCAGCCTGCGGGAGACGAAGGAGTGGGGCGATGGCGGAGCCGCTGGTCCGGTTCGAAGGGGTGCGCAAGGCCTATGGGCCGGCGGCGTCGGGCTATGCCGTGCGGCAGCTCGACCTGGCGGTGGAGCGCGGCGAGCTGCTGACCCTGCTCGGCCCCTCCGGCTCGGGCAAGACCACCACGCTGATGATGCTGGCGGGCTTCGAGCAGCCGAGCGAGGGGCGCATCCTGCTGGAGGGGCGGGACATCGCGCGCCTGCCGCCGCACAAGCGGGGAATCGGCGTGGTGTTCCAGTCCTACGCGCTGTTCCCGCATATGAGCGTCGCCGAGAATGTCGGCTTTCCGCTGGAGGTGCGCGGCGTGCCGAAGGCCGAGCGCGCCGGGCGGGTGACCAGGGCGCTCGCCATGGTGCGGCTGGAGGGCTTCGGCGACCGCCGGCCGGCGCAGCTCTCGGGCGGGCAGCAGCAGCGCATCGCGCTGGCCCGCGCCATGGTCTTCGAGCCGCCGATCGTGCTGCTGGACGAGCCGCTGGGCGCGCTCGACAAGGCGCTGCGCGAGGAGATGCAGTACGAGATCCGCGCGCTGCACCAGCGGCTCGGCCTGACCATGATGTATGTGACGCACGACCAGGCGGAGGCACTGACCCTCTCCGACCGCATCGCGGTCTTCGAGGGCGGGCTGATCCGCCAGCTCGCGCCGCCACGCGAGATCTATGAGCGGCCCGCCAATGCCTTCGTCGCCGGCTTCGTCGGCGAGAACAACCGGCTGCCGGGCAAGGTGCTGGCGGCGGAGGACGGCCTGGTGCGGGTGGCGCTGGACTGTGGGCCGGAGGTTTCCGCCCGCCCGGTGGACTGCGGTCCGCCCGGCAGCCGCTGCTGCGTGACGATCCGCCCCGAGCGCGTCGCCGTCGCCCCGGTGGCGCCGGAGGAGCTGGGCGAGGGCGCGCTGGCGGCGACCCTGCAGGAGGCGATCTTCCAGGGCGACCATGTGCGGCTGCGGCTGGCGCTCGGCCACGGGGGGGAGATGCTGGTCAAGCGGGCCATCGGCGGCGGCCAGTTGCCGAGCCCCGGCGGCCCGGCCGCGCTGGCCTGGGAGGCGGAGCACGCGCTCGCCTTCGCCGCCTGAAAACCCCCTTCGCAAGCTGCACGTCCCGGCACTACCCTCGCGGCGGGAAGCGCCGAACAAGGCGCAGAGGGAGAGCATGATGCTGCGGAGAGGCTTTTGCGCCGCCTTGGCGCTGGGGACGGTTTTGCTGGGCGGCCAGGCGATGGCCCAGGGCCGCGACCTGACGGTGGTCTCCTGGGGCGGGGCCTACCAGGACGTGCAGCGGGATATCTTCTTCCGCCCCTTCCAGCAGGAGACGAACACCCGCCTGCTGGAGGAGACCTGGGATGGCGGTGTCGGCGTGCTGCGCGCCAAGGTGCAGTCGGGCGCCAACAACTGGGACGTGGTGCAGGTGGAGAGCGAGGAACTGCTGCTCGGCTGCGACGAGGGGCTGTTCGAGAAGATCGACTACAGCGCGCTCGGTGGCGAGGATCGCTTCATCCCCGCCGCGGTGAACGAGTGCGGCGTCGGCACCATCCTCTATTCCTTCGTGCTCGCCTACGACAAGGACCGGCTGAAGGAGGCGCCGAAGAGCTGGGCCGACTTCTTCGACACCAAGAAGTTCCCGGGCAAGCGCGGGCTGCGGCGCGGGCCGAAGACCACGCTGGAGATCGCCCTGCTGGCCGATGGCGTGAAGCCCAGCGAGGTCTACAAGGTGCTCGGCACCAATGCCGGCGTGGACCGCGCCTTCCGCAAGCTCGACACGCTGAAGTCCGACCTCGTCTGGTGGGAGCGCGGCAGCCAGCCGGCGCAGCTTCTGGCCAGCGGCGAGGTGGCGATGACCGATGCCTATAACGGCCGCATCACCGCCGCCAACCAGAACGACAACCGCAATTTCGACATCGCCTGGACCAACAACCTCTTCACGCTGGATTCCTGGGTGGTCATGAAGGACAGCCCGAACCGGCAGAAGGCGCTGGACTTCATCCGGTTCGTCACCCAGCCGCAGCGGCAGGCGCAGCTCGCCCAGCGCATTCCCTATGGCCCGACCACCAAAGGCGGGATGGACGGCATCCCCCAGGCCGTGCTGGCCAACCTGCCGACCACGCCGGAGAACCACGAGGACGCCTTGCAGATCAACGATCAGTTCTGGCTGGACAACCTGGACAAGCTGAACCAGCGCTTCAACAACTGGGTCGCGAAGTAACTTGCGGGGACGGCTTGCCGCGGCGGCGCTGGTGGCGCCGCTGCTTCTCTTCCTGCTGGCCGTCTTCGTGCTGCCGATCGGCGCCTTCCTGCTGCGCGCGGTCGAGGAGCCGGACGTGCCGCCGGTGCTGCCGCGCACCCTGGCCGCGCTCGATGGTTGGGACGGCCGGGCGGCGCCGGGCGAGCCCGCTTTCGCCGCGCTGGTGGAGGATCTCCGCGCCGCCCGCGAGCGGGATCGCGCGAGCGGTGAGGGCGAGGTGGCCCGTGCCGCCGCCCGGCTGAACAACGACTGGCCCGGCTTCCGTTCGCTGCTGCCGATGACGGCGCGGCGCGTCGCCCCGCCCTTCGAGGGCGGGGCGCGCGAGAAGCTGCTTGACCTCGCCGAGGAATGGGGCACGCCCACGCCCTGGGCGGCAATTCGCCGCGCTGGCGGGCCGGTCTCGGACTTCCACCTGCTCGCCGTGCTTGACCTCAAGCGTGACACCGCTGGCCATATCGGCGCGGCGCCGCCGGATCAGGCCATCTTCCTCGGCATCCTCTGGCGCACGCTCTGGATCGGCGTGCTGGCGACGCTGATCTGCCTCGCGATCGGCTATCCACTGGCCTGGCTGATCGCCACGGCGCCGCCGCGCCTGGTGCCCTGGCTGCTGGCCGGTGTGCTGCTACCCTTCTGGACCAGCCTGATCGTCCGCACCGCCGCCTGGACCGTGCTGCTGCAGCGCGAGGGCGTCATCAACGCCGCACTGCAGGCGCTGCAGTTCACCGCCGAGCCGCTGCCGCTGCTGTTCAACCGTGGCGCCGTGCTGCTGGGCATGGTGCATATCCTGCTGCCCTTCATGGTGCTGCCCATCTATGCCAGCCTGCGCGCGCTGGACTGGCGCCTGCCGCGCGCGGCGCTCTCGCTCGGCGCCTCGCCCTGGCGGGCTTTCTGGCGCGTCTCGCTGCCGCTCTCCCTGCCGGGGGTGGGCGCCGGGTGCCTGCTGGTCTTCATCCAGGCGCTGGGCTTCTACGTCACGCCGGCGCTGCTCGGTGGCGCCAACGACCAGATGGTCCCCTATTTCGTCGCCTTCTACGCCACCCGCACGGTGAACTGGGGCATGGCAGCGGCGCTCTCGCTGCTGTTGCTGGCGGCCGTCGCCGTGGTGGTCGGCATCTATGGCCGGCTGGTCGGCTTCTCGCGGATGCGCACGGCATGAGGCCCGCGCGCATCCTGCTCTGGGCCTTCGGGCTGCTGGCGCTGCTCTTCCTGGTGGCGCCGGTGCTGGCGGTATTGCCGCTCTCCTTCTCCGCCGGTTCGTTCCTCTCCTATCCGCTGCCGGGCCTCTCGCTGCGCTGGTATGCCGATTTCTGGACCTCCAGCTTCTGGCTGCCGGCCCTGTGGAACTCGCTGCGCGTCGGCACCGGAGCGGCGCTGGTGGCGGGCACGCTCGGCACGCTGGCCGCCTTCGGCCTGTGGCGCGCCCGCTTCCCCGGCCGGACGCTGGTGCTGGCGGTGGCGATGGCCCCGATGGTGGTGCCGGCGATCGTCGTCGCCGTGGCGCTGCTGCTGGCCTTCGGTCCGCTCGGGCTGAGCAACAGCTTCACCGGCCTGGTCCTGGCCCATGCCACGCTGGGCGCGCCCTTCGTGGTGGTCACGGTGCTGGCGGCGCTGGAGCAGTTCGACCCGGTGCAGCTTCGCGCGGCAGCGGCTTGCGGCGCCTCACCGGTGCGGGCCTTCCGGCGGGTCTGCCTGCCGCAGATCCTGCCCGGCGTGGCGGCGGGTGCGCTCTTCGCCTTCGCCACCAGCCTGGACGAGGTGACCGTGACGCTCTTCCTCGCCGGTCCGGCGCAGCGCACCCTGCCCAGGCAGATGTTCTCCGGGCTCAACGACCAGATCAGCCTGACCATCATGGCGGCCGCCATGGTGATGGTGCTGCTCTCGGTGCTGCTGCTGCTGGCGGTGACGCTCTTGCGCCGGCGTGGCGAGGCCTCATCTCGGTAGTATCCTGAGCTGCTCCGCATCCGGCGGGAGGCTGGCGTGTTGGAGCGCAAGGCACATCCGGGAGCCCTTCGTCATGACCACGCCGATGCTCGCCCGTCGCGGAATGCTGGCCGCCGGCGCGTCCCTCGTCGCCGCCGGCCTGCTCGCCAGGCCGCACCGCGTCTTTGCCCAGGCCGCGAGCAATACGCCGAGCGGCCCCTTCGTCCTGCCGCAGCTTCCCTACGCCTTCGATGCGCTGGAGCCGCATATCGACGCTAAGACGATGGAGCTGCACCACGACAAGCACCACGCCGCCTATGTCAACAACCTCAACACCGCGGTGAAGGACCACAGCCAGCTCGCGCAGATGAAGCTGGAGGACCTGCTGGCCAATCTTGGCCAGGCGCCGGAGGCCGTGCGCACCGCGATCCGCAACAATGGTGGTGGCCATGCCAATCACGCGATGTTCTGGCAGGTGATGGGCGGCAAGGGAGGCAATCCCTCCGGCGAACTGGCCCAGGCGATCGAGCGCGACCTCGGCGGCTTCAACGCGTTCAAGGCCAACTTCAACAAGGCGGGGGCGGGCGTCTTCGGCTCGGGCTTCGTCTTTGTCACGGTGGATCGCGACGGCAAGCTGGCGCTGACCACCCGGCCCAACCAGGATACGCCGCTGATGGACGGCCAGCGCGTGCTCTTCGGCAATGACGTGTGGGAACACGCCTACTACCTAAAATACAACAATCGCCGCGCCGATTACCTGGACGCCTGGTGGAACGTCGTGAACTGGGACAACGTCGCCAAGCGCTATGCCGCCGCGAAGGATGGCTCGCTGGGCATCTGAGGCGGGCTCCGCCTGAGGAGGCCGGGCCTGCCTTACGAACGCATCAGAGAGAAAGTGCTTTGGGGGAGTGAACTCCCCCAAACCCCCTCCTTCTTCTGTCAGTTTCCAGTCATGGCTGTGCCCGTGACTGCTTCAGTCCCAGCGCGACCAAACTGACAGAAAAGAAGAAGAGGGGAGCCGGGGGAGCATTCATTCTCCCCCGGCTCCCCTTCCTGGAGGGGCTGAGTGCCGGCCTTTAGCCTGTTCCATCAGCCGGCGAAGAAGTGCCAGACCAGCGGCAGCAGCAGCGCCGTAGCCAATGCGTTCAGCCCCATGCCGAGGCCGCTGAAGGCACCGGCCGTGGTGTTCACCGAGATCGCCCGCGCCGTGCCGAGGCCGTGCGCTGCGGTGCCCATGGCGAGGCCGCGTGCGCGCCAGTCACGGATGCGCGCGGCGTTCAGCACCAGCGGGCCGAGCGTGGCGCCCACCACGCCGGAGGCCAGCACCACCGTGGCCGTCAGGCCAGGCAGGCCCCCGATCTGCTCGGCGATGCCCATGGCGACGGGCGTGGTGACGGAGCGCGGCGCCAGGCTTGCCACCACCGCCGGAGAGGCGCCGAAGGCCCAGCCCAGCGCGACACCCACCGCCGCGGCCACCGCGCCACCCGAGACCACCGCCATCAGCGCCGCCGGGGCGGAGGAACGGACATGACCCCATTGCCGGTAGAGCGGCACCGCCAGCGCCACCGTGGCCGGACCCAGCAGGAAATGGACGAACTGCGCGCCCTCGAAATAGGCGCGGTACTCGACGCCGGTGACGAGCAGCAGCGCCACCAGGATGACCACCGCGAAGACCACCGGGTTGGCCGCTGGATGCCAGCGGCAGAGCGCGGCGAGCTTCAGCCCGGCCATCCAGGCGAGCAGGGTGGCGGTCAGCGCCGCCAGCGGGTCGCGGGCCAGATAGACCCAGATCTGCGCGAGATCGACCATCAGCCGAAGCGCCGCATCAGCGCCTGCGCCACCCGCCCGGTGAAGGCGATGGAGAGCAGCGTGCCCACCACGATGGCGAGCGAAAGCGGCGCCCAGCTCCGCGCCAGCTGGGGCCCGTAGACGACCACGCCGACACCGGCAGGCACGAAGAGCAGGCCAAGATTGCTCAGCAGCGTGTCGGCGACGCGCCCCAGGCCAGGGGCGCCGGGGTCGGGGCGGGCGGCGGCGGGCAAGAACTGATCGCGCAGCAGCAGGCCGACAAAGAGCAGGGCCATGCCGATCACCGGGCCTGGCACCGGCAGATGCAGCGCGCGCGCCAGTACCTCGCCGACGAGTTGGCAGCAGAGCAGGGTGGCCAGGCCGGGGATCATGGCCGGGCCTCCATGGCAGGGCGCCGCGGAGTTGCGGGGGGATGGTCGAGGATCATGGGGAGGAAATCCGGGGGAGGGGGCAAAGGGGTGAAACCGCTTCCTCCTCCGCCGGATGCCGCCGATCCACCCCCCGACTGCGCAGGGCTGATGAAAAAAAATGGGCAGGCTCCGCGGAGGAACCTGCCCAGGGAAGGACCGCACCGGCAGGACGGCGGTGCGGGGGCGCCGGAAGGATCGAACCGGCGCCGGATCGGGAGAGACAGGGCTTCGGGAGCGGAGCCCGGATGGCATTCTGGCCTGGGCATGTTGACAATGCGTTTCCCGCGGACTGGCAAGGCATGGAAAAGTCGGGGCCGGCAGCCAGCCCCTTGCGGTTTGCCGCGGCCTCGCCAAGGCTGCGGCCCGATTTGGAGTGAGACGAAATGAGTGAGGCGGTCACCATCAGCGAGGTCGCGCCGCGCGACGGTCTCCAGTCCATCGGTCCCTTCGTGCCGACGGAAACCAAGATCGCCATGGTGAGGGCGCTCTACGAGGCGGGCGTGCGGCGGATGGAGGTGGGCAGCTTCGTCAGTCCGCGCCACGTGCCGCAGATGGCTGACACGGCGGAGGTGCTGAAGGCAGCCAAGCAGCTTCCCGGCCTGGAATGCACCGTGCTGGTGCCGAACCGGAAAGGCTTCGATCTGGCGATGGAGGCGGGTGCCGACCGGCTCGGCTTCTTCATGTCGGTGACCGAGGCGCATAACCGCGCCAACCTCAATCGCAGCCGCGCCGAGAGCCTGGCGGAGCTCTCCGCCCTGGTGCGGGAGGGGGTGGCGGCCGGGGTGGCGATGCGCTTCAACCTCTCCTGCGCCTTCCACTGCCCCTTCGAGGGCGTGGTGCCGGTGGAGGAGGCGCTGGACATGGTGGAGCGGATCTTCTCGCTGGACCCGGCAATGGAGATCGGCATCGCCGACACCACCGGCAATGCGGCGCCGGACCAGGTGGCGACGGTGTTCCGCCACGCCCTGGCCTCCTGGGGCAATCCCTTCGCCTATCACGGGCACGACACCTACGGCATGGGGCTGGCCAATGCGCTGGCTGCCTACGAGGTCGGCTGCCGCGTCTTCGATGCCGCGGCCGGCGGCCTCGGCGGCTGCCCCTTCGCACCCGGCGCCACCGGCAACACCGCCACCGAGGACCTGGCCTGGATGTTCCGCCGCATGGGCGTCGCCACCGGGTTGGACTGGGCGAGGCTGCTGGCGGCGGCCGATCTCTGCGCCGCGGTGCCGGGCGGGCAGCCCGGCGGCCGCATGCGTGGCGTGCCCGCCGCCCGCATGGTGGCCTGAACGGGCGGCGGGAAGGGCGGATGCGGCTGAACGGGCTGCTGCTGCTGTCCCTGTTGCTGCTCGCCGCCTGCGGCGGCACGCCGCGCGGCCCGGTGCTCGGCGCCGCCGCGCTGCGCGAGCCGGTGACCTGCGTGCCCTATGCGCGCGCCCGCTCGGGCGTGGACCTGCGCGGCAATGCCTGGGAGTGGTGGTATGCCGCCGCCGGGCTCTACGAGCGCGGTCACGCCCCGCGTCCGGGCAGCGTGCTGGTCTTCGCCCGCGCCGGGCGGCTGCGCGATGGGCACCTCTCCGTGGTGACGCGGGTGCTCTCCGCCCGCGAGATCCGCGTGGATCACGCCAACTGGGCCAGCGGCAGCCTCAAGGGCCGCATCACCCGGGACCAGCCGGTACTGGACGTCTCGCCGGGCAATGACTGGTCGCTGGTGCGGGTCTGGTATCCACCGATTGGGGGGTATGGCAGCACGGTCTACCCGGCCGAGGGCTTCGTGCATGGCAGGTCGGTGCTCGCAGGGCATTGATCGGTCTGGACGGGGCTGCCGCGCCATGCTGCAAGCGGGGCAAAGCCCAGGTAGAGGACCCGCCACCATGCTGCCCCGCCGTTCGCTGCTTGCCCTTGGACCCGCTTTGCTCGCCGTCCCCCATGTCGCGCGCGCCCAGGCGGCCTGGCCGGAACGGCCGGTGCGCTTCATCGTGCCCTTTCCCGGCGGCTCCACGCCCGACCTGACCGGCCGCTTCGTCGCGACCCATTTTAGCGAGGTCTTCGGCCAGCCCTTCGTGGTGGAGAACCGCGCCGGCGCCGGCGGCAACATCGGCACCGACGTGGTGGCCAAGGCGACCGACGGCCACACCATCGGCCTCTCCATCAATGGCCCGCTGGCCACCGCCCCGGCGCTCTATCCCAGCCTGCCCTACGATCCGATCAAGGACCTGAAGATCGTCTCGATGCTCGTGCGCGGCGGGCAGGTGCTGGCGGTGAACCCGAAGCTGCCGGTGAAGGATTTCGCGGCCTTCGTCGCCTATGCCAAGGCGCACCCGACGGAACTGACCTTCGGCTCGGTGGGCGCCGGCTCGGGCGGGCATCTGGCGATGGAGGACATCAAGGCGCGCACCGGCATCCAGCTGGAGCACGTGCCCTACAAGGGCTTCCCCCAGGCGACGCTGGACCTGGTGGCCGGGCGTATCAGCGCCACGGTGGCCACTGCCGCCGCCGTGCTGCCGCAGGTCCATGAGGGCTCGCTGCGGGCGCTCGCCGTCACCTCCGACAAGCGCATGCCGCAGCTCCCCGATGTGCCGACCCTGGCCGAGGCCGGGCTGCCGGACGCCCCCTCCTATGGCTGGCAAGCGCTGATCGTGCCCACCAACACCCCCGCCGAGCGGATCGGCCGCTTCGCCAAGGAGGCCCGCGTGGCGCTGGCCACGCCGAAGGCGCAGCAGGCGATGGAAGCCTCCGCCTTCGAGGTGGTGACCGGCACGCCAGAGGAGGCGGAGGCTTATGTGCGGGCCGAGAGCCAGCGCTGGGGTGCCCTGATCCAGAAGCTCGGCCTCAAGCTGGAGGGCTGAGAGGGGCGCCTCTCGCAAGGCCACAGGGCGGGGGCCATCTCTTGGGGATGATGGCTCGCCGCACGACCCTCGCCCTCCCGTTCCTGCTCGCCGCCACCGCCGTCCAGGCCCAGGAGGCCGAGCGGCAGGACTGGACCGACCCCGCCCGCGATCGCACCCTGCCGGTGCTGCTGCGCTGGCCCGATGAGGCCGGCGGGCCGGTGCCGCTGGTGCTGGTCTCGCACGGGCTGGGCGGCTCGCGCGAGGGGCTGGCCTATCTCGGCGAGGCGCTGGCGGCGTCCGGCTTCGCCGCGCTGCACATCCAGCACCCCGGCACGGATGACAGCCTCTGGCGCGGCGCGGGCGACCGGCGCCTTTCCTTCGCCGCAGCCATCAGCGACGCGGGGCGGGCGCTGGACCGGCTGCAGGACGCCATCTTCGTGCTGGACGAATTGCCGCGCCGCCCGGAACTGGCCGGGCGGGTGGATCTGGCGCGGCTCGGCATCGCCGGGCACTCCTACGGCGCCTGGCTGGTGCAGCACATGCTGGGCGAGCGCATCCCCGGCGGCGACCGGGGGCTGGCTTTGCCCGACCGGCGCCTCTCGGCCGGCATCGCCCTCTCGCCGGTGCCCTCCGCCGGCCTGCCGCCGCAACTTGCCTTCGCCCGCGTGAAGGCGCCGATGCTGCATGTGACCGGAACGCAGGACGATACCTGGGTGGATGGCACCCGCGCGGCGGACCGGCGCATCCCCTTCGACGCCATCGCCGCGCCGGGTGTGCTGGCGGTGCTGGAGGGCGCCACCCACGCCAGCTTTGCCGGCGAGGCGGGGGCCGGCGCGCGCTGGGAGGAGGCCACCTATCATCCGCGCACCGCTGGGCTTGCCGTCGCCTTCCTGCGCGCCCTATGGCGGCAGGATGCGGCGGCGCGGCAGTTCCTGCGCGAGGGCGCGCCGGGACTGCTGGCGCCAGGCGACGTGCTGGAAACCAAGGGCCTGGGGTGAATGCCGGACTATTCGCTGGAGCGTGAGGCGGGCGGCCGGGTCGCCGGCGTGGACGAGGTCGGGCGCGGGCCGCTCGCCGGGCCGGTGGTCGCCGCGGCGGTGGTGTTTCGCGCCGCGCCGCCCGAGGACCTCGCGAAACTGCTGGACGACAGCAAGAAGCTCGACGCGGCGCGGCGCGAGGCGGCCTGTGCGGCGCTGCACGCCGCCGCCCGCGCCGGCTTGCTGGATTTCGCGCTGGGTGCCGCCAGTGCCGCCGAGATCGGACGCATCAACATCCTCCGCGCGACGCATCTGGCGATGCGGCGCGCCATCCTGCGGCTGCCGGCGCTGCCCGACCTCGCGCTGGTGGACGGCAACGCCGCGCCGCCCCTGCCTTGCGTCGTGCGCTGCGTGGTGAAGGGCGACGCGACGAGCCTCTCGATCGCCGCCGCCTCGATCATCGCCAAGGTGACGCGGGACCGGGCCATGACGCGGCTGGACCGGCGCTGGCCCGGCTATGGCTTCGCGCGCCATGCCGGCTATCCGACGCCCCAGCACCGCGCGGCGCTGCTGCAACTGGGCGCCAGCCCGCATCATCGCCGCGGCTTCGCGCCGGTGGACCAGCTCGCCCTGATCTGAACTTCCTGAAAAAACTCCGACTCGGCTTCCTTGACGGCGCGACTCGACCCAACGCATTGTCTTGCTTCGAGTCGCTGGGGGTTTCGCGGGCGTGGGTACGGGTTTGGATCTGCCGGTGGATTGCATCCTCGAAGGGGATTGCATCGAGACCCTGCGCCGGCTTCCGCCGGCCTCGGTGCATGCGATCTTCGCCGATCCGCCCTACAACCTGCAGCTCCGGGGCGAGCTGCGGCGGCCGGACGAGAGCGTGGTCGATGGCGTGGACGACGCCTGGGACCGCTTCACCGACCTCGCCACCTACGACGCCTTTACCCGTGCCTGGCTGACCGAGGCGCGGCGCGTGCTGCGCAAGGACGGCACGATCTGGGTGATCGGCAGCTACCACAACGTCTTCCGCCTTGGCGTCGCCTTGCAGGACCTCGACTTCTGGATCCTGAACGACGTCATCTGGCGGAAGGCCAACCCGATGCCGAACTTCCGTGGCCGCCGCTTCACCAACGCGCATGAGACGCTGATCTGGGCCGCGCGCGGGCAGGAGAGCCGCTACAAGTTCAACTACACCGCCATGAAGTCGCTGAACGACGACGTGCAAATGCGCAGCGACTGGTTCATCCCGCTCTGCACCGGCGGCGAGCGCCTGCGCGACGCGGAGGGCAAGAAGGTCCATCCGACGCAGAAGCCCGAGGCGCTGCTGCACCGGGTGATCCTCGCCTGCACCGCGCCAGGAGAGGTGGTGCTCGACCCCTTCCTTGGCTCCGGCACCACGGCGGCGGTCGCGAAGCGGCTGGGCCGGCGCTACATCGGCATCGAGCGCGATCCGGATTACGCCGCCGCGGCACGGGCACGCATCGACGCGGTGGAGGCGCTTCCCGAAAGCGCCGCACTGGTCATGCCGACCAAGCGCGAGCAGCCGCGCATCCCCTTCGGCACGCTGGTGGAGCGCGGCCTCGTGCCGCCGGGCGCCAAGCTGGTGGACCGGCACCGGCGCTTCGTCGCCGATGTCGGCGCGGACGGTTCGCTGCGCTGTGGGCAGGCGCAGGGCTCTATCCACCAGGTCGGCGCGGCGGTGCAGGAGGCGCCTTCCTGCAATGGCTGGTTGTTCTGGCATGTCGAGCGACGCGACGGTTCGCTGCGGCTGCTCGACGAACTGCGCGCCGAGCTGGCGCGCGGCATGGGTTAACTGCGGCTCTCCTCCTTCCTCCGATTCGGAAAGATGCACATCCGGCCGCATTCGACGCGGGTGGATTTCGTCGCGCGCGGACTCAAGAATTGTGTCTGCTTGCCTGGAAGCGCGGGATGGTTGTGGTGATGGAACTAACCCAACTGTGAAGGGATAGGATCTTCTCAACAATTTGTGAGCATTCCCTGAAGCCCGTCGGCACACGCTTTCCGCGCATCATCCCCGCGCGACTGCTCGCGTACATAGGCGGTAGCAGGCTCCGCTAGCGTGAGCCTGTCCGTGGCATGCGGCGGCTCGCAGTGCCGCGGCTGATCCTAGGGGAATGCCGTGAGTTACCAGCGAGAGTTCACCGACACCGCGGACCTGCATCCATGGTCGTCGCAGACCGTCTTCTACAATGATCTGGGACAGATCGAGGGACGCTACCAGCAACTCGATGCCGGCGGGCATTTCGAGATCCAGTATGACCCGGCGAACCTCTTCGCGATCAGCAAGGTCACGCGCGAATATGACGCGGAGGGAAGGCTGTCGCGCGAGGCCACCAACTGGGATGACGGCCACCGCACCGTCATGATGCACGATGCGGCAGGCAACGAGAACTGGGACAGTATTCTGACCGACTACACGGCCTTCGGTACCATCCTGAACCGCGTCATGCAGTTCGATGACGGGCATTCCGTCACCATGGCCTATAGCGGTGACGAACTGTCCAATCGGATCGTCTCGCGCACGACGCAGGGCACGGCGGATCACCTCTACACGGCCGAGTTCTTCTCCGAGGACGGCAGCCGCGAGGTGCTACAGTATGACAGCGGCGACCGTGACTGGACATCCTATGGCCGGAGCTACGACGCCGCGGGCCAGTTGACTTCGACCTCCATCCAATATGACGACCTGCACTCGCTCGACACCTGGTACGATGCTGGCGACCAGCATGCCTGGTCACGGGCGACGCAGACCGGCAGCTACCGCAACGCCGAGATCAGCACCTTCACGGTGAACTTCGACGATGGCGGCCATCTGGTCACTCGGATTGACCCGGTGAATGGCTGGTCGGCAGGCCAGATCGAGCCCTGGGCTGCACAGGTCCGCGTGACCGACCTGCACAATGACCTCGCCTATTCCGTGCAGTTCAATGATGACCTGACCCTGGTCGAACGGTTCGCCGGTGGCGCCTGGCATGTGGATACGACGGCGGAGGGCGCGGTGCAGCAGCGCAGCCTCGACCTCGGCAACGGCGTCCTGCTGACGCTCGACTACGACACGGCGCACACGCAGGACTGGGCGATGCAGATGACGCTCAGCAACGCCTGCGGCTGCGACGCCTTCTATGTCGCGGCCTTCGGAGATGACGGCGTGCTGCACCAGACGACGGCGCCGGGCCAAGTGGGCGACTGGCTGGCCTGATGCCTCGCCCCGCCCGCGGTGCCGCGGGCGGGGCGAGGCCGCCTTAGTGGTCGCGGCCGCGGCCGGTCTTCGCCTGGAGTTCGTCGATGCGGCGGGAGGCGTCCGCCTTGGTCAGCGTTTCGTCGAAAGGCTCGCCGGCCTCCTCGCAAAGGGTCTTGAGATAGCTCGCCTGTGCGCCGGTCATGCTTTCCTCGCCGGTTGTCCAGTCGGCTGGATCCTTCACGGTGTTGTCGGGTGGGTTCTTGGCCTTGTCGTTCATGGCAGGTCTCTTCGCGAGGGAAGCGGAAAGGGAGGCCGCCGCTGTTCACGGCCTGTTCTGGAAGAACGACACGTCTCCCCGGAGGTTGCCGGCTCATTCCCGGCGCCGCCGCGATGTCTTGGGTTGCGCTGAAGCTTTGTTGATAAACCTCTTATGGAATGTACATTAGGGCGTGGGCTCGCCAGGCATGCGGCCTGAACATCTTCTAACCTTCTGAATTGTGGCTGACCTTCCTCTCGTTGGGAGTGGCGGAGCGTCGGGCGCACCATCTGCGCGAGCTCGCCCCCGTTAAACTCTCGCAAAAATTTCAACTCAGGATGTTTTTACAGCCTGCAGTCTTCGCCTCATCTTCGATCCGCAATCCTTGGCTCGGCTATTTCCCGCTTGTGCCCGGGAGAGCGCCCCAGGCCTGCGCTGCCCAGAAGAATCAGGAGAGACAGCGATGACCAGCCAACGCGTGATTACCGACACCGCCAATGCGGCGCCGTGGTCGGTGCAGACCATCACCTATGACGATGAGGGCCGGCTGATCCAGCGGGACTACACCCTCGACAACGACGGCTCGATGCACGTGGTCTACGACGCCGCGAACGCCCAGGACTGGTCGCGGATCATCACCACTTACGATGCCGAGGGCCATCTCCAGTCGAAGAACACCACCTTCGACGACGGCGCGCACAACAACACGTTCTACGACGCAGCCGGAACCCAGAACTGGACGACGCAGACCGTCGCCTATGATGCGGACAACCAGCGCTACCGCCTCGATGTGATGCTCGATGACGGCGGCAAGATCATCAGCCACTACGACGTCAACGGCTCGGAGAGCTGGAGCAAGCAGAGCTTCACCTATGACGCGCAGGACCACGTCACCTTCCAGGCCACCAACTACGACGACGGCAGCCGCGTCACGGTGCAGTACGACGTCGCGGGGCTGCAGGACTGGCAGCAGGTGACGCTGAACTACAATGCCGACGGTCAGCTCGCGAGCCAGCTGATCGAGTATGACAACGGAACGGGCATCGAGACCTTCCGCGATGCCGGCAACGCGGCCGAATGGTCGAAGTACATCATCTCCCACGCCGATGGCGGCGCGGTCACGCAGCGCGCCGTGAGCTTCGACGCGGGCGGCCAGATGGTCATGCAGTACGACGTCGCGGGCACCGAGACCTGGACGGCGGATGCGCGGATCTACCTGCCGGACGGCACGCTGGGCTATCGCGCCACCATCAATGACGACCACAGCCTGCGGGAGAACTTCGGGAACGCCGACTGGCAGGAGGTCTTCAACGCCGATGGCGCCGTGACCCACCGCTCGGCCGAACTCGGCAACGGGACCACGCTGATCGTGGACTACGACCTGGCCGATGCGCATGACTGGGCCGTCTATGCGGTGCTGTACGACACCCATGGCGACGCGCTTTATTCCGCCGGCATCTACGACAACGGCACGCTCTCTGAGACGATCGTGTCGCCGCTGGCCTGATCGGGCGGGCAGCGCAGGCCGGGGAGGGTGCGAAAGCTCTCCCCGTCCGGCACCTATTTACAGTCCCTCAAGCTCTCTTTACGTTTTGGTGAGGTTGCCGCCGAGCATCACGACTGCCTGGCCTGCCGCAAGACGCGCTCACATCGCAGGAGAGACTGCGGCACCCGGTTGAACCGCCAGCATCGGGGGAGCGCGGCATGGCAAGGCAGCGGGTCATCACGGATGTCGCCGACACGGCGCCGTGGGCATTCCAGACACTGTTCTACGACGAACTTGGCCGTCTCGTCCGGCGCGAGCTGATGCTGGATGACGGCGGCTCGGTGACCTCTGACTACGATGCTGCCGGCGCCTTCACCTGGGCGAGCCGGACGCAGACGCATGACGCCGCCGGGCGGCTCCTGGCCGAGCAGGTCCGCGACGACGATGGCGGCCTCGCCTCACGACGCTATGTCTATGATGCGGCGGATCAGCTTGCTTCCCTTGTCGTGCGGGATGCCGATGGCACGCACAGCACCACGCGCTACGACCCGGCGGATGCGGAAGCCTGGCAGAGCTTCACCGTCCACTACGATGCGGCGGGCCGGCGCGACGGAACGCGCGAGGAACGTGACGACGGAAGCTCCGTTACCATCTCCTACGACGCCGCGGATGTCGCGCCCTGGGCGCGGGTGATCGTCATGCGGAACGCGGCCGGGCAGGTCACGCGGCAGGAAACGCAGAATGACGGCGGCGGCCGGGATGTCATCCAGCGCAGCTACGATGCGGCGGGGCATCTGCTCACCGAGTCCGTCAGTCTCGCCGATGGCAGCCGCAGCTCCAACCGCTACACCTACGATGCGCAGGGCGATCTGCAGTTGCTGGCGGAGAACCATGCCGATGGCAGCCGCACCCTGACCTATCACGACGTGGCGGGCGCGGAGGCCTGGTCCGTGCTCGCCATCACCTATGATGCTGCGCGCGTCCGCACCCGTCTCGACAAGATGCTGGACCAGGGTGGCCATGTCACCGTCACCTACGACGCCGATGGATCGGCGCCCTGGTCCAGCCTCAGCCAGACCTGGGATGCGGCGGGGCGCCTGACCACCGAGGCGGTCAACCTGGATGATGGCGGCCGCAGCGTGACGCGGCATGATGTGGCGAACAGCGCCGCCTGGCAGATGCAGACGCGCGACTACGACGCAGCCGGCCGGCTGCTGCACGAGCAGGTGCTGCGGGATGACGGAACCGGGACCGACCGCTTCCTGGATGCGAATGGAGAGGCGCCCTGGTCGGCCTGCGCCGTCACCCGGGACGGGGAGGGGCGGGCGCTGGAGGGGCTGGTGGAACTCGATGCCGGCTTCCGCGTGCTGCTGCGCAACGATGCGGCAGAGGCCGAGCCCTGGCGCGTGCAGGCCCGGTTCGTTCTGGGCGATGGCGACCTCGCCTGCACGCTGAGCCTGCGCGACGATGCCTCGCTGGAGGAGCTGTTCGGCGCGGTGCCCTGGCAGCAGAGCATCAGCCGCGACGGCAAGGTGGTGCTGCGCACCGCCGATTTGGGGGAGGGCGCGACGCTGGTGCTCAGCCACGATGCGGCGAATGCGAAGCCCTGGATCGTCACCGCCGACCTGCAGGATGCCGAGGGCAACCTGCTGTTCCACGCGGCCATCAACCACGATGGCAGCCTGATCCTCGATCCGGGCCTGCCGATGGCGGACTGGCTGGTCTGAGGCTGGATGAACCGTAGGGTCCGGGAAGGCCTCTGGGACCTTCCCGGTGGAGGGTCCGGGAGGCGCTGCCTCCCAGCTCTGCCCTTTATCTCAGGCGCGGCGCAGGGCGCGCAGCGTGGCGAGGGCCAGGGCGGTCTTCACCACCGTGCCGGGGATGAACAGCACGAAGCCCACCATCACCGCCTTCTCCAGCCCGGTGAACTGCGCCAGCCACAGCACGCCCGGCACGAAGAGCAGCAGATGCGCCGCCGTCAGCACCGCCGCCTGCCGCAGCAGCGTGCCGCGGGCGAGACCGGCCAGGGCGGCGGCGGGGAGGAAGCCGAGCAGGAAGCCGGCGGTCGGGCCCATCAGCGCTGCCGGGCCAGCGGCGCCGCCGGCGAAGACGGGCAGGCCAATCGCGCCCTCCAGCAGGTAGGCCAGCACGGCGGCGACGCCGACCCGGGTGCCGCCGAGGGCGCCGAGCAGCAGCACGACCAGCGTCTGCATGGTGGCGGGAACGGGCCACATCGGCAGGGTGATCTGCGCCGAGGCAGCCAGGGCGGCGGAGCCGAGCAGGGCGAAGCCGGCGATCTGCAGGCCGGTGCGGGCGCGGGTTGCGGTCAGTTGCGTCATGCGGGGCGTCCCGTCTGTGTTCGTTTCCGCGGCCCGGAGCCGGGCGCGCGGTGGGCGGGGCTTGCCACGCCGGTGGCGGCCTCGGCAAGCGTCAGCAACCGCAGCATGGCGCCGGGCAGCGCCTGCGCGGTGGCCTCGGGCGGCCACCATTCGCCGTCGGTGCGCAGCTCGGGCGGCGCGACCGCGGCCAGCAGCGTCATGCGCAACTCGAAATGGGTGAATCCGTGCTTCGCCTCGCCGGGCAGCGGGCGCCAGTCGAGGCCAGGGACGGGGGCGAAGGCGAGCGCCTCCTCCGCGCTCCAGCCTTCCTCCCGCCAGGGCGTGCCGGGCAGTCCCAGCATGCCGCCGAGCAGGCCGCTGGGCGGGCGGCGGCGCAGCAGCAGGCGCCCCTCGGCGTCGCGCAGCAGGAAGTGCACGCCGTATTTCACCGGCCGCACGGGTTTGGGAGCCTTGCGGGGCAGGGAGCCGGCGATTCCCGCCAGGCGGCCCTCGCAGCCGGCCTGCCAGGGGCAGATGGCGCAGGCCGGGTTGCGCGGCGTGCAGATCGTGGCCCCGAGGTCGAACAGCGCCTGCACGAAATCGGCCGGGCGGCTGTGCGCCGCCGCCTGCTCCATCCAGCCCTGCGCCAGGGCGGCGAGGCGGGGGCGGGCGCCCGGCAACGGCTCCTCGACGGCCTTCACGCGGCTGGTCACGCGCTCCACATTGCCGTCCAGCGGCACCACGGGGCGGTCGAAGGCGATGGCGGCCACGGCGGCGGCGGTATAGGCGCCGATGCCGGGCAGGGCGCGCAACCCTTCCACTGTGTCGGGGAAGCCGCCGCGCGCCGCCACCGCCTGCGCGCAGGCATGCAGGTTGCGGGCGCGGGCATAGTAGCCGAGCCCGGCCCATTCCTCCGCCACCGCCTCCCAGGGCGCGGCGGCCAGCGCCTGGACGCTGGGGAAGCGGTCGAGGAAGCGGCGCCAGCGCGGCGTCACGGCAGCGACGGTGGTCTGCTGCAGCATGACTTCGGAGAGCCATATGCGGTAGGGGTCGCGCGCCGCCTCCCGCCAGGGGAGGGTGCGGCGGTGGCGGTCGTACCAAGCGAGCAGGTCGGAAGCGGAGGGGAGCACGGATGCAGGAAGAGGACGAACCGCCGCGCGGATCAACCCCCCGGGCGGAGAAACCGGAGAAAGAATCAGCGCGTCCCGCCCCCGCCTGGCGGGCGGATCTCGGCCCGCGCCCGTTGTCGGCGCTGCTGCCGCGGCTGACGCGCCCGGTGTTCAAGCGCCGCAGCCCGGCCGCCGCGCATCTGATGACGGACTGGCCGGAGATCGTCGGACCCGCGCTGGCGGCGCAGAGCATGCCGCTGCGCATGACCGGCGGCACGCTGACTCTGCGCTGCACCGGCCCGATGGCGATGGAGCTGCAGCACATGGCGCCGCAGCTTGTCGCACGGATCAACACCGCGCTGGGGCAGCGGGTGGTGGAGCGGTTGCGCTTCGTGCAGGGCGCCATGCCGCCGCCGGCGCCGCGGCCGAAGCGGCCGCCGCCGGCGAAGCTGCCAGCCGCGGTGAACGCGGCGCTGGAGGAGGTGCCGGACCCGGAACTGCGCGCCGCGCTGGCGCGCCTTGGGCAGGGTGTCTATCGCCGCCGCGGCTGAGCCTGCATGGCGAAGTGCAACGGTGGATGGACATGCGCCCGCCATCCGGCCATCTGCGGCGGGATCGCCTCGGGGTGGGTTTCTGCGGTAGAGACAGCGCAGGCCGCCCGCCCGCACGGGGCACCGCCGCCGTCAAGCCGAAGGAGCTTCCATGTCCCTCTCCCGCCGCACACTGATGCTGGCCCCGGCCGTCCTGCTCCCGGTCGCCGCCGTTGCCCAGGGTGCAGACCCCCGCCTTGGCGAGCGCTCGGCTGGCCCGGCCCAGGCGCCGGTGACCGTGCATGAATTCTTCTCGCTGACCTGCTCGCATTGCGCCGCCTTCGCGCGCGAGACCTGGCCCCGCGTCAAGCAGGAGCTGGTGCAAAAGGGCAAGATGCGGCTGGTCTGGCACGACTTCCCGCTCGACCAGATCGCCCTGGCCGCCGCCCAGGTGGCGCGCGCCCTGCCGCCCGAGCGCTATGAGGGCTTCATCGAGGCGCTCCTGGCCACCCAGGAGCGCTGGGCCTTCGCGCGGGATGCCGACCATATCGCGGAGATCGCCAAGGTCGCCGCGCTGGCGGGGATGAACCGCGAGCAGGTGGATGCGGCGGTGAACGACCAGGGGCTGCGCCGCGCCATCCTGGAGGAGCGGCTGAAGGCCGAGCAGCAGTACAAGGTGAACTCCACTCCCACCTTCGTCTTCGGCAGCAAGGTGGTGCCGGGCGAGCTGTCATTCGATCGCTTCTCCCAGTTGGTGCAGGAGGCCTCCGGCACTTGACCGAGGTCGTGTCCAAAGGCGGCGCCCCGGAAGGGGGCGCCGCGCCCGAGGAGAATCCTCCGCCGCGGAGCGCCGCGACGGAGGGAAAGGCCCCTTCTTCCGAGACTGCTCCTTCCGAAGCCGGGCCGGAGGGCGATGCCCCGGCGCGGGATGCCGCCACCGAGGCCGCGGCGCGTGCCGCCGCCCTGCGGGCGGTGCTGTCGCGGCTGCGCATCGCCGGCTTCAAGTCCTTCGCCGAGCCGACCACACTCGACGTGCTGCCGGGCCTGACCGGCATCGTCGGCCCGAATGGCTGCGGCAAGTCGAATGTCGTCGAGGCGCTGCGCTGGGCGATGGGCGAGACCAATGCCCGCGCCATGCGCGGCGGCGAGATGGACGACGTCATCTTCGCCGGCACTGCCAGCCGGCCGGGCCGCAACCAGGCCGAGGTGACGCTGCTGCTGGAGGAGGCCTCCGGCCTCGCCCCGCCGCCGCACCAGGAGGCCGCCGAGCTGGAGATCACCCGCCGCATCGTGCGCGGCGAGGGCACCGGCTTCCGCATCAACGGCCGCGAGGTGCGCGGGCGGGACGTGCAGACGCTCTTCGCCGATATCGGCAGCGGCGCGCGCTCCTCGGCCATGGTGAGCCAGGGCAAGGTTGCGGCGCTGATCGCCGCCAAGCCGGAGGAGCGCCGGCAGGTGCTGGAGGAGGCCGCCGGCATCGCCGGGCTGCGCGCCCGCAAGCATGAGGCCGAGCTGAAGCTCCGTCAGGCCGAGCAGAACCTGACCCGCGCCGACGACCTGAAGGGCCAGTTGGAGGTGCAGCGGCAATCGCTGCAACGGCAGGCCCGGCAGGCGGCGCGCTACCGCAACCTCTCCGGCCTGACCCGTCAGGCGGAGGCCGAGTATTTCGCGCTGCTGGTTGCCCGCGCGGAGAAGGCGCTGGCCGGCAGCCGCAACGCCTATGCCGCCGCCCGCGCTACCACCGTCCGCGCCGAACAGGCCGCCGAGGAGGCGACCAAGCGCGCCTTCACCGCCGAGCGGGCGCTGCCTGCCCCGCGCGTCGAGGAGGCGGAGGCGCGCACCGCGCTGGAGCGGCACCGCGTCGAATCGGAAGGGCTGGAGGCCGAGGAACGCCGTGCCCGCGCCGCGCTGGCCGATGCCGAGGCAAGGCTGGCGCAGATCCGCGACGACCTCGGCCATGCGAAGCGGCTGGTCGAGGATGCCGGCGCCGCCGAGGGGCGGCTGGGCGAGGAGGCGCGCGCGCTGGAAGGCATCGTCGCCGCCCTGCCGCAGCGTCGCGAGGCCGCCCTGGCCGAGCAGGCCGAGGCCGAGGAGGCCGTGGCCCGGCTGGAGCGCGCGGCCGACCATGCCGCGCAGCAGGCCGCCGAGGCCGCCGCCGCGCAGACCCGGGCCAGCGGCGAGGCGAACGCCGCCCGGCAGAGGACGGAGCGGCTGCGCCAGCAGCACGAGACCCTGCTGGACCAGCAGCGCGAGGCCGAGGCGGCGCATGTGGCGCCCGAGGCGATCGAGGCCGCCGGTGCCGCCCGGCAGGCGGCCGAGACGGCCATCACCGAGGCACGGGCCGCGCTGGAACAGGCCGAGACCGCCCGCGCGGCCGCGCAGGAGCGGCACGCCGCCGCCCGTCGCACGGCGGCGGAGGCCGAGTCCGCCCGCAACCGCGCCACGGCCGAGCGCGACGCCGCCGCGCATCGTGCGCGGCAGGTGACGGAGCAGCGCGACCGACTGCGCCGCGAGCGCGATGCGGCCGCCGCCGAACGGCCCGATCCCACGGCGCTGGATGCGGCCCGCACCGCTACCGCCGAGGCAGAGGCCAAGCTCGCCGCGGCCCGGAAGACGCTGGCCGAGGCGGAGGGCGCGCGCAGTGCCGCCGCCGGGGCGCATGTGCTGGCGCGTGGCAATGCCAGCGCCGCCGAGGCTGCCCGCGCCCGCGCCGATGCCGAGCGGCAGGGCCTCGCCGACCTGCTGCGCGCCCGCGAGCCGGGTGCGGCGGCGCCGATCCTGGACTCCGTGGTGGTGCCGCCGGGGCTGGAAGCCGCCCTGGGTGCCGCGCTGGGCGAGGGGCTGGAAAGCCCGGCCGACCCGCGCGCGCCGCGCCATTGGCGCCGCCTGCCGCCGCTGGAGGCGCCGGGGCGGCTGCCGGATGGTGTCACGCCGCTCGGCCAATTGGTCGAGGCGCCGCCGGAGCTGGCGCGCGCGCTGTCGCAGGTCGGGCTGCTGGCGGAGGGTGCGGACGGCACGGCGCTGCAGGCCGGGCTGGCACCGGGGCAGAGCCTGGTCTCCCGCGAGGGGGCGCTGTGGCGCTGGGATGGGCATGGCCTCCAAGCCGGCGCGCCCAGTCCCGGCGCGGTGCGGCTGACCCAGCGCAACCGGCTGCGCGCCGCCGAGGAGGCGCTGGCGCAGGCGGTGGCCGCCGCGAAGGAGGCCGCCGCCGCCGCCGATGCGGCCAAGCTGGCCGAGGCGCAGGCGGCCGGGGCCGAGTCCCAGGCCCGCGCCGCCCGTAGTGCAGCCGAGACGGCACTGACCCGTGCCCGTGAGGCTGAGGCGCGGCTCAAGGCCCAGGCCGAGCGGGCGGAAAGCCGCCTGGCGGCGCTCGGGCCGCAACTGGAGCGGCTGGAGACCGAGTTGCAGGCGGCGCAGGCCGCGCGCGAGGCTGCCGAAGGGGTGCTCGCCACCCTGCCGGATGCCGCCGCCGCCCGCACGGCACGCGAGGAGGCCGCACGGGAGGAAAGCGCCGCGCAGGCCGCCGAGGCCGCCGCGCGGGATACCCGCCGCAAGGCCGAGGCGGCCCTGGAGGCAGCGCGGGCAGAGGAGTCCCGGCTGGCGAGCCGCGCGGCCAGTGCGGAGAGCCGGCTGAAGGCGCTGGCGCCGCAGTTGGCCCGCGTGGCGGAGGATCGCGCCGAGGCCGAGCGGCTGCAGGCCGAGGCCGAGGCCGCCCTGTCCACGCTGCCGGACCTGGAGCGGATGCGGCAGGGTGTCGAATCGGCGCGGCAGGCGTTGGCCGCCGGGAGGGCACGGGCCGGTGCGGCGCGCGACGTTGCCGCCGCCCTGGCCGCCGAGGCGGAGCGGGCCGCTGGCCGGCTCGCTGCCGTGGCGCAGGAGCGCGCCTCCTGGGCCGAGCGGCGCGAGGCCGCCGCCGCGCGCCTGGCCGAACTGGACCGCCGCGCCGAGGAGGCCGCCGCCGCCCGCGAGGCCGCCGCCGGTGCGCCGGAGGAGGCTGCCGCCCGACGCGCCGCCGCCGGGCGGGTGCTGGCCGAGGCCAAGGCGCGGCATGAGGCCGCGGCCGCGAAGCTGAGGGCCGCCGAGACGGAGGACCGCGAGGCCGCGGAGGGGCGCCGGCAGGCCGACGCCGCCTTCGCCGCCGCGCGCGAGGCGCAGGTGCGCGCTCAGGCGGCCGTCGAGCAGGCGGAGGCGGCCGCGCAGTCGGTCGGCGCCCGGATGGTCGAGCGGCTCGGCGAGGAAGCGACCCTGCCGGAGCCGCCCGAGGACCTTTCCGACGCGGCGGAGGAGAAGGCGCGCCGCAAGGCGGAGCGGCTGGCGCGCGAGCGGGAGGATATGGGGCCCGTCAACCTGCGCGCCGAGCAGGAAGTGACGGAGATGGAGGAGCGGATCGGCGCCATCGACCGCGACCGCGACGAGATCGGCACCGCCATCGCCAAGCTGCGTGGCTCGATCGGCCATCTGAACCGGGAGGGACGGGAGCGGCTGCGCGCCGTGTTCAACCGGGTGGATGCCGAGTTCCGCGCGCTGTTCGGGCGGCTGTTCGGCGGCGGGCGGGCGCATCTGGCGCTGGTCGGCAGCGAGGATCCGCTGGAGGCCGGGCTGGAGATCTATGCCGAGCCGCCGGGCAAGAAGCTGGCCACCCTCTCGCTGCTGTCGGGCGGCGAGCAGGCGCTGACGGCGCTCTCACTGATCTTCGCGGTGTTCCGCTGTCAGCCGGCGCCGGTCTGCGTGCTGGACGAGGTGGACGCGCCGCTGGACGACGCGAATGTCGAGCGGCTCTGCGGCTTGCTCGACGCGATGGCAGCGGAGGCGGGCACCCGCTTCCTGGTGGTGACCCACCACCCGCTGACCATGGCGCGGATGCACCGGCTCTACGGCGTGACGATGCAGGAACGGGGAATCAGTCGCCTGCTCTCGGTGGATCTGGGGGTGGCGACGGAACTGGTCGAGGCGGGACGTTAATCCTCGCCTCACCATTCTGTGTTGTCTAGCACTCCGTGGCGGCACATCTCCCGACCGCCCGGAGAAGGACCATGCTTCCTCGCCGTCGAGTTCTCGCGCTCCCGCCGGCCCTGCTGGGCCTCTGCCCGGCTGCCGGTCAGGCTGCGGAGGAGCTGCCGCGCCCCGTCCTTCTCGTCAGCGGACTGATCGCCGGCGCGCCAGGGGGCGCGCGGCGCTTCAGCCTGGAGGAGCTGGAAGCGCTCGGGCTGCAGGAACTGCGGACCAACACGCCCTGGACGGCAGGCACGCAGGTCTTCTCCGGCGTGCCGCTGAACCGCCTGCTGCAGGCCGTGGGCGCCCGCGGCACGATGCTGCGCACCGTCGCCCTGAACGACTACGCGGTGGACATCCCCGAGGAGGATGCCCGGCTGCATGGCGCCTTCCTGGCCACCCGGCTGGAAGGGCGTCCGATGCGCATTCGTGACCGGGGGCCGATCTGGCTCGTCTATCCCTGGTCGGAACAGCCGGCGCTGGACCAGATAACCTATCATGAGCGGTCCATCTGGCAGCTGCAGCGCATCGAGGTCCGGTAACCGTGCCATTCCGCGGTGGCCATCAGGAAACCGCGTCGCGGAACCGGCTGCGCCATGGGCGGCCGTTGTTCAAGCTGGCCCTGGGCATCGCGGCACTGCTGTTCTTCATCTCGCTCGGGGTCTCCGTGGTGCATGTCGGCGCGCAGTACCGGCGAGAGGCGCGGCTGCTGCGCAGCGGGCTCTGGATGGCCACCCAGGCCGCCTTCGAGGCGGCCCGCTTCGACGCGGCACTCAGCCGGTACGCCGCGCAGGGCCTGCCGGGCTGGCAACTCGAACAGCGCTTCGAGATCCTCTATAGCCGCATCAAGCTGCTCGGCAGCGGCGACGACCAGAACGAGTACACCCAGATTCAGCGCCTGCGGGAGGCGCTGCCGCGGATTGTCGCGACCGTGCATGGGCTGGACGAGGCGCTCCAGCACCTGCTCGGCGGCGAGGCTGCGGTGTTGCCGCGCCTCTATGCGGGCTGCCAGGAGCTGGAGGTGCAGATCGCCGCCGCGCTGCGGACGCTCCATCTCGATCAGCGGGAGGCGGCGGACCACGCCGTCGCCGGTCTGCGCAACCTGCACTGGACCTTCATCGCCGCCGCGGCGGGGCTGCTGCTCTCGGCAGGACTGTTGATCGCCCTGCTGATGGCGGAGACCCGGCGGGCCCTCCACCTGCGGCGGGAAGCCGAGGCCGCCGCCGCACGCCAGTCCGAAGCCGAACGCACCTTGCGCATCCTGATCGACAGCGTGCCGGCGATGATCAGCGTGCTGGACCGGGAGAGCCGCTCCCTCTTCGCGAACGAGGCGCATGCCAGCTTCCATGGCGGGGAGGCCGCCGCGCCGCAGGGTGAAGGGAGGGAAGAGGCTGACCACATCCCGGCCCTGGTGTCGCTGGCGCTGTCCGCATCCGGGCCGCTGCCCTTCCAGGAATGCAGCCTGCGCAACGCCGCGGGCGAGCCGCGCACCGTCCTGACCACGGCGGTGGCGGTGAAGAACGACGCCGGCATGGCGGAGCGGGTGATGGTCATCTCGCTCGACATCACCGAGCGCAAGCAGGCCGAGGACCGGATCCGCCACCTGGCCGAGCATGACGCCCTGACCGACCTGCCCAACCGCGTGCTCTACACCACCCGGCTACGCGCCATGCTTGGGCAGGTGAAGCTCGGAATGACCGCCGACTTCGCCCTCCACCTGATTGACCTCGACCGCTTCAAGACGATCAATGACACCCTCGGCCATCCGGTTGGCGACAGGCTGCTGGTGGCAGTGGCGGAGCGGATGCGCACCTGTCTGCGCCGTGGCGACACGGCGGCGCGCATCGGCGGCGACGAGTTCGCGGTCATCCAGCGCGACGTCTGGAGTTCGGCGGAGGCGCAGCGCCTGGCGCGGCGGCTGGTGCGGCTGCTGGAGGAGCCCTTCACCATCGAGGGCTCCGTCATCCGCTGTGGTGCCAGCATCGGTACGGTGCTGGCGCCGCAGCACGGCAACTCGCCGGAGCTGCTGCAGCAACGGGCCGACCAGGCGCTCTACCATGCCAAGGCGCAGGGGAGGGGCTGCGCCGTGATGTTCGATGCGGGCATGGAGGCGGCCTGGCGGGAACAGCGCCTGCTGGAGGCGGAACTGCGTGCGGCACTGGAGCGGCAGGAGCTGACCCTGGCCTACCAACCGAAGTTCTGCCTGCGCACCAACCGGCCGGCCGGGTGCGAGGCGCTGCTGCGCTGGACCCATCCGGAGCGCGGGCCGGTTTCCCCGGCGCGCTTCGTGCCGGTGGCGGAGGAGGCAGGAATGGCCGCCCTGCTCGGCCGCTATGTGCTGCGGCATGCCTGCACGCAGGGGCTCGCCTGGCTGGAGGAGGGGCTGGAGGTGCCGGTGGCGGTGAACCTCTCGGCGGCCCTCTTCGCGAGTGAGCAGGCGCTGCGGCTGGTCGAGGAGGCATTGCAGGAAAGCGGGCTGCCGCCCCACCTGTTGGAGATCGAGCTGACGGAGAACGTGTTCATCCGCGACCCGGCTGCGGCGCGCGAGGCACTGACACAGTTGCAGCGGCTTGGCGTGCGGGTGGCGCTGGATGATTTCGGCACCGGCTACTCCTCGCTCAGCTACCTGCAGCAACTGCCCTTTGGCGTGCTGAAGGTGGACCGCGCCTTCATCGGCGACCTCCAGGCGGAGGGCAGCAGCAGCCGGCTGATCGTCGAGACCATCCTGCGGCTGGCGCATGGGCTGGGCGCCGAGGTGGTGGCCGAAGGGGTGGAGACTCCGGCCCAGCTCGCGGCGCTGCATGAACTGGGCTGCGATGCGGCGCAGGGCTTCCTGCTCGGCCGGCCGATGGCGCCTGCCGCGCTAGCCGAGGTGTTTCGCACCGCGGGCATGGCCGGGCGGCAGGTCGCCTAGGCAGAATCGCCCTCTGGCAACGGCGGGGTCCTTTCCGCGTTCGGGCAGAAGGACAGTGGCGCCAAGCCTGAAAGAATGGCGCGCCGCCGAGGATGCCGCGCCGCCCCTGGCCTCGTCAGGGCGTGGGAGGCGGCCACGCCCTTGACACCACATGAACAGCCCCTTACGAGCCGTCCAGCCTACCGGCGGGGCGACCGCGGGAGCGAAAGTGAACGAACGCGACGACTTCAACGAGCGCCTGCGCAAGGCCCGGCAACGCCAGGGCCTTGAACGGACCGCTCGGGGTGCCGAGGGGGAAGGCCGTGATGGGCTGCCCGCGAGCGCCTTGCGCATCGGTCTGCGGGCGGGTGTCGAGGTCGTCTCGGCGCTGATCGCCGGGGCCGGAATCGGCTGGCTGATCGACCGTTGGCTCGGCACGTTCCCTTGGCTCTTCATGCTGTTCTTCGCCATAGGTGGTGTCGCCGGGGTTCTGAACGTCTATCGACTGTTCAACCCCCGGAATGGCGCGCGCAAGTAGCACCGGATAACGGGAGAGCCGCAGTGGCCGCGGAAGGCAAAACGATCGACGCGCTGAGCCAGTTCGAGCTGACGCACGCCTTCGGGCCGGTTGGCGCGGCGGTGAACTTCACCCAGTCCAACGCCTATATGCTGGCGATGGCGGTGCTCATCGTGCTGCTCGTCACGGTCGGCATGGCGCCGCGCGCCATCGTGCCGGGGCGCCTCCAGGCGGCGGCCGAGACCTTCTACGAATTCGTCGAGAACCTGGTGATCGGGCAGGTCGGGCATGAGGGCAAGCGGTACTTCCCGTTCGTCTTCACGCTGTTCATGTTCATCCTGTTCGGCAACGTGGCGGGGCTGTTCCCCTACGCCTTCACCTACACCAGCCATATCGCCGTGACCTTCGGCCTGGCCGCCGTCGTCTTCATCCTGACGACGCTGATCGCGCTGGCCCTGCACGGCAAGAAGTTCTTCGGCTACTTCTTCCCCGAGGGCGCGCCGGTCTGGCTCGCGCCCATCATCGTGCCGGTCGAGGTGGTGTCCTACCTCTCGCGGCCGATCAGCCTCTCCATCCGTCTGTTCGCCAACATGGTCGCCGGCCACGTGCTGCTGAAGGTCTTCGCCACCTTCGTCGTGCTGCTGGGCGGCCTGGGCATCGTCGGCCCGTTCCTCGCGGTGCTGCCGCTGACGGTCAATGTGCTTCTGATCGGGTTCGAACTGCTGGTGGCCTTCCTGCAGGCCTATGTGTTCGCCATCCTGACCAGCGTCTACCTGCATGACGCGGTGCACCTGCACTGACGGGGTCAGTCCTCACAAAGGGGCCACGTCTCTGCGGGGCCGCGTCTCGCGGACCTAACATCAGACCAACGAAGGGATTACTCTGATGGAAATCGTGCTTGCTGCGAAGGCGATCGGCGCCGGTCTTGCCGTGATTGCCCTGTTCGGTGTTGGCCAGGCGCTCGGCAACATCTTCTCGACGCTGATCGCGTCGGTCTCCCGCAACCCGGCCTCGCGCGACACGGTGTTCCCGATCGGCATTCTGGGCTTCGCTCTGACGGAAGCCGTCGCGCTCTTCGCGCTGCTGATCGCCTTCCTCATCCTCTTCACCTGATGCCGCGCGATGCGGCGCCGGCCTTCTGGCCGGCGCCGCATCACCAAGCTTGGGATTGAGACGACAGGGATGCAGATGATGAAGCCGATGCCCCTCGCCGGGATGCTGGCCCTGCTGGCGACTTCCGCCGCGCACGCGGCCGAGACCGCCGGTGGCGCCATGCAGGAAACCTCCGGTGGTATGCCGCAGCTGGATTTCTCCAATCCGCTGATGCTGGCGCAGGTGGTCTGGATGCTGATCATCTTCGGCGTCCTGTACTACGTGCTGTCCAGCGTGGCGCTGCCGCGCGTCACCTCCGTACTGGAGGAGCGCCGCCACCGCATCGAGGGTGACCTTGAAGCCGCCCGCGCCGCCAAGGCCGAGGCCGATGCCGCCGCCACCGCCTACAAGTCCGCCACCACCAAGGCGCGCGCCGACAGCCAGGCCGCCATCGCCGACGCCCTGCAGGCCGCCCAGGCCGAGGCTTCCGCGAAGAACGAGGCGCTGAACGCCCGCCTCGCCGAGCAGATCGAGGCCGCCGAGGCCCGCATCAGCACGGCACGCGACACCGCCATGGCCGCGCTGCGCGAGGTGGCGACCGATACCGCCAATGCCATGGTCACCCGCCTGACCGGCCTGAAGCAGGAAGCCGCCACGGCCGCCGCCGTGCAGCGCCAGCTGGCCGTGCAGGGCAAGGCGTAAAGGACGGCGACATGCACCATTACGAGCATTTCTGGCTCAACCCGGTTTTCTGGGTCGCCATCTCCTTCGTGATCTTCGTGGCCCTGGTGGGCCGCATGATGTGGGGCAAGGCGACCGAGGCGCTGGACGCCCGCGCCGCGCGTATCCGCGCCGACCTCGACGAGGCGGCTCGCCTGCGCGCCGAGGCCGAGGCGATGCGTCGCCAGGCCGAGGCCGACCGCACCGCCGCCCTGGCCGAGGCTGAGGCGCTGGTCGCCCGCGCCAAGGCCGAGGCGGAGCGTGTTGCCGCCGCCACCGCCTTGGAGGCCGAAGCCGCCGCCAAGCGCCGTGAGCGGATGGCAATGGAGCGCATCCAGGCGGCCGAGGCCAGTGCCCTGGCCGAGGTGCGCAACGCCGCCATTGCCGTGGCTGCCGCCGCCGCCCGCGACGTGATCGCCGACAAGCTGGACACCGCCGCCGATGCCAAGCTCATCGACGCCGCGGTGGCCGATCTGCCGAAGGTGCTGCGCGCCGCCTGAGCGCCACTCGCATCGACGCACCGGACCAGCGGGGGCCTCACGGCCCCCGTTTGCGTTTCCGGCGTTTGCCTTGCGGCGGGGCAGGGAGTATCGCTCCCGGAAGACCTCCGCACGGCCAGGATTTCCCGCTTTGCCTGACACCACGGCACCGGTGCGCTTCGTCGCCAAGAACATGCGTCTCGACCTGCGGCTGATCGCGAGCATGATCGTGCCCGGGGCGAAGGTGCTCGACATCGGCTGCGGTGACGGCGCGTTGCTGGACCATCTGACGCGTGAGAAGGGCGCCGATGCGCGCGGCATGGAGATCGACATGGCACAGGCGACCGCGGCGGTCGCCCAGGGCCTGGCGGTGATCCAGGGCGATGCCGACGCCGACCTCGCCTTTTATCCCGACGACGCTTTCGACTATGTCGTGCTCTCGCGCACGCTCCATGCGGTGGAGAAGCCGCGCGAGGTGTTGCGGCAGATGCTGCGCATCGGCCGCTATGCCATCGTCTCCTTCCCGAACTTCGGGCACTGGGAGGTGCGGATGAAGCTGCTCCTCACAGGCCGGATGCCGATGACGGAGACCTGGGGCCGTCCCTGGCACGAGACGCCCAACATCCATCCCTGCACCATCCTGGACTTCTTCGATCTCTGCGAGGCCGACGGCTATGCCATTGAGCAATGGCTGGCGGTGGATGAGAAGGGGCTCCGCGCGCCCTGGGAGCGCTCGGTGCGGCTGGCGAACCTGTTCGGGGAACAGGCACTGTTCCGCCTGACGCGGAAAGACAAGAAAAGCTCGGGGGAATGAATTCCCCCGAACCCCCATCTTCTTTCTTCGAGTTTCCTGCGCTGACCGCAGGCGGCGCGCCAAGCTGACAAAAGAAAGATTGAGGTCTGGGGGAATTCCTTCCCCCAGCCTTTTCTCACGCCATCGCGCCGCGCGCGGCGATGGGCCAGAGGCACTCCACCCGTCCATTCCGCACGCCGACGAACCAGTCGTAGCGGTCGATGGTGGGGTCGCAGTGGCCCGGCACCAGCCGCAGCTTCTCGCCGAGCTTCGGCGGTCTTCCGCCTTCGATGCGGATATTGCCGTGCTCGTCCGAGGCGCCAGCGTAGCGCAGGCCGGGCCGTTCCCAGGGCTGCGGGAAGCCCGAATCAGTGGGCGCCGCCTTGTGCCCGGCATCCACCACGGCGAGGTCGGGCTTCGGCGTGCTCATCACCTGGGCGAGGATGAAGAGGGCGTGCCGGAAGGGCGGCGCCTCCTGGTTGGCGGCATAGTCCACGTCCATGAAGGCGTAGGAGCCGGCCTGGATCTCGGTGAAGACGCCGCTGGCCGCCTCGAGGCGGAAGGTGCCGGTGCCGGCGCCGCCGACGATGCCGCATTCGAGCCCGCGCTGGCGCAGTTGCTCGACCGTGCGGCGGGTGTCCTCGATGGCGCCCTGGATGGCCTCGGCACGGCCTTCGGGCGTGCGGATGTGCTGGGCACGGCCGTGATAGGCCTGCAGGCCGCCGAAGGTCAGGTGCCGGCTGGCGGCGATCCGCTCGGCGAGCGCCACCGCCTCCGGGCCGGGCGCGACGCCGCAACGGCCGGCACCCACGTCGATTTCCACCAGAACGGGCAGGCGGATGCCGGCGGCCTCGGCGGCCTGTTCGATCAGGGCAATGGCCTCGGCATTGTCGGCGCAGAGCGCCACCTTGCTGAGCCGCGTCAGGGCGGCCAGCCGGGCGAGCTTGCGCGGCGCAACCACCTCGTTGCTCACCAAGATGTCCGGCACGCCGCCCCAGGCGAGGATCTCGGCCTCCGCCACCTTCTGCACGCATTGCCCGACGGCGCCGCGGCGGATCTGCTGCAGGGCGACGATGGGCGATTTGTGCGTCTTGGCATGGGCCCGCAGCTTCGTCCCGGTGGGGGCCAGGAAGCCCGCCATGGCGTCGAGATTGGCCTCGAAGGCGTCGAGGTCTAGGATCAGGGCGGGGGTGTCCACCTCCTCCTCGCGCATGCCCGGCTCGGCGGGGGGCGGTTGCAGCATGGCGGGTCTCCGGCACAGGGAAGGGTGGGAGGGTAGGGCGCATCACGCCGCCGTCAAACCCCTCCTGACCCACTTCCCGGCCGCCCGGCTACTTGGGCGCCGCCTTGATCTCGATCTTGCGCTGCTGCTGCGTCGCCTCGACCGTCTTGGGCAGGACGACGGTCAGCACGCCTTTGTCGAAATTGGCGTCGATCTTCTCGCGGTCCACACCCTCGGGGAGTTGGAAGGCGCGCTGGAAGGCGCCATAGCGGCGCTCGGAGAGGTAGTAGTTGTCGGTCTTCTGCTCCTTCTCCTCCTTCTTCTCGCCCTTGATGGTGAGCAGGTCGCCGGAGATGCCGAGCTCCACATCGCCAGGACCCATGCCGGGCAGCTCGGCGCTGATGCGGAACTCCTTGTCATTCTCCACCACGTCGATCGCCGGCGCCGCGATGCCGAAGCTGGTGTCGAAGCGCCAGGGCGTCACAGGAGCGGCCCCGCCGCGTCGGACCTGGCCTGGGCCGAGGCCACGCCAGAAGCCGTCGAACAGCCGGTCAACCTCCTCGCGCAGACTGGCAAGTGGCTGCCAGAAAGGGTCCTGCCGCACGGCGGGGGGAGGCGCGCTGGGCTGCTGGGCGGACTTCTCCGGTGTCGTGGTCGAGCCTTCGGCCATGGTCGTTCTCCAGAAAGACAAGATCCGGTTGGCATACGAGAGAGCCTCAAGGACAGGCGCCGCTCGTACGCCGATTTCGGCGCGGCAGCGGCGCCGCCGCCCTGATGTGCATCACGGAGAGCTGTAACGGATGGGTGAAGGGACCTCCGCGGAAGGAAACGGAGGAGGCTGCTGCCGAGCGCTTCACTCTGGCACTTCGGCGGTGGACAGGCCGACCAGGCGCAGCCTGGGCCAACGCGCCCGCCAGCCACGCCGGATGACGCGTTCCTCCACCATCCGCAGCTTCTCCGGGCGGCCGGTAAAGGCGGGGCCGGGCCGCACCACCAGCGCCGTCAGGTCGTCCAGCCCAAGTGGGGCGAGGATCTCCACCCCGGCCGGACCAAGCCGCGCGGCAAGGGCGGTGGCCGTCTCAGGCCAGTGCCGCAGGGCATCGGCGGTGTCGGCATAGGGGGCGTCGCCATTGCGCCGGTGCATGCGGGCTTGGTTGCGCGCCGACCAGCCGAGACCGGGAAGGCGTGCGCGCAATGCCGCTTCCACGGCTGCTTCGGAAACTGCCTCCTCCGCGGCGAAGAACACCACGTCGAGGTCGGCATCGGGGCGCAGGCCCGGTGGGCGGCCATGCAGCACGTCCCAGACGGCATTGCGGACGAAGCCGGCGCCGATCCAGGCATCGGGCAGGTCGAGTTCCGCGAGGGCAACGAGGGGAGCGTGCAGCGCCGGGGTTTCCGCCAGCAGGCGGGCGACCCAGGCGGCGTTCACGGCCAGGGGCGTGGGGCGGCGCGCCAGGAGGGCGCCATCCAGGCGCACGCCTGCACCGCGCCGCGCGCCGTGCGCACCCGGAGCGGCACCAGCCGGTAGAAGGGGCCTTCATAGGCGCGCAGACGGGTCAGGGTGGCCGGCGTGGGCCGGATCAGCAGGCCCGTCACGATGCCGGAGCCGGGCGTCAGTGTGGGGTAGGGCGTGCCGCGCAGGACGACGCGGCGGAAGCCCGGCGCCTCGGCCGGGATGGCGCGGCGATGCAGTCGGGCATCGCCGGCCTCGCGGGTCAGCACGCCGCGGTCCAGCAGCGTGCCGTAGAGGAAAAGCGGGGTCAGTGCCCCGCGTTCTCGCCGGAGAAGTCCGGCGCCTGCAGGCCCGAGGCCTCGACCTGCTCGGCCAGCAGCGCCTTCAGGCGCTCCAGCCCCTCCTCGGTCTTGGCTTCGGCGCGGGCGACCAGCACCGCCTGGGTGTTGGAGGCGCGCAGCAGCCACCAGCCGTCCTCGGTCAGCACGCGCACGCCGTCCACGTCCTGCACATTGGCGCCCGACTTGGCCAGCCGCTCCTTCACCTCGGTGATGACGCCGAACTTGCGCTCATCCGGGCAGTTGAAGCGCAGTTCCGGCGTGTTGATCACCTTGGGCAGGGCATCGCGCATCTGCGCCAGGGATTCACCGGCGCGCGCCACGATGCCGAGCAGGCGAACGGCGGAATAGAGCGCATCGTCGAAGCCATACCACTTGTCGGCGAAGAAGATGTGGCCCGACATCTCGCCGGCCAGCGGCGCCTTGGTCTCGGCCATCTTGGCCTTGATCAGCGAGTGGCCGGTCTTCCACATCAGCGGGTTGCCGCCGGCCTTGGCGACCTCATCGAACAGCACCTGGCTCGCCTTGACGTCGGCGATGATGGTGCCGCCCGGATTGGCCTTCAGCACATCCCGCGCCAGCACCACCAGGAGCTGGTCGCCGAAGAGCATGTTGCCCTCGCCATCCACCGCGCCGATGCGGTCGGCGTCGCCGTCGAAGGCGATGCCCAGGTCGGCCTTCTGCTTCTTCACCTCGGCGATGATCTGCTCGAGGTTCTTCAGCACCGTCGGGTCGGGGTGATGGGCGGGGAAGGTGCCGTCGATCTCGCCGTTCAGCACGGTGTGCTCGCCGGGCAGCTTGGTGACCAGGCGGCGGGTGATCTCGGAGCCGGAGCCATTGCCCGGGTCCCAGACCACCTTCAGGGCGCGGTCGCCGCCGTCATAGTCCTTCAGCAGGCGGGCGATGTATTCCTCGGAGATGTCCACCTGGGTGGAGGAGCCGGAAGCCTCCGGCACCACGTCCCCGGCGGCGGCCATCTGGCCGATCTCCTGGATCTGGCTGCCGAAGAAGGGCTTCTTGCCCAGCATCATCTTGAAGCCGTTGTAGTCCGGCGGGTTGTGGCTGCCGGTGACCATGGCGGCGCCATCGGCGCCGAGCGCATAGGCGGCGTAGTAGAGCATGGGCGTCGGGCCGCAGCCGATGCGCGCCACCTCCAGCCCGCAGGCGACGAGGCCGGCCACGAGCTGCGCCTCCAGCTCGGGCGAGGAGAGACGGCCGTCATAGCCCACCGCCACCTTCTTGCCGCCGCCGCGCACCACGATGCTGCCGAAGCAGCGGCCGATGGCGAAGGCGTCCGCGCCGGACAGGGTTTTCCCGACAATGCCGCGGATGTCGTATTCGCGTAGGGAGGTGGGGTGGAACTCGTGGCGGAAGGCAGTCATTCGGGGTTCCTTGAGCTTACGGTCGGCCGATCGAGGCGTATTCAAACCCGCATTCGCGCATGGCGGCGGGGTCCCAGACGTTGCGCAGGTCGCAGACGACGCGGCCGGCCATGGTTCGGCGCAGCTTCTCGGGCGCGATGGCGCGGAACTCGTTCCATTCGGTGATCAGCACCAAAGCGTCGGCGCCCTCGGCGGCGGCCAGCGCGCTGTCGGCATAGTGCACGGCGGCGGGCAGCACCTGCTGGGCATGGCCGGGCTGCGGGTCGTAGGCGCGGATCTTGGCGCCGGCGGCCACCAGGTTGGGGATGATCACCAGCGAGGGGGCATCGCGCATGTCGTCGGTCTCGGGCTTGAAGGTCAGCCCGAAGACCGCGATGGTCTTGCCCGCCACCGAGCCGCCGCAGGCGGCGATGACGCGCTCGGCCATCTGCGCCTTGCGTGCCTCGTTGGCGGCGATGGTCTGCTCCACGATGGTGGCCGGCGCACCCAGCTCCTGCGCGGTGCGGGCCAGGGCCAGCGTGTCCTTCGGGAAGCAGGAGCCGCCATAGCCGGGCCCGGCATGCAGGAACTTGCGGCCGATGCGGCCATCCAGCCCCATCCCGCGCGCCACGTCGTGCACGTTGGCGCCGGCCTTCTCGCAGAGATCGGCCATCTGGTTGATGAAGGTGATCTTCACCGCCAGGAAGGCGTTGGCGGCGTACTTGATGAGTTCGGCGGTCTCGATCGAGGTCGCGACCACCGGCGTCTCGATCAGGTAGAGCGGACGGTAGAGCCGCTTCAGCACCTTGAGCGCGCGCTCGCTCTCCACGCCGATCACCACGCGGTCGGGCCGCATGAAATCGCCGATGGCGCTGCCCTCGCGCAGGAACTCGGGGTTGGAGGCGACGTCGATCTCCAGCTCGGGGCGCACGCGGCGGACGATCTCCTTCACCTGCCGCCCGGTGCCCACCGGCACGGTGGATTTGGTGACCAGCACCAGCGGCCCCTCGGCCGCCTTCGCCACCTGCTCGGCGGCGGCGAAGACATAGGTGAGGTCGGCATGGCCGTCGCCGCGCCGCGTCGGCGTGCCCACCGCGAGGAAGACCGCTTCGGCCCCGCGCACCGCCGCGGCGAGATCGGTGGTGAAGCTCAGCCGCCCGTCGGCGGTGTTCTCCGCCACCAGGCGATCCAGGCCGGGCTCGTAGATCGGAATCCGCCCGGCCCGCAGCGCCTCGATCTTCGAGGCGTCCGTATCCACGATGCACACGTCCACCCCGAACTCGGCGAAGCAGGCACCGGAAACCAGGCCGACATAGCCGGCCCCGACCATGACGATGCGCATCGTGAGGACCTCAGACGTATTTGGGAAGGAAGTCGTGCACCGCCTGGGCGATGTCCGGCCGCTGCAGCGCGAAGGCGATCTGCGCCTCCAGGAAGCCGACCTTGTCGCCGCAGTCGAAGCGCCGGCCCTCGTAGCGCAGGCCGTGGAAGGGCTGCGTGCCGATCAGCTTGGCCATGGCATCGGTGAGCTGCACCTCGCCGCCGGCGCCGCGCTCCATCTTGGAGAGATGGGCAAGCACCTCCGGCATCAGCACGTAGCGGCCGATGACGGTGAGGTTGGAGGGCGCATCCTCCGGCTTCGGCTTCTCGACCAGGCCCTTCACCGAGACCAGCCGACCCTTGTCCTCCGCGATGTCCAGCACGCCGTACTTGTTGACGCGCTCGCGCGGCACCTCCTCGATGGCGACGACGTTGCCGCCGGTCTCCATGTAGGCGTCGGCGAGCTGCTTGGTGCAGGGGGTCTTGCACAGCATCAGGTCGTCGGGCAGCAGGATGGCGAAGGGGTCGTCGCCGATGAAGGCGCGGGCGCACCAGATGGCGTGGCCGAGGCCCATCGGAACCTGCTGGCGCACGGTGGTGATGCTGCCGGGCAGCGAGGATTGGCGGCGCAGGTCATCGAGGATGTCCTGCTTACCGCGCTCCTCCAGCGTCCGCTCCAGCTCGTAGGCGACGTCGAAATGCTCGACGATGGCGGTCTTGCCGCGGCCGGTGACGAAGCAGAACTGGTCGATCCCCGCCGCACGGGCCTCCTCGACCGCATACTGGATCAGCGGCTTGTCGACGACCGGCAGCATCTCCTTGGCCATGGCCTTTGTGGCCGGCAAAAAGCGCGTGCCCAGCCCGGCGACCGGAAGCACGGCTTTCTTCAGCGGTTTCGTCACGCGGGGCTCCTCCAAGTCTCGATAAGGCATCGGCGCACTCCGCCATGCGGAGGCGGCAGAAAAAAGGCTTTTCTCGGCGAAGCATTGCCATGCAGGCACGGGGACGGCAATTGACCCGCCGGTAGCTTCTTGATGAACTTCATCTCAGCAGGACATCGCGTGCCTGGTTGAGGCGCGCGGCCTGCTCGGCCGAGCCGCCATGGTCCGGGTGCGCCCGCTGCATCAGCCGGCGGTGCGCGGCGCGGATCTCGGCCGCGCTCGCGCCTTCTCCCAGACCGAGTGCCGCCAGGGCGGCGGCGCGGTCCATCTCCTCGCTGGCCGCGGTCGCCGCGGCCCGCCAGCCGGGATGGATACGCTCCAGCCAAGTCTCCAGCAGCGGCAGGCTTTCCGGGTCGGTCGCGGCACAGTCCGCGCGTAGCGCCAAGAGCTCCTCCAGGGGCATCTCGCCCAATTCCCGCCCGGCCCAGCGCCCCTGGCGCACCCGGCCGGACAATGTGCCGCTTGCCAGGTTGAGACGCATAGCAAGCGTGGCAGTTTCAACCATGGTCTCCTGCGGGGTACCGCCGGGCGCGTTGAAGCGGCGCGCGGCCCGCCAGCCCCGCCAGGCGCGCAGCAGCAGGGGGAGCAGCGGAAGCAGGGCCGGCAGGGCCTGGAGCAGCCGGCCGCTGCGCAGCATCAGCACGAAGGCCAGCGTGCCGACGATCGCCAGCAGCACCGCACCGGTGCGCTTCACCTGCGCCACGCTCGCCGTCGCGAAGCCCCAGAGCAGCAGGGCCAGCAGGAGCAGCAGCGCCAGGCCGCCGAGCAGCCAGCTCATCGGCGCCGGGTCATCGTCCGGGGGCGGGGAGTTGCGCCATCAGCCCGCGGGCCACGGCGCCGGGCAGCCGGGAGAGCGCCTCCCGCCCACCGGCGGCGAAGACGGCGACAGCGCGCAGCAGCTCGCCGAGCGCGGCGGCGCTGCCCTCGTCCAGCGCGCGGTGCGCGCCGCCGGACAGCCGCGCGATCTGCCGCAGCACCGAGGCGGCCGCGGGGTCATGCCCCTCCTGGAAGGCGAAGACCGGCGTGCCGCGCAGGCCGAGCTGCCCGGCGGCGTGGCAGAGCGGGTCCGCCGCCTCCTCCACCGCATCCCCTACGAAGACCAGGGCAGCCACCCGCTCCCGGGCCGTTTCCGACAGGGCATGGGCGAGCACCTTGCCGATCTGCGTCCGCCCGCCGAGGCAGGCGACGCCGGCCATGCGCCGCGCCAGCTCGGCGCCGTCGGTGAGGAAGGGAGTGGCGGCGAACTCGCCATAGCCGCGGTAATAGGCGAGCTGCACCGCGAGGCCGCCATGCGCGGCGGCGGCCCGGAACATCTCGGCCTGGAGATGGCAGGCGCGGTCCCAGCTCGGCTGGCGGCTGGCGGTGGCATCGATGGCGAAGAGGAGCCGGCCCGGGCGGTGCAGGCCGGGCTTCACCGCCGGCAGGCTCTCCACCTGCTTCAGGAAGGCGGCGACGGCGGCCGAGGCGGGACGGTCGGGGAGGTTCGCCATGCCATGAAGATGGCGAAGCGCCCCCGCCCGAGACAAGGCTCGGGCGGGGAAATTCATCAGGCCTGGGTGGAGGCCACCGCCGTCAGGTTGGCGATGCCGCGCGCGGTGACGCTTGGCACCAGCACGTGGATCGGCTTGCGCATGCCGAGCAGCAGCGGGCCGAGCTGCAGCCCGTCCGCCGCCGCCTTCACCAGGTTGTAGGCGATGTTGGCCGAATCGAGGTTCGGCATCACCAGCAGGTTGGCGGATTCGGTCAGCGGGCTGTCATGCACCGCCCGCTCGCGGATGGCCGGCACCAGAGCGGCGTCAGCATGCATCTCGCCATCCACCTCCAGCTCGGGGGCGGCGGTGCGGATGAGCTGCAGCGCCTCCCGCATCTTGCGGGCCGAGGGGGCCTGGCTGGCGCCGAAGGAGGAGTGCGAGAGCAGCGCCACGCGCGGGTGCAGGCCGAAGGCGCGCACCTGCTCGGCAGCCAGCAGCGTCATCTCGGCCACCTGCTCGGCCGTGGGGTCCACCAGCAGGTGGGTGTCCACGAAGAACAGCGTGCCGGCCGGCAGGATCACGCCGGTCATCGCATAGACGCGCTTGGCCGTCTCCTTCTTGCCGATCACGTCATAGACCTGGTGCCAGAGGCGCATCCACTCGCCCTGGCCGCCGACGAGAGCGGCATCCACATGGCCGGCCTCCAGCAGCAGCGCGGCGGCGACGGCGGGACGGAGGCGCACGACGCGCTCGGCGGTGTCGGGCGGCACACCGCGGCGGCCCACCTTCTGGCGATAGACCTCCACCAGCGGGCCGAAGACGGCGGTGTCCTCCGCCGGGTCGAGCAGGCGGACGCTCTCGGCGAGGTCCATCCGCAGGCCCATGGCCTTGACCTTGGCCTCGATGACGCTGCGGCGACCGATCAGCACGGGCTCGGCGATGCCATCGTCCAGCACGCTCTGCACGGCGCGCAGCACGCGCTCATCCTCGCCCTCGCTGTAGACGACGCGCTTGGGCGCCTTGCGGGCGGCATGGATCACCGGCCGCATCAGGTCGCCGGAACGGTAGACGAAGCGCTCCAGCGTCTCGCGATAGGCGTCGAAGTCGGCGATCGGGCGGGTGGCGACGCCGGACTCCATGGCGGCACGCGCCACGGAGGGGGCGATCTCCAGGATCAGCCGGGGATCGAAGGGCTTGGGGATGATGTAGTCCGGCCCGAAGACCGGCGCCTGCCCGCCATAGGCGGCGGCCACCACCTCCGAGGCCTCGATGCGGGCGAGGCGGGCGAGGGCCTCGACCGCCGCCACCTTCATCGCCTCGTTGATCGTGGTGGCGCCGGCATCCAGCGCACCGCGGAAGATGAAGGGGAAGCAGAGGACGTTGTTGACCTGGTTGGGGTAGTCCGAACGACCCGTCGCCACGATGGCATCCGGCCGCGCGGCGCGCACCGCCTCGGGCAGGATTTCCGGCTCGGGATTGGCCAGCGCCAGGACCAGCGGACGCGGGGCGAGGCGGGGCAGCCACTCGGCCTTCAGCACGCGCGGGGCGGAGAGGCCCAGGAAGACGTCGGCGCCGTCCAGCACTTCCGCCAGCTGGCGCGCGTCGGTCTCGCGGGCGTAGCGCGCCTTGTAGGGGTCCATCAGCTCGGTGCGGCCGGCATAGACCACGCCCTTGATGTCCGTCACCGTGATGTTCTCGGCCTTGGCGCCCATCGCCACCAGCAGGTCGAGGCAGGCCAGCGCCGCGGCACCGGCGCCGGAGGTGACGATCTTCGCCTCGGCCAGGTTTTTGCCCTGCAGCAGCAGCCCGTTGCGGACGGCGGCGGCGACGATGATGGCGGTGCCGTGCTGGTCGTCGTGGAAGACCGGAATTTTCATCCGCTCCCGCAGGCTCCGCTCGATCTCGAAGCACTCGGGGGCCTTGATGTCCTCCAGATTGATGGCGCCGAAGGAGGGCTCCAGCGCCGCCACCGCCTCGACGAAGCGGGCGGGGTCCAGCTCGTCCACCTCCAGGTCGATGGAATCGATGGCGGCGAATTTCTTGAAGAGGACCGCCTTGCCCTCCATCACCGGCTTCGAGGCCAGGGCGCCGATGGCGCCGAGGCCGAGCACGGCGGTGCCGTTGGTGATCACCGCGACCATGTTGCCGCGGGTGGTCATCTCATAGGCGGCGCGGGGGTTCTCGGCGATCGCCTCGCAGGCGGCGGCGACGCCGGGCGAATAGGCAAGGGCCAGATCGCGCTGGGTTGCCATGCGCTTCGTGGCTTCCACGCTGAGCTTCCCAGGGCGGGGCAGCCGGTGGTAGTCGAGCGCTGCTTTGCGGAAATCCTCGTCCATTGGCACCTCCGGGCCCCGGACGATGACGGAGCCGGCGTCTGGTCACAAGGACCGGGACCGGGTGGCAGGCCGGGCGATTGTTTGGAAAGAAAATGCGGTCGAGAAGATTCGAACTTCCACGGGGTTGCCCCCACCAGCACCTCAAGCTGACGCGTCTACCATTCCGCCACGACCGCACGTGGTGATGTATCAGACAGGGCCGGGCGTATAGCCGATGATCTCAGAGACAGCAACAACCCCAGCGACGTTTATGACGGATATTTCTTCTTTCCCCGATTGGCGGGTGGCCGAGGGCCTGACCGACTACCCCGTGGCCCTGGCGGAAATGCAGGCGCATGCGGCCGCCATCCGCGCCGAGGGTGCACCCGAGCGGGTTTGGCTGGTGGAGCATCCGCCGACCTACACCGCCGGCACCTCCTCCACGCCCGAGGGGCTGGTGGACCCGCGCTTTCCCGTCTACGCGGCCGGGCGCGGCGGGCAATGGACCTATCACGGGCCGGGCCAGCGCACCGCCTATGTGATGCTCGACCTCATGCGGCCGCACGGCACCGTGCCGGCGCGCGACATCCGCGCCTATGTGCACGGGCTGGAGGAATGGATCATCCGCGCGCTGGACCGCTTCAACGTGAAAGGCGAGCGGCGCGAGGGGCGCGTTGGCATCTGGGTGGCCGACACGGCGACAGGGCGGGAGGACAAGATCGCCGCCATCGGCGTGCGCGTCACGCGCTGGGTGAGCTGGCACGGCATCGCCCTCAACGTGGAGCCGGACCTCTCCCATTTCGGCGGCATCATTCCCTGCGGCATCAGTCAGCACGGCGTCACCAGCCTCTGGGCGCTTGGCATCACGGCGACCATGGAGGAGGTGGACAGCGCCCTGAAGGCGTCCTGGGGCGAGGTGTTCGGCGCCGGTTGAAGGGCCGGGCACCACACGGCCCCCTTTCACGGCGCGGCACATCGGGCTCAGATCGGGGGGTGGCCTCGGTCGCAAGCAGGAGGCCGTACGCTCCGCCACCGCGTTGCGGCAAGCAGCGCCTCATGCGATCATCGTACGAATTGGAGGAAGGAACCGGAATGCGTCGATCCCCTGTGCCGAACCCCTGCTGGTGCCCTGCTTCGTGAGCGCCGTCCTGGAGCAGCCCGCTGTGCGGCTTCGCTACGACGCCGCTGCCCTGCGGCAGGCCGTTGCGGCCCTCTTTCAGGCGCATGGCACGCCCGCCGGCAAGGCCACGGTGATGGCGGAGGTGCTGGTGGAATCGGACCTGATGGGTCATGTCACCCATGGGCTCGGCCTGCTGCCGCGCTACCTCGACGAGATCGATGCCGGGCTGATGCGGGTCGAGGGGGAGCCGGAGATCATCGCCGACCGCGGCGCCTGCGCCACCTGGAACGGGCGCGCGCTGCCCGGCGGCTGGCTGACCATGAAGGCGCTGGAGGTGGCGACGGTGCGGGCGCGGGCGCATGGCACCTGCACCATCGCCATCGGCAACAGCCACCATATCGGCTGCCTGGCGGTCTATCCGGCCCGTGCCGCGGCAGCGGGGATGATGTGCGTGCTGCACAGCAGCGCCCCCGGCACCGCCAGCGTCGCCCCCTTCGGCGCGCGGGAGGCAGTGCTGGCGCCGGACCCGGTCTCGGTGGGCTACCCGACAGGGGATCTGCCGGTGGTGACCGATATCAGCGCCTCCATCACCACCAACAACATGAGCCAGCGGCTCACCCGCCTCGGCCAGCGCTTCCCGCATCCCTGGCTGCTGGATGCGGAGGGCAACCTCACCGATGATCCCTCCGTCATCGGCAAGGGCGGCACCATCCTGCCGGCCGGCGGGCTGGATCATGGCCAGAAGGGCTATGCCATGGCGCTGGCCACCGAGGCGTTGACCCAGGGCCTTTCCGGCTATGGCCGCGCGGACAAGCCCTCGGGCATGATCGCCAGCGTGCTGCTGCAGGTGTTCGATCCGGCCGCCTTCGCCGGGCTGGACCCCTTCACCCGGCAGACCGGCCATACCGCCGCCGCCTGCCGCGCCGCCGCGCCGCGCCCGGGCCAGCCGCCGGTGCGCCTGCCGGGCGAGCGCGGGCTGAAACTGCGCGAGGAGGCGCTGGCACAGGGCGTGCCGCTCGCCGAGGGTATCCTGGAGGCGCTGCGGCCGCGCGCCGAGCGCCAGGGCATCCGCCTGCCCGAGCCACTCCCGAACTGACCTGAAAAAAACGTCCAAGGAAACCTGCCGCCATGTCGATCATCGACCTTTCCGCCAAGCGTCTGAATGGGCCCGTGATCCGCCTGCACCCCAATGACAACGTGGTGGTGGCGCGGATCCCGGTGGAGCCCGGCACTTCGATCCCCGGCGAGAACATCCTGGCTCGGGAGGCGGTGCAGCCGGGCTACAAGATCGCCACGCGGCACCTGCGCAAGGGCGAGCCGATCCTGAAGTACAACGTGACGATCGGCTTCGCGGCGGACGACCTGCCGGCCGGCACCATGCTGCACGGCCACAACATCGCCTTCACCGAGTTCGACCGCGACTACGCCATCGGCGCGGACTACGAGCCGCTCGCCATGGTGCCGCCGGAAGAGCGCGCCACCTTCATGGGCATCAAGCGCGCCGATGGCCGTGTGGCGACGCGCAACTACATCGGCATCGTCTCGACGGTGAACTGCACGGCGACGGTGGTGCAGAACATCGCCGATCACTTCACCGCCGAGCGTCTGGCCGAATATCCGAACGTGGACGGCGTCGCCGCCTTCACGCACCAGACCGGCTGCGGCATGGAGCTTTCGGGCGAGCCGATGCAGCTGCTGCGGCGGACGCTGGCGGGCTATATCCGCCATCCCAACATCGCCGGCGTGCTGGTGATCGGGCTGGGCTGCGAGCGCAACCAGATCGCCGGGCTGATGGCGGAGCAGGGGCTGCAGGGCGGCCCGCACCTGCGCCACTACAGCATGCAGGAGATGGGCGGCACCCGGAAGAGCATCGAGGCCGGCATCGCCATGGTGAAGGAGATGCTGGCCGAGGCCAACAAGGTGACGCGCGAGCCCTGCTCGGCCGAGCACATCATGGTCGGGCTGCAGTGCGGCGGCTCGGACGGCTTCTCCTCCATCACCGCCAACCCGGCGCTCGGCCATGCCATGGACATCCTGACGCGGCATGGCGGCACGGCGATCCTTTCGGAGACGCCGGAGATCTACGGCGTGGAGCACACGCTGACGCGGCGCGCGGCCAGCCAGGAGATCGGCGAGAAGCTGGTCGAGCGCATCCGCTGGTGGAAGGACGAGTACGCGGTCGGGCGCGACACGCAGATCAACGGCGTGGTCAGCCCCGGCAACCAGGCGGGTGGGCTGGCCAATATCTTCGAGAAGTCACTGGGCTCCTCGATGAAGGGCGGCACCGGCCCGCTGATGGAGGTCTACAAGTACGCGGAGCCGGTGACGACGAAGGGCTTCGTCTTCATGGACAGCCCGGGCTTCGATCCGGTTTCCGCCACCGGGCAGATCGCCGGCGGCGCCAACGTCATCTGCTTCACCACCGGGCGCGGCTCGATGTTCGGTTCCAAGCCCGTGCCTTCGATCAAGCTGGCGACCAACACGCCCATGTACCGCCGCCTGGAGGAGGACATGGACATCAACTGCGGCGAGATCCTGGACGGGACGGCGAGCCTGCAGGAGATGGGCCAGCGCATCTTCGAGCTGATCCTGAGAATCGCCTCGGGCGAGCAGACCAAGAGCGAGGATCTTGGCGTCGGCAAGCACGAGTTCGCGCCCTGGATCATCGGCATCACGGGCTGACGGACGGCGGGGTCCGGGGGGACACTTCCCCCCGGCGGTGGGGGTCAGGGGGAGGCGGCGCCTTCCCCGGGCAGTCCGCGCAGCGTTTCGACCAGCAGCGCGAGGTCTTCCTCGCGCGCCAGCCGGTGGTCGCCTTCCTTCACCAGTATGATCCGCACATCCGGCGCTTCGAGCCGCTGGGCGATCTCCGGCGCGTATTGCCAGGGCACCTCGTTGTCGCGCATGCCCTGGAGGATGCGGACCGGGCCGGCAAAAGAGATTGGCGTGGTGAGGACAAGCTGGTTGCGGCCGTCCTCGAAGAGCTTGCGGGTCAGCGGCACGGGCGGGCCATAGGGGCTTTCCACCAGCACCATGCCATCGCGCAGGATGGCCTCCCGGTGCGCCTCGTTCAGCGCAGGCCACATCAGCCGCTCGGTGAAGTCCGGCGCGGGGGCGATGCCGATGAAACCCTGCACCCTTGCAGCCATGCGGCGCAGCAGAAGCAGCGCGATCCAGCCGCCCATCGAGGAGCCGACCAGCACCAGCGGTCCCTCGGTCAGCTTTTCGATGGCAATGGCGGCGTCCATCGCCCATTCGCCGATGCAGCCCTCCTCGAAGCGGCCCTCGGAGGCGCCGTGGCCGGAATAGTCGAAGCGCAGGAAGGCGCGGCCCTCGGCGGCGCAGACGTCGCGCAGGGCGGTGGCCTTGCTGCCTTCCATATCCGAGCGGAAACCGGTCAGGAAGACGGTGGTGGGCCCCCGCCCGGGCAGGCGCGCCCAGGCGAGGTGGGTGCCGTCGCCGCGGTCGAGGCGACCGGTCTCCTCGGTATTCATGCGCGCGGCAGGCCGCGCTGCGCCAGATTGCGCATCAGCGCGCCGATGCCGAAGCGCCAGGGCGGGCAGGAATCCGTGCGGTCCACCGTGTTGACCAGGGCGCCCAGCCGCTCGCTGGCGATGCTGACGACATCGCCGATGTGGTGGGTGAAGCCCATGCCGGGCGCGTCACGGTCCTTGGAGGGGGAGAAGGGGGTGCCGAGGAACAGCGCCAGCCCGTCCGGGTACTGGTGGTGCGGGTTGACGGCCTGATCCACGATCTCGGTCGGGTCGCGGCTGATGGCGCCGACCTTGCCGCCCTCCTCCAGGCGGAAGCCCTCCGGCCCTTCGATGGTCAGGCGGATCTCGGCGGCGCGGATGTCTTCCAGGGTGAAGCCCTCGTCGAACAGGCGGATGGCCGGGCCGATGGCGCAGGCGGCGTTGTTGTCCTTGGCGCGGCCGAGCAGCAGGGCCGAGCGGCCTTCCACGTCGCGCAGGTTGACGTCGTTGCCCAGTGCGGCGCCGAGGATGCGGCCCTGCGCGTCGATCGCGAGCACCACCTCGGGCTCCGGGTTGTTCCAGGCGCTCTCCGGGTGGATGCCGATGCGCGCGCCGCCGCCCACGGCGGAAAGCGGCTGGGACTTGGTGAAGATCTCGGCATCCGGGCCGATGCCGACCTCCAGGTACTGGCTCCACCAGCCGCGGGCGACCAGGTTCTCCTTCAGCGCCATGGCCTCCGGGCTGCCGGGGCGGAGCGCCGAAAGCTCGTCGCCGATGATGCCGCGCACCTCGGCGCGGATCTTCTCCGCCTGGGTGGCGTCGCCGCGGCAGCGCTCCTCGATGACGCGCTCCAGCATGGAGCGGGCATAGGTCACGCCGCAGGCCTTCAGCGCCTGCAGGTCGAAGGGCGCCAGCAGGCGGGCGGGGCCGGTGCCGGCCAGCAGGGCCTCGACGTCCAGCGACATTGGCTCGCCGCGCGCGGCGATGGCGCCCAGCGGGTTCTCGGCGTTCAGCCAGGCGCTGACGGTGCCGAAGGCCGGCGTCATGTCGAAGGCGCGGCCCTTGGCCAGGGCGACCGCCTGGGGGCCCTCGGCGCCCTCGATGCGAAGCGCGAAATGCCCGTCGCGCCAGTCCGCGGGCAGGGCGGTGGAGAGGGTGCTCATGCGGTTTCCTCCATCACGGCGTGTTCCTTACGTCCTAGCCCCAACCGATCCCGCTTGCCATCCGGGGCATGAGAATGGAAGCATACCGGAACAAGCCGGCGAAGCCCGGCACTTGGGAGTGCAGACGATGTCCGAGATCACGCGGCGCACCGCGTTGCGCGTGGCTGCCGGCCTGCTGGCGGCACCGGCCCTGGTGGAGCGCGTCGGCGCCCAGCAGGCCTTCGACTGGAAGCGCTTCAAGGGCGAGAAGGTGGAGGCCAGCCTCACCGCCAACCCGCGCTCCAGCCTGCTGATCCAGCACCAGCGGGAGTTTGAGGAGCTGACCGGCATCAAGGTGGGCGCCGAGCAGATTCCGGAGCAGCAGCACCGCCAGAAGTTCGCCATCGAATTCGCCTCCGGGCGCCCGTCCTTCGATGTGGTCGGCATCAGCCTGCATGTGAACAAGCGGCAGGTCGGGCGGGCGAAGTGGTGCCTGGACGTGAAGCCGCTGATCCAGGACGCCGCCCTGACCGCGCCGGATTTCGACTTCGGCGATTTCGGGGAAGGCGCGGTGGCCTATTCCACCCAGGCCGATGGCCGGATGGACACGCTGCCGGAGTTCACCGACTACTTCATCCTCTACTACAACAAGGACCTGCTGGCGGCGAAGGGTCTCGGCGTGCCGAAGACCTTCGACGAGCTCTACACCTCGGCCAAGGCGCTGACCGACCCCTCGAAGCAGCAATACGGCTTCGTCGGGCGTGGGCTGCGCAATGCCAATGTGGTGCTGTGGTCCTCCTTCCTGCTGGGGACGCAGCAGCGCGACACCGTCAGCCCCGACATGAAGCTGCTGACCGACACGCCGGACGCGATCTGGGCCACCGAGATGTACCAGAAGCTGATGCGCGACTGCGCGCCGCCCGGCAATGTCGGCTTCAACTGGAACGAGTGCCAGACCACCTTCATGCAGGGCCGCGCGGCCTTCTGGATCGACGGCGTGGGCTTCGCCGCGCCGCTGGAGGACAAGACGCGCTCCCGTGTCGCCGGCAAGGTCGGCTATGCGGTGGTGCCGGCGGGGCCAGCGCATCACCATTGCGCCCTCTTTGGGACCGGCTTCGGCATCAGCCAGCAGAGCAGCCGCAAGGGGGCGGCCTGGTACTACGTGCAGTGGGCCACGGGGAAGGCGAACCAGCTTCGCTACCTCACCTCCGGTGCCGGCGCGCCGGCGCGCAGCAGCCCCTTCCGCAACGAGGAGGCGATTACCAACAGCCGCTTCCCGCGCGACTTCTTCACGACGCTGCTGGAAAGCTCGCGCATCGCGCGGCCGGGCCTGCCGGAGATCGTGCCCGTCACCGAGTTCCGCGACACCATCGGCGCGGCGCTGACCAACACCATCGGCGGTGCCGACCCGGCCACCGAGATGAAGCGCGCCACCGAGGCCTTCCGGCCGGTGCTGGAGCAGTCGGAGCGCGGCACCTGATGGGCAACCCCGCCGCCGCGCTGCCGGGGGGAGCCGCAGCGGCGGCCGGGAGTGGCCGCCGCCGCAACTACGCGCGCCGCTATGGCTGGTTCATCGTGCCGGCCGGCGTTGTGGTGGTGGCCGTGATCCTGTTTCCCTGGGCCTTCACCCTCTTCATGTCGGTGCAGGACTGGAAGATCGGGGGCGGGCGAGCCTATGTGGGGTTCGAGAACTACCGCAAGCTGTTCACCGACGAGCGCTTTCTCTGGTCGGTGGTCCGCACGCTCTATTTCACCGCGCTGGCGGTCATCCTGCCGATGTTGTTCGGCACCGCCGCGGCGCTGGTGTTCAACCGCCGCTTCCCATTGCGAGGGCTGGCGCGCACCGTCTTCATCCTGCCGATGATGGCGACGCCGGTCGCGGTGGCGCTGGTCTGGACCATGATGTTCCACCCGCAGCTCGGCGTGCTGAACTGGCTGCTGACGCAGGTGGGCCTGCCGCCGAGCATGTGGGTCTATGACGCCAGCACGGTGATCCCGACCCTCGTCATCGTCGAGGTCTGGCACTGGACGCCGCTGGTCATGCTGATCGTCCTCGGCGGCCTCGCCTCGCTGCCGGTCGATCCCTATGAGGCGGCCAAGATCGATGGCGCCAGCGCCTGGCAGGCCTTCCGCCACATCACCCTACCGCTGCTGATGCCCTTCATCGTCGTGGCGCTGATCATCCGCACCATCGATGCGCTGAAGGCCTTCGACACGATCTACGTCATCACCCAGGGCGGCCCGGGGACGAGCAGCGAGACCATCAACATCTTCCTCTACCTGCAGGGCTTCGCCTACTACAACATGGGCTATGCCAGCGCGGTGGTGGTGGTGTTCTTCGCGTTGATCGTCTCCCTCGCGGCGCTGCTGCTCTGGACGCGCGACCGGGTGAAGAACGCATGATGCGCCTGCTGGAGAAGCTTGGCTTCACGCTGGCCGTGCTGGTGCTGGTCTCGCCGGCGGCGCTGGTCTTCCTTTGGATGCTCTCGCTCTCGCTGAAGACGGAGCTGGACAACACCGCCTGGCCGCCGGTCTTCATCCCTGATCCGCCCGTCTGGGACAATTTCGCCGCCGTCTTTGCGCGTAACGACTTCCTGCTCTACACCTGGAACAGCGTCGTCGTCTCCTTCTCGGCCACCGCGCTGGCGATCCTGATCGGCGTGCCCGCCGGCTACGGCATCGCCAAGATGCGCGCGACGCGAGCGGCGATGGTGATCCTGATCGCCCGCATCACCCCGGGGCTCTCCTACCTCATCCCGCTCTTCCTGCTGTTCCAGTGGCTCGGGCTGACGGGGACGCTGGTGCCCATCGTCATCACCCATCTCGTCATCACCGTGCCCATCGTAGTCTGGGTGATGATCAGCTTCTTCGAGGGATTGCCGGGCGAGCTGGAGGAGGCGGCGCTGGTGGATGGCGCCACCATCTGGCAGGCCTTCCGCCACATCGCCTTCCCGCTCGCGCGGCCGGGTATCACGGTGGCCGTCATCCTCTCCTTCATCTTCTCCTGGAACAACTTCATCTTCGCCATGGTGCTGGCGGGGCGGGAGACGCGCACCCTGCCGGTCGCGGTGAACAACATGCTCACTTTCGAGCAGATCTCCTGGGGGCCCCTGGCCGCCGCCGCCCTGCTCGTGACCCTGCCGGTGCTGCTGCTGACGCTCCTGGCGCAGAAGCAGATCATCGCCGGGCTGACGACGGGCGGGGTGAAGGGCGGCTGAGCGGGGCCGAAGGGGGCGCTGCCCCCCTTGGACTCCTCGCCGGGGGGACAGTGCCCCTTGGACCCCGCCATTCCCTGGGCAGGCTGACAGCGGCGCGCGCAGGCGCTAATTCCGCTCCTGCCATGACCGCCGACAACCGCCCCGCCGTGCTGCAAGTTCTCCCCGCGCTGAATGCGGGCGGTGTGGAACGCGGCACGCTCGAAATTGCCAGCGCCCTGGCCGAGGCCGGCTTCCGCTCGCTCGTCGCCTCGGCGGGCGGCCGCATGGTGCCGCAGTTGGAGCAACTGGGCGCGCAGCACGTCATGCTACCGCTGCAGGGCAAGTCTCCTGCTGCCCTGTTGCGCAACGCCGCCGCGCTGGAACGCCTCGTGCGCGCCGAGGGCGTGCGCATCCTCCACGCCCGCAGCCGCTTCCCGGCCTGGTCGGCGCTGCTTGCCGCGCGGCGTAGTGGCGCGCATTTCGTCACCACCTATCACGGCACCTACAACGAGGGCTTCCCGGGCAAGCGGCTCTACAACTCGGTGATGGCGCGTGGCGAGCGCGTCATCGCCATCAGCCAGTTCATCGCCGAGCTGATCCAGGCGCGGCACGGCACCGACCCCAGCCGTATCCGGCTGATCCCGCGCGGCGTGGATGTGAAGGCTTTCGATCCGGCCGCTGTGCCGCCCGAGCGGGTGGCGGCGCTGCGCGCGGCCTGGGGTGTGCCCGAAGGGCGGCCCGTTCTGCTGCTGCCCGGCCGCCTGACGCGCTGGAAAGGACAGGGCGTGCTGCTGGAGGCGCTGGCCCGCCTTCCGGCGCCGCGCCCCTTCGCCCTGCTGCTCGGCGATGCCGGGCGGGGTGCTTTCGCCCAGGAGCTGCGCCAGCAGGCGGAGAAGCTCGGCCTCGCCGGTGATGTCGCCATGCCCGGCCATAGCGACGACCTGCCCGCCGCCTTCCTGCTGGCCGATCTGGCGCTGCACTGCTCGACCGATGCCGAGGCCTTCGGCCGCACCATTGTCGAGGCGCAGGCCATGGCGCGGCCGGTGATCGCCGCCGATCTCGGCGCCCCGCGCGAAACGGTGCGGGAAGGCGAAACCGGCTGGCGCGTTCCGCCCGGCGATCCGGCGGCGCTGGCTGCCGCCATCCGCCATGCGCTCGCCTTGCCGCCGGCGGAGCGCGCCGCCATTGGCGCCCGTGCCCAGGCCATGGTGCGGGCCGAGTACACCACCGCGGCGATGCAGCGCGCGACGCTCGCCGTCTATCGGGAACTGCTGGCGTGACGCAGCGCATCCTGGTCATCAAGCTTTCGGCGCTGGGCGACTTCATCCAGGCCTTCGGCCCCTTCGCCGCCATCCGGGCGCACCATCCGGGCGCCGAGATCACGCTGCTGACCACTCCTCCCTTCGCCCCGCTGGGCCGCCGCTCGCCATGGTTCGACCAGGTCTGGGAGGATGGACGCCCCTCCTGGGGCGACCTGCCGGCGGTCTGGCGCTTCGCCCGCAAGCTGCGCTACCCCGGCTTCGACCGCGTCTATGACCTGCAGACCTCCAGCCGCTCCTCGCGCTATCGCTGGCTGACGGGACGCGGGCCGGAATGGTCGGGCATCGCCCCGGGCGCCAGCCACCGCCACGACAACCCGGCGCGCGACCGCATGCATACGGTGGAGCGGCAGCGCGAGCAGTTGCGCATCGCAGGCATCACCGACTTCCCGGTGCCGGATATGGCTTGGCTGGAGAGCGACCTCTCCGCCTTCAGCCTGCCATCGCGTTTCGGGCTGCTGATTCCCGGCGCCTCCCCGAAGCATCCGGGCAAGCGCTGGCCGGCGGAGCGCTATGCCGCGCTGGCTGCTCAGCTCGACTGCCCGGTCGCGGTGTTGGGGGGCAAGGCGGAGCAGCCGCTGGCAGAGACGATCCGGCAGGCGGCACCTGCGACGCTGGACTTCACCGGGCGCACCGACCTGCTGCAGATTGGCGCCCTTGCCCGTCGTGCCGCCTTTGCCATCGGAAACGACACTGGCCCCACGCATCTGGCCGCCATCGCCGGCTGCCCGACCCTGGCCCTGTTCGGCGATGCCAGCAATCCCGAGCTCTGCGCGCCGCGCGGCCCGGCGGTGGCGGTGCTGCGGCATGCGCCACTGGCTGACCTGCCGGCCGAGGCCGTGCTGCGGGCGCTGTCGAGCCTCACGGCGACGGGCTGAGCCTCAGGGCATGGGGGAGAGGCTGCGCTTCAGGCAACGCAGGGCGACGGCGGTGCGGGTGTGGCGCACACCGGGCAGCCGGTGCAGCTTTTCGCGCAGCAGCGCCTCATAGCCTGCCGTTCCGCTGACCGCCGCCTTGATGAGGTAGTCGTATTCCCCGGTGGTGAGATGGCACTCCAGCACCTCCGGCATGTCCTGCACCGCCTGCTCGAAGCGGGTGAGCGCGGCCTCGTCGTGCTTCTCCATCATGATCTCAACGAAGATCGTGTCGGGCAGGCCCAGCGCCGCCTGGCTCAGCAGGGCCACATAGCCCTCGATCACGCCGGTCTGTTCAAGCCGGCGCACCCGGGTCCAGCAGGGGGAGGGCGAGATGCCGGCCTGTTCCGCGAGTTCGGCATTGGTCACGCGCGCGTTGCGTGCCAGCGTGCGGAGGATTTGGCGGTCGGTCTGGTCCATTGCGATCCCTTGGCGGGTGTGGTGCTGGGCTGGAGCAACCCCGCCGCGCCATCTCTGGCGGAGCATTTCCGCGGGCGCGAGAACAGCGCAACTGCACAGCGTAATGCAACCGTAGAGCGATAATCCCCGGCTGATATTGACAAAGTGTTGGAAGTGTAACTTATTCGGGCGCGAGGATCATGGATGCGGTTGCACGGTTATTCGCAGTCTTCGGCGACCTGGCAGGTGCGCGTGGCCCTGGCCCTGAAAGGGCTGGCGGTGACAGAGACGCTGCGCCCGCTGCCGGATCTCCGGCGCTGCCCGTCGGGCAAGGCGCTTCCCGGTGCGCCCTGTACCTTGCCGACCCTGGAACTGCCCGATGGCACCCTCCTGACCCATCCCCTGGCCATCCTGGAATGGCTTGAAGAGATCTGGCCTAGTCCGCCCCTGCTGCCGCCCGACCCGCTGACTCGCGCGCGGGTGCGGGCCTTCGCCCTGACCATCGCCGGTGACGTGCAGGCCTTCGACATCGCCCGCGTGCAAGCCCGCCTCTGGGCGGCCGGGCTCTCGGAAGGGCAGGCGCAAGGCTGGATGCGGCAGATGAACGCCGAGCGGCTCGATGCCTGCGAGGCGATGCTGCGTGATACGGCCGGCCCCTTCTGCTTCGGCGCGGCGCCTGGCCTCGCGGATGCCTGCCTTGTGCCACAGTTGCATGTGGCGCGGCAGCTCGGCGTCCATCTCGCCTTTCCCCGCCTGCTGGCGGCCGAGGCGGCCTGCCTGACGCTGCCCGCCTTTCGTCACGTCCACCCGGAGTTGCTGCATGTCGGATGATCGCCGGCGCCACCCTGCCCAGGTCTGGGTCGCCGCGCTGCTTGGCCTGGTGCTGCTGCTGCCCGCCAGCGGCGCCCGCGCGCAACTGCGCAGCCTCTCGGTGCCCGCGGAGGCCGGCGTGGTCGTCGCCGCGCGTGGCCAGGCGCAGCCACGGCTGGTTCGTCCGCCAGCCGCCCTCTCGGAAGCCGCACTGGAGGAGCCCGCGCCGCTGCAACTGCCGGCCGGCGGACAGGGACTGGCCGCGCCGCTCGGCCTGATCCTGCCCATGGCGGCGGGCGCCTTGCTGGGGGCCGGCGTGGCAGGCGGCGGCAGCGGCTCCGGCTCGGGACCCGTCCGCACCCGCTGACATCCCCCTCTCCCCCTCTCGACGCCGGCCCGGTGGGGCCGCATTCTGCCGCGGCATTTTCGCCAGGGGCGCTGCTCACTGGGGCGGCGGTGACAGGAGAGGGAGGGCGCATGGCCACACGTGAGGGCGCGATCGGGCGCGCATTGGAGTTCTTCGACCGCGGTGGCTTCCGCGATCTCCTGGCAGAGCTGGTGGCCATTCCCTCCACCTCGCAAGAGGCGGAGCATGCCAGCGCGCTCGGCAGCTACCTGGAAACCGCCATCCGTCCTTGGCTGGAGCGGCTCGGCTTCACCATCACCCTGCACGAGAACCCGGAGCCGGGCTTCGGGCCGATCCTGACCGCCACGCGCATCGAGGATTCGGCGCGGCCGACGGTGCTGCTCTACGGGCATGGCGACACGGTCGCGGGGCTCGACGCGCAGTGGTCGGAAGGGCTTTCACCCTGGGCGCTGGCCGATCGCGGCGATCGCTGGTACGGGCGCGGCACCGCCGACAACAAGGGCCAGCACGCGCTGAACATCGCCGCCCTGGAGGCTGTGCTGGCCGAGCGGGGCAACAAGCTCGGCTTCAACGTGAAGCTGGTGCTGGAGATGGCCGAGGAGCGTGGCAGCAAGGGTCTGCGCGCTTTCGTTGCTCGGAATGCCGAGCGGCTGGCGGCCGACGTGCTGATCGCCTCGGACGGGCCACGCGTGACGCCGGAGATGCCGACCATCGCCACCGGCACCCGCGGCACCTTCCATTTCGACCTGACGGTCCGGCTGCGCGAGGGCGGGGTGCATTCCGGCCATTGGGGTGGGCTGACCACGGACCCGGCGGTGGTGCTGGCGCATGCGCTTTCCACCATCATGGACCGCAATGGCAAGATCCTGGTGCGCAACTGGCTGCCCGCCGGCGGCACCGTGCCCGCCGCGGTGCGCGCGGTGCTGGAGGGCTGCCCGGTGGGCGGCGGGGATGGCGCCGCCAGTATCGACGCGGAATGGGGCGAGCCCGGCCTCACCGCCGCCGAGAAGATCTACGGCTGGAACAGCTTCATCGTACTCGCGATGACCAGCGGCGTGCCGGCCAACCCGGTCAATGCCGTGGCGCCGGATGCGCGGGCGCATTGCCAGATCCGCTACACTGTGGACAGTGATCCCGCCCAGTTCGAGAGCGCGCTGCGCCAGCACCTGGACGCGCATGGCCTCAGCCTGGTGCGGATCGAGAATGCCGGCCTCCGCATGCCGGCCAGCCGCACCGCTCCGGACCATCCCTGGGTGCGCTGGGCGCAGGCCAGCATGGAGCGCAGCCTTGGCCGACGCGTGCAGATCATCCCCAACAGCAGTGGCGGCCTGCCGGGCGACGTCTTCGTCGATCATCTCGGCGTACCGCTGGTCTGGGTGCCGCATAGCTACAACGGCTGCAAGCAGCACGGTCCCGACGAGCACCTGCTGATCGGGCCGGCGCGCGAGGGTATCGCGGGCTTCGCTGGCATGTGGTGGGACCTGGGCGAGGCCGGCACGCCGGCGCGCTGAGCGGGCCTGCGGCGGGGTAGGGCCCAGCCCCGCCGCCAGGAGTTGAGACACATCAAGGAAGACAAATTTTCTGTGCCTTTGTTCAACTTTGAGGTATAGCACCGGCTTGGCATACTGACTTTTCTGGCGGCGAATTGGGCGCAGCATCAGTGAAGCTTTCCGCCGCTGCGGACCCTGGCAGCGCCTCGATGGCCCAGTTCATCCTGAAGCAGGCAGGGAACATCGCATAATGGCGACGTCCGTACTGGACGGGGAGCAGGCACGGCTTGCCGCGCTGGAAGCGACGGGTCTGACCGCTGCGCTGCCGGACCCCCGCATCGAGGATGTGGCACGGCGCGCCGCATTGCTGCTCAACCGCCCATTCTCGGCGGTGACGCTGATCGAGGCGAGCCGCCAGCTTACCCGCTTTGGAAGTCCCGAGCTGCGCGGGGCTGTTCCACGGGATCAGGCCTTCTGCAACGAGGCCCTGCGCCAGCCTGACGAGGTTCTGGTGGTGGAGGATGCGCGGAATGATTCGCGCTTCGCCGGCCTTCCCATGGTGCGAGGCGAACTGGGGCTGCGCTTCTACGCAGGCAAGCCGATCCGGGCGCCGGGCGGGGCGGCGCTCGGGGCGCTCTGCGTCCTGGACCAGCGGCCGGGCCAGCTTTCGCCCGAGCAGCACGGCGTGCTGCGCCGCCTCGCCGGCGAGATTGAGGAACTGGTCGCCGAGCACCAGAGCCGCCGTGAGGAGCGGCAGGCGCTGATGCAGGACCTCCGGCGGGCCGTGGCGAACGACGAATTGTCCCTCCACTGGCAGCCGATCGTCGGCGCCAGGACCCTGTGCGTCTATGGTTATGAAGCGCTGGCGCGGTGGCGGCGGCCGCTGCATGGGACGGTGCCACCGGACCGCTTCATTCCTTTGGCGGAACAGGATGGTCTGGTCGGGCGCATTGACGTGGCCATGCTGCGCAAGGCCTGCGCCACAGCCGTAAACTGGTCGCAGCCGATGCGGGTCTCGGTGAACTTCTCCGCCGACTGGGTGCGGCAGGCGGGGGCGACCCTGCCGCATCTGGTGGAGCAGGAACTGGCCCGCAGCGGCCTCGCGGCGGATCGCCTGGTGATCGAGATCACGGAAGGGGTGCTGATTGATAATGCCGACCGTGCGCTGGCCAAGATCCAGGCCTTGCGCTCGCTGGGCGTGCGTGTGGCGTTGGACGATTTCGGCGCAGGCTATTCCTCGCTGGGCTATCTGGAGCGCTTTCCCTTCGACGTGCTGAAGATCGACCGCAGCTTCCTTGGGCGCCTCGGCCGCGAGCCTCGGGCCGAGGTGGTGCTGCGTGCCACCTTGCGGCTTGGCCGCGAACTGGGCATGACGGTCTGCGTCGAGGGCGTCGAAAACAAGGAGCAACTGGCCTTCCTCCAGCAGGAAGGCTGTGACTTGGTGCAGGGCTACCTGCTTGGCCGGCCGGACGAGAGGGTCCTGGACCGGACCACCCTCCATATTGACACGACCGGTTGACGGCAGGCCTGGCCCTGGAAGGGGCGGCTGGGCAAGCCGCTCTCTCCCCCCCCCCCCTCAAGCACGGCCTGACGGAATGCTTTCCTGGAGAAGCCCGAGCATGATTGCCGCGCCGCGCCTTGCCTTCGCCCTGCTGGTGTCCGTCGCCGCCCTGCCGGCGGCCGCGCAGGATGAGGGTTGGACCCGCTTCCTGCCCGATCTGGCGCCTGCGATGGTGGCCTGCCTGCAAGGTGAGACGGGCGCCGCTGCCAGCGCGGCACTGCCAATGAACCATGGGCGGGCACTCGTGCGGCTGGCGCGGCCGGATGGGGAGCGGCTGGAATGCATCGCCGAACTCGCGCCGCCTGGCCAGCCGGCACGGCGCGAGAGCCTGAAACCTCTCGGCATGGCGCCGCCCCTGCCGGGAGAGGACGAGCGCCGCTTCACTGTCGCGCGCCCTTGTGCCGCGGCGATGCCGATCCAGGCGGCGGATGGCCGGCCGCTGGGCTGGCTGAGTTCGGAGGGCTGCCGCTAAGGCGCGCCTAGGGCTCTGGGCTGCGGGAGACGGTGACGCGATAGCGCCCGAGGCCAATCTCAAGCGCCCCCGGCTCGCGCTGCCAGAGCCATGCGCTGGTTGATTCCCAGCGGCTGTAGGTTTCCAGCCTCCCGAGCCGGAAGAAGCCGGAGAGCGGCCCATCAATCTCCGCTTCGAAGCTCCCCCAGCGGAAGATCAGCAGCGGCCAGCGGCCGGCTGCGCGGGGGGTATGCAGGAAGGCCCCGTCATGGGTCGCGGGGGTGAGGGCACTGGCAGGCGAGGCTGCATTCATGGTGGTTGTCCACGGGGGGAGGGGGCGGCCTGGATTGCCAAGCCTCAGGACGGGAGGGTTTATCTCTTCCCGCGGCCGATCAACTCACAGGGGCGGGAGGAATCGGCCGTGGAGACGCTCCTGGGACCGGTCTCCTCGGAGTGGACAATGGCGAAAAAGCAGCCTGAAGCAAACACTTCGCCGTTTTTCTGCACAACTGGACCTGCGCCGCGGGAGGGGAAGGGCGCCAGCCGACCCTCCCCTCTGACGTGGATGTGAAACGGTTCTCCTATTCGGCGGCAGCCGGAGCAGCCGTCAGTCGGCTCAAAAGACCGGCCACCAGCGGCATTCCGATGCGTGCCGGGTCGGTCATCAGCGACTCCGGATGGAATTGCACGGCAGAGAGCGGCAGGTTCCGGTGCTCGATGGCCATGATCACGCCATCCTCAGTCTCGGCAGTGGAAATCAACTCTTCGGGTAGTGCTACTCGCCGGGCGTGCAACGAGTGGTAGCGGCCGACCGAGAATTGCTCGGGCAGCCCTTCGAGCAGGCGACCGCCGAGGTTGCGGATCAGCGAGGGCTTGCCGTGCATCGGCAGCGGCAGGACGTCCAGCGCGCCGCCGAAATGCTCGACCATTCCCTGCAGACCCAGGCACACGCCGAAGGCCGGCAGGTTGCGCTTCACCACGAGGTCGAGCGTCTCCGACATGGCGAAGTCGGAGGGGCGGCCGGGGCCGGGGGAGAGCAGCACCAGGTCCAGCGGCGTGCCGCGCCGCAGCTCCTCGCGCGCGAGGTCCGGTCGCAGGGTGCGGACGGTGGCGCCGGCGGCGCGGAAGTAGCTGGCGAGGGTGTGGACGAAGCTGTCCTCATGGTCCACCAGCAGCACCTTCAGGCCGGAGACCGTCGGGCGCGGCGCGACGCTGGCCTTCGCGGCGGCCGGCACCTCGCCGCGGATGGCGGCGAACATGGCGCTGGCCTTCAGACGGCACTCGGCCTCCTCCGCCGCCGGCTCGCTGTCATGCAGCAGGGTGGCGCCGGCGCGCACCTCGGCCACGCCCTCCTTCAGCCGGATGGTGCGCAGCGTCAGGCCGGTGTTCATGTTGCCGTCGAAGGTCATGCGCCCGATGGCGCCACCGTACCAGCGGCGGGCGGAGCGCTCCTCGGCCTCGACATGGCGGATCGCCCAGGTCTTGGGCGCTCCGGTCACCGTCACCGCCCAGGCATGGGAGAGGAAGCCGTCCAGCGCGTCCATCTCCGGCAGCAGCGTGCCCTCGACATGGTCCACGGTGTGGATGAGGCGGGAGTACATCTCGATCTGCCGGCGGCCGATGACCTTGACCGTGCCGGGGACGCAGACCCGCGCCTTGTCGTTGCGGTCCACATCCGTGCACATGGTCAGCTCGCTCTCCTCCTTGGTGGAGTTGAGCAGGGTGCGGATGTTGGCGGCATCCTCCAGCGCGTCCCGGCCACGCTTGATGGTGCCGCTGATCGGGCAGGTCTCGATGCGGTCGCCCTCCACGCGGACGAACATCTCGGGGGAGGCGGCGATCAGGAACTCGCCCTCGCCCAGGTTCATCAGCGCGCCGTAGGGGGAGGGGTTCACGCGGCGCAGGCGGTCGAAGACCTCGCTCGGCGCGTCGGCGCAGGTGGTGGCGAAGGTCTGGCCCAGCACCACCTCGAAGAGGTCGCCGCGCTCAAAGGCCTTCTTGGCGCGCTCGACCATGGCGGCATACTCGCCGGGGCCGTAGTCGCTTTCGGGCGGGGTGGTGCCGTTGCCGGGGCGGAAGGCGTCGGCGGGCGTCTCGCGGGAGAGGCCAACGGTGGAGCGGCCCTCATAGGTGAAGTCATAGCGGTGCAGCATGGCCGCGCCGCGCATGTGGTCCACGACCATGATCTCGTCCGGCAGATAGAGGACGAGGTCGCGCTGGTCCTCGGCGCGGGGCAGGCGCAGCGTCATCGGCTCGAACTGGAAGACCAGGTCGTAGCCGAAGGCGCCGTAGAGGCCGAGATGCGGGTCCTCCGGGCTGCCGAAGAGGTCGCGCAGCGCGCGCAGCACGGAGAAGACCGAGGGCTGGCGGGATCGCTCCTCCTCGGCGAAGCGGCCCTCGGGCATCTTCACCTGCAGGGCGATGCGGTCTGCGCCGACCTCAAGCGCGGCCAGCTCGGGCATGGCGCGCAGGGCGGGGACGGTGGCGGCGAGCAGCAGCGTGCCGCGCTCGTTCAGGGCGCGCAGCGTGATGTCGCGGCCGCGGGCGGCCAGCATCAGCGGCGGGTCGGAGAAGCCCAGATCCCAGCGGGTGTAGCGGCCCGGGAACTCGAAGGAGGAGGAGAGCAGCACGCCGCGCTGCCGGTCCAGCCGGCGGGCGAGGGCGGCGACGCTCTGGCTGCTATCCGCCGCGCGCACCTCACGATGGATCGTCAGGCCGCCTTCGGTTCGGTAGGTCGTCTGCATCGGGAACTCCGGGCTGGGCTGCCACGGGGTCCGGAACGATCGGCTGCAGGATCAAAAAAAGCCGCCCGGAACTCCGTGGCGGCCGTGAAAACAGGAAAACGCGGGCCGCCTTAGGAGAGCGGCCACCACCAACCTTGGGGAGGGATTCGCGTGTTCATGGGTGGATCCATAGACCGCCGGGTGGCGGGCCGGCAAGCGGATTCGTGCAGTGCCCGGGCGAGGCCAGAAAGCGCCGCAATGCTTGACCCTGGAGGCGCCATACCCTAAATCGCGCTGACCTGGGTCACGCCCGGGATTTGATGGTCGGCGCCTCACGAGAGGTCCGGCTCCGTCGCTCCGCGAAGGCTCGCGCAGCGGCGCGTTTTGTTTTGGGCGGGTGTCAATCCGCATGAAAGGACGGCGCGGCCACGATGTTCGAGGCTTTGTCGGGCAAGCTGAACGGGGTCTTTGATCGGCTGCGCCGCCGCGGCGCGCTGTCGGAGGCGGACGTGTCGGAGGCGCTGCGGGAAGTCCGCATCGCGCTGCTCGAGGCTGACGTCGCGCTGCCCGTCGTCAAGGACATCGTCAACAAGGTGCGCGAGCGCGCGGTGGGGCAGGAGGTCATCCGCTCCGTCTCCCCGGCGCAGCAGGTTATCAAGATCGTCAACGACTGCCTGGTCGAGGCGCTTGGCGGTGGGGAGGGGGTGGAGCACGTCCCCGGCCTCAGCCTGAACGCAGCGCCGCCGGTGGCCATCCTGATGATCGGCCTGCAGGGCTCGGGCAAGACCACCACCTCGGGCAAGATCGCGCTGCGGCTGCGGACGCGGGACAAGAAGAAGGTCCTGCTGGCCAGCCTGGACGTGCAGCGCCCGGCGGCGCAGCTCCAGCTGGAGACGCTGGCGAAGCAGGCGGGCGTCACCAGCCTGCCGATCATCAAGGGCCAGTCGCCGCTGGAGATCGCGGCGCGGGCCATGCAGGTGGCGCGCGGCGAGCTCTACGACGTCGTCATTCTTGACACCGCCGGCCGCCTCTCGATCGACGAGGAACTGATGGCCGAGGTCGCCGCCGTGAAGGCCGCGACCAAGCCGCATGAGAGCCTGCTGGTCGTGGACGCCATGACCGGCCAGGACGCGGTGAACACCGCGCGTTCCTTCAACGAGCGGGTCGGCGTCACCGGCATCGTCATGACGCGCGTGGATGGCGATGCGCGCGGCGGCGCGGCGCTCTCCATGCGGGCGGTGACGGGCGCACCGATCAAGCTGCTGGGCGCCGGCGAGAAGCTGGACGCGCTGGAGGATTTCCACCCGGACCGCATCGCCGGCCGCATCCTCGGCATGGGCGACATCGTCTCCCTCGTCGAGCGCGCCGCCGAGACGATCGACAAGGCCGAGGCGGAGAAGCTCGCCGCGAAGATGCAGAAGGGTCAGTTCGACCTGGAAGACTATGCGGCGCAGCTCAAGCAGATCAACAAGATGGGCTCGCTCTCGGGCATCCTGGGCATGCTGCCGGGCATCGGCAAGCTGAAGTCCCAGCTCGAAGGGGCCAATCTCGACAATTCCATCCTGAAGCGTCAGGCCGCCATCATCGGCAGCATGACGCCGAAGGAGCGCCGCAACCCCGAGATCCTGAAGGCGTCGCGCAAGCGCCGCATCGCGCTGGGCTCGGGCACCACGGTGCAGGAGGTCAACCGGCTGCTGAAGCAGTTCGACGACATGTCCGTGATGATGAAGCGGATGAACAAGCTTGGCCAGAAGGGGCTGATGCGCGGCGGGCTCGGCGCGCTCCTCCCCGGTGGCGGGGGTGGCGGCAAGCGCCCCTTCTGATCAACTGACAGCCTTCAAACTAAGGAACTCACAATGGCCCTGAAGATCCGTCTCGCGCGCGCCGGTGCCAAGAAGCGCCCGTACTACCACATCGTGGTGGCCGACAGCCGCTCCCCGCGCGACGGCCGCTTCATCGAGAAGGTCGGCAGCTACAACCCGATGCTGCCCTCCGACCATGCCGAGCGCATCCGTCTGGAAGGCGAGCGCATCAAGCATTGGCTGAGCAACGGCGCCGTGGCGACCGACCGCGTGGCGAAGTTCCTCGGCAAGGCCGAGCTGGCCCCGATGCCGACCTATCGCGAGCAGCCGAAGCAGTCTGCGCCGAAGAAGAAGGCGCAGGAGCGCGCCGCCGCGGCCGCCGCGGCCGCCGGCTGAGCGGAAGCCCGCGAGCGCGCTGACCCGTCATGCCCAAGGATCGCATCCTGGTGGGGGAGATCGGCAGGCCGCACGGTGTGCGCGGCCTGGTCCGCATCCAGTCCTTCACCGCAGAGCCCGCGGATATCGCCGCCTATGGCCCGCTCTCGGATGAGCGTGGCAAGGCGTTCGCGCTGCAATGGCTGGGCAACGGGCTGGCGCGCATCGAGGGCGTCGCCGACCGTGACGCCGCCGCGAAGCTGACCGGCACGCGGCTCTACCTGCCGCGCGAGAAGCTGCCGCCGCCGCAGGAGGAGGAGTTCTACCTCGCCGACCTGATCGGCCTCGCCGTCCGCGACGCGGAAGGGCGGGAGCTCGGTGAGGTGCGGTCGGTGGACGACTACGGCGCCGGCGCCTTCCTGGCCGTCATCGACGAGCAGGGGCGCGAGACGCTGCTGCCCTTCACCAAGGCGGTCGTGCCGGTGGTGGATGTGGCCGCCGGGCATATCGTGGTGGAGCTGCCGGAGGATGTGGTGGTGCGGCCGGAGGAGGGCGGCGAGGCCGCTTCCGAGGCGGCGCCGCCGGAGCCCGTGCATCCGCTGCCGCGCCGGCAGGACGCGCCGAAGCGCATCGGCCCGCGTGGCGTGCGCGGAGGTGCTGCGTGACCTGGCGCGCCACCGCCCTGACGCTGTTCCCCGAGATGTTCCCGGGGCCGCTCGGCCATTCCCTGGCCGGGCGCGCGCTGCGCGAGGGGCGGTGGAGCCTGGACACGCTGCAGATCCGCGACTTCGCGACGGACAAGCACCGCTCGGTGGACGACACCCCCTGCGGTGGCGGCGCCGGGATGGTGATGCGGCCGGACGTGGTGGACGCCGCCTGCGCCGCCGCCCTGGAGGGCGGGCCGGCGCGGCCGATGGTCTATCTTACCCCGCGCGGGCGCCCGCTTGATCAGGCGCTGGTGCGGGAACTGGTGGCGGGGCCGGGGGTGATCCTGGTCTGCGGCCGCTATGAGGGGCTGGACCAGCGGGTGATCGAGGCGCGCGGCATGCGCGAGGTCTCGGTCGGCGATTTCGTGCTGTCGGGCGGCGAGCCCGCGGCGCTGGTGCTGCTGGACGCCTGCGTGCGGCTGCTGCCGGGCGTGATGGGCGGAGCCGAGAGCGCGGAGGAGGAAAGCTTCTCCGATGCCGGGGCTCCGCTGCTGGAATACCCGCACTACACCCGCCCGGTGGAGTGGCAGGGACGCCGGGTGCCGGAGGTGCTGCTCTCCGGCCACCATGCGGCGGTGGCGCGATGGCGCCGGGAGATGGCGGAGGCGGCCACGCGCGAGCGGCGGCCGGACCTCTGGGCCCGGCATCGTGCGGCGGGCTGAGAACACAGGATTGAACGGGCGGCCGCGGCCGCCTAAACGAGTTGACGAGAGGACCTGAACCATGAACCTGCTGCAGCAGTTCGACGCCGAGCAGCTCGCCCGCCTCGCCGAGGCCCGTGCCGTCCCCGATTTCGCCGCCGGTGACACGGTGCGCGTGATGGTGAAGGTGGTCGAGGGTGAGCGCACCCGCACCCAGGCCTATGAGGGCGTCGTGATCGCGCGCTCCAACAAGGGCGTGCACAGCAACTTCACGGTGCGCAAGATCTCCTACGGCGAGGGCGTCGAGCGCGTCTTCCCGCTCTACAGCCCGAACGTCGCCGAGATCGCCGTGCTGCGCCGTGGTAAGGTCCGCCGCGCGAAGCTGTATTACCTGCGCGGCCGCACGGGCAAGTCCGCCCGCATCGCCGAAAAGGCCGCGCCGAAGTCGTGAGCCAGGCGGGGAGGGGGCTCACGCCTCCTCCTGCTGCGTGGGGTTGATGCGAAGCCGGCGCGCCTTGGCGCGCCGGGAGCGTCTGGGGGGAGGCCTCTCCCCCCGGTCATCCAGGTTACCGGGAGCGCTCTCCGGGGGATGCCTCCCCCCGCGCGCCAGGCCGGAGAGGGTCCGGGGGATGCCTCCCTCCGTGATGCCAGAGCGACGCCCGTATGGTTGCGGGCCCCAAGCCCCGTCGCCATGCGGATGAGATGATCCATCTGCCAGAGGAAAGCACCATGTCGGCCACGAAGCCGCGTACGCTGTTCGACAAGATCTGGGACGCCCATGTGGTCGAGACGCTCCCGGACGGCACCGCGCTTCTCTACATCGACCGGCATCTTGTGCATGAGGTGACCAGCCCGCAGGCCTTCGAGGGGCTGCGCATGGCGAAGCGCCCGGTGCGCCGCCTGGACGGCACCATGGCCGTGGTGGACCACAACATCGCCACCGACGCCTCCCGCTTCACCGGCATCGAGGATCCCGAGAGCCGGCTGCAGGTCGAGACGCTGGAGCGCAACGTCGCCGAGTTCAACGTCCCCTACATCCCGCTGGCCGATGCGCGGCAGGGCATCGTGCACATCATTGGGCCGGAGCAGGGCCTCTCGCTGCCCGGCATGACCATCGTCTGCGGCGACAGCCACACCTCCACGCATGGCGCCATGGGCGCGCTGGCCTTCGGCATCGGCACCTCCGAGGTCGAGCACGTGCTGGCGACCCAGACCCTGCTGCAGAAGCGCGCCAAGAACATGCGCGTGACGGTGGAGGGTCCGCTTCCGGCGGGCTGCACGGCGAAGGACATCGTGCTCGCCATCATCGGCAAGATCGGCACCGCCGGCGGCAACGGGCATGTCATCGAATATGCCGGCTCGACCATCCGCGCGCTCGACATGGCCGGCCGCTTCTCGATCTGCAACATGTCCATCGAGGCGGGTGCCCGCGCCGGCATGATCGCGCCGGACGAGACCACCTTCGAATACGTCAAGGGCCGCCCCTTCGCGCCCAAGGGCGAGTATTTCGACCGCGCCGTCGAGTGGTGGAAGACGCTGCCGACCGACGAGGGCGCGGTGTTCGACAAGGAGGTGTTCCTCGACGCCGCCGAGATCGTGCCGATGGTCTCCTGGGGCACCAGCCCGGAGGACGTGCTGCCGATCACCGGCGTGGTGCCGAACCCCGAGGAGGCCGCCGACGAGGCGCGCCGCGCCCAGCTCCGCCGCATGGTGGAGTACATGGGCCTGACCCCTGGGCAGAAGCTGACCGAGCTGCCGGTGGACGTCGTCTTCATCGGCTCCTGCACCAACAGCCGCATCGAGGACATCCGCGCCGCCGCCGCCATCGCCAAGGGCCGCAAGGTGGCCGAGGGCGTGCGCGCCATGGTGGTGCCGGGCTCCGGCCTGGTGAAGCTGCAGGCGGAGCAGGAGGGGCTGGACGCCGTCTTCAAGGAGGCCGGCTTCGAGTGGCGCGAGGCGGGCTGCTCGATGTGCCTCGGCATGAACCCGGACAAGCTGAAGCCCGGCCAGCGCTGCGCCTCCACCAGCAACCGGAACTTCGAGGGCCGGCAGGGTCCGGGCGGGCGGACGCATCTCTGCTCGCCGGCCATGGCCGCCGCCGCCGCCATCACCGGCAAGCTGACCGACGTGCGGGAGATCGCCTGACCATGGACGCCTTCACCAAGCTGACCGGCATCGCCGCGCCGCTGCCGATGGCCAATGTCGATACCGACAAGATCATCCCGGCGCGCTTCCTCAAGACCATCGCGCGCACGGGGCTCGGCAAGTCGCTCTTCGCCAACCTCCGCTACAAGGAGGATGGCAGCGAGAACCCGGACTTCGTGCTGAACCAGGAGCCCTACCGCCAGGCGGAGATCCTGATCGCGCACGAGAATTTCGGCTGCGGCTCCTCGCGCGAGCACGCGCCCTGGGCGCTGCTGGACTTCGGCATCCGCTGCGTCATCGCGCCGGACTTCGCCGACATCTTCCACAACAACAGCTTCAAGAACGGCATCCTGCCCGTGCGCCTGCCGCGCGCGGTCTGCGACCAGCTGATGGAGGATGCGAAGCTCGGTGCGAACGCGCGCCTGACCGTGGACCTGGAGCGCCAGGTGGTGGTGCGGCCGAACGGCGAGGAGATCCCCTTCGAGATCGACCCGCTGCGCCGGCACCTGCTGCTGAACGGGCTGGACGACATCGGCCAGACCCTGCAGCAGGCCCCTGCCATCGACGGCTTCGAGGCGAAGCAGCGCGCGGCGCAGCCCTGGCTGTACCGCTGAGACCCACACCAAGCCCGGCCCGCCGCCGGCGGGCCGCTCCAGGAAAGAAGGACGACCCGCGAATATGACGGCGAACAAGAGGCTGCTGGTCCTGCCCGGCGACGGCATCGGGCCCGAGGTGATGCGTGAGGTGCGGCGGGTCATCGAGTGGATGGATCGCCGCCGCCACGTCAGCTTCGCGCTGGAGGAAGGCCTGGTCGGCGGCGCTGCGCTGGAGGCCGAGGGTTCGCCCTGCCCGGATTCCACCGTCGAGCGGGCGCTGGGCGCCGATGCCGTGCTGTTCGGCTCGGTCGGCGGCCCGAAATGGGACACGCTGCCCTTCGAGAAGCGGCCGGAGCTGGGCATCCTGCGCCTGCGCAAGGAGCTCGGCCTCTTCGCCAACCTGCGCCCCGCGCTGGTGATGGACCCGCTGGTGGATGCCTCCAGCCTGAAGCCTGACGTGGTGCGCGGGCTCGACCTGATGATCGTGCGGGAATCCACCGGCGGCATCTATTTCGGCGAGCCGCGCGGCGTCGAGACGATGGCCAACGGCAAGCGTCGCGGCGTGGACACCGAGGTCTATACCGAGGACGAGATCGCCCGGGTGGCGCGGGTCGCCTTCGAGCTGGCCAAGGGCCGCAGCGGCAAGATGACCAGCGTGGACAAGGCCAATGTGATGCAGTCCGGCCGCCTCTGGCGCGCCGTGGTCTCCGAGATCGGCAAGGCCGAGTTCCCGGGGGTCGAGCTGTCGCACATGTATGCCGACAATTGCGCCATGCAGCTCTGCGCCCGGCCGAAGCAGTTCGACGTCATCCTGGCGAGCAACATCTTCGGCGACCTGCTCTCCGACCTGGCGGCGGCGGCCACCGGCTCGCTCGGCATGCTGCCCTCGGCCACGCTGGGCGCGCCCGACGCCTCCGGCCGGCGCCGCGCGCTCTACGAGCCGATCCATGGCTCGGCGCCGGACATCGCTGGCAAGGGCATCGCCAATCCCTGCGCCCAGCTGCTGTCCTTCGCCATGCTGCTGCGCTGGTCCTTCGGCATGGAAGAGGACGCGAAGCTGATCGAGGCGGCGGTGGAGAAGGTGCTCGCGGGTGGCCTGCGCACGGCTGACATCATGAGCTCCGGCACCGCCCGTGTCGGCACCAGCGTCATGGGCGACGCCGTGCTGCGCGAGCTGGACAAGCTGGCTGCGTAACAACCGAAAAAGGCCTCTTGCGCGGGGAGGGCCGGTCGGTTATCTCCCCGCCACTGGCAAGCGCTCGTAGCTCAATTGGATAGAGCACTAGACTACGGATCTGGGGGTTAGGGGTTCGAATCCTCTCGAGCGCGCCAGATCTTCTCCTTGGAAAACAAGGAGGCCCCGAAAAAGCCCGGCCCTCGCGCCGGGCTTTTCGCGTTGGGGCGCCCCATGCGGGTTCCATAGAGGCGGCATCGAAGGCATCAGCGGGTGCTGGCCTGACCGGCCATCACCCTTGCGCCGCTCGCGCTCATGCGCTCGCCGCCACGCGGCCCTTTGCGAAGCGCTCCGGCCCGTAGGGGTTGGGGTCCACGAAAGGCCGCTCGCCGTTCATCATCTCGGCGAGCAGCCGCCCCGTGGTGGGGCCCAGCGTCAGCCCCTGGTGGCCATGGCCGAAGGCGCACCAGACTCCCGCCTGGCCGGGCAGGCGGCCGATCACCGGCAGCATGTCCGGCATGCAGGGGCGCACGCCGATCCAGGGGGTGGCCTCCACCGGCTCCGCCAGCGGCAGCAGGCTGCGCGCCACGGGCTCCGCCCGCGCCAGCTGCACGGGCGTTGGCGGCGCCTCCGGGCGGGCGAACTCGGCGCCGGTGGTCAGGCGGACACCGGCGCGCATCGGTGCCAGCAGGAAGCGGCTCTCCACATCCATCACCGGCCGGTGCAGCACGGCATTGCCCTGCAGGGCGAAGTGCCGGTGGTAGCCACGCTTGCCGAAGAGCGGCGGCGCGTAGCCTAGCGGCCGGGTGACCTCCAGCGCCGCGGCACCCAGCGCCACCACCACCTGGGCTGCCTCGGCCGGCCCTTCCGCCGTGGTGACCTGCCAGCCGGCGCCCTGCCGGCGCAGGCTGGTGGCGTCCCCGAGGACGAAGCGGCCGCCGGCGGCGGTGAAGAGCGCGGCATAGGCCAGCGTCAGGGCATGCGGGTCGCTGACCGAATAGGGGTCGGTCCAGTGCAGGGCGCCGGCGCGCTCGGCCAGCAGGTGCGGCTCGGCGGCGGCGAGGGCGCGCCCATCCAGCGCGGCGTAGTTGATGCCATAGGCTTGGTGCAGGGCCTCTGCCTCGGCGACCGCGGCTTCCAGTGCCTCCGGGCGGCGGTAGAGGCGCATCCAGCCCACCGGGCGCAGCAGCGGCATCGCCCCCGCCGGTTCGGCCAGGGCGCGGTGTTCGTCGAGACAGGTGGCGATCAGCCGTTCATAGGCTACGACGGTGCGCCGGTAGCGCTCCGGCTCGGAATGCCACCAGTAGCGCAGCAGGGGCGCGGCATAGCCCGGCAGCGCCAGCGGATGGTAGGAGACGTCCACCTGCCGGTTGCCGGCGATGCGCCGCAACTCGGAGAGGGCACGGGGGAAGGGATGCGGCGCGACGGCCTCGCGCTGGATCAGCCCGCCATTGCCGAAGGAGGCGCCTTCGCCCGGCGGCCGGCGGTCCACCAGCAGGACGTCGAAGCCCCTGCGGCGGAGATGCAGGGCGACGCTGACCCCCACCATCCCAGCACCCAGCACCAGCACCGTCCCGCTCATGCCCTTCTCCTCGTCTACCTGTCCCGGGTCAGGCCGCCAGACCGGTCTCGATGGCGATATTGCCATGCGGATCGAGGCGCGCCCGCATGCCCGGCGGAACCACGCAGGTGCAGTCATATTCCTCAATGACCGCCGGGCCTACCCAGTCCCGTGCAGCCAAATGGTCGCGCCGCAGCACCGGGGTGGCCATCCAGCCGTGCTCCGGACCGAAATAGGCCAGGCGCTCCGTCGGTGCCGCCTCGACCGGCGCGGCGGAGGGCCTGGCCCCCGCCGGCGTGTCCAGGCGGCCGCTGGCGAAGAGGTTGAGGCTGACCAGCTCCACGGGCTCTCCCGGCTCGGCGCGGTGGCCATAAGTGCGCTCGTGCTCGTCGCCAAAGGCCTCGTCCAGGCGGGCGGCGGTCGCCTCGGTGATTGGTCCCTCGGGCATCGGCACCGAAAGTTCGTAGGCCTGACCACGGTAGTGCAGCTTGGCGAAGCGCCGCAGCCGGATCTGCCCGGGCTGGAAGCCGTCCGCGGCGAGCTTGGCGCGCGCCTGCTCCTGCAGCGCCTGCCAGGCGGCGACCAACTCGGCGAGGTTGAGCGCGCCGGTGGGCTGCCGATAGGTGCGGGAGAGGTGGTACTCGACATCGGAGTGCAGCAGGCCGACCGAGGAGAAAACCCCAGCCTGGGGCGGCACGATGACACTACGGATGCCGAGTGAGCGGGCCATGGCAGCGGCGAAGAGCGGACCATTGCCGCCGAAGGCGACAAGGGCGAACTCCCGCGGATCGCGCCCACGCTCGGAGGAGACCGCCTTGATGGCGCGGATCATGTTGGCGGCGGCGACCAGATGGGCGCCATAGGCCGCCTGCTCCACCGGCAGGCCGAGCGGTCCCGCCACCTTCGCCTCCAGCGCGCCGCGGGCTTTCTCCGCATGCAGCTTGATGCTGCCGCCGGCCAGTTGCTGCGGATTGATATAGCCGAGCACGACATTGGCGTCGGTGATGGTGGGCTCAGTGCCGCCGGTGTCGTAGCAGACCGGTCCGGGAAAAGAGCCGGCACTCTGCGGCCCCACCTGCGGCGCGCCGCCGGCATCGATGGCGATGATCGAGCCGCCGCCGGCGCCGACCTCCGCGAGGTCGATGGCCGGCACCTTCAGCACGTAGCCGGCGCCGGACATCAGGCGGGAGCCGATCATGATGCCACCGCCGACCGAATACTCCTCGGCGCGGGAGACCTCGCCATTCTCGACGAGAGCCGCCTTCGCGGTGGTCCCGCCCATGTCGAAGGAGATCACCTTGTCGAAGCCGGCGCGGCGGGCGAGGGACTGCGCGCCGATGACGCCGGCGGCGGGGCCGGATTCAATGATGTTCACCGGCATCTCGGCGGCCACCTCGGCCGGGGTCAGGCCACCATTGGACTGCATCAGCAGGAGCGGTGCGTTCAGCTGGATGCGCTTCAGGTCGGCGGAGAGGGACTTCAGATACTGGCCGACCACCGGCTTGACGTAGGAGTTGATGACGGTGGTGGAGGTACGCTCGTACTCCTTGATTTCCGGCAGCACCTCCGAGCTGATGGAGAGCACCATCTCCGGCGCCTTGCGCCGGATGATGTCGCGGATCATGCGCTCGTGCACGTCGTTGGCATAAGAATGCAGCAGGCAGACGGAGATCGCCTCGACGCCCTCGGCGAGCAGCCGGTCCAGCACCGCCTCCACCTCGGCCGGATCGAGCGGCCGGACGATCTCGCCCTTGGCGTTGATGCGCTCGTCCACTTCCAGGCGCAGGCTGCGCTCCACCAGGGTGGGGGGCTTCTCCCAGGTCAGGTCGTAGAGGCGCGGCATGCGCAGCAGGCGCAGCTCAAGGATGTCGCGGAAACCTTTCGTGGTGATCAGGCCGGTGCGGGCGCCCTTCAGCTCCAGGATGGCGTTGGAAGCCACCGTGGTGCCGTGCAGCAGCTCGGCCACAGCGCTGGCGCCGATGCCATGCTCAGCGAAGGCTTCGGCCAGCCCTTCGCTGATGGCGCGGGCATAGTTGTCCACGGTGGAGGACACCTTCTTGGTGATGATGCCGCCCTCCGCATCCATGATGCAGATGTCGGTGAAGGTGCCGCCGATATCGACACCAATGCGGATCTTGCTCATTTCCGGTTCTCCGATTGGCTTCGCGTTCACTCGGCGGCCCTGGGCAGGCTCTGCGGCAGCTCGCGCAGAGCATAGGGGGGCTCGCGCCAGCCGCGGGCGGCGCGGATGCGGGCGCGCAGCGCCTCGGTGGCGGGGCGGTCCACCGCGCGGCCATCGGGCAGCAGTGCCACACCGTAGAGCTCCAGCGCGGCCTGGCGGCTGACGAAATCATTGCGTACGTCGCGCAGCACGTGCTCGGGGTCGCGCTCCAGCGGATCCCCCCAGCCGCCGCCGGCCGCCGTCTCGTGAACGAAGAGGTCGCCATGCCGCAGGCGGTCGTAGAACTTGGCGGGATAGACCTGTGTCTCGCCGCCGGCACGGGTGAGGTAGTTCATCGAGACGCCGCCGGGATAGCCGCCATACAGGCCATAGGGGCGGACATCGCGGCGGTCGGAGCGGATCGAGATGGTCGCCTCGTCGCCGAGGAAGCGGTAGGCGCGGCGGTAGGGCGCGCCGCCGCGGAATTTGCCGGCGCCGCCGCGGTCGCCCACGAACTCGTAGCACTCGACGAAGAGCGGCTGCTCCGCCTCGATCACCTCGGAGGACTGCCCGGCCATGTTGGCGAACATGTGGGAATTGCCGTCGATGCCGTCGGCGAAGGCGCGGCCGCCCCAGGCACAGCAGGTGAAGTCGCAGAAGATGTAGGGCTTGCGCTCGGCGTCGTAGCCGCCGATCGAAATGTTGGTGTTGCCGCCGTCGCCGGCCGCCGTGACCTTGCCGGGCACCATCTGGGCCAGCGCGCCGAACACCGTGTCCACCATGCGGAATCCGGTCAGGCCGCGTGCCGCGACCGAGGCGGGATGGACGCAGTTCACGATGGTGCCCTCGGGCGCGATCACCTCAATGGCGCGGAACACGCCGTCATTGTTGGGGATCGGGTTCTCCGTCACCGAGAGCACGCCGCAATAGGAGGCAGATTTGGTGAAGGACAGGGTGGCGTTCAGCGCGCCGCGCACCTGCGGCGAGGAGCCGGTCCAGTCGAAGAGGATGCCGTCGCCCTTCTTGGTGACAGTCACCTTGAGCACAATCCGCTGGCCGACATCAATGCCGTCATCGTCCAGGTAGTCCTCGAAAGCGAAGGTGCCGTCAGGCAGCTTGGCGATCTCGGCGCGCGCCAGGCGTTCAGTGTGGTCCAGCATGGCGTCGGTGAGCTGGCGGACCTTGGGGATGCCGTAGGAGCGGCAGAGCTCAATGAAGGCATTCTCCGCCACATGGCAGGCGGAGAGCTGCGCGCGGATGTCGCCCATCACCATGCGGGGGACGCGGACATTCATCGCCATCAGCTCGAAGAAGGTCTCGTTCCGCTTGCCGCCATCGAAGATCCGCATCGGCGGGATGCGGACGCCTTCCTGGTAGATCTCGACCGAGTCCGGCGCGTTGGATCCGGCCACGCGGCCGCCGACATCGGTGTGGTGCGAGATGGTGCCGGCGAAGGCGACCAGATCGCCATCCACGAAGACCGGCTTGAAGATGAAGATGTCCGGCAGGTGCATGCCGCCGTGGAAGGGGTCGTTCAGGGCATAGACGTCGCCTGGGCGGATCTCGCCTTCAAAGCGCCGGAGTACCGCCGCCAGGGCGGTCGGCATGGAGCCGAGATGCGACGGCAGGGAGAAGCCCTGCGCGATCATCCGGCCCCGCTCGTCAAAGAAGGCTGTGGAGTAGTCGAGATTGTCGCGCAGCACCGTGGAGTAGGTGGTCCGGTGCACCGTCAGCGCCATCTCGTCTGCGACCGAGAGCAGCGCATTGCGGAACAGCTCAAACTCGAAGGGATCGAAGGCGGTGGCCTGCATGGGCATGCGTTCTCCATCCTACCAGATGAATGCCCGGGCATCCGGCGTGAGGCGCCTCCACCCATGGCTGCGCCACTGGAGCGAGTGCAGCTGACGCTTCGGTGTCCGACATCCTATCAGAGGTAGGCCGTAGGATGGGCAGGGTGATGCTGATCTGTCCAATCCATAAACGTGAAGCGGGGCAATTAGGATAACTTATCGGGTCAGGCCCATTGCTGCGCTGTCCGGCGCGCGATCTGGGCAACGGAGGCCATCAGTGGCCCGCCCGCGGCAGTACCGAAGCTGGCCGTGAAGTCCAGCGTCGGCAGCGCCATATCGGTCTCCAGCACCACGAGCCGGCCGTCGCGCAACTCCTGCCGGATCAGGATCGGCGCGATGACGCAGATGCCGATCCTGTCCAGCGTCATCTTGATGATGGTGGAGACCGAAGAGCTGGCGTGAATCTGCGGCACCTTGAGCGATCGTTCCTGGAACATCTCCTGAAGATTGCGGTAGGGGACAGTGGATTTCGGAAAGCTGATCAGCGCGTGCCGCCCCAGCGCCTCGAGCGGGACCGGCCGTTCGGGGAAGGACAACGCCGAACTGGCCACGAAGCGAAGGGGGTAGGAGCACAGATCGATGCTGGTGATGCCGGGCTCAATCGCCTTGCCGAGCAGAAAGGCAAGGTCAATCTCCTGCCGGACCACACGGCTTCGCAAATTGGCGGAAACATCCACCTCGATTTCGAAGGTAATGAACGGGTACTGCGCGTTGACGCTGCCGATGAAGCTGGGAAGCCAGGTCTGGGCGATAGTCTCGGCCACGCCGAGGCGGATCAGGCGGGTTTCCGGTTGCGGCGCCGCGATCGCCTGGATCAGCTCCGCGCGGGTTTTCAGCAGGCGCTCGGCGTAGTGCAGCAGGATCTCGCCTTTCGCAGTGGGGGAGGCGCCGCGAAAGGAGCGATCCAGCAACCGCTCGCCCACCTCGGCCTCCAGGCTCGCGATACGCTGGGAGACGGCCGACTGCGTCATGCAGAGCGTGTCCGCTGCGCGGGCGAAGCTCCGCAGCGTCGCGACGGCGTGGAAGACCTCCAGAGTGCGGAATTCCATGGTCCTGCGTCTCCAGCGTCAGGCTGAGTTGCTGGCGCTCCCGGCGGAGGTGGCATCTAGCCTGTCGGGACGGCCCGTTGCCCGCCCTGAGCTGGGCGGCGCAGCGAGACCTTCAGCCTGCTCCCCCTTCGGCCCCCCGGAGGCACCGGCCCAGCGCGCCTAGTCCGGCAACAGGTGCTTCTGGATGATGGCCGAAGAGCCGATGATATCCGGATACTTCTCGCCTGCGTCGATCCGCGCGAGCGTTCTTTTCTCCTCCGCTTGCATCCCGATGGCGCGCTTCGCCGCAGCTTCGATCTGGGTGGGATTCAGCACGAGGACGCCATTCTCGTCGGCAAAGACTGCGTCGCCCGGGTTCACCATGGTTCCGCCGCAGGAAACCGGCACGCAGAAATCGCCGCCGAGGCCCAGAAGCTTCACGGTGATGGGAGACAGGCCACGTGCCCAGACAGGGACACCATAGTCCCGCAACTCGCCGATGTCGGTGACCATGCCATCCACGATGATGCCGGCGACGCCGGCCTTCCGCGCAGCATAGGCCACCGCCCCGCCGATGCAGGCGTGCTTGAGGTCGCCACACCGGTCGATGACCAGGACATCCCCCGGCCGGGCCTGGCCGACGGCATGATGCACCATGACGCCATCGGCACTCGGCGCCCGGACGGTCACCGCCGTTCCCGCGATCCGCACGTTCGGAAACAGCCCCCGGATTCCAGGCTCCATGAACCCGGTATGCAGGAAGTGCCCGATCGTGGCCGGCTCGGCCCTGCGCAGAAGTTCAAGCTGCTCTTCGCCAACCTGCGGAGGAAGTGGCTTAAGGACGTACATGGACGCATTCTCCCTGAACTGTTGTCAGCTCCGCCGAGGATCATGAGGACCGAAGGCGCTGCCACCGGGGCCGGAAGGGCCGCCTCGCCCCGAGAGCCGAGCGGCCGTGCCCGTGTGCCGGCTCTAGAGACCTGGCGGGGACCGCTCGTGCCAGTCCGTAGCCGTCTGGTAGGCCCAGCCGATGCGGAGCGCCGTCGCTTCGTCATGGCCGCGGCAGACGATCTGCAGCGAAGTTGGAAGCCCTTCAGCCGTGAATCCATTGGGAAGGGAAATGCCGCAAAGCTCCAGCAGGTTGACGAAGCGCGTGAAACGCGCCGGAACCGGCACATGATCGATTGAATCCAGGGAGAGGGCGGCGGTCCAGGTGGTTGGCGTCAGAAGCGCGTCGTAGCCGGCCAGCGCCGCCGCGAATTCCTGCTTCCGCTCGCCCTGCAGCCGGAGCGCCGCAAGATACTCCCGCGCCGAAATGCCTGCGCCCGAGCGGAGCCTCTGCCGAACCGTCTCGTCAACAGGGAGCCTGTCGTCCTCCACGACCTTCCCATAGATCGAATAGCCCTCCGCGAGCAGGATGCAGCTCGTCAACTCGGCATAATCGTCCAGCCGGCGCGGTAGCGGCACCTCCTCGATCAGCGCCCCCAGGCCGGCCAGGACCTCCAGCGAGCGGTCATAGGATGTCAGGACCTCGGCGGAAACGCCCTCCCGCTCGACCTCCGGCATCCGCGCGAGACGCATTCCCCTGATGCCGCGCTTCAGGCCCTGCATGACGTTGCCGACGGGCTGGCCCAGTGTCCGAGGGTCGTGTGGGTCGGGCCCGTGGAGGAGCTGGTAAAGGATCGCGGCGTCCTCAACCGAGCGCGTGATCGGCCCCGGGGTGTCGAGAGTGGGGCTGATCGGCAGGACACCATAGGTGCTGATGCGGCCTATGGTCGTCTTGAGGCCGGTGGTGCCGCAGAAGGAGGCGGGGAGGCGCACGGAACCTCCCGTGTCGGTTCCGATCGCCCAGGGGACCAGCCGGCCCGCGACCGCCACGCCGGACCCGCTGCTCGAACCGCCCGGCGTGCGCGGCACCGTCGCATCCCAGGGGTTGCGGGGCGTGCCCATGTGCTGGTTCGTGCCCCAGAGGCCCAGCGCGAACTCGACGCTGTGGGTCTTGCCGAGCACGATCATGCCGGCTCCGATGAGACGGTTGGCCAGCGTGGCCGTGTATTGGGACCGGCGATCGCGCCATGCCATGGAGCCGCCTGTCGTGACGCGGCCCTTCACCTCGACAAGATCCTTGAGCGCAACCGGAAGGCCATGCAGCGGACCGACGGCATGGCCGGACCGGATGGCCTTCGCGGCCGCCTCAGCCGCCAGCCGCGCGTCCTCGGCGTAGACCTCGACGAACGACCCCAGCTTCGGATCAACGGCGCGGATGCGGTCGAGGAACGCATCAACGACGTCAACAGGGGAAAGTCGCAGGGCGGCAATTTCGGCCGACAGAACGTGCGCGGGAAGCGCGGTCGGTTTCGATGTCTTTGTCGGCATCTCTTCTTCTCCCCTGCGCACCAACAGCCGAGTAGGCGCACCGCAATACGGGATGTCAAGCCGCTTCAGAAACGATGCGCCAACGAGGCCCTGCCTTCCCTGGCCGCGACGCGGGCGCGCGTCGTGACGCACCCTCATCACGACAGCGGGCTGGCGAAAGACGTGGAACGCAGGAGGCGCACCGCCCGCTGCGGCGGCCCTTAGCGCGCGGCATTCTGCGGCAGCCAGAGAGCGAGCTCCGGCCAGAAGATCAGCGCCGCGATCATGGCCAGCATTGTCAGCACAAAGGGCGCGGTGCCGATGATGACGTCGTCGATCCGTCCGCGCTTGCGCAGGCCTTGAACGACGTAGAGATTGATCCCTACCGGCGGCGTAATCATGGCGGTCTCCATCAGCACCACGACGAGGATGCCGAACCAGACCGGATCGAAGCCGGCATTGATCAGGAGCGGGGTGATGATCGGCACCGTCGCGACCATCATGGAAAGCGTTTCCATGAACATGCCGAGGATCAGGTAGAAGATCACAACGACTATGAGAAGCCCCATCGGCGAGAGACCGAGGGAGGTGATGTAGCTGTTCACCTGCGCGGTCAAACCGATCGAGGTGATAACGAAGTTCAGGAAATAGGCGGCGATGAGGATCGCCATGATCATCGCCGTCGTCCGCATCGTTCCCTCGATGGCTTCGCGCATCACCGAGAACGTCAGGCGCCGCCGCCAGGCGGCAACGGCAAGGGCCGCGAGAACACCCAAGGCGGCAGACTCTGTCGCTGTAGCAAAGCCGGCATAGATCGACCCCACCACTGCGACGAATATGAGAATAGGTGGCACCAGGTCAGGCAGTGAGCGCCAGCGGCCCTGCCAGTCGGTTTCGACCCGGGAGCCATCGAGACTGGGGCGCAGCAGGCAGGCAATGACGACCGTGACGCTGAAGAGAAGTGCCAGCACCACACCAGGCAGCAGCCCCGCCAGATAGAGCTGTGGGATCGAGGTTTCAGTCAGCACGCCATAGACGATGATGTTGATCGAGGGCGGAATCAGGATTCCGAGCGTGCCGCCGGCCGCGATGGTGCCGAGGAAAAGCCGCTCATTGTAGCCGCGCCGCTCAATCTCCCCAAGCGCGACCGTGCCGATCGTCGCGGCTGTCGCGACACTCGAACCAGAGGTCGCCGCGAAGAGTCCGCAAGCGGCGATGTTCGAGTGCATCAATCCACCGGGCAACCAGGGAATCCACTGCACGAGCGCGCCGTACATCCGCTCCGCCAGGCCGGAGCGCAGCAGGATCTCGCCGAGCAGGACGAAGAAGGGGATGGCGACAAGAAGGAAGGAGTTGGAGGTGGACCAGGCCAACTCACCCATGGCGAGGGAGAGCGGGAACCGGGCATAGATCTCGCCGAGCGCCAGGCCGAGAACGCCGAGCGCGGCGGCAACCGGAACGGCGGCGGCAAGCAGCGTCAGCAGGATCAGCAGAGTGGTCGCGATCATTGGGCACTCACTTTCATCCGCCGCGTCTCTGCAGACTGCATCTCCTCCTTGATCTCCTCCTCGGCCGAGCGGGTGCCGATCAGCCGCCCCGCGCTCGCGCGATCGCCCCTGAGGAGGTGCCCCAGGGCCAGGAAGAACACCACCGCTCCGGTTACGACGAAGGTTCCGAGGCCGATGACCCACAGAAGCTGCGGCACGACGACAGGGATCTGAAGCGCCGACTGGCTGCGGGAACCGGAAATCCAGGATTGCTCCACCACGCCGATCCCGTGCCAGCAGACCAGAGCGAAGAATCCAACGATAAGTGCCAGGCCCAGAAGGTCGCAGAACGCGCGGAAGCGCGACGGGAACATGAGATAGAGCGAGTCGATGCGGATATGGGCGCGATCCAGCAGCGCCGCCGCCAGCGCCCATGCCGTCCCGATCGCCAGCGCATAGCCGGCGAGCTCATCGGCGCCGCCGATCGAGGTCGAGAAGATCTGGCGCAGCACGACATCCACGCCGATCAGGGCGGCGGCAAGAAGAATCAGAACGCCCCCCAGCCATACGCCTGCCCGTGCCAAGTGATGGGCACCTTTCACCACAGCCTGCACGCGCCACCTCCCTTCAGGTCAGGATCAAGGCGGGCACGGCGACCACTTGCCGTGCTGGCCCCGCAGAGATACGTCAGCGCGCCGGCGCCTTCAGACCGACGACGGGGCCGACCTTCTCGTTCCACTCCTGGACACATTCGGGGCCACAGCGCTTCGCCCAATTGGCGAGCACGGGACCTTCGACGAGGCTCCTGCGCTTTGCTTCTTCCTGCGACGTCACTGGCAGAATTGTCATGTTCGCCGGCTTGCCCATCGTGCAGGGCTGTTTGCCCGTGTTGCAGTTATCGGCCTGGGTAATCGCCTGCCTGACCGTCTCCCACATCTTGTCCTCGTAGGACGAGATCTGCTCGAGGAGGAACGTCTGCACCTTCGGGTCCAGGCCGTTCCAGGTCTTGAGGTTGACCGCCAGCGCATTGATGCTCCAGCCGAGCGACATCGGATAGATCGACTTCGTCACCTCGGTCCAGCCGGCGGTGCTCCCGGAGAGGCTCCCGGTGACGCCGCAATCCACGACGCCGTTGTTCAGGGCAGGCACGACTTCCGCGAAGGCCATGCTGACCGAGGTTGCGCCGATGCCTTGCAGGAAGTCGCGCATGGTGTTGTTGAAAACGCGGACCTTCTTACCCTTGAGGTCGTCGAGGCCGCCGATGACGGAACGGCACCAGAAGACCTGGGGTGGATTGCCGCCCAAGGCGAGGAGCTTGGCATTCCAGTTCTTCTGCATCTGGCGGTCGAGCACAGGCGCCCAGGCTTTGCATGCCGCCCGCGCCTTGTCGGCATCGAGCGTTAGGCCGGCGAGGTCGCACCCCTCGAAGCGGGCGTCGTCGCCCGCCATCTTCGAGATGTCCATGCTCGCGAAGTCCATCACGCCGAGCTTCAGGAGACGCAGCATCGTCTTATCGTCGATGCCCATCTGATCCAGCGGCGTGATGTCGACCGTGATGGCACCGTTGGACGCCTGAGGGATCGTTTTCCGCCAGAACGGAATCTCATCCACGGTGGAGGCGACCGTTGGGCCGTTGAGGCCGACCGCCTTGAATTGAAGCTTTGGCAGATCCTGCGCCGTGGCGCGCCCGAGCAACGGTAGGAGCGCCGCCAGCGCGGCGCCGAGCAGAAAACGCTTTCTCACGTGAGCATTCCCCGGTGGTGATCAAGTTTTTCGTTGCAGCTTCTTCGCCGGCCGCAATCGGCCAGAGCGCAGTGGAAAGCTGACACTTAAACGGAGAAGTACGCAAGAGAGTTTGAAACGCGAAGCACGCGCGCATGCCGGGACGCTTCGATGGCGGCGCCGGGATCGCTCCCGCCCTCGGGCATGCGCGCTGTTCCTGCGAGAGTGGGCCGGCTTCCCGCGACCAACCCTGTGGCAAGGAGCATGACCCAGATTTACAGTCTCTGGGGAGCGCCATAAGCTGCCTCATGCGCGATCTCCGCTCCCTCGAAACCTTCGTCTGGGTGGCGCATCTTGGCGGCTTCCGGGCCGCGGCCGCCCGGCTCAACACCACGCAGCCGGCCGTTTCGGCCCGCATCCAGCAGCTTGAGCAGGATCTGGGTGTCACGCTGTTCCAGCCGCGCCAGCGTCGCGCCACCCTGACCCCCGAGGGTGCCGTGGTCCTGCGCTACGCCGAGCAGATGCTGGAACTGCGCGGCGAGCTGCTCCAATCAGTGGCTCATCCAACAGTTGTGCAGGGCGTCCTTCGGCTTGGGCTTTCCGAGACGCTGGTCCATATCCTCTTGCCCCGGCTGGTGGAGCGGATTGCCACGGCTTACCCGTCCCTGGTCCTGGACATGGTGGTGGACATCACTCCGACCCTGCGGGAGCAGCTTCTCTCCGGCGCCATCGACATCGCCATGCTGGTGGATCCGGTGGAAGACCCCCGGGCGGTGAACCAGCCGCTCTGCGGCTTTCCCCTCGGCTGGATCGCGCGGCCAGACCTCGACCTGCCGGAGCGTCCCCTGAAGTTGTCCGAGCTAGTACGCTGGCCTGTCCTCAGCTTTTCCTACAACACCTCCGTCTCCGCGGCGCTGCGGCAGGCCTTCGCGCGGGCGGGAACCTCCGGCCTGCGCCTCTGGGGAAGCGCCTCCGTGACAACCATGGTGCGGCTAGCCCTGGATGGTGTCGGCATCAGCGTGCTGCAGCCTGTCATGGTGCGGCAGGAACTGGCGGAGGGACGGCTCCGGCTGCTGGAGGTGGAGGACGTCGCGCTGCCGCCGGTGAATTTCTATGTCAGCTATCTGCGGAAGCCCGACAGCTATCTGGCCGGGCTGGTGGCTGGTCTGGCTCATGAAACTGCTGCGCAAATCGTGGCTATCGAGAATGCCGCGGCAGCGTCTGATAAAGGAAATCTATCATCTGATCCAAAATGAAGATTAGACATGCATCCGGTTGGAAGCTGCCATGACGGTCCCGCCAGTCGGCGAAAGGGGGAATCCCGATGGACCATGCAGCATCGTTGCGTGAAACGGGTTGGGAAGTCCGGCAGCGCGCGCGCCGAGGTGCGCTGCGCGGTGTCACGCAAGGCTTGGCGCCGGGCTATGTCCAGGCAAACCTCGCGATCCTTCCCAAGGAGTATGCTGCGGATTTCCAGCGCTTTTGCGCCCTGAACCCGCGCCCTTGTCCGCTGCTTGCCAGTTCCGAGCCGGGCGACCCCGCCCTGCCCACCCTAGGCCGCGACATCGACATCCGCACGGACCTTCCCCGTTATCGCATCTGGAAGGATGGGGAGATGGTCGCCGAGGTGGATGACCTGCACGACCATTGGCGCGATGACCTCGTCTCCTTCCTGATCGGCTGCTCGCACTCCTTCGAGGAGGCGCTGATCGCCGATGGTCTGGGGATGCGGCATATTGAGAACAACACGCCTGTTCCGGTCTATCGCACCAACATCGCCTGCGCGCCGTCCGGCCGGTTCCAGGGTCCGATGGCCGTTTCGATGCGCGCCTTCCGTCCGGCGGAAGCCATCCGGGCCATCCAGATCACTTCCCGCTTTCCCTCCGTGCATGGCGCGCCCCTGCATATCGGAAAGCCGGAGCAGATCGGAGTGGACCTGGACGTGTTGCTCGACGGGCAACCCCTGGCCGTGATGCCGGATGAACTGCCGCTGTTCTGGGCCTGCGGCGTCACGCCGCAAACCGTTGTCGCCGCCTGCCGGCCGTCCTTCTGCATCACGCACGCGCCTGGCCACATGCTGGTGACAGATCTGCTGAATTCCCGGTTGGCTGTTTTCTGACAGGTTCCGCCAGCCATGATTCCGCTGCTGAGATGACTCGCGCTGGCGCTTCGGCCGAGATGCGTTGGAGATGGAATCGGTGATTCTGCTCCGCTGCGGCGGAAGAGGGGATCTCTTGCTGCGGACATTCTTGTTCCCTGCCCACCGTCTTGCGGAGAGCATATACAACCTTGTCAGACACTCCATTCATCCGGATCGGCATCGATATCGGAGGCACCTTCACCGATCTACAGATCCTGGACGAGCGCAGCTTCGCGCTACGCAGCCTGAAGACACCCACCACGCCCGAGGACCCCTCCATCGGCCTGATGACGGGCATCGCCGAGGCTGCGCAGCGCTTTGGCTTCGCCCTGTCCGACATACGCCTGCTGCTCCACGGCACGACTATCGCGACCAACGCCGTGCTGGAGCGGCGGCTGCCGCGCGGTGTTCTCGTGACCACGGCGGGCTTCGAGGATGTGCTGGAAATCGGCCGTCATACCCGCCGGGAGATCTACTCGCTAAAGCCATGGAGCGAACCGCCGCTGATCCCGCGCGACCGCCGCATCGGCCTGGCGGAACGGATACGCGCCGATGGCAGCATCGAGACGCCGCTGGCCGCCGGTTCCGTCAGCGGGATTGTCGCGAAGCTGCGCGACCTCGGCGCCGAGGCCGTGGCCATCTGCCTGCTGAACGCCCATGTGAACCCGGCGCATGAGGAAGCCCTGGCGGAAGGGCTACGCGCCGCTCTGCCGGATCTGCCGGTCTGCATCTCCTCGGAGATCAGCCCGGAGATTCGGGAGTATGAGAGAACCTCCACCACCGTCTTGAATGCGCTGCTGATGCCGGTGGTCGGCGCCTATCTGGAGCGCTTGGCGGCACGGATGGAGGAAGCGGGGCTAAAGGCTCGGCTGCTGCTCGTGCAATCGAATGGCGGCGTGTGCAGCGCCGGTGTGGCGGCGCTGCAGCCGGCCCGCCTGCTGCTTTCCGGCCCCAGTGGCGGCGCGCTCGCCACCTTGCGGATGGCGCAGGCGCTGGATCGCCCCAATCTCCTTGGCGCGGACATGGGCGGCACCAGCTTCGACATCTGCGTGGTGCAGGATGGCGCCGTGGCCCAGATGACGCAGGGGGAGATCGACAGGCTTCCGGTGCGGCTGCCGATGATCGAGATCCGCACGATCGGCGCCGGTGGTGGCTCGATCGCGGCGGTGGATGATGCCGGGCGCCTGCGCGTCGGTCCCCGCAGCGCCGGCTCGCGCCCCGGCCCGGTCTGCTACGGCCGCGGCGGCACGGAGCCGACGGTGACGGACGCGAATGTCGCCCTGGGGCTGCTCGATCCCCGCTTCTTCCTGGGGGGCACCATGCCGCTGGACCAAGCGGGCGCGCAGCAGGCCATCGCGCAAAAGGTCGGAACTCCCCTGGGGCTGACGTCGGCCGAGGCGGCAGAGGGCATCCTGGCCGTGACCAATGCGGGGCTGGCTTCCGCCGCCCGCCTGAGCCTGTTCGAGAAGGGGCTGGACCCTCGCGCCTTCTCCATCCTCTCCTTCGGCGGCGCCGGCGGCTTGCATGCCATCCCGGTGGCTGAGGAACTGGGCGTTCCGGAGGTCATCTTCCCTGCTGACGCCAGCACCTTCTCGGCCTTTGGCATCCTGCATTCCGACATCGTGCATGACGTGGCGCGCAGCCGGGTGATGCCGGCTGCGGCGGAAAGCCTGTCCGGCATCGCCGCCGCCCTGGAGCAGCTTCGCGCCCAGGGCGAGGCGCTGCTGGAGGCTGACGGGGTGCCGGGCGCGCAGCGCCGCTTCACCGTCTCCGCGGACATGCGCTATCGCGGCCAGGCCTTCGAACTGGTGGTGCCCTGGCCGAAGGCGGCGGCCGAGCAGGCGGCGCTGGAGCGGCTGCTGGAGGCGTTCCACACCATCCACGCCAAGCGCTTCTCCTACTCCAATCCGGAGGCACCCGTGGAACTGGTGGCCCTGCGCCTGACCGCCACAGGCCTGCTGCCGCGCGCCGAGGCGCGCCGCGCGCCTGGTGCCGGCGCCGACCGTCCTACCGTGGCGCGCGATGTCTGGCTCTCCGGCCAAGTGCGGCGCGTCGCCGTGCACCAGCGGGAGCAGCTTCGCGACCCCGTGGAAGGTCCCGCGCTGATCGAGGAGGAGTACACCACCGTCTTTGTCGCCGAGGGCTGGCGCTGCGCGCCTGGCCCCGAGGGCGCGCTGATCGCGCGGAGGATCGCGGCGTGAGCAAGGCTGATGCACTGGGGCCCGTCGGGCTGGAGATCCTGCGCAACGCGCTGACTGCCGTGGCGGCGGAGATGGACGTGACGGTGTGGCGCACCAGCCGTTCCACGGTGGTGCGGGAGCTGCTGGACTATTCCACGGCCATCTTCGACCGTGACGGCTACAATGTCGCACAGTCCGCTCGCATCCCGCAGCACCTGAACTCGATGAGCGCGGGGCTGCTGACGGTGGTGCGGGACTTCCTGCCGCTTGAGCAGTGGGAAGACGGCGATGTGGTCATCACAAACGATCCCTACTGCGGCGGCCAGCATATTCCGGACATCCTGGCCTTCCGCCCGATTTTCGTGGGAGGACGGCGCGTCGCCATCGTGGGCACGCTGTGCCACCATTTGGACATGGGCGGCATGGCGGCCGGCAGCTATGCCGCAACGGCCACGGAGGTGTTCCAGGAAGGGCTTCGCATCCCGCCGCTGAAGCTCATGCGCCGGGGCAGGCTGAACGACGACCTTTTGGCGATGATGCGCCAGAATGTCCGCCGGCCGGACATGCTGTGGGGCGACCTGCAGGCGCAGCTCGCCTCGCTTTCGGTGGGCGAGGCCAATATCCAGCGCGTCGCGGCGCGCTTCGGCGCCGACACCGTCGTGGAGGCCTGCGCCCGCATCCTCGACGGATCGGAGCGCGCCATGCGCGCCATGATCGGCCGCATCCCCGATGGCCGCTACGAGTTCGAGGATTTCCTTGACGATGACGGCATCACTGACGAGCCGATCCGCATCCATGCGGCGGTCGAGGTGCGGGGCGAGGAGATCGTGGTGGATCTCTCGGGCTGTGGCCCGCAGGTGCTCGGGCCGGTGAACGCCACGCTCGCCTCCTCCGGCTCCGCCGTCTCCTTCGCCATCATGGCAATCGCGGATACAGAGATCGCGCCCAATGCGGGGTGCTATCGCCCGGTCCGCGTGATCGCTCCGGAAGGCAGCGTGGTGAATGCGCGGCATCCCGCGCCGGTCGCGAACCGCATCGCCGTGGGGCACCGCCTGGCCACCACCTTGCTGGGGGCGCTCCACAAGGCTGTGCCTGACCGGGTGCCTGCCGCCTATTACGGCGTGAGCTATGTCTGCTCCTTCCAGACCGTTGCCGACTCGGGCGAGCGCGGCGTCCTGGTGGAGATCGAGGTTGGTGGCAGCGGCGCCCATGCCGGCAGGGATGGCCTGAATGGCTGCACCTACGGGATGCACAACAACTCCAACATTCCCGCGGAGATGATCGAGAGCGAGTTGCCGCTCAGCATCACCGCCTATGGCCTGCTGCCTGGCTCCGGCGGCGCGGGCCGGCATCGTGGCGGGCTGGGCCTGTTCCGGGAATGGCGGGTGGACTGCGTGGAAGCTGTCTTCACGGCCAATGGCGAACGCTTCAAGTTCCGCCCTTACGGGCTGGAAGGCGGGGAGCCGGGCCGCGAAGGCCGCTTGTGGCTGATCCGCGACGGCGAGCGGCAGGCACTCGGCTCCAAGGTGAACAACCTGCGGCTGCAGCGCGGCGACATCATCCGGCTGGAGACCTCCGGCGGCGGCGGCTATGGCCCGGCCTCGGAGCGGGCCAACGCCGCGCGAGCGGTGGATCTCGCAATGGGCTACACCGGATAGGCGGCGCTGCCGGGCAGTCCGGAGGCGATCGCCCTCCGGACTGGCTCACCTTGCGCTTCAGGGCGATGCTTAGGCGGCCATCCAGCCGCCATCCACCATCAGGGTGGCGCCAGTGATGAAACTGGCTTCGTCGCTCGCGAGGAAAAGCGCCGCCTGCGCGACATCCTGCGGGCGACCAAGCCGCGGCCAGGGTGTGCGCCGCACGGCCCGGTCCAGCACCGCCGGATCCATCCCGCGGCCGGGCTGGCCCGTCTGGATCTTGCCGGGCGCGATGGCATTGCAGACGATACCCTCGGCGGCATAGTCCACCGCCACCTGGCGGGTCATGTAGTCCACGCCGGCCTTGCTAACGCCATAGGCGAGGTCTTCGGGCGCGGCGATCATTCCATGCTGTGAGGAAAGATTGATCAGCCGCCCGCGCACTTCCCCTCTGGGCGGCTGCGTCAGCATCTGCCGCACGGCAGCCTGGCTGCAGAGGAAGGTGCCCTTCAGGTTGACTGCCATCACCCGCTCCCAGTCAGCCTCCGCCATCTCCAGCAACGGGCGTGCGTGCCGGATACAGGCGTTGTTGACCAGCACGTCCAGCCGGCCGAACCGTTCGACGGTTGCGGCGAGCAGTGCGCGAATCTGTGCAGCGTCGGACACATCCGTAGGGCAGTTCAGGACCTCGCCGCCCTCCGCGCGAATCACGTCGAATGTCGGCGAGCCGCCTTCCAGCGGAGCATTCGCGAGATCGGCCAGCACCACCGCCGCGCCCTGCCGGGCATACAGCCGCGCGATGGCGCGCCCGATGCCGGATGCGGCTCCGGTGACGATGCAAACTCGCCCCGCCAGCCTGGCCTCCGCGGCGCTCATGCCACCACCGCGGGGACTGATCCGGCGAGCAGCACCGCGTCACCAAGCACGTTCCAATCATGCCAGCTCATCATCTGGGCGTCCCATGGCTTGCTGGTGCTCGAGCATGCCCCAACTGCAAGCCATACTACAAATGTGGATACGCCCGGCTTGCCCAGGCGGCAGCCTGATTCATCCCCGCGCACGCTGGTCTCGCGGGGGAATGACGGGGGCGACGGGAGTTTAAGGCGCACGAAGCGCAGGCCGTCATCCGTCCAGCGTCTTTCGTGCTTCTGTAATCGGGTCGGCCAATGACCGACCCGATTACAGAGGGTGCCTTTACTGTCCCACGCAGATACCACGGAACGGCCCTGACGCTGGAGATCCGGTACGGTCCGGAGTTCCCGCTACCACAAGGGCGTTGGGAGCAGTGATGGTCCCTGCGCCGGGTCAGGCCGCCGTACGGGCATGACCGTGCTTGCTCAGGAGGGCCCTTCCACCCTCCATGCGACAGTGGGGGAGGGCTGGACGGCCGAGGCGGACGAAGCACGATCCAGCGCTAATGCTTCAACGCCTGGCGGCCGGCACCGAGTTCTGTTGCCCGCCCTCAGGCGGTAAGGAAAAGGCCGGGAAGACCCGGAAACTGGGCCTGAGGAAGGCCAACACATCGCTCGGAACGGTCATGGCGTCCCCGGCCACGGCAAGGACCGAACCCTCCGGAACGCTTCCAAAGCACCTTGCACGGGACCTCCCGATCGAGCGCTGGAAGATGGGCTCTTTCCAGTGCCAATGGAGGCCATCGGCCTTCCGCCGGCTCGGTTGCGCGGTATGCCGGAGGACTGTAGCGTCCGGCTGCGCTGCACGCGGGCCTCGAACCGGCGGAGTGGCGTTCAACGCCCTGCCGGTGCCTGTGCATGATGAACAACTATGCCCTTAAGGAAGAAATCCGGGAATACTGGAGTTCGCGCGCGGCGACATTCGACGAGTCATTCGGCCATCGCATGCCACCCGGCCCTGAGCGCGAGGCATGGCAGGGAGCAATCCGGCAGTGTCTCGGCGAGGCGCCGCTGGAGGTCCTGGAACTGGCCTGCGGGACGGGCGAGGTGACGGGCGCGCTGCGGCGGCTTGGTCACAAGGTGACGGGGCTCGATTTCTCCGAGGCCATGTTGGCGCAGGCGAGGAAGAAACATGCAGGCGACAAGGGTGCCCGCTTTTTCCTGGCTGACGCAGAATACACGCGTGAGCCGGATGCGAGTTATGATGCGGTAGTCTGCCGGCATCTGGTCTGGACGCTGACCGATCCGGAAGCGGCCTTGAGGGACTGGTTCCGGGTGCTACGGCCCGGCGGGCATGTGCTGATCTTTGACGGCAATTTTGCTGAGCCTGACGGGCTTACCGGCCGGGTGGCGCGTTGGCTGATCGGACGGATCGACCGCTTGAACGGCGCGCCTGCGCCGGCCTGGAACAGTGGCAGCGACCGGCATTCGGCGATCATGCGGGAACTTCCCTTCGGCCAGGGGCTCACCTTCGGACGGCTGAAGACCATGGCCGAGGGTGTGGGGTTCGAGCGCATCGCCCATCATCCGCACGCGCCCATCGCGCGGGCGCAGCGCAAGGGAGCGGCACTACGCGACCGGTTGCGGACGCTGCTTTACGACCGCTTCGTCTTCCACGGGCGCAAGCCAGGATAAGGACGACGCGCGGCAGATCGCGCTGCCTCCCGTGGCACCTTGGATGCCTGCTTCCCATCGCCCAGAAGCGGCTCTCCGTGCCAAGGGCCGAGACGCGGTGACGTCGTTAAGCCGGCCCTAGGCTGCCGACAAGCATCCGTCGCGCATGCGCAGCACGCGGTCTGCGCGGCTCATGACCCGCTCATCATGTGTGGCGATCAGCAGGCCGAAACGGTGCCGGTCGCGGAGCGTGGTCATGAGGTCGAGCAGGTCGAGCGCCGTTGCCGGATCGAGCGCCGCGGTCGGCTCGTCCAGCAGAAGCATCCTGGGGCGGAGACAGAGCAGGCGGGCGAGGGCCGCACGCTGGCGTTGGCCGCCGGAAAGCTCATCGGCATGGCGGTCGAGCGCGTCGCGCGGAACGCCGCATTGGGCCAGTGCGTCGGCGGCGAGGGCGTCGCGCGCCGCGCCATCCCTGCACTGGCCGTGCAGGGCGAGGGCGGCGCGGAACTGGGTGCGCAGCCGGAGCGCGGGGTTGAACGCGCGAGCCGTGTCTTGCGGCAGCAGCAGCACTTGCCGGTGCCAGGCGAGACGGCGGGTGGCGTCGCCCGGCGGCGGCATGGGCTGGCCGTCGAGCCGAACCTCGCCTCGATCGGCAAGGCGCAGGCCGGAGAGAACGCGGAGCAGGGTGGATTTGCCGGAGCCGGAGGCGCCGATGAGCGCGACCGTCTCCTGGGCGGCGACATGCAGGTCCGCGCCCGCGATGACGGGCCGGGGGGCGCCGGGGAAGGTCAGGTCGAGGTCGGCGCCGCTCAGCATGAGGCTTGGAGGAGTCCGGCGGCGATGACGAGGCGGCGGGCGGGCTCCGAGCGGGGCGCCTGGGCGAGGCTGCGGGCCCAGCCTTCCTCCACCACCACGCCTTGCTCCAGCACCATCACGCGATGGCAAAGCGAGACGGCATGGGCGATGTGATGTGTGATCAGCACCAGAGCGAGGCCGTTGTCCCGTGTGAGTGTCAGCAAGGTCTCGAGCACGGCGGCTTCGGTTGTGCCGTCGAGGGCGCTGGTCGGCTCATCGGCGACGAGCACAGCAGGACGCTGGGCAAGGGCACAGGCAAGGGCGGCGCGCTGGGCCTGGCCGCCGGAAACCTCGTGGGGGTAGCGGCGGGCCAGGGCCGGGTCGAAGCCCGCCTGTCCGAGCAGGTCGGCGACCTCGGCGGGGCCGCCGGCGGTGCCGGCGGCGCGCAGGGTCTCCCGCACCTGGCTGCCGATGCGCAGCATGGGGTGGAGCGAGGCCTGAGCTTCCTGCGGGAGCCAGGCGACGTGGCGGGTGAGGCCAGCCTTGCGGGCCATGGCCACGGGCGCCTCGCCGCCGGGCCAGCGGAGACGGCCGGTGACGCGTGCCGCGGCCGGGGGAAGACCACAAAGGAGACGGCCAAGGGTGGACTTGCCACTGCCTGAACGGCCGATGATCGCGAGGCGTTCGCCGGGTGCAAGCGTGAAGGATACGTCGTGGAGCGTGCGGGCGGTGCCATAGGCGGCATCCAGGGCGCAGGCTTCGAGGATCGGCTCAGACATGGAGGATGCGGTCCAGCCGCAGGCGGGCGCTGAGCCGCCCGGCGATCCAGGCCGCAAGCCAGAGGCTGGCGGCGATGGCCCCGGTCGGCGCGATCAGGAGCCAGGGCGCGTCGATGAACCAGTCCCGGCTGTCCGCGATCATGGAGCCCCAACTTGGCGCGGGTGGAGGCACGCCGAGGCCCAGGAAGGCGAGGGCGGCGAGCAGCATGATGGCGGCCCGCAGTTTCACCAGCCCGAGCCAGAGGCAGGCGCCGAGCAGGTTGGGCAGCACCTCGCGGCCCAGGACGGCGACGGTGCCGAAGCCGAGGCCGCGGGCGGCTTCCACAAAGGGTTCTGCCAGCAGGCGGCGGGCCTCGCCGCGCAGGATCCAGTGCAGGTCGGCCCATAGAACGAGGGCGACGCAGAGCACCTGCGCCGCGCTCCCCCGCCCGAGCAGCCCCAGGACCACCAGCGGCAGCCAAAGCGGCGGGAAGGAGAGCAGGGCCTGGGAAAGGCTGTCCACCACGAAGCCGGACGCCCGCTTCTCGCTCCAGGCGGCCGTGAGCGCGGTGCTCAGGGCAAGGGCGATGGAGGCGCCGAGGCCCAGCAGGGCGAGGCCAAGGCTCCCGGGAAGGGCGGCCAGCAGGCGCGCGGCGATGTCGCGGCCCAATGGGTCGGTGCCCAGGGGATGGTCCCAGCCCGGGGGGGCGAGCCGGTCACGCGAAAGGGTCAGGGGGTCGGGCAGCCACCAGACGGCCAGGGCCAGGAGGCCGGCCAGCAGGAGCAGCAGGGCGAGGGGACGGCGGGCGCTGCTCATGTCTGTGAGGCCGCGGGGCGAGGGTCGAGCCAGTTCTGCAACGCCTCCGCGGCAAAGCGGGCGAGGAGGAAGCCGGTGCCCGCTGCGAGCATGCAGCCGCGTAGCAGGGCGAGGTCACGGTTGGTGAGTGCCAGTACGGCAAGGCGGCCAAGGCCGGGAAGGCCGAAGACCATTTCCACCACCAGGGTGCCGCCCAGTAGGTAGCCCGCATGCAAGGCGCCAAAGCGGGCGAGCAGGCCGGCGGCCGGCAGGAGGCGATAGGCCAGTAGCATGCGCAGTCGGCCCAGGCTGCGGGCGCGGGCGAAAGTCATGAATGGCTCCTGCGCGAGGGAGCGCAGGCGGTCCTGCAGGATCAGGCCGAGCTTCACGCCAAGCGCGCCGCCCAGCAGCGCGCCCGGCAGCACCAGCGAGTACCAGCCCTGATAGCCGGCGGCGGGAAACCAGCCGAGCCCGGCGGCGAAGATCTGCACGGCCAGCACCGCGGCCACAAAACCGGGCATGGAGAGCAGCAGCAGCGGCAGCCGCGCCCAGCCGGGGCGGCTGGAGGCCAGCAGCAGGCCGAGCGTGATGCCGAGGGAAAGGCCGATGGGCCAGGCGGCGGCAGCCAGCCGCAGGGTCACAGGCAGAACCTCCCCCACCAGCGCCGCGACAGGGCGATGCAGCCAGACCGATTGCCCCAGATCGCCCTTCAGCAGCGCCAGGATGGGCAGGAAGAGCCGCTGCCAGAGCGGAGCATCAAGACCCAGTTCGGCGCGGAGGGCAGCGCGGGCGGCCTCATCCGCCTCGGGGCCGAGCTGGCGTGCGGCAGGGTCGCCAAGTCCTTCGGCCGCCAGACCGAGCAGGAGCAGCGCGATCAGCAGCGTGACTGCCCCACCGAGTAGGCGCCGCAGGGCGACCACCGTCTGATCCCCTCAGCGCGGACGAAGCGTCATGAAGTCAAAGCGGCCGTGACTGGTCCGGGGCATGTCCACGGCATCGGCGACGCCATAGGCCATGTGCGGATAAGCAAGATAGATCACCGCCATATCCGCCTTGGCGAGCGCCATCAGGGCCTCGGTGGCCGCCTTGCGCGGAGCCTCACCCTCGGCCGAGGCATAGCTGCGCAGCAGCGCCTCCATTTCGGCCGGTGGCTGGTAGCCAAGCCCGGACTTCAGGAAGCCGCCCTGCGCGTAGAAGGCGTTATAGGGGCGGATGGCGTCGTGGATGTGGTTGTCCAGCGCCGTGATCATCCAGAGCTGGCCACGCGTCTCGGCCGCGATGCGCTTCGGGTCGAGCACCGCGCCGACGGATTCCACGGGGCGGATGCTGACCTCGAAGCCGGCGGCGGCAAGCTGGGCCTGAAGCACCTGCGCGGCCTGGGCTTCGATGGGTGGGACGACGAGGTCAACGGCGACGGGCGCACTCAACCCTGCCTCGCGCAGCAGGGCGCGGGCGCGGGCCGGGTCGTGGTCGGCGAACGGGAAGGCGGGGACATAGCCGCCATAGCCCTCAGGCACGGCACCGGTCGCGGCCTCGGCCAGTTCCGCCCAGATGGTCTCGGCCAGGGCCTTGCGGTCGATCGCGTGGTAAACGGCCTGGCGGACCTTCGCGTTGTCGAAGGGCGGCTTGAAGTTGAAGGAAAGATACTGCGTCCGCACGCCGGGCTGGATCACCAGCTTCACGCCACGGGCGCGGGCGATGCGGGCTGTGAGGGCGGGCGGGATGTCGGCCGCGACCTGGGCGCCGCCCGAGAGCAGATCGGCCACCCGGGTCGAGGCCTCGGGCACGACCTTCACGGTGACCTTGCGATAGGCCGGGCGCGGGGCGCGCCAATGGGTCTCGGCCGCGACGAAGCTGATGCGCTCGCCGGCACGCATCTCATCGATCTTCCAGGGACCGGAGCCGATGGGCGCCGTACGGAAAGGCGCGGCCGGGTCGGCGACCTGCTTCGCCGGCAGGGTGATGGCGCCGGAGATGATGTCCGGCAGCAGGCCCGTGGGGACCGAGGTCTTGAGCAGCAGGGTCGTCGCGTCAGGCGCCTCGGCGCTGGCCAGTGGGGCGACCTGGAGGCGGATGCCCGATCGGTTGGCGGGGTTCACGATGTAATTCAACGTGGCCGCGCAGTCGGCGGCGGTCAGCGGGCTGCCGTCATGGAAGTGGGCATCGCCGCGGATGGTGAAGCGCCAGGTATCGGGAGCGACACGCTCCCAGGCTGTGGCCAGTGCCGGGATGAGATGGCCCTCGGCGTTGCGATCAAGCAGTGGGTCGAAGATGAGGCTGCCGGGAATGGTAAAATCCAGGCTGCGCATCGGGTCGATGGAGGAAAGATCGCGCGTCTCCGAGAACTGCGAGACAATGACCTCGTCGGCACTGACCTGCGCGAAGGCACGGCTGCCGATAACGACGCCGCTCGCGGGCAGAGTGCCGAGGGCAAGCAGGAAGGAGCGACGAGACACCATTATTCGACCTTCGAGGACCGCTGCCACCGTTATCCGGCGAACGCGACTAAGTCGCAAGTGGCACTTTTGGGTGGGATGGCCCGTGGCCGCCTTGTGGTTGGCCCTGGCGGCCTTTCCTGGTTGTCAGGGGGGGGCGGAGAGGCGGCGCGTGCCAAGGCTGCCGGCCCTTGCGGACCGACGGGACGGGATCTGCAGATCCGCCGTCCCAGCCCAGGTCTGCCAATTCCCATCCCGGTAGCCGTCGCGCTGCACCAGCCGGTCCGGGCTGCGCTCACCATGGGCCGTGCCTGTCAGTTCGCCCACCTCCATGTCCATCAGCCGCTGGTGGGGTAAAGCCGATCATCGTTCGCGGGGAGGTCGCATCGGCAGACTTCTTCAGCAGGTCCTGAAGGGCTATCGTCTCGCCGGTGATCCTGGCCGCTCCCCGGCAAGGGGTTGAGGTCCAGCGACCCAACCCTGCCACGGTCCATCACGGCAACCGCCGCCTCAGCGATGGTCAGGCCCCACTCCACGACAAGGGACGCAGCCGAGGGGAATGTCGCGCCGGCTGACCGATGCGGCCGACGGCGTTCGCAGCCTCAACCCAGCGTTCCCGGCTGAAATGGCCATGGCAAGCGGGGGTGGTGACCCGCTTGTGGCCGAGGATGCGGTCGGCCTTTTGATGGCGTGGTGGGCCTGCTCGACAATGTCGCGCAAATGCTTGCACTGGTTCTGAAGCATTTGGAAAGCCCGAGGTAAAGGGCCTCCTCCAGCGTGCCCGCCAGAGCAGCAGACTGTCATTGTCGGCCACTTCTACCGCCGGGCAGTTCCTCCTTTGGATTAAGATAGATTTCAGCGATGCCCGTCCGGATGACCTCGACAATCTCTTCATAACGGCGACGGATGACCGTACTGGCGTCGGCCGCGCAGGCACTGGCGTCCCGTTGGCGCAGCAGTTTGGCGAGGCGCATATGACTCTTCATGTCGAGCGCAGGACGACGACGCATGTCGATCCAGCGCACGAAATGGATGCGCCTGTTGATGCTCTCCAGGAGACGCACATACTCCCTATTGTGCGTCATGCGGGCGATCCGCAGGTGGAACTCCTCATCGTGTTGTAGCGCCTCCAGGCTCTTGCCCTGGTCCTTGGTCGGGCGCGTGCCGGCGAACTTCTCGAAGTCCTTCAGTTCCTCGTCGGTCGCTCGCTCGCAGGCCAGACGGATGATGGCCTCCTCAAGCGTGGCCCGGACCTCGTAAAGGTCATAGATCTCCCCGGCATCCAGGAGGCGGCCAAAGAAGCCCCGTCCCTGCACGACGGTGACGAAGCCTTCCGAGACCAGCCTGTTCAGCGCTTCCCGCAAAGGCGTACGGCTCACCTTGAGCTGCTCCGCCAGTTCCAGCTCATTGATCCGCTCGCCGGGACGGAACTGGTAGGTCATGGCCATGAGACGAATCTGTTCATAGACGCGGCCCGTCGATCCGCCTTCCTCGGGAGGGGGTTTGGCAGTCTTCATGTCAGCGTTCTCCTCCGGCGATTTCGGATCGCCTTTCCTCGGCACAGGAAGGCCGCGGCCACCTCTGAGCACCGTCCACAAGTCATAATACACACTTGCATAACGTTCCGGCCTCAGCATAACGTCTGTATGCAGAGCTGAATTACATCCGACCTTCAGTCTAGCAGAAGCAGGAGTCCCGGCCATGGGCGCAAGGCGAATGATGCGGTTGGGCATGTCCATGCGGGGGCTTGGCTACCACCCCGCCGCCTGGCGGCATCCCGAGGTGCCGGCCAATGGCACCGTCCGCTTCGAGCACTACCTGCGGAACGCGCAGACGGCCGAGCGCGGGCTGTTCGACATGATCTTCTTCGCGGACGGCATCGGCATCCGCGAGCATGACCGGCCCCGGGGGGCGCTGGCCCGCTCCGGCTACGAGATCATCGAGATGGAGCCGATGACCCTGCTGCCGGCGCTGGCAGCCAGGACCGAGCGGATCGGCCTGGTGACCACCGCATCCACCACCTACAACGAGCCCTATCACGTCGCCCGCAAGTTCGGCACGCTCGACCTGATCAGCGGCGGCCGCGCCGGCTGGAACATTGTCACCTCCTGGTCCGAGGCGGAGGCGCGCAACTTCAACCGCGAGGAACACCTCGACTACGCCACGCGCTACGAGCGCGCCGCGGAGTTCGTCGAGGTGGTCACGGGCCTTTGGGACAGCTGGGAGGAAGGCGCCTTCCTTTATGACAAGGCCGGCGGCGTCTTCTATGACGAGAACCGGATGCATGTGCTGGACCACCGGGGAAAGCACTTCCAGGTCCGTGGCCCCCTGAATGTGGGGGAGATGCCGCAGGGCCGCCCCATCCTTGTGCAGGCCGGCGCCTCCGAGCCGGGGCGTGAGATGGCGGCCGCCTCGGCCGACGTGATCTACGCCGCCTATGACACGCTGGAGGCGGCGCGCGCCTATTATGTCGATGTGAAGCGGCGCCTCGCCAAATATGGGCGCGACTGGGACGACCTGAAGATCATGCCCGCCTTCCGCCCGATTGTTGGCCGCACCGTGGCGGAGGCGCAGGCGAAGTTCGACGAGCTGCAGGCGCTGCTCGACCCGTTGGTGGGCCTGCAGCGCCTCTACAGCACCTTTGGCGATCTCTCCGGCCATGACCCCGACAGCCCTGTGCCGCTGGACGCGCTCGGCCCGCAGGAACTCCGCAGCCTCTCCGAACAGTGGGTCCGCCGGGTGCGCGAGGAGCGGATGACGATCCGCCAGCTTTATGAGGAGAAGGCGGGCGGTGGCGGCTTCCACCTGGTTGGCACACCGGCGCAGATCGTGGATGTCATGGAGCACTGGCTGGAGCAGGAAGCCTGCGACGGCTTCAACATCACGCCCTCCCTCCTGCCCGGTGGCTGCGACGACTTCGTCGAGATGATCACGCCCGAGCTGCAACGCCGGGGTCTGTTCCGCACCGCCTATGAGGGCCGCACCCTGCGCGAGAATCTGGGCCTGAAGCCGCATGTGAATCGCTATACGCGCGAGCGCCAGGAAGCCGCCCACGCGACGGCATGACCGGGCCGGCCGTGATGCCTGCGCAGGCCATCCTTACCCAGGCTCCGGCCCTGGACCCGGTCGCTCCGAGTGCGGCGTTGCCCTCTGCGGTCGAGGTGGCCGTTGTCGGGGGCGGGATCATCGGCGCCAGCACCGCACTGTTCCTGGCGGAGAAAGGCATCCGCACGGCCCTCTGCGAGAAAGGGCAGATCGCGGGCGAGCAGTCCAGCCGCAACTGGGGATGGTGCCGGAACACCGGCCGTGACATCCGCGAAGTACCGTTGATGATGGAGAGCGCGCGGCTATGGGCGGGAATGGATGCCAGGCTGGGCCGGGAGACTGGCTATCGCCGCAACGGCATCGTCTATCTCTGCCGCAGCGAGGCGGAAGTGGCGCGGATGGCGGGCTGGCTGCAGCGTGCCGAGCCCTTCCAGCTCGGGACGCGGCTGCTCTCCTCCACCGAGGTTTCCGCCCTGCTGCCGCAATCCGAACGGCGGTGGGCGGGCGGGCTCCACACGCCGCAGGACGGGCAGGCGGAGCCACAGCACGCGGCCTCCGCCATCGCCTCCGCCGCCGCCGTGAAAGGGGCCGTGGTGCTGACTCGATGCGCCGTGCGGGGCGTCGAGACCACGGGTGGCCGTGTTTCCCACGTCGTCACCGAGCATGGCACCATCCGCTGCACCTCCGTCGTGCTGGCGGGAGGGGCCTGGTCCTCGCTCTTCTGTGGCAATCTCGGGATTCGCCTGCCGCAGCTGAAGATCCTCGCCTCCGTCATGCGCACTGCGCCGCTGGCGGGCGCGCCGGAAGTGGCCGGCGGCGGGGATGGCTTCGGCTACCGCAAGCGGATGGATGGGGGCTACACCATCGCCAATCTCGGCGGCGAGGTCAGCGAGATCGTGCCCGACACGCTCCGCTTCCTGCCGGATTTCGCGGCCGCCGCGCGGGGGAGCTGGAGCAAGCTGCGCATCCGCCTCGGCCGCCGCAGCATCCACGAGGCCTTCACGCCGCGGCGCTGGCCGCTGGACCGCGCCTCGCCTTTTGAAGTCATCCGCACGCTTGATCCGGCGCCCCACCTGCCCGGCCTGCAAGGCGCGCTGGGGCGGCTGCAGCAGTCCTTCCCCATCTTCCGCGAGGCGCGTGTGCTGCAGCGCTGGGGCGGGCTGATCGACACCACCCCGGACCTCGTGCCGGTCATTTCGCCGGTCGAGGCGCTGCCCGGGCTTTTCATCGCCACTGGCTTCTCCGGCCATGGCTTCGGGATCGGCCCCGGAGCCGGGAAGCTGATGGCCGAGCTGGTCACGGGGGAGCAACCCTGCGTGGACCCCCGCGCCTTCCGTTTCGACCGCTTCGCGGAGCGGCCCCGGCCCCGGCCGTCGGAAACCGCGCTCTGAGCAAAGCAAGAAAACCGCATTTCTGCGGAGGGAAACGCCCTAGCAAAGGAGACTGGTATCATGGTTGAGGTGAAAGCCGCCCACCCCTTCGCTCTCCCGCGACGGCACCTGCTCCAGGCGGGAGCAGGCCTGGGTCTCGCCGCGCTGGGACCCGCCGCCCTGGGGCGTGCGACCGCGCGGGCGCAGGAGGCAAAGCCGCGGCGCGGCGGCACGTTGCGGGTCGCAGTCGCCGATCAGAGCAATACCGACACCTTCGATCCGACGCTGGCGCGTTCGGGCTCCGATTACCTGCGCGCCAAGGCCACCTACAATGCGTTGACCTGGCTGGACGCCGAATCCAACGCCATTCCGGACCTGGCGGAGTCCTTCGAATCCGATGAGAGAGCAATGCGCTGGAGCTTCAAGCTCCGCAAAGGCGCTCGCTTTCATGATGGCAGCCCCGTGCGCCCGGCAGACGTGGTCTACTCGGTCATGCGCCACAAGACCGGCCCGTCGCTTGCCAGCTCCATCGTCACCAACATCGTCGGCGTCGCCGCCGACGGGCCCGACCATGTGCTGTTCACGCTGGCGAAGCCGGAAGTGGGCTTCCCGCTCGTCATGAGCGAGGTGCACATGTCCATCATCAAGGAGGGGACGACCGAATTCTCCAAGCCGGTCGGCACCGGGCCCTTCCGCATCGAGACCTTCCAGCCCGGCCTGCGCACCGCCGGCGTGCGCAACCCGGAATACTGGGACCCCGAGCGCCCCTACGTCGATGCCTTCGAGATCATCCCGCTTCCGGACATGCAGGCGCGGGTCAATGCGCTTCTCTCGGGCGACGTGCATCTGGCAGTGAACCTGCGCGGTGCCGGCATCGATCAGGTGCGTGACTCGTCCGTTGCCGGCCTGCTGACCACGCCGACCTCGGGATTCGCCAGTGTCCATATGCGAGTGGACATGAAGCCCGCCGACAATCTCGACCTGCGGCTGGCGCTGGCGCATCTGATGGACCGGAGGCGCTTCGTCGATGTTGTGCTGCGTGGCCAGGCGGTGCTCGCGAACGATGTGCCGATCCTGCCCGGCAGCCCCCTGTTCAACACCGAGCTCCCGCAACGCGCGCTGGACCCGGACAGGGCGAAGTTTCACCTCAGGAAGTCCGGCATCGGTTCCACTCCCATCGAGATCTATGTGACCGATGCGGCGAATGGCGGCATCGACATAGGTCAACTCCTGCAACGCGAGGCGGCGCGCGCCGGGCTGAACGTCGCACTCAAGCGCGTCCCGGCGGATGGCTATTGGGTGAATGTCTCCGGCATGCACCCCTTCACCAACAACCAGGTCACGCCCCGCCCTTCGGACGACATGAACATCGCCCTGTTCTGGAAGTCGGATGCTCCCTTCAACAAGTGCAAGTTCCGGGCGGATGGCTTCGACGCCTTGGCCGACGAGGCGCGGGGCAGCACTGATCCCACCAAGCGGAAGGAGCTTTACTTCCGCATGCAGCAGCTGATCCACGAGGCGACACCGCAGGTGATCCCGGCGATGCAGAGCTATGTGGACGGCATGGCCAAGACCGTGCATGGCATCACGCCGGTGCCGGTCGGCTATCTCGGCGGCTTCAACGGCCTCCAGAACGCCTGGCTGAGCGCATGAGCGGCGGGATGGTCCGCTTGATCCTGACGCGGCTGGTGGGCGCTGCCGTCGTGCTGCTGGCCGTTTCGCTGCTGGTCTTCGCCAGCGGCGAGGCGCTGCCCGGAGATGTCGCGCAGCTCATGCTGGGAGAGGGGGCGAGCCAGGAAGCTGTCGCCCAGCTCCGCCAGCAGCTGCAGCTCGACCGGCCGGCGCCGGAGCGCTACCTGAACTGGCTCGGTGGAATGGTCAGCGGCGACTGGGGGGTGTCCTACACCACTCGGCGGCCTATCAGCGAGATCCTGCCCCCCCGCCTTGCCAACACGGCCCTGCTGACCGTCCTGACGGTGCTGGTTGCCGTGCCGGTCGCACTGGGGTTGGGCATCCTGATGGCGCTCTTCGCCGGCGGCCGGTTCGAGCGGGGAACTTCAGTCGTCCTGCTCGGGCTTTCGGCCATGCCGGAATTCATGCTTGCCACCCTGGCGGTGCTGATCTTCGCCGTGAAGCTGCGGTGGCTGCCGGCCATCAGCAATCTCAACATCACCAACGGGCCGCTGGAGGCGGCGCGCGCTCTGGCCTTGCCGGTCCTGACGCTTTCCCTGGCCATCGCGGCGCAGATTGCCCGCATGACGCGGGCGACGCTGGTGAATCTGGCGGAGCGCCCCTTCATCGAGATGGCACATCTGAAGGGCGCTTCCCGGCTGCGCGTGATTCTCGTTCACTCGCTGGCGAATGCCGTTGGACCACTGGCGAACATTGTGACCCTGAACATCGCGTTCCTGATCAGCGGCGTCGTGGTGGTGGAAACAATCTTCGCCGTCCCAGGGCTGGCGCAGCTCATGATCAATTCCGTCTCAACGCGAGACATGCCGGTGATCGAGGCCTGCGCCATGATCTTCTGCTGCGTCTATGTCCTGCTTCTCGCGGCGGCGGATCTGCTCGGCACGGCCTTCAATCCCCGCCTGCGGAGATCGCGATGAGCACCACCACGGCACCGACCGGCCTGCTGCGATGGCGGCTGCCGCTCCGGCGCCCGTCCCTCGTCGCGGCAGTGGCCGGGGGAATCCTGGCCTTCTGGATCGGAGCGGCGCTGCTGGGTCCCGCCCTGCTGCCGCACAGCCCGATCGACTTCATTTCCGACGACAGCTTCGCGGCACCCACGGCGGTGGCCTGGCTGGGCACCGACTATCTGGGCCGCGATTTGCTGGCCCGCCTGATCTCGGCCGCGCGTTCCACCTTGCTTATCAGCTTTCTGGCCACGCTAGGCGCCCATCTGATCGGCGACACCTTGGGCATCCTGGCCGCGTTGCGCGGCGGCTGGCTGGCCGCGGGGCTGGAGCGCGGTGCGGAGGTGATGCTGTCGCTGCCGAAGCTTATTGTCGGGTTGGTGGTGATCGCGCTGGTCGGCCCCTCGGCCACTGTGTTGGTCCTGGTGACGGCCGGCGTCTATGCCGCGACCGTGTTCCGCATCGCGCGTGCGATCGCCCTCGACCTTGTCGGCCTCGACTACATCCGCGCCGCCCGCCTGCGCGGCGAAAGCATGGGCTGGGTGATGTTCGGCGAGCTGTTGCCGAACATGTTGCCGCTGCTGGCGGCGGATTTCGCCTTGCGGATGAGCTTCTCCATCCTCTTCATGAGCAATCTGAGCTTCCTCGGGCTTGGCGTGCAGCCGCCGATGGCCGATTGGGGCGGGCTGGTGCGGGAAAACCTGGAGGGGCTGGCCTCCGGCTCCCTGGCCGCCGTTTACCCGACCCTTGCCATCGCGAGCGTCACCATCTCGCTTAACCTGCTCGTCGACCGCTGGGGCAGTAGCGGCGGGGCAGGGGAGATGCGGACATGAGTGGGGAACTGGTCCGGGTGGAGCGGCTGACCATCGGTCTGCGGAACGGTGGGCCAGCCATCGTGCAGGATGTATCCTTCTCGGCGGCCGAGGGCGAGATCGTCGCCCTGATCGGTGAATCGGGTTCCGGCAAGACCACCGTTTCGCTGGCGGCCCTCGGCCATGTGCGCCCCGGCCTGGCCTTCCGCACCGGCAGTGTCCAGGTGGATGGGGTGGACATGACCCGGGCGGGTGCAGCGGATCTGCGGCGCATGCGCGGGCGTATTGTCGCCTATGTCGCGCAGAGCGCCGCCGCGGCCTTCAATCCGGCCTTCCGTCTCAGTGCGCAGATCACCGAGCCTGCGCGGCTTCATCGGTCACGCTCCCGGCCGGCGGCACGCGCCGCCGCGGTGGAGCTTTACCGCCGCCTCGAACTGCCCGAGCCGGAGAAGATCGGCGAGCGCTTCGTCCATGAAGTCTCCGGCGGCCAATTGCAGCGCTTCATGCTGGCGATGGCCATGATCGAGCAGCCGCGCTTGATCGTCTTCGACGAGCCGACCAGCGCGCTTGACCCGACGACACAGGTGGAGGTGCTGGCGACCATTCGCGCCGCCATGCGGGGGCAGCAGGCGGCCGCCATCTTCGTCAGCCACGACCTGCCGGTGGTGGCGCAGCTCGCCGACCGGATCGTGGTAATGCGGCGGGGGCGGGTGGTCGAGCAGGGGCCGGCACGCGCGATCCTGGAGGCGCCAACCCAGGACTATACCCGGTCGCTGCTGGAGGCTCTGCGGCAGCGCGGACAGGATACTCCGCCCCGGGCCGCGACCCGGCTCGCCCCGGTGCTGGAGGCGAAGACCGTCTCCGTCGGCTTCGGGCGCGGCAACTCCGCCTTTCTCGCCGTCGATCGCGCCAGCCTCACCGTGCGCCCCGGCGAGATCGTCGCCGTGGTGGGCGAATCCGGCTCGGGCAAGACGACGCTGGCGCACAGCCTTGTCGGGCTGCATGCCCCGCTGACCGGAAGCATCCTGCTCGATGGCGTTCCCTTGGCGGACCGCTTCCAACGCCGCAGCCGCGACGAGCGCCGGCGGGTTCAGATGGTGTTCCAGTCGGCAGACACCGCCCTGAACCCGGGCCATACCGTCGGACAGATCCTTGGCCGCGTGCTGAAGCTCTACTTCAACATGGACCGGCCGGCGCGCGCCGCGCGGGTGCGGGAGCTTCTAGGCCTGGTGCATCTGCGGCCCGAGCATGCCGACAGCAAGCCGGGGCAGCTCTCGGGCGGTGAGAAGCACCGCGTCAATTTGGCACGGGCTCTGGCCGCCGCTCCGGACGTGCTGATCTGCGACGAGGTGACCTCGGCGCTGGACACGATCATCGCCGAAGGGGTGATGAGGCTCATCGCCACCCTTTGCAGGGAGCGCAAGCTTGGCATCGTGCTGATCTGCCACGACCTCACCGCCGTGGCGGGCATGGCGGACGAGGTCAAGGTGATGCGCCACGGCATGGTGGTCGAGGAGGGGCAGCCCGGTGCTGTGTTCCGCAAGCCGCAGCATCCCTATACCAGAATGCTCATCAGCTCGGTCCCGCAACTCCGGGCTGGCTGGCTGGATGAGGCTCTGGCGGTTCGCCAGGGATTGGGGGCTTCCACGTCATCCTTCCTCGAATTGATGGAACCCTCTGAATAAGCTCTGCGGGAGTGAGAAGGTGCTCGGTCGGGGGAGCCGCCGGGTGGCGCTCGCCCGGCGTTCCGCGTTCGCGAGGACAGCGTCGCGCCGCGGGCACTGCCGGACCAAGTGACCCTCGGTGGAGTGGCGCTCCCTTCCGAGCGTCTCGCTGCGATGAGGGGTACCCTGGTGGCCATTATGCAAACGGACAGCAAGAATATCCTGTAGTGCGTCGGAACTCCGCTCTCGCGCGGCCTGCCCTAACTTCGACAAACTGAAGAAATTGTTGCCCTCGGTACGTCCGTCGCTATCGCGACGGAGCACGCCGAGAGTGCGCGGGTTGCCGCCGTGATGTTCACCGTCGGGCCCGTTCCGGACGCCTTCGCTTCCTGTGCTTCGCTGTTCCGCGATATCTGTCATCGCCGTGGTGAAGCAGACCGGGTGGAACGAAGGTTTGCCTGTTCACCAAATTCCCTCCGGACAGGGCAAGCGTCGGATTCCGCAGCGGAAGCAGGCGCAGTGAGATGTCAGGAAAGGCCGGTATCCATCCCCCCGGCAGCACAGGCGGGGAGTTTTACGCGCTCTTTATGCTGCGGCCCCGGATCTCACATGGAGGCTTTATCCTAAAGGATGACATGAAGCGCTGTGACGGACCTTGGCGTCCGCTTGGAGCGCATCATGACCGACATCTTTCTGCTTACCCTGGGCTTCGGCCTGTTCGCCTTGCTCGGTGCCTACGTCCTGGCCTGCGACCGGGCCTGAGGGCGCCAGCAGTGCTCGACCTCCTCCTGAGCGGCGTCGTCGCTGGCGGGCTGCTGCCTTACCTATTATGGGCCCTGCTGCGCCCCGAAGATCTGTGACGCCATGACCTGGAACGGCTGGGTGCAGATCGCTCTCGTGCTGGCCAGCGTGCTCGCTGCCGCAGTGCCGCTGGGGCACTACATCGCCGCCCTCGCGGCGGGGCGAGTGACCTTCCTCGCCCCTGTTGAGCGCCTGCTCTACGCGGCGGGCGGCACCGACCCCACGCGTGGCCAGGGTTGGCGCGCCTATACCCTCGCCATGTTGGCGGCGAATGGTGCCGGCTTCCTGCTTCTCTACGCCTTGCTGCGGCTAGGGCGTGCTGCCGCTGAATGCGCAGGGATTCGCCGGGCTTTCACCCTGGCTTGCCTTCAACACCGCGGTCTCCTTCGTCACCAACACCAACTGGCAGGCCTATAGCGGCGAGGCGGCGATGAGCGGCCTCAGCCAGATGGCCGGACTTGCGGTGCAGAACTTCCTCTCCGCTTCGACCGGGATCGCGCTGGCGCTGGCAGTCTCGCGTGCTTTCGCAACTGGCACCCTGCGGGACATCGGCAATTTCTGGGCCGACTTCGTGCGCGTCACGCTCTACCTGCTGCTGCCGCTCACGCTGGTGCTGGGCCTCGCTTTCGTCGCGCTCGGCGTGCCGCAGAGCCTGGCTGCCTACGTCCAGGCAACGACGCTGGAGGGCAGCGCGCAGACTATCCCGCTTGGCCCGGCCGCGTTCCAGGTCGCCATCAAGCACCTGGGCACCAATGGCGGCGGCTTCTTCGGCGCGAACTCGGCGCATCCCCTCGAGGGACCCTCGGCATTGGCCACCGGGCTGCAGATCTGGGCGCAGCAGGTCATTCCCTTTGCCCTGGCGCTGGCCTTCGGCCGCATCGTCGGCGACCGTCGGCAGGGCCGGGCGCTGCTGGCCGTCATGCTGGCCTATGTTGTGCTGTCCACGGCCGCCATCTACGCCGCCGAAGCCGGCGGCAACCCGCTGCACCTCGCCGCCGGGCTCGACCCCATGCTGGGCAACATGGAAGGCAAGGAGGTCCGCTTCGGCCAGGCGCTGGCGGCACTATTCACCGCCACCACCACCGGTGCCTCCTGCGGCGCGGTGAACGCCATGATCGACAGCTTCACGCCGTTGGGGGGGCTGGTGCCGATGTTCCTGATCCAGCTCGGCGAGGTGCTGCCGGGCGGCGTCGGCTCCGGGCTCTACGGCATGCTGGTCTTCGCCATGCTGGCAGTCTTCGTCGCCGGGCTGATGGTCGGCCGCACGCCGGAATACCTGGGCAAGAAGGTGCAGGCGCGCGAGGTGAAGCTCGCCATGCTGGCGGTGCTGGTGCTGCCGGCCGCCATCCTTGGCTTCGCCGCCGTTTCGCTGGTGCTGCCGGCGGCCATCGGCTCCATTCAGGACCAGGGGCCGCACGGCCTTTCCGAGATGCTCTACGCCTACACCTCGGCGGCGGGCAACAACGGCTCGGCCTTTGGTGGCCTCGCCGCCGACACGCCCTGGCTGGATACCACCCTCGCCATCGCCATGCTGCTTGGCCGCTTTGCCTATGTGGTGCCGGTCATGGCGCTGGCGGGCTCGATCGCGGCCAAGCCGAAATCACCGGCCGGCGCCGGCACCTTCCCGACGCATGGCCTGCTCTTCGCCGGCCTGCTCGCCGGGGTGATCCTGATCCTCGGCGGGCTGCAGTTCATGCCCGCGCTCGCCCTCGGCCCGCTTGCGGAGCACTTCGTGCTGCTCGCCGGCAAGACCTTCTGAGGTCCCGACCCATGCCCGACATGTCTCCTCTTGTCCCGCCCCTGGGCGAGGCGCGCCGCGCCGGCCGCGCGGCCGCCGCCCTGGCCGACCCGGCGACCCTGGCGCGCGCCGGCGCCGAGGCGCTGCGCAAGCTCAACCCCGCGCGGCTGATCCGCAACCCCGTCATCTTCGTCACCGAGGCCGTCTCCATCCTGGTCACGCTGCTGGCGGGACTGGCCGCCTGGCGTGGCGAGAGCTGGGGCTTCCAGGCCGGCATCGCCGCCTGGCTCTGGCTGACCGTGCTCTTTGCCACCTTCGCCGAGGCGGTGGCCGAGGGTCGCGGCCGCGCCCAGGCGGAAAGCCTGCGCCGCACCCGCAGCGAGACGGCGGCCAAGCGGCTTCTGCGCCCCGATGACCGCAGCCTCTGGGAGTTGCGCGCCGCGGCCGAGTTGCGCCCTGGCGACCTCGTGCTGGTGGAAGCGGGCGACCTCATCCCCTCCGACGGTGAAGCGGTCGCCGGCATCGCCTCGGTGAACGAGGCGGCCGTGACCGGCGAGAGCGCGCCCGTCATCCGGGAATCCGGCGGCGACCGCAGCGCCGTCACCGGCGGCACGCTGGTGGTCTCGGACTGGCTGGTGGTGCGCATCACCGCCGCCCCTGGCTCCACCTTCCTGGACCGCATGATCGCGCTGGTCGAGGGCGCCGCGCGGCAGAAGACGCCGAACGAGATCGCGCTCGACATCCTCCTGGCGGGCATGACGATCATCTTCCTGATTGCCGTCGCCTCGCTGGTGGGGCTGGCGTCCTGGAATGGCCAGCCGCCCTCCGTGCCCGTGCTGGCGGCGCTGCTGGTCACGCTGATCCCGACCACCATCGGCGGGCTGCTTTCGGCCATCGGCATCGCCGGCATGGACCGGCTGGTGCGCTTCAACGTGCTGGCCACCTCCGGCCGCGCGGTGGAGGCGGCGGGCGACGTGGACGTGCTGCTGCTCGACAAGACCGGCACCATCACCTTCGGCAACCGGCAGGCGGCGGGCTTCGTGCCGGCGCCGGGCGTGGCGGAGCGCGACCTCGCCGAGGCCGCCGTGCTGGCTTCGCTGGCCGACGAGACGCCGGAGGGGCGCTCGATCCTCTCATTCGCCCGCGAGCGCCACGGCATGGCCGCGCCCGCCTTGCCTGGAGGTGCCGCGGTGGTGCCCTTCACCGCACAGACGCGCATCTCGGGCCTCGACCTGCCGGGGCGCGGCGCCTTCCGCAAGGGCGCGGTGGACAGCCTGGCGCGCAGCCTTGGCGCCGCGGTGCCCCCGGCGCTGGCCGCCACCATCGACCGCATCGCGCGGCAGGGCGCGACGCCGCTGGCGGTGGCGCGGGACGGCGTGCTGCTTGGCGCCATCGAGCTGAAGGACATCGTCAAGCCTGGCATCCGCGACCGTTTCGCCGCGCTGCGCCGGATGGGCATCCGCACCGTCATGGTGACCGGCGACAACCGCCTGACCGCCGCCGCCATCGCCGCCGAGGCGGGGGTGGACGACTTCCTCGCCGAGGCCACGCCGGAGGACAAGCTCGCCTATATCCGCAACGCCCAGGGGGAAGGGCGCTTGGTCGCCATGGCCGGCGACGGCACCAACGACGCGCCCGCGCTGGCGCAGGCCGATGTCGGGCTTGCCATGCAGACCGGCACCCAGGCGGCGCGCGAGGCCGGCAACATGGTGGACCTCGACAGCGACCCGACCAAGCTCATCGAGGTGGTGGAGATCGGCAAGCAGTTGCTGATCACGCGCGGCGCGCTGACCACCTTCTCGATCGCCAACGACGTGGCGAAGTACTTCGCCATCCTGCCCGCAATCTTCGTCGCCAGCTATCCGGAGCTAAGCGCGCTGAACGTCATGCGGCTGGCCTCGCCGGAAAGCGCCATCCTCTCGGCGGTGATCTTCAACGCGCTGATCATCGCCGCGCTGGTGCCGCTGGCGCTGCGCGGCGTGCGCTACGTGCCGATGGGCGCGGCGGCGCTGCTGCGGCGGAACCTGCTGATCTACGGGCTCGGCGGCATCGTCGCGCCGTTCGTCGGCATCAAGCTCATCGACCTCCTGCTCACCCTGACCGGGATCGCCTGAACCATGCTCGCCCTGCTTCGCCCCGCCTTCGCGGTGGTCGGCCTCTTCACCCTGCTGCTCGGCCTCGCCGTGCCGCTCGGCTTCACCGGCGTCGCGCAACTGGCCTTCTCCGCGCAGGCCAACGGCAGCCTCATCGAGCGTGACGGCAAGGTGGTCGGCTCGGCGCTGCTCGGGCAGGACTTTAGCGCCGACCGCTACTTCCACCCGCGCCCCTCGGCCACCGCCGAGGCCGACCCGGATCACCCCGGCCAGACCCGCGCGGCGCCCTACAACGGCGCCGCCTCGGCCGCCTCGCAACTCGGTCCGACCAGCGCTGCGCTGCTGGCGGCGGTGCGCGAGCGGGTGGCGGCGGTGCGCGAGCGGGTGGCGGCGCTGGGCGGCGGCCCGGTGCCGGCCGACGCGGCCACCGCCTCCGGCTCCGGGCTCGACCCGCATGTCAGCCCGGCCAATGCGGCGGCGCAGGTGGCGCGCGTGGCGGCGGCGCGCGGCCTGCCGGAGGGGCGCGTCGCCGCGCTTCTGCACGAGCAGATCCAGGGGCGGGAACTCGGCCTGCTCGGCGAGCCGCGCGTCAACGTGCTGCGGCTGAACCTGGCGCTCGACGCGCTGCGCTGAACCGGCGGGCGGCGCATCGCCGCCGCCCGCGCCGGGAGCTATGCTGGGTCCATGTCGCCATCCGAATCCCGTGCCGACCGCGAAGCCGGCCGCCCCGACCCCGAGGCGCTGCTGGCGGTGGCGCGGCGCGAGCGGCGCGGGCGGCTGAAGGTCTTCCTCGGCGCCGCGCCGGGGGTGGGCAAGACCTTCGCCATGCTGGGCGAGGCGCATCGCCGCCAAGCCGGCGGCGCCGACATCCTGGTCGGCATCGTCGAGACCCATGGTCGGGCCGACACGGCGGCCCAGATCGGCGCGCTGCCCGTGCTGCCGCGCGCCCGCATCGCCTATCGCGGGCAGGATCTGGAGGAGTTCGACCTCGACGCCGCCCTGGCGCGCCGCCCCGAGATCCTGCTGCTCGACGAGCTGGCCCATGCCAACGCCCCCGGCACCCGCCACCCCCGGCGCTGGCAGGACGTGGAGGAGCTGCGCGAGGCCGGTATCGAGGTCTGGACGACGATGAACGTGCAGCATCTCGAAGGCCTGTCCGAGGCCGTGGCGCGCATCACCGGCGTGCGCGTGGCCGAGACGGTGCCCGACCGGGTGCTGGCCGAGGCCGACGCCGTCGAACTGATCGACCTGCCGCCGGCCGAGCTGATCGAGCGGCTGCGGCAGGGCAAGGTCTATCGCGAAGACCAGGCGCAGCGGGCGCTGCGGGGCTTCTTCCGCGAGGGCAACCTGGCCGCGCTGCGCGAGCTGGCCCTGCGCCGCACCGCCGAGCGGGTGGATGCCGACGTGACCGGCTACATGCGTGCGAACGCCATTGCCGGCCCCTGGCCCTCGGGCGAGAGGGTGCTGGCCCTGGTGGGCGGGGACCCGGGTGCGGAGGCGGTGGTGCGCCATGCCCGCCGCATCGCCGACGCGCTGCGCGCCCCGCTGCTGGCGCTGCATGTCGAGCGCCCCGCCGCGCCGGAGGATGGCGGCGCCTCCGCCGCCGCGCTGCGGCTGGCCGAGGCGTTGGGTGCCGAGGCCGAGACGGTGGTCGCCCCCGAGTTGCCGCGGGCGATCCTGGAGGTTGCCCGGGCGCGCAACGTAAGCCACCTCGTCATCGGCCGGGGCCATGCCTCGGCGCTGCGGCGGCTCACCGGCCGCACCCTCTCCGCCACGCTGCTGCGGCGGGGCTGCGACTTCGCGCTGCATGTCGTCCCGGCCCCCGCCGAGGCGGTGCGGCCGTCGCGCAGCCCGCGCGAATGGCCGCGCCTGCTCGGCTGGGGCGCGACGCTGGGGCTGGTCCTGGCCGCGACGCTGGTCGCCGATGCGACCGACGGCATTGTGCCGGAAGGGGCGATGGGGATGGTCTATCTCGTCGCCATTGTCGCCGCCGCCGTCGGCTTCGGCGCTGTGCAGGGCCTGCTGGCCGCCGTGCTCTCCTTCCTCTGCTGGAACTACCTGTTCCTGCCGCCGCGCCACACCTTCGTCATTGCCGGGGCACAGGATGTCGTCGGTGCCGTGGTTTTCAGCCTCGTTGCGCTGCTGCTGGCGGGGGCGACGGGCGGGCTTGGCCGCTCGGTGCGGGCTGCGCGGGCACGGCTGCGCGGCTTGCGGCGGCTGGTGGAATTCAGCCGCCGCCTTGGCGCGCCTGGGACGCGCGGCGACCTGCTCGACGCGGTGGCGCGCGAGGCTGAGCGGCTCACGCACCATGCCGCCTGCGTGCTGATGCCGCTTCCCCCGGCGCCGGGCGAGACCACCCCGGAGCCGGTGCTGCGCGCCGCCATGCCGGTCATGGCCGAGCCAGATGCGGCCGCGATGGCCGCCGCCCGCTGGGCCCTGGCGCAGGGCCGACCGACCGGACGCGGCACCGACACGCTGCCTGCCGGCACCGCCTGGCAGTTCCGCCCGATGCGCACGGCGCATTCCGTCGTCGGGCTGGTCGGCATCCGGCTGGACGGGGCGGCCGAACTCGATGCCGAGACCGACCGGGCGCTGAACGCCATGCTGGATCAGGCGGCCGTGGCGTTCGAGCGGCTGGACCTGATGGAGGAGCGCGCGCGCGATGCCGCGCGGAGCGAAACGGAGCGGCTGCGCACGGCACTGCTCACTTCGCTTGGGCACGACCTGAAGACGCCACTCACCTCGATCCGCGGCGCCATTGGCACCCTTCGCACCTCTGGCGAAGCGCTATCGGCGGCGGCTCGCGCCGACCTGCTGGCGACCGCAGAGGAGGAGGCCGAGCGCCTCTCCCGCTGGATTGCCAATATTCTTGATATCGTACGGATCGAGAGTGGCGAGGTACGGGTGCGGCGGGAGCTGGTGGACCTTGCTGAGGCTGTGGAAGTGGCGGCCGAGCGCGCCGGGCGCGCGGCCCGGCGCCACATCGGCATCGCGGCGGAAGGTCGCGTTCCGCAACTGCGCCTCGATCCGTTGCTGCTCGACCAAATTCTCGCCAACCTGCTTGATAACGCCCTGAAGTTCTCCGGGCCCGAGGGAAAGGTGACGGTGCGGATGCGACGCGAGGGCCCCGAGGCGGCGATCCTGGTGGAGGATGACGGGCCGGGCATTCCGCCGGCCGACTTGCCGCGGATCTTCGACCCGTTCTTCCGTGCCAGCCGGACCGACCGTGTCGCCGCCGGAAGCGGCCTCGGGCTCGCAATCTGCAATGGGCTGGTGCATGCCATGGGCGGCCGCATCCAGGCGGAAAGCCCGGTGGCAGTTGGGCGCGGCGCCCGCCTGATTGTGCGGTTCCCGGCATGAGTGGCCCCGCGCCCCGCATCCTGGTCGTGGATGACGAGCCGCAGATCCACCGCTTCCTGGGCCCCGCCCTGGAGGCGGCGGGCTACGAGCCACTGCGGGCGGAAACGGCCGCGGAGGCCTTGCGGCTGGCGGCGACGCGCAGCCCGGCACTGGTGCTGCTCGACCTCGGCTTGCCTGACCTCGACGGCAAGGCGGTGCTGGCACGGCTGCGTGCCTTCTCCACTTCGCCGGTGATCATCGTCTCCGCTCGCGGCAGGGAGGACGAGAAGGTCGCGGCGCTGGACATCGGCGCCGACGACTACGTGGAGAAGCCGTTCGCGCTGGCGGAGCTTCTGGCGCGCGTCCGGGCTGCGCTGCGCCGGGCGGCGGCCGGTGCGCGGCCAGAGGAGGGCGAAGGGCAGGTGACGGTGGGTCCGCTGGAACTGGACCTCGCGCGCCGCGTGGCGCGGGTGGAAGGCGGCGAGCCACTGCACCTGACGCCGCGTGAATGGGACCTTCTGGCGGCGCTTGCGCGCGCCGGGGCCGGGCGTATCGTTACCCAGCGGCAGTTGCTGACGGCCATCTGGGGCCCGGCCCATGCCGAGGACGCGCAGTACCTCCGGGTCTATGTCGGGCATCTCCGCCAGAAGCTCGGTCCTGCGGGAACGCTCATCCGCACGGAGCCGGGCGTGGGATACCGGCTGGAGGTGCCGTAGCACCACCGCTGGCCGCCTTCGCATTCCGATCTTTGCTCGGCCTCCGCGCGCGTGGCCGGGTTGGGGCTGGCTTAGGCGGCCTCCTTCCGTGCGCCGGCTCGATATCCCCGCTCTTTATGACCCTCGGAATGGGGGACGCTTCACCCAGGCGTCGCCACGCAGCCCATGTTGCCGGCCATACTCGAAAAGCGGGCGCATGTAGGCCTGGTCGAAGGGCTTGTCATACTCCACGGTGAAATCCCGCCCGATATAGGCGAGATTGTAATCCACTCCGTCTCGTTCGGCGGCGGCGTAGATCCGCAGCACGTCGTTGTAGCTGCTGGCGGAGATCATCGCGGTGATGGCACGGCCGGTGATGCCGATCGTCCGGCGGTCCACCGAGGCCCATTCGGGATCCAACCGCCCGTTGCGAATCACCCAGGCCCGGGCTCGCGCCACCGGCAACCGGCGCGACAGCCGCTCCCGGCGGAACTGCGAAACACTGGGAGGATAGAGGAAGACCTGGGCAAAGGCGCCGCCGTCCACATGCAACTCCTGGAAGGACTGGCCGTCCAGCGTGACGTCGAACAGCACCGGGGAGAAGGCTCCGGGGATAGCGGATGAGGCGAGTAGAATCCGGCGCACCGTATCCAGCGCCTTGGGATGCCCGCTCTTGGCGATTGCGCCGATATTCCAGATGACCGGCATCTGCGCGTCCAGGTCGGAGGTGGCGATCAGCAGCATCCGGCCGCCATCATAGGCGCTGGCGATCTCGGCGAGCATCATCTCGTCAAGGTAGCGGGAGATGGTGCGGAACAGCGGCGTGTTGTCCGCCATGCCGTCGTTCCAGATCGCCGCCGTGTACCAGCGCTGCACGAGCACGTCCGCCAGGGTGATGTCGGTATAGACGCTCTTTAATCTCGCGTCCCAGTTGCCGCCGAGGAAGGCGAAGGGCGCGCTCAGCGCGCCGGTGCTGATGCCGGTGACCAGGAAAAAGGTGGGACGGTCGCCGCGCTCGGTCCAGCCGTTCAGCAGCCCAGCGCCAAAGGCTCCATTCTCACCGCCGCCCGAGATGCCGAGCAGATCCAGGTCCAAAAGTGGCACGGTCGTGGGCAGGCCACGCGAGGCAAGCTGGCGCTCGGCAGCGGCCACGAACTCCTGCTGGAGCCCAGCCTGGCCAGCGGCCTCGGTCGGGAAGAAGCGCTCATTTCGCACCCCCAGCACCGTCGCGGCGCTGGCCTGCCCTCGTGGCACCGCGGCAAGCCGCGTCGGAACGGCGCAGCCGGACAGGCTGGTGCTCAGTGCGCCGCCGGCGGCGAAAGCGAGCAGAGCACGGCGGGTGGGGAGGGGAGGGCACCCTCTCCTGGAGAAGCGGGACATCAGCGACCTCGTCTCGTGGCAAGCTGCATCACCGGGTTCCCTCCTTCTCCGGCCCGCCAGGCCTGCTCCGGCGCGGCACCGGTTTGGCGGCCATCCCGCAGCGGTGATGCGGCACCCTGCCCGGGAGCGGAAGCGCAACCTGTATCGAAAAACTGGCGGTTGCGCCGGCGCTTACGGCCTAGAGGCTCAGGCTCAGGCTCAGGCTCAGGCTCAGGCTCAGGCTCAGGCTCAGGCTCAGGCTCAGGCTCAGGCGCAGGCTCAGGTTGAGAGCAAGAAGGGGACAACCTCGCGTCCTCAGGAGTTCACCGCGAACTCTTGCCGGAGCCGCCTCGGAAAGGACGCTGGGAGGCCGGGTTGCCTGCGCTGAAGCAGCTGCGCCGGCTAGGACGTCGCAGACCCTCGTGCGGCTGGTGCGGCAACTTTGGGGCCGTAGGGAAAATAGGGGGGATGATCGCCGATGGCGGTCATGTCCACTTCGACCAGCGCCGGCCCCTGCACCGCCAGGGCCTCGGACACCGTAGCCCCGAAGGCCGCAGGATCGCTGACCCGCCAGAATGGAAGCCCGGCAAGTCCCGCGACGCCTGCGAGATCCGGAGCCACCAAGGTGTCGAACCGCCGCCGGCCGCTCGCCACGGCATCCTGGATATGGCGGATGACGCCATAGCCCCGGTCGTTCATCACCAGGATCACCATGTTCAATTGCTCCTGCACCGCCGTCCACAACTCACCCATGTTGAGGAAGAAGCCGCCGTCCCCGGTCATCGCCACGGTTTTCGAGCGCCCGGCGGCCAGAGCGGCACCGATACCCAGGCACAGTCCCTGCCCGATGCCGGCACCGACCGGGTAGATGTTCGTCCTCGGGTCGTTCAAGGCGAAGAGCTTGTTGCCCCAGGTGCTGTTGTTGATGGTGATGTCGCGGGCCCAGACCGCTTCGCGCGGCACCACGGCGCGCAGTTGCTCGGCGAACCCCGCATAAGGTCCGAGAGAGGCCCTGAAGGCCGCCTGGGTGTCCCGCTTCAGGCGGCGGAACTCCTCGCCGAAGGCGGCATCGGCCTCGTACCGGCCAGCCAGCTGCGCCGCCAATGCCTCCAGCGTCAATGCGGCATCGCCCCGCAGGAACAGCGTGTTCGGGTAGGTGCGGCCATCCGCCAGAGGATCGACATCGATCTGCACCAGGTTCTTCGGCAGGGGCACTGAAAAGTCGCCGGTCTCGTGCCCGCGCAGCCGCGAGCCGGCAACGAGCATCAGATCGACGCTGCCGTAGAAGGCCTCAACGCCGCTCAGGCCCTGGCCGTTCAAGGCGCCAAGATTCATCGGATGGTCTTCCGGAACAACGCCCCGGCCGGCCCAGCTGGTCACCATGCCGAAGCCCATCCCGAGCAGGGCCAAGGCAGGCTTGCCCGCGTGCGCCGCGCCACGGCCAAGCCACAACATGGGCCGCCTGGCCTGCAGCACGCGGGCGACAAGCTGCTCCAGGGCGGCCTCGGTTGGCGGGAGCGGCGGAGGCAACGGCAGCACAAAGCCATCAAGCGTCGCGGGCCGTGGCAGTGTTGCCCGCTGGATGTCGGTGGGCACCTCGACGCTCACGGGCCCCATGGGCGGCGTCAGCGCATCGGTCGCGGCGCGGGTCAGGACGCCCAGGGCCTCGCTCGCCGATCGGATGCGGTAGGCCGACTTTCCCGAGGACCGCAGCATGCCGAGCTGGTCGGGAACGTCATGCACCGTGCCCATGCCGCGATCGACGAAGCGGGTCGATGTCTGCCCGGTGATGTGCAGGAGCGGCGTGCCGGCGAAGCGCGCCTCCACCAGCCCCGCCACCACATTGGCCGCGCCCGGCCCCGTGCTGGTGAAGACGCAGCCCAGGCCGCCGGAGGCGCGGGCATGGCCATCCGCCATGTGCCCCGCGCCCGCCTCGCCGCGCGCCATCACGAAGCGCACGGCATTCCGCCGCGAGATCGCATCCAGCATGGGAATGTTGTGGACCGAGACGACACCGAAGGCGGTTGATACCCCGCAGGCGTCGAGGAACTCCGCGATGAGGTCGCTGACCGTGTAGGTGTCCGGCATCAGGCAAGCCCGTCCATATTGCTGCGTTGGAAAGGTCAGTGGGCACTAGGCCGCGCCGTCACTGGAGCTTGATGCCGGCCTCCCGGATCACCGCCCCCCATTTCGCATGTTCCGCGCGGATGCGCGCACCGAAGGCCTCGGGCGCATCGCCGATCGGCGTGGCGCCCAGATCAGCCAGCTTCTGCACCGTCGCCGGCTGCGCCAGCCCGGCCGCCAGGATGGATTGCAGGCGCCCGATGATCGCATCCGGCGTGTTTCTTGGCGCCACCACGCCAAACCAGGCGGTCACCTCATAGCCCGGAAGGGTCTCCGCGATCGCGGGGATATCCGGAGCGCCGCTCCAGCGCTTGGCGCCGGTCACGCCGATGCCGACCAATGCGCCGGAGCGCACATGCGGCAGGATCGACGGCAGGTTATCGAGGCCGTAGCTGAGCCGGCCTGCGAGCAGATCGGGCATCATGGCCGAGGAGCCGCGGTAGGAGACGTGGTCGGCCTCGATGCCCGCCTGGATGCGGAACAACTCGGCGGCGAGATGCGTGGTGCCGCCAATGCTGGTCTCGCCATAGGCCAGCCGCCTCTGCTTCGCCAGGGCGATCAGCTCGGCCGCGGTCTTCACACCCAGGCCGGGATGCGCCGCGAGGAGGTTGGGCACCTCCGCGATCTGCGTGACGGGAACGAAGTCGCGTAGCCCGTCGAAGCCCGGATCGCTGTAGAGAAAGCTGTTGATGGCCAGTGGCCCGGGTGAGCTCAGCAGCAGCGTGTAGCCATCCGGCTCGGCGCGGGCGGCCTGCGCGGCGCCGATATTGCCGCCCGCGCCGGAGCGGTTGTCCACCACCACCGGCTGGCCGAGAGCCTGGGCCAGGATGTCGGCGGCAACCCGGGCCAGGATGTCGCTCGTGCCGCCCGCCGGGAAGGGGCAGATCATCCGGATCGGGCGCGTCGGCCAGTCGTCCGTGGTGGCGTGGGCGCTGCGAGCGGCCAGTGCCGCCGCCACGCCCTTGAGCCAAGCCCGGCGTGTCGGTGTGACATGCCGCAAAACCGGTCGATCCGCAGTCATGGCGTCCGCTCCCTTCGATGTTTGCCTGGCCGCGTCGTTGGCGGCTGAACGGGTATGATCAGTCCTTGCCTGGCCGCGATCCTTGGCTCGTTGTCTCGGCCTCCTCCGGGGGGAGGGACGGTGGCGGGCGTAGCGGCGCCGCACCGGTGCCCGACCAGCGCCCGACCGGCGCAGGGCTGCGCAGCACGCCGCCCTCCGGCAGCGGGACCTCCCGCCAGAAGCCGGTGACGCGCAGATGTGGGTCCTGCAGCAATGCCGCCACGTCGTTGACCGGTGCCACCGGGATGTCGAGCGGCTCCAGCATCCGCATCCATGCCGCCGTCTCGCGCTCGGCGAGCGCGGCGCCGACCAGTCCGTAGGCGTGGTCGATATGGGCGAGCCGGGCGGTATGGTCGCGCAGGCGCGGATCGGCCTCCAGCTCCGCCTCGCGGCCCAGCGCGCGGAAGAAGGCGCGCCAATGCGCCTCGGTGTAGAGGAGCACGGCGATATAGCCGTCCCGCGTGCGGTAGGGGCGGCGCTGGCGCGAGATCAGCCGGGCGTAGTGCGGGCCGCCCTGTGGCGGGTCGAAGGCCAGTCCGCCCAGATGGTCACCGAGCACCAGATCGGCGAAGGTCTCGAACATCGGCACCTCGACCTCCGCCGCCTGCCCGGTGCGCTCGCGTTGCAGGAGGGCCGCGGTGACGGCCTGTGCCAGATGGATGCCGACCACCCGGTCGCTCAGGGTAAGCGGCACATAGGCCGGCTCGCCCGTGCCGTTGGCGCGGCCGATGACGTCGGCCAGCCCGCTGGCGGCCTGGATCAGGTCGTCATAGGCCGGGCGCGCGGCATAGGGGCCGCCCGAGCCGTAGCCCACCGCCGAGGCCACGATCAGCCTCGGGTTCACCGCCGCGAGGGTGGCGCGGTTGAGGCCAAGCCGTCCGGCGGCATCGGGCCGCATGTTGTGCACCAGCACATCCGCGTCCGCCACCAGTCGGCGCAGCGCCGCCTGCCCGGCGGGGGTTTTCAGGTCCAGCACCACGCTCCGCTTGTTGCGGTTGAGCTGGGCGAAGATGGCGCCGCCCTGGCCGGCGCGGCGCATCACGTCGCCGCCCGGAGGCTCCGCCTTTAGCACCTCGGCGCCCTGATCGGCCAGCAGGCGGGTGGCATAGGGGCCCATCACCACGGTGGTGACGTCGATGACCCGCAACCCGTCCAGAGGCCCCATCCTTCCGCCTTCGCTCATTCCTTCGGAATGCCCGCGGCGTCCACCAGCTCGCGCCAGGTGACGAGCTGCTCGCGCACGAAGCCGCCCAGCTCGTCGGGCGTGCCGGAGAAGGCATCGAAGCCGATCGCGGCAAAACGCGCCTTCACCTCCGGCTGCGCGATGCTGCCGCGGATCGCGGCGTTCAGCGCGCCGATGACCTCAGGCGGCGTGCCAGCCGGGGCGAAGACGCCGTTCCAGGAGGTGATGTCGAAGCCGGTCAGCCCGGCCTCGTGGAGGCTCGGCGCGTCCGGCAGCAGGGCGGAGCGCTCCTTGGTCGTCACGCCCAGCAGCCGGAGCTGACCGTCGCGCACATGGCCAAGGCCGGCTGCGATGTCCACCAGCATGCAGTCCACCCGCCCGGCGATCACGTCGGTCATGGCCGGCGGGGTGGAGCGATAGGGGACGTGGAGCATTTCCGTCCCGGCCATCCGCGCCATGGTGGCGCCGCCGACGATGCCTGTGCTGTTGCCGCTCGCATAGCTCATCTGGCCGCGCCGTTCGCGGATTAGCCTGAAGAACTCGGCGGCATCCTTGGCCGGCGACTTGGCGCCGACCACCAGCATGAAGGGCAGGTTGCCCACGCGCGCGACCGGGGCGAAATCTGCCACCGGGTCGTAGTCCAGGTGCTTCATCAGCGCCGGATTGGCGGAATGCGTGGTGTTGGTGGTGACGAAGAGCGTGTGCCCATCCGGCGGCGCATGCGCGGCGGCGACGGCGGCGATGACGCCGCTGCCGCCAGCCCGGTTCTCCACGATGACGCTGGCGCCATCCAGCCTCTCGGTCAGGAGTTGGGCCAGGATGCGCGCCACTGCATCGGTCCCGCTGCCGGCGGCGAAGGGCACGATCAGCGTGATCGGACGGGAGGGCTTCCAGGCCTGCGCGAGGGCGGGAAGGGGCAGGGTAGCGGCCAGCAGGCTGGCCATCAGCGCGCGGCGGCGCATCAGGCGTGATCCCTGGCGGAGCGGATCACCTTGGCCGGGTCCTCCCCGTAAGGCGGGGCATAGATCACCAGCACCTCCACCGGCTCCTCGCTGACGACGGTGAAGACATGCTCTTCGCCGGCGGGGAAGAAGCAGCAGGCCCCCGGGCCAAGCTCCCGTGACTGGCCGCCCACCTCGGCGCGGGCGCGGCCGGAGAGAATGTAGCAGGCCTGTTCCAGCCCGGGATGGGCATGCGGGAGGGCGCCGCTGCCGCGCGCGATGGTGCCGTGCAGCACCTCCATCTGGGTGGCGCCGACGGTCTCCGGCGCAATCAGCCGACGGTTGACGGTGCCGGTGTGGTTGGCGGGGCTGTAGGGCTCCACCTCCTCAGGCAGAACAAAATACTGGCGCGCAGGCGCGGCGGACATGGTGGCTTTCCTCCCGGCATGGCCGGCTTTCCCGGCTCTCCGGAGGAATTGCGGGGCAGAGGCCGCGGGAAGACAACTGAAAGTTTCTGTGCGACTGATAGCATTTCTTTATCAATCGCTCTGGCTGACGGGTTGTAGGTCGCTACGGCGCGCAAGGCACTCCCGCAACACGGCGAGGAAGGCTTCCGCCGCCGGTGAAAGGGAGCGGCCCGCGCGGCGCACCAGCGCGATCGGGCGCGTCAGCGGCGGCCCGCCGATCGGCAGCGCCCGCAGGTCCGGGATCACCTGCATCTCCACCGCCGTGGAGGGCAGCACCCCCAGGCCCAGCCCCGCCCGCACCATGCCGACCAGCGTGCCCGTGCTCACCGCCTCCTGTGCCGGCTCCACCGGCAGGCCGAGGGCGGAGAAGGCCTGATCCACCGCGTGGCGGATGCCGCTGTTCGCCTCCGGCAGCAGCAGAGGCACCTCGCCCAGTTCGCGCAGCGTGACCGAGCAGCGTGCCGCGAAGGCATGTTCGCGCGGGAAAATCAGCAACAACGGGTCGTCGAACAGGTGCTGCACCTCCAGTTCGCCATCCTCCGCGACGCTGCCGCCGATGCCGAAGTCAACCAGCCCAGCGCGCACCATCTCGCCCACCGGTCCGGTCACCGCCTCGCGCATCCGCACGCGCAGCCCGGGGCTGGAGACGCGCAGGCGTGCGATCACCTCGGGCAGCACGGTGGAGGCGAGGGAGGGCAGGGTGGCCAGATCGATCCGCCCCGTGCGCAGCGTGGCGTGATCCAGCACCCGCTCCAGCACCGTATCCAGCTCGGCCAGCAGCGGCGCCAGGGCGCGGGCGAATTCGGCGCCGATCCGGGTCGGGGTGGCGGTACGGGTCGTGCGGTCCAGCAGCCGCACGCCCAGTGCCTGCTCCAACTGGCGGAGCTGCACGGTAAGCGCGGGCTGGGTGAGATGGAGTTGGCGCGCGGCGGCGGTGAAACTGCCCAGCCGAACGATGGCAAGAAAGGCGCGCATCTGCCGCAGCGTGACGGACGTCATGAGCCTCCCTTGAGGCGGGCGGGGAAGGAGCGACCGCCGCGCCTGGTCTATAAAGCGTCTTTATGAATAGAGACGGAAGATTTCAATTGTCGCATAGGCGGCCTGGCGGTTCAATCGGGGCGGAGGCCACGCCGCCAGCAGGAGGGAGCGACCCGCCCGGCGGCGTGATGGGGCCCGCCAGAGGGGGAAACGCAGCGAATGGACTTCCGCCACACCGCCGAGCAGGAGGCCGTACGCGCCGCCGTCGAGCGCATCTGCGCCGGCTTCGACGACGCCTACTGGACCGAGCGCGACCGTGACGGCCGTTTCCCGACCGAGCTGCACCAGGCGCTGGCGCGGGATGGCTGGCTCGGCATCTGCATGCCCGAGGCCTATGGCGGTGCCGGGCTCGGCATCACCGAGGCGGCGATCATGATGCAGGCCATCTCGGAATCCGGCGCCGGCATGACGGGCGCCTCGGCGGTGCACATGAACATCTTCGGCCTCAACCCGGTGGTCGTCTTCGGCACGGAGGCGCAGAAGCGGCGCATGCTGCCGCCACTGATCGCCGGGCAGGAGCGTGCCTGCTTCGCGGTGACGGAGCCGAACACCGGGCTCGACACCACCCAGCTCCGCACCCGCGCCGAGCGCCGCGGCGACCGCTACGTCATCCACGGGCAGAAGGTCTGGATCTCCACCGCGCAGGTGGCCGAGAAAATCCTGATCCTGGCGCGCACCACGCCCATCGAGGAGGTCGGCAAGCGCACCGAGGGACTCAGCCTGTTCTACACCACCCTCGACCGCCGCCGCGTCGAGGTGCGCGAGATCGAGAAGATGGGCCGCAAGGCCGTGGACTCGAACCAGCTCTTCATCGATGGGCTCGAAGTGCCGGTGGAGGACCGCATCGGCGAGGAGGGCCGGGGCTTCGACTACATCCTGCACGGGCTGAACCCGGAGCGCATCCTGATCGCCGCCGAGGCGCTGGGCCTGGGCTACGCGGCGCTGCGCCGCGCGACGGGCTATGCGAAGGAGCGCGTGGTCTTTGGCCGGCCGATCGGACAGAACCAGGCGATCCAGCACCCGCTAGCAGAGAACTGGATGGAGCTGGAGGCGGCGCAGCTCATGGTGATGAAGGCCGCCTGGAGCTACGACCAGGGCCTGCCCTGCGGCGCGGCGGCGAACGCGGCCAAGTACCTGGCCGCCGAGGCCGGCTTCAAGGCCTGCCAGCAGGCGGTGATGACGCATGGCGGCTTCGGCTATGCGCGGGAATACCAGGTGGAGCGCTACCTGCGGGAGGTGATGATCCCGCGCATTGCCCCGGTCAGCCCGCAGCTGATCCTCTGCTTCATCGCCGAGAAGGTGCTCGGACTGCCGAAATCCTACTGAGCCGCGCGGGAGGGACGGCATGCCTGGGCCGGGGTGTGAGAGCCTGCCCAAGGGAGGCGTGACTGCTGGCGAACGACGTCGCACGCTTACGGGAGGCAATGACGTGCAGTTCTGCAGAGGGCGATGAAAGCACGATCCCTGCACATCGGCACCGGAGGCCAAAGGGGGAGGGGTAAGCGACCGAGCGGCGGCTCCAGCAAATCCGGTCGGTTCTGACCCGGAAGATTTCTCCGCCCAGCATATAGCTGGGTGCGCCGTTAGAACGGTGCTCCAGCGCCGTCAGCATGTCCGCCACGCGCCGCTCCACCCAGCGCGCATTTCACAGCGATGACGGCCTCGCTTAGCTCAGGCAGCTACTCCCGCTCCATCGCCATCAGATGGATACGCATTTCCGCAGCAGGGCTTGGGACGGATCGGCGATAACAAGAAGGTTGGCCAAAGCTCGATGGTCCTGGCTCTTGCGGATCATGGACAGGGGGAGGCGGCTGCAGGGCAGGCTTGGCCGCAGCCGTGGGGATCGCCATGCCAGGCAGCAACCGCACCTTGAGTCCAGATAGGGTACGGCCACCCTGCTTCCCGCAAAGGAACAGCCGCGCCTCCCGATCGCCTGCACACAGGGGGCGGCGATTTCCGCTATCGGAAGCAGGCCGGTGGACACCGCCGTCGGCCTGACCGCCCCGCTAAAGTGCAGCAGCTTTCGTATCTGCGGCGCTCCCGCTCTCACGCAGGATCGGTACGTGCCGCCGCGATGCGGGCCTGCCGAACCGGTCCCGCTACTGCATCATGACCTCACCCGTGATCTGCAGGTCCTGCTGCTTATTGAAGGTCAGCGCTTTCAGCTGCTTATCGGCGGTCTGGATGACGACGACGCCGCGGCCCATGTCGACCGCGACGATGCGGCTGGCAGGAAAGCGCTGCTCCATCGCGTTTAGCAACATCACCTCGATCACACCGCGGGGCGTGTTGTCTCCGCTGACGCGACGCAGCACCTCGGCCCGGAGGTCGGGCGCCAGTTCGTTCAGTTCGGCGGCCTGGAACTCGCGTGAGCCCATGCTGCTCTGTGCGGTGGCCGGATCGGTTGCGAAAGCCAGAATGCAACTCGCCAGAGCTGGCATGATGACGAGCGACGGACGGAGCTCCATGGGATTCATCCTTCTGCGAACCACCGAAGTTCGGGCACCCCCTCCGCAAGAGGGAGGGTGCGGCCGCGCCCCGGCCTGGTAGGACGTAGAATGCGGAAAAATGCGCATGAATGGATGAGCGTGAGATCCCCGGATTACGCCAGGAATCCCAAAACGAAGGTTTGTCTTGCTCAGCTTCGTTGGTTTGGCTTCCGATAAGGCATCACGGCAGCCCGAGCACCGAACCGCCCGGCTTGGTTTGGTCGGCCCTTGTGGCGTCACCGCGTGATCCAGAAGACATACCCGGACGACCAGGAATGCAAACGGCCGCCCTCCCACGCCCGATTGTCTCACCCGACGAGCAGAAGGTTTTCCCTAGCAGGGAGCGGTCTGAATCTGCACTGCGCCCGGCGCACGTTTTCTCGACGCTGGACGTGGAACCTGCGCGCCAGTTTGACGCCTGGCGCGCGCAGTGCAGATCATTCGTGGAAGTGACCCCGCCAGCGAAAGGCGATTTCGGCTACTCCGCGCGCTGTACCGTCTGGAAGCTCGGTTCCTTTGCGCTGTGCGGCATGGCGGCTGAGGGCGCACATTACCGACGCGTCCCGGCCCAGGTGCGGCGCGACGCACTGGATCACTGGGTGATCAGGTTGGCGCGCCGTGGCAGTTTCGGCATGCGCACGACGCGTGGCTTCGCCACCGTGCCGGCCGGCTTGCCATTCGTATTCTCGCTCGCTAACGCCTTTGAAGTGGAGCGGCCGGAAAGCGACTGGATCAGCCTCGTCGTGTCCCGCGAAACCTTCCCGGGCCTCACCTACGTCATCGACGAGCATCTGCACATGCCGCTCGACGGGAGCCTGGGCATACTGCTCGGACGCTATATGGACGTGCTCGAGGCTCAACTTCCAGATATGACGGAGGCTGACCTGCCACGCCTCGCCGCGGCAACGCGCGCGATGATCGCGGCCTGCATTGAACCCCTACCCAGCAGAAGCGAGGCTGCGGCACCTATGATCGAGCATGTGCGGATGGAGCGCGCACGCCAGGCGATCCGGCAGAACCTGCACTCGCCGACGCTGACGCCGAAGCACCTCTGCCGCCTTGTCGGCATGTCGCGGTCGCAGCTTTACCGCATGTTCGAACCCATGGGCGGTGTGGCCCGCTACATCCAGGCGGAACGTCTGCGCGAGGCCCATCGCGTGCTCACGGATTCCACCAACAGGCGCGGCATCCACGAAGTGGCGGAGAACTTGGGCTTCTTCGACCCTTCCGCCTTCAGCCGAACCTTCCGGCGCGAGTACGGCTGCACGCCGAGCGATGTGCGTGCGGCAGGACTTTCGGGGGGCGGCGAGGTCACCCGGCGAAGGCCGCCGGTGCAGCGCGGGGAGGCTGGCACCCTCGCAGACGTGTTGCGGCTGCTCCAATGAGCCGCACCTTGGTGGCACGGAGACGCCGAGCACAGGACCCGCCGCCACCGCGCCTTGAACCCGGTGCGCCGCGTCGTGGCGCGTTCCGAGAGTTCTCCGCAGAAGCTTCCATGGCTTTCGTGATGTCCCCAAGCGAATGCGCCAAGGAGGACAACCGTGACCTGGAGCTTTCGAAGTCATCGCGCGCGTCCTGCGATCCAGCAGTGGCACGGGGGACATCCATGGACGCAGCGAAGGCCTTCAAGGCGACTTGACGGAAAGAGATCCTCATCGATCTCGGCCTGCGGGGTGGCGGTGCACCCGGCGCCTCCCGCTTCACCCTGCCGGCCATGCCAGGGGTCCTGGCAACCCAGAACGCCATCCCGATGCCCTTCTTCGGTACCCCCCCTTTGCCGTGCCGGGCCTCAGCCTAGTCACGTTGGTCATCATGGTTGGTGTCGGCTGTG